>Ga0068859_100000005_pt1 | contig 430800 bp, 326 predicted proteins | sample KBSSwiS22_FD_66585 | JGI IMG/M metagenome (GOLD analysis project Ga0068859, IMG submission 66585) | Switchgrass rhizosphere microbial communities from Kellogg Biological Station, Michigan, USA - KBS Switchgrass S2-2 | ecosystem: Host-associated > Plants > Roots > Rhizosphere > Soil ...
CGAGGGGATCGCCTCCGCCAAGTCTCCGGCTGGTTCCTCGTTCACGGCGCCTCACGGCGCCGAGGGGATCGCCTCCGCCAAGTCTCCGGCGACCTCGTCCAGGTGGCTGTGGGTTTGGAAGGGGGCGGTCGCGCTGGCGCTCCTGGCCGGCGCCTACACCGCGTTCTCGGGAGCGATCGGCGTCCTGAAGATGCGCCGGGTGCCCGGCCCGACCTTCACGCTCGACGGCCAGGCCTACCTGGCCGAGCACTGGCCGGCCGACCGGGCCGCGTTCCAGTGGCTGGCGGCGAACGCGCCCGGCATCCCGGTGATGTGCGAGGCCTACGGCCCGTCCTACCAGGACTTCGCGCGGGTCTCCATGAACACCGGCCTGCCGATCGTCATCGGCTGGCGCTACCACGTGTTCCAGCGCGGCCACGCCTACGCCGAGATCGACAAGCGGATCGCCGACGTGGAGACGATCTACACCTCCGACAAGGAGCGTGACGTGAAGGCGGCGCTGGCGCGCTACCACGTCGCGCTGGTTTATGTCGGCACGCTGGAGCGGGAGACCTACCGCGGCGGAAACCTCAAGAAGTTCCGCGAGTGGACCGGCCTGCTGCGCCCGGTCTACGAGAACCAGGGCGTGACGATCTTCGCGGTGAAGAGCACCTTCACCGGGAGCCCGGTGACGACCATGGAGAAGGTCGTCGAGGCGCGCGAGGGCGGGGCGCCGGTGCAGGACGCCCCCGGCCGGCTGCGGCAGCCGCGCGGCATCGCCCGCGACGCGCAGGGGAACATCTACGTCTGCGACTTCGGCAACAACCGCATCCAGAAGCTGGACCCCGACCTGAAGCCGCTGACCGCCTGGGGGGAGCGCGGCAAGCTGCCGGGGCAGTTCCAGGACCCCTGCGGGGTGGCGGTCGGCCCCGACGGCAACGTCTACGTGGCCGACACCTGGAACGGGCGGGTGCAGGTCTTCGACCCGGAAGGAAAGCAGCTCCGCGAGTGGGGAGGGGACTTCTTCGGACCGCGCGGGATCGCCCTCGACAAGGACGGCAACGTCTACCTGGTCGACACCGGCAACAGCCGGGTGATCCGCTTCACCTCCGAGGGCAAGAAGGAGCTCGAGTTCGGCGGCAAGGGGACCGACCCCGGCAAGCTGGAGGAGCCGGTCGGCATCGCGGTCGACGCGCAGGGGCAGGTCTACGTCTGCGACAACGGCAACGGGCGGGTGCAGGTCTTCCTGCGCGACGGCCGCCGGCTGCTCGACTTCCCGGTGCCGGGCTGGCGCCGCGAGGTCTACTCGGAGCCGAACGCGGCGATCGCCGAGGACGGGACGCTCTGGGTGACGGTGCCGCTGGAGAAGGAAGTGCGCGCCTATCGCGACGGCAAGCTGGTGCAGAGCGTCAAGGCCTCGGCGCTGCCGGCCGGGACGCTGGGCCGCCCGCTCGGCATCCTGACGCTGCCCGGCGGCGGAGTGCTGGTCTCGGACGTCGAGAACAAATTAGTTAAGATTAAGTAATCTTCTGCTCCAGCCGCTGGACCACCCGGGCCAGGTCCTCGTGCGCGCCCACCAGCAGCAGCGTGTCGCCGGCGGCCAGCCGCTGGTCCTGCGGCGGCGGCGCGAACGGGACCGCGTCGCGCAGGAGCGCCGGCACGCTGACGTGGTCGGCCTCCAGGTGCAGCTCGGCCAGGGTGCGCCCCTCGGCGCTGCCGTCCGGCATCACCAGGAACAGTTCGGACGTCCCGGCCGCCACCAGCGCCGCCAGCCTCCGGCCGTCCTCGCGCCGGCCGCCCCCCTCCTCCCGCAGCCGCAGGTAGGCCTCGTCGCGCAGCAGGCGGATCTGCGCGGCCACCACGTTCCCGGGCAGGTGGAAGACGCGCAGGATGCGGGCCACGATCTCGATGGAGGTTTCGAACTCCTCCGGGATCACCTCGTCGGCGCCGGCGGCGCGGAGGGCGTCGACCTCGCGCAGGTAGCGGGTGCGCACGATGATCCGCAGCGCCGCGTTCCGCTGGCGCGACAGCCGCACCACGCGCCGCGTGCCCTCCGGGTCGGAGGTGGCCACCACCAACCCGACCGCGCGCTCGATGCCGACGGCGTGCAGCGTCTCCAGCCCGGTCGCGTCGGCGCAGATGGCGTGGCTGCCGGCGCGGCGCGCGGCGGCCACCCGATCGGAGTCGGCGTCCACCACGATGTGCGGGATGTGGGTGACCTGGAGGACGCGGGCGACGTTCTGGCCGTTCAGACCGTAGCCGGCCACGACCACGTGGCTGGCCAGCTTGGGCTCGGCGGCGACGAAGGCCTCCACCCGGTCGGGCAGCGCCTCGGCCAGGCGCGGCGCCAGCGCCAGGAGGAGCGGCGCCAGCGCCAGGGTGATGACGGCGACCGCCACGAACATCTGTTCGGCGTCGCTGTTCAGCAGCCCCAGCCGCCCACCGGCGCGCGCCAGCACGAAGGAGAACTCCCCCACGTTGGCCAGCGCCAGGGCGGCGCGGAGCGCGGTGCGCGGCACGGTGCCCGAGACCCGCAGCGCCAGGAACGCGGCGCCGGTCTTGACCAGCAGCACCAGCGCCACCGCCAGGGCCACGAATCCGGGGTAGCGCGCCACGAAGAGAGGGTCGAGGAGCATGCCGATCGACACGAAGAAGAGGCTGGAGAGGACGTCCCGGAACGGCGAGAGTGCCGAGGCGATGTCGTGGATGAACTCGCTCTCGGCCACCACGATGCCGGCCACGAACGCGCCCATCGCCGCCGAGACGCCGGCGCGCTCGGAGAGCGAGACCATCACCAGCACCAGCACGATGGCCGCGGCGGTGAAGCCCTCGCGGCTTCCCAGCCGCACCACCGCGTGCAGGATCCGCGGTACGGCGAAGCGTGCCGCCACCACCAGCAGCACCACGCCGCCCAGCGCCAGGCCGACCTGCGCCAGCACGCCCCTGGCCTCGCCGCCGGCCAGCGCCGGCAGCAGCAGGATGAGCGGGATGACCGCCAGGTCCTGGTAGAGCGCGATGCCCAGGAAGCGGCGGGCGTGCGGTGCCGCCAGCTCGTCGCGCCCGGCCAGCACCGGCAGCACGACGGCGGTGGAGGAGAGCGACACCAGGATGCCGTAGAAGACCGCCGCTCCGGCCCGCTCGCCGTAGAGCAGGAAGCCGCCGGCCACCAGCAGCACCGTCAGCCCGAGCTGCGCGGTGCCGCCGACCAGCGCGGCGCGCCCCAGCCGGCGCAGGCGCTCCATCGGGAACTCCAGCCCGACGAAGAAGAGGATGAGCACGACGCCGAGCTCGGCCAGCGCGGTCACCCGCTCGGTCTCCCGCACCCAGTGGAGCGCGTGCGGCCCGATGGCCACGCCGGTGATGAGGAACCCCAGCACCGGAGGCAGCCGCAGCTTCCGGCAGAGGAAGAGGATGGGGAACGAGGCGGCGAAGACGACCGTCAGGTCGCCCAGCACTCCATGCGGCATTGCACGAGCCTACCGCGTGAGTTGGCGCATGGCTGCGGGGTCCCGGTCGGACAGCCGCCCAAGGAGGCGCATCCGTCGAAGGGGGATCGGGGGAAACAAGCCTGTTTCCCCCGATCAGAGCCAGTAAGCGAACGCGTAGGCGAAGCGGCGCACCAGTTTCGTGTAGAAGGGCCAGCTCTCCACGTCCTCGAGCCGCACCTCGATGCTCTCTTCGATCTCCTGGTCCACGAAGCGGTGCAGCTCCTCGACGACCCGGGGGTCGTGGAGGTTCACGGTCAGCTCCAGGTTGTGCAGGAAGCTGCGCGGGTCGAGGTTGGCCGAGCCGACGACCGCCACCTGCCCGTCCAGCAGCGCGACCTTGGCGTGCATCATCCGCGCCTGCCGCTCGTAGATGCGGGCGCCGGAGCGCAGCAGCGGCTCGTAGATCGAGCGGGTGGCCGCCTGCACCCATTGCACGTCGCTCTTGCCGGGCACCACGATGTGGACCTCCAGGCCGCGGGACGCCGCGGATCGCAGCGCGCGGAGGAAGCGCCGCCCGGGCACGAAGTAGGCGTTGGCCAGCCAGATCTCCCGGCTGGCGCTGCCGAAGAGCAGGAGGTAGAGGCGCCGGATCGCGTCGCGGTCGCCGCGGGTGAGGCCGCTGACGACCTGGGCGGTCACCCCGGTCATCGGCGCGCCCGGCAGCGCAAGGTCGCCGCGCGGCGGCTGTGGCGGCGGCAGCGTCTCCCCCACCTTCTCCCTCCAGACGGTGCGGAAGTCGAGCGCCAGGTCCTCCACCAGCGGCCCGACGGCCGCGAAGCCGACGTCCACGAAGCAGCCGGGGTTCCGGTCGGAGTCGTAGTCGAGCCCCCAGTTGCCGCTGGAGAGGACGGCGGCGGTGTCGTCCACCAGTACCAGCTTGCGGTGGTTGCGGTCGTTGGGGTTGCCGCGCCACCGCCAGGGCACCACCGGGTGGAACGCGTGCACCTGAGCCCCGCACTGCGCCAGAGACTCGATGTGGGCGGCGCCGGCCAGGCAGCCCAGCGCGTCGTAGACGACGCGCACCGCGACCCCGCGGCCGCAGGCGGCACGGATGAGCTCGGCGATCTCGTTCCCCACCTCGTCGTCCGACCAGATGTACATCTCCACGTCCAGCGTCCGCCGCGCCTGGGCGATCAGCGCGCGGGTGGCGGCCAGCAGCGGGCCGTGGCAGGTGAAGAGCGAGACGGTGTTGCCCCCCCTCAGCTCCACCTTCTGGCGGCGCGCAAAGCGCAGCAGCGTCTGGCGCCAGCGGCGTGTCAGGCCCTTGATGGTCGACCCGACCCGTCCCTTGATCGCCTGTCGCAGGCGCGGCACGCTCACCCGGCAAGGGTACCCTTCCGGAGTGGAGGTCTTCGTCCCGGCGCCCTGGCTCCCCGGCCCGCACCTGCAGACGCTCTGGGGGCCGCTGGTGCGCGAGCGGAGCGCGGTGGAGTTCCAGCGCGAGCTGCTGGTGACCCCCGACGACGACGACCTCTACCTCGACCACGTCACGCCGCTCGGCCCCAGGGCGCGCGTGGTGCTGCTGCACGGCCTAGAGGGGAGCTCGCGCTCGGTCTACGCGCAGGCCCTGTCGCGCGCGCTGGTGGCCCGAGGGGTGGCGGTCAGCGCGCTGAACTTCCGCTCCTGCGCGCGGGACCCGCAACGCCCGCGCCGCTGGATCCCCAACCGCCGGCCGCGCCTCTACCACTCCGGCGAGACCGCGGACCCCGGCTTCGTGCTGCGGACCCTGGCCGCCCGCGAGCCGAACCTGGCGCTGGGCGCGATCGGCGTCTCGCTGGGGGGCAACGCGCTCCTGAAGTGGCTGGGGGAGGACCCGGCCAACGACTTCCTGAAGGCGGCGGCGGCGATCTCGGCCCCGGTCGACCTCCTCGCCGGCTCGCGCCACCTGGAGACCGCGGCCGGCGTCCTCTACGTGGCCTCCTTTCTGCGCACGCTGCGGGCCAAGGCGGAGGCGCTCACCCTGCGCTTCCCGGAGGCCCGCGCCCGGATCGACCTCGCGCGCTTCGCCGCCGCCCGCTCCTTCTTCGAGTTCGACGACGCCGCCACCGCGCCCCTGCACGGCTTCACCGGCGCGCCGGACTACTACGCGCGCTGCAGCGCGCTCGGCTTCCTGCCGCGCATCCGGACCCCGACGCTGGCGATCGGCTCCGAGGACGACCCGTTCCTGCCGGCCGAGGCGCTGCACCGGGCGCGGCGTGCGGCGCCGGAGGGTGTGGAGGTGCGGGTCACCCGGCACGGCGGGCACGTGGGTTTCGTATCGGGCTTCCTGGGCGCTTCCTACTGGGCCGAGGAGCAGGTCGTGGCCTGGATCGTCCGCCGTCTAGTGGGGTGACCCGGAAGTGCGCTACCAAATGTCGGAGCGCCAGGCGGTCAGGTGCAAGGCGTCGGCGACGAATGCGGCCGTCCGACCGCGGAGGAGCCGCAACGCAGCAGATGGCCGCCTGCCGCCCGACCCTTTAGGGCGCCTGGTGGTCGGGGGTGATCTCGGCGTTGCACCGACTCTCGGCGGAGAGCCAACTCCAGCCTCGGTCGGTGCGCCTTGATCTCACCCCCGAGCACCTGGCGCATTTGGCAGCGGACTTCCGGGTCACCCCACTAGAACCCCTGAGCGGGCCGCGTCGTACCATCGATCCCGATGAAGAGAGTCGCTCTGCTCCCACTCCTGGCGGTGCTGCTGCCGCTCCGCGCCGACCTGCCCAACGCCGCCGAGGTCGCCCTGGGGGTCCGGCGGCTGGGCGTCGTCGGCAGCGTCCTCTATGTCGCCGCCCACCCCGACGACGAGAACACCGCCTTCCTGGCCTACATGGCGCGCGAGCGGCTGGTGCAGACGACCTACCTCTCGATGACCCGCGGCGACGGCGGGCAGAACCTCCTCGGCAGCGAGAAGGCCGAGCTGCTCGGCCTCATCCGCACCCAGGAGCTGCTGGCCGCCCGCCGCATCGACGGCGCCTCGCAGCGTTTCACGCGCGCCCTCGACTTCGGCTTCACCAAGTCCCCCGACGAGACCTTCGCCTTCTGGGGGCGCGAGGCGGTGCTCAGCGACACGGTGCGAACCATCCGGCAGCTGCGCCCCGACGTGATCGTGACCCGCTTCCCGACCACCGGCGAAGGGGGGCACGGCCACCACACCGCGTCGGCCATCCTGGCCGAGGAGGCCTTCCAGGCCGCCGCCGACCCGGCGCGCTTCCCGGAGCTCGGGCCCGCCTGGAAGCCGCGCCGCCTGCTCTGGAACGCGTTCCGCTTCGGCGCCAACGCCCCGCGTAACGCGCCGGCCGGCAGCCTGGCGCTGGACCTGGGCACCTACAACCCGCTGCTGGGGCGCTCCTACACCGAGATCGCCGCGCTGAGCCGCAGCATGCACAAGAGCCAGGGCTTCGGCTCCGCCGAGCGGCGCGGCTCGTTCGTCAACGACTTCGTGCCTCGGCTCGGCGAGCCGGCCAAGGACGACCTCTTCGAAGGGGTCGACCTCACCTGGCGGCGCGTGAAGGGGGGCGAAGCGGTGCTGCGCCTGGTGGACGAGCTCCAGCGCGCGTTCCAGCCGATGCGCCCCTCGGCCAGCCTGCCGCTGCTGGTGAAGGTCTGGAGCGAGATCGGCAAGCTCGACCAGAGCGACCCGCTGGTCTTCGCCAAGCGCCAGGAGGCGCTGGAGCTGATCCGCGCCTGCTCCGGCCTCTGGCTGGAGGCGATCGCCGCCGACTACGCCGTCGCGCCGGGAGGCGAGGTCAAGGTCACGGTCAGCGCGCTGAACCGCTCCGACGTGCCGATCGTCCTGGAGAGCGTCGCGGTGACCCACGGCGGCGAAGGGCCCAAGGGAAGTCCTTTGAAGTCCAACGAAACGGTGCGTGGCGACGTGGCGGTCAAGCTGCCGGCCGAACTCCCCTACAGCACGCCCTACTGGCTGGAGGAGCCCACCGGCAAGGGGCTCTACGCGGTCCGCCAGAAGGAGCTGATCGGCCTCCCCGAGTCCCCGGCTCCGCTGGCGGCGCGCTTCACGCTGAACGTCGCCGGCGAGCGGCTGGTCTACGAGGCGCCGGTCGTCTACCGCTGGACCGACCCGGTGAAGGGGGAGCAGATCCGACCCTTCGAGGTCGTCCCGCCGGTGACGCTGGCGCTCGACGAAAAGGTCTACCTGCTGGCCGACGCCAACCGCCGCGAGCTGCGCGTGCGGGTCAGGGCCGGCCGCGCCGGCGCCGCCGGCACGGTTCGCCTGGCGCTGCCGGCCGGCTTCCTGGCGACGCCGATCATGGAGGGGGAACCACTTCGCGGTTCCCCCCGGCCCCCTCCGGCGGAAGCGCCGTTCTCCCTGCAGGCCAAGGGGGACGAGGCCGTCGTCCGCTTCAGCCTGACGCCTCCCAAGGCCGCGCAGACGGCGGCGCTCCGCGCGGTCGCGGTCGTCGACGGGCGGGAGGTCTCGCGCGGCGAGGTGCTCATCGACTACCCGCACATCCCGGCGCAGGCGCTCTTCCCGCCCGCCGAGGCCAAGCTGGTGCGGCTCGACCTTCTCACCCGCGGCAAGGAGCTCGGCTACATCATGGGCTCAGGGGATGACGTTCCGGACACGCTGCGGCAGCTCGGCTACCGGGTCACCCTGCTCTCCGACGAGGACCTCGCCAACGCCGACCTCTCGCGCTTCGACGCCATCGTGGCCGGCGTGCGCGCCTACAACACCCGCCAGCGCCTGAGGCAGGCCCGGGGCCGTCTCCTGGACTACGTGGAGAAGGGCGGGACCTACGTCGTCCAGTACGCCACCAGCGGCGACGTCGTGATCGAGGAGATCGGCCCCTACAAGCTCAGGCTCTCTCGGGACCGGGTGACGGTGGAGGAGGCGCCGGTGACGTTCCTCTTGCCGCAGCACCCGCTGCTGACCGCGCCCAACAAGCTCGGCGCCGCCGACTTCGAAGGGTGGGTGCAGGAACGCGGCCTCTACTTCGCGTCGGAGAAGGCCGAGGAGAAGTGGGATCCTCAGTACCAGACGCCGATCGCCACCCACGACCCGGGGGAGAGCGACAAGCCGGGCGGCCTCCTCTACGCCAGGTACGGCAAGGGGGTCTTCGTCTACACCGGCTACTCCTTCTTCCGGCAGCTTCCGGCCGGCGTGCCCGGCGCCATCCGCTTCTTCGTCAACATCGTGAGTGCGCGCGGCGAGGGCGCGGCACGAGCCGCGACGAAGTGATCGAAGAAGAGCCGCCGCCGGCCTTCGGCTCCTGGAGGACCGCCTACGCGGCGGTGCTGCTGAACCTGGCCGCCGTCATCCTGCTGCTCTACGGCTTCACCAAGCTCTTCGAGTAGCGGGTCGTAGCGGTTGAGCGCGCTCGACTGGGCCGTCCTCCTCGGGTCGCTGGCGTTCATCGTCGGCTTCGGCGTCTGGAGGAACCGGCACCACGCCGACCTCGACGCCTACCTGCTGGCCGGCCGCAACACGCGCTGGACCACGGTCACGGTGGCGATCATGGCCACCCAGGCCAGCGCGATCACCTATCTCTCCACCCCCGGCCAGGCCTACGCCGACGGCATGCGCTTCGTGCAGTTCTACTTCGGCCTGCCGCTGGCGATGGTCGTCCTGGCGGTCACCGCGGTGCCGATCTTCCACCGGCTGCGCGTCTTCACCGCCTACGAGTACCTGGAGACCCGCTTCGACCTGAAGACGCGAACCCTGGCCACCGTGCTCTTCCTGGTGCAGCGCGGCCTCTCGACCGGCATCTCCATCTACGCGACCGCCATCATCCTGTCGGTCATCCTGGGCTGGAACATCTACTGGACGAACCTGGTGATGGGCGGCCTGGTGATCGTCTACACGACCTCCGGGGGCGCCAAGGCGGTGAACTGGACGCAGTCGTACCAGTTCCTGATCGCGATCCTAGGCGTGGCGATGGCGTTCGTCGTCATCGTGCGCAGCCTGCCCGCCGACGTCTCGTTCCTGGAAGCCGCGCACGTGGCCGGGAAGCTCGGACACCTCAAGACCATCGACGTCAGCTTCGACCCGCGCAGCCGCTACAACATCTGGTCCGGCCTCATCGGCGGCTTCTTCCTGGCGCTCTCCTACTTCGGCACCGACCAGTCGCAGGTGGGACGCTATATCGGCGGCCGGTCGATCACCGAGAGCCGGCTGGGCCTCCTGGCCAACGGTCTCCTCAAGGTGCCGATGCAGTTCTTCATCCTGCTGCTGGGGGCGATGGTCTTCGTCTTCTACCAGTTCGTGGCGCCGCCGCTCTTCTTCAACCCGGTGGCGCTGGAGAAGGCGCGCGCCGGGCCGCAGGCCGCGGCGCTGTCGTCGCTGGAGCCGCTCCACGCGGCAGCCTTCGAGGAGCGCCGGACCCGCGCCTACCAGGTGGTGCACGCGGTGCGCGCCGGCGACGCGGCGCGGGTGGCCGAGGCGCGCGGCGCGCTGGCGGCTGCCCAGAAGCGCTTCCTGGAGGTGCGCGGGCGGGTGGTCGACGTCCTCAAGCGCGGCGGCGCCGAGACCAACGACACCAACTACATCTTCCTCAGCTTCGTCATGAAGTACCTGCCGGCCGGACTGGTGGGGCTGATCCTGTCGGTCGTCTTTGCCGCCTCGATGTCCTCCAACTCGGCGGCGATGAGCGCGCTCGCCTCCACGACCGTGGTGGACGTCTACCTCCGGCTGGTGAAGCGGGCCAAGCAGCCGGACGAGAGCTGCGTGCGGGTGGGCAAGCTGGCCACCGTCTTCTGGGGGGTCGTGGCCATCCTCTTCGCGGAGTTCGCCAACCGGCTGGGGACGCTGATCGAGGTCGTCAACATCCTCGGCTCCCTGATCTACCCGACGATCCTGGGCATCTTCCTGCTGGCGTTCTACCTGCCGAAGGTGAAGGCGACCGCGGCGTTCGTGGGCGCGCTGGTGGGCGAGGCCGCCGTGCTGGTCGCCTGGCTGGCCAGCGACCTGGCGTTCCTCTGGTACAACGTCCTGGGCGTCGCCGTGGTGGTCGGCGTGGCGCTGCTCCTAAACCCGTTCGTCGGCCCCCGCGTGGTAGCGTCCGGTCAAACAGTCGGAGGTGACGCGTGAAGAAGGCGCTGGCCGTCGGCGTGCTCCTGTTGGCCTGGCTGCTGGGTCCCAAGCTGGTGAAGTCGATCTCCGCGCGAGCGACGGCCTCGGAAGACCTGGAGGGCGCGCGCGCCCGGGTGACCGACGTGCTGGACGCCATGAAGAAGGACGGCGTGGCCGACACCGCTCTGGTGCAGAGGGCCATTTGCCGCTGGTACAACGGCAGCGGCCTGCAGCCGGCGGACGTCCTCGCCAGCCAGCTCCTGAAGTACTACACCTGGCTTCGAGAGAAGGACTTCTTCCGGAAGATCCAGAGCTACCAGGTGGGCTCCATCGACAAGGCCGGGGGCGAGTCCGACCGCGCTCTGCTGGTGCACGTCACCATCGAGGGGCGGCCGTACACCATCGTGGTGGAGCCCGACCGCCCCCTGCGCTGGGCGAAGTAGGCGCTACTTCTTCCCCTTCCACTCCTGCATCTGCTTGGTGAGCGCCGCCACCTGCGCGTCGCTGGGCTTGGGCTCGCCGGTCTTGCCGACCTCCAGCGCCCGCTCGGCGCTCTTCACCGCCTCGGCGGTCTTGCCCTGCGCGGCCTGGAGGCGCGCCCTGGCGGAGACGTTGGCGAAGGTCTCCTTGATGGCGATCGAGCGATCGATCCAGCGCGAGGCGTCGTCCAGGCTGGTCTTCTGGTTGACGAGGTAGTTCGCGGCCTGCAGGTAGGGCCGCCAGTCGTCGAGCTGCTCCTTGGCCTTGGCCAGCACCTGCGCGTTGACGTCGGTCTCCATGCGGATCGGCAGCCGCAGCTTCTCCCAGTAGAGCGAGAGCGTGCCGTTGGCGGCCATGGTCGCCGGTGAGAGGTCCTCGAAGACGAACGTCATCCACTCGGTGGAGGTCGGCGCCGGCTGCGGCTTCACCGTCACCCGCAGAACGTCCTTGGCGGCCGGCGGCTCGACGGTCTCGGTGTCGCTGCTGAAGGCCACCGTCCACTCGCTCTTGCCGGGGACGGTGTAGACGCCGTAGGTGCCGGCGGCCAGCTTCTTGCCCTCGACCAACAGGTCGCCGCTGAGCTTGATCTTGGTGGGTTCGTTGGCGCCGGTGCGCCACGGCTTGTCGTAAGGCACCAGCTCCCCCCAGATCGGGCGCCCCTTCACGCCGGGGCGGCTGTAGGTGACGGTCACGTCGGTGAGCCCGAGCGTCTGCATCACCATCCCGTTGGGGCTGGGGCGGGGCAGGTTGATCTGGGCCGTGGCGGGCATCGCCAGCCCGAGCACGGCCATCGCCGTAAGGACAGGTCTCTTCATGGTCCCTCCGGCGGCGGATTCTAGATGCCGGCGCGGATCTCCTGGGCGGTCACCACGCGGTGGCCGTCGTGCGGGGTCTCCACCGCGCGCGCCAGCGCGTCCAGCATCTGGCGCAGGGTCACGAAGTCGAGGCGCAACGCCGTCTCGCGTGTCTTCGGCAGCCGCTTGAGGAGCGCGGTCAGCGGCAGGATCGCGTACGGCCAGCGGTGGCCGGGTCCGAGCACGTACCAGGGGCGCAGCACCGTGGCTGGGAGGGCGCTCTCCCGCAGGTAGGCCTCGGCCTCGGCGCGGGCGGCCACGTACTCCTTCATGACCGGCGCCGGCTGCGCCACGCTGACGTAGACGAAGTGGGCCGCGGCGGCGGTGCGCGCGGCGTCGACCGACGCCTTGGCCGAGGCCAGGTCGACGCTCCGGAAGAGGGCCGCCTTGGAGGGTCCCGGATGCGCGACGCCGACGAGCTGGACGACGGTGTCGCCGGCCCGGACGTGCCGGGCGAGGCTGGCGCTCTCGAGCGCGTTGCCGATTGCCGGCTCGCAGCCGGCTGGCAGCCTCGATTCCGAGCCCGGGCGCACCAGCGCGCGTACCCAGTGGCCGCGGCCGAGGAGGATGGGGATCAGCCGCGAGCCGATGTAGCCGGTGCCGCCGGTCAGGAACACCCGCATCAGCGCGGCAGCTCCAGGGTGAAGAGGTCGCCGATGGTCTCGGCGTACTCGAAGACGATCTGGTCGTTGCGGGGAGACCAGGCTGGGTAGCGGACGTAGGCGTCGAGCCGCGAGAAGCTGGTGAGCTGCGTGACCTGGCGGCTCACCCGTGAGACCGCGTAGATGTTCCAGACGTCGTCGCGGAGGCCGGCGAAGGCGATGCGCTCGCTGTCCGGCGCCCAGGAAGAGGCCCAGCTCTGGCCCGGCCCGGAGGTGAGCAGCTCGGGATCGCCGCCGGCGCTCGGCATCACCGCCAGGTGTGTGTCGTCGCCGCGGCGCACCTGCAGCGCCAGCCACTTGCCGTCCGGCGACCAGCAGGGGAAGGCCAGGGACTCGCGGTCGAAGGTGAGCTGCGACGTCTTGCGGCCGGCGAGCTCGGTCTGCCAGACGTTCACGGTGACGCCGCCGGCCTTGGAGTTGTAGACGAGCCGGGTGCCGTCCGGCGACAGCCGCGGCGCCCAGAGGTCTTGCACGGCGACGCGGAGCGCCTGCGCCGAGCGGTCCTCCACGTCCAGGATCCAGGGCTCGAAGCGCCCGCTGCGATCGGACATGATGAGGATCCGCCGTCCGTCCGGAAACCAGTCCTGCAGGAAGTCGATGGCGCGGTCGGTGGTCAGCTGGGTGGCGCCGGTGCCGTCCGCGGACATCATCCAGACGTCGCCGTTGGCACCGGGAATGGTCTTGCCGAAGGCGACCCGGCTGCCGTCGGGCGAGAAGACCGGCCAGGTGTTCCGGTTGCCGTCCGAGACGAACGGCTTCAGCGCTCCCGCCGGCTGTCCGGTGCCGGAGAGGGGCAGCACCCAGAGGCTCCCGGCCGAACGCAGCGCGCTCCAGCCGAGCCGCTTGCCGTCGCGGGAGAACGCCATGCCCCGGGGCACCGACTCGCCCAGCAACGCCAACGTCTCGGGCTCACCCGCCGGCTTACCGTCCGGCGAGAGGCGCAGGCGGTAGACGCCGAACTGTGAGCCCGTCTGGACCCCGCCGTAGACGAGCTCGCGTCCGAAGACGGCCAGCTCGTAGAGGCGCCGGGCCTTCAGCACTTCCTCGGGGGATCCTCCGGCGGCGGGCACCGACCAGAGCTGCGCGTACGAGACCCGCTGGTCGGTCACCACGAAGAAGACGCGCTTTCCGCCCTCGCCGAAGACCGGCGCTCCGTGGCCCCCGAACGGCGCGCCTTCCTTGGTGAGGCTGTGCGCGATGCCGCCTTTCGCCGAGACCTTCCAGATCGTGCAGGGAGGGATCGCCACCGCCGCGGTGGCTCCGAGGTCGTAGAGCGCGTGCGACTGGAAGACGACCTCGTCCCCCGAAGGAGACCAGGCCGGGCTGGAGCCGAAGTCGGTGAGGCGCCGCGGCTCCCCGCCCGCCGCCGGCACGATCCAGAGCCCCCCGCGCACCTTGGAGTGGTAGACGATGGAGAGCCCGTCGGGTGACCAGGCAGGCTGGAAGTTCTGCCTGCCGTCGCTGGTCAGGAAGCGTTCCTGCCCCTGTCCGTCGCTGCGCCGGACCGCGATCTCGAAGCGCCCGCTTCTGGAGGTGCTGTAGACGAGCTCGTCCCCCCGGGGCGAGAAGCTGGGGTGGAGCTCGAGCGCTTCCGTCCGCGCCAGGCGCTGGGCGCCCGCCCGCCTGGCGCTGGCTGGCGTCTCCGGCTTGCGGCAAGAGGCGGCCATTCCCAGCACGCCGATGGCCGTCATCCAGAAGATGCCGTCGAGCCCCCGCGCTTTGCTCACCGGCTTCTCGACCCCTTTCCGGTGCACGAATCTACAGCCAGTCCCCGAAGTAGGATCCTCGGCGATTACAAACGACGATCGCCATCGGCGGGGAAGTTTCGCCGGGTCGCTCTCCTTCCCGCTCGCGGCGCGGGAATGGCGCCAGGTGAACGACGTCTTCGGCGCGGTGGGGATCGGCGACGACGTGCCGCGCGCCTATGCCGTCGTGAAGAGCTCCGGCGGCGCGGTCTTCTCCTATGCCTCGGTCGTCGACAACCGCTCGCAGGACCCGATCTGCGTGCTCGGAGCCGAGCTTCCCGAGTAGCGGCCGGACCCGTTCAGCTCTTCCTATAGTGGCAGCCGCGTGAGACCGGGTTCTTGTGCGCCGCCTGGGCGATGAGGTTGGCGGCGTTCACTCCGTGGAAGAGGTCCACGATCGTCTTGCTGATCTGGGTCTCGTGGTAGAAGCGCAGCAGGCGCTTCTGCAGGTCGCGGATGTCGGCCACCGCGCGCGCCAGCCGCTCGGTGGTGCGCACGATTCCGACGTAGTTCCACATCGTGTTGCGGATGGTGGTCCAGTCCTGCTGCACCAGCGCCGGGTCCTCGTTGAGCGCGTTGCCGGGCGCCTTCCAGTCGGGGATCGCGCGGAAGACCTTCTGCCCCAGCACCTGCCCGGACTTGATGCGGTCGGCGATGGACTGCGCGCCGTGCCAGCCCCAGACCAGCCCTTCCAGGAGCGAGGTGGAGGCCAGGCGGTTCGCCCCGTGCACGCCGGTGCAGCTCGTCTCGCCCATGGCGTAGAGGTGGCGGATGGTGGTCTTCCCCTCCAGGTCGACCAGCACGCCCCCGCAGAAGTAGTGGGCCGCCGGGACGACCGGGATCGGGTCCTTGGCGATGTCGATGCCGAAGCGCTCGCAGGTGGCGGCGATCGTCGGGAAGCGGTCGCGGATCGACTGCCCGTCGTGCGACTGGAAGTGGTGGGCCAGGTCCAGGAAGACACAGGGGTCGCCGCGGCCGGTCATCTCCTCCACGATCGCGCGGGCCACGATGTCGCGCGGCGCCAGGTCCTTGCGCTCGTCGTAGCGCCGCATGAAGGCCTCGCCGGCGCGGTTCACCAGCACCGCGCCCTCGCCGCGCAGCGCCTCGGAGATCAGGAACCCCTCGGCGTCGGGGTGGTAGAGCGCGGTCGGATGGAACTGCACGTACTCCATGTTGAGGCGTGCCGCGCCGGCGCGGTCGGCCATGGTCAGGCCGTCGCCGATGGCGTGCTGGGTGTTGGTGGTGTGCAGGAAGAGCCGCCCCACGCCGCCGGTCGCCAGCACGGTGAAGTCGGCCAGCACGGTGTGCACCTGGCTCTGGTGGTCCAGCACGTAGACGCCGGCGCAGGGGTCCTGCAGCTGGTAGCGCTGGGCGACGTCGGTCGAGTGGTGGCGCACGGTGATGAGGTCGACCGCCGTGGCCTCGGTCCAGATGGTGACGTTGGGGAGCGCCTGCACCTTGGCCAGCAGCGCGGTCTCGATGGCCCGGCCGGTGGCGTCGGCCGAGTGCACGATGCGGGCGACCGAGTGCGCCCCCTCGCGGGTGAAATCCAGGTCGCCGCCGGTGGTCCGGGTGAAGGCCACGCCGATCTCGTCGATCAGCACCTGCTTGACGATGCGCGGCCCTTCCACGGCCAGGTGCTTGACCGCCTCCGGCTCGCAGAGCCCGGCGCCGGCGGTCAGGATGTCGCGCACCAGCGAGCGCGGCGAGTCGTTCTTGCCCTGGTAGATGATGCCGCCCTGCGCCCAGGCGGTGTTGCAGTGCGAGGGGTCGCCGGCCTTGGTGACGACCAGCGTCTTCACGCCGCGCTTGGCCAGCGCGTAGGCGGCGGTGAGCCCGGCGATGCCCGAGCCGATCACCACCACCGGCACCTTGAATCGGCCGGGGAAGTCGTCCTTCCTCATCGAGCGGGGCGGCGCGGCTTCGCCTTGGTCTTCTCCAGCGCCATCTGCACGTCGAGAGCGATGTCGATCGCCCGCGCCGAGTGGGTGAGCGCGCCGGCCGACACGTAGTCGGCGCCGGCCCGGGCGCTGGCCCGAGCCTTCTCCGGGGTCATGCCGCCGGAGGCCTCCACCTCCACGGCGCGGCCGGTCGCCTCCTCGAAGAGGCGCACGTCGCGCACCGCCTTCTTCATCTCGGCGACCGCCATGTTGTCCAGCAGGATCCGCTCGGCGCCGGCGTCGAGCGCCTGGTGCACCTCGTCGAGCGTGCGCGCCTCGACCTCCAGCAGATGGCGCGAGAGGCGCGGGTTGAGCTCGCGGAAGTCGGCGGCGCGGCGCGTCGCTTCCCAGACGCTCCCGGCCCCGTCGGAGTGGTTGTCCTTGACCAGGAAGGCGTGCGCCAGGCCGAAGCGGTGGTTCAGCCCGCCGCCGCAGCGCACCGCATAGCGCTCGAAGACCCGCAGCCCCGGCGTCGTCTTGCGGGTGTCCAGGAGCCGGCAGGAAGTGCCCTCCAAGGCCGCGGCGTAGCGGCCGGTCAGGGTGGCGATGCCGGAGAGCCGCTGGACGATGTTGAGCGCGATCCGCTCGGCGGCCAGCACGGTGATGGCCGGCCCCTCGACCCGCGCCAGCACGGTGCCGGGGGAGACCAGCGTCCCGTCCTCCAGCAGCAGCTCGGCGGTCGCGTGCGGGGAGGGGAAGGCGAAGATGCGCGGCACCAGCACCAGGCCGGCGATGACCGCCTCCTCGCGGCAGACCATCGCCGCCGAGACGCGGGCGCGCGGGCCGAAGACGGCCAGCGAGGTGACGTCCTCTCCTTCCTCCGCGAAGGCGCGGGTCAGGAGGTCGTCGAGGGCGCGCCCGATGTCGCTCGGCAGCCGCAAACGCGCCGATTGTAGTGTGCACGGCGGGTAGCAGAGGCGCATCCGTCGGAGGGGGGCTTGGGGGGAAACAAGCCTGGTTCCCCCCGACTAAGAGCGCGACAGCGCGTACAGCAGTACCAGCAGCGCCGCCAGGACCGCCAGCGCGACCTTCACCGCCGAGAGCGGCGCGTCGCCGTCCACCGCTCCGGTGACGCCGTTCACCAGGAAGCGATACGGCTTGCCGGCGTACTCGTAGGCCGCGATCCAGACGGGAAGCAGCGCGTTCTTGTAGGCGACGCCGGTGTACTCGGTGCGGACCTCGAGGTTGCGCTGCGTGTCGCCGGGCACCTGTCTGGCGCAGGCCGCGACCACCTCGCCGTCCATGCGCTGCCGGGCCGCGGTCAGCGCCTGACGCGCGTCGACCGCGTACTCCTCGGCCAGGAAGCCCGAGAGGTACGCCGGCTGGTAGGGCACGAGCTGCGCGGTCGGGAACGGTTCGATGCCTCTCACCAGGGGCGGCGGCAGGCCGCGCGAGGCGGGGACCGGAACGTCGTCGAAGGCCTTCTCGAGGAAGCCCGAGGCCGGCTCCCAGCGCACCCGCGTCTCCATGCGGGTGACCGGACGCCCCTGCTCCATCACCTCCACCGGCACCTGGTAGGTGTGGCCGGCCTCGGCGGTCCAGGCGGAATGGGTGAGCGCGTCGAACGTCCAGAACGGAACGTAGACTCCCTGGAGGGCGGTCAGCGAGGAGCGCGATTTCAGGTTGCCGGGCCGGAACCAGAGGCCGGAGAGCCAGCTCCGGAAGCTCTGCGTCGCCCCCTGGCGGTCGACGCGGAACGCCAGCAGCCCTTCGGGCCGCACCATGTTCGCGTCGGGCGGCGTCTCGACGACGTGGGGCGTGGCGCAGAACGGGCAGGCGCCGGCGGCCACGCCGGGCTCGAGCGTGGTGGTGGCGCCGCAGCGCTGGCAGCGCACCGCCTTGCGCTCGGCGCCCCAGCCCAGGTCGTGCTTGGCGGCCAGCGCCTCCTCGATCGGGCGCTCGCGCACCTCGGCCGGCGACGTGGGGATCGGCGTGACCGTGCCGCAGTACGGGCACTTCAGCGCCGCGTCGCCGGGGCTCCAGACGACGTCGGCCCCGCAGGCCGAGCAGGGGAACTTCCTGAGCTTGGCGGTGGCCACCTACTTCGGCGGCGGAGGAGGCGGCGGCGGGGGAGCGGCTTCCGCACCCCCGCCGAACTCGCGGTAGGTCGCCAGCGGCGCCCACCCCGGTGCGCCGGGATGCCAGGCCATCGAGCTCCCGGCGACCTGTCCCGAGCCGAGCATGCCGCGCAGCGCGTCGTCGCTGTAGGGCCCGTAGGTCTTCCCCTCGATCGAGAGCGTCCAGCGCGGACCGCCCCCCGCGGCTGGCGGAGGCGGCGGCATGCCGGGACCGCCGAGCCCCGCTCCGCCCTGTGCGCCGAACGCCTGTCCCATCGCCTGTCCCATGGCGACGCCGGCGCCGATGCCGACGCCGGCTCCGGCGATGCCGCCCGGGTTTCCGGCGGCGATCTTGATGGCGTCGGCCGCCTGCAGCTGCGTGTACTGCCCGAGCTTGTCGCCCAGGACGCCCAGCTTGGTGCGCTGGTCGATGGCCGCCTCGACCTCTTCGGGCAGCGAGATGTTCTCGATGAAGAAGCGCGACAGCTCGAGGCCGAAGCCGCCGAACTGCGGCGAGAGCTTGGTCTTCACGAACTCCGAGAGCTCGTCGTAGCGGGAGGCCATGTCCAGCGCGGCGATCTTGGACTCGGCGATGGCGTCGGAGAGCTGCGACAGGATGATCGAGCGCAGCTGCCCGACGATCTCGTCGGTGCCGGTCAGCCCGCGGGTTCCGACCACCGTCTCGAAGAACGCCTTGGCGTCGCCGATCCGGAAGGCGTAGGTGCCGAAGGCGCGCATCCGGATCATCCCGAAGTCGACGTCGCGCATCATCACCGGGTTGGCGGTGCCCCACTTCAGGTCGGTGAACATCCGGGTGTTGAAGAAGTAGACCTCCGCCTTGAACGGCGACTGGAAGCCGTACTTCCAGCCGCGCAGCGTGGTCAGGATCGGGATGTTCTGCGTGGACAGCTCGTAGCGGCCGGGTGAGAAGAGGTCGGCCGCCTTCCCCTCGTTCACGAAGAGCGCGACCTGGTTCGGGCGCACCGTCAGCTGCGCCCCCATCTTGATCTCCTGGTTGTAGACCGGGAAGCGGTAGACGAGCGTGTCGTCCGACTCGTCCAGCCACTGGATGATCTCGATGAACTGGTGACCGACCTGCTGCTTGATGTTGTCGAGAAGGCCCATGGACTCCCTCCTGGCCCGCGAAGTGTAGCCCCCAGCGCCGCGCGCTACACTTTCCGGCAATGCTCCGCAGCGGTCGGGTGCTCCTGCTGGCGGCCGGCGTGTGCCTCTGGGCCTGCCCGGCGTCGCGGCCCCCGCGGCCCACGCGCGAGCTCGTCCTCTCGGTTCCCTACGAGGTCGACAGCATCGACCCGCACGCCCGGAACCGGCTCTCCAACTTCGCGGTCCTGTCCCACGTCTACGAGCCGCTGGTGACCGCCGACCCGGCGATGACGATCCGCCCCTGCCTGGCGGTCCGCTGGGACAACCCCGACCTCGTCACCTGGGTCTTCCACCTGAGGCCGGGCGTCCGCTTCCACGACGGCCGCGCGCTGACCGCCGAGGACGTGGTGGCCTCCTTCGAGCGGCTCCTGGGAAGCCGCGGGCTGGAGATGGCCGCCTACGTCTCGAACGTGGCCGGCGTCCGGGCCCTGTCACCGACGACCGTCGAGCTGAAGACGAAGCGGCCGATGGCCATCCTGCTCAACCAGCTGCGCTTCATCCTGATCGTCCCGAAGGGGACCGACGACGCCGCCTTGAAGAGCGCGGCGATCGGCACCGGGCCCTATCGCATGACCGCGCCTCCCGGCGACGGCGAGCTGCGGCTGCGGAGGAACGACCTCTACTGGGGCGTCGGCCCGGCGTTCGAGGAGGCTCTCTTCCGGCTGGGCCGGTCGCCGGAGCAGGCCCTGCAGGACCTCGTCGCCGGCCGCAGCACGCTGGTGCAGTGCAACTCCCGGCGCCTGGAGGAGGCGGCGCGGAACCTTCCCGACGTGAAGGTGGTCCGCAACAACAGCATCTTCGTGAAGTACCTCAGCTACGACATGAAGAGCGAGACGACCGGCTTCGTGTCCGGGGTCGCCAGGAACCCGTTCCGCGACGTGCGGGTCCGGCGCGCAGTGAGCCTGGCGGTGGACCGCGCGGCGCTGGTGTCCCGGCTCTCGACCTACGCGGTGCCGGCGAATCAGCCGGTGCCGCAGTTCATCTTCGGCTTCAACCCGGCGCTCCCCGATCTGCGCCCCGACCCGGCCGAGGCTCGGCGGCTGCTGGCCGAGGCCGGCTTCCCGAACGGCTTCGCGGTGACGCTGCACGTGCGGCGGCTCTTCGGCGAGGCGGCGCGCGTGGTGAAGGAGATGCTGGCGCCGGTGGGGATCGCGGTGACGATGGTGGAGCTGCCCGATCGGGAGTTCTTCGACGTCGTCGCCAACCACCGCGCCAGCCTCTTCCTGAACCGCTTCGGTTGCCCGACCGGCGACGCCGGCGACACGCTGGACAACGCCTTCCACTCGATCGACCCGGCGCGCCACCTCGGCGAGAACAACGACGGCCAGTACTCGAACCCGGCGCTGGACGCGCTGATGGAGGAGAGCGTCGGCCTCCTGCAGATGGAGCGGCGGCGGCCGCTGCTGCAGAAGGTCATGGCGCTCACCATGGAAGACCAGGCCTGGGTGCCGCTCTACGTCGACCAGGACGTCTACGGAGTCCACCGCTCGCTGAGCTGGCAGCCGCGCAACGACAACTTCGTACTGGCAGCGGAAGTGCGACCGTCGACAAGGTGAGCCATGCCTTGGGGAACCCGGGCCGGGTTCCCCAAGCCCCTCCGCGCCCCAAGCACCAGGGTTTTAGACGAAGGTCTCCAGCGCGCCCGGGCGCGCCAGGAAATACCCCTGCCCCATCGGGACGCCTAAGCGCCTCAAGGTGTCCAGCTCCTCCTCGATCTCGATGCCCTCGGCGATGACCTGGGTGTCGGAGTCGAGCGCGAAGCTGAGCATGGCGCCCAGGAGGTCCTGCTTGATGCGGTGGCGGTGGATGTCCTTGGTGAAGTGGTGGTCGAACTTCACGTACTCCGGCTTGATGTCGGCCAGCGACGAGAGGTTCGAGTAGCCGGAGCCCAGGTCGTCCACCGCGATGCGGAAGCCCTCCTGCCGCAGCTCGCCGATGACCCTGGTGAAGAGCTCCTGGTTCTGCGCGTAGGTGCGCTCGGTGATCTCGATGACGACCTGCTTGGGCGAGAGCGAGAGCTGCTCCACGTCCCGGAGGAGCTTGCCGTCCAGGAAGTCGCTGTCCTGCGCGGCCGCCGGCGAGAGGTTGATGAAGATCATGTGCTCCCACTTGATCCGCGACGCCGCCTCCAGCGAGCGGCGGCGGCAGAGGCGCTCCAGCGGGATCACCAGGTTCGTCCGCTCGGCCATCGAGAAGAGCGCCTCGGCATCCTCCAGGCCGCTGCCGGCCGGCCCGCGGGTGAGCGCCTCCACCGCGGCGATGCGGCGTTCGACGATCTCGTAGATCGGCTGGAAGACCGAGACGATCTCGCGCCGCTGGACGATCCCCTTGAGCACCTCGGCGCCGCGCTCCTCGGCCGAGGCGGTCAGCTTGTAGATCTCGCCGCGGGCCTCCCTCAGGCCGCGGTAGACCACCCGCTCCACCCGCACCTTGGGGTCGAAGAGGATGAGCGAATGGCCGACGTGGGTGCTGAAGCGGTCGACGCTGGAGAGGCGCTTCTTCAGGAACCGCTTCACGAAGCTCTCCAGCTCGCCGGTCAGCATCTGCAGGAACTGCTGGGCCGCGCTCCCCTGCTCCTTGTCGTTTCCCAGCGGGATGAAGCTGATGATCTCGTCGCTGCGCACCGCCGGTACACAGAGGATGCCGGCCGGCACCAGCCCGCCGTCGGAGAGTCCGCGCAGGTCCTTGACGAAGTCGGCGATCAGCTTGTCGTAGGCCTGGAAGCCCCAGATCTCCTCCACCTGCCGCTCGGCGTTCAGGGTGAAGGTGAAGAGCGCCAGCGAGACGCCGTCCTCCAGCATCCGGCGCACGTCGTCGATGACCGAGGGGAGCGCCGGCAGGTTCAGGTCGCGGTCGAAGAGCCGGGAACGGTACTGGAGCCACTCGGCCCGCAGGTTCGCGGTGTCTTCGGCGTCGACCTGAATATTCGGCACGAGGAGTCCGGCTCTCCGCTTTACGCTTGCGCCGGCCGGCTCAGCAGGTTCTGGACCTCCCGCACCACCTCGGCGGTGGAGAACGGCTTGGCGATGTACCCCTCGGCCCCTTCCTGCAGGCCGATCATCTTGTCGCGCCGCTCGGCACGCGCGCTGAGCATCGCCACCGGGATGTGACGGGTACGCTCGTCCCCCTTGAGCGCGCGCAGCACCTGCCAGCCGTCCATCTCCGGCATCATCACGTCGAGCAGGATCACGTCGGGCGGGTTCTCGTAGGCGCTGGAGACCGCCGCCTTTCCGTTGGCGGCGGTGCGGGTGAGGAACCCGTTCGTCTCGAAGACGAGCTGGAGGAGCGTGAGGACGTCCTCTTCGTCATCCACGATCAGGATGCTCCGCTTGCGGTCGGACATTCGCTTCTCTGTTGCCCTTCTACGCGGCCCCGGACTCTCTCAGGAGGGCCTTGATTCTCTCAAGAATGCTGTTCATGTCGATCGGCTTCGCGAGGAACGCGTCCACGCCGAGGCGCTCGCCTTCACGCATCTGCTCCGGCTCGCTGTGCGCCGTCAGGATGATCACCGGGATCGCCGAACCCTCCGGCGTCGCCTTCACCCGCATCAGGACGTCCCAGCCGGAGGCGTCCGGCAGGAAGAGGTCGAGGAGCACCAGGTCGGGCGGCGACTCCTGCAGCTTCTCGAGCGCCTCGCGGGCGGTGGAGGCGGTCTCCACCTTGAAGCCGTTGACCCGGAGCGAGCGGGCCAGGAGCTGCTGCACCTCCTCCTCGTCGTCCACCACCAGGACGCGGGGCGAGGGCTCGAACCGGCCCCCCGCCGCCGGGTTGCGCCCCAGCACGCGGGTGGCCGCCTCCACCAGGCGGGCCCGGTCGACCGGCTTGACCAGGTACTCCACCGCGCCCAGGCGCAGCCCTTCCAGCCGCTCGTCGACGACCGAGACCACCAGGATCGGCACGTCGCGCGTCTGCGGGCTCTCCTTGAGCGCCTGCAGCACGTCGAGCCCGTCCCGGTCGGGCAGGCGGATGTCCAGGAGCACCAGGCGCGGCGGCTTCTCCCGCGCCGCGGCCAGCCCCTCGGCCGCGGTCTTGGCCGTCCTCACCGAGTAGCCCTGCTTGCTGAGCGTCTCCTTGATGACCGAGAGGAAATCGGCGTCGTCGTCGATGGCCAGGATCTCGGCCGACCCGCCCTCCATCGGCAGCAGGCCTTCGAAGATGCCCGACTCGGTGCGGGTCTCGACCGCCGCCAGAGAGAACTTGAAGACCGAGCCGCCGCCGGGGCGGTCGTCGACGCTGATCTCGGATTGATGAGCTTCCAGGATGGATTTCACGATCGCCAGCCCGAGCCCGATGCCGCCGAACTTGCGGGTGGCGGTGGCGTCCGACTGGTAGAACTTGTCGAAGATCCGCGCCCGCTCCTCCTTGGGGATGCCGCTGCCGGAGTCGGCCACGGTGATCTCGACCCGCGGCGGCGCGCCCGCCGCCCCGACCATCTGCGCCGCCACCTGCACGTCCCCGCCTTCCGGGGTGAACTTCAGCGCGTTGGTGACGAGGTTCTCCAGCACCTGGGTCATGCGGTCCCGGTCGGCGTCCACCGGCTGCAGGTCACGCGGGACGCGCACCGAGATCTTGACCTTGCGCTTCTTGGCCTCGCTCTCCATGCCGGAGGTCACCTGGGCGATGAGACGGCCGATCTGGAAGGGGGAAGGACGGATGATCACCCGCCCCAGCTCCATGCGGGAGAAGTCGAGCAGCATGTTGATCGTCTTGGTCAGCCGCTCGGCATTCCTTAGACAAACGTCGAGGCCTTTTCTTTGTGACTCGGTGATCGGCCCGAGCTGCCCCTCCTGGAGGAACTCCACGTAGCCGCGGATCGCCGCCAGCGGGGTGCGCAGCTCGTGCGAGACGTTGGCCAGGAGGTCGGTCTTCATGCGGTCGAGCGTGGAGAGCTCGCGGTTGGCGTTCTCCAGCTTCTCGACCTGCTGCCGGATCCGCTCGGCCATCCGGTTGAAGCTCTCCCCCAGCTCCTCCAGCTCGTCGCCGGTGCGTATGTCGATGAGCTGGTGGTCGCGCCCGGCCGAGAAGAGGCGGACCCCTTCGGTCAGCGTGCGCACCGGCCGGGTGACCCGGCCGGCCAGCCACAGCGAGAAGAGGGCCATGACGATCAGCGCGATCGCCACCGCCAGCAACGTCGGCAGGATCGACGTCGTCAGGACCCGCTGCTTCATCTTGGCGTAGGTGAAGACGTAGAGCACCGAGTAGGGGTGGCGCCCCCACTCCTCGAAGTAGGGGGCGCCGATCAGCAGGATCTCCCCCAGCGCCGGGTCCTGGACGTGCTCGTTCCAGGTCTCCGGCCGCGCCGCGGCGGCGGCCAGCACCGGGTCGGCCAGGCGGCGGCGCGGCCGCTCCGGCATCAGCGTCAGGTCGGCGCTCTCCTGCGAGTCGTAGAGCACCTCGCCGGTGACCGAGAGGATGAGGATGCGGTGCAGGTCCTCGTTCTTCTCCATCATCTTCCGCACGATCTCGCGGAACTTGTAGGAGCCGGAGTTGTAGTAGAGGCGCCAGACGTCGCAGAGGCGGGTGTTGGTGGTCTCGGCGAAGCCGAGCGCGTGGGTCTCCACCATCTTTCGGGCGTCGATGGCGCGGATCGCCACCAGCGTCCCCGCCACCACGACGAGGAGCGCGCCCATGACCAGGGAGAGGATGACCGCGAAGCGGGTGCGGAGCGAGCGCCTCAGGAACGCCTCACTTCCTCAGCCTCACGTCGGCCAGGTAGATCTCGTTGTCGGGGCGCGGCTCCCAGGCCACGTCCAGCGTCATGCCGTAGCGGTCGTAGGTCACCCAGAGCGGGATCCAGGGCAGGTCGGAGACGACCTTCCTCATCGCCTGCTGCAGCAGGTTGCGCCGTATCTCCGGGTCGAGGGTCTTGGCGATGCGGTCGATCATGTCGTCCAGCTCGGGGTTGCTGTAGCCGCAGGCGGTGAACGACGTGGCGTGCGAGCCGCGGCCGTAGAAGTTCCCCTCGAAGAGCTCGCTGGCGTCGCCGGTGGAGCAGATCCAGCCGGTGAGGAAGAGGTCCCCGTCGCAGCGCCCCAGCTTGTCGTAGAAGGCGCCGGCGTCGGAGACCGACTCCTTCTTGACGCGCACCCCGGCCTCGGCCAGCTGGGCGACGAGCGCGTCGGCCAGGGTGGACGGGCCCTCGGTGGCGACCATCTTCAGGTCGAGGCCCTGGGGGTGCCCCGCCTCCGCCAGCAGCCTCCTGGCCACCCCCGGCTGGAACTCCGGGACGGCCAGCGTCGGGTCGTAGCCGATGATGTCGGGGGTGACGTACTGCGAGGCCGGGAAGGCCTGTCCCTGCGCGCTCTTCTCGATCAGCGACCGCACGTCGACGGCCGCCCGCAGCGCGGTGCGCACCCGCGGATCGGCCAGCGGGTTCTCCTTGCCGCCCCGCAGGTTGAGCGCCAGGTACTGCACGCTCATGCCGGGACGGGTCACCGCGCGGAAGCCTCCGTCGTTCTTGTGCGCGTTCCAGGTGGTGCGCGAGGGGGTCAGCAGGATGGCCGGCGCGCGCTCCTTGGCGACCTCCCACTCCTTCTCGCGCTCGGTGTGCAGGAACGTCACCCGCTTCACCGGCGCGGCGCCCCCCCAGTAGGTCTCGAAGGCGTCCAGCTTGACGTGGACGCCCGGCTTCCACTCCCCGAAGCGATAGGGACCGGTCCCGAGCGGCTTCTCGAAGAAGGCCGCGCCGCGGCTCTCCACCGCCTTCTTGGGGAGCATGTAGACGAAGGAGAGCACCGAGAGCAGCCCGGCCGGGCGGTCGGAGATGATCTCCACCGTCTGCTGGTCGACCTTCCGCACCGAGGAGATCACCGACAGGTAGGGCGCCAGGTCGGACTTCTTCTGCTGGCGGACCCTGTCGAGGGAGAAGACGACGTCGTCGGCGCTGAACGGCGTGCCGTCGTGGAAGGTGACGCCGGAGCGCAGGTGGAAGCGCCAGGTCTTGCCGTCGGGGATGTCCCAGCGCGTGGCCAGCACCGGCACGAACGACATCTGCCGGTCGTAGCGCAGCAGCGGCTCGAAGACGTTCATCGAGTAGGTGTCGGTGGCGGTCTCGAACTTCTCGTTGGGATCGGCCGACAGGATGTCGCTGCTCCAGACGATCGTCAGCTCCTGCGGCGGTTTTTGCGAGCACGAAATGAACAGCGACAGGACGGCGAGCGACGCGGCCGCGAAACGACCACGACCCGATGCATCCCCGCCTTTGCCGAGGTTCACGCCGGGGGATGTTACTCCCGCCTACCCGCGGCCACGACGTGCAGGAAGGGTGTCACCAGCACCGGCGCGGGGCGGAGCGGCGCCACCGCCTCCTCCAGCGCCGCGGCCGCGGCCAGACCGTGCGGCAGCAGGAACAGCGTGGGAGCCCGCAGCGAGCCGACCAGCGCCCGCGCCTCGTCGCGGTAGCGGGGGAGCGCTCCCTCGGGCTCGCGGTACCACCCGGGGTGGGCGGCGGCCTCGGAGGGGAACGGCACGACGCGCTCGCGGAGACCGGCCCGCTGGCAGCGGTAGTCGAGCTCCAGCGCGAAGGTGCCGACCGCCACCAGCCGCTCCCGAGCCAGCCGCGGCAGGAGGAGCTGCGCGATCACCGTGGTCGGCGAGGGGACGGTCGCCATCGGCAGCCTGGCGAGGAGCACCGCCAGCGACAGTGCGGCCGAGGCCAGCGGCAGGACCAGCGGCCCGGAGGCGAGGAGCAGCGCGGTGAGCGGCAGGAAGACGAGCGCGGTGCGCTCCGGCAGCAGCAGCCGCCCGGTGAGGGCCTGCGCCAGGAGGAGCGCCGCCAGCCCGAGGAGGAACGCCGCCGCCAGCGGGGCGGCCGGGCCGCGGCGCGCGCTCCGGAGCGCGACGGCGAGGCCGGCGAGCGCCAGCGCCATCAGCGGCAGGAGCGCGGGCCCTTCCACGTCAGCTCCCGAGGCGAGGTCGAGCGCGAAGCGCGTCGCCGGGCGCTGCGCGGGCGCGTCGCGCGTCCAGTCCATGGAGGCGGTGGGCTGCCGCAGGGCGATCAGCGCCCAGGGAAGCACCAGGACGCCGGCTCCGAGGCCCGCCGCCAGGAGGCGCCGGCGCGCCGCCGGCGGGCAACCCTGGAGGAGCGCCGCCAGGCCGAGCAGGGGGAAGGCCGCCAGGTAGTGGGTGAGCGCGGCCGCCGCCGCCGACAGCGAGAGCGCGGCGGCCGCGCCGTGGCCAGCCCCCTGCCGCACCGCCAGGGCGCGCTCCAGGGCGAGCAGCGTCAGCAGCGACGCCAGCGCGTAGGCGCGTCCTTCGGCCGCGTACTCGATCGCCAGCGGGAAGAGCGCGAAGAGCGCCGCCGCGACCGCGCCGGCCCTCGGCGCACCCAGGCGCCGGCCGACGAGCACCAGGAGCGGCAGGTGCGCCAGCGACGCCGCGGTCGAGAGCGCGCGCACCGCCAGGTCCCAGGAGGAGGGTGTCGGGGAGAAGAGCAGCAGCTTGGCGGCGAGGTAGTGGAGCGGCGGCCCGGAGTCGATCCGCAGCAGCGCCAGCAGCTCGGCCAGGGGCTTCCGCGCCAGCGTCAGCGTGAAGATCTCGTCGTGCCAGAGCGGGCGGGCGAAGAGGAGGAAGAGCCGCGCCGCGATGCCGAGCGCGATCGCGATCCCGATCGCCGGGGGTCCCAGGCGGCCAAGGGTGGGGAAGACTTGCCTTGAGGAGGCGGTCAAGACTTGCTGATGAAGCCCCAGGCCGACCCCTGCCGCAGCGCCGGGTCGAACACGCCGCGCGGCAGCGCCGAGCGTTCGGCCGGCCGCACCACCGCCTGGATGACCTCGGCGTGCGTCTTCACCAGCCGGCGCACCGGCACGCCGGCGGCGGCCTCCTGGAGGATCGGCGCGGCCTCGCTCCCCATCTTCGCCAGGTAGGCCTCCCAGATCGCCTCGGTCACCGGCATCCCGCGGAACACCACGTTGGGCATCCGCCGGAACGCCTCGTCCAGCTTCTTCAGCTTCCGCTGAAGCTCGGCCGGGTCGTCCAGCGACTCGGTCTCGAACGGGGTGTGCGGCTTGGGGATGAAGGCGTTCACCGAGGGGACCAGGGTGCCCAGGCGCCCGCGCTTGCGCCCCTCCTCGAGCATCAGCTGCCGGCAGGCGTCCACCAGCTTGACGATGTCGTCGACGTCTTCGTCGGTCTCGCCGGGCAGGCCGACCTGCAGGTAGAGCTTCAGGTTCGTGAAGCCGGCCGCCGCGATGAGACGCACCTTCTCGTAGAGCATCTGATCGGAGACCTTCTTGTTGATGGCGCGGCGCAGACGCTCGTTGCCGGCCTCCGGCGCGATCGCCAGCGAGCGCTCCCCCTGGCGGGCCAGGATGGCCAGGAGCTCCTCGGTGATCGCGTCGATCTTGATGGAGGAGAGCGCGATGTGGTACCCGAGCCCGGAGAGCCCGTTCAGGATCGGCAGGATCTCCGGGTGGTCGGCCACCGCGGTGGCGATGAGCCCGACCCGGCTGGTGAGCGGGCGGATCCGCTCCGCCAGCGCCAGCACGTTCGAGGCCGAGACGCGCACCTGCGGCGCCATGGCGTAGGCCGCCCAGCAGAAGCGGCACATCTCCGAGCAGCCGCGGGCGATCTCGATGAGGAGCTTGTCGGAGAACTCGGTGTGCGGCGTCAGCAGCGCGGTGTGCGGCGGCTCGCGCCCGGGACCCTCGCTGGGGCGCAGCTGCTGCACGACCACCTTCCCGGCTTCGGCGTCCTCGGCGCGCGGGCCGTGGAGCGCCGGCACGTAGAGGCCGGGCAGGCGCGCCAGGGCGCTGAGCATGTCCTGCCGCGAGAGCTCGCGCCGGAGCACCTCGGCGATGCCGGGCACCAGCTTCTCGCCGTCCCCCATCGAGAAGACGTCCACCCAGGGGGTGAGCGGCGCCGGGTTGATGCGCGCGCAGTCGCCGCCCACCAGCACGATGGGATCCCCTTCGCCGCGCTCCTCGCGCAGGAGCGGGATGCGCGCCGCCGGCAGCAGCCTGACGAAGTTCACGTAGTCCATCTCCCAGGAGATGGAGAACGCCACCAGCGGGAAGGCGGCCAGCGGCGTGTCGGTCTCCATCGTCCGCGGACCGCGCGGATCGGCCGGCTCGTCGGCGAAGAAGCGCTCGCAGGCCACGTCCTCCTCGCGGTTGAAGAGGCGGTAGACCCACTGGAAGCCGAGGTTCGACATCCCGATCTCGTAGCCGTTGGCGAAACCCAGGGCGAGCCGGTGGCGACCGGCCATCGGGAGCGGCTCGGTGGCACGCTCGGCGGCCAGGAGGGCGCGGCGGCGTTCGGCGGGGGGGCGCGGAAGGGCAGGCATCCGGAGGGCGCGCCCGGAGGCGGCGCGAGCGTCTATCTTACGATGTCGCTGCGCTTTGCGCTGGAACACGAACTTTTCGGAGCGCGCAGCCGTTACCTTTGGCGGAGGGTGCGATGTACTACCTGATCGGGGCCGACGGCAAGCAGTACGGTCCGGTGGATGCCGCGACCGTCGAGGCCTGGATCCGCGACGGGCGCGCCGCCGGCATTACGTACACCTTCAAGGTCGGCGAGACCGAGTGGGCCGCGCTCTCCACCCGGCCCGAGTTCCAGGCCGCGCTGGAGGCGCAGGCCGCCGCGCTATTGGTCCCGGCGGCTCCTCCGCCGGTCGCCGTGCCGGCGGGACCGGGCGGCGCGCGCGAGTGGCTGGTGGCGCTGATGCTCTCGATCTTCCTCGGCGTCCTGGGCGTGGACCGCTTCTACCTGGGCTACGTCTGGCTGGGCGTCTTCAAGCTCCTCACCGGCGGCGGCTGCGGCATCTGGTGGATCGTCGACATCGTCCTCATCGCCACCGGCTCGATCACCGACGCCCGCGGGCGGCCAATGGTGAAGACCGTCTAATCTTTTGCCGAGGACCGAACGGCGCCTGCCCCGCTGGCCGGGAGTGGCCCTGGCGGCGCTGGCCGGCGCCGTCTACCTCTGGCTGGCCAGCGACGGGACCTTCCGCTTCGCGCGCTCGACCTACCCGCACCACGTGCTGATCGCCGACGCCTGGCTGCACGGGCAGCTCCACGCCCGTCCCGAGGCGCTGAAGGAGGCCGGCCGCGAGGCGCTCCTGGACTGGACGGTGATCGAGGGCCGGCGCTACGGCTACTGGGGGCCGGCGCCGGCCGTCCTGCTCCTTCCCTACGTGGCGGTGAAGGGCCTGGCCGCCAGCGACCGTCTGGCCGGCGCGCTGGTGGGCGCGCTGACGGTGCTGCTGATCTACCTGGTGCTGCGCGAGCTGGCCCGGCTGGGCGCCGCCGACATCACCGCGCCGGTCGCCGCCGCGGTGGCGGTCCTCTTCGCCTTCGGCACCGTGCACCTCTACGTCGCGCCGGCGGGGTGGGTCTGGATGCTCTCGCAGGTGGTGGCGGCGTTCTTCTTCACGCTGGCGGTGTGGGCGGTGCTGCGCTGCGACCTCTCCTGGTGGTGGGCGGCGGCGGCCGGCGCCGCCTTCGGCGCCTCGCTGCTGTCGCGCTACTCGGAGGCGTTCGCCGGGCTCTTCTTCCCGATCGCGCTGATCGCCGCCGCCCGCGCGCCGGGCGCCGGCTGGCGACCGCGGCTGGCGCGCCTGGGCACGGCCTTCGCCGTTCCGGTCCTCCTCGCCGCGCAGGCGGCGCTGGCCTACAACCGGGCGCGCTTCGGCCACGCGCTGGAGACCGGAGTCGCGCGGCAGGCGGAGACCGGCGGCCACCCGCGCTTCCGCGAGGACTACCGGCGCTACGGGGCGTTCCACCCGCACTTCGTGCCCAAGAACGCCTACTACTACTTCCTGAACCCGAAGCTGCGGCGCCACCCGAAGAGCGGCGAGCGGACGTTCGACCCCGAAGGCAACAGCTTGTTCCTGGTGACGCCGGCGCTCCTCTACGCGCTGCGCCCCCCGCGCCGCCGCCATTGGGCCATCGCCGCGGCCCGCGCCGGTTGCGCCGCCTGCCTGGCGATGCTGCTGCTCTACTTCGGCACCGGCTATTACGGCTTCGGCAACCGCTACCTGCTGGATCTCCTGCCGCTGGCCATGGTGCTGGTCGCCGCCGGCCTGCGCGGACGGCTCGCGCCTTTGGCGCTGGCGGCGATCGGGCTCAGCGTCGCGGTGAACGCCTGGGGCGCCTGGCGCTTCCTGCACGAGGCGCCCTGGTAGGTCAGCGCACCTGGATCGAGACCTCGAAGACCCGCGTGTCCGGCCGGTGACGGTCCAGGCCGAAGAGCGCGACGAAAGCGGCGCGGCACTCGGCGCGGGAGAGGGACTCGGAGAAGGCGGCGGCCAGGGAGCCGGCCTCTCCCGGAAGGTCGATCGGAGTCCGCGGTCTCAGCGCCTCGCGGCGGCAGGCCGCCTCCTCGAGCTTGGCCGCCACCTGCGCGAACGGGGTGGCGCCGTGCTCCGCCAGAAGGCGGACCAGCCGGCCGGGGACGCAGCCGGCGGCCAGGGCACGCTCCAGCGCTTCGCGAGCGGTTTGCTCGGCGGCCGGCGCATCGAGCCGGTAGAGCGCTTCCAGAGCGGCGCTCCCGGCGCCCTCGTCCGAGACGTCGGCGGCCAGTGCCCGCAGGCGCGGCAGTGCGGCCGGCTCGCCGGTCCTGGCCAGGAGCAACGCCACCTCGTCTCCGGCCTCCCCGTCGAGCTCGCGCAGGAGGCGGGCGCGCAGTGCGGGACGCTGGGCGAGCGGCTCCGGCCCGAGGGATTCCAGCCAGACGGAACGGTGCTCGGCGCGCTCCGGCCAGGCCTCTCCTTCGAGCCGGCCCGCGGCCAGCGCCGCCGCGCCCTGAGGGTCCCGCTCACGCCAGGCGGAGAGGAGCGCGGCCTCCTCGGCCGGGCCGTGCGCGCCGGCCAGCTCGCGTCGCCAGGTCTCGCCGTCCACGCCCTGGGGGCCGGCCAGCGCGGTGCGCCGCACCGACCAGGGAAGCTCCGCCGCGTGCCAGAGCTCCAGCCGCCCGGCCTCTCCGGCGGTTCCCTCGGCGACCTCCTGGGCGAGCGTCTCGAGCCTCAGCTCCGGCGGGGCCGCGGGAGAGCGCAGCCAGCGCCGCGCCTCCTCCAATCGGGACGACTCCGGGTCGGCAGCGCGGAAGAGGAGCGGCACCACTTGCGCGCAGTAGGCGTCCTCGAGGGCCGGCGCAAGGCTGTCGGCGTTACGGGAGAGGAGCGGGCACTCTTCCGGAGCCTTCGTCTGCCGCCTCGCCCGGGCGACGGTCTCGGCGAAGACGGCGGTCCAGGCGTCGCGATGCAGCAACCGTTCCTTCCACAGCGCCGCCATGGCCAGCGGGAGCGTCTCGGGCCGGGACAGCACGTCGCGGCGCCACACCTCGACGTCCAGCGGCAGCTCGTAGTAAGGCGCCAGGAGCTGCACCGCGGCGCGCACCGACGCGTCTTCCGAGCGGGCGGCGCCGGCCAGCAGCGCGGCCAGTCCATGGAGCGTCTCCGGAGTGTCGTCCGCAAAGACCGGGCTCATCAGCGCGGTGACCACCCCTTCGAGGAGCGCCGGGCCGGCTCCGGGAAGGCAGGCCAGGAGCGCCGGCGCGTGGCGAGCGGCGGGGACGTGGAAACGCCCGTCGTCCGAGCTCTCCTCTTCCCGCCGGTCGATGCGGCGGAGCCGCGCGGCGTCCTCGGCGATCACCAGCTCGGCCGCCTCGGGGGCCGGCTCCGGCAGTGGCACCGCCTCGCGCTCGCCGGTCACGGCGGCGCTGATGTCGCCCTCTTCGCCGGCTGCCAGCGTCGCGCGCCAGACTTCCGCGTCGTCACGCCCGAGGAGCACCAGCTCGTTCTCGGTCACCAGCAGCACGCCTTCGTCGGCGCGCGGCACGATCGCCGCGCCGAGCGGGGCGCCGCTGCGGCTCACCTCGCGCCCATCGGCGTCGAAGGAGAGCAGCGCTCCGGGGGTGGCCAGCGTGAAGCCGGCGCCCCGCGGGAACGCCTCCAGTACCGGCTCGGCGCCGCAGACCTGGAACGCCGGGGGGTAGAGCAGCGAACGCCGCCCCGCCGCCGCGAAGAGCGTCCGGCCGCCGCCGCGCAGCTCCAGCACCAGCCCGGCCGCCGAGGCATGGAGGCTGGCCTCCTCCAGCCGGCCGACGGAGCGTCGCACCTCCTCCAGCGGGATCGACAGCACCCGCGTGCCCGCCTCGGCGGCGCTGATCCGCCGCACCGCCAGCTCGCGCGCCTCGCGCACCAGGACGAAGGCCTCGTCGCCGAACGCGGCCGGCCGGCTGCCGGCGACCGCCGCCAGCTCGCGCTCGGCCAGCAGCTGGCCGCCCGGACCGCGGAACTGCAGCGTGACCATCCGCTCGCCGCGGTCCTCCTCCTCCAGCGATCGCCCCGGCCGGTAATGGCCGGCGATCGTCTCGGTCACCCGCGCTCCGCTGTCGGCGACCGCCAGCACCAGCTCTTCTCCGTGCTGCAGCTCGAAGGAGGCCATCACCCGGCGGTCCTCGCCGGCGAGTCGCATCGTCCGCCCCTGCAGCTCGCAGAAGAATCCCCCGGGCGTCGCCAGCCAACCGCTCCCGGCCGCCTGGTGGAGCGGCCCGTAGCTCCCCAGGAGCGTGACCTGCGCAGAGAGGGCCGCGGCGAGAAGGAGCATCCGAGAGATCCGACCTCCGGGGCTTCCGATCCGTTCCTAGGGTCCCGACACTAAAGCGCCGGCGGCGGGCCGCCCACCGTCACCTCGGCGCGCCACCCCATGGCCGAGACGGTCTCGTGGAAGAGCTGCCGGGCGTTTCTCTCCGCCTTGTCGAAGAGGCCGGCGTCGCGCGCCGCCCTCCCCAGGTTGCCGCGCGCCCAGGTGGTCCAGCGGGTCCGGTCCTCGGGCGTGATCGGGTTGAGCCATCCGGAGCGTTCGTCGAACCATTCGACCCGGGCGTCCACCGACAGCACCTGGGCCGGCGGCAGCCGGATGCGCAGCGTCTTGCTGGCCTCCGAGGCCTCCACCTCGAGCCCCTTGTCGAGGTCGAAGCCGCCCAGCACCGTCCCCTTCAGCCGCAGGGTGGCGTTCTTCGGGACGTCGAAGACCGCCAGGTAGGTCTTCACCTCCGAGTAGTGCACCACGTCGGCGACCTGCATCTCCACCGTGGCCAGCTTGGCGACGCGGCGGATCGCCTCCACGACCGGGGCCGAATCCACCCGGCCGGCCGGCTTGGCACGCCGGCCCAGGCAGTAGCCGAGGCCGAGGAGCGCCAGAATCGCGGCCGCCAGGGCCAAACCGCGCAGCGCGTCACGTGCGGAGAGGGCCATGCGAGGGTATTGTCCTCCCGGCGCCACTTCCTGTCGGACCGCGGGACCCGCGCGCTCCGGCGGCGGCGCATTCTTCCAGGGAGGCCAACGTTGCTACGCACCTCGCTCGTCCTCGCTCTGGCGCTCAGCCTGCCAAGTGTGGGGCGCTCGCGTCCGCTCGCCGGCGCGCCGGCGGCGGAGGCCGAACGGCGACCCGACCTGCCGGCCGAGCGCGCCCGCTGGAACGCCCTGCTGCGGGCGGACCGGGACGGCCGGGTGCTGTCCGAGAACCGACTGAAGGCACTGCGACAGGCCTGTGAGCTGCCGCTGGACGCCTCGATGGCGCCGGCGCCGGCGGGCAGCTTCGTCCGTTCCGACATCGGGCCCTCGGTTTCCACCTGCCCGCGCCCCGAGCCGGAGGCCGGCCGGGCGGCCTACGCCTTTGGCGGCGCCGCCTGGCAGTCGATCGGTCCGCGCGGCACCAACACCGACTACAGCCTCGCCTCCGGCCGGGTGGCGACGCTCACCCTGCACCCCAGGAACCCCTCCATCGTCCTCCTCGGGTCGGCCACCGGCGGCATCTGGAAGTCGACCGACGCCGGCTCCACCTGGCGCCCCGTCTCCGACACCGCGCCGGCGCTGGCGGTGAGCGCGATCGCCTACGCCCCCTCCAACGCCTCGATCGTCTACGCGGCGACGGGGGAGGTCGACAGCGCCGACCTCGAGCTCAAGCCGTCGCGCTCCTTCGGCACCTACCTCGGGGCCGGCGTCCTGAAGTCGGTGGACGGCGGCGAGAGCTGGACCCGGGTGGACGTCGACCTGCCGCCGAACGCCGTCCTCTCGCGGGTGGTGGTGCATCCCAAGGACCCGAACCTCGTCGCCGTCGGCGTCTACGTCGTGCAGGACTTGGCCGCCGACCGCTGCGGCGCCGGCGGCGTCTACCGCTCGACGGATGGAGGCGTCCACTTCGAGCGGACCCTGGTCCACCACGTCAGCGACCTGGCGCAGGACCCCAAGGACCCGTCCACGCTGTGGGGCGCCTTCGCGGTGCTGTCCACCGGCCTCCCGGACCGCGACTGCGCCGACCCCGAGCTGCCCAGCGGCGTCTACCGATCCACCGACTTCGGCAGGAGCTGGGAGGGCTCGCTGGTGCCGGCCACGCCGGGCGCAACGTTCGAGAGCCCCACCGGCAACATCAAGCTGGCGGTGAGCACAGCCTCCGCCGAGTCTCCGGCGACCCGGGTGACCGCCTCGGTGCTGGACCGGAACGACGAGCACACCGAGGGGGGCATCTTCCGGACCACCGACGGCGGGGCCACCTGGGTCAAGCGGTCGGTCGACACCACCATGTGCCCCGACCCCGACTCGCCGCAGTGCTCCTACAACCACTTCATCGTGGCCAGCCCCGACGACCCGGACACGCTCTACTTCGGCGCGATCAACATCTGGAAGTCGACCGACGGCGCGGCGACCTGGCGGAAGCTCACCGACATCTACCGCGGGCAGGGGACGCTGCACCCCGACCAGCACGCCGCGGTGGTCCCCCCCGGCAGCCCCAACACGCTGCTGGTCGCCAACGACGGCGGCGTCTACCGCTCGCGCGACGGCGGCGTCTCCTACGAGAGCCTGAACCAGACGCTGACCCTGACGCAGTTCAACTCCGCGGCCCTCCACCCCACCGACCCGTCGGTCGTCTTCGGCGGCAGCCAGGACAATGGCAACCAGCGCTTCCGGAACGCCCTCGTCTGGAGCGACCGCACCGGTTCCGACGGCGGGGCGAACCTCGTCAAGAGCGACGAGCCGCAGCGCGTGCTGGCCATCAACTTCTACGCGCTGATGCAGCACTCGCGAAACGGCGGCGACTCCTACGACGACGTCACCTCGTCGCTGCTGATGAGCGGCTTCGGCCCGCGCGAGACCATGGCCTTCTACCCGCCGCTGGTGGCGGCGCCCGGCTCCCCCGGCATGGTCTACCTCGGCACCCAGAGGCTCTGGGTGAACACCGCGTTCGGCTCGGACCGCAACGCCTGGACCGCCAGGTCGCCGCACCTCACCGACGGCGTCCTGTACTCGCTCGAGGTCGTGGGCACCGGCGCGGCGATCTGGGCCGGGAGCTCGCGCGGCGAGGTCTTCCTCTCGACCAGCAGCGGCGCCTCGTTCGAAAACCGCAGCGCCGGGCTGCCGGGGCCGATCGTCACCTCGATCAAGGCGTTCTCGGCCGACGGGCGCTCCGCCTACGTGGCGCTCGGCGGCTTCACCGGCCTTCCCAGCCGGCACGTCTTCCGGACGACCGACGGCGGCGCCACCTGGACGAACGTCTCCGGCAACCTGCCGGACGTGCCGGTGATGGCGCTGGCGCTGCCCGGCAGCGATCCCACCGAGCTCTTCGCCGGCACCGACGTCGGCGTCTTCCGCACCACCGACGGCGGCGCCAGCTGGAGCTCCTTCAACCAGGGGCTGCCGAACGCCGGCGTCTACGACCTGCAGGTCCACCCGCAGACAGGCGACCTGGTGGCCGCCACCTACGGCCGCGGCATGTTCCGCATCTCGCCGACCGGAACGGTGCGGCCCCTGCTGCCGTCGGCCGGCTTCTCCTTCAGCCCGGCGGTGCCGCGGGCCGGCGAGAGCGTCGCCTTCACGAACCTCTCCGCCGGCGACCCGACCGGCTTCGCCTGGGACTTCGGCGACGGAGCGACCTCGACCGAACGCAACCCGCGCCACGCCTACGCGCAGGCGGGCGGGTATCGGGTCACCCTGATCGCCACCAACGACGCCGGCTCGCAGCAGTTCCAGAACACCGTGCTGGTGAGCGACGGCTTCAACGCGCCGGTCACCCTGCAGGTGCCGGTGGTGCTGGACGTCTTCGGAGTGCCGCCGACGCACTTCACGTCCGACCTCACGCTGGTCAACCGCAGCCCGGCCCGGGTGCGGGCGCAGCTGGTCTTCACCACCGCGCCGGAGCTGCCGGGGCAGGAGGCGTTCCCCCTCCAGGAATCGCTGGCGCCCGGGCAGGAGCTGCTGATCCCCGACGTCATCGCCTACCTGGCCGAGCGCGGCTACACCTTCGGCGGCTCCGGCCTCAGGGTCGGCACCCTGCGGGTCACCTTCACCGGCGTCACCGACCCGTCGCTGGTCTTCGCCGGCTCACGCACCTCCACCCCGAATCCCGACCCGGCGCGCGGGGGCAGCTTCGGGCTGTTCTTCAACGCCCAGGCCGACACGGCCGCGGTGGGCGCCGGCGCCAGCGTCTTCGGCCTGCGGGAGGACGAGGGCTTCCGCACCAACCTGGCGCTGGTCGACGTGCCGGGAGGCTCCGGCCCGGCGCGGGTCTCGGTCCAGCTCTACGACGGCGAGACCGGCGAGACCGTTGGAGCTCCAACGATCGTGGCGCTCCGTCCCGGCGAGTGGCTGCAGCTCCCGGCGGCGGTCCGGAACGGCTGGGCCCGGGTGACCCGGGTGGGGGGCGGCACGAACCGCTTCCTGGCCTACGGCTCGCTGACCGACGGCCCCCGCAGCGGCGGCGGCACCGGCGACGGCAGCATCCTGGGGACCGACGCCGCCGCCGGCCTCCTGCCGATCGTCCTCCAGGTGACGTCCGGCTCGGTCGTCTTCGCCACCGAGCTGGTGCTCGCCAACCCGACGTCCGCCGAGGCCACCGTGCGGCTGCATTACACGCCGTCGCCGCAGCTGGGCGGCGGGGCGGCTGGCACCGCCACCCTGACGCTGCCGCCGGGCCGGCAGCTCCGGCGCGCCGACGCGATCGCCTTCCTGCGCGGCGAGCTGAAGCTCCCTCTGGCGGCGGACGGCAACCAGGGGGGCACGCTGGAGGTCACCGGCGCCGTCGCCTACGCGCGCACCTTCAACGGCAACCCCAACCGGGTGGTCGGAGGCACGCTGGGCCTCGCCTATCCGGCGGTGCCGTCCCCAGCGCGGGCGCGGAACGAGGCGTGGGTCTACGGCCTGGCCCAGGACGAGACGACGCGCTCGAACCTGGCCATCGCCGACGCGCGGGTCGGCAACCCGAGCCTGGTGACCTACCTGATCGAGGTCTACGACGCCGTCTCCGGCGACCCGCTGCCGAAGGCCACCCTCACCCGCAGCCTGGCCGGCGGCGAGTGGCACCAGCTCAGCTCCTTCCTCTACGAGGCCGGGGTGGTGCACGGTTACGTGCGGGTGAAACCCCAAAGCGGCAGCTCCGACTACGTCGTCTACGGCATCCTGAACGACGGCGCCACTCCGGACCGGGGCACTTCCGACGGCAGCTACGTCTCCATGTCCGGCGTCAAATAGACCCTCCAAGCGATACTCGAATGGCGGAGGATGTTGAGCGGCGCTCCGCGCCGCTCCAACTCCGTACCTGATCTATTCGCTTCATGACAGCGGCACGCTGGATGCTTTAGGCTTCGCCTGCACGGGAGGCGCCGTTTCGCGCCTCCTCCGGAGGTCAGGAATGAAGAGATTTGCGCCCTACGTCACGCTTTCCCTGCTCACCCTCGCGCTTCCGCTGCTGGGCGCCGAGCAGGCACGGGTCGTCGGCAAGGTCACCGACCCGAAGGGCGCGCCCCTCGAAGGCGTGAAGGTCACCGTCACCACGCAGGCCGTCACCACCTTCAAGACCGAGGCGGTCACCAACAAGGAAGGCAAGTTCGAGAAGCTGCTGATCAACGCCGTGCCCAGCTACCACTACAAGTTCGAGAAGGAGGGGTACGCCACCGTCGACCGGGACTTCAAGGCCAAGATCGGCGACATGCAGGCCGAGCTGAACGTGATCATGTCCACTCCGCAGGCGGCGGCGGTCAAGGGGGAGTCGAAGGTCACCGTGGACCCCTTCGTGGCGGCCTACAACGACGCCGTCGACAAGTACAACGCCGGCGACATGGAGGGGGCGCTGGCCAAGGCGGACGAGGCGACCAAGCTGGGCCCCGAGAAGATCAACGGCTGGGACCTCACCCTCAAGCTGGCGGTCAACAAGAAGGACTGGGACAGGGTGATCGTCGCCGGCGAGAAGCTGCTGGCGCTCGACCCCGATAACCCGCCCGTGTACGGCTATCTCTCGAGCGCCTACAAGGCCAAGGGGAACAAGGCCAAGGCCGCCGAGTACGACAAGAAGTTCGCCACGGCGAACCCCGACAACCCCGAGGTCCTCTACAAGCAGGGTGTCGATGCCTACAACAAGAGCGACTGGAAGGGGGCCGAGGCGGCGCTGAAGAAGCTGCTCGAGGTCAAGCCGGACCACGCCCACGGCCAGTACCTGCTGGGGATGACCGACGTCAACCTCGGCAAGATCGACGACATGAAGACGCACCTCAACGAGTACCTGAAGCTCGAGCCGAACGGCAAGGACGCCGGCACGGCCAAGGAGATGCTGGCGGCCTTCAAGTAGGCCTGGTGACGGGCTGATGGCCCCCTTCGTCATCGGCGTCGCCGGCGGCACCGGCTCCGGCAAGACCACGGTCGCCAACGCGATCGTGGCGCGGGTCGGTGCCGAGCGCATTGCGCTCATCTCCCACGACGCCTACTACCGCGACTGGGGAGAGCTGCCCAGGGACGTCCTCGACCGCCAGAACTTCGACCACCCCGATTCCCTGGAGACCGAGCTCCTGGTCCGGCACCTGCGGGCGCTGAAGCAGGGCTTCACGGTCGACGTCCCGATCTACGACTTCAGGGTCCACAAGCGCGCCCCCGAGACGCGGCACGTGGAGCCGAAGAAGGTGGTGCTGGTCGACGGCATCCTGATCTACGCCGAGCCGGAGCTGAGGAAGCTCTTCGACGTGAAGATCTTCGTCGACACCGACGCCGACATCCGGCTGATCCGCCGCATCAAGCGCGACATCGCCGAGCGCAGCCGCACGCTGGAGAGCGTGGTCGAGCAGTACGAGTCGACGGTGCGCCCGATGCACCTGGAGTTCGTGGAGCCCTCGAAACGTTATGCCGATCTCATCATCCCCGAGGGCGGGGAGAACACGGTGGCGCTCGACTTCCTGCTGGCCCGTCTGACGGAGCTGGTGCGTTGAAGCCGCGGCGGGGCCTGGCGGCGTCGGTGGCGCTGCCGGCCGCGTTGCTGCTGCTGGCGGCGGCGCCTCCACGGCGACCGGCGCAGCCGACGCCGGCGTCGTCGCTGGTGGCACGGGCGTTCTCCGACACCCCGCTGCTGCGCGACCTGGAGGAGCTCTGCGACCGGGTGGGCGGCCGCCCGACCGGCTCACCGGCCTGCGCCCGCGCGGTGGAATGGGCCTCGGCGAAGGCCCGCCAGGCGGGAGCCGACGCCGTCACGGTGGAGCCGTTCCCGATGCCCGGGCTCTGGCTGCCGGGGGCCGTCGAGGCGTCCTGCCAGGCGCCGGAGCGCTTTCCGCTGCGCGCCGTGGCCGCGCCCGGCTCTCCCGGCACGCCGGGCGGCCAGCGGCTCGAGGCGCCGCTGGTGGACGCCGGCGACGGCTCGGCCGGCGCCTTCGCGCGCCTGGGCGACAAGGCCAGGGGCGCCTTCGCGCTGGTCGCCACGCCGGAGATGAAGACCGAGGCCGACCTCTTCGGCGAGTACGCGCGGAACGGCGCACTGGTCGAGGCGGCCGCCCGCGCCGGCGTGGCCGGCGTCCTCTACCAGTCCTCGCGCCCGCGCGGCCTCCTCTACCGCCACCCGATCACCTTCGGAGGCGCGGTCGCCCCGATGCCGGTGGCCATGCTGGCGCGCGAGGAGCTGCAGCGCCTGACGCGCCTGGCCGAAAGCGGCGAGGTGCGGGTGTCGCTGGCGATGACCAACACCATCGCGGCGGGCTACGACTCCGGCAACGTCCTGGCCGAGCTGCGTGGCCGCGATAAGCCGGAGGAGATCGTTCTCCTCGGCGCGCACCTCGACTCCTGGGAGCTCGGCACCGGCGCCAACGACAACGGCGTCAACTGCGCCCTCGTCCTCGACGTGCTGCGGGGCCTCGCGCAGCTCGAGCTGCGGCCGCGCCGCACCGTACGTTTCGTGCTCTTCACCGGCGAGGAGCAGGGGATGTGGGGCTCGGCCGGATACGTGAACCGGCATGCCGCCGAGATGGACCGGCACGTCGCGGTGGTGGTCTTCGACGTCGGCTCCGGGCGCACCTCCGGCTTCTACCTGAACGGCCGGAGCGAGCTGCGCGGCGCCGTCGACGCGGCGCTGGCCGGCGTCGCCGGGCTCTCGCCGATGCACCACAGCGAGGAGGCGCTCGACGGCACCGACAACTTCGACTTCCTGCTGGCCGGCGTGCCGAACCTCGTCGCCAGGCAGGACTTCGGACCCTACCTGCCCGATTACCACGCCGAGTCCGACACCTTCGACAAGGTCGACGCCCGCGAGGCGCGCATGAACGAGGCGATCGCCGCCGCCCTCGTCTGGGGGCTGGCCGACGCGGCGGAGCGGCCCGGCCGGCGCCAGGGCCGCGCCGAGGTGGAGCGGCTGCTGTCCGAGACGCGGCTGGACGAGCAGATGAAGGCTCTCGGGCAGTGGGAGGACTGGCTGGCCGGGAAACGGGGCGGCCGGAAACGCTGACAGTAAAATAGGAGTGCACGGGTTTCCGGCAACCAGGAGGTCCTCATGGCCATCGCCGTCCGCTTCCTCTCCGGCTCCATGGATGGGCGCGAGTTCAACATCCCCAAGGACGCCATCCGCGTCGGTGACGACGAGACGGCCGACGTGCGGATCGACCCCAACGAGCGCGACAACGGCGGCGCGCGCAACCGGGTGATCGAGGTCTACCGCGAGGCCGACGGCTTCCGGCTGCATTCGACCGGTGCCCGCGAGGTCTCCGCGCAGGGGGAGACCACCGTCGACCGCCGGGTGCAGGCCGGCGAGGAGATCCGCTTCGGCGCCTGGGGTCCGATCTTCGAGATCCTCGGCACGCGCCCCGCTGAGCGCACCGCGCCGATCGCGGTGCCGGCGTCGGTGACCGCGGCCACCGCCGCGATGACCAACCTCGGCGACGACAGCGCGGCCCGCCGCAAGAAGAGCGAGACCACCGGCGGCTTCCGCACCGCGTCGGGCGAGAAGCCGGTCGGGCCCAAGACCGTCTACATGATGATCCAGGACGCCCTGGGCAAGGCGCGCGAGGGAGAGGGCTTCTTCGACAAGAGCACCACCTTCATCCGTGAGGTGGTCACCGACTCGATGAGGAACGCCACGCGTTCCTTCAAGATCGGCCTGGCCCTGATGGGCGCCTCGCTCCTGGTGCTGGCCGCCATCCTCGTCTACAACATCAGCGCCACCACCCGCACCATCACCGAGGTCTCCCGCGCCGCCGACCGGCGCGTCAACGACGCGCGGACCGAGCTCACCGGCGAGATCGACACGCTGAAGAAGAGCCGCCAGGACCTCGCCAAGGAAGCCGGCGACCTGACCCAGCGCCTGCAGCAGCTCGAATCGGTCAAGGACGCCGACCAGAAGGCGATCGGCGCGCTGCGCGGCAGCCTGAAGGCCGCCGAGGACCGCCGCAAGGCGCTGGAGGACCGGATGACCAAGGCGCTGGCCGCGCTGGAGGCCGAACGCGCGCGCCTGGCCGCCGAGAAGGAGCGCCTGGACCGCGAGCGGGCCCTCGACGCCGAACGGCGCCGGGCCGAGGAAGCGGCCCGTGCCGAGGAGGCCGCCAGGGCGCGCCAGGCGGCGGCCGAGCCGGCCCCGGTCCAGGTGGCGCCGCCGACCCCCTCGTCGGTGCGCTAGGAATCGGCCCTGCGAATCGGCACGCGCGTCACGCTGGCGGCGCTGCTGGCGGTTGCGGCGTGCACGGCGGGCGCGCAGTCGCCCGGCTCCGACGAGATCTACAAGCTGGGCCGGGAGGCGCTGCAGCGCGGCGCCTTCGACGCGGCGGCGCGGCTCTTCACCCTGCTGGAGGACGAGCCCCGCTTCGCGACCGATGCGCGCTTCGCCTACAACCGGGCCCAGGCCAGCCGCTACGCCGGCGCCGCCGGCGAGGCGGTGGTCTGGTTCTCCCGCTACCTCAGCCTCGAGCCGACCGCCAGCGACGCGCGGACGGTGCGCGAGCTGGTCGCCAAGCTGTCGCTCTCGGCGCCGAAGGCGCTGCGGCAGGAGGCGCTGAAGAGGCTGGAGAAGGGCTACGCCAGGCTGCGCTCCGATCCGGACCTGGCGCGCGTCCTCGAGGACTGCCCGCGCGTGCGCCTCTCGGTACGCTTCCGGAAGGTCTCCCGCGAGGGCAAGCCGGAGGGGGAAGGAGGCACCGCCTACCTCCATCCGGGGCGCGCCGTGTTCTGGGACCTGGCGTCGGGCCAGCCGCGCCTCTGGGTGGTCGCCACCGAGCCGGTGCCGGTGCCGGAGGACCTGGGCGCGCCGCTGCAGATGGCGCTGCCGCCGGGACGACCCTTCCCGGTGGAGCTGGGGGCCGACCTGAAGTGCGCTCCGGCGCTGGTGCCGGTGCCGCCGGTGCCGTACCTGCCCGGCGAGGTCGAGATCGCCGCCTACCGCGCCGAGGTGTCGGTGGAGCTCGACCGCACCGGGCCGCCGGTCTTCCTGACCGGCGCCTCCGGAGGGGCGGCGATGTCCGAGGTGCAGTCGGGGCCCTTCGACGGGCCGGTGGTGCTCGGCAAGCGCCAGCGCGAGCTGCCGGTCACCGCCACGCAGCTCGCCTTCGGCCCGCGGCCGGCCGCAGCCGACGCGCGCGCCTTCGCCGGCCAGCCGCTCTTCGTGGTGGATCTGCCGGCCAAGGACGGACAGGTGCAGCGCTGGGCGGCACCGGTGGGCGCCTTCCTGGTGGTGAACGCCTTCGGCTCGATCGCCGAGGCGTCCGGCGGTCCGCGCCTCTACGCGCGAGGGGATGCCCAGGGCCCCTACCTCACCGCGCTGGTTAGATAGGGGGGCCTCCCGCGTACGCATGCGAAGAGTCGCCGTGGGGTGACAATCGGGCTGCTTGGTCGTCGAGCCGAATCTGATCCCCGGCTTCGAGATCCTCGGCCGCCTGGCCTCGGGCGGCATCGCCCAGGTCTTCCGGGCGCGCCGGCAGAGCGACGGCCTCGAGGTGGCGCTGAAGGTCACCAGCCTCGCCGAGCTCGACCCGGAGTTCCGACCGGTGGAGCGCTTCCTGCGCGAAGGCAGCATCCTGGAGCGGCTCAATCACCCGACCCTGCCTCGGCTGCACGGCTACGGAGTCACCACTGAGGCCTTCGGCTGGATGGCGCTGGAGCTGGTGAAGGGGCGGCCGCTGGCGCAGTACCGCGGCGTGCCGATCATCGAGCTCCTGCCGATCTTCACCCAGGTTGCCGAGGCGCTGCAGGTGGTGGCGCAGGAAGGCGTGGTGCACCGCGACGTGGCGCCCGACAACGTGCTGGTCGAGGAGCGCGGCGCCCGGCGGCAGGCGCGCCTCATCGATTTCGGCGCCGCCAAGGACCTCTTCGCCAGCGGCGAGGCCGGAAGCCTGACGCGGCACGGCGCCTTCCTGGGCAAGCTGGCTTACGCCTCGCCGGAGCAGCTCATCGGCCCGCCGAAAGGGGAGCAGCTCGACTTCCGCTCCGACATCTACTCGCTGGGCATGACGATGTACGAGCTCCTCTCCGGACGCCGGGCGATCGAGAAGGAGACGCTGACCGACGTCGTGGACGCGCACGTGCGCGGCGTCTACGCGCCGCTGGTCATCCCCGAGGAGCGCGGCGGACCGGCGCCGCGCCTGGTGGCCCTGACGCTCCGGATGATCGCCCGCCGCCGCGAGGACCGCCCCGCCTCCTGGGAGGAGGTGCTGGCGGAGCTCTGGCGCGCGCGCGAGGAGGTGAGCCCGCTCTCGGACGCTCTCGCCAGGAAACGGGCGGCCGTCCTCGAGGCCGGAGGCGCCTTGCCGGCCGAGCCTCAGCCGGTGCCGCGCGGCGGGCTCGCGCGCGAGGAGCTGGTGGGGCGCGTCGTGCTGTGGATCGGCGGCTTCGCATTCCTGGTCACCGTCGCCTTCGCGATCTGGTACGTGCGCGCGCACCGCCCGGCCCGGGTGGCGGTGGAGGCCGTCGTCCCGCCGCCCACCGCAGCCGCCGCGCCCGCCGTCGCCCCGCCGCCGCCCACCGCGGTGACGCACCGCCCCCCCGCTCCCGAGGCCACGCTGCCGCCGGCGCGCGTGCGGGCTCCGGCGGCCAGGCCGGCGGCGCGGTCGGGGCCCGCTCGGGCCGCGTCCGCCCCGGAAGAACCGCGTGGTGTGCTGGAGGTGGCGCCGTTCCCGGGCGGCGAGCTGGAGGAGGTGCGCAACGAGAGCGGGCGGGTGGTGGGTGCCAGGCACCCGCTGCCGGCGCGACTGACGCTGCCTCCGGGGCGCTACCGCCTGCGCCTGGCCTCGCGCTCCATGGACTGCGTGCGCACGCTCGACGTGGTGGTCGAGGCCGGCCGGACGGCCTCGGTGCGCGAGTCGTGCATCGAGGTCAAGTGACCCGACACCCTCGATGAGGACGGTCCCCTCGGGCTCTCCCTGGCTCGCGGTCGCGGCGGTGCTCGTCGCCGGGCGTCTGCTCGCCGTGGCCTGTCACTACCTGGTGCGTTCCCCCTGGGGGACGCGCTACGAGGGCAGCCTGGCGACGCCGGTCCTGGCGCTGGCGCTGGAGCTCGGCAGCCTGCTGATCGTGCTGTCGCTCTTCCGCCTGCTGGCTCACGCGCTGTCGGGCGTGCGGCGGGGCGCGGCGGCGGTGCTGGCGCTCTACGCCCTGGTCTCCTCGGCCTACCTCTTCCTGGGGCAGATGGACCTGGAGCTGATGCGCTGGCTCGGACAGCACATCAGCTGGTCGTGGCTGGCCACCTACTCCTGGAAGCCGGGGCCTCTGAAGACGCGCCTCTTCCGCTCGGACACCGCCCCGACGCTGCTGGCCTTCTTGCTGGCCACGATGCCACCGCTCGCCGCCTGCCTGCTGGCGCTGCGCGGACGGCGCCGCGCCGGCGGCCTGAGCTGGCTGGCGACCGGCCTGATCGCGCTCGGCGCGGTCCTGGGAACCGCGCTGGCGACGGCGGAGTGGCGGTCGGGCGAACGGTGGACCCGGATGCGCCCTCCTCTCTTCACGTTCGCTGCCGAGGTGACGCGGGCGTTCGGCGACGCGCCCGGCCAGGAGGAGGTGACCGCCGGCCTGGACTTCCTGCACGCCGCGTTGAAGCGCCCGCCGGAATACTTCCCGGTGCCCGGCTACCCGCTCTGGCACGAGGTGGCCGACGAGGAGGCGCGCCTCGCGCGCTTTCGCGCCCAGCCGCTGGACCGCAAGCCGGACGTGCTGGTGCTCTTCGTGGAGTCGCCGGAGGGGTGGGAGTTCGATCTCCGCCGGCCGGAGGTGCAGAGCCGCTTCCCGAACCTCGCCCGGCTCTGGCGGGAGCGCGGCGTGCTCTTCCCGTATTGCCACTCGGTCGGTTATCCCTCCACGTCCGGGCGCGTCGGCTTCCATCTCGGCCTCTGGAGCCACCCCTTCGAGCCGATCCTCACCCGCTTCCGCGGCATCCGCCTGACCTCCCTGCCGGAAGTGCTGGAGCGGGCCGGCTACGACACGCTGCTGGTGACCGCCGGGGATCCGGAGTTCGACCGGATGCAGTTCTGGTACGACCGCTGGTACCGCCACTGGGAGTTCGACCCGGCGCGCGCCGACGACGTCAGCGCGGCGCGGCGCTTCCTGGAGGTGGTGGCCGAGCGCCGCGGGAGCCACCCCACCTTCATGAACCTGGCGACGGTCTCGATGCACATGCCGATGACCTATCCCGGCTGCGCCTGCCCCGAGGACCAGCCGTTCCACGAGCGCTATCTCGAAGCCGCCCGCTACACCGACCGGGCGCTCGGCATCGTCCTGGATGCCCTCCGGGCCGACCGGCGCTGGCAGCACACGGCGGTGGTGATCGTCGGCGACCACGCGATGCCGCCCCCGTCGATGCAGTTCCAGGCCTGGAAGGCGGGCACGCCGAACGTCGCCGAGACCTGGACCTTCCTGATGATCGCCGCGCCGCGCTTCGCCGGGGGCGGCGTGCGGACCGAGCCGGTCTCACAGGTCGACGTCGCGCCCACGGTGCTGGCGCTGGCCGGAGTGCAGGTCTCGCACCACTTCGCGGGGCGCGACCTCTTCGACCCGGTCGAGCCGGTGCCCGAGGCCGTCTACGCCTTCCGCAGGCGCGGCGTGGGGATCACCCGCGGCGACGTGCGTCTGCAGGGCAAGCTGGACGACCCGCGCTTCCTGCTCAAGACGCGCTACACCGACCTGGACCCCGCCTGCCGCGATCCGGAGCCGTTCGGCTGCTACCACGGCGGCACACCCTTGAGCGTGACCGCCGAGGACCGGGAGCGGATGGCCCAGACGGGCACGCTGGCGAGCGCCTATGCCGAGCTCTTCCGGCGCGACGCGTTGATGCCGCCGCAGGCGACGCAGCGCCAGCTTCGCCGCCCGACACCCTAGTGGCCTGCTGCCTAGGCGCGGAGGTCCTCGGGGTGCGAGGCGCGCAGGCGCGCCTCCCCCTCGGCGACGATCCCGGCCCGCACCAGCGCCGAGAGCGAGTCCTCCATCGTCATCATGCCGATACGGCGGCCGAGGGTGAGCTCCTGGTGCAGCAGGTGGAAGGCTCCCTTGCGGATCTGGGCGCGCACCGAGTCGCTGGCCATCAGCAGCTCGGTGGCCACCACCCGCCCCTGCCCGTCCTTGCGCGGCACGAGCTGCTGGCAGAGGATCGCCGAGAGGGCCAGCGAGAGCTGGTGGCGCACCTGCGGCTGCTGCTCGGCCGGGAAGATGTCGAGCACGCGGTGCACGGTCTGCGGCACGTCGTTGGTGTGCAGCGTGGTGAGGACCAGATGGCCGGTCTCGGCGGCCGTCAGCGTGGCGCGGGTGGTGGCCAGGTCGCGCATCTCGCCGACCAGGATGACGTCCGGGTCCTGCCGCAGCGCCGAGACGACCGCGTCGCCGAAGCTCGGCGAGTCGACCCCCACCTCCACCTGCTCGACCACCGAGTTGCCGTGGGCGTGCTCGTACTCGACCGGGTCCTCGATGGTGATGACGTGGCGGCGCTCGGTCTTGTTGATCCGGTCGACCAAGGCCGCCAGCGTCGTCGTCTTCCCGGAGCCGGTGGCGCCGGTGACCAGCAGCAGCCCACGGGAGGAGCGGGTGAGCTCGTAGAGCGACTCCGGCAGGCCCAGCTCGGCGAGCGGCGGGATGCGCTTGGGCAGGACTCGCATCGCCGCCGCCGAGCCTCCGCGGGTGCGGTGCAGGTTCACGCGGAAGCGCCCCAGCCGTCCGATCTTCAGCGAGAGGTCGACCGCGCCGCTCTCGTGATAACGGCGCCGCCGCTCGGCGTTGAGGGAAGGCGAGACGAGCTCGAAGGCTTCGGTCGCGCCCAGCGGCTCGCCGCCGGCGCCCAGCGGCTCGAGCTGCCCGTGCAGACGGAAGACCGGCGCCGAGCCCGGCACCAGGAGGAGGTCGGTGCCGCCGCGCCGCATCGTCTCGGTGAGGAGGGCGGAGAGACGCGCCGGGACGCCGTCCTCATCCGGCAGCTCGGCCGGAGGGGCGGTGCTGGAGGTGATCGGGCCCGGCTCGTCCCCGCGCACCAGCTCCAGCTCGGGGACGCTCTCCCCGCCTGGCTGCGACTCGGCGTTCAGCGTTCGGATCAGCCGGTTGAGGTCGTCGGTCTCCATGACGGCAGTGTACGGATGCGGGCGCGCCGCCGTCCGTAGAATCCGCGCGACGATGAGCACAAAAGGGCGCGAAGAACGGCCTGGGGAGCGGCGCCGGCTGCTGATGGTGGGCGGCGCCGGGCGCATGGGCCGCCGTCTCTGCCGCTTCTTCCGGGCGCGCGGCCACGCGGTGGCGGTGCTGGACCCCGCCGCCGCTCCGCCGGGGTTCGCCCGCGGTTCGCTGCAGGACGCGGGCACCGCCGACGTGGTCGTGGTGGCGGTCTCGCTGGCGCGGGCCGCCGAGGCAGAGGAGGCGGTGCTCGACCAGCGCCCGCGCGGGCTGGTGCTGGACATCGCCAGCGTGAAGGCGCCGCTCCTGCCCTGCATCGCGCGCGCGCGGCGCGAGGGCGTTCGCATCGCCTCGGTCCACCCGATGTTCGGACCGGAGCGCTCCTTCCGCGGCCGGGACCTGCTGATCTGCGACACCGGCGATACCGCGGCCACCGCGCGCGCCCGGCGCCTCTTCTCGGGCGCGGGCCTGGTGATGCGCGCGCTGCCGGTGGGCGAGCACGACCGCTGGATCGCGCGGACGCTGGGGCTCGCCCACCTGGTGGCGCTGGTCGTCGCCTCCTCGCTCGCCGAGAGCGGCATCCGCGCCGCCGACGTCGCCGGAGCGGGCTCCACCTCCTTCCGGCGCCTCCTCTCGCTGCTGGGCCCGATCCTCGAGCAGGAGCCGGAGCTGACGCGCGCGATCCAGAGCGCGAACCCGGAGTCGCCGGCGGCCGCGGCGCTCCTGGCCAGCGAGCTGGAGGACTGGCGCGGCGCGCTCTTCGGTGACGACGGCCTCGCCCGCTTCCAACGGAAGCTGGCGGCGGCGCGCGCGGCGCTGGCCCGATGAGGAGGTGGACTGCGGCGGCGCTCCTGGTGGGAGGGCTGCTGGCGCTCGCCGCCGGCGCGCTGGTGAGGCAGCCGCCGCTGGCCGCTTCTCTCTCGCTGGCGCGGAAGTTCTGGGCGGCCAACACGGTCACCCGCACCCTCAACTCGCCGCTCTTCGCGTCGCGCCGCGAGCTGGGGCTCGCCTTGCTGCGAGCCGACGCGGCCCTGCCGCTCGGCGTCGACGTCGCGCTGTCGCTCCCGGCAGGCACGGCGGCGCAGGCCGCCGAGGAGGACCGGCGGCGGGCGGCCTACCTGCTGGCGCCGCGGCGCGTGCTGCTGGCGGGCGAGCCCAGCGACCCGCAGCCCTTCGCGCTGCGGACGGTCCCCCGGGCCGGCCGGTGAGGCCGCCGCGCCGGCTCCTGGCCGCGGCGGCCGCGGCGCTCCTCCTGCTGGGCCTGGCGTCGGTCTCGCTGACCGCGCTGCGGCAGCCGATGGCCGGCGGCGACTACGTGGCGATCTGGGGCCTCAAGGCGCGGGCGCTCCACCGCGCCGGCACGCTCGACGCGCTCTTCCGCGTGGATCCCGAGGGCGCCTTCTCGCACCCCGAATACCCGCCGCTCTGGCCGCTGCTCCTCAGCGGCTCGGCTCGCCTGGCCGGGCGCTACGACGAGCTGCCGCTGGGGCTCTGGTGGCCGCTCCTCTGCGCGGGCGCGGCGACCGCGGCGGCCGTCGCGACCCGGGCGCCGGTCTGGCTGCGGCTCTGTACCGCCGCGGCGCTGGCGCTGCTTCCTTACTACCGAACGCCGCTCTACGTCGGCTATGCCGAAGCGCTGCTGGTGGCGCTGGTCCTCTGGGGCATCGCGCTCCTCGACCGCGACGCGACCTACGCCGCGGCGGCTCTCCTGGCGCTCGCCGCCTGGGCCAAGCAGGAAGGCGCTCTGGCGGGGATCGTGATCGCGGCGTGCCTCCTGGTGGCGCGGCGTCGGCGGGCGGCAGCGGCCGTCGGCGCCGGCGTCCTCCTGGGCTCGGTGATCCCCTGGCAGCTGGCGGTTGCGGCCCGATTGCCGCAGGGTCCGGCGCGCGACTTCGCACCCTCGGCCTTCGAGGCCGGCAAGCTGGTGGCCGCCGCGCGCGTCCTCGCGTCCGAGGCCGTGGTGCCGCACCTGGCGTGGATTCTCGGCGGGGCCCTGCTGCTGGCGATGGCGCCGCAGGTGCGGGCGGGGCGCCGCGGCTTTCTGGCCGGCGTTGCGATCTACGCCGCGCTCCTATTCCTGTCGTTCGCCTTCACGGTCCGCGACGTGGCCTGGCACGTCCACTGGACCTGGGATCGGCTGGCGCTGCTGCCGCTGGCGGTGCTATTGCCGGTGCTGGCCGAAGCCGCCGGGGAAGCGGCCGCCGTAGGCCAGGAGTGATCGCCGGCGGACCCTCTGGCGATTTGATATTCTGATCCTGGTAGCTCGCACAGACTGCAATGTCGCCCGTGGATCCTTCTCCGGAGCAGGACACGCCGCTCGCTCGAGAGCAGAGAGTCCGGGCTCCGCGCAGGGAACGAGCTTGAGCATGTCGTGCGCTTCGGTGCTGGTGGTCGGCCAGACGCCGGGGGGCGCCGACGCCTTCGAAGGGATGCTGCGGCGCGGCGACGTCGCGGTGCTGACCGCCGGCTCCTGCCATGACGCGCTCGAGCTGGCCCGCCAGAGCGACGTGGAGCTGGCGATCATCGGGACCCAGCTGGCGGAGATGGACGGCTTCGAGCTGGCCGAGCGGATGCGCTCCGACGACCGGAACCGGCACCTGCCGATCCTCTTCGTGGGCGACGGATCGTACGAGCGCCCGCGCACCTCCCGCGGATGGGGCGACGGCGTGGTCGACTTCCTTTCGCACCCGGTGGACGAGGAAGCGCTGCTGGAGAAGGTGGACGTGCTGGTCACGCTGGAACGGCAGCGGCGCCAGCTGCGGAGCGCCGTCGAGCAGGCTCAGGCGGCGCGCGTCGAGACCGAGCAGCTCTTCCGGCTGGCGCAGGCGACCGGCGCCTGCAGCACCCCCGAGGAGATCTTCGCGCCGGCGCTCGACGCGGTGCAGCGGCTGGCCGGTGCCGAGCGCTCCTCGATCCTCCTCTTCGACGAGGAGGGCCGGATGCGCTTCCGGGCATGGCGCGGGCTCTCCGACGCCTATCGCGGCGCCGTCGACGGGCACTCCCCCTGGTCGCCCGACGCGGTCGACCCGGAGCCGATCCTGGTCTCCGACGTGGAGGAGGACGAGACACTGGCCCCCTACCGCGCGGTCTTTGCCGCCGAGGAGATCCGCGCGCTGGCGTTCATTCCGCTGGTGGCCCGGCACCGGCTTCTCGGGAAGTTCATGCTGTACTGGCGCACGCCGCACGCCTTCTCGGCGCACGAGCGCGAGCTGGTCCGCACCGTCGCCGCCCACGTCGCCGACGCGCTGGAGCGGGCCCGCATGCAGCACGACGAGCGGAAGGCGCGCCAGGGGCTCACCCGGCTGCAGCGGGTGACCGCGTCGCTCAACGAGACGCTGACGCGCGAGGGGATCGGCAAGGTCTGCCTGCCGGTGGTCTGCGAGGCGGTGGGCGGCAGCGTCGGAGCGCTCTACGTCACCAGCGCCGACGGGACCTGGCTCGAGGCGGTCCACGTGGTGGGGATCCCCTCGCTGGCCGCCGCCTACCGGCGCTTCCCGGTGAGCGAGCCGGTGCCGCCGGCCGATGCGGTCCGGTCCCTGCGGACCGTCGTCTACGAGACGCTGGAGGCGTACCAGACGGCCTACCCGCACCTGGCGGCCGACTATTCGACGACGGCGGGCTCGCGTGCGGCGATCCCGCTGGTCACCGGCGGGCGGGCGATCGGCGCCCTCGGCATCGGCTTCCCCACCTGGAGAGCGCTCTCGGCCGAGGACCACGAGTTCCTGAGCGCGGTGGCCGGCCAGTGCGCACAGGCGCTCGAGCGGGCCCACCTGCACGAGGCGGAGCGGAGCGCCCGCGCCGCCGCCCAGGCGGCCGAGCGGCGGGCCGCGTTCCTGGCCGACGCCAGCGCCGAGCTGTCGCGCTCGCTGGACCCGCAGGCCACCCTGCGGCGGATCGCCCAGCTCGCCGTTCCGGCGGTGGCCGACTGGTGCGCGGTGGCCCTGGCCACCGGAGAGGTGCTGCGCACCGGCCCGTCGCCGCTCGACTCCGAGGTCTCCGACGAGCTGCTGGCCGCGGCGGCTCGCGACGCCGGGCACCTCGCGGTGCTGCGCGAGCTGGCATCCCGCTCCGCGATGGTGGTGCCGATCGCCGCCGCCGGCGGCACGCTGGGAGTCATCGTCTTCGTCACCGCCGAGACGCCGCGCCCTTACGGCCAGCAGGACCTGTCGATGGCCGAGGAGCTCGGCCGGCGCGCCGGGCTGGCGATCGAGAACGCGCGGCTCTTCACCGAGGAGCGCCGCGCCCGCGCCGACGCGGAGGCCGCCCAGCAGCGGCGGGCCGCCATCGAGCTCGTCTCCGAGGCGGCGCTGGCCCACCTGGACACCGAGACGCTCCTGGCCGAGATGCTGGGGCGGGTGCGCGCCGTCTTCCGCTGCGACGTGGCGACGCTCCTGCTGCGCGACGCCAAGCGAGGCCGGCTGGTGGTACGCGCCTGCGACGGCCTGCCGCGACAGACCTGGGAGGGCGTGGCGTTGCCGGCCGCCAGCGGGTTCGCCGGGACGATCGCTGCCGAGCGGCGGCCGAGAGTGCTGGAAGGCGGCGCGACGGCGGAGCTGATGTGGCCGGTGCTGCGCGAGCGCCTGCGCGCCCTCGCCGGAGTGCCGCTGGTGCTCGGGGAGGACGTGCTCGGCGTGCTGCACGTCGGCAGCGATGCGCCGCGCGTCTTCGGCGACGACGACATCGCGCTCCTGGAGATGGTGGCTGCCCGCATCGCCTCCGCGCTCGACCGCGCGGCCGCCTACGAGAGCCTGCGCCGCGCCGAGGAGCGACTGCACGTCGCGCTGGAAGCCGGGCGCATGGGCGTCTGGGAATGGCAGGCCGAGGCGCAGCGCATGAGCTGGTCGCCGACGCTGGAGGCGATCCACGGGCTGCCGGCCGGGTCCTTCGAGGGCACCCTCCAGGCGTACCGCGACCGCCTTCACCCCGAGGACCGCGAGCGCGTGCTCCGTGCGATGCGGGAGAGCTTCGAGATGGGCGCCGACTTCCACGCCGAATACCGGGTCCGCCGGCCGGGCGGCGACCTGCGCTGGCTCTCGACGCACGGCCAGGTGATCGCCGACGGCGACGGGCGCCCCGCCGGCCTGACCGGCATCTGCCGGGACGTCACCGAGGAGAAGCTGCTCGACGCGGCGCGGGAGACGGCCATTGCCGAGCTGACCCGCAACGCCAAGCTCCACGAGGTCTTCACCGGGATACTGGGGCACGACCTGCGCAACCCGCTGGGCGCGATCCTCATGGGCTCGCACTTCGCGATCTCTCAGAACGAGGACCAGAGGCTGGTCAAGCCGCTGGCGCGCATCCTGCGGAGCGCCGAACGGATGGCGCGCATGATCGACCAGCTCCTCGACTTCACCCGGGTGCGGCTGGGCGGGGGCATCCCCGTGGACCCGAGGCAGGCCGACCTGCTGCCGGTGCTGCGGCAAGTGGTGGAGGAGCTCGACGACGCGCATCCAGACGCGGTCCTTCGCTTCGAGCACGCCGGCGATTCCGCAGGGAGCTGGGACCCCGACCGACTGGCTCAGGTCTTCTCGAACCTGGTCGGCAACGCGCTGCAGCACGGCACCGGCCACGACGTCCAGGTGCGTCTGGACGGCAGCGCCGAGGAAGCGCTCCTGGTCGAGGTGCGGAACGCCGGGCGGATTCCGGAAGAGCTGCTGCCCAACCTGTTCGAGCCGCTCTCCGGCCGGTCGGTGAAGACGGGCAGCCCGCAGGGCTTCGGGCTCGGGCTGTTCATCAGCCATGAGATCGTCCAGGCGCACGGCGGCCGCCTGGACGTGCGCTCCGACGGCGAGAACGGCACCGTCTTCCAGGTGCGGCTGCCGCGCGCCCGCGGCCGCGGGTAGTGCCTCGGTGCGCGGCTCGGCGTGCGGCTTGACGTGGGCGAGGAGCCGCCTCTACTATGCGCGGCTCTCCGCATCCCGGGGCCGGAGAAGCTCTTTGACGCGCGATCCGCAGTAGCTCAACGGTAGAGCATCCGGCTGTTAACCGGAGGGTTGTAGGTTCGAATCCTACCTGCGGAGCCAAGAGCTCAGAGCCGAATCGAATCCCTGGCACGCGTCTTTCAAGCGACAACCCCAACATGTCGGAACGGCGCGCGTGGCGTCCTCGCTCGGCGCTCCTTGCCCTGATGGCGACGGCCGTACTGGCCGTATGCCCCTCGGCCTGGATCGCCGCGCTCGCCCCCGCCGTCGAAGCCTGTCCGGTGACCGCGCGCTCGTCCGGTTGCGGGGGCTGTCCCGAGCAGCAGCAGCAACAGCAGCAGAGCTGCCCGAGCTCCTGCCGCCGCTGCGACCCGATCGTGACCGCCGACGGCACGCGGGCGTTCGCCTCGGCACCCTCTCCCGATCCGGCGCCGGCGGCGCCGCCTCACCGGAGCTCGGCCGAGCTCCACGTCGCCAATGTGGCGCGCCGTCTGGCCGTGCAGGGCACCTCGCCGCCGATCCATCTCCTGGTCGCGACGCTGAGGAACTGAGACGGAGCTTCCACCGCGGAGCTCGATTCCTCACGTCAACCCGACACACAAAAGGAGATTCCCCATGAGCCTGACGCTCAAGGCCGCTACCGTTCTGTTCGCCGCGTTCACCATGACCGGCGACGTCGCCGTCACCCCCGAGTCCACCACCGCCGGCGCACCCAAGTGCGCCGCGGCCAGCCGCCCCGCCGCCTGCGAGAAGCAGGCCGCCGGGACCGCCGCCGAGTGCGACCCGAAGTGCGAGCCCGAGTGCGATCCCAAGTGCCCGCCGTCCGAGCAGGCGAGCTGCGAGAAGCCGAAGTCGGCCTCCAGCTCTCCGGCCCTGCTCACCTGCGCGCGGAAGTAGTCTCACCCCGGTCGCCCAGGGGGCCTCGCGCCCCCTGGGCCTTCCCCGGCAGCGGCAGCGGGCTGGGCCCGGTGATCAGCCGCGCGAAGCGGTTCCGGCCGAGGTAGCAGAGCGCCCACTGCAGGAACACCAGCAGGCGGTTGGCGAACTGCACCAGGTACATCAGGTGCACGAACAGCCAGACCAGCCAGGCCGGGAATCCCCAGAGGCGCGCGAACGGGAGGTCGGCCACCGCGGCGTCGCGCCCGATCACCGCCAGGCTCCCCTTGTCGCGATAGCGGAACGGCGGCACCGACCTGCCGGCGAGGCGCCCCTCGAGGAGGCGGGCCACGTAGGCGCCCTGCTGCATCGCCACCGGCGCCACGCCGGGGAGCGGCTGGCCGGAGGCGTCGACGGCGGCCGCCAGGTCGCCGATCACGAAGAGCTCCGGATGGCCCGGCACGGTGAGGTCCGGCCCGACCACCACGCGCCCGGCGCGGTCGAGCGTGGCGCCGGCGGCCCGCGCCAGCAGCGCTCCGAGCGGCGAGGCGGCGATTCCCGCGGCCCACAGCACCGTGCGGGCGGCGATCTCTTCGCGAGCCCCGCCGGTCTCCAGCGCCACGCCCAGCGCGGTCACGTCCACCACCCGCGCCCCGGTGCGCACCTCCACGCCGAGCCGCGCCACCGAGACGGCGGCGCGGGCCGAGAGCTGCGGCGCGAACGTCGGCAGCAGCCGCTCGGCTCCCTCGACCAGCAGGATGCGCGCCTGCGAAGGGTCGATGCGCCGGAAGTCGTGCAGCAGCGTGGTGCGGGCGATCTCCGCCAGCGCGCCGGCCAGCTCCACGCCGGTCGGCCCCCCTCCCACCACCACGAACGTCAGCCAGGCGCGGCGCGCGGCGTCGTCCTCTTCGCGCTCGGCCGCCTCGAAGGCCAGCAGCACGCGGCGGCGGATCTCGGTGGCGTCCTCCAGCGTCTTCAGGCCGGGCGCCAGCGCCTCCCACTCCGGACGTCCGAAGTAGTGATGGCGGACGCCGGCGGCCACCACCAGGGTGTCGTACGGCAGCTCGCCGTCGCTGAGGAGCAGCCGCCGCCCGGCGACGTCGAGGTCCACCGCGTCCCCGAGCAGCACCGTCGCGTTCCGCTGCCGCTTGAGGATCGAGCGCAGCGGCGCGGCGATGTTGGCCGGCGAGAGACCGCCGGTCGCAACCTGGTAGAGCAGCGGCTGGAAGAGGTGGAAGTTGCGCCGGTCGACGAGCGTGACCTCCACCGGGGCGCCGGCCAGCTCACGCGCGGCGGTCAGGCCGGCGAAGCCGCCGCCCACGATCACCGTCCGGTGCGTCACTCTTCAATTATGCTCGGTCGGTGATCGTGCGCGAGCTGTGGTCGCATCGGGACGACGAGGACCTGGCGGTCTTTCTCGGCGCCTGCCGCGAGGGCGAGTTAGCCTCCGCGCTCTACGCGATCGAGGGCGTGCCGGAGCCGGCGATCGCCGAGGACGAGGCGACCTTCGGCGGCTGGGCGCGAGGCGTGACGTCGCTGCTGGCGGTGCGCGGCGCCTCGCCGATCGAGCAGGCGCGCGCCCTCGCCACGGTGCTCGGTGAGCAGGGGGGGTTCCAGGGGGACGCCGACGACTACTACAACCCTGCGAACTCGCTGCTGCACCAGGTCGTGGAGCGGCGCCGCGGCATGCCGATCCTCCTCTCGATCGTCTGGATGGAGGTCGGGCGCCGCGCCCGCGTGCCGGTGAGCGGCGTCGGTCTGCCCGGCCACTTCCTGGTGCGCGTCGGCCGCCTGGGCGGCATTTTGGCCGACCCGTTCGCCGGCGGCGCGCTCATCTCGGTGGCCGAGTGCCGCCGCAAGGTGGAGGAGATCTCCGGCGGCTCGATCGCCTGGCGCCCGGAGTTCCTGCGCGACAGCAGCACCGATCAGATCCTCGAGCGCGTCCTGCAGAACCTGGCCGGTGCCTTCAAGCGCGACGAGGACGAGGTCGGGCGCTACCGCGCGGCGACGTTCCTTTCGGCGCTGCGCCCCGACTCGGCCCAGCGCCTCTGGGAGCGCGCCGAGCTGGCCAACGAGCTCGGCGTGCGCGAGCTGGCCGAGCGCTCCTACGTGGAGATCGTGGAGCGCTTCCCGGAGACCAGCGAGGCGCAGCAGGCGGCCGAGCGGCTCGGGGAAGAGGTCGAGCCTCCCACCCTCAACTGAACGCGGCGACCGCGTCCTTCACGTACTCGGGCCGCCGCATCCCCAGCAGCACCACGTCGACGCCGGGCGTGGCCGCCAGCCCGCGCAGCGCCCGCTGCGAGAGCGTGCCCTCGCCCACGTCGCCGAAGGCGCTCTTCAGCTTCCGGGCCAGCGTCTTCTCGCGGCGCGCGTCGACGTCGGTGGCCCTGGCGGTGACCAGCGTGGCCGCCTCGCGCAGCGTGGCCAGGTGTCGCGCGCTCCAGGCGGCGTACCCGGTGTCCCCCTCGAAGACGCGCGCCAGCTCCGGGAAGAGGTCTTCCAGCCGGGGCGCCACCCACGACTCCCAGAGCTCGTTCAGCGCCGCGCTGGAGAGAGAGCGCCGCCCCATCTCGGCCAGGAACGGCGAGAGCGCGATCAGCTCCTCGGCCGAGGCGCCCTCCGGCAGCGCCAGGCGCGGCGCGAAGCGCTCCAGGAACTCCTTCTCCAGCGCCGAGAGTCTCTCCAGAGCGTCGGCGCGCGGCGCCTCCACCGGCTCGAACGGCCTCCTGGCCTCGGCGAGCCGGGACAGCCCCTCCGGCCCGAAGGCGTTCAGCGGCCGGTTCACCAGCACGCCCAGCCCGGCCTCGCCGGCCACCTCCAGGACGCTGCGGGCGGAGGCGGTGTGGATCGGCTCCCGCGCCCCGAGCTCCAGCGCGTTCATCGGGAGCTGCACCACCGCGAAGCGCGGCCCGGCGATCGCCAGCATCCGCTCGAGGTCGGTGGCGTCCGGCTTGCGATGCGGCGCTGCCAGCGTGTTGGAGGAGACTCCGTACCAGCTCAGCCGCCCGCGGTCGGCCTCCTGCTCCAGGTGCGCGAAGGCGCGCCCGAGCCGTTCGTAGAAGACCGCCCGCGCCTCCTCCCGCGGCGTGCCGCGGTGCTCGGCATCCATCAGGAAGTACTCGGGGTTGTGGAGCAGCAGCACGTCCACCCGCGGGAGCCGCAGCCGCTCCAGCGACGCGGTGAGCTGGTCGCCCAGGAACGCCGGCGCCACGCAGTGCCAGCAGTCGGCGTCGTAGTGCGTCATCTCCGGCCAGGGGCGTCCGGCGCTCGCCCTGGTCTTGGCCTCGCGCAGGTTCGCGCCCTGCACGTAGCCGGCCTTGGTGACGACGACGAGGTCGTCGCCGCCCCCGCGCGACGACAGCACCTCGCCGACCAGCGACTCGGAATGCCCGTCCGCGTAGTTCGTCGAGGTGTCGATGACGTTCACGCCGGACCGCAGCGCCAGCTCGAGCGCCTCGCGGTGCTGCGGCACCCGGTCGTCGACGCGGTAGCAGCCGAAGCCGAGGCGCGAGACGCGCCGGCCGGTGCGGCCGAGCGTCGTGTAGGCCCCGCCGGGCAGCCGGCTCATTCCGGCAGGATCGGCAGGGCGGGCGAGCTGCCCCCGCCGGGCGCGAGCACGAAGGCGACGTCGCCGACGTTGGTGCCGGTCGCGCCGGGCGCGAACGCGTCGCCCAGAGTCGCGAAGAACGGTCCGGTGTCGTTGTCCACCAGCGCGCGGGTCGGGTCGAGGCCCAGCGACTCGGCGCGCCCCAGGGTGGTGTCGTCGGCGAAGGCGCCGGCGGCGTCCGGCTCGTTGTCGATGCCGTCGGTGCCGGCCACCAGCACCGCGGCGCCCGGCACGCCGGCGATCTGGGTGGCAGTCGCCAGGGCGAGCTCGCGGTTGCGCCCTCCGCGTCCGGATCCCTTCACGGTGACGGTGGTCTCGCCGCCGAAGATGGTGACCAGCCGCCGTCCACCGGAGCCGGGCCTGCGGATGAGGTTGCCGGCGCAGGCGCCGGCCAGCGCCAGCCGCCGCGCGGCGCCGCGGGCCTCGCCGTGGAGGAGCTCGGGCATCACCCGCACGTCCGACCCGAGCCTCAGCGCCTCGGCCCGCGCCCCTTCCAGCGCGGTACGGATGTCGCCCAGGAGCACGCTCCAGCGCTGGCCGGAATGGGGGGACGGCTGCGGCGGCGCGTGGTAGTCGTCCAGCAGGTCCTTGACCGCCGGCGGCACCAGCGGCAGCAGGCGGTAGCGCGCCAGGATGTCGCGCGCCTCCTTCGGGGTGGGCGGCACACCGAGCGTCGGGCCGGAGGCCACCAGGTGCCAGCCGGCGTCGCCGAGGTCGCTGAGCACCAGCGTCACCACGTCGGCGGCCCCGGCGGCTTCGGCCAGTCGCCCCGCCTTGACCCGCGAGAGCGCCCCGCGCACCAGGTTGACCTCCACGATCGGAGCCCCGGCGGCCATCAGCAGCGCGATCGTGCGAGCCTTGTCGTCCAGCGAGAGCCCCTCGGCCGGCGCGGCCATCAGGGCCGAGCCGCCGCCGGAGAGGAGGACCAGCAGCAGGTCGTCGGCGCCGAGGCTGGAGGCCAGCGTGAGCGCGGCCACCGCCGCGGCGACGCTGTCCTCGCCGGGATGCGGATGGCTGCCATGCATCAGGCGATAGCGGTCGGGGAGGCCGTGCTGCGGCCCCTGGCGGGGCGCGATCACCAGGCCGTCGTCCACCAGGTCGGTGAGCGCCTCATTGGCCGCGGCGGCCATCGGCACCGAGGCCTTGCCCAGCGCCAGCAGCGCCACCCGCTTCTTGGCGAAGACGAACTCGCGCCGCCCCGCCGAGAGCGACCTCACGAAGAGGGCGCGGCTGCGCCGCCCCAGCGACTCGTGCACCAGCCGGGACGGGTCGACCGCCCGAACCGCCGCGTGATAGAGCGAAGTCAAAAGCTCTCGAGAGTCCAAAGGGCGGCCAGTCTACTCGATGGTTCCGCTGCTGAGGTAGCATCACCTCCGGCCAGGAGGTACCGTCATGGGCAACGTTCTAGAAGCCGTCAGGGAGACCATCTCCGAGGTGCCGGACAGGGCTCGCGACGCCGCATCGGAGATCGCCGACAGAGTTGAGGACGCGCTGGAGAGCGCGGGGACTCAGGGGCGCAAGCTCAGCAAGAAGGTCCGCAAGGAGCTCAAGCGCCGCTGGCAGACCGTGGACCAGACCGGCCGCGAGAACGCCTTCGTCATGGCGCTCGGCGCGCTGGGCGTGGGGATCCTGGTCGGCTACCTGCTGACGCGGGACAGAGACTAGGAGTCTAGGAGTCTTTGATGGGGAACCCCTACCGGGTTCCCCCGACCCCTCCCGCATGGCGCTTTGCAGAAGCGCTCACAGACTCACGATGATCCCTTCGCGCAGGGCGCCGGCCTCTTCGTCCCACGCCGGCGCCGGACCGTACTCCTTGGCGCCTCCGGTCGCCCAGAGGTAGGCCAGGAACGCGGCCGCGGCGGCGTCGAGCTTGTCGTGGGTGATGGCGTCCGGCCCGACCGGCAGGTCGAGGCCGAATCCGCGCAGCAGGTCGTAGCGCGCCCGGCGGCCGGCCGGGAGCGTCTTCTTGGGCAGCGTCTTGTTCGCCCACTTCGCCCAGAGGTCGGCGGGGTAGACCTCCAGCACCACCGCCTCGTCGTGCGGGACCTCTCCCAGGATCGACAGCCCGGCGCTCCGCAGCGCGGTGAAGAGCTGCACGCTGCCCGCCAGGAAGCCGGCGTAGGGGCGTGAGCCGGGGACCGGCGCGACGTCGGCGGTCCGTCCCGGCGTGCGCAGCAGCCGCTCGGCCTCGCGGACCTTCCTTCCCTTCGACGCCAGGCCCTGCGGGCCGTCGATCGCCAGCACGAAGCCCTCGGCGGCGATGTCCTCCGAGACGAGGCCGCCGCCCAGGAGGTCGAACGTCCAGGTGCGGTACTGCACCCGCCGCCAGCGGTCCATGGCGGCGATCGTCACCGGGCGCGCGCCGCGGGCGTGGGGGTCGCTCAGGTCGACCCCCAGGAACCACCCGCGGCTGGCGGGCGAGCGGAGGCCGGGCGCAGGCGCGGCCTCCCCGGTGCTCTTCACCACCGCCACCGGGCTTCCGGCGCTGCGGTGCGACAGGCGCTGCAGGCCGTCGTAGGCCGCGTACTTGTAGCACTCGGAGAGCGTGGGGAAGTTGAAGACGGCGTGCAGGAAGTCGTCCAGCGTGCCGTCCTTGGACATGATCATCTGCGGCACGTGCACCAGTTCGGTGGCCCCGCCGCCGATGACGTGCGCGCCCAGGATGCGCCGCGACTCCGGGTCGAAGAGCAGCTTCACGAAACCGTCGGGGTCACCGGTGATCTGACCGCGCGGGTTGTTCTCGAAGCGCGAGCGGCCGACCTCGTAGGGGATCTTCTTCTCCTTCAGCTCCTCCTCGGTGGCGCCGACCATCGAGATCTCCGGGATGGTGTAGATGCCGTAGGGAAGCAGCCGCGAGACCGAGGTCTTGAAGGGGATGTGGAAGGCGTGGCAGACGGCCACCCGCCCCTGCTCCATGGAGGTGGCGGTCAGCGCCGGGAAGCCGATCACGTCGCCGGCGGCGTAGACGCCCGGCACGTTGGTGAGGAAGTGCTCGTCGACCGGGATGCGCCCCTTCTCGTCGAAGGCGATGCCGGCCTCGGCCAGGCCCAGGCCGGCGGTGTTGCCGGTGCGGCCCGCCGAGAAGAGCACCTTGTCGGCCTTCAGCGTGCCGCCCGACTTCAGGTTGAGGCGCAGCGCGTTGGCAGTGAGCCCCGGCTCGCGCCAGACGCTCTCCACCGCGTCGCCGAGCAGCACCTCTCCCCCCATCCGCTCCAGCGCGATCTTGAAGGCCGACGAAAGCTCGGCGTCCAGGAAGCCGAGGAGCTGGTTGCGCCCCTCCAGCAGCGTGATGCGGGTACCGAGGGCGGCGAAGATCGAGGCGTACTCGCAGCCGATCACGCCGCCGCCGACCACCGCCATGCTCTCGGGGATGCGGTCCAGGTCGAGGAGGCTGTCGGAGTCTTCCAGGTCGGGGTCTTCGAACGTGATGCCGCGCGGCGGCGACGGGGACGAGCCGACCGCGATGAGCACCGCATCGGCGGTGAGGCGCCGCACCTCCTGCTTGGTCTCGTCGGTCACCGAGATGGTGCGCGGGTCCACGAAGCGGCCGTGCCCGGTGACCAGCTCGATGCGGTGCCGCTCCAGGTTGCGCCGGATCTGGCTGACCTGCCTGTCGGTGACGTCCTTGAGGCGCCCGACCAGCTGCCGCAGGCTCTTCTTGCGGTCGAGCCGCAGCGTCATGCCGTAGAGCTCGCGGCGCCGGAAGCCGGTGAGATAGAGCGCCGCCTCGCGCAGAGTCTTGCTGGGGAGCGTGCCGGAGTGCACCGAGACGCCGCCCGGCGCCTTCATCCGCTCCACGATCGCGACCCGCTTGCCGAAGTAGGCCGCCTGCGCCGCGCCCTTCTCCCCGGCCGGGCCGGAGCCCAGCACCACCAAGTCGAAGTGATCGTGATTCGTGCTCAAGCCGTAGCGAGACCCACCAGATCAGAAAGGCTGTCGCAGAAAGCCAGGGGGGCATGGGGGGCCGGCTTCCCGGCGCCGCAGGCGCCGGAGGCCCCCCACCTTACGTCAAGCGTTGAAGTAGTCCGCGTTGATCTGCTGGAAGTGCTTCCAGTTATCGGGGATCGTCTCCTCGGTGAAGATGGCCTTCACCGGGCAGACCGGCTCGCAGTTGCCGCACTGAATGCAGGTGTTGGGGTCGATGTAGAGCTGCGTGGCCGCCTCGTACGCGTCCGAGTCCTTCTTGGGATGGATGCAGTCGACCGGGCAGACCTCGACGCACGCCGTGTCCTTCGTCCCGATGCAGGGCTCCGCGATGATGTACATCCCCATGATTGCCACCTCCTCAGTGCTGAGCGCGGAGTTTGCCGGGGATTGGGAGGCGAGTCCAGAAGGTTTCGCAACGTGTCCCGCCCCAACCCGAAGGGCGCCGGGCCATTGCGCGCGATCTCTGCGTTGCGCCGACACTGGGAGGAGGGCCAACTCCACCTTCGGTCGGCGCGCCTTGACCTCGCGCGCAAGCGCCAGGCGCAAATGCCGGTTTATTTCATTCAGGGGACACTAGAATCCCCCCTTCACGGGCAAGGGGGAAACGTGGCGCTCGCCGAGACGCTGACGAAGCTCAAGACCGGCTTCTCTCGCACGTTCTGGGTCGGCAACGGCCTGGAGCTCCTGGAGCGCCTGGCCTACTACGGCTCGAAGGCGATCCTCTTCGTCTACGTCAAGGAGCACCTGGCGCTGGGGCCCGAGAAGGCCGGCTGGCTGGTCGGCAGCGTCTTCAACACCCTGCTCTACCTGCTGCCGGTGCTGGCCGGCACCATCGTCGACCGCTACGGGTTCAAGAAGAGCCTGATGATCTGCTTCTCGGTCTTCTGCGTCGGCTACTTCCTGATCGGCCTGGCCGGCATCCCCGCCGGCAAGCCGCTGGTGGACGCGGTCGGCCCCACGAACTACCTGCTGATCGCGCTGATCATCACCGCCGCCGGCGGCTCGCTGATCAAGCCCAGCATCGTCGGCACCGTGGCCCGCACCACCACCGAGGAGACCAAGTCGCTGGGCTACTCCATCTACTACATGCTGGTGAACCTGGGTGGGGCGATCGGCCCGCTGCTGGCCCTGCCGGTGCGCCAGAACATCGGGATCGCCTACGTGCTGATGATGTCCTCCCTGACGAGCTTCGTGCTCATCGTGCTCACGCTCCTCTTCTTCAAGGAGCCGCCGCGCCCGGCCGACGCCCCGCCGGCCAAGTCGATGGGCAAGGTGCTGAAGGACATGGTGATGGTCTTCGGGAACGCCCGCTTCATGGCATTCCTGGTCATCTTCTCGGGCTTCTGGCTGATGTTCTGGCAGATCTTCTACTCGCTGCCGGTCTACGTGAAGGACGTCCTGAAGTTCGAGAAGTTCGAGATCATCGAGACGGTCGACGCCTTCACGATCATCCTGCTGGTCACGCCGCTGACCGCGCTGGCCAACCGGCTCAAGCCGATTGCCGCCATGACCCTGGGCTTCGCGCTGGCCAGCGCCTCCTGGTTCGTGATGGCCAGCGCCGTCTCGCTGCCGCTCACCGTGGCCGCCATCATCCTCTTCGCGTTCGGCGAGGCCATCCAGGCGCCGCGCTACTACGCCTACGTGGCCGACCTCGCGCCCAAGGAGCAGGTGGGCACCTACATGGGCTTCGCGTTCCTGCCGGTGGCGATCGGCACGTTCGGCGCCGGCATCCTGGCCGGCTGGCTGGTCAAGACCTACATCGAGAGCGGGCGCCCCAACGCGCCCCACATGTGGTTCGTGGTGGGCTTCATCGGCGTCGCCGCGACGTTGCTGATGCTGGCCTACGACAAGCTGATTGCGAAGAAGCCGGCTGCTGCCTAGAAGGTGCTCTGGATGATGCCCCCGTCGACCTGAAGCGACGCCCCGGTGATGTAGGACGCGCGTTCGCTGCAGAGGAACGCCACCACGTCCCCCAGCTCCTCCGGGGTGGCGAAGCGGCCGAGCGGGATGCTGGTCTGCACCTTGGCGGCGTACTCCTCCATGGTGATCCCCTGCTCCTTGGAGCGGATCTCGTTCAGGTGGCGCTGCCGGTCGGTCATCACGTGCCCGGGCAGCACCGCGTTGACCAGCACGTTGTCGCGCGCCACCTGGTTGCCCAGCGTCTTGGTGAGCGCCGAGAGGCCGGCCCGCAGCGTCGAGGAGATCGTCAGCAGGTCCATCGGCTGCTTGGCGACCAGCGAGGTGATGTGGACGATGCGCCCCCAGCGCCGCTCGCGCATGCCGGGCAGCACCAGGCGGCAGAGGCGCACCACGTTCATCAGCGTCGACTCGACGCCCGCCGCCCACTGGGCTTCCGTCAGGTCGGCGAACCGGGCCGCGGGCGGCCCGCCGGTGTTGGTGACCAGGATGTCCACCGCGCCGAACGCCTCCTCGGCGCCGCGGTACCAGCGCTGGAGGTCCTCGGCGCGCGAGACGTCGCAGGGAGCGGTGTGCACGACCGCGCCGGGGTGTAGCGCCAGGAGGTCGGCCCGGGCGGCCTCCAGCGCCTCCTCGCTCCGCGCGCAGATCGAGACGCGGCAGCCTTCGCCGAGCAGCGAGGCGGCCACCGCCTTGCCGATCCCCTTGCTGGCGGCGGCGACCATCGCCCCGCGCCCTTCGATGCCGAGCTGCATCGGAGCCTCAGCGCGGGGGCGTCGGCTGGACCGTCTGCTCGACGATCCCGGCGACGTCGTCCACGACCGGCGCGTAGTACTGGCCGTTGTAGGAGGCCCAGGTGCAGGGGAAGGTCATCGAGAATTGCGCCTCCTCCGAAGGCTCCAGCGTCGAGGGGTCCAGCGACTGGATCTGGTCGGACGTCTTCTCCTGCTGATACCAGGCGTCCTTGATGACCAGCCGCGCCTTCAGCTTGCTCAGCCGGTACTGCGAGATGTTGCGCACCGAGCCCACCACCCGCGCCCGCCCCTTGCACCCGCTCCAGTCGGCCGAGAGCGAGGTCAGGCGCAGGTGCTGGCCGACCGAGGCGTTCCCGAAGAACGCCCCCGAGCCCTGGGTGATGACGGTGGCGCGCGGCGTCGGCTGCTGCCCGACCTTCACCCCTTCGGCGAGGTTCTCCACGCCCCCCTCGGCGGGGCCGGGTCGGACCTTGTCGGAGAGGCCGGCGTACATGTCGATGAGACGCAGGTCGTAGCTGAACATCGGCGAGCGGTCGACGATCGGCACCACCAGCCGGCGGGCGGTGGAGACGCCGCTGTCGGGCGGGTACGGCTCCGGGCACTCGAAGGCGCTCCAGGCCCCGTTCACCTTCCCCTTGGCGTGCAGCGGCGTCTGCAGCTCGACGGTGCGGGCGGAGTAGGGCGCCAGCGTCACCGTCACCCCCTGCTTCCAGCTGCCCTGGGCCAGCACGATCTTGGTGGCGCACTTCTTGTCGTTGTTGAAGAGCAGCGCCCGCACCAGGTTCCCCTGCTCGGTCGGGGTGACGTTCCACTCCACGACGACCAGCCCCTGCTGGTCAGGCAGCGGCTTGTTGAGCGTGGCCGAGCCGCTCTGGGCCTCCTGGGTCCGCCAGGAGCGCGACTCCGCCGGGTTGCCGGTGGAGCTGGACGAGCGGTAGTAGCGGTAGTCGTCGGGCTTGCCGGCGCGGCCGTCGTCGACCCGGCTGACCGGAAAGATGGCCGGCCCGACCAGCTCGGCGCGCTGCTCGTTGGGCAGCGGCGGCAGCAGCAGCAGCGCGTCGGCCACCAGGTTCGCCGCCAGCCGGAAGGCCGCGGCGTGGTTGTCGGGCCCGTCGACGCTCAGGCGTGCCACCGCGCTCTTCTGCTTCAGCGATACCGCAAGCGGAAGGCTCAGCCCCTGGGGCTCGCGGTAGATCAGGAAGCGGGTGTGGTCGAAGAAGTTGTCCGGCATGAGCGAGCCGGCGCCCATCAAGGCCTGCGGCATCGCGGCGTCGGCCACGAAGTGGATCAGCCGGCCGACGACCTGGGTGCGCATGTAAGGGGAGAGCTTGCCGGTCTGGATGGCCCGCAGCGCCTGCTCGGCCTGCACCGTGATCTCGCGCTGCCCGGTGAGCACCGCGTGCTGTTTGCAGAGCGGGTCGAGCGGGTCGGCGTCCTTCACGCTCTTCCAGAGCGCCTCCGAGTAGGCCGCGCCGACCCGGGCCTCGGCGGCCGGGCTGATGATCATGGCGGCCTTGGCGATGGCGACGTGGGTCTCGTGGTCCCAGGCGCGCGCCGGCCCGGCCAGGGCCAGCAGGAGGAGAGCAGAGACGACGGACAGACAGAGGCGACGCGGAGCGCTCATGAGGTGAATCCCAACCTTTGCGGCGAGGTTTTCATCGGCCGGCAAGGCTGTCAAGCCGCTACCATCGATCTCCGCGGTGCCGAAGGCACCGCACAATACTCAAGTGGAACAGAGCCTCCAGGCGCGCTACGCGCCGCAGAACGCCTGCTTCGGCTGCGGGCCGGCCAACGAGAAGGGGCTGCGGATCGAGAGCTTCGTGCGCGGTGGCGAGCTGGTCGCCAGCTGGCGCCCCGAGCCGCACCACCTCGCCTTCGACGGCATCCTGAACGGCGGCATCGTCAGCGCGCTGCTCGACTGCCACTCGAACTGGGCCGCGGCGCACCACCTGATGGTGAAGTCCGGCGCCGAGCGCCCCCCCTGCACCGTCACCGCCGAGCTCTCGGTGAAGCTGCGCCGCCCGACGCCGATGGACGGGCCCGTCACGCTGCGCGCCTGGGTGGTGGAGTCCACCGACGACCGGGCGGTGACCGAGGCCGAGCTCTCCGCCGGCGGGAAGGTCACCGCCACCTGCCGCGGCGTGTTCGTGGCCGTCAAGGAAGGACATCCAGCCTTCCATAGATGGTGAGCTGCTAGGCGATGCTCAACGTCATCGTGATGTTGGTATTCAACAGGCGCGAGATGGGGCAGCCCTTCTTGGCGTTCTCGGCGGCGGTCGTCACCGCCTCCTGAGCGGCTCCGGGCACGCGGGCGGTCACGTCGAGGTGGACGCCGGTGACCGTGAAGCCGGCTTCTGTCTTCTCGAGCGTGACGGTGGAGGTCGTCTCGATGCTCTCGGCGGTGAGGCCGGCGTTGCCGAGCTGTCCCGAGAAGGCCATCGAGAAGCAGCCGGCGTGGGCCGCGCCGATGAGCTCTTCCGGGTTGGTGCCGGGGCTCTCCTCGAACCGCGTCGAGAAGCCGTACGCCGCGTCCTTCAGCACGCCGCTGGCCGTGGAGATCGTTCCCTTGCCCGTCTTCAGGTCGCCGCGCCAGACTGCCGAGGCCTTCCGCTTCATGATGTCCTCCTCCGGCCGAGACCGGGGCGCGATCTTCACGGGGCGGCGCCCCGGCGTCAACGGGCCGGTGTAGCGTCGCGGCGGTGAGCCCGCCCAGGAAGAAGACGGCGCGAGTGCGGCCTCGTCTCCGCGTGGTGCGCGGCGACGAGGTGCTGCTGGGGCCGGGCAAGGCCGACCTCCTGGAGGCGCTGTGCCGCACCGGGTCGCTGCGCGAGGCGGCCTCGGCGCTGGGCATGTCCTACATGCGCGCCTGGGAGCTGGTGAAGACCATGAACCGCGGCTTCTCCGCTCCTCTGGTGGTGCTGGAGCGTGGCGGAGCCGGCGGCGGCGGCGCCCGGCTGTCCGACACCGGCGAGCGGGTGCTGGCGCTCTACCGCCGCATGGAGGAGGAGAGCCTCAGCGCGATCGGGCCCGCCTGGAGGAGCCTGCGCCGTCTGCTGCGCTGACTCCGTTATATTTGCCGGCGTATAACGATGGCGCGCCTCCTCCTCCTGGCCCTCCTCCTCGCCGGGCCTCACCGGCCGCGCGCCGAGCTCCTGGTGCACGCGGCGGCCAGCCTCACCGCGCCGCTGCGCGAGCTCGGAGACCGCTTCGAGCGGAGGACCGGCGAGCGGGTGGCGCTCAGCCTGGGCGGCTCCGGCGCCCTGGCGCGGCAGATCGCCGAGGGAGCTCCCGGCGACCTCTTCTTCTCCGCCGACGAGGCCAGCCTGGACCGCCTCGCCCAGGCCGGTCTGCTGCTGGCCGGCACGCGGCGCTCGCTCCTCGGCAACAGCCTGGTGGCGGTGGTGAGGCGCGATAGCCCCCTCCCCCTCGCCGGCCCGCGCGACCTCCTGGACGAGCGGGTGACGGCGGTCTCGGTCGGCGAGCCGCAGAGCGTGCCGGCCGGCATCTACGCGCGGGCGGCGCTCGGCGAGCTGGGGGTGTGGGAGGCGCTGGTGCCGAAGCTGGTGCCGACCGACAACGACCGCGCGGCTCTTGCAGCGGTGGAGTCGGGAAACGTCGAGGCCGGCCTCGTCTACCGCACCGACGCCGCCTCCTCGGCGCGGCTGCGGGTGGCCTTCGCGCTTCCGGAGAGCCCGGCGATGCGCATCTCCTATCCGGTCGCGGTGCTGGCCGGCACGGCGCGGCCCGAGGCGGCGCGCCGCCTGCTGGACTACCTCTCCTCGGAGGAGGCCGCCGCCGTCTTTCGCCGCCACGGGTTCCGAACGTTGACGACATCGCGCCGGTGAGCTGGCTGCCCGGGCCGGAGGAGCGCCAGGTGCTCCTCTTCACGCTCCAGACTTCGGCGCTCGGGGTCGCGCTGACGCTGCCGCTCGGCGTCCTGCTGGGCTGGCTGCTGGCGCGGCGCAGCTTCCCGGGCAAGGCGCTGGTGGAGACGCTGGTGGCGCTGCCGCTCGTCCTACCGCCGGTGGCCACCGGCCTCCTGCTCCTGAAGCTGGTGGGACGGCGCGGGGCGCTGGGCGCGCTCCTCCACGAGCTGGGCGCCGACGTGGCCTTCACCTGGCGCGCCGTGGTGCTGGCCACCTCGGTGATGGCCTTCCCGCTGCTGGTGCGCGGCGTGCGGCTCGGCTTCTCGGGCGTCAGCCCGCGGCTGGAGCAGATCGCGCGGACCCTGGGGGCCGGCGAGCGGCGCGTCTTCCTCACCGTGTCGCTGCCGCTGGCCCTGCCGGGCATCGTGGGCGGCGCGGTGCTGGCCTACGCGCGCGCGCTCGGCGAGTTCGGCGCCACCATGATGGTGGCCGGCATCATCCCCGGCCGCACCGTCACGCTCTCCCTGGCCATCTTCCACGCGGTGCAGCTGGGCGAGGACGCGGCCGCCCTTCGCCTGATGGGCTACTCGGTGGCGCTGGCCTTCCTGGCGGTGGCCATCGGCGAACGGCTGCTGGCGCGGCGCGAGGGGCGGCTGTGAGCCTCACCATCAACGGACTGCGCCTGCCGCTCTCCGACTTCGATCTGGCGCTCGACCTGGAGGCCGACACCGGGCTCACGGTGCTGACCGGGCGCTCGGGCTCCGGGAAGACGTCGCTGCTGGAGACGATCGCCGGCCTCCGGCGGCCGGCCGCCGGGCGCATCGCGCTCCGCGGGAACGTGCTCAGCGACGGCCGGGTGGAGACGCCCCCGCGCGACCGGCGGGTGGCCTACGCGCCGCAGGACGACACCGTCTTCCCGCATCTCTCCGTCCAGCAGAACCTGGCCTACGGCCTCGCCCGCGGCCCCGGGGCGCTGGCCCGGCAGGAGGTGCTGGAGGAGCTGCGCCTCACGCCGCTGCTGGCGAGGCGGCCCCGGCTCCTCTCCGGCGGCGAGCGGCGCCGGGTGGCGCTGGCGCGGGCGCTGCTGCCGCGCGCCGACCTGCTGCTCCTGGACGAGCCCTTCACCGGCCTCGACGCCGAGCTGCGCGGGCGGGTGGTCCGCCTGGCGCTGCGCGCCTGCGCCTCGATGCCGGCGCTGCTCGTCACCCACGACCTCGACGAGCTGTCCGGCCTGGGTCTGCGGACGCTGGTCCTGGAGGACGGGCGGCTCCGTTCCGACCACTAGAATTCGGCGGCGGTGTCCCCAAGCCTTCACATCGAGCAGCCGCCACCGGTTCCGGCGGGGGACGTCTTCCTGGTGGACGACAACCCCGACAACCTGACGCTCCTCTCCGGGCTCCTGCGCGAGCGCGGCTACCGCGTCCGGGCTGCCACCAGCGGCAGCCGGGCGCTCTCGGTGGTGCGCGCGCACCCGCCGGAGCTGATCCTCCTCGACATCAACATGCCGGAGATGGACGGCTACCAGGTCTGCGCCGCGCTCAAGGCGGACGCGGCGACCGCGGCAATCCCGGTCATCTTCATCAGCGCGCTGGACGCGCCCCTCGACAAGGTCAAGGCGTTCGAGGCCGGAGGCGTCGACTACGTGATCAAGCCGTTCGACGCCGCCGAGGTCGCGGCGCGAGTCGGCACCCAGCTGCGGATGGCGCGGCTGGCGCGCGAGACCGAGGCCCGCAAGGCGGAGCTGGAGCGCGCCTACCAGGAGCTGAAGCTGGCGCACGACGAGATCGCCCGCCTCAGCTCCTCGACCGCCGGCATGCTGGAGGACACCGGCGGCTGGGCGGGGGCGCTGGCGGCCGAGGTGGCCGGAGTGGTCGGGGCGCGCGCCATCGGCGTGTACCGGCTCGAGGACGAGCGCTTCCGGCCGCTGGCCACGGACGGCGTCCCCGAGCCCGACTGGGACGAGCTCTGGCCGGAGGGGGGCGTCCCGCGGGAGATGTCGACCGGCGCGGGAGAGGGCTCGCGGCTGGTGCTGCCGGTCTTCGGCGTCACCGGCGAGCTCCGCGGTGCCGTCGTGGTGGACGGCAAGCAGGGCCTCCTGAAGGAAGCGGAGCGGCAGGTGCTGCGGACCTTCGTGCAGCACCTGGCGACGGCGCTCGACCTGACCACGATCCGCCGCCAGCTTGCCCTCTCGCAGGCACGCCGCGACGCCGGCCGCCGCGACCTGATGGCCCGCGGCGAGATGCCGGTGACGGTCTGCCCATGGTGCGCGCTCTGCTTCGCCGACGACGGGCGCCCCGGCCTCCGCTGCCCCGAGGACGGCGCCGAGCTGGACCGCTCCTACATGGTGCCGTCGACGCTGCTGGGCCGCTACCGGCTCACCCGGCTGCTCGGCGAAGGGGGCATGGGCATCGTCTTCGAGGCGCGCGACGAGCGGCTGGTCCGCGGGGTGGCGCTGAAGATCATCCGCGCCGAGAGCCTCGGCGACACCTCGATGCGCTTCCGGCTGGAGCGCGAGGCGCGGGCGGTGGCGCGCATCCGGCACGAGGGGGTCGTCGCGCTCTACGACAGCGGCGAGATGGAGGACGGCTCGGCGTTCCTGGTGATGGAGCTCCTGGCCGGTCAGGACCTGGGGTCGGTGCTGGCGGAGCACGGACCCGGCACCGCGCGACAGGTGGCCACGCTGCTGCGTCAGGCCGGGGCGGCGCTGGCGGCGGCGCACGGTGCCGGCGTGGTGCACCGCGACGTGAAGCCGCCGAACCTCTTCCTGGCCACGCCGGCCGAGGGGGACCTGCGGGTGAAGATCGTCGACTTCGGCATCGCCCGCTCGCTGGTCACCGACAACCGGGTCACCATGACCGGGCAGGTCATCGGAACTCCGGCCTACATGTCGCCGGAGCAGACCCTGGGGCGGGACGCCGACGAGCGCAGCGACGTCTACTCGCTGGCGGCGGTGGCCTACGAAGCGCTCAGCGGCGTCAAGCCGGTGCCCGCCGAGGGGGCCTTCGGAGAGGTCCTGATGGACGTCCTCACGGTGCGGCCGAAGCGGCTCTCCGCCCATGTTCCGGGCGTGCCGGCGGCGCTCGACGAGCTGTTCGAGAGGGGACTCGCCAAGTCGCCGGAGGAGCGCCCGCGCGACATCGCCGCCTTTGCCGAGGAGTGCGCCCGCCTGCTGGACGAGGTGCATGGCTCGCTGCAGCGGCTCGGCTGGCCGGGGCTCCTCGCGCCGCGGCGGCGGCCGCGTTCGGCGCGCTTCGGCCACGTCTCGGTGCCCGGCCCGACCGTTGATTAGCGCGGGTCGCCGGAGACTTGACCGAGGCGTCGCTTAGACGGGTCGCCGGAGACTTGGCGGAGGCGATCTCCGCGGTGCCGTAGGCACCGCAACATGGCTATAAACCGCGAAGCGGCCGTCGTCGGAGCTCAGCGCGTATCCGGGCATCGCCGCAGGCAGGGGCTCGGGGAGGTGGAGGTACTGGAACCCGCGCGCCTCCAGGCGATCGAGGATCACCGCGTCCACGTCCTCGTCCCGCGCGACCGCGAAGAGCCCGTCGAAGCCCGGGAAGCGGCCGGTGCGGCGGTCGTGGTGATCGAAGCGGTGGAGCCCCATCACCCGGTAGCGCGGCGCGCCCTCGAAGAAGAAGACCATCGGGGCGATCAGCCGGCCCGACGGCTTGGTCAGGCGCGCCAGCACCGCGCGGCTCTCCTCCACCGCCGTGGGCTCGCGATTGAGCATGAGGGTGCGCGCCGCGTAGCCGAGGCCGCCGGCCAGGTAGAGGACGAGGAGCACCGCGGTCGCTCGCCGCCACCGCCCCGCCGCGCTGGCCAGCGTCTCGCAGGCGAAGACCAGGACCAGCGGCAGGAAGAGCACCAGGTAATGCGGCGAGGTCCGGTTCTGGAGCAGCGCCATCGCCACCGTCAGCCACGCGGCGTAGCGCAGGGTGAGCGGCGCGCGCTGCCGGATGCCGGCCAGCCAGACGACGGCACAGCCCACGAAGAGCGTGGTGGCCGAGGCAGCCGGGAGGTCGTGGAAGAGCACGCGGTCGGCGTCCATCAGGTCCTTCAGCTTGGCCCGCAGGTCGAACGCGGTGACGACGCCCGGGTCGTTCCGGAGCTGGAATGCGAGCGTACGGAGATCGGCGAAGAGGACCGCCTCGAGCGGGTAGAGCGCGGCGACCGCCGCGGCGCAGCCGGCGAAGAGCACCACCGCCCCGAGCCGTTTCCGCAGCAAGAGGGTGACCGCGCCCGCGAAGACGAAGGCCAGCCCGTTCAGGTGCGCCAGAACCGCCAGGCCGGCGCAGAGTCCCGAGGCGCCGGCGCGCCCTTCCTCCAGCAGCCAGAACGAAGCGAAGCCGCAGACGGCCGCCAGCGCCTCGGGCCGGCCGATGAAGCCGTACTTCACCAGCAGTCCGCTCCCGAGCGCCAGGAGGAGCGCCAGCAGCGGACGGCGCCGGCGCTCGTGCGCGAAGAGGAGCGCCGCCAGCGCGGCGGCGGACGTGCCCGAGGCCCATCGGAGCGCGGCCAGCGGGGAGCCCAGCAGCTTCGCGTAGAGCGCCGCCAGCCAGATGTAGAGCTTGTGGTAGACGAGGACGCGCTCCTCCCAGCCGAGCCCGAGGCCGCGGAAGAGCTCCGAGCGCACCCGCCCTTCGCGCGCCAGGGAGGCGGCCTGCTCGCCGAACCAGGGCTCGTCCACCCAGATCTGCCGGTGCACGCAGGTGGCGGCCAGCAGCAGCCCGAAGAAGACCACCAGCCAGCGGAGGGCGCGGCGCTCGCTCACCGGGAGACCGATTATGGTTGCCGCCATAATCGCGCGCGATGGCGCACGACCGGGCAATGCTGCAGCTCCTCACCATGCTGGACGAAGCGTTCGAGCGCCATTCGTGGCACGGCACCAATCTGCGCGGCTCGCTGCGCGGCGTGACCGCCGCCGCGGCCGCCTGGCGTCCGGCACCCGACCGGCACAACGTCTGGGAGCTGGCGCTCCACGCGGCCTACTGGAAGTACGTCGTGCGCCGGAAGCTGACCGGCGAGAAGCGCGGCTCCTTCGCCCTCCAGGGCACCAACTTCTTCAGACGGGGCGATGCTTTGGAAGACAAGGCCTGGAAGGCCGATGTGGCAATCCTGGTCGCCGAGCACCGCGCCCTGCGCGCCGCGGTGGAAGCGCTGCCGGCGGCGGGCCGCACGCCCAGGTTACTGCGGATGATCCGCGGGGCGGCGGCGCACGACGTCTACCACGCCGGGCAGATCCAGCTGCTGAAGCGCCTGAGGCCGGCGCGATGAGGCTCGCTCCGGCGGCTCTCCTTCTGCCCCTGGCGCTGGCGCTGGCGTCGTGCGGCGGCGGGAAGGGCAAGACGCAGGCGTTCACGCCGCCTCCGACGTCGGTGGAGGTCGTCGAGGCCAAGCGCGGCTCGGTCCGCGAGCTCCTCAAGGCGCTGGGCACCGTCGAGGCGTCGGAGAGCGTGAAGGTGGCCACCGAGATCGACGCGCTGGTGAAGGAGATGCCGTTCCGCGAGGGCGCGCTTGTCGAGAAGGCCCAGCTCCTGGCCCGGCTCGACGACTCGCAGCTGGCCGCCGAGCTCCAGCGCGCCGAGGCGCTCCGCGAGCAGGCGCGGGTCGGCTACCAGCGGCTCGGCGAGCTGGCCACCCGCAAGGTCGCCTCGGCGCAGGAGCGCGACAACGCCGAGGCGGCGCTCAAGGTGGCCGAGGCGAATGTGGCGGTGGCGCGGGCGCGGCTGGGGAAGACCAGGATCTTCGCGCCGTTCCGCGGCCTGGTCGGGCGGCGGCTCGTCTCACCGGGCGCGTTCCTCCGCAGCGGCGACGCCATCGTCGAGCTGGCGCGCGTCGACGAGGTCAAGCTCACCTTCGCGGTGCCGGAGCGGAACCTCCCGGCCATGCACCGCGGCGCGGCGGTGTCCGTCACTACCGTCGCAAACCCGGACCGCGTCTTCACCGGAAGCGTCAGCGTGGTGGAGCCGAGCCTGGACGCGTCGACCCGGACGGCGCGGGTGGTGGCGCTGGTCCCGAACCCCGGAGGCGAGCTGCGCCCCGGGATGTCCGCCGAGGTGAGCGCCACCCTGCAGGAGCGTCCGGACGCCATCACGGTGCCGGACGAGGCGGTCTTCGCCGAAGGGGACCGCAGCTACGTCTACGCCCTCACCGGCGAGGGCTCGGTGACCCGTAGGGCGGTCGAGCTCGGCACGCGGCAGCCCGGCTCGGTGGAGATCACCAAGGGGCTGGCCGCCGGCGAGAAGGTCGTCCGCGCCGGCCACCAGAAGCTCTACGAAGGGGCCAAGGTCACCGCCGTTTCCCCGACCGCTGGGTAGAAGCGAGAGCTGGATTAGCCGCCGGGGCGAGGCAGCAGCGAGACCGCGCCCGAGCGAGCCGCGACCGCGAGGAGCCCCAACAGAAGCGATTCACACGGCCCGGGGGGGGTCGGGGGACCGAGCCCCGGAGGTCCCCCGAATTACTAGTAGAAGAAGCCCGAGGCCGTGTGCACCGACCCGCGGCTGGCCGTCACCTCCACCGGGTGGTAGGCGTTCCTGCGACGGGCGCCGCTCACGTAGGAGACCAGGTACTGCGTCCGGAGGTCTCGCTCGATCTCCTTGTAATAGGCGACGAGGTCCTCGGCCTTCTTCACCAGGTAGAGCCTCCCGCCGGTCGCCCCGGTGATACGCGTCAGGGCGGCGACGTTCGTCGGCTGGATGACCGTCTCGCTCTTGGTGCCCACCACCTCGATCTCCCCGGCCTCGTTCTTCCGCGTGACCTTGGTGATCTTCTCGTAGCTCGAGGTGAGGCCGAGCGCGTAGATCTTCACGCCCGACTGCCTGGCGTAGGCCAGGGCGCTCTCCTCGGCCACCTCCCCGTCGAAGTCGTGCCCGTCGGTCACCAGCACCAGCGCCCGCGCCCCCTGCTGCCCCTGGAAGCGGTAGATGGAGCGCAGGATCGCCTCGTAGAGCGCGGTGCCGGCGGCGGTGGAGGAGAAGAGCGAGAGCACGCGCTCCTTCAGCGTCTGCCTGGCGTTCGTCCAGTCGAGGATCTGGACCACCTTCGGCCCGAAGGCCAGGAGGAACGCCGAGTCGCGGTCCTTCAGGCACTGCTCCAGGAACTGGTTGGCGGTCGCCTGCTTCAGCTCCTCGGTGTGCCGCAGCGACATCGAGGTGTCGATGGCCAGCCCGACCGCCAGCGGCGCGTTGGTGAGCAGCTGGGCGTCCCGGACCTCGCAGGCTCCCTTGTCGTCCTTGACGTGGAAGTCCGCGGCGCGGAGGTCGACCAGCGGCCGGCCGCCTCGGGAGACGCCGACGAGCTGCTCGACGACGTGGGCGTCGGCCTCGGCCAGGAAGCCGCGCGAGTTCACCAGCACCGTGCGCTCGGCCCGGCGTCCGCGCCGGGTGGTGAGCCGCGCCACCAGCGGCGTGGCCGAGCTCGGCAGCTCGACGTGCGCGCGGTAGAGGCCCGGCCCCGCCGGCGTCAGCGCCACCTCGCCTCGCCCGGTGTCCACCAGCAGCGCCTCGGCGTCGTCGTCGGCCGGCGTCCTCACCAGGAGCTCGACGTCGGCGGCCCCGAAGAGCTGCTGGCCGTCGAGCGGGCTCCGGAACTCCAGGTGCAGCGCGCGCCCGCCGGGGTTCAGGACCGCCTCCTGCCGGTAGAGCGGCCGCCGCTCCTTGTCCAGCGCCACCGCGGTCACCCGCCGTTCGTAGGGCACCGGGCCGGCGTCGAAGGCCAGCTCGAAGGGGCGGGGCGTCATCCGCGTCCAGTCGTCCACCGACCACCTCACCGCTTCGACGTTCCCGTCGGCGGCGTTGGCCTTCACCACCACGCGCCCGGTCACCATGTCGACCGGCACGTCGACCGAGAAGAGCGGCCTGGTCCCCATCTCCTCGGTCCGCGCGGCCGCGGCGAGGAGCAACGCCGCGGCGAGACCGAGGGTCCGGCGGGGGGTCACAGCAGCTCCGACCTCACGTATTCTCGATCCCGTGACGCGCGCGTTGCAACGGAATCTCAAACCGGCATGAAGCTCTCCGAGACCTCCGTCCGCCGCCCGGTGCTGGCCACGGTGATGAGCGTCACGATCGTCCTCTTCGGGGCGATCTCGTTCCTCCGCACGCCGGTGCGCGAGTACCCCAACATCGACCCGCCGGTCGTCTCCATCACCACGCTCTACCGCGGCGCGGCGCCGAAGGTGATCGAGAGCGAGATCACCGAGCTGGTCGAGGAGGAGCTGGCGACGCTGGAGGGGGTGAAGCTGATCCGCTCCTCCTCGCAGGAGCAGGTCTCCAAGATCACCGTGGAGTTCGTCCTCTCCCGGAACGTCGACCAGGCCGCCAACGACGTGCGCGACCGCCTCTCCCGGCTGCGCGGGCGGCTGCCGCGCGAGGCCGACGAGCCGATCGTGGCCAAGATCGACACCAACGCCGAGGCGGTGATGTGGCTGGCGCTCTTCGGCGAGGGCTTCACCGACCTGCAGGTCTCCGAGCTGGCCAGCGTGATCCTCAAGGAGCGCCTTCAGCGGATGCCCGGCGTCGGGTCGGTGATCGTCGGCGGGGAGCGGCGCTACGCGATGCGCGTCTGGATCGACCCGGCGCGCCTGGCCGCCTACGGCCTCACCGTCGTCGACGTCGACAACGCGATCCGTTCCCAGAACGCCGAGATCCCGGCCGGCCGTGTGGAGGGGGAAGGGCGCGAGTTCTCGGTGCGGACCCAGGGGGAGCTGGTGGCCGCCTCCGACTTCGCCAGCATCTTCCTGGCCCAGCGCGGCGACCGGCCGGTGCGCCTCGGCGACGTGGCCGACGTGCGGGTCGGCGCCGAGGACGAGCGCTCGGTGATCCGCTACCAGGGCGTGCCGGCGGTGGGCCTGGGCATCGTCAAGCAGGCCAGCGCCTCGACCCTGGAGGTCGCCGAGTCCGTCAAGCGGACTCTGCCCGAGCTGCGCAAGCTCCTGCCGCCCGGCATGAAGCTGGAGGTCGCCTACGACTCGTCGCTGGTCATCCGCGCGTCGATTGACGAGGTGCGCCTCACCCTCTTCATCGCGCTGGCGCTGGTGGTGCTGGTGATCTGGGTCTTCCTGAAGAGCCCGACGGCGACCCTGATCCCCACGCTGGCGATCCCGGTCTCCATCATCGGCACCTTCACCGTCGTCTATTTCGCCGGCTTCACCGTCAACATCCTGACGCTGCTGGCGCTGGTGCTGGCGATCGGCCTGGTCGTGGACGACGCGATCGTCATGCTGGAGAACATCTACCGGCACCTGGAGATGGGCAAGCCGCGCCTGCAGGCCGCCTACGACGGCGCCAAGGAGATCGGCTTCGCCATCGTGGCGACCACGATCGCCCTGGTCGCGATCTTCGTCCCGGTCGCCTTCCTGACCGGCAACGTCGGCCGCCTCTTCAACGAGTTCGGCATGACGGTCGCGGTGGCGGTCCTCATCTCCGGCTTCGTGGCCCTGTCGCTGACCCCGATGCTCTGCTCGCGGTTCCTCAAGGGGCACGAGTCGGAGGGGCGGATCGCCCGCTTCATGCAGCGGCGGTTCGACGCGCTGGACCGCGTCTACGACCGCAGCGTCCGGGCGGCCCTGGCCTGGCGGAAGCTGGTGGTGGCGGCCACCGTCCTGTGCGTCCTGGCGATCGGCCTCCTGCTGAAGACGATCCCGTCGGAGCTGGTGCCCACCGAGGACCGCGGGACGATCGTCGGCGTGGTGATCGCCCCCGAGGGCGCCACGCTGGCCTACACCGACCGCTACCTGCGCCAGATCGAGGGGATCTTCGGCAAGGTGCCGGAGATCCAGGGGGTCTTCACCGCGATCGGCCTCGCCATCGACGGGCCCGGCCGCGTCACCGAGGGCATCGTGTTCGCGAACATGAAGCCGCACGACCAGCGCAAGAAGAAGCAGCAGCAGGTGGTCGGCGAGCTCTTCCCGCAGCTCCTGGCGGTGCCGGGGGTGCTGGCCTTCGCCATCAACCCGCCGTCGCTGGGCGGGCAGTTCAACGCCACGCCGGTCTCCTACGTGCTGCAGGCGCCGACCTACGACGAGCTGCGCCCGGCGGTGGCCACGATGATGGCCGAGGCGGGGAAGCTCGGGTACCTGGTGAACCTGGACACCGACCTGAAGCTGGCCACGCCGCAGATCGAGCTGGCCATCGACCGCGCCCGCGCCTCCGACCTCGGCGTCTCGGTCATGGACATCGGGACCACGCTACAGACGCTGCTGGGCGGCCGCGAGTCGACGCAGTTCCGGCGCGGCGACAAGCAGTACAAGGTACTGCTGCAGGTGCAGGCCAAGGAGCGGGCCACCCCGCGCGCCATCGAGGACCTCTACCTGCGCGGGCGCGGCGGCCTCTTCCAGATGGCCAACGTGGTGAGCGCCAAGGAGTCGGTCTCGGCCAAGGAGCTGAACCACTTCAACCGCGCCCGTTCGGCGAAGCTGACGGCGAACCTGGCGCCCGGCGTGACCCTGGGGGCCGCGATCGACGCGCTGGACGAGATCGCCCGCACCAAGCTGCCCGGGATCCGCACCGACCTGGACGGCCAGTCCCGCGAGCTGCGGGAGACGCGCGGCAGCCTCTACTGGCTCTTCGGCATCTCGGTGGTCTTCATCTACCTGGTGCTGGCCGGACAGTTCGAGAGCTTCTCCCACCCCTTCACGATCATCCTGTCGGTGCCGCTGGCGGTCTTCGGCGCGCTGGTCACGCTGAAGCTCTTCGGCATGACCATGAACATCTACTCGCAGATCGGCCTGATCCTCCTGATCGGGCTGGTCACCAAGAACGCGATCCTGATCGTGGAGTACGCCAACCAGCTGCGCGAGAGGGAGCAGCTCGACACGATCGAGGCGGTCGCCCGCGCGGCTGGCACCCGGCTGCGCCCGATCCTGATGACCTCCTTCGCCACCATCTTCGGCACGCTGCCGATCGCGCTCGGCATCGGGGCCGGCGGCGAGGCGAGGAAGCCGCTGGGGGTGGCGGTCTGCGGCGGTCTCCTCTTCTCGACGTTCCTGACGCTGCTGGTGGTGCCGGTGGTCTACTCGTACCTCAGCGGCAGGGTGCGGCGGCGGGAGGCGGTCGACCAGGCGGCCTGATCGACCGGCAGCGCCGCAACAGTGAAAATTGAGCGATAGACGCTAAATTTTCCTGGTAGCCTTTCCCGGTGATCGTCCGGCGCTCGCACCTGGAAGCGTTGCGTGGGCTGCTGCGGCAGTTTCCGGTGGTGGCGATCCTGGGGGCGCGCCAGGTCGGCAAGACCACGCTGGCGCGACAGCTGCTGACCCGCCGGCGCGACGTCACCACGTTCGATCTCGAGGACCCCGACGACCTGGCACGGCTGGCCGACCCGATGCTGGCTCTGCGCCCGCTCTCGGGCCTGGTCGTCCTCGACGAGATCCAGCGGCGCCCCGAGCTCTACCCATCGCTCCGGGTGCTGGTGGACGAGGCCGGACGCCGGCGCCGGTTCCTGGTGCTGGGGAGCGCCTCCCCGGAGCTGCTCCGGCAGAGCTCGGAGTCCCTGGCCGGCCGCATCGCCCACCACGAGCTGGGCGGCTTCTCCCTCGAGGAGATCGGGACCGCGCCGTACGATCGCCTCTGGCTGCGGGGCGGTTTCCCCCGGTCGTTCCTCGCCTCCGACGAGGCGAGCAGCCTGCGCTGGAGGCGCGAGCTGATCCGCACCTACCTCGAGCGCGAGGTGCCCGCGCTCGGCTTGCGGCTACCGGCCCCGACGCTGCGTCGGTTCTGGATGATGCTGGCGCACGCGCACGGACAGGTCTGGAACGCCTCGGAGCTGGGGCGCTCGCTGGGAGCGGCCCACACCACGGTGCAGCGCTATCTGGACACGCTGGTCGAGACGTTCATGGCCCGCTCGCTGCAGCCGTGGTTCGAGAACATCGGGAAGCGACAGGTGCGCTCGCCGAAGGTCTTCGTGCGTGACTCGGGCCTCCTCCACGCGCTCCTCAACATTCGCAACGGGCGGGAGCTCCAAGGGCATCCCAAGGTCGGCGCCTCCTGGGAGGGATTCGTCATCGAGATGCTGATCGCCCGGCTCGGCGTCTCGGGCGACGAGTGCTTTTTCTGGGCGGCGCACTCCGGAGCCGAGCTCGACTTCCTGGTCGTACGCGGCGCACGGCGTCTGGGCTTCGAGGTCAAGAGGACCAGCGCGCCGACGGTCACCCGCTCGATGCACGTGGCCATGTCCGACCTGGGCCTCGAGAGTCTGGCGGTCCTCCACGCCGGACGGCATTCCTTCGACCTGGCACCGGGGATCCGAGCGGTGGCCTTGGGCGAGCTGCTGAAGGAAGTCCGGCCGCTCGCCTAGCGACGACGACTACTCGTACCGCAAGGCTTCGATGGGATCCAGCGCGGCCGCGCGCACGGCCGGGTAGAGGCCCGAGCCGAGCCCGACCGCCGCCGAGACGCCGGTCGAGAGGACCAGCGAGAAGAGCGTCACCACCGTCGGCCAGCCGGCCGAGAGCGCCACCAGGCGGGAGATCAGGACGCCGATCAGCACGCCGACGATGCCGCCGACCGAGGAGAGCGCGAAGGCCTCGACCACGAACTGGAAGCGGATGTCCTTGCGGGTGGCGCCGATGGCGCGGCGGACGCCGATCTCGCGGGTCCGCTCCAGCACCGTGGCCAGCATGATGTTCATGATGCCGATGCCGCCCACCAGCAGCGAGATGCCGGCGATGCCCCCCATCACGAAGCGGAAGAGGCGCTGGGTGCGCTGGCTCTCGCGCAGCAGCTTCTCCGGCACCACCACCTCGAAGTCGGCGGCGCCGCCGTGCAGCCGGTCCAGGAGCGGCGGCAGCAGCTCGCCGGTCTCGGCCGGCGAGACGCCCGGCTTCAGCCGCACGATGGCCTCGGCGAAGGGGGACTCCATCGGGTCGCGGTCGAGCTTGCGCAGCGCCGTCGTCCAGGGGAGGTAGATCGACTTCGCCGTGCCCCCGACCGCGACCCCCTGGAACGACTCGCCGCCGTCGGACTGCGGCGTCAGGATGCCGACCACCGTGAGCCAGAGGTCGTTCACCTTCACGTCGTGCCCGAGCGCCTCGTTGGCGCCGAAGAGGTCGCGACGCGTGGCCGCGCCCAGCACGCAGACCTGGGCGTGCCGCTTCTCGTCGTCGGCGGTCAGGAAGCGCCCCTCGGAGAGCGTCAGGCCGGTCAGCTCGGCGTGCCGGTGCGAGACGCCGTCGGCGGTCGCCCCTTCGGCGGCGGCGGTCTCGCTCTTCACCCGCCAGGGGTTGATGCGCACCCGCGGCGCGGTGAACTCCACGCCCGGCACCGCCTCGGCGATCGCCTCCATGTCGCGCGCCGAGACGCCGGGAGAGCGCTTCCTCGCCTCCTGAAGCTCGTCCCCCTTGAGCTCCTTGGCCCGCACCAGCAGGTTGGAGATGCCCAGGCGGGCGATCGTCTCCTGCGCCTGCTTCTCGGCGCCGGCTCCGATCGAGAGCATGGCGATGACCGCGCCGACGCCGAAGATCATGCCCAGCATCGTCAGCGCCGAGCGCAGCTTGTGGACCGCCAGGTTGGAGAGCGCGCGGGTGAATGCCTCCGAGAGGTCAACAGCGCGGGTCGCCGGAGACTTGGCGGAGGCGATCCCCGAGGCGCCGGAGGCGCCGACCTTAGTCATCACGACGCCTTGCTCACCCACGCCCCCCCGGCGGACCGGGAGCCGCGGCCGCCTTGGGCGTCGGCGCGCCCGGCGAGGAGGGGCCCTTCTCCGGATCCACCAGCGCGACGACCTCTCCCTCCTGGAGCCCCTTGTCGATGACCGCCAGGCCGATGCCGGTCGGCCCCGGCGTGACCTCCACCGGCACGAACGACCCCTTCCGCTTCACGAAGACGACCTTCTTGCCGTCGCGCACCTGGAGCGCCGGGCGCGGCACCAGGAGCGCGCCCTGCCGCTCGTCCAGACGCAGGGTGGCGATCACCCGCTGCCCCGGCTTGAGCCGTCCGGCGGCGCTGGAAGGCGCCTTCAGCTTCAGCGTCGCCCCGAAGTACTGCACCGGGCTGCCGCGCACGCGGGTCTTGGGCACCGAGTCGACCCGCTCCACCACCGCGTCCAGCGGATGGTCGGGGTCGGACTCGACGACGACGGTCGCCGGATGTCCCGGGGCGATGCCGCCGGCGTCGGCCTCCAGCAGGAAGACGTCGGCCATGATCGAGGCCAGGTCGGGGATCTCGGCCACCTTGAAGCCGCTCCAGACCTGCTGGCCGATGGCCGGCAGCTCGCCGCGCCAGTCGCGCTGGAAGACCAGGAGCCCGTCGTGCAGCGCCTCGATCGAGAGCGCCTTCAGCTCGTCCTCGGCGCGCTTGATCTTGAGGTCGGCCTTGCGGCGGTCGATGCCCACCAGCGAGAGCTCGGTGCCGGCCAGCCGCTCCTTCGAGGTCTTCACGCCCAGCGCCTTCTGCTCGCGGGCGCCGGCCAGCGAGACGTCCAGCTCGGCCTCGCGGATCTCGCGGCGCGAGAAGAGCTCCGGGTCCTTGCTCTGGAACGTCTCGGCGGTGGTGCGCTCGAGGTGCGCCTGCCTGGCGTCGCGGCCGAGGTTGGCGACCGCCGCGCCGCTGTCGGCCGAGGTCTTGCCCTTCTTGGCCTCGCTCTGCTCCCGCTCGTTCTTGCCGGTCTCCAGGAGCTTCTCGGTGGCGGTGGGGTCGAAGCGCACCACCACGTCCCCCTTCTTCACCGGCGTGCCGTCGTCGGCCATCCAGGCGATCTTCAGCGTCAGCCCGCTGCCGGGGGCGACCAGCGGCGTGGCCTTGGAGGCGCGGAGGTTCCCCTCGGCGCTCACCCGGCGCACGAAGGCGCCCTTGGTGACGGTCGCCTGCGGGACCTCCTTGTCGGAGGCCTTGCGGCCGGCGCGGAGCGAGGCGCTGGCGCCGGCCAGCACCAGCGCGCCGGCCAGGACGGCCAGGGAAGCGGGCAGCCTTCTCACGCGGACTTCTTGCCGGGGGCGAGGTTCCCGTTCCAGAGCTGCTCGCCGTCGGCGACCCCCTTGGTCACCTCCACCTCGGTGGCATTGCGCCGGCCCAGGGCCACCGGGGCCATGGTGAAGCCGCTCCAGCTCTTCTTGAAGACGACCGGTCCGTCCGGCGAGCGGAAGACGGAGGCGAGCGGCACCAGCAGCACGCCCGGCACGCGTCCGGTCTCCACCGACCCGCGTACCCGCATACCCGGCCGCATCGCCTTGGCGTCGGCGCTGTCGACCGAGACGTCCAGCCGTACGACCTTCTTGGGCTGCCGCGGCGACTGGCGCTCCACGGTGCGTCCGATCGTCGTCACCTTGCCGGTGAAGGTGCGGTCGGCCTGGGCCTCCAGCGAGAGCGAGGTCCCCTGCCCGGTCGACAGCCGGTAGAGCTCGGCCTCGTCGGCGTCGGCCTTGACGATCATGCGGGTGAGGTCGGGGATCTCCAGGACCTTCTCCCCCTGCCAGCAGTTGTCGCCGACCTTCTTCTTCTCGTCGCGCCAGTTCATGACGTAGAGGACGGTGCCGGTGCGCGGCGCCTTCACGGTGAGCCGCTCGATGCGCGTCTCGATGTCGGTCACCCGCACCCGCGCGCCGGCCAGCTTCCGCTCCAGGCCTTCCAGCTCGGCCGCTTCGGCGCGCGTGCGCATCGCCTCGCGCTCCAGCTGGTAGGCGTGCTCCCTCTCGGCGAGAGCCAGGTCGATGGCCGCCTTCCTGAGGTCGTTGGCGCCCCGCAGCTCGGCGGGCACCGAGGTGTCGAGCCGAGCCTTCTCCAGCTTGGTCTTGGCTTCGGAGAGCTGGTAGGCGCGCTCGCGGCGGGCGATGGCCAGCTCGTCCTTGCGCTTCTCGAGCTGCCGCTCGGCGGCGTCGCGCTCGGCCTTCTGCTCGTCGAGGAGGCGCACCTGCTCGGTGGTGTCGAAGGCGAGGACCACCTCCCCTTCCTTCACCGGCGCCCCCTCGGGCGACATCTTGGCGATGCGGAACTCCCAGAGGTTCGGGATGGCCGGCGGGCCGAGGGCGCTGGTGTCCACCGCCTTCAACGTGCCGGTGACCGGGACGCTCTCCACCAGGTCGCCGCGCCGCACCGGGACGGTGGGGCCGTCGTTGGGCGCGATCGGGATGACCGGCGCCGAAGCCTGCGCGCTGGCAACCGTATCCGCGGCCGCGGTCTCGCCCAGGACGACCTTCACGGACTGTCCCGGGCGGAAGGCGCGCCCCTGGAGGCCGTCGATCGCCAGCGAGAGGCGAAGCGTCCGGCGCAGCGACTCGCGGTTCACCTCGGCGGCGATGGCGGCCACGTCGGTGACGGTGCCGGTGAGCTTGGCGCTCGGATCCGCGTCCAGGACGACCGTCGCGCGGTCCCGCTTCTTGACCCGGCCGTCGTCCACGTCGTAGAGCGCGGCGTCGACCCGGAAGGCGGTCGTCTCCGGGATCGTTCCGATCTTCAGACCCACCCAGATCATGTCGCCGAGCTGGATCTTGCGGCGCTCGCGCGGGTTCTCGCCGACCACGAAGACGCCGTCGCCGGGGGCCTTCACCGAGAGCGCCTCGATGGCGCGCTCGGCGATCTCGATCTCGCGGCGCAGCGAGGCCAGGGCCAGCCGCTTGAGGTCGACGTCGGCCTGGGCCGTCTTGCGGGCCGCGGTCAGCTCCTCCACCGCCTTGGCGAGCTCGGTCTCGGAGCGGGCCAGCGCCAGCTGCTTCTCCTGGGCCTCGCGCTGCGCCCTCAGCTCCAGCGGGATCGCCGCGTCCACCACCGCCTTGTCGCGGGCGGCGCGCTTCTGCTCGACGGCGAAGGCCTTGTCGGCCACGGTGGCCTGAGCCTCGGCCTGCTGGCGGGTCAGGTCCATCTCCGCCTGCTGGGACGCCAGCTTCTTCTCCTCCAGCTGGCCGGCGAAGGGGCCGTTGTCGAGCTGCACCAGCGTCTGCCCCTGCTTGACGACCGCGCCGTCCGTCTCCAGCCACTTCACCTGGACCTGCCAGGTCGGTACGGCCGGCACGAAGATGTCGGTGGCCTTCACCGCCACCAGCTCTCCGGTCAGCACCAGGCGCTCCGGACCGGAGACCGGCCTCGGGGATGCCGGTGCGGCCGGCGGCTTGGCCTCGGCCCGGCTCTCGAGGACGCCCGGGCCACGGGAGCACCCGGCGAGCGTCACGGCGGCGGGGATCAGGAGTGTGGCGATCCTCACGGAAGAACGATACGGAGCAGAGCACCCGGACATCACGAGCTTATACGTTCACGGACTTCGAGGGTTACGCGGTTCGCGCTCGGCACGTAAGTTGCTCAAAAACAGGGTTGGAGGTCGCGTCATGGCTGTCCTCGAGACCCTCACTCCTGTCGCCGTCGATCAGCTGAACTCACTGCTTCGCTCCGAGATCGCCGCGTCCGAGACGTACGAGAAGGCGATCCGCAAGATCGAGCGCAACCAGGACCAGGACGCGATCGCGCTCCGCGTCATCCTGAACAGCCACAAGTCCTATTCCGACCGCCTCAAGCACGAGATCCGCCGCCTGGGCGGCGATCCCGACGAATCGCACGGCGCCTGGGGCGTCTGGGCCAACACGGTCGAGAACGTGGCCTCGCTCTTCGGCGACGCCTCAGCGATCAAGGCCCTCAAGGAAGGGGAGCGGCACAGCGTGAACAAGGCCACCGAGGCCCTGCAGGAGCTCGACGGGAGCGCGGCCATGCTGGTGAAGGAGACGATCCTGCCGGCCCTGTCCCGCCACCTCGACCTGCTGGAGCTCCTCAGCAAGCCTCTGTAAGCCTTACCCGCTCGCCCGCCACTGGCCGACAGCCGCGCTTCTGGAACCGAGCGGCGCGTATGATCGCTGGATGGGCCTCTTCTCTTCATCCAGCGGCATGCCCAAGGTCGGCGATCCGGCGCCCGACTTCGCGCTGCCCGACCAGAACGGCAAGGAAGTCCGACTTGCCGATCTGCGCGGCAAACGGGTCGTGCTCTTCTTCTACCCGAAGGCGTCGACACCCGGGTGAACCAAGGAAGCCTGCGGATTCCGTGACGAATCCGAGAGCATGCCCGAGGACACCGTGGTACTCGGGGCCTCCAAGGACAGCATCAAGGCGCAGAAGGCGTTCGCCGAGAAGCACGGTCTGAAGTACTCGCTGCTGGCGGACGCCGACGGCGCGCTGATCAAGGCGTACGGCGTGAACGGCATGATGGGGCTGGCCGAGCGCAAGACCGTGCTCATCGACCGCCAGGGGCGCGTCGCCAAGGTGTACGAGTCGGTCAACCCGGTGACCCACGCCAAGCAGGTTGTCAGAGACTTGGCCGAAGTGGCCTGAGGGGGCATCGGGCTTGCAGCTCCCTGTCTATGTGGAACTCGGCACGACTGTGCCGGGCGCTCGCCGGGATGCTCCTGGCGGCAACGCTCGGCACCACGCTCACGACGGAGGCGGCCGCGACGAAGCGGCGCACCACTAGACGGCGCGCCACCGCGCCCGTGTCCTCGAAGCACAAGGCCGCCAAGCCCGCCAAGCCGCCGGAGCCGGTCTACACCGCCGAGGCGGTGAACGGAGCGACGCCGGAGCTCCCCTTCACCTCGGCGTCCTCCGGACCGGACGTCCTGCGCGTGCAGGTCCTGCTCGACCGCGCGCACTTCTCGGTGGGGGAGATCGACGGGCGCCATGGCACCAACACCAGCCGCGCTCTGGCCGCCTTCAAGAAGGCGCGCGGCCTGCCCGGGGGTGACTCGCTCGACGAGGCCACCTGGGCGGCGCTCGCCAGGGACAACGCGCCCGTGGTGGTGCCCTACACCATCAACGACCAGGACGTCGCCGGCCCGTTCTTCGACGTGCCCGAGGAGATGATGGACAAGGCGAAGCTGCCGGCGCTCGGCTACGGCTCGCTGCTGGAGCTCCTGGCCGAGCGCCACCACGTGGCGCCGCGCCTCCTCGTCGCCCTGAACCAGAAGAGCTCGCCGCGGAGCCTGCCGGAGGGCAAGGCGCTCGAGGGGGTCGCCGCGTCCTTCCGCCAGGCCGGAGCGCAGATCGTGGTGCCGGCGGTCGAGCGCCCGCCGCTCGGCAAGGCGTCGCGGATCGTCGTGAATGCCAAGGACCTCTCGGTGACGGCGCTCGACCAGGCCGGCAACGTTCTGTCGCGTTATCCGGCCACCGTCGGCAGCCAGCACGATCCGCTGCCCGAGGGAGAGTTCAAGGTGAACGGCGTCAGCTGGAACCCCCCCTTCAAGTACAACCCGGACCTCTTCTGGGACGCCGAGCCGGGGGACACCAAGACGATGCTCAAGCCGGGGCCCAACAGCCCGGTCGGCGTCGTCTGGGTCGACCTCTCGAAGGAGCACTACGGCATCCATGGCACCGCCGAGCCGGCCTCGATCGGCAAGTCCGCCTCGCACGGCTGCATCCGCCTGACCAACTGGGACGCCAAGGAGCTGGGGCAGATCGTGGCGCCCGGCGTGAAGGCGACCCTGGAGAGGTAGGGCCGTGCGCAGGGCTCGGCTGGTCTCGCTGCTCGCGCTGCTGGCGGTCTGGGCCGCGGCGCCGGCGGTCACCAACTCCTTCAGCGACAGCGCGCGCGACGTGCGCGGCTACTCCGGGAAGCTGCTGGCGATGCTGGTCGACGACAAGGCCCTGATGGACATCAAGCGCGACGGTGTGGCCGTCCGGCAGCCGGCCGGCAAGGTGCCCGAGAACCCGCTCCACTACCTCCTGATGGTGCCCTTCTCGGCGAAGGTGAAGGGGCGGGTCGGCCCCTACATGCTCGGGAGCTGGCCCAACGAGGACCCCTCCACCTCCACCGGCCGCGCCGCCAACGTCGCGCGTGAGCAGCCCGCCTACGCGCTGCCGCGCGGCTTCATCGAGGTGACCAGGAACGGCATGGACACCGAGGTCTCCGAGCACTTCAAGCTGGGAGACTTCCTGACCCACGACCAGCAGGACGTCTGGCCCAAGTACCTGGTGCTCGACCTCCAGATGGTCGACAAGCTCGAGCTCGTCCGCGAGGAGCTGAACCGCACCCACAAGGTCGACGTGCTCCACGTGATGAGCGGCTTCCGCACGCCGGCCTACAACGCTAAGGACGTCGGGCCGCGCGCGCGCTCGGCGATCTCGCGGCACATGTACGGCGACGCCGCCGACGTCTTCCCCGACGACGACCACAACGGCTGGACCGACGACCTCAACGGCGACGGGCGCGCCGACCTGGCCGACGCCAAGATCATCGCCGCGGCCGCCGAGGCGGTGGAGAAGAAGTACCCGTCGCTGATCGGCGGTATCGGCATCTACCCGGCCACGTCGGCGCACGGGCCGATGGTGCACATCGACACGCGCGGGAAGCGGGCGCGCTGGTGACGGCGGTGAGGCCGCCCGCCCGGCCGGGCTCGCTGGCCTGGATCGCGCTGCCGGCGTTCCTGGCGCTGACCTACTGGGCGCTGCTGGCCTGGCGCCTGTCGGTCCCGGCCGAGGCCGAGGCGGCGTCGCGGGTCACGTCCTCAGGGGCGCGGGCGCTGGTGCCCGCGCCGGCGGCCCCGCGCTACGAGCCGCCGCGTCCGGTGACGTCCACCCAGCCGGCGGCCCCGGGCGGCGTCCTGGCGATGCCGATCGAGGGCATCGACCCCGGCTCGCTGCACGACGCCTTCGAGGAGGCTCGCGGCGGCCGGCGACACGAGGCGATCGACATCTTCGCGCCGCGCGGCACGCCGGTGGTGGCGGTCGCCGACGGCGTGGTGCGGAAGCTCTTCTTCAGCGCGCGCGGCGGGATGACCGTCTACCAGTTCGACCCGGCGGAGGTCCACTGCTACTACTACGCGCATCTGGACGCCTACGCGGAGGGTCTGCACGAAGGGCAGGCGGTCACCCGCGGGCAGCGGGTCGGCTACGTCGGCTCCAGCGGCAACGCTCCCGAAGGGTCGCCCCACCTGCACTTCGCGGTCTACCAGCTGCCCGAGGACAAGAGCTGGTGGAAGGGCGTTCCGCTCAATCCGTTCCCGCTGCTCACCGGCGCGTCTTCTCTGCCGCGTACCTGAGAGCAGCGGAAGCTCAGGGTGCCGAGGGTCTTCGGGACCTGACCACCCGGCGTCGCCTGGGCCGCTCCTCCGGCAGCGCCCACTTGCGGCAGGCGCGCAGCACCTCGTCGCTCTCCGGCGTGCCACGCAGCGCCCGCGCGACGGCCAGCCCGCCCACGCAGAGCGCCAGCGTGGCCAGCGCGCGCTCGCGCGGCGTCACTCCCGGTGTCTCGGGCGCGTGCTCCCCGATCGCTCCGGCGGCGCGCGCGAAGGCCTCGCGCATCACGGCGCGGGTCTCCTCGCCGGCGCGGGCGACCTCGGAGAGGACCGCCGGGATCGGGCAGCCCTCCTCCGGCGCGTCGCGGTGCGCCGCGGAGAGGTAGCGTTTCACCACGCCCGCCAGCCAGCCGCTCGCCTCGGCGCCGTCGAGCCATCTGGCGTGGATGCTGGCGAGCGTCGTCTTCAGCACCTCCGCGTCCATCAGGCTCTTGGAGCGGAAGTGCGCGTAGAAGCCGCCGGCGGTGAGGCCGGCGCCGCGCATGACGTCCAGGACGCTGGTTGCCGCCAGCCCGTGCCGCCGCATCAGGCGGGCCGCCGACTCCAGGATGCGCTCGTGGGTCTCGGCCTTGGCCTCGGAGCGGGGGGACGCCGCTTGACGTTTCATATTACGAGCATCATATTACAGCCGTGATGCGAGCGTGGCGGATCGGCGCGGTCCTGGCCCTGGCCGGCCTCTCGGCGCTCGCCGGCGGCTGCGCCAGCGCGCCGGCGACGGCGCCGGACGCGGCGGCGTTGCTCGCCCGGCAGGAGCTGGCGCATCCGTTCACACTGGACGAGGCCTCGATCGCCTACTTCTCCCTGCGCGTGCCGCGCGGCGGAGATGCGCCGCGGCGCGTCCAGGCCCTGGTCGACGCGCTGCTGGGCAAGCCCGACGGCCTGGGCCTGACCTACCGTCATGACCGCACGCTCACCGCCGACGAGGCCTTCCGCCTCCGCGAGGGAAACTGCGTCTCCTTCGTGAACCTCTTCGTGGCGGCCAGCCGCGCCCTCGGTCTGCCGGCAGTCTTCCTGGAGGTGGAGGACTACCAGGCCTTCCGCAAGGAGCAGGGCTTCGTGGTCAACAGCACCCACGTCGTGGCCGGCAGCCTCCAGGGACCGCGGGTCCAGACGGTCGACTTCCTGCCGGGGAAGAGCAGCGGCACCGCGCGCTTCCACGCGCTCTCCGACGTGCGCGCGGCGGCGCTCTACCACAACAACAAGGCGGTCGAGCTGCTGCTGGAGGGGCGGCTCGCGGAGGCGCGGGCGCTGCTGGAGCGGGTGCTGCGGCTGGAGCCGGACTATGCCCGGGCCTGGAACAGCCTGGGCGTCTGCCTGGGGCGCGCCGGTGACGCCGGTGGGGCGGTCGCCGCTTTCGAGCGCGCGGTGCGGGCCGAGCCGGCGTTCGAGCCCGCGCACGAGAACCTGGCCGCGGCCTACGAACGTGCCGGCGAGCCGGCCAGGGCGCGCGCCGCGCGGGAGACGGTGCACCGACTGCGCTCGGAGAACCCCTACTACCTGACCTGGGAAGGGGACCAGGCGCTGCGCGATCGCCGGCTACCCGACGCCGAGACGCTCTATCGCCAGGCGCTGCGCCGCGAGCCGCGGCTCGCCGACCCGCACGTCGGTCTGGCCCGCGTCGCCCTGGCGCGCGGCGATCGCCGAGTCCTGGAGGCCGAGCTGAGGAAGGCGCTGGCCCTCGACCCGGAGCACGCCGAAGCCGTTCAGCTCATGAGCGGGGGGCGCTAGCCCGCCGCTCGCTTCGCGAGCTACCCCGGGGCGGGCTAGCGACTTGCCATGCTGGGGGGCACAGCTGGCGCTGTTCCCCCCTGCCCCCCTCGACGCGTCTTCGTTCCGCCCGGCGAGCCTCCGGCCAACCGGTCTTCGCGATCGCCGGCACCAGCCGCAGCGCGTTCTCGAAGTAGAGCTTCCTGAGCACCTCGTCGGGCAGGTCGAGCCCGTACATCTTCCAGAAGGCGTGCCGCTTGCGGTAGTAGTCGAAGTACTCGTCCTTCGTCTCCAGTACGCGGAAGTAGACCTTGTACTCGTCGCGAGCCCAGGTGTCCTTGCCGAAGAGGACGCGGTCCTGGTTCTTCACGAACCACTCCCGCGCGGTGCGCGGCTGGCGTCCCAGCTCGGCGAGCACCGCGCCGATCTCGGTCGAGACGTTGGGCAGCTCGTCCAGGAGCCGACCAAGCCGCGCCAGGTTGCCGCCCAGCCAGCCCAGGTGCGCGTTCACGAACCTGGTGCGCGGGTGCCTGGCGAAGAGCCGCCGCTGCTCGGCCATGAGCTGCTCCCAGCTCGGGAAACGGTCGGGCGGCCGAGCCCGCTGCGGGAACTGCTTCAGCTCCAGCCAGCGCTCGTTGAAGCGGTCGGCCGGCTCGAAGAAGCTGGCCGGCTCGGCGGTGTGGATGAGGACCGGCAGCCCGAGGTCGGCGCAGGCCTCGAACACCGCGTCGAAGCGGGGATCGTCGACGGCCACCCGCCGGCCGTCCTTGTCCTTCAGCGTCATGCCGAAGCCCTTGAAGATCTTCAGCCCGCGCGCGCCGGCGGCGGCGTCGTCGCGGAAACGCTTGGCGGCGCGCGGGCCGTAGCCGGCGTCGAGGTCGTCGAAGGAGAGGTTCGCGAAGAGGACGAAGCGGTCCGGGTGGTGCGCCTTCACCAGCGCCAGCCCCTTCTTCAGCTCCTCGCCGGTGCCGCCGCTGAGGTTCACCATCACCCGCAGGTTGATGGCGTCCATGTCGGCCACCAGCTTGTCGAGCTCGGCCGCGCTCATCGTGTCGAAGTCCTGGTGGTTGTGGATGTCCACGAAGGGATAGCGGGCGCGCTCCACCGGGTGCTCCGGCACCACCAGCGTGGAGCGAGGCTCGTACTCTTCGACCGTCATCGTCGTTGATGCGGCGCCTGGGGGCGCCGCGGGGATCGCCTCCGCCAAGGCTCCGGCGACCCGCTCTGACGACCGGCGTGCTGACGTCGGCGCGGGGGGGGCGAAGAGAAGTGCCAGCGCTCCGGCGGTCAGCGCGAGTGTCCTCATGGAACGACTCTACGACGGAAGCGGCTCGAAGAAGACCCGCGGCCGGCGGCGCTCGACCATGGGCTCGGTGGCGCGCGCCAGCCGCAGCAGCAGCGCCTCGTCCCAGGGCCGTCCGATCGCCTGCAGGCCGACCGGCAGGCCGGCGTCGTCGTAGCCGGCCGGGAACGAGATCGCCGGATGCCCGGTGAGGTTCGCCAGGAACGCGAAGCGCATCAGCGCGGTCAGCGCGGTGAGGTCCGATTCGCCGCGCGGCAGCACGTCGGGGCGGATCGGCGGCGCGCTGATCGCCGTGGCCGGCGTCACCAGCGCGTCGACGCGCTCGAAGACAGCCGCCAGCGACCGCATCGCCCGCCCGCGCACCCGCTGCGCCTTCAGGTAGTCCCGCGCGGTGAAGCCGCGCGCCAGCGCCAGGTTCGCGCGCACGTCGAGGCCGAAGCCGCGCCGCGGGTAGCGCTCCGTCGCCGCCGCCATCTCGGAGGCCACCAGCACCAGCTGGGCGAGCTGCGCGGCGCGGAGCTCCGGCACCTCCACCTCGGCGAGGCGCGCGCCGCGCTCCACCAGCCGGTCGAGCAGCCCGCGGCAGACGCGCACCACCGCAGGCTGCGCGTCCTCGAACCAGGGCGTGAAGACGCCGAGCGTGAGGCCTGAGAGGTCGGCGGCTTCGAGCGCCTCCAGCGTGACCGGCGGCTGGGCGCGGGTCGTCGGGTCGAGCGGATCGGGTCCGGCCAGCAGCGAGTAGCAGAGCGCCGCGTCGCGCGCCGAGACCGCGATCGGCCCGTAGTGGTCGAGGCTCCAGGCCAGCGGCGCCGATCCCTGCGAGCTCACCCTGCCGTAGGTCGGCTTCAGCCCGACGACCCCGCAGAGCCCGGCCGGGATGCGGATGGAGCCGCCGGCGTCGGCGGCCAGCGCCGCCGGGCAGAGCCCCGCCGCCACCGCCGAGGCCGGTCCGCTGGAGCTGCCGCCGGTGTAGTGGCCGGGGGCGTGCGGATTGCGCGCGGTGCCGTGGTGCGGGTTGAAGCCGGTGACGCCGATGCCGATCTCGTGCATCCCCGCCTTGCCGAGGATCAGGGCCCCGGCGGCGCGCAGCCGCGCGGCCGCGGTGGAATCGGCGGTGGCGGCGTCGGCGCCGAGGAAAGAGGTCCCGACGCGCGTCGGGTGCCCGGCCACGTCGAGCTCGTCCTTCACCGCGATCGGCACGCCGTCCAGCGGACCTACCGGGCGTCCGGCGCGCCAGCGCTCGGCGGAGGCCTGCGCCGAGGCCCGCACGTCGTCCGGCCGCACCGACACGAACGCGCGCAGCGGCGGCTCGGCGCGGTCGCTGGCCTCGATCGCGGCCAGCGCCCGCCCGGCGACCTCCTCCGGCGTCGTGCGCCCGGAACGATAGGCCTCGACGTAGTCCTCGCACGTCGGAGCGTGGAAGCCGGCGGGGGCGCTCGCCTCGGACGGGGGAAGCGCGGCACTGCCGGCCGGCGCGCTCCCGGCATCCCAGAGCGGCCGCGCCGCCGGCGTCTCCTCCGGCTGCAGCGCGCGGAAGTACGGGACGCCCATGCCGGCGAAGGTCTTCCTCAGCAGCAGCGGCCCGGTCAGCGGCGACTCGAGGAGCGACACGAAGAGCTCGAACGTCCGTCCGGCGAGACGGGGCAGCCGCACCGGGACGAGGTCGTAGGCCCTCACGGCACGCGAGCCTATCGGATCGGGCACCCTATGATCCGCGCCGATCCGTGAAACGGTTCCCCAGGATCGCCTCAGCGATCGTGATCGCCGTCGCCGGCCGTGCCGGCGGTGTGCTCCTGGCCGACGCCGGGCCGCCGCCTGTCTACGAGCTCGGCGACCCGATCTTCCACGCCGTCGCCGACGCGCGGAGCATCCCGGAGAACGACGTCACCGCGCTCGCGCAGGACGCGGCCGGCTTCCTCTGGATCGGCACGCCCGACGGCCTGGTGCGCTACGACGGCTACACCTTCCGCGTCTTCCGGCGCGACCCCAACGACCCGCGCTCGCTGGTCGGCAATGGAGTGCGCACGATCCGCGCGGCTGCGGACGGCAGGGTCTGGATCGGCTCCAACACGTCCGGGGTCGCGGTCTTCGACCCCAGGACCGAGACCTTCGCGTCGATCCCCGAGGGGGAGAAGGCGCTGGCCAGCGATGCCATCCGCGGCTTCGCCGAATCGAAGGAGGGCATGTGGGTCGCCACCACCAAGGGCCTGCACCTGGTGGAGCCGGCGACGCTGCGGGTGACCAGGGTCGAGTGCGCGCCCAAGGGGAAGCCCTCCGCTCCGCGCAAGAACCTGGGTTCGATGCTCCTCGACCGGCGCGGCGACCTCTGGCTGGGGAGCGCCGACGGCCTCTCGGTGCGGCGCGGCGACGGCCGGCTCGAGAGCGTCGCCGACGAGCTCCTCTCCGGCAAGCCGATCTACCGCCTCTTCGAGGCGGCCGACGGCGCGATCTGGATCGCGCTCTTCGGCGGAGGGTTGGTGAAGCTCGACCCGGCGACCGCCGAGGCGAAGCTGCTCGACGCCGAGACGCGGCCGCTGGCGCTGGCGCAGCCGGAGCCGCAGACGGTCTGGGTCGGCACCACCGGCGACGGCATCGAGGTGCGCGACGCTACGACCGGGGCGCTCCGGAAACGACACCGCCGCGACGTCTCGGTGAAGGAGTCGCTGGTCTCGAGCCGCATCTCCGCCCTGCGCCTGGACCGCAGCGGCCTCTTGTGGATCGGCACCGTCGGCGGCGGCCTGGCGCGCTACAGCCCTCCGGACGCCGCCTTCCAGCTGATGAAGAGCTCGCCGGCGCGCCCGGACGGCCTCACCAACAGCGAGGTGGAAAGCCTCTTCGAGTCGAGCGACGGACTCCTCTGGGTGGGTACCCACGACAACGGCGTGGACGTCTTCGACGCGCGGCATCGCGTGGCCGGCTATCGCGCCGGCGGCGCGAAGGGGCAAACGCTCGACATCGCCAACGTCGGCGCCATCACCGAGACGCGCGACGGCGCGATGTGGATCGGCACCTTCGCGGCGATCCATCGCCTCGACCGCAAGAGCGGCCGCATCGAGCGCTTCGCCGCCGAGGCCTACGGCAAGACGACCGGGCGCATCACCTCGCTCACGCCGGCCGCCGACGGCTCCGGCGTCTGGGTCGGCGCCACCGGCGGGCTGGCCTTCTTCGACACCGCGTCAGGGGTCGCGGCGCCGGCGCTCTACGAGGACGGCAGCAAGGTCACCGGCAACGTCGCCGACGTCACCTACGACAAGAGCGGCGTCCTCTGGATCGCGCACGGCGGCGGCCTGGGGACGCTGGCCGCGGGGAAGGGCCGCTTCCACCGCCTCAGCACCGACCAGAACACCTCCGGCACCCTGCCGAGGGCGGGCATCCTGGACCTCCTGCACGACAGCCGGGGGGGCCTCTGGCTCGGCATGTCGCGCGGAATGGCGCGGCTCGTCTCCTACGACGGGGTGACCGCGCGCTTCGAGTCGGTGGGCGAGCGGCTGGGGCTCCAGAACAAGCGCTGCGACAACCTGGAGGAGGACGGTAGCGGCCGCATCTGGATCGAGGACGACGCGGTCTTCGACCCGGCCACCTTCGCGCTGCGCACCTTCACCCCGGACGAGGGCGCCGGCCGCTCCATCTGGCGCGGGGCCGCGGTGAAGACGCGCTCCGGGCAGATCGTGCTGGGCGGCCCCGACGGGCTCTTCTTCATCGACCCGGGGGCGCTCCGACCCTGGGACTTCGCGCCGCCGGTGCGCATCACCGCGCTGCGGGTGGACGGCCACCCGCTGCCTCCGGCGGCGCGCGCCGAGCTGGAGCTGCCGCCGCGCACCAAGACGCTGTCCCTGGAGTTCGCGGCGCTCGACCTCTCGGCGCCGCGCCGCAACCGCTACGCCTACCGGCTGCGCGGCTTCGATCCGGACTTCGTGGAGGTGGACGCCGAGCACCGCGGCGCGACCTACACTGCGCTTCCGCCGGGGAGCTACGTCTTCGAGCTCAGAGGCTCGAACCGCGAGGGGGTCTTCACCAGGGGGAGCTTCGAGCTGCCGGTACGCGTCCTCCCCGCCTGGTACCAGACGACGCTCTTCAAGCTGGCCGCCGGTCTCTTCCTGGTGGGGCTCACCTGGCCGGTCTACCGGCTGCGGCTGCGCGTCCTGGAGCGCCACCAGGCGGAGCTGGAGGCGCTGGTGGCGCGGCGCACCAGCGAGCTGCAGGTCTCGGAGCTGAAGGCGCGTGCGGCCAGCGAGGCCAAGAGCGTCTTCCTGGCCAACATGAGCCACGAGCTGCGCACCCCGCTCAACGCCGTGCTCGGCTTCGCGCAGCTCCTGCGGCGCAGCCCGTCGCTGGGACCGGCCGACCGCGAGAACCTCTCGATCATCCACCGCAGCGGCGAGCACCTCCTGTCGCTCATCAACCAGGTGCTCTCCATCTCCAAGATCGAGGCCGGGAAGATGACGCTGGACGAGGCGCCGTTCGACCTCGGCGATCTGGTCCGCACGCTGGAGCGGATGCTCCGGGCCCGCGCCGAGGAGGCCGGGCTGGCCTTCCGCGCCGAGTGCGGCGCGCTGCCGGAGGCGGTCCTGGGCGACGCCGGCAAGCTGCGCCAGGCGCTGCTGAACCTGCTGGGCAACGCGGTGAAGTTCACCCGCGCCGGCGGCGTCACGCTGCGGGTGCGCTGGGAGTCGGGGCGCGGCCACTTTGAGGTGAGCGACACCGGCATGGGCATCTCGGCGGAGGAGCTCCCCTCGCTCTTCACGCCGTTCGTGCAGACCGAGAGCGGGCGCGTCGCCAAGGAAGGCACCGGGCTCGGGCTGGCGATCACCAAACGGATCGTGGAGCTGATGGGCGGCTCCATCGCCGTCGAGAGCGCGCCCGGGCAGGGCACGACGTTCCGCTTCGACGCCGCGCTCCCGCGGTGCGAGGCGCGGACGGCGCCGGCGGCGACACGCCGCGTGCTGCGCCTGGCGCCCGGCAGCCCCTCGCCGCGGGTGCTGGTGGCCGACGACACGCCGGAGAACCGCCGCCTGCTGGTCACACTGCTGGACGCCGTCGGCCTGGAGGTGCGCGAGGCCGAGGACGGCGCGGTGGCGCTGCGGGTCTACCGCGAATGGAAGCCGGACCTGGTCTTCATGGACATGCGGATGCCGGTCATGGACGGGCGCGAGGCGATCCGCAGCATCCGCCGCGAGGAGAAGGAGGCCGGCCGGGCCCCGGTTCACATCGTCGCGCTCACCGCCAGCGTCTACGAGCACGAGGCCGACGCGGTGAAGTCGGAGGGGGCCGATGAGGTCGTCTTCAAGCCCTATCGCGAGGAGCAGATCTTCGCCGCCCTGGAGGCGCGCCACGGTGTGCTCTTCGTGCGCGAGGACGAGCCGGCGCCGGCCGCCGCGAGGCCCGCACCGGCGTCGCGCCGCGGAGCGAGGCGCGTCCTCCTCACCGACGACGACGCGATCAGCCGCGCCCTGGCCAGGGAGGTGCTGGCGTCGGAAGGCTACGAGGTCCTCGAGGCGACCAACGGGCTCGAGGCGCTGGAACGCCTGGCCGTCGAGCGCGTCGACGCGGTGCTGCTGGACGTGGAGATGCCGCAGCTGGGTGGGCTGGAGACGGTCCGCCGCATCCGCGCCGACGCGCGCCTGCGCGGCCTACCGGTCCTGGCCCTGACGGCGCACGACGAGCCGGAATCGCTGGCCGCGCTGCGGGCCGGCGGCATGGACGAGCACGTGGTGAAGCCGTTCGACCCCGACGAGCTGCTGTCGAAGCTGTCGGCTTTGATCCAGAACGGCGCCTGACGGCGCCTGGAGATCGCCTCCGCCAAGTCTCGGCGACCCCTAGTCCTCGGCGCCCGTCAAGAGGATGCTGTCGCCGGTGGCGTTGTCCACCACCGACACGTAGGCGAAGAGCGGCAGCGGCGAGGAGACGACCAGCGTCGCCAGCGGCGCCACTGAGGCGTCGGCACCCAGCGCGGCGAAGACGTCGTCGAGCTGCAGGGTGGCCGCGGCGCCGACGGTCGTCGTGTGGCGGCGTCCGAGCGGACGCCCGGCGCCGTCGAAGAGCTCGAACGTCACCGGCGCGTCCTGGCGCCCCGCGTTCGAGACGCCGGCATTGGCCCGATAGCCGGCCTCGCCCCCCGAGCCCAGGCCCACGAAGAGGCTGCGGGTGCGCGCCGCCGAGGCGGGCAGCGCCGGCACCGCCGCGCCGCTGGTCCCGGCGCCGACCGCGGTGAAGACACGGGAGAACGCGACGACCGGTCCCTGCGCCTTCGGCCAGGAGAGCTCCAGGGCGCCGAAGCCACCCGGCGCGCCGAGGAAATCGCCCACCACGTCGCGCAGCAACGTCGTGCCGCGGGGATTCAGCGTGAGCGAGCGCGCACCGCAGGGCGCCGAGGCCGCGCAGAGGAGCCGCACCGCGACGTTCAACTCCGACGCGGCCGAGCGGTTCGAGAGCCAGAGGTCGGTGCGGAAGTGGGTCCCGAAGAGGCCGGCTCGCGAGGCGGACGCCGGGATCGTCAGCGTCGCGCGGTCGGTGGCGTCGAGCGCCCAGCGCAGGGCGCCTTCGAGGTGCTTCTGGTAGTCGGAGCTCTCCCACACCTCGGCGCGGTGGCCGAGCGCGGTGTAGAAGACCGCCCCGTCTCCGTAGCGCGCGTACCAGGCCAGCGGGAAGTCCCCCGGCTGGCCGGCGTCGGGGTGGCCGTCGTCGGGATGGCGGTCCAGCGAGAGCACGACGTGCGTGCGCGGACGCGGGTTCACCGCGAACTCGTAGATCTCGTCGAGGACCGCCCAGCTCGGCGGCAGGTGCGCCACCGAGGTATGCGTCCGCTCCTCCACCCGCGCCTCGACGGAGGAGAAGGCGCCGTGCGTCCGCACCTCCGCGCCCAGCATGTCGGCATAGCCGGAGCCCGACTCGCAGGTGGGGTGATAGGTGTCGGACGCCGAGTGCGCCCCGAGGAACGCGTGGCCGGAGCGCACCCAGGCCAGGAAGGTCGCCAGGTCGGGGATGCCGAGGTCGCCGGTGGTGTTCGCGAAGAACACTGCGTCGACGCTCGACAGGGATTGCGGCGTGAGCATCGCCTGCACGTCCTCGGCGGTACGGCAGAAGAGCGTCTCGTAGAGCCCGCTCCTGGCGCCGATCTCCCCGAGGACGCGCTCCGCCGTCGGGATCGAGTCGTGGCGGAAGCCGGTCGTGTGGGTCACCACCAGGAGGCGCTTGGTCCCGGCGGTGGCGAGCTGCGGGACGAGCATCAGGATTAAGGCCCAGGTCCTAGCCATGGTCCACCCGTCGCCATGATGGTACCGCTGAGACCTTTCGAGACTCCATCTCGTCCCGAAGCGGTACGACCGGTCTCAGCATGGGACGCCGGCCTCAGATTTGGACGTCTCGCGTTGCACTTTCAACAACTTACAACGGCACGAGCGTTGCGATGGGGTAAATGTTACCCGTCACCGGAAAAGCGGAAACGCTCCCCGGAAAACGGTTCGGCGCGGCGGCAACGCCAAGCCATTTTGTTTCTGAGGGATTTGAGCTAGGGCTGCGCGGGGCAGCCTCGAATCTAGCCCGACGTACAGCACGCGTGTCTTCGTCCTGGGCACGCAGCAGCTTGATTCGGAGGTCGTTTCCAATGCCGGTTGTCACTCGCTCGGAAGTGTCCGTCGCCCGACCCACCCGTCCCGGCCGCGGCGTCTTCGTGGCCGGCCTCGGGCTCGCGCTCGCGCTGGGAGGCTTCGGCCTCTCTCGCGTCGGACCGGCGCTTTTCCCGACCTCCTCCTCGGACGCCCTTTCGCCGACGGCGCCGCCCGCTCCCGCGGCCACGGCTCCCCAGCAGTCCGCCGCGGCGCGCCCGCCCCAGCCCAGGCTCATCCGCAACGTGCGCACGTTCGCGTCGGTGCAGGTCGTCCACGTGAAGGGGAAGCGTTACAACAAGTTCATCAATGCGGCCGCCAAGGAGCACCAGATCGATCCGGCTCTGCTGCGCGCGGTCATCAACGTGGAGTCCAACTTCAACGCCCGCGCCCGCTCGCGGGTCGGCGCCCGCGGCCTGATGCAGCTCATGCCGGCCACCGCCCGGGACATGGGCGTCAGGCGCGCCCGCAGGCTCTACGACGCGCAGTCGAACATCCGCGCCGGCGCGGCCTATCTCAGCAAGCTCGCCGAGCGCTTCGGCGAGATGAACGCGGACCTGATCATTGCGGCCTACAACGCCGGACCCGGCGCGGTCTCGAAGTGGGGCGGCATCCCCCCCTTCCCGGAGACGCAGGAGTACGTGCGCAGGGTCGCCGCTCTGTGGGGCAAGCCCGCCGGCGTGACGCTGGAAGTTTCGGGCTAGTTCCCGAGCTCCCGTGCGGGGAGTGATGGGGCGCCGGCCGAGAGGGGTCGGCGCCCTCCTTTTTTGGCGTGACGGTACCTCCGGAGGACACGTCTTTTAGGCACGCCAGAATGACCTCTCCCCAGGACATTTCTACTGTATTTTCAATGACTTAGGTCGGGCATTCGGGTTGCAGTAGAAGGGGAGTCCACCATCCCCCGGTACCCCTGCGGCATCCCCGCGACCGGCGTTCGATCGTGCGGTGTGGATAGCCGCGCAAAACCCCCTTCTCCCAGGAGGTTCCTATACCGATGTCCGCGCTCTCCCGCTCCGACGTGTCCTCGAGCCGCCCTGCCCGCCGCCGCCTGGTCCTCACGGTCCTCAGCCTCGGTCTCGGCGCCGGAGGTTTCGTCGCGTCCCGGGGTCTCCATCCGACGGTGCCGGCCGCGGCGCCGCAGGTGGTCGCCGAGGCTCCTGCCGCTCTCGCGCCGGTCGAGGCCGCCGCTCCCGCTCCGGCCGCGCCCGCGCAGCCGAGGCTCATCCGGAGCGTGCGGACGTTCGCGTCGATGCAGGTCGTGCAGGTGAAGGAGAAGCCGTACAACAAGATCATCGCCGACGCCGCCATGAAGCATCAGATCGACCCCGCCTTGCTGCGCGCCGTCATCCACACCGAGTCCAACTTCAACGCCCGCGCTCGCTCCCGCGTCGGTGCCCGCGGACTGATGCAGCTGATGCCCTCCACCGCCAAGGAGCTCGGCGTGAAGAAGGCCAAGGGGCTCTACGACGCCAAGGCCAACATCTACGCCGGCGCCGCCTATCTCTCCAAGCTGGCCGACCGCTTCGGCGCCGAGAACGCCGACCTGATCATCGCCGCCTACAACGCCGGTCCCGGCGCGGTCTCGAAGTTCGGCGGCATCCCGCCGTTCCCGGAGACGCAGGAGTATGTCCGCCGCGTCGCCTCCTACTGGGGCCAGACGGTCGCCTCCGCCGGAGCCAGCGCCCTCGTGGTCGTCGGCGGCTGAACCGTCCCTCTTCTCGCCGCAACGGACGCCGGTCGCACCGACCGGCGTTTTTCATTTGGCGAGGACGAACCCCAGCAGAGCGCCGGCGGGCACGAGCCAGAGCGAGCTCACCTTGAAGCGCACCAGCAGCACTCCGCTGGCAAGCGCCAGCGCGGCCGTCGTCGGGTCCACGATCGAGGAGCGGGCGATGCGGCCGGTGACGACGAGGAGCAGCGCGAACGAGCCGGCGTTCACCCCGTCCAGGAACGCGGCAGCCGCGGCGTGCCTGCGCAGGAACGGCACCAGCGGACCGCTGGCGGCGACGAAGACGAACGCCGGCAGGAAGATGCCCAGCGTGGCCAGCAGCGCCCCCGGCACGCCGCCGAGCACGTAGCCGATGAAGGTCGCGGTGGTGAAGACCGGGCCCGGCGTCATCTGTCCGGCGGCCACCGCGTCCATGAGCTGCGCCTCGGTGAGCCAGCCCCAGCGTTCCACCAGCGAGCCGTGCAGGAAGGCGACCAAGACGTACCCGCTGCCGTAGAGCACCGCGCCCACCTTCAGGAAGAAGAGGAAGAGCGGCGCCAGGCCGAACGCCAGCGAGGACGCTCCGGCGGCGGCGGGCAGGACCGGAATCAGCACCGCGAGGCGATCGCGCCGTGAGGCGAAGCCCGCCGCCGCCGCGCAGACCCCGGCCGCGAGGAGCAGCAGCAGCTCGTCCGCGCCCAGGAAGCCCGCCAAGGCCGCGGCGCCGGCGATGGCGACGAGGAGCGGCCGGGTGAGGGCAGCGCGCCCCAGGCCGAGGAGCGCCTGCGCGACGACGGCCACGATCACCGGGCGGACTCCGTAGAGCACGCCCCTGGCCTCCGGCAGCGCGCCGAATCGCGTGTAGGCCCAGGCCACCGCCAGGGTGAGGAGCGCCGCCGGCACGATGAAGCAGGTGCCGGCCAGCAGCAGCCCGGGCCAGCCGGCGCGCTCCCGGCCCAGGTGGATCGCCATCTCGGTGGAGTTCGGGCCCGGGATCAGGTTGGTGACGCCCAGGAGGTCGAGGAAGCGCTGGCGGTCGACCCAGCGGCGCCGCCTGACGACCTCCTCCTCCAGCATCGCGATGTGCGCCGCCGGGCCGCCGAAGCCCGTGGTCCCGAGCCGCAGGAAGACCGCGGCCACCTCGCGCAGGCGCGGATCGAGCATCGCGCGGCGAGCATACGGAAACCCCGGGCCGGCTCGGCCGTATCGTGGAGCGCGTGACCGACCTGACCAACGACGTGCGTTACGGGCTGCGCTCCCTGCGCAAGGACCGCGGCTTCACCGCAGCGGCGGTCCTGCTGCTGGCGCTGGGCATCGGCGCCAACACCGCGATCTTCAGCGTGGTGAGCGCGCTCCTCCTCGAGCCTCTGCCCTACCGCGACGCCGATCGGCTGGTCCTCCTCTGGAACCGCTCGCCCGGGCTCGACATCGCGCAGGACTGGTTCTCGACCGCGCAGTACTTCGACATCAAGGGCGCGAACCCGTTGCTCGAGGAGCTGGCGATCGCCATCGGCGGCAACGACAACCTGACTGGTGTTGCGGCGCCTAACGGCGCCGCGGAGATCGCGTGGCCACGAGGCGGTACCTCCGGCACCGCGGAGATCGCCTCCGCCAAGTCTCCGGCTGGTCATAGTGCGGTGCGCTCCGGCACCGCGGAGATCGCCTCCGCCAAGTCTCCGGCGACCCGTCTGACGGGGTATGCGCCTGCGGAACGCGTGGGCGTGCTGCGCGTCTCGTCGAACCTGCTGCCGATGCTGGGTGTGACGGCGCACGCCGGGCGCCTCTTCGGCGCGGCCGAGGACCGCGAAGGAGGACCGGCGGTCGCGCTCCTTTCCTACGGCACCTGGGCGCGCCGCTACGGGGCCGATCCGGGCCTCCTGGGACGGACCATCACGCTGAACGGCAAGCCGCACGAGGTGATCGGGATCCTGCCGCGCAGCTTCTCGCTCCCGCGCGAGGTGCTGCCGACGCTCGACGGCGCCGAGCAGGCCGAGATCGTGCTGCCGCTGCCGCTCTCCGCCAGCGCGGCGACGGTGCGCGGCCACGAGGACTACAACCTGCTCGGGAAGCTCAAGCCGGGAGCCAGCCTGCGTGAGGCGCAGGCGCGGAACGACGCGCTCACCGCCCGCCTGCGCGCCGACTTCCCGGAGGTCTATCCCCCCAACGGAGGGCTGACCTTCTCGATCGTGCCGCTGCGCGAGCAGGTGGTCGGCGACGTGCGGCATCCGCTGGCGCTGCTGCAGGGCGCGGCGCTCTTCGTGCTGCTGATCGCCTGCGTGAACGTCGCCAACCTGCTCCTCTCGCGCGCGGTGGTCCGGCGCAAGGAGATCGCGGTGCGGACCGCCATCGGCGCCAGCGCATCGCGCATCGTGCGGCAGCTGCTGACCGAGAGCGCGGTGCTCGGCGTGGCCGGCGGAGCGCTTGGCATCGGCTTCGCGATCGCCGGAGTGGCGGCGCTCCGCACGCTCGGCAGGAAGAGCGTGCCGCGCCTCTCCGAGGTCGGGGTCGACGGCAACGCGCTCCTCTTCACGCTATTGGTCTCGCTGGCGGCGGCCGCGCTCTTCGGCCTGGCGCCGGCGCTTCGAGCCAGCCGCGTCGACCTGACCGGCACGCTCAAGGAGGGGGAGCGCGGCACCTCCGGCGCGGCCCTGCGAAACCGGCTGCGGCGGCTGCTGGTGATCGGAGAGCTGGCTCTCTCGCTGGTGCTGCTGGTGGGCGCCGGCCTCCTGGTGCGGAGCTTCGCCCGTCTGCGCGACGTGAACCCCGGCTTCGATCCGCGCGGCGTCCTCACCGTGGAGCTCGCCGCCAGCGGCGCCCGCTACAAGGAGCCGGAGGTCGTGCGCGCCACTTACAAGCGGCTCTTCGAACGGCTGGAGACGCTCCCCGGCGTCAGCGCCGCCGGCGGTGTGTCGTCGCTGCCGCTCTCGGAGATGTTCGCCTGGGGTCCGGTGACCGTGGAAGGGCGCGTGCCGCCCCCCGGAGAGAAGTTCCTGAACGCCGACCAGCGCACGGTGGGCGGACGCTACTTCGAGGCGATGAAGATCCCGCTGGTGGCCGGACGCCTCTTCGGGCCGGACGACACGCCCGACAAGACGCCGGTGGTCCTCGTGGATCAGCCGATGGCCAGGAAGCTGTGGCCCGGACAGGACCCGCTGGGCAAGCGGATCACGCTCGGCGACCTGGCCGCCAAGCGCGCCTGGGTGACGGTGGTCGGCGTCGTGGGGGGCGTGAAGCAGGACGCGCTGGACACCGAATCGCGCATCGCGCTCTACCTGCCGCAGTCGCAGCGGGTGGGCCGGACGATGAGCGTGGTGATCCGGACCAGCGCCGATCCGGTCGCGCTGGCTCCGGCGGTGCGGCGCGAGCTGGACCAGATCGACCGCGATATCCCGATGTACCGCGTGCTCCCGATGGAGGCGCGGGTCGCCGAATCGCTGGCGCGCCGCCGCTTCACGACCCTGCTGCTCGGCCTCTTCGCCGGGCTGGCGCTGGTGCTGGCCACGATCGGCGTCTACGGCGTGATGTCGTACACGGTTCGGCAGGGGACTCGGGAGATCGGCATCCGCATGGCGATCGGCGCCACGCCGCGGGGGATCCTCGGTCTGGTGGTGCGGCAGGGGATGGCGCTGGCCGCCGGCGGCATCGCTCTCGGCCTGGCGGTCGCGCTGGCCGGGGCGCGGCTCCTCTCCGGGCTCCTCTTCGGCGTGGCCCCGCGCGATCCGCTCACGTTTGCCGCGATCGCGTCGGCGCTGGCCGCCGCGGCGCTGGTGGCGGTTGTCCTGCCGGCGCGCCGCGCCTCCCGCGTCGACCCCATCGAGGCGCTCCGCTACGAGTGATCCGGAGCGTGTCGATCGGATACGCTGCTCGACGACGATGAGCTGCCTGCTGGTGCCGTATCACGTCGACGAGCCGCTGCCCGCGCTCGACGCCCCGTTCCCCGCCGACGCCGCGGTCACGATGCCGCTGCCCGAGGGCGACACCTGGCAGCGCCTGGCGCACCTCTACGAGGCGGTGGCCGTGGCCGTCGCCGACCTCGTCGCCCGAGGTGACCGCCCGCTGGTGATGTCGGGGGACTGTACGACCTCGCTCGGCATCGTGGCCGGCCTGCAGCGCGCCGGAATCTCCCCCTCGGTGGTCTGGCTCGACGCGCACGGCGACCTGCAGACGCCGGAGACGACGGCCTCCGGATACATCGGCGGCATGCCGCTGCGCCTCCTGGTCGGCTACCGTCCCGAGCTCATCGCGCGGTCGCTGGGCCTGCGCGCCACCCCCGAAGAGCGCGTGGTGCTGGTCGACGCGCGCGACCTTGACCCGCCGGAGCGCGAGTACCTGGTGCGCGCCCGCATCCAGCGCTGTCTCGTGGACGCTCTGGCCGCCGAGCGCCTGCCGGACGGCCCGCTCTACCTCCACCTCGACTGCGATGTCATCGACCCGGACGACCTGCCGGGAGTGCTGTTCCCGGCGCCGGGCGGACCGTCCCTGAGCGCCGTCGCCGAGGCGGTGCGGCGCGTGCTCGAGACCGGGCGCGTGGCGGCGATCGGCCTCGCCTGCACATGGCACTCCGGGCGCGGCGCGGCCGAGCGCGTGCGGGGCGGCTTCGCCCACATGCTCAGTGGCCTGTAACGGTTGAATTGGTAGCGGCGCGCCTGGCGCTTGCGCCCAGGGTCAAGGCGCACCGACCGGCGCTGGAGTAGGCTCTCCGCGTCGTGTCGGTGCAACGCAGAGATTGCGCGCAATGGCCTGGCGCCCTTCGGGTTTGGGCGGCACCGGGCCCTCTGCGTCGTTGCCGCGCCTGCGTGGAGGGCCTACTCCAACGTGCGGCGCGGACGCCTAGCACCTGGCCCGGTGGCGCTCCAAACGCCGCCACCAATTCAACCGTTACAGGCCACTAGAACGCGTGAGCACCGAGCGTCCCGCGCCCGCCCCGGCCGCTGCCGAGCTGGCCCCGCAGGACGTCGTGCTCCGCTTCCTGGAGAGCGCCGGGCGCCCCTCGGAGGCGCGCCTCTACCTCGGCCTCTTCCGCGAGCTCGCACCCGAGCAGTTCGCCGCCATCGCGATCGACGCCAACGTCATGTCGGGCGCGGCCGACGCGGTCGTGCAGGACCTCCGCTTCCTGGCCGCGCTGGAGCTCTTCCCGACGATCGTGCTGGGCATCTTCCAGCCGGCCGAGGCCGCGGCCAACTCGCGCGCGCTGCGCCGCCACCTGGAGCGCGAAGGCGTGCGCGCCGAGGAGCTCTCCGCCGCCGGCTCCGGGCTGGGCGCGCGGGTGACCGAGTGCGTGCGCGGCGGGCGGCTGCCGGTCGTGCTCTTCGAGCCCGCCAACGACGCGCCGCGCGACCGGCTGCAGCGGCTGGGAACGCTCCTGGAGGAGCTGCGCACCAGGAAGCTCCTCTTCCTGAACCGCCCCGGCGGGCTCCGCCAGGGGGGCGCCCTGGTGCCGATCGTGAACCTCATGACCGACGTCCCGGCGCTGCTGACCAGCCCGGACATCTCCCGCAAGGAAGCGGTGATCGTGGAGCAGGCCAGCCGCCTCTGCGAGCAGATGGCGCCGCTGCCGTTCACGGTGGCGATCACCTCGCCGCTGAACCTGCTGCGCGAGCTCTTCACGGTCAAGGGCGCCGGTACGCTGCTGCGGCGCGGCGCGCGCATCGTGCGCCACCAGGGCTGGGACGGCGTCGACGTCGCGCAGGTGCGCGAGCTTCTGACCTCCAGCTTCGGGCGACCGCCGGCCGAGGACTTCTTCGCGCGCACGCCGAGCCGCGTCTACCTGGAGGAGACCTACCGCGGCTGCGTCATCCTCTCCGAGGCGCCGCTGGGGGCCTACCTGACGAAATTCGCGGTCTCCGCCGAGGCGCAGGGGGAGGGCATCGCCCGCGACCTCTGGGACGCGCTGATGGCCGACACGCCGGTCGTCTTCTGGCGCGCCCGGCCTACGAACCCGATCAGCGAGTGGTACGGCCGGCTCTGTGACGGCCTGGTGCGCGTGCCGGGCTGGACGGTCTACTGGAAGGGCGTCGCACCGGACGACGTGCCGGCGGCGATCCGCTGGGCGCTGGCGCAGCCGGTCGACTTCGCAAGCCCCGACTAGCGCTCGCGCGGTGGGAAGAGGCGGAGGCGCAGCGACGCCAGCAGCATCGCCGAGGCATAGCGGAGACGGGCGAGTCCTGGATAGGTCGTGCCGCCGGACCGCCGCCTCTCCCGTACAACGCGCACCGAGGCGGTTGGAAGGCGCAGTGCTCCGATCACCGCCACCAGATAGTCGCCCGGCTTCGTCGCCGCCACCACGGCGAGCCGGGCCTCGCGGTCGAGCGCGAAGCAGAGGCACGGTGTCTCCGGAAGCCACGGATAGAGACGCCGGATCGTCCAGCGGAAGAGGCGCGAGCTGGCGCGCCAGGGAGCCTCGCGCGATGAGAAGACGACGCTGGCCCCTCCCTCCAGCAGCCGCGCCAGCATCGGCGCGAGCCCTTCCGGCGGGTCCTGCAGGTCCGCGTCGAGGACGCAGGCGAAGGGTTGCGTGGCGGCGGCGAGCCCGGCCAGGATGGCTCCGTTCTGCCCGCGCCTCTCGGAGTGCGCCACGACCACCACCGGCTGCCCCCGCATGACCGCCAGCGAGTCGTCGGGGGAGGCGTCGTCCACCATCACGATCTCGAGCTCCCGGTCCGGCAGGCCCGCGCGCAGCCGGCGGACCATTTCCGGGATGAAGGAGGCGTGGCCGTGAACGGGCACGACGACGCTGACGCCCGGAAGCGATCCGCTGCGTTCCATCGATGCCGCGCCTTACGAGGCGCTGCGGCCGGATTCCGATTCCTGAACCCGCCCGGTGAAGATCTGGAACGCGCGGACGATCGTCAGGAAGGGAAGCGACTCGAGCGCGTGGTCGAGCGCGCGGCCGGCGCCGCGGTTGTAGAGGAACGGCGGCGTGAAGCCGTAACGCTCGACGGCGGTGGCGGTGAGCCCGGCGCGCCGCATGCTCCCCAGCACCACCCCCGGACGCATCCGAAGGACGCCTCCGTCTCCGTGCCAGGTCATCCGGCGGGAAAGGCCGATCTGCAGGTAGTAGGGCGCGTGGTAGGCGTTCGGCTCGCAGAACGCGATGCGGCCCGAGGGCGCCAGAGCGCGGCGCAACCCGGCGAAGACGCGGTCCAGGTCGTCGAGATGGTGGAGCATGAAGAAGCCGACGATCCGGTCGAAGCCGGCCCCGGCGTGCTCGGCGACGTCGGCGATGTCGCAGTCGAACGTCCGGACGCCCGGATGGCGCTCGCTCAGGCGTGCCAGCAGCGTGGGGGAGATGTCCGAGGCGACGACGTCCAGCCCCCGGTTCAGGAGCAGCGAGGTGAAGCGGCCCATTCCGGCGCCGACCTCGAGGATGCGCAGCCCCGGCCTCAGGTCTCCGGCGGCGATCGTCCGATCGAGGTGCCTCCGCACGTAGGGCGAGTCGGCCGGAAGGAGCCGGACGTTCCCTTCGTCGGAGCGTTCGAAGTAGCGGCGCTGGTACTCGTTGTGCGAGCTCACTCGTCCTCGGCCCGGGCGCGCGCCAGAGCGCTGTCGAAGTCGGCGACCAGAGCGGGCGTGTGCTCGAGGAGGAAGGCGCGGCAGGCCTCGACGTCGATGCCGGCCTTGATCAGCTCGATCACGTCGGTCCGGTCCTTGTGCCGCAGAGCCTTGAGCTTCATGTACACCAGCCGGGGAGCGTCGATGATCGAGCCCGGCTCGGCGTCGAGCGCCGCGGCCAGGAACCCTTCGCTCGCGTCGGGCGCGAGGAAGTCCACCGCGACGTCCTTCACCTGGAACGGAACACCGGCCCTAAGCGTCACCAGACCGCCGGAGTGCCGTTCGAACGCCTCGTCGCCGACCAGGAAATCCACGTCCCTGGTGGCGCGCGGGTACCCGTTCGCCCCCACCGCGAGACCTCCAACCACGACGTGGCGAACGCCGATCGACTTGAGCGCCGATGAAGCGACCCTCATCGCCTCGAGCACTTCGTCGGCCACGACGCCACAGAGCAGTGCGGGATCAGGTCTGCTCACGCGCTTCCTCCGTGTTCCCGCGATCGACAAATGCGGCCGAGCCAGCACGGCGCAGTATCCCACCCCGGCGCGGTGTCAGCCTCTTCGCACGGTAGCCTTCGATCCCTCGTCGGCAGCCTCCTGAAACGCCTTCCCGGTGGGGATCCCCAACGATCGAAGGAGTACAGAGGAGCATCATTCGCGCGAAGCTACCGATCGCCCTCGATCAACCGCGCCGCCCGCATCGCCAGGTAGTTCCGCTCCGGCGCGCTGGTCGTCTTCTCGGCGGCGGCGCGGTAGAGCACGACCGCGGCCCGCCGGTCGCCGGCGCGCTCCAGGAGGTGCGCGCGCACGGCATCCAGGCGATGGTGCCCTCGCAACCGGTCGTCGCCGTCGAGCGGGCGCAGCAGCTCGAGGCCCGCCTCCGGCCCGTGCACCATGGCCGCCGCGATCGCGTGGTTGAGCGCCACCATCGGGCTGTCGGACATCCGCATCAGGAGACCGTAGAGCGCGAGGACCTGGGGCCAGTCGGTCTCCTCGGCGCGAGACGCCTCGTCGTGCACGGCGGCGATCGCCGCCTGGACCTGGTACTCCCCGGCCGATCCCTTGCGGAGCGCCGCGCTGACCAGCGTGACTCCCTCGGCGATCGCGTCCCGGTCCCAGAGCGTGCGGTCCTGCTCGTCCAACGGGATCAGCTCTCCGCTGGGCCCGGTGCGCGCGGCGCGGCGCGCGTCGGTCAGGAGCATCAGTGCCAGGAGCCCGGCGACCTCGCCGTCCTGCGGCGACAGTTCGTGGACGGCGCGGGTGAGCCGGATCGCCTCGTCGGAGAGGTCGCCGCGGTGCAGGTCGGGTCCGGCGCTCGCCGTGTAGCCCTCGTTGAAGATCAGGTAGAGGACGTGTAGGACGGAGCACAGCCGCCGCGCGCGCTCCTCGCCGTCGGGCATCCGGAAGGGAAGGCGCGACGCCTTGATGCTCTGCTTGGCCCGGGCGATGCGCTGCGCCATGGTGGCGGTGGGCACCAGGAACGCGCTGGCGATCTCGGCGGTGGTGAGCCCGCCGACCGCGCGCAGCGTCAGCGCGATCGCCGAGGCCGGCGAGAGCGCCGGATGGCAGCAGAGGAAGAGCAGCACCAGCGTGTCCTGGGGATCGAAGACGGCGTCCTCGAGGAGCTCGGGAGCGACGGCCGAGGGCGTCTCGGCAGCGACCGCCTCCTCGCGGCCCCGGCGCGCGACCTCGCTGCGGAGGTGGTCGGCCATCCGCCGCACCGCCACCTGGATCAGCCAGCCGCGCGGGTTCTGAGGGACCCCGTCCCGCGGCCACTGCGCGGCCGCGGCGATCAGCGCCTCCTGCACCGCGTCCTCGCAGGCGGCGAAGTCGCGGAACCGCCGGACCGCCGCGCCGAGCACCTGCGGCGCCAGCTCGCGCAGCAGGCTCTCGACCGGGAGGTCCGGCGGCACCGACGTCACTTCAGGTCTTTGTGCGAGCGCATCACCTCACGCACCTCGATCCAGAGGGCATCCGGCAGGGAGCCTCCGCCGACGCCGGGCGCCGTCGACGCTTCGGCGGCGATCTGGTAGGCGCGCTCCGGGCTCTCGACGTCCACGATCCAGTAGCCCGCCAGGAACTCCTTGGATTCGGGGAAGACGCCGTCGGTGATCGGCTTGCCGTCCTTCCCCGCCCGCACCAGCTTCGCCTGGACCGGCGACGCCAGCCCTTCGGTTCCCACCAGCTCGCCCGACTCGCGCAGCTTCTTGTTGAACTCCTTCATGAAGGCGACGTTCGCCTCCAGCACTTCCTTGGGCCAGCTCAGGTACTGCGCGTAGCCGTCGCGCGGGGTGTTCATCATCAGCAGGAACTTCATGATGTCTCCTTCCCTGTGGCGGCCGTATCGGCCGCTCATGGGTAGGTCGGAGCCGACGGGGCGATTTCGACATTACTCCCAGCGAAAGCGCCAGACGGCAACGCCGAAGAAGAGGGCCGCGAACCCGAGGAGAGCCGCGATGCCGGGCAGGACCGCTCCGAGCCCCGCGCCGTGCACCAGGACGTCCTCGTAGGCCCGCAGGGCCCAGGCATGCGGCGTCAGGAGGCCGAGCCTGCTCATCATCTCGGGCATCACCCGGTGCGGGACCATGACGCCGCCGAGAGCGGCCATCGTGACGACCAGGAGCGATCCGAGGCCGCCGATCTGCTCATTCGTCTTGGCCAGAGCGGCGATGAGGACACCGAGCCCGGTCGCCGAGAGCGACGCGGCCAGCGAGATCGCCGCCAGAGCCAGCGGGCTCCCGAGCGCCAGGCGCGGCGCGCCCAGGAGCGGCAGGACGAGGACGCCCACCGCGAACATCACCGTGACCTGGGCGACGTTGAGCAGGAGGTAGGGCACGAGCTTGCCGAGGAGGACGGCACCTCGCGAGACGGGCGCGGCCAGGAGGCGCCGGAAGGTGCCGAGCTTCTTCTCCTCGAGGATCGACCCCGCCAGCTGCTGCGCGATGAAGAAGACGCCGAAGAGCGTCCAGGCCGGCACGTTGTGGGTGACGGCGTTCGGGTGGCCGGGGCGGTCCGGCCCCCACATCTTCCCGAGCGCCAGCGTCATCACCACGATGAACATGGCCGGCATGAAGAAGAGGTTCCCCAGCCCGCGCCGGTCGTTCCGGAGGAGCGAGAGGTCCTTGAGGGTGATGGCTGCGATGGTCCTGGTCATGGTGTCTCCCTTGGTCTCCTTCGGTCTCTCTCAGTCGCGCAGCCGGTTGCCGGTGAGGGTGAGGAACACCGTCTCCAGGCTCGGGCGCGCGTACTCGAGGCGGGTCACCGGGGCGCCGGCGGCCGCGAACGCCTCCAGGATCCGGGGCAGCACGCGCAGCGGCTGCGGCGCGCGCACGGCGACGGCGTCGTCGCGCCGCACGGCGTCGGTCACGTCGGGAAGACGCCGGAGCGACTCCAAGAGCGCTTCGGTCGCGCCGGCCTCCGTCCCCACCGAGAGCACACCGCCGCCGAACGCGGCGACCAGCGCGGCCGGCGTGTCGAGCGCCAGGAGCCGGCCCTGGTCGACGATCGCCACACGCGAGCAGATCCGCTCGGCCTCTTCCATGTAGTGCGTCGAGTAGACGACCGTGAGCCCGTCGGCGGCCAGCCGGGCGATGCCGTCGAGGATGAAGTTGCGCGACTGCGGGTCGACGCCGACCGTCGGCTCGTCGAGGAGGAGGACCTCGGGGCGGTGCAGCAGGCCGGCGGCGATGTTCACGCGGCGCTTCATGCCGCCCGAGAACGTCTCGACGCGATCCTTTCCGCGGTCCGCGAGCCCGACCCGCTCGAGCGCCTCGTCGACGCGCGCCGCCAGGGCCGCCCCCCACAGCCCGTAGAGCCGCCCGAAGAAGCGAAGGTTGTCGCGCGCCGAGAGCGCCGGATAGACCGCCAGCTCCTGCGGCACCAGCCCGACGCGCCGCTTCACCTGGCGCGTCTCCACCGCCACGTCGAATCCGGCGATGCGCGCGCCGCCGCCGCTGGGCGGAAGGAGGCAGGCCAGCATCGAGAGCGTCGTCGTCTTCCCCGCGCCGTTGGGGCCGAGGAGGCCGAAGACCTCCCCCTTGCCCACCGTGAAGCTGATCTCCGCGACCGCGGGCGACGAAGCTCCCGGGTAGGTCTTGGCGAGCCGCGTGAGCTCGATCGCCGTGTCTGTCATCTGGTCTCCTCCCGCCCCAATACGGGCCCGGGGAGAAGGTAGGGCGCGGCGCCGGCCGTTACAGGTGCCGAAGGTCAGGAGCGCAGGGCATGACTTTCGGCACGGCGTAAGCTGCGCGACCCGTGATGCGCCGCTCGTTCACCGCCTGCAGCCTGCTGCTGGCCGGAGCGCCGCTCCTCGGCCAGGAGGGCGCCAGGGCGCTCGCTCCCAAGCTGGAGAGCGCCTACCCCGAGCTGAGGAAGGTCTACGTCGACCTGCACCAGCATCCGGAGATCGCCTTCCAGGAGAAGCGGACCGCGTCGGTCCTGGCCGCCAGCCTGAAGGACCTCGGCTTCGAGGTCACGACGGGCGTGGGGCGGACCGGCGTCGTCGGGCTCCTGCGGAACGGCCCCGGTCCGGTGGTGATGCTCCGTACCGAGATCGACGCCCTGCCGATCGAGGAGAAGACCGGACTGCCGTACGCCAGCAAGGCCACCGGCACGGCCGCCGACGGTTCCGCGGTCCCCACGGCCCATGCCTGCGGGCACGATCTCCACATGGCGGGCTGGCTCGGGACCGCGCGGCTGATGGCTCAGGCAAGCGCCAGCTGGCATGGCACGCTGATGCTGGTGGGCCAGCCCGCGGAGGAGACCGTGAGCGGCGCCGTCGCCATGCTCAAGGACGGGCTCTTCACGCGGTTTCCCAAGCCCGACTTCGCGATCTCCGTGCACGGTGAGCCCACGCTCCCCTCGGGCGTCGTCGGATACCACAGCGGCTATTTCCGCGCCTCCGCGGACAGCCTCGACATCCGGATCTTCGGCCGCGGCGGCCATGGCGCGCGTCCCCAGTCCACGGTGGATCCCGTCGTCATCGCCGCCAGGACCATCCTCGGCTTCCAGACGCTGGTCTCCCGGGAGAAGGACCCGCTGGAACCGGCGGTGATCACCGTGGGGGCCGTACACGCCGGCACCGTGGCCAACATCATCCCGGACGAGGCGACGCTGCGCGTCACGGTGCGGGCCTTCTCGCCTGCGGTGCGCAAGCAGCTCCTGGCCGGCATCGAGCGCCAGTTGGTGGCGGAGGCTCAGGCGGCGAACGCGCCGAGGAAACCGGAGATCACCGTCGTCTCCGCCACCGATACCGTGTTCAACGACCCGGCCCTCACCGAGCGCATGGCCGAGACGCTGAGGCGTGGAATGGGCGAGTCCTCGGTGGTGGAGTTCGTCGCCCAGATGGGTTCCGAGGACTTCTCGCAGTACGGCCTGGCGGGCGTGCCCTCTCTCCTCCTCCACATCGGCGCCGTCGATCCCGCCAGGCTGAAGGCGGCCGAGGAGAAGGGAACGCCGATCCCGGGGCTCCACACTCCTCAGTGGGCTCCGGACGTCGAGCCCACGCTCCGGGCGCTGGTTACCGCCGAGACCCTGATGCTGCTGGAGCTGATGGGGGGCACCACGCCTCCCCGGACCTGAGACGTCACCTCCAGAGGGACGCCGCGGCCGCGGTCGCCTGCTGTTTCCAGCGCTCTTCATCGACGCCCTTGATCAGGAGCCACCCGATCTGGGCGAGGGACCCGACGAGGCCGATTACGGCGATGACGGGGAACATGCGGTTTCCGAGCGGCGGCGAGAGGTAGCCCAACAGACACACGCCGGCGACCACCGACAAGACGCCCAGGATCCGCGGCAGGAAGGTGGACCTGAGGATCAGGTAGCCCTTCAGCAGCGCCGCGAATCCGAACAGCGCCAGCGCGATGCCTGCACCCTGGTCGTTCACCTTGAGGAAGAGGAGCGCCAGCGCCTGCCGCTGTTCGGCGCTGAACACGTTCAGGTAGGGAGAGCCCTCCAGGACGAACAGAGGCGCGAGGTAGAACACCCGGCTCAGGGTCTTGATGGCGCAGCCGGCGAGGCCCAGGAACGCCGCCAGCAGCGAGACGGGCCTGCTGACGGGCTTGAGCAGATCGTAGAAGAGGGACGTCATCGCGATCTGAAGCGCCATCTCGACGAGGTAGACCGTGAAGCCCAGCTGATACAGGCTCTTCTGCGCCAGGATGCCCGCCGCGGTGGCCGCCGCGTCTCCGGGCACGATCAGCCTTGCGGCCACGAAGCCCTGGGCGAAGACGCCGGTCAGGATCGTGAGGAGATAGAGCGTAGCGGCGATCCGGGCCAGGGAACGCGGCGACACTTCGGCAATCGGATCGGTCATCACCCTTGAGCTCATATTCGTTTCTCCTGGGCGCCAGAGCACCGGGGCGCGAATATGGGCGCCGCAGCGCGTCTCCGACACCGCCCTGCGACGGACGGCGGTTTCCTGGGCACGGGACGCGGCGCCGGCCGACGAATGGCGCGCCGCGCGGCTCACATCTGCTTGAAGAGGTGCAGGTAGCCGCGGCTGACGGGCAGCACTTCCTTGCGGCCCCTGAGGTGGATCTCGGCGGTGTCGTTGCCCTGGCGCCGGACCTCGCCGATCGCGCGGAGGTTGACGACGACCGATCGATGGACCTGCACGAACTGGCCCGGATCGAGCTGCGCGGCCAGGTTCTTGAGCGGGACGCGGAGGACCGCCTCGCCTGGCTGGCCGGCCTCGCCGCGGTAGGCCACGATCGTGTACTTGGCGTCCGAGCGGGCGTAGTCGATGTCGTCGACGGGAATCAGGCGCAGGGCTTGCCCGACCTGCGCGTGCAGGAAGCGCAGCGGCGCCGGGGAAGCGGCAGCGGCGGCGCGCTGCAGCTGCACCAGCTGGGCGGCGAGCTGCTGCAGCAGGAGCTCGGTGTTCGCGGGCGGCCGCGCGTCCTGCAGGCGCTCCTTCAGCCGGGTCACGGTCTCCGCCAGGCGCGCCTCCTCCACCGGCTTCAGCAGGTAATCGAGCGCGCCCTGCGCGAACGCCTGCACCGCGTAGTCGTCGTAGGCGGTCACGAAGACGAGATGCGCGCGCCGCCCGATCTGGTTCGCCGCGTCGATGCCCGAGAGGCCTGGCATGTGGATGTCCAGGAAGCAGACGTCCGGCAGCAGCTCCTCGAAGAGCCGGACCGCCTCGCGGCCGTTCTTCGCCTGCGCGACGACGTCGAGCTCCGGCCACACCCGCGCCAGCTGGCCCGCCAGGGCCTCTCGCAGCAATGGCTCGTCGTCGGCGATCAGCGCGGTCGGGCCGTTCATCCGCTCCCCTCCGCGCGGGCCGGGAACCGCAGCTCGGCGCAGACGCCGCGGGGCGCCTGCGCGGCGACGGTGAGCTGCGCCTCGCCGCCGAACAGGAGCCGGAGGCGCTCGCGCAGCGTGGAGAGGCCGGTCCCCAGTCCATGGGCCTTTTCCTGCAGGCCCACGCCGGTGTCGCAGACGCGGATGAGGCAGCGGTCTCCCTGGCGCCGCACCTCGATCTCGATGCGCCCGCCCTCCTCGCTCGGGTCGATGCCATGGCGCACAGCGTTCTCGACCAGCGTCAGCAGCGTCGTGGGCGGGCAGCGCAAGGCCAGCGCGGACTCGTCCACGCGCAGGTCGTACTGCAGGCGATCGGGCATGCGCATCTGCATCAGCTCGAGGTACGCCTGGACCAGCTCCAGCTCCCGACGGAGCGTGGCGGACGGCTCATCGAGGAGCGGCACGGCGGCGCGCAGGTAGGCGACCAGGCTCCGCATCACCGCGGAGGCGCGCGGCGATCCGGCGTCGACCAGGGCCTGCACGTTGGCCAGCGTGTTGAAGAGGAAATGCGGCGCCACCTGGCCCTGCAGGAGGTGGAGACGCGCGTCGAGCGCCTGCCGCTCGAGCTCGCTCCTCTCCAGCTCGAAGGCGAGCGCCTGGTGTCGGGCGAAGGCCTCCTTCTGCCGCAGCAGCGCCGCCAGCGCCGTCCAGGGCGCCAGCAGGATGCTGAGGAAGGTCAGCATCATGAAGCCGAGCATGCGGTCCCGGTCTTGCCAGAACGGCGGCGCGCCGGCACCGGTGGAGAGGACATAGATCGTGACGGTGGTGAGCGGCATGGCCAGTCCGACGCCGACCACCTGCAGCACCCAGCGCGCCAGCCACGGCGGCAGCCGCTTCGGCCGGACCTCGAAGAGCCCGAAGACCGAGACGCCGACGAGCCCGAGCGTGACCGTACGGAGCAGCAGCGGCGCCAGCCCTTGCGTCCACTGGGAACGGAGAAGCAGGGCGATCGCCAGCGAGAGACTCAACGCGACGACGAGGCGCCGCCAGCCTTTCGGCATCGCGGCCAGGATAGGTCAGCAGTCGCCGCGGAGCTGCGAGACCAGCTCGGCCACCGGACAGGGTTTGCCGAAGTAGTAGCCCTGGACGAGGTCGATGCCGAGCGCCTCCACCGCCTCGAGGTCGGACAGCGTCTCGATCCCCTCGGCGACCACCCGTGCCCCGAGCCGCGCCCCCAGGATGACCAGCGACTCCAGGACCGCGCGGCGCCGCCCGTCGACGTGGGAAAACGCGGTGAAAAGCGCTGTTTGCGCGCCCGCCGTCCGGGAACCCGGAATCCGCGGTCCGGATTCCGGACAGCGCATACCTAGTTGACTTTGGTGTCTGGCGGCCCTATACCTAAGTGCGCGAGGTATCGTGCATGGCCGGCTCCGACCTCTTCACCGGAACGCTCGAGATCCTGGTCCTCAAGGCGCTGAGCTGGGGGCCGCGGCACGGCTACGCGGTGGGGCGCTGGATCCGCGAGAGCACCGGCGACGCCCTGGTGATCCAGGAGGGCGCGCTCTACCCGGCGCTCCACCGTCTCGAGCGGAAGGGACACCTGGCCGAAGAATGGGGCCAGACCGAGACCGGAAGGGAAGCGAAGTTCTATTCCTTGACGGCCGCAGGGCGGAAGCAGCTGGCGGCCGAGTCGCGGCGATGGACCGCGTTCGCCAGTGCGGTCACCCAGGCGCTGGCGCTGAGCCGCGCATGAAGCGCGTCTTCCGTTTCTCCGAAGGGCGCGACGGCGCGGCCCGCGACGTGCGCTCGGAGATCCGCTTCCATCTCGAGATGCGGGCCGAGGAGTTCGTCGCGCAGGGCATGACCCCCGAGGAGGCGCGCCGCGCCGCCGCCGACGCCTTCGGGGACGTCGAGGCGATCGAGTCGGAGGTCCGGAGCCTCCGCAGCGGCAACGAGCGGCGGCGCCGCCTGCGCGACGGGCTGCGCGGCTTCGGCACGGACGTCGCGTTCGCGCTGCGCACGCTGCGCAAGAACCCCGGCTTCACGCTTTCCGCCGTCGCGATCCTGACGCTCGGCCTCGGCGCGACCACGTCGGTCTTCACGGTGGTGAACGGCGTGCTGCTGCGGCCGCTCCCCTACGAGCGCCCCGAGAGCCTGGCGATGGTCTGGCTGCAGGGGAGCGCCGCCGAGGGGCTCGCCGGCAACCTGCCGCTCTCGTCCGGGTTCTACCTCGACCTGAAGGCGCAGGCGCGCTGTCTGGAGGGGATCGCCGGGTTCCGATCGTGGTCGTACAGCGTGGCCGGCGACGGACCGGCGGAGAAGGTGGAAGGGGCGCGGGTGACGCCGTCGCTCTTCGGGGTCCTCGGCGTGCGGCCCTACCTGGGGCAGACCTTTACCGAGGCCGAGGCCGCGCCCGGCGGGCCGCGCGTGGCGCTGATCAGCTGGTCCTACTGGCGGCGCCGCTTCGGCGGCGCGCCGTCGGTCGTGGGGCAGCGCGTCATGCTGAGCGGCGAGCCGTTCACGATCGTCGGCGTGATGCCCAAGGGCTTCGCCTTCCCGCGCGGTGCCGAGCTTCCGCCGGGCCTGAACTTCGCCGCCCGCACCGACCTCTGGACGCCGTTCGTCTTCTCGGCGGCGGACACGCGCGATCACGGCACGCTGAACATGGCGGCGGTGGCGCGTCTCGCGCCCGGCGTGACCGCGGCGGCCGCCGAGGCCGAGCTGACGGCGCAGCTCCATCGCTGGAGCGAGGAGAACGGCTCCCGGCAGCGGCTCGACTACCGCCTGGTGAGCCTGCAGGAGCAGGCGGGCGGTCCGGTGCGCCGGAGCCTCCTGATCCTGATGGGAGCGGTCGGGCTGGTCCTCCTCATCGCCTGCGCCAACGTGACGAACCTCCTGCTGGCCCGCACCGCCGCGCGCCAGCGCGAGCTGGCGGTGCGCGCGGCGCTGGGGGCGGGACGCGGGCGCATCGCGCGGCAGCTGGCGACCGAGAACATCGTCCTGGCGCTTCTCGGGACGGGGCTCGGCCTGGCCTTCTCGGTAGGCGCGGTGCGGGCGATGCTGTCGCTGGTCCCGCGGTCGCTGCCGCGGGTGGACGACGTCTCCGTCGATGGGCGCGTCATCGCGCTGGCCCTCGGCGCGGCGGTCGTGCTGGGGCTCCTCTTCGGCATCGCCACCGCCTATCAGGTGCGCTGGACACAGCTGGCCGCCTCGCTGCACGACGCCGCCGGCCGCGCCACCGGCGGCCTGCGCCGGCGCCTCGGGCGCCGCTTCCTGGTCGTCCTGGAGATCTCGCTCTCCCTGGTGCTCCTCATCGGCGCCGCCGAGCTGACCATGAGCTTCCTGCGCCTGCAGCGGGTGGAGCCCGGCTTCAGCGCCGAGCGGGCGCTGGTGGCGGACGTCCAGATGCCGCTGGCGAACGGCTTCGACCCGGCGCGAGACGGCCCGAGGTGGCGCGCGTTCTTCGCGCAGCTCCTCGACCGGCTGAACGCCGCCCCCGGGATCGTGGCCGCCGGCGGCGTCAGCTCGATGCCGCTCACCGGCGTGGAGGAGGGGTCGGGCGTACGGATCGTCGGCCGTCCGGCGCCGACGACGTCGTCGGGGCTGAGGACCCAGTACTTCGTCACCGCCGGCCGCTACTTCGAGGCGATGGGGATCCGCCTCGCCGCCGGCCGGGTGTTCGACGGCCGGGACCGGAGCGATGGGGCGCCGGTCGTCATCGTGAACCGGGAGTTCGTGAGGCGCTACCTGCCGGGCGCGAGCCCGCTGGGCCTGCAGATCGTCGGGAACTTCGAGTTCTTCTTCTCGAACCCGCCGCCGGCGCGCACGATCGTCGGGGTCGTCGACGACGTCCGACAGGCCGCCCGCGACGCGTCGCCGGTGCCGCAGGTCTACGTGCCGGAAGACCAGATGCCCTATCCATCCCAGACGCTGGTGCTGCGCACCGAGGGGGCCGCCTCGATCGCGCTCCGGCCGCTCCAGACCGAGGTCAAGGCGCTCGACCCGGTGGCGTCGGTCTCCAACGTCCGTTCCCTGGAAGAGCTCCTGGCGAGCTCGCTGGCGCGGCAGCGCTTCAGCGCGACGATGCTGGGCCTCTTCGCGGCGGCGGCGATGCTGCTCTCGATGGTGGGGCTCTACGGCGTCATCGCGCTCCACGTCGGACAGCGGCGGCGCGAGATCGGCGTGCGGATGGCGCTGGGCGCGCGCGCCGGCGACGTGCTCCGCCTGGTGCTCGACGAAGGGATGCGCATCACCGCGGTAGGCCTGGTGGTCGGCGTCGCCGGCGCGCTGGCGACCGGACAGGTGCTGCGGTCGCTGGTCTACGGCTCGACCGCCGGCGATCCGGCGGTCTTCGCGGCCTCGGCGCTGGGCATCGGGCTGGTCTCCCTGGCGGCGACGTATCTCCCCGCCCGCCGAGCGGCGCGCGTCGACCCGACGGTCTCGCTGCGCGCCGACTGACGCTCGCCTAGCGGACCCTCGGCGACGGCACGTTGTGCCGCTCGAAGGAGGTCGCGCGCCCATCCGGCCCGGTGCGGAAGACCACCGTCTCCCCGAGCGTCTCGTCCTTCCGCTCCACCCGGAACACTCCCTCGGCGGTCTTCTTCAGCTTCTCGAGGTCCTTCATCGGGTCCATCGTGGGGAGCTCGAGCAGGGCCAGAGAGCCTTCCCAGGTCACGATGGCGGTCTCGCCGCCCCAGGGGGCGCCGCTGTAGGCGCCGATGTAGCGCGACAGCTCCGGATCCGCGGCCTTGCCCTTCCCGGGCTCCTTGCGGGCCGCCAGGATCGACGGCGCCACGATCTCGTACAGGCGCAGCGCCCAGGTGCGGGCCGGCAGTCCGAGGGCGTTGGCCATGAACGTGACCGCGATCTTCTGCGCCGGCATGAGGAGCAGCTGCGAGCGGTAGCCCGGACACTCCCCGCCGTGCCCGACGAACGTCTTTCCGCCGCTCCGGAAGACCCCGAAGCCCAGGCCCCAGGTCGTCTCGAAGTCGGGATCGGTGAAGTGGACGCGGTGCATCTCGCGCAGGGTGCTGGCCTTGAGGACTTCCGTTCCGCCCGATTCCAGGAGGCGGAACTGCCAGGAGGCGAAGCGCGCCAGGTCTCCCACATCGGAGGCCAGACCGGCCGCGGGCGCGATGCCGTTCGCCGTGAAGAAGGGCTGAGGCTCGCGGCGCCCCAGGCGGGTCAGCGCGCTGTAGCCGGTGGCCAGTCGCTTGCCGCGTTCGTTCTCCGGCATCGTGGTCGTGCTGGTGAGACCGAGCGGCTTCAGGATCGACGCGCTCAGGTAGTCGTTGAAGGGAGTCCCCGACGTCGCCGCCACGACCTCGCCGGCGAGCGTCAGCCCGAGGTTCGAGTACTGGAAATACGTCTCCGGCGGATAGAGGGCGCGCTGGCGGGAGAGACCCTCCACGATCTTGTCGTGCGACGGGAAGGTGAAGGGGGGTGCCCAGTACGGGTAGTCCGCCTCGCGCGGAAGGCCGGCGGCATGGGTGAGCAGGCCCTCGATCGTGATGTCCGCGCCGTCCTTGCCGCCCGGCTCGATCGAGAACCACGGCAGGTGCTTCTTCACCGGGTCGTCGAGCCGCAGCCTGCCGGCATCGCGCTGCTGGAGGACCGCGATGCTGGTGAAGAGCTTCGAGATGGAGCAGATGCTGCAGAGCGTGTCCGCCGTCATCGGGCGGCCCGACGCCAGGTCCGCGGCGCCGAAGCCGCCCTTCCAGAGGACGTCCTGGTCGGAGACGATCGCGGCCGAGACTCCGGGCACCTGCTCGTAGGCCCGCTGCGCCTCCAGCCAGACCCGCGCGAGCTCGAGCGCGTCGCTGACGCGCGGGTCCTGGGCGAGTGGTTGCGCGGCGGCGGTACCCGACGAGAGCAGGAGGACCGCGGTGATCGCCGCCGCTCTGACGACAGTCATGAGAACTCCCTTCGAGCGAGATCCGCGCGCGGGAGTCTAGGTTGTCAGCGAGGGTTGGGGCGCACCACCTTCATGACCTTGCCGTTGAGCAGGTAGGCGAGCCCCTGGGACTGCAGGACCTTCTCCAGCGCCTCGTCCCACGGCATCCCCGCGACCCGCATCGTGACCTTCCCCTGCTCGCCGGGGGCGAGGATCACCTCGAGGCCGGTGAGGTCGGAGAAGCGCCTCAGGACGTCGCCGAGGTCCGCGTCCTGGAGCGTGAGCGAGATCGGCTCGCCGCTGTAGCTCCGGCCGTTTCCACGCGACGCGGAGCCCGGCCAGGCGATCTCGGCCGACGGCTGTCCGGAGGGGCCGTGCGTGACCAACAGGCGCACGTCCTTCCAGATCGTGTCCCAGCGCTCGGGTCCGGGCACGACACCCGCCACCGCCAGGGTGAGGAAGCGGATCGCCTCGGGGTCGTGCGCGTACGAGGTGGCCACACCCTGGAAGGTCCGGACGCTCCCCTGATGATCGCCGGCCTGGCGCCGCGCCATCCCGAGACGCACCAGCGCCTCCCAGCGCAGGGCCGCGGGGACCGCCGGGTCCTTCGACACCGCCTCGAACGCCTCGATCGCGGGCTGTGGATGTCCCAGGTCCGCCTCCAGCTTCCCACGCGCCATCAGGTCGGTGAGGCGGCCGGGGGCGTCGGCCGCCGCGGCGAGGGCGGTGCCGAGCGAGAAGGCCAGCACCAGGGCCCGATAGGCGTAGCTGCGAACGGTCTGCTTCATGTCGATCATCGGTCTCTCCTCGGGCCGGCGTCCTTGGTGCGTTGCCCGCCCGCGAGGAAGATAGGGACGCGCCGACGTCCGCCGGTCAGCCGCCTGTCAGTCACGGTCAGCCGCCAGTCGGTAGCCCTCGCCGCGAACGGTGTGCAGCCAGCGCGGCCGCCGCGGGTCCTCGCCGATCGCCCGGCGCAGCGCCATCACGTGGTTGTCGACGGTGCGCAGCGTGGCCTCGGAGTCGAGCCCGCACACCTCCTCGACGACGTCGAGACGCGACACCACCTCGCCCCGCCGCGCCGCCAGGACCTTCAGCACCAGGATGTCGTGCGTGGTCAGCTCCAGGACTCCCGCCGGGCCGGTGGCGGTCAGGCCGCGGAAGTCGAAGCGGACGCCGTTCAGGACCAGCTCGTCGGCGGGCGCGGAGGCCGGACGGGCGCGGCGCAGGAGCGCCCGGGCGCGCGCCAGGAGCTCGCGCACCGCGAAGGGCTTCGGGAGGTAGTCGTCGGCGCCGAGCTCGAGGCCGACGACGCGATCGGTGACGTCCGCCTTGGCGGTGAGGATCAGGACCGGCAGCGCGTCTCCCGCGGCCCGCAGGTCGCGCAGGACGTCGAGGCCGGAGCGTCCCGGGAGCATCAGGTCGAGGACCAGCAGGTCGGGCCGGAAGTCGCGCACGGCGGTGATCGCCTGATCTCCGCGGGTGACCAGCTTCACCTCGTAGCCGTCGTCGCGGAAGTTGTCGACGAGGCCGCGGGCCAGCGACGGCTCGTCCTCGACCAGGAGCAGCTTCGGGCTCACGTCTCCACCGGGTTCCGCGGCAGGACGAGCGTGAACGTCGCCCCCTTTCCCTCCTCGGTCACCAGGTCCACCCGGCCGCCGTGGGCGCGCGCCACCTGGTCGACCAGGTAGAGGCCGAGGCCCGTCCCGGGGGCGCCGCTCTCCCCCCGGAAGAAGCGCCCGAAGAGACCCGCCTGGTGGCGCTTGCCGATCCCGGGGCCGTCGTCCTTGACGGTGATCCGGACGGTCGCGGCGTCGCCCGCCAGCCCGACGTCGACGTGGCCCCGTTCGCGGCCGTGCGTCACGGCGTTGTCGAGGAGGTTCAGGAGCGCGCGGCGCACCGCGTCCGCGTCCCAGATGCTCTCGAGGTCGCCGGCGCCGTCGAGGTCGCAGCGGATCGTCACCGATCGCCGCTCGGCTCGAGGCGCGACGAGTTCCAGGGCCGAGGAGACGACGTCGCGGGGACGCGTCGGCGCCAGGCTCACCGCCTCGTCCACGCGGGTGACCGAAAGGACCCGCTCTACCAGCGTCTCCAGCCGCTCGCTCTCCCGCGCCACCAGGCGTCCGTAGTCGCGGGGGTCGCCGCGACCCTCGGCCAGCGTCTCCCCGAAGAGCCGGATCGCCGCCAGCGGCGTGCGGAGCTCGTGCGACACGCCGGCCAGGAACCTCTTCTCCCGCGCGTTGGCGCGCGCCTCGCGGTCCAGGGCGCGGCGGACGGCCGCCAGCCCCAGGCACGAGGAGAGGACGGCCGCCCAGAGCGCCCCGCGCAGCAGCTGGAGCCGCAGCGCGCCGGGAGGCTCGACGGTGACGGCGAGGAGCATCCCGGCGACCTCGGGGACGGCCACGACGCGGCGGCTCGGATCCGTGTCGGCGGGGATCGCGGCGCGGGCAACCGTGGCCCGCTCCGAGACGCCGGCGAGAGCGAGGAGCTGGCCGGCGCCGACCTCGTAGCGGAGCCGTTCTCCGCTCCCGCGCGACCACCCCTCGACGCTCCCGCGTTCGGTGAAGGCGCGCCGGAACGACGGTAGGCCGGGGAGAGAGTCCGCTGAAGGCGCCCGCCGGAGCCGCTCCTGAAGGACCGCCACGCGGGGATCGTCGCCGAGGCCCAGCGCGCGGGCCAGGTGCGGCAGGTCTTCGGGAAAGACCGGCAGGCGGCCCGAGAGGAGGCGCGCGGCGACATCGTCGGCAGCTCCCGCGCTGGGCGCGTCCCCGAGCGCCAGGCGCGCGACCACGGCTTCGGGCAGGCCGCTCGGGGTGGCCAGGGTGGAGTCGAGGAGCTTCACCAGCTCGGCCCGTGTCCTCGACCCGTAGGAGGAAACTCCCCGCGTCGGCAGGCGCGAGGGCGCGATCGCCAGCCGCTCGGTGGCGACTCCGTTGACGGGCCGCCCCGCGACGACGGCCTGCTCGACCTGGGCGAGGGTCGCGCGCACGGAAAGGGCCGTCAGCCGCCTGGTCTCCCCGGCGCCGTCCCGCGCGGCCTCAAATGCGGCGCGCGCCTGCCCGACGAGCGCGCGGTCCGCCAGCGTCCCGAACGTGAGCAGCGTTGCCAGCAGGAGGAGCAGCAGCGCGGCCGGGAGGACGGGCGAAACGCGCCTCATCGAGCGATATCTTGACCCTCCCGGGAGCGCGGCGTGTCAGCCGACTGTCAGCCGGTTCTCGGCCACCCCTCGCACTTCGCTCAGGCGGGCGAGCACGAACGCCCCGCAGGCCATCACCAGGTCCCGCACCGCCACGTCGAAGTAGCGTCCGGTCGTCACCAGCGTGAGCGCGATCAGCGTGAGCCAGCCGGCCACGACGTAGCCGCCGAGCCTGGTGACGCCGGCCAGGATCGCCAGGCCGGCCACGATCTCGATGACGCCGGCGACGCGCATCAGCGCTCCGGCGGAGAGCGGTACCAGGCCGAGCACCAGAGGGCTGGCGTACTCCTCCCAGTTGGTCAGCAGGTTCAGGAACTTGTCGAGCCCGGCGAGGAACGCCGTGAGGCCGAAGGCGAGGCGGAGGGTCCAGAAGGCGGAGTTCAGGCGTGAGTCCATGAGGGCTCCTTTCGTGCGGGGTGCGTTGACGATCAGAACGGCGCGGTCGCTTCCTGCATGAGGACGAATGCGCCGTCGTTGGTGTTCACGTCCTTCCAGATGACGTAGCCGGAGAGCTGCGAGGTGCCGGAGACGGCCTCGGCAAAGACGAGGAGCGAGGGCGCGTCGGCCGGCAGCCGATAGGCGTTCCTTCCGTCGACGTCGAAGAGGCCGCTGACCTGGGTGACCTGCCCGGGCCCCAGCACGAAGGTCGGCTGCGCCCCGACCGGCGCGCCGCTCCTCGGGTCGACGAACGTCAGCCGCACGGTGAGCGGCGCTTCCACGGCCTGGCCGGCGTCGTCGATTCCGACGTTCTCGATCCCCAGGCTGCTCAGGAGACCCTCCCCGTTCCGGACCAGGCCCGACAGCGCGTGCGCGCCGTGGGTGCGCAGCGGCTGGGCCCGATAGGCGGTGCCGTTCGTCGGCCCGGAGCTTCCTGCCGCGTGGCTCCAGACGCGCGCCACGGCGGTGGCCTCGTTGCCGGTGCGGAACCCAGGGTTGTCGAAGGTGAGGAGCATGGTGCCGAAGGTGTTGCTCGCCTGGCCGGGCGGCAGGATCCCGGCGTCGGCGAGCGACAGGAGGACGTCCTCGCTGTGGATGTTGTCGAAGCCGAGCAGCGTCCCAAACGAGCCGCTGCGCGTCGCCGAGCCGTCGGCCGGGGTGTAGAAGAAGTCGACGCCGGTGGGCTCGGCGGTGTTGTTGGTGATGTCCAGCGACGTGAAGAACGTGGTCGAGAAGCCGCGCGCCCGCGCCACGATCGGCAGGTCGACCGAGAAACCGGCGCCCTGGCCGAGTGCGCGGATCGCGAATGGGCGCGAGAGCGGGGCCACCTGCGGCTCGCGGGCCAGCGAGGGTGCCGCGGTGACAAGCGCCAGGAGAAGGAGCGACGGCGTGAGCTTCATGACGCCCTCTCAGAGCGACTTCAGGTACTCGACGAGGTCGCGCTTCTCGTCGGCGGTGAGCGAGAGGCCCTTGAACGAGTCGTAGTGGTTCACGACGTCGAGGAGCGTCGGGAAGCGGCCGTCGTGGTAGAAGCCCCCCTTCGTCCGGGTGAAGAGGCCGTGCAGCGGCGTAGTGCGGTAGCGCTTCTCGGGGGAGCGGCTGGCCTGGAAGTCGTCGATGCCGATCTCTTCCGGCGTGTGCAGGTTCCAGCCCGGCTCGGTGGTGAGCGGCTGCGTGTGGCACGTCGCGCAGGCGGCCTTCCCGGCGAAGAGGGCGCCGCCGCGCCCGGCGGCGGCGGCGTCGAAGCTCCCGGCCGGCGGCCGCGGAGCGGGGATCGACAGCTGGTAGTAGTGCAGCGGGCCGAGCTTGGCGGTGACCTGGTCTTCGCCCGGCGGCACCTGGACGTGGCCCGAGCGGTTGCGGGCGGCGACCGGGAACTGCGCGGCGTCGTCGAGGCGCGGGTCGAAGAAGTTGCCCTTGCCGTGCATCTCCAGGATCGCCACGAAGGCGTTCCAGTAGGTCACCGAGCCCCAGCCGGTGTAGGTGCTCAGGTTCGTGCCGGCCAGGCCGAACGCCGCTGGGATGAGCGTCGCCGCCGACTTGCCGTCGGGCCGGAACGCCTTGCCGTCGAGGAAGAGCTCGGCGTCGAACTTGCCGGGACCCCAGCTGGCCAGCACCGTCCGGGTGGTCGCGTCGTTGACGCCTAGGAACTGGTTCACCGGCGTGAGGTCGGGGGAGAGCGCCACGATGGCGCCGACGTTCAGGTCGCGGTTCGGCCAGCCGTCGAGGCGGCGGCCGATGCCCGGCGCGAACCAGTCGTCCACGGTGGAGTGGCAGAACGCGCACTGGATCCCGACCGAGACGAGCTTCTTGCCCGGCGAGAAGCGGCCGGTGACGCCGACGACCGCGTCGAGCTCCAGCAGCGCCAGCGTCGTCGCCGGGTCGTCGAGGTTCACCGTCCCCGACTTGATGCCCTGCACGACGGCGGGGGGCAGGGCCTCGGAGTCCACCTTCAGGCCCACCGACAGCGCGGTGCGCGGGCTGACGCCCGGCCCGCCGCCCCCGTTGGCCGCGCCGGCGATCGCCTCGTGCAGCCGGAGGGTGTCCCCCCAGAACGCCTCGTCGCCGAAGGTGTCGTAGCGGAAGATCCGCCTCCCCTCGTCGAGAGTGGCGTGGCTGCTCATCGTGATGGTGCGGTCGAATCCGCCGCCCGGTCCGCGCGAGGCGGTGACGACCTCTTCGGGCTGGGCGTGGAACGCGACCAACAGGGTCAGAGCGACGGCGGGCGGAAGGAGCATCCAGAGAGAGACTCTCTTCATCATGGCGCCTCCTGGAGCGTCTAGGTCGTGGTCAGGGTCTTTGGTGTGCGGTGGACGAGGTCAGCGCGAACCGATCTCGGAGAGAACGTTCGTCACGACGCGCGAGCAACGGGAATCTCCGAACGCGTAGGCGGTGCGGATCTCCTGCCCAGCGCGCGCCAGCAGGTAGCGCTCGATCTGGTGGCGCGCCCGGTGAAGGCGCGTCTTCACGGTGCCTTCCTTGATGCCCAGGCACTCGGCGGTCTCGGCCTGGCTCATCTGCTCGAGCTCCCGCATCACGAAGACCTCACGGAAGGAGCCGGGCAGGTGGTCGATGGCCTCTTCGACGAGGCGCATGACCTCGTGCTGGGCCGCGCTCTCCTCGGGGTCGGGGAGGCTGCTGGGGAACTCCAGGACCCGGCTCCCCTCGTCGTCGGAGGCCTCGGGCAGCTGCTGGAACCGCCGGCCGCGCCGGGCGCGAGCCATCGCCTCGTGGACGGCGATCTTGGTGAGCCAGGTGGCGAAGCTCGACCGCCCCTCGAACTGTCCGAGGTGGCCGTAGGCCTTGAGATACGCCTCCTGGAGGACGTCCTCGACGTCGGCGTCGGTCCCCAGGATCGACCGGATGATCCGGTAAAGCCTCTGGTTGTACCGGCGCATCACGATCTCGAAGAGCGCGGCCTCTCCTGCCTGGACGCGCTGGATGACGGTCTCGTCGTCCAGGATCGGGAGGGGCAGGGGACGGGGATCGGTCTCCATGGCGATACAGAGTCCGGAGCAGAATAAAGGTTCCCGGGAGGCACCCATGAGTTTCCTCGAGGACGACCGGCTGTCGTACGTCCATGGCGCGAGCGACGTGCCCCTCATCGGGTCGACGCTGGGCGATCTCCTCGACCGCGTGGCCGAGCGCTATCCCGAGAACGACGCGCTGGTCGTCTGCCATCAGGGCGTGCGGCTGACCTACGCCGGCCTGCGCCGCGAGTGCGAACGGCTGGCGCGAGGCCTCCTGGCCTGCGGCATCGGCAAGGGAGACCGGGTCGGCATCCTGTCGCCGAACTGGGCGGAGTGCGTCCTGGCGCAGTTCGGCCTTCCGAAGATCGGCGCGATCCTGGTGAACCTGAACCCGGCGTCGCGGACGACCGAGCTGGAGTACGCGCTGGCGCAGTCGGGCTGCTCGGCGTTGATCCTGGCGCCGCCGCTGAAGACCTCCGACTTCGCGGGGCTGCTGGGAGAGATCTGCCCCGAGCTCTCCGCGGCGGCGCCCGGCCGGCTGGTGTCGGCGCGGCTGCCGCGCCTCCGGACGGTCATCACCTTCGGCCAGCCGCGCATCGCCGGCGCCTACACCTGGGAGGAGGTCGTCGCGCTGGGAGAGGGCGTGCCCGCCGAGGACCTGGCCGCCGCGCAGAGAGCCCAGCACTTCGACGACCCGATCAACATCCAGTACACGTCGGGCACCACCGGCCGGCCGAAGGGCGCGACGCTCTCGCACCACTCGATCCTCAACAACGGCTTCTTCATCGGCGAGCGGATGCGCCTCACCGAGGTGGACCGCCTCTGCATCCCGGTGCCCTTCTACCACTGCTTCCACATGGTCCTCGGCAACCTCGCCTGCGTGACCCACGGCGCGACCATGGTGATCCCGGCGCCCACCTTCGACCCGAGGAAGACGCTGGAAGCGGCGGAGGCGGAGCGCTGCACCGCCCTCCACGGCGTGCCGACGATGTTCATCGCCGAGCTGGGGCTGCCCGACTTCGAGGCCTTCGACCTGTCGAGCCTGCGGACCGGCATCATGGCCGGCTCCCCCTGCCCGATCGAGGTGATGAAGCAGGTCACCACGCGGATGCACATGAGCGAAGTGACGATCGCCTACGGCATGACCGAGACCTCGCCGGTCTCCTTCCAGACGTTGCCGACCGACCCTCTGGAGAAGCGGGTCGGTACGGTCGGACGCGTCCACCCGCACGTCGAGTGCAAGATCGTCGGCCCCACCTCGGCCACGCTCCCGCGCGGCGAGACGGGGGAGCTGCTGTCGCGCGGCTACCTCCTGATGCTGGGCTACTGGGACAACGAAGAGGCGACCCGGCAGGCGATCGACGCGGCGCGCTGGATGCACACCGGCGACCTGGCCACCATGGACGAGGAGGGCTTCGTGAGGATCGTCGGCCGCGCCAAGGACATGCTGATCCGCGGCGGCGAGAACGTCTACCCGCGCGAGATCGAGGAGTTCCTCTACGGCCACCCCAAAGTCCAGGACGTCCAGGTCATCGGCGTGCCCGACGAGAAGTACGGCGAGGAGGTCATGGCCTGGATCGTCCTCAAGGCGGGGCAGACGGCCACGCCGGACGAGCTGCGCGAGTTCTGCCGCGGCAAGATCGCGCACTACAAGGTGCCGCGCTACTGGCGGTTCACCGACACCTATCCGATGACCGTCTCCGGCAAGGTGCAGAAGTTCAAGATGCGCGAGATGGCGATCGCCGAGCTCGGCCTGGCCACGTAGGAATGCCGTTCCTGGAGCTCGAGGACCATCGCCTCGAATACGTCTGGCACGGCCCCGGTCCCGAGGAGGCTCCGACCCTCGTCTTCCTCCACGAGGGGCTCGGCTCGGTCAGCCTCTGGCGCGACTTCCCGGAGCGCCTCGCCGGCGCGGTGGGCTGGGGCGCGCTCGTCTATAGCCGCCGCGGGTACGGCCGCTCGTCACCCGCGCCGCTGCCGCGGCCGGTCGGCTTCATGCACGACGCCGCGCGAGAGGAGCTGCCGCGCGTCCTCTCGCTCACCGGCGTGCGCCAGACGGTCCTGGTCGGCCACAGCGATGGCGCGTCGATCGCGCTCATTTACGCCGCGGAGCACGCCGGCCAGGCCGCGCCGCGCCTGCGCGGCCTGGCGCTCCTGGCGCCGCACGTCTTCGTCGAGGAGGAGACGCTGGCCGGCGCCCGCGCCGCCGTGGAGGCCTTCGAGCACGGAGACCTCGCCGCGCGACTGGCGCGCCACCACTCGGACGTGGAGAACACCTTCCGCGGCTGGAGCGGCGTCTGGCTGGATCCTGCGTTCCGATCCTGGAGCATCGAGGCGCTGCTGCCGCGAGTGGAGGTGCCTGTGCTGGTCGTGCAGGGAGAGAACGACGGCTACGGTACGCTCCGCCAGGTGGAGGCGATCAGCGCCGGCTGCCGCGGGCCGGTGACGTCGTTCGTCCTGCCGCGGGTCGGGCACGTTCCCTTCCGCGACGCGCCCGAGGAGACGCGCGAGGCCTGCACGAAGCTGGTCTCCTCGACCTAAACTGCGAAGGAGAGGCACGATGATCACCAATCCGCAGTCGCGAACGCGCATCGACGAGGTTGCCGAAGGCATCTTCCGCATCAGCACGCCGGTGAGCGTGGTGCCCGGAGGGTTCACCTTCAACCAGTACCTGATCGCAGACGAGCAGCCGATGCTGTTCCACACCGGCCCGCGACGGATGTTCCCGCTGGTCCGCGAGGCCATCGCGGCGGTCCTCCCGCCCTCGCGCCTCCGCTACGTGGGCTTCTCGCACTTCGAGGCCGACGAGTGTGGAGCGCTCAACGAGCTCCTGGCGCAGGCGCCGGACGCCGAGCCGGTCTGCGGCCAGATCGCCGCCATGGTCTCCGTCGACGACGTCGCCGACCGCAAGGCGCGCGCGCTCGCCGACGGCGAGTCCCTGCCGCTGGGCCGGCACTCGGTGCGCTGGCTGGACGCCCCCCACGTGCCCCACGGCTGGGAGTGCGGCTTCCTCTACGAGGAGGCGACCGGCACGCTCCTCTGCGGCGACCTCTTCACCCAGGGGGGCGCCGAGCACGTGCCGGTCACCGAGACGGACATCCTCGGCCCGAGCGAAGCGATGCGCCGCGGCCTGGACTACTGGGCACACGCGCCGAACACGCGCAGTGCCCTGGAGCGTTTGGCCTCGCTCGCTCCTACGACGCTCGCCGTCATGCACGGCTCGGCCTGGCGCGGGGACGGCGCCGCGTTGCTGCGCGCGCTCGCCGACCGCCTGGAGGCACGAGACTGACGAGAAACTACGGAGTCGGGGCGGACGAACGCGGAGGCGCCGGGACCGCCAGGTTGGGATCGGGATCGCCCACCCCGCCAGTCTGGAGCGGTGGGGGGATGTGGCCGACGTCGCCGACCGAGAGCACCCGGACGCCGGCGCGCGGGTCGATGGAAAGCACGGTCAGGCTGGCGTGGCCGATGGACAGGCCGAGCCAGGCGGCCGGGTCGACGGCCAGCGCACGCGTCACCAGGTAGCGGATCACGTTGCCGTGCGCGACGACCAGCTCGTGGCGATCGCCTCCCGGCGACGGAACCAGGAGCCTCGCGGCCAGGCGCTCGAGCTGCGCGACGCAGGCGGCGACGCGCTCCGGCTTCTCCCTGGCCATGACGTCCGTCCGGCGTGTCGGGGGCGTGCACTCGGCGAGGTCGGGGTCGACGTGCGGCGGAAGTCCGTCCAGCACGCCGGAGATCACCCCCGCGGTCTCCCGCGCCCGGGTGAAGGGGCTGACCAGGAGCGCGTCGAACCGGAACGGCAGCGCCCGAAGGCGGTCGCCGGCCAGCCGCGCCTGCGCCACGCCGATCGGAAACAGGCCCTTTCCCACCGACTCGTCGCGCGGATCGGCGCTGTCGTAGGCGCCATGGCGGACGAGGTACAGCGTGCGGACTCCGCCGGCTGGCGCCGCCGGAGTGGCCAGTGCCGTCGGACCCGGCGGTGGGGCGGCGGCCGCCTTCACGCCGGCCAGGACCAGGAGAGCGGTGAGAAGCAGCGGGTTCCCCTTCATCGGCAGGCCGACTCCTTCGACCAGAGTACACAACGATCCAACGGGGCCACGGCCTCGAGCGGCGTATCATCGTCGTGCTCATGAGCAGGTGAGTGGCGGGTTCCCCTCCGGGCGGTCTCCACCCATCCGAACAGGAGGGAAGAAATGCCCGAGGCCCCTGTCTCCGATCTCGCCGCTGTCCGCACGGCCGCGGGCGCCCTGGAAGTGCTAACCGCCGGACGCCGGCAGCAGGCATTCACCGCCGGGGCGCTGCAGAACGCCATCTTCAACAGCGCCAACTTCTCCAGCATCGCCACCGATGCCAAGGGTGTCATCCAGATCTTCAACGTGGGGGCCGAGCGCATGCTCGGCTACACCGCCGCCGAGGTGCTGGACAAGATCACGCCTGCCGAGATCTCCGACCCGCAGGAGGTGATCGCGCGCGCCAGGAAGTTGAGCCTCGAGCTGGCGACGCCCATCGCGCCGGGCTTCGAGGCGCTGGTCTTCAAGGCCTCGCGCGGGATCGAGGACATCTACGAGCTGACCTACATCCGCAAGGACGGCAGCCGCTTCCCGGCGGTGGTGTCGGTGACGGCGCTGCGCGATGCCCGCGACGAGATCATCGGGTACCTGCTGATCGGCACCGACAACACCGCCCGCAAGGAAGTCGAGGCCGAGCAGAAGCGGCTGGACCAGCGCCTGCGCGACCAGCAGTTCTACACGCGCTCTCTCATCGAATCGAACATCGACGCGCTGATGACGACCGACGCGCAAGGCATCATCACCGACGTCAACAAGCAGATGGAGGCGCTGACCGGCTGCACCCGTGACGAGCTGATCGGAGCGCCGTTCAAGGACTACTTCACCGATCCGGACTGCGCCGAGGCCGGCATCAAGAAGGTCCTCGCCGAAGGCAAGATCACGAACTACGAGCTCACCGCCCGCGCCCGAGACGGCAAGGAGACGGTGGTCTCCTACAACGCGACGAACTTCTACGACCGCAACCGGAGGCTGCAGGGCGTGTTCGCCGCCGCCCGCGACGTCACCGAACGCAAGCGCCTCGACCAGGTGCTGCAGGAGAAGAACGTCGAGCTGGAGAGCGCCACGGTGGTCGCCGAGAAGGCGAACCGCTCGAAATCGGACTTCCTCTCCAGCATGAGCCACGAGCTGCGCTCTCCGCTCAACGCGATCCTCGGCTTCGCCCAGCTGATGGACTCGGACTCGCCGCCGCCGACGCCCTCGCAGAAGGAGAGCATCGGGCAGATCCTCCAGGCGGGGTGGCACCTGCTGAAGCTCATCAACGAGATCCTCGACCTGGCCAAGATCGAGTCGGGAAAGCTTTCGCTGTCGCTGGAGTCGGTGTCGCTGGGCGACGTCATGGCCGAATGCCAGCGCATGGTGGAGGGCGAGGCGCAGAAGCATGCCGTCCAGATGACCTTCCCCCGGCACGAGGACCCGTGCTTCGTCCATGCCGACCGCACGCGCCTGAAGCAGATCCTGATCAACCTCCTCTCCAACGCGATCAAGTACAACCGCGAGGGAGGCACCGTCGAGGTGACGCTGGCCACGGCCGCCCCGGGACGGGTCCGGGTGCGTGTCGAGGACAGCGGCCACGGGCTGCCTCCGGAAAAGCTGGCCCAGCTGTTCCAGCCCTTCAACCGTCTGGGGCAGGAGGCCAGCGGCGAGGAGGGGACCGGCATCGGCCTGGTAGTCGCCAAGCAGCTCGTCGAGCTGATGGGGGGAGACCTCGGTGTGGAGAGCACCGTGGGCTCGGGGAGCGTCTTCTGGTTCGACCTCACCTCCGGCGCCGAGCCCCAGCTGGAGGCCAGCGGGGCCGTCGAAGCGCGAGCGCCGTCCCTCTCGGGAGTCCTCAAGCAGCTGCGCGTCCTGCTCTACGTCGAGGACAACCCCGCCAACCTGAAGCTCGCCCAGCAGATCATCGCGCGCCGTTCCGACCTGAAGCTCCTGAGCGCGGTGACCGGCACGCTGGGCATCGCCGCGGCGCGCGCGCATCAGCCCGACGTGATCCTGATGGACATCAACCTGCCCGACATCAGCGGCATCGACGCGCTGGCGGTCCTGCGTAAAGACCCGGCCACCGCCCACATCCCGGTGATCGCCATCAGCGCCAACGCGATGCCGCACGACATCGAGCGGGGTCTGCAGGCAGGCTTCTTCCGGTATCTCACCAAGCCCATCAAGGTCGTCGAGTTCATGGAGACGGTGGACACGGCTCTGGAGGCCGCGGCGAAAGAGGAGACCGTATGACGAAGATCCTGATCGTCGACGACGATCAAAGGCTGCTGACGCTCTATTCGTCCATCCTGAGGCGAGAGGGATTCGAGGTCCTGACGGCCTCCGACGCGCGGAAGGGCCACGCCCTGGCCGTCTCGGCGCAGCCCGGCCTGATCCTGCTCGACGTGATGATGCCCAAGATCGACGGAGGGGACGCCCTGGGACGCCTGGGCGAAGACGCCAGCACCAAGGGGATACCGGTCATCTTCCTCACCTCCCTGGTCAAGGAGGCCGAGGTGGACGCCGGAGGTGGGAAGATCGGCGGACAGAGCTACATCTCGAAGTCCACCCCGATGCCCAAGTTCGTGGCAACGGTGAAAGAGGCGTTGTCACACACGGCGCGCAAGACGTCCTGAGGACGCTCCTCCGATGACGCTCGCCGCCGGCACGCGCGTCGGCTCCTACGAGATCACCACGCCGATCGGGGCCGGTGGCATGGGCGAGGTCTACCGGGCGCGCGACACCAAGCTCAACCGTGACGTGGCGGTCAAGGTCCTGCCGGTGGCGTTCGGCGAGGACCGGGACCGGGTGGCCCGCTTCCGGCGGGAGGCGCAGCTGGCCGCCTCGCTGAACCACTCCAATGTGGGTGCCGTCTACGGACTCGAGGAGACGAACGGCACGGTCGCCCTCGTCCTCGAGCTCGTCGAAGGCGAGGACCTCGCGGCGCGCCTGGCGGGCGGCGCGCTCCCGGTCGACGAGGCGATCGCCATCGCCAAGCAGATCGCCGAGGGCCTCGAGGCCGCGCACGAGAAGGGCATCGTGCATCGGGACCTCAAGCCGGCCAACGTGAAGCTCACCCGGGACGGCACCGTCAAGATCCTCGACTTCGGCCTCGCCAAGGCCTTCGAGGGCGACGCCGCCTCCGGCGACAGCGGCCTCTCGAAGTCCCCGACGATGTCGCGGCACATGACCGAGGCGGGGATGATCCTCGGCACCGCGGCCTACATGTCCCCCGAGCAGGCGCGCGGCCGTCCGGTCGACAAGCGCTCCGACATCTGGTCCTTCGGCGCGGTCCTCTACGAGATGCTGACCGGCCGTCGCCTCTTCGAAGGGGAGACGGTGACCGACGTGCTGGCGGCGGTGCTGAGGGCCAATCCCGACTTCTCGGCGCTGCCGGCCGGCGTGCCGGCCGCCGCGGTGCGGGTGCTGCACCAGTGCCTGCAGCGGGACCCGAAGCTCCGGCTGCACGACATCGCCGACGCCCGCATCGAGCTCGGCGAGGCCGCCGAGGAGCCGGTGTCGGGCCCGGCAGCGGTTGCCGCCCGGGGCCGCGCGCCGGTCCTGCCGTGGGCGATCGCCGGGCTTCTGCTGGCCGCGCTCGTCGGCGCGGTCGTCACCAGGCCTCGACCCGAGACCGCCAAGAAGACGGTGCGCTTCGTACTCACCCCTCCGCCGGGCGGCATGTTCTCGTCGTGGCCGGCGCTCACCACCGACGGGACGACGCTCCTCTACGGGGTCCGGTCCGGGAAGGGGGACAACGTCTTCTGGACGCGCCGCCTCGACTCCGAGGATTCCAAGCCGCTGCCGGTCGTCCTGACCTCTATCCGTTTCCCGTTCTGGTCGCCCGACGGCAAGTCGGTCGCGTACGGCTCGGAAGGAAGGCTGGTGCGCTTCGACCTCGCCACGTCGCGACCACAAGGGATCTGCGCGGCTCCCTCGATCTTTCACGGCGCCTGGGGAGCCCACGGGGACATCCTCCTGGTGCCGTTCTACGGCGCCGGGATCCACCGCGTCTCGGCCGGGGGCGGCACGCCGGTCCCGGTCACGGCCGTCGACGCCAGCCACGGCGAGGTGGCACACCTGAACCCGCAATTCCTCGCCGACGGCCGCCGGTTTCTCTTCTTCGCGCGCCTCAAGCACGCCGGACAGGACCGCGAGGGCTGGATCTGCGCCGCCTCGCTGGGAGGCAAGGACGTCAAGAAGATCCGGCAGGCCGACACGCTGGTCGGGAGCGGGGACGGCTCGCTCTACTTCACGAACGAAGGAATCCTGATGGTCCAGCCCTTCGACGAGAGCTCGCTGGCGACGCGTGGCGAGCCCGCGGCGATCCCGGGCCGCGTGGTCCATGAAGGGGACACCGCGACGGCCGACGCTTCCATCGCGCGCGACGGGACGCTCGCCTTCCGCTCCGACCCGCCGCGCCTGCGCCAGCTGGTGCTGGTGGACCGTACCGGCAAGAGGCTCAAGCCGATCGGGTCCCCGGGCGAGTTCGTCGAGCCGGTCCGGCTCTCCCCCGACGGCAGCCGGGTCGCCGTCGGCAAGATCGACGAGCGGACCGCGCTGACGAACCTCTGGGTGCTGGACGTCGACGGCGGAGCCGCCGTGCGCCTCACCTCGGGCCGGCAGGAGGAGCGCCACCCGGTGTTCTCTCCGGACGGCGCCAGCCTGGCGTTTTCGACGGACCGCGACGGTCCGTACGACATGGTGGTGCGGTCGCTGGCCGGCGGCGCCGACCGTACGTTGCTGGCGACGCCGTTCGACAAGCTGCCCTATGGCTGGACGCGAGAAGGCGGGCTCTTCTACCAGAACAGCGATCCCAAGGGCGCGGCGTTGTGGCAGCTCTCGCCGGAGAAGGGAGCCAAGCCGCAGGCCCTCGGGGCCGCTCCCTGGGACGCCGACTCGGCGATATCGCCCGACGGCCAGTGGATCGCGTACATGTCAAGCGAGACCGGCCAGAGCGAGGTCTACGCCCGGGCCGCGGCGGCCGAGGGTGCCAAGATCCGCGTCTCGCTCGACGGTGGCCGCAATCCCCGCTTCCGGGGCGACGGCAAGGAGGTCTTCTTCGTGGGCAAGGACCAGATGCTGATGGCCGCTCCCTGGCCCCCGGTCGCGACGGCGCGGCGCCCGCCGCAACCGCTCTTCACGATGCCCTCTTCCGCGCTCAACTACGCGCCGTTCGACGTCTCGGGCGACGGCGAGAAGTTCCTGATCTCCGAGCCGCTGGAGACGACGACGCGGACGGAGATCACCGTCGTGGTGAACGGCGTCCGGTGAGAGGCACCTCCGCGCTCCTGTCGCTCCTCGTCGCCGGAACCGCCGTTGCCGCTCCGCGTCACCCGGCTCCGCGGCAGGCCCGCGTCGGCGTCGTCCTCAGCGCGACCGGCGCCGGCAGCATCTACGGCGTGAGCTCCAGGAGGGGCGTGGAGCTTGCCGTGGACGCCGTCAACGCCGCGGCGGGCCCGTCCGATCCGCTCCTGGAGCCGCTGTACCTCGACGACGCCAGCGACACCGCCACCGGGCAGAAGGCCTTCAAGAAGGCGAGCCGCAGCGAGAAAGCGCTCCTGATCCTCGGGCCGACGCTGAGCGTGGTCGCCTTCGCGGCGGACCCGCTGGCGCAGAAGGACGGCGTCCCGGTCCTGGGCGTCAGCAACACTGCGCCGGGTCTCACCGCGATCGGGGACTTCGTCTTCCGCGATTCCCTGTCCGAGGCGGTCGCCATCCCACGCCTGGTGCATGTGGTCCACGGCGCGACCGGCTTCACCAGCGCCGCGCTGGTGACGCAGTCCGCAGACCCGTACACCCTCGGCGCCGCCCAGGCGTACCGCGCCATCGCCGCGGCCGAGGGGATCCCGATCCTGAGGGAGGAGACGTTCGCGAAGGGCGACACGGACTTCACGGCGCAGCTCACGGCCATCCGGGACGCGTCGCCGGGCGCGGTCTTCCTGGCGGCCTTCGCCGGCGACGCGGGCGCGATCGTGAAGCAGGCACGGGACCTGGGCATCGGCGCGAGCACGTTGATGCTCGGCGGCATCGGGATCAACTCCCCGGCGTTCCTGGCGGCCGCGGGGCCAGCGGCCGAGGGGGCTTACGTCGCCGCCGCCTGGAACGCGGCGATCCCGGATGCGCAGAGCCAGGCGTTCGTCGCGGCCTTCACCGCGCGGTTCGGCGCGGCACCCGATCAGTATGCCGCCCAGGCCTACGCCGGAATCCAGATCGCCTACCGCGCCATCTCCGCGGCCGGGAGCGTCGACGACCGCGGCGCCGTGCGCGACGCGCTGGCAGCGATCCAGGAGCTGCCGACGGTCCTCGGCCCGTTCTCGTTCACGGCGGAACGCGAGGCCGACATCGAGCCGGTCGTGCAGGTCGTGGTGGGAGGGGCGTTCACCGTCCTCCCCTGAGCACCCTACCGGCCTGGTGATGGCGGATCAGGTGAGCGCCAGGTACTCGTGCACCAGCCGCACCGCCATGGACCCTTCGCCCACGGCCGCGGCGACGCGGTTCATCGCGCTGGCGCGCACGTCGCCCGCCGCGAAGACGCCCGGGACGCTGGTCTCCAGCGGCAGCGGCTGCCGCGTCTCCTTCCAGGTGCGGGTGAAGGCCTCGGCCGCGGTCAGGTCGCGGCCCGTCAGCACGAAGCCCCGCTCGTCCCGGAGCACGCCGGGCGGGAGCCAGCCGGTGCGCGGGAGCGCCCCGATGAGGACGAAGACCGCGCTCGCTTCCTCGACGAGCTCGGAGCTGTCCTCGAGGGATCGGAGCGCGACGCGCTCGAGGTGCCCCTCCCCCTCGACCCGCGACAGCTCGGTGCGCGGCCGCAGCCGGATGTTCGGGGTGGCCGCGATCTGGTCGATCAGGTAGGCCGACATCGTCGCCGCGAGGTCCGTGCGCCGGATGACGATCTCCACCTCGGAGGCGTAGCGCGCGAGGTACAGCGCTCCCTGGCCGGCCGAGTTCCCGCCACCGATCACCAGCACCCGCTGTCCTCGGCAGGCGATCGCTTCGGTCGTGGCCGCGCCGTAGTAGACGCCGGCGCCGTTGAAGTCGACGGCGCCGGCGGCGAGATGCTCGCGGTAGGTCATGCCGGTCGCGACCAGGAGCGTCCGCGTCACCAGCTCACGCTCGTCGCTCAGCTTCAGCCGCTTGTAGCCGGCGTCCAGGTCGAGGCCCGCCGCCTCCACCGGAATGAGCATCTCCGCGCCCAGTCGCTGCGCCTGCGTGACCGCGCGGCGGGTGAGCTCGCTGCCGCTGACGCCTACCGGGAAGCCGAGATAGTTCTCGATCCGCGAGCTCGTGCCCGCCTGGCCCCCGGGCGCGTGCTTGTCGACCAGCAGCGTCCGAAGCCCCTCCGACGCCCCGTAGACCGCGGCGGCCAATCCGGCCGGCCCGGCCCCCACGATCACCAGGTCGTAGAGGTCGCGGGCCGCCGAAAGCGATCGGCCGAGGCGCTCGGCCACCTGCCGGGGCTCCGGGTTCGCGAGCACCGATCCGTCCTCGAAGACCAGCGCCGGCAGCTTGTCGAGCGTCAGGCCGGCGGCCTCGAGCACGCTCCGCGCGCCCGGGTCCCGCTCCACGTCGAGCCAGCGATACGGGACCAGGTTGCCCGCCAGGAAGTCCTTGACGGCGTGCGACCGGGGCGACCACTGATGGCCCAGCAGCCGGAGACCGGAGGCCTCGGGAAGGACCTCGGCGAGCCAGCCGTCGAGGAGGTCGTCCACCACCGGGAAGAGGCGCTCCTCCGGCGGGTCCCACGGCTTGCCGAGGTAGTGGTCGAGATGCGCGTCGTTGATGGCGCGGATCGCGGCCTCGATGTCGGAGTACGCGGTGAGGAGGACGCGCCGCGCCTGAGGGTAGACCTCGCGGCAGCGGGCCAGCAGCTCCACGCCGAGCATGCCTGGCATGCGCTGATCGCTGACGACCAGCGCCAGCGAGTCCCCGCGCACCTTCAGCTCCCGCGCCGTGGCCAGGCCCTCTTCGCCGGAGGCGGCGCCCACCACCGTGTAATCGGCGCGGTAGCGCGACCGCAGGTCTCGCCGCACCGCGGCCAGGACCTGCGGGTCGTCGTCCACCACCAGCAGGACGGGCTTCTTCGCGTCCGTCTTGCTCACGACGCCACCGCCGGCGGGGTCTCGGGGCGCAGCGACGGCGGAGCCCCCGGCATGATCGGCAGCGTGACCCGGAACTCCGTCCGCCCGGGCCGCGAGTCCACGTCGATGTCGCCCTCCCAGAGGCGCACCAGCCGCCTTGAGATGTCGAGGCCGAGGCCCGTCCCCTGTCCCACCGGCTTGGTGGTGAAGAAGGGCTCGAAGATGCGCTGGCGGATCTCAGCCGGAATGCCGGGGCCGTCGTCGGCCACGACCACCGTCACCTTGTTCCCCGCGCGCCTCGCCGTCACCTCGACGTGGCCCGAGGGGGGCGCGGCGTCGAGCGCGTTGTCGATGAGGTTCGCCCAGACCTGGTTCAGCTCTCCGGCTCGCGCGTTCACGCGAGGGAGGTCGGAGTCGACCTCGACCGTCACCGCGATCGCCTTCGCCCGCGCCTTCGCCTTGAGGACGGTGATGGTGCTGGTCAGCCCCTGGTAAAGATCCACCGGCTCGGCCGCCGACGACTGGTCCATCCGCGTGAATCCTTTTACCGCCCCGACCAGGCCCGAGATGCGCGAGGCGGCCTCGCGGATCTCCGCCGAAAGGCCGCGGACCGAGCATCCCGCGGCGACCCAGCGGAGCGCCGCCGCCAACGCCGGCCCGCCGAGCGTCGCCGCCAGGTGGTCGAGGCTCTCCTCGGTGGCGGCCGTCTCCGCGAGCGCCTCGGCCAGCTCGTCCCGAAGGGCCGCGTCGACACCGTAGACACCGTGGCCCTCGAGCCAGTCGGCCAGGTCCTCTACGCGGGCCGCCTCCTCGATGGGAGAGCGCGCGGCCCGCGCGGGCCCCGCCACGCAGGCGCGAAGGTCCTCCAGGGCGGAGAGCTGGTCGTCCGACAGCCGTGCGCGGGCCAGGGCATACGAGGCCTCTTCGGACCAGGCCAGCCGCTCCGAGAGCAGCCGCGAGCTGCGCTCCACCGCCGAGGCCGGGTTGTTCAGCTCGTGTGCCAGTCCCGCGGCCAGCTTGCCGACCGAGACCAGCTTCTCGTCGTGCAGCGCGCTGGAGGTAAAGAGCCGCGCCCGATCCACCATCACGTGCACCAGCAGCGCGGTCAGCTCGTGGCATTCGAGGATCAGCGCCGGCAGGTGGGCGCGGTCGAGGGCTGCAATCTCCGTGGGCTCCTGGGCCACCACGTCCCCCGGCGGGGCGACCAGGCGCGAGTACGGCAGGAGGCCGGTGACGTCGCCGCCCCGCCATTCCGCCACCCTGTGGAGCCCCGCTCCGCGGTCCACGTGGATGGCGAGGCGCCCGGAGAGGATGACGAAGAGCCCGTCGACGCGCCCGCTGGCCTTGGCCGTCAGCACGCCGCCGGTGTCGAGGCGGCGGAGGCTGGCCCGCGCGGCCAGCCACTGGAGCTGCTCGCGGGGTGCCGAGCCGACGATCCGGTGCGCCAGCAACCGCTCGAGCATGTCGACGTCCGTCATGCGCTCACTCGCGGCACACATGCTAAGGCCAGCGGCGCTCCGGGTGTCGCCCTGACCTGCTGCGTATGAGATCCGTCATGACACCCCTGCCCGCTCAGGGGTACATTGAATGCGCAAGGAGGAGCGATGCTCGGACGCGTCGGCAGGGAACGCTGGATCGGCGCCGCCTGGGGCACGCTCTTCACCGCGGGCCTGGCCGTCCTCATCGTCGTCGGCTCCCGCCGCCTCCAGCACTTCGACGCGGCGCTGGTCGGATACACCTTCGCCGTCCTCTTCGCCACCTTCGCGATCACCTACCGCTACGCGATGTGGCTGCAGCGCCCGCCCACCCGCCTCTACTGGGTCCGCGGCTGGCAGGTCTTCTTCCGCCCGCGGTACCTCGCCAGCAACCTGGCGAGCTGGGTCCGCCGCGTCACCGCCGACTTCGCGCTGAATCGGTTCATCTTCCGGCGCGGAGAGGCGCGCGGGCTGGCGCACGTCCTGATCATGTGGGGGTGTCTGCTGGCGTTCGCGATCACCTTCCCGCTGGTCTTCGGCTGGATTCACTTCGAGACGCTGCCGGGTGACGTGGAGTCCTACCGCACGTTCGTGTTCGGTTTCGCCACCTCGTCGTTCAAGGTCCACTCCGTCGTCGCCTTCCTGATCTTCCACGGGCTGGTCTGGTCGTCGTTCCTGGTCATCGCCGGCGTCATGCTGGCGATGCGGCGGCGGATGCGCGACCACGGCGCCGCGGCCCTGCAGCGCTTCGGGGAGGACTTCCTCCCGCTGATCCTCCTCTTCGCGATCAGCATCACCGGGCTCCTCCTCACCGCCAGCTACACCTGGATGCAGGGCTACGGCTACGACTTCCTGGCGCTCCTGCACGCCATCACCGTCATCTTCACGCTGCTCTACCTGCCGTTCGGAAAGTTCTTCCACATCTTCCAGCGCCCCGCGCAGCTCGGCGTGAGCTTCTACAAGGACGTGGCCGCGAAGGAAGGGATGGCGCGCTGCCGCCGCTGCGATCAGGAGTACGCGCCGCTCCTCCAGGTGAACGACCTGATCGAGGTCGAACGCGAGCTCGGCTACCGCTACGAGACCGACACACCCGGAGTGGCGCATTACCAGCGTATCTGCCCGGCCTGTCGGCGGTCGATGCTGGCCATCGCGCAGGGTCGGCTCTGGAGCGGGCAGGCCCATTCCGGCGTCATGAGGGTCGATTAGAGATGGCCACGCTGCCGAGAGAGCAGGACGTCCTGGCCAACACCTGGGGACCGCACCTCAACCGGATGGAGGGCGCCCAGCTCGACACCGGCGTCGAGCCCGACCGGATCGTGCCGACGCACTGCTGCTTCTGCGGCCAGCAGTGCGGCATCAACCTGAAGGTCAAGGACAACCTGGTGATCGGCTTCGAGCCGCGCTACGACTTCCCGTTCAACAAGGGGATGCTCTGCCCGAAGGGGGTGAAGCGCTACCTCCAGGGCGGCCACCCGGACCGCCTGTTGACGGCGCTGCAGCGCGATCCGGCCAGCGCCGGCGGGTTCGTCCCGATGGCCTACGACGCGGCCATCGCACGGGTCGCCGCGGAGATCGAGCGCATCCAGTCGCGGCACGGGCCGAACGCGTTCGGCGTGCTCTCGGGCGCGAGCCTCACGTCCGAGAAGGCCTACCTGATGGGCAAGTTCGCCCGCGTTTGCCTGAAGACGAAGTACATCGACTACAACGGCCGGCTCTGCATGGTGAGCGCCGGAGCCGCGAACAAGAAGGCCTTCGGCATCGACCGGTGCGCGAACCCGTGGGACGACATCCTGAACGCCGAGGTCGTGCTGATCGCCGGGTCGAACACCGCGGAGTGCTCGCCGATCACCACCAGCTACGTCTGGCAGGCGCGCGAGAACGGCGGGAAGGTCATCGTGGTCGACCCGCGCATCACGCCGATCGCGCGCACCGCCGACCTCTTCCTGCCGGTGAAGCCGGGGCGCGACGTGGCCCTCTTCAACGGCATCCTGCACCTGATGATCGAGAACGGCTGGGTCGACCAGGCGTTCGTCGAGGAGCACACGGTCGGCTTCGAGGCGGTCGCCGAGCACGTGCGGCCATGGACGCCGCGGCGGACCGCCGAGGTGACCGGGATCGCCGAGAAGTCGATCCGCGCGGCGGCCGAGCTATGGGGCACGGCCAAGACCAGCTTCCTGATGCACGCCCGCGGCATCGAGCACCATACGCACGGCGTCGAGAACTGCCTCTCCACGATCAACATCGTCCTGGCCTCGGGCCGCCTCGGCAGGCCCCACTGCGGGTACGGAACCGTCGTCGGCCAGGGCAACGGGCAGGGCGGCCGCGAGCACGGCCAGAAGGCCGAACAGCTGCCGGGCTGGCGCGACATCTCCAACCCGGCTCACCGCGAGTACGTGGCCGGCGTCTGGGGGGTGAAGCCGGAGGAGCTACCCGAGGCCGGCGTCGACTGCTGCGAGATGATGCGCAAGATCGACGCCGGAGAGATCAAGGGGCTGCTGCTGATCTGCTTCAACCCGAAGGTGTCGCTGCCCGACAACGCCTTCGTGACCCGTGCCCTGGAGAAGCTGGAGTTCTTCACCGTCATCGACTTCTTCCTCAGCGAGACCGCGCAGCACGCCGACGTCGTCCTGCCCGGCTCGCTCCACGAGGAGGACGAGGGCGTGGTCTGCCAGGTCGAGGGGCGCGTCATCAAGATCAACAAGGCGGTCGACCCGCCCGGCGACGCCAGGCAGGACTGGCGGGTCATCCAGGACATCGCCCGGGCGCTGGGCCGGCCGCACGGCTTCACGTTCGAGAGCCCGCGGGAGATCTTCGACGAGCTGCGCGTCGCGTCGAAGGGGGGCGTCGCCGACTACTCCGGCATCACCTACGAAAGGATCGAGGCCAACAACGGCATCTGCTGGCCCTGCCCGAGCGAGGACCATCCCGGCACGCCGCGCCTCTTCGAGCCCGGCTCCTGGAACCCGATCGCCAAGGGCGCCGGCCCGTTCTACTTCCCGGACGGCAGGGCGCGCTTCCAGGTGGCCGCCTACCGGCCGCCCGCCGAGGACGTGGACGAGGAGTACCCGGTGATCCTCACCACCGGCCGGGTGGTCAGCCAGTTCCTCTCCGGCGCGCAGACCAGGCGCATCGGCCCGCTGGTGGACCAGTACCCGGAGCCGCTGGCCGAGATGCACCCGAAGCTGGCCGCGCGGTACGGCCTGGCCGACGGCGACTGGGTCACGGTCGAATCGCGCCGCGGCACCATGACGCTGCGCGCGCAGGTGGTGACCACCATCCGGCCCGACACGGTCTTCATCCCGTACCACTGGCCGGGGCGGCAGGCGGCGAACCAGCTGACCATCGCCGCCCAGGATCCGGTGTCGAAGATCCCGGAGTACAAGGTCTGCGCGGTGCGCCTGCGGCGCGGCGAACGCCCGGCGGAGCAGGGCGCTGCTGGGACCCCGTCGTGAGCGCGCTGGGCGGCCTGGACCTGCCGAGCCTGGCGCGCTCCCGTTCGCTCGGAGAGTTCTTCCTCGACCCCAACCGCTGCATCGGCTGCCAGTCCTGCGTGGCCGCCTGCAGCGAGTGCGACACCCATCGCGGGCATTCGATGATCCACCTGGAGTACGTCGACCGGCCGATCTCGGTGCAGACGGTGCCCGTCGTCTGCATGCACTGCGACTCGCCCACCTGCGCCGAGGTCTGCCCGGCCGACGCCATCAAGCGCACCGACGACGGCGTCGTCCAGACCGCGCGCAAGCCGCGCTGCATCGCCTGCAACAACTGCGTGCTGGCCTGCCCCTTCGGCGTGCCCAAGATGCAGGCCAGCTTCTCGCTGATGATGAAGTGCGACATGTGCTACGACCGCACGTCCATCGGCCTCAAGCCGATGTGCGCCAGCGTCTGCCCGTCGGGCGCGCTCTACTTCGGCAGCCGGGCCGAGATCGAGCAGCAGCGGCCGCGCTCCCAGCCGATCAACCGGTTCCAGTTCGGCCTCCAGACGATCACCACCAAGGTCCACATGATGGTGCCGCGCGATACCGGGATACGGCACGTCGACGTCCTCTCGGCCATGGTCGAGGACGCCCCCACCGGCCGCGCCGACATGCTCGAGTCCGTCTTCGACGAGATGTGACCGCGATGACGACGATGCCCGCTCCGCCGGAGGCCTCCGCGCCCGATCAGCTCTCGGTCCCGCCCGACGGCCGGCCGTACCACGATCAGCCGCAGTGGCGGAACGACTTCCCGATCGACTGGCCGCAGGACGAGTTCGTGGCCCGCCGCGACTTCACGAAGTTCCTGGTGCTGACCAGCCTGGCCTTCGTGGTCGGGCAGGTCTGGATCGTGGCCGAGAACCTCCTGCGCAAGCGCCGGGGACAGCCGCCGCTGAAGCGCATCGCCCGTGCGGACGAGATCCCGGTCGGCGGCTCGCTGGTCTTCGACTACCCGGACCCGCACGACATCTGCATCGTCGTCCGCCCCGGTCCCGACCGGTACTTCGCCTACGACCAGAAGTGCACGCACCTCAGCTGCGCGGTCATTCCGGACCTGGCGCGCGGGCGCCTCCGCTGCCCGTGTCACAACGGCTCCTTCGAGCTCACGACCGGCATCCCGACGGCCGGCCCCCCGCGCCGCCGGCTCCAGCGCATCCTCCTGGAGATCCGCGACGGCGACCTCTACGCGGTCGGCCGCGGGGTGCTGGCGTGAGGGCCTTCTCGCGCAAGCAGAAGACCACGATCGTCTTCGGCATCCTCTCCCTGGTCCTCATCCTGGTCGTGCTGCAGCTCTGGCTGCTCACCGCGACGATGAACGCCTTCCTGGCCGGGCAGGAGCGCGTGGTCCTCCCGGCGGCGGTCGCCAGCATCGTCTGCTTCGCGCTGAATGCCGGGCTGCTCTCCTACGTCTACCGGATGGAGCGGCGGTGACGCCGCTGTCCCAGCGTCTCTCGGACGGCATCCGCACCCTCCACCCCGCGTACTTCGCCCTGGTGATGGCCACGGGGATCGTCTCGATCGCCGCGCGGCTGCTGGAGATTCCGGTCGTGCCGCAGATCCTCCTGGGGATCAACGGCATCGCCTTCGCGGTGCTGTGGGGCGCGACGGCCGTCCGGATCGCGCGGTATCCGAAGGACGTCGCCGCCGACCTCTGCGATCACCAGCGCGGCGTGGGGTTCTTCACCGCGGTCGCCGCCACCAGCGTCCTCGGCTCGCAGCTGGTCCTCGTCGCCGGGCACAGGGGGTTCGCCTTCGCGTTCTGGATCGCCACGCTGCTCCTCTGGGTGGGCCTGGTCTACGCGGTCTTCACGGCGCTCACCGTGAAGGAGGTCAAGCCGGCGCTCGACAAGGGGATCCACGGCGGCTGGCTGGTGGCGGTGGTGGCCACGCAGTCGGTGTCGACCCTGGGGTCGCTCGTCGCTCCGAACACGGCGCACGTGGACCTCCTGCTCTTCGTGAGCCTCTCCTTCTGGCTGGCCGGCGCCATGCTCTACCTCTGGCTCATCTCGTTGATCGTCTACCGTTACTTCTTCTTTCCATTTGCCCCCTCGGACCTGATGCCGCCCTACTGGATCAACATGGGCGCGATGGCGATCTCCACGCTCGCCGGAACGCTGCTCATCGCCAACGAGAAGTCGTCCGCGCTGCTGGCGCAGCTCCACCCGTTCACGCTGGGCCTGACCATCTTCTTCTGGGCCACCGCGACCTGGTGGATCCCGATGCTGGTGATCCTCGGCTTCTGGCGGCACGTCTCAAAGCGGTTTCCGCTCACCTACAGCCCGCTCTACTGGGGCGCCGTGTTCCCGCTCGGCATGTACACGGTCTGCACCTTCCGCCTGGCGGACGCCGCCGGGATCCCGATGCTGCACGCCGTCGCGCGCCTGTTCGTCTTCCTGGCGCTGGCGGCGTGGGCCGTCACCTTCCTCGGGCTCCTGCGCAGCCTGCTCGCCGACGCCCGCGGCTGAGGCCTCAGGCCGACACCAGCCGCGCGAACCGCGGGTTGCCGCGCAGCGGGTCGAAGGTCGGATCCACCTTGAGCCACCCAGGGGTGAAGTTGGCTGGCTTCTTCAGCATGGGCTCGAGCAGGTCGAGCGCCTTCTCCGGCTGGCCGGCCAGGATGTAGATCCGCGCCAGGCACCCCAGGTAGTACGGGCCGAGGTACTCGTCCCTGGCGATCTGCTGGGTGGCGACCGCGCGCTGCCCGGCCCGCACCGCCTCCTCGCCCTTGCCGGCCAGCGCCAGCGCCAGGCCGTAGGTCGAGTTCAGCGGGCCGTCCTGAGGGTTGGCGGCCAGCTGCTTGCCGAGCTCGGTCAGCGCCCGCTCGGCGAGCCCGCGGGAGCGCTTCGCGTCGCCTTTCCAGGCATAGGCCAGGGAGAGCTTGGTGGCCCATTCCCCGCCGTCACCGCCGAAGTCGGCCGGGGTGAGCGTCAGCAGCAGGTCCTGCAGCTCCTCCGGCAGCGCGAAGGAGACCTCGTAGAAGGTGGCGAAGAAGGCCGTCAGCGCGCGCGGGTCCACCGTCTTCGAAGCGCGCCGCGCCACCTCGCGGGCCGCCGCCAGGTCCCCTTCGGCGAGCGACAGCAAGGCCTGGTTCTCGATGATCGAGATGTCGCCCGGCTCCACTGCCAGACCGCGCGCAAGGACCTCCCGCGCCTCGGGGATGCGGCGCAGCATGCGCAAGGCCGCGCCCAGACGCCGGTAGCTCAGGACGGACCGCGGATCGGCCCGGAGCGCCTGCCTGAGGAGCTCCACCGCGACGTCCCAGCGCCCCAGGCTCATGTTCGCGACCGCGCTGCCGGCCAGGGCCTGCGGGTTCGACGGCTCCAGCTTCCGCGCCCGCTCCGAAGCCTCCAGCGCCTGTTGCGGCTCGTGGCTGACCCAGCGCGCGTACTCCTCGACGGCGATGTGGCCGGCGGCCTGGTGCGGCCCGAGCTCCAGCGCCTTCTCGGACGCCTGCCTGGCGCTGGCGATCAGATCGGGCGACGGGGAGTTGTAGTAGAGGACGCTGCGGGCAATGCCCAGGTTGGCCCAGGCCTGCACGAAGGACGGGTCCAGCGCCACCGCGCGCTCGTAGTGGCCGATGGCCTTACGAAGCGCGGCGATGTCCACCGTCGCCAGGCCGGTCGAGACCTCGTCTCCCTTGAGCAGCGCGTCGTAGGCCTCCAGGTTGGTGGTGGGCCTCTGGGCCAGGCGGCGCTCCTCGGCCACGCCCAGCGCCACGCCCAGCTCGCCGGCCACGCTGGCGGCGATGTCCGACTGCACCTGGAAGACGTCGGTCAGCTCGGCGGCGAAGCGCTTCTGCCAGCGCGACGACGGCGCCCGCTTGGCGTGGACCTCGACCAGCTCCGGCGTCACCTGGACGCGCCCGCCGCCGGCTCCCTTCTCCCAGCGGATGGTGCCGGTGAGGAGGTAGCCGACGTCCAGCTCCTGGGCGATCTGCTGCGGCGTCTTGTTGGTCTTCTTGTAGGGCGTCGAGCTGGCGCGCGCGATGACGTCCAGCGACGGCAGCGAGGTCAGCTTGCCGCGCACCTCGTCGGCCACGCCGTCGGCGAAGTACTCCTGGTCGGCGGTGCCGAGGTTCTCGAACGGCAAGACCGCGATGCGTTTCGGGCCGGCGGCCGCCGGCGGCGCCTGCCGCCGCAGCAGCAGCACCGCGCCGGCCAGACCGGCCAGCAGCAGCGCCCCGGCGGCCAGCGGCCACCAGCCCTTCAGCGGCGGAGCGCGCCTCGAGGCCAACATCGGCGCCGCCCCGCTGCGGGCGCCGCTGACCAGGGCGGTGAGCTCGGCGACCAGCTCGGCGGCGCTCTGGTAGCGGTCCTCGGGCCGCTGCTCCAGGCAACGGCGGACGATCGGGGCCAGGTCCGGCGGCAGCGCGGCGTCCAGCGGATGGCCGCCGGCGATGGCCGACATCGTCTCGGCGGTGTTCTCGCCGCGGAAGGGATTGCGGCCGGTCAGCATCTCGTGCAGCACCACGCCGAAGGAGAAGATGTCCGAGCGCCGGTCGGCCTCCATGCCGCGCAGCTGCTCGGGGGACATGTAGTCGAGCGTGCCGAGCACGGTGCCCGGCTCGGTGACCGTGCCGGCGCCGAGCAGCGCGCTGGCGGTGCCGGCGCTGGAGGCCGCGCTGCGGGTCACCCGCTGCTTGGCGAGGCCGAAGTCGAGGATCTTGACGAAGCCGTCGCCGGTCACGAAGAGGTTGTCCGGCTTGAGGTCGCGGTGGACGATGCCCTTTTGCTGGGCGGCGGCCAGGCCGCGGGCCACCTGCAGCGCGTAGTCCAGCGCCACGCTCCGTGGCAGCGCACCGTCCCTCAGCCGCGCGTAGAGCGATTCGCCTTCCAAGAGCTCCATGACCGCGTAGACACGGTCCGCCTGGTGCCCCAGCTCGTGGATCCCGCGGATGTTGGGGTGCGAGAGCGCGGCCACCGCCCGCGCCTCGCGCTCGAAGCGGGGCAGAGCGTGCGGGTCCTCGGCGAAGCTCTCCGGCAGCACCTTGATCGCCACGTCGCGGTTCAGGCTGGGATCGAAGGCGCGGTAGACCTCACCCATCCCGCCCACGCCGAGCAGGGCGGTCACGCGGTACGGTCCGAGATGTGTGCCGGGGGGCAGCGTCATGGTACGGGCTGCGGGAGTTTACCGGTGCCGCGCCGCACTACTCGTGGCGCAGGGCCATCAGCGGATTCACACGCCCGGCGCGCCGTGCCGGGACCCAGCCGGCCAGCGCCGCCGCGGTCGCGAGCACCAGCGCGGCCACCAGGAAGACCCGCGGCTCGGTCGGCGTCAGGTCGAACAGGATGCTGCGCGACAGGCCGGTCAACAGGAGCGCCCCGCCGGTGCCGATGGCGATGCCCGGCAAGACGATCCCCGCCACCTGGCGCATCACCAGCCACGTCATGGCTCCCGGTGTGGCGCCGAGCGCCGCGCGCACGCCCAGCTCGTTGGTCCGCCGTGACACCTGAAACGCCAGCGCGCCGAAGACGCCGAGGCCGGCGACGATCAGGGCCAGGAGACCGAAGGCGCCGCCGAGCGTGGCCATGAGGCGCTCGGTCACCAGCGAGCGATCCACCAGCGTCGCGTACGAGTAGGCCGCCCGGACCTGCAGGGCCGGGTCGACCTCGCGGACCAGCCGCTCCACGATCGGCGCGAACCGCAGCGGAGTCCTTGTGGCCGGCCGCGCCAGAAACGCGTAATCGGTCGGGCCATCCCCCTGCCGCTGCATCCAAGAGACGTACAGGGTCTTGATCACCGGATCGCGCAGGCTGCGGTACTTCGCGTCGCGGACCACGCCCACGATCTCGTAGGTGACGCCGGCGTTGGTGATGCGGCGGCCCAGGGCAGGCCCGGCGCCGAAGAAGGCGCGGGCGAAGGTCTGGTTCACGATCGCGACTCTCGGCGATTGCTGGTGGTCGCGGTCCTCGAACTCGCGGCCGGCGACCAGCGGAGTGCCGAGCGTGGCGAAGTAGCCGGGCCCGATGACGTTGAAGGCGGCGCTCTCCGCGTCGGCCGACCCGGAGGCATGGCCTTCCACCTGGATGGCCTTGGTCCAGAGGCTTCCGCTGACCGGGAGGACCTTGGTCGCGCTCGCGGCGGCGATGCCCGGCACGGCGCGCAGGCGATCCAGCAGCGCCTGCTTCACGGCCCGGCTGCGCTGGTCCCCGTAGCGCCGGCTGCTCTGGAGGTCCACGATGAGGAGGCCGTCGCTGTCGAACCCGCGGTCGACCGCGTAGAGCCTTACGAGGGTGCCGAGGAACAGCGTCGCGCCGACGGTCAGCATCATCGAGATGGCGAGCTGCGACACCACCAGCGCCTGTCCGAGACGGCGAGATCCGTGCGCGGGCACCTCCTTCAGGGCCGGGCTGGCGTGCCCGCGGACCGCCCGCAGCGCGGGGGCGAGACCGGAGGCGAGACAGGCCACGAGCGACACCGCCGCGGTGAACGCAACCACGCGCCCGTCGGGCGCGACCGCCAGCTCTATCGCGTCGCCGTTGGCGACCATCGTCAGCAGCAGGGTCCCGAACCACCAGGCGACGACGAGGCCCAGGGCCCCGCCCAGCGCCGCCAGCAGCAGGCTCTCGGTGAGGAACTGCCGGATCAGCCGTCCGCGGCCGGCGCCGATCGCCAGGCGGATGGAGACCTCGCGCTGGCGCGCCGCCGCGCGCGCCAGCAGCAGACCCGAAAGGTTCACCCCGGCCAGGAGCAGGACCAGCGCGACGATGCCCATCAGGATCAGGAGCGACCGGCGGTGGTCGTAGCGAAGGGGATTGACGCCGTCGGCGGCCGGCAGCACGCCGGCGCGCGCGCTCAGGATCTCGGCCCGCTCGTTCTCGGGCGCCGCGGCGGCGACCGACTGCAGGAACCCGCGCCAGAGCACCTGCACCTCGGCGTCGGTCTCCTGGACGGTCGCCCCCGGCTTCAGCCGGGCGATGAGGCTCAGCCAGTAGGTGGTCGGATCACGGCGCGTCTTCTCGCTGACCAGCTCGTCGATCAGGCCGACCTGAGGGAGGGTGATGTCCGCGACGCGTCCGGGCCGCAGGCTCTGGAAGGAGGCCGGCGTCACGCCGACGATGGTGAAGCCGCGATCGCGGATGGTGACGACGCTGCCGAGGGCGGCGGGGCTCCGGCCGAAACGCCGCTTCCAGTAGCGCTCGCTGATCACCGCCGCCGGCATCGCCGAGGCCGGGTCGTCGTCCGCCGGCGTCAGCAACCGGCCGGCGACCGGCTCGAGGCCGAGCGTGACGTGGTACCCGCCGGTCACCAGGTCGGCGGTGACGAACTCCTCGGCGCCGCCGATGGCGACCGCCAGGTCGGTGCTCCAGTGAACGGCCAGGCTGGAGAGGGACGGGAGGTTGCCGCGGAGGTGCTCGAACAGCGGAGTCGACACACCGACGGGGCCCCCGTCCGGGACGATCCGGGCGATCTGCACCAGGCGCCTCGGCTCCTTCACCGGCAGCGTCCGCAGCATCACGGCGTTGATCAGGCTGAAGATGGCGCCGTTGGCGCCGATGGCGAGCGCCAGGAGGAGCACGGCGACCGCGGTGAACCCGGCATTCCGCCTCAGCGTCCGGCAGGCGTAACGGAGGTCCTTGGCCAGGTCGTCCAGCCATCGGCCACGCACGTCCCGGACCTCCTCGGCGATCTGCGGCAGGCCGCCGAACTCCAGGAACGCCCGCCGCTCGGCCTCGCTTCGGGTCAGGCCGGCGGCGACGTGGTCCTCGATCAGCCGGTCGCGGTGGAACTGAAGCTCGTCCTGGATCCGCGTCGCGCGGCGGGTCAGGAAGCGGCGGAGGGAAGGGAGCCGCATCGGGCCGTCACCCCAGGACCCCGGAGATCGCCGCCGACAGCCGAGCCCAGCTGGCCCGCTGCTCCTCGAGCTGCTTGCGACCGAGACGGGTGAGCGCGTAGAACCGCGCGTCGCGTCCGGTGTCGGACGGGCCCCACTCGGCCCGCAGCCAGCGGCGCTTCTCCAGACGGTGCAGGGCGGGGTACAGCGAACCCTGCTGGACCTGGAGCACGTCTCCGGACATCTGCTGGAGGCGCCGCGCGATCGCGTACCCGTGAATCGGGCCGAGCGCGATGACCCTCAGGATCAGCACGTCGAGCGTCCCCTGCAGGAGGTCGGAACCCTGCCGGTCAGCCTTCCCGGGTGTCATACCTAGGCGTTCTACACGTTGATAGGTAGAACGTCAAGGTATCGGAGGAGAGGTCACCCCCTCGGGACGAGCCGGCCGCCCGCCGGGGGCGCCACGCGGCCCCTCGTTCGCAGGTACGTCATCACGACGTCGGACAGGAGCACGCCGTCGTCCGACGTCCTCTCCGCGGCGAGGAACGTCGTGTAGAGGTCGCCACCCTGCGCGACGAAGCTGTTGGTGGCGACCGCGTAGACCCTCTCGTCCTCGATCGGCTTCCCGGCGATGCTGGTCTCGACCAACCGGCTTCCGGCGGGGAGCGAGACGTCGTACACCGCCCGGATCCCCGACACTTGCAGCAGACCCCGCTCCAGCGTGAGCCCCTGCTCGAGGACCTCTCGGATTTGCCGGCCGGTCATGCGCAGCGTGACCAGGCCGTTCATGAATGGGAGCGCGTCGACGACGTGACCCTTGGTCACCGCGCCCTCGGGCAGGTCCGCCCTCAGTCCGCCGGCGTTCTGGAACGCCACCTCGGCCCCGGTCGCCTCACGCATCACGTCGGTCACGAAATCGCCGAGCGACGACTCGACGTTGTATTCGCGGACCAGCCGCTTCTGGCAATGGCCGACCACCTCGCCGATCGTCCTGGCCGCCTGCTCCCGATAGGGCGCGAGGGCCGCGACGACCACCGGGTCGGGGGTGAGCTGGTCGCTCCAGACCTTCAGCAGCTCCCCCCGGTGCTTCACGATCTTCCGGCCGCGCAGCCAGAGCTTCAGGTAGCCCAGGCGGGTCCCGTAGCCATAGGTCTGCACGATGATCGTGCCGGTCTCGGGGTGCACGAAAGGCGTCTCGATCCCGCGGTGCGCGTGTCCGCCCACGAAGACGTCGATGCCCGGGACCGCGCCCGCCAGCTTGACGTCCTCGTCGAAGTCACGCTGGACCTCGGGATGCGCCTCGGCGTCGGTCTGCATGGGGCCGGTCTTCCCCTGGTGCGCGATCACCACGACCAGATCCACCTTCGGGCGGAGCTCCTTCACCGCGGCGGCGACCTCGCCCTGCGGATCGGTGAAGTCGAGCGCGGTGATCCCGGAGGGCAGCGCGACGCTCCGGGCGTCCATGCCGATGATCCCGATGACGCCGAGCTTCACGCCGCCTCGCTCCACGATCGCCCACGGCTTGCTGTAGCGCCGGCCCGACTCCTTCAGGTAGATGTTCGCGCCGAGCACCGGGAACGGCGCCTTCTCCATCAGCGGCGTGAACACTGCCGAGCCGTAGTCGAACTCGTGGTTTCCGATCGCCATCGCGTCGAAGCGCATCGCCGCCCACAGCTTCATCAGCGCCTCGCCCTTGGTGAGGAACGAGAACGTGCCGGTGAAGAGGTCGCCGCTGTCGAAGAGAAAGACCGGCGGCTCCTTGCGGCGAATGGTGTTGGCCAGCGCCGAGAGCTGCGCGGCTCCGCCGAGCCTCGGGCTGCCCGGCAGCCAGTACGCGGGGATCGGGTCGATCGCGCTGTGGAAGTCGTTGGTGTAGAGGATCGTCAGCTCGCGCCGGCGGGGCGCGCCGGCGGCCACGCCGAGAAGCGCCACTACGAAGAGGAAGACCGGAACGCGACGCCGGCTGCTCACGAGCGCGGCTACTCCGGCCGCCGCGCCTTCTCCGCCAGGATACCGGTGTACTCCTTGATCTTGAAGATGGCCATCATCATCTCGAGGCCCATCCGCACCATGGCGAGGTAGAGCACCGCGACCAGAGGCATGACGACGATGCTGATCACCAGCCCGACCAGCCCCCGTGCGAAGCCTGCCCGGAAGCCGGCGAGGCTGGTCAGGATGCCGCCGGCCACCAGCAGCCCCAGGAGCACCATGAAGACGATGTAGACGGCCTTGATGAGCTTCGGGGTCAGCAGGTGGTTGAAGCTGGTGTCGAGGAGCGCCTTGAAGACCCCCGCCTGCTCCTCGACGCGCGCGCGCGCCTCGTCCGCGGAGATCCGCATCACCGGACCGCCAGGAGAGTCGGCGGGGTGCGACGGCTGCGGCGCTGCCGGCCGCGGCGGCGGCTCCGGCACCCGCTCCGGCGCGCTCGGCTTCGGCTCCGGCGCCTGCTCCTTGAACTGGGCCAGGGTCCGGGGATCGGTCCAGCTGGCCATGCCTGGCGCCCAGACCTTGACGTCCTGCCCCTTGCTGCGAGACAGCAGCTCGCGAACCTGGGCGGTGTCGTGCTCGCCGGGAAGCTGGGCACCCTCTACGACGACGTGCCACTTCTCTTGAGCCATGTGCTCCCTCCTTAACGCGGATGTCTCGTGCGGGAGTCTGCCCGACTCCGTGCCCGGGTAGGTCCTCGAAGCTAAGATCGGCCCGTTTTGGAGGTAGCCGCTTGGCGGAAGCGCTTTCACGCCGTCTCCAAGGCGACCCTCGAGGCGCTCGCCTCCGCGGCGAAGTCGGGCAGCCTGAGGCGGTCGACGCTCGGGATGTCGGTCCGCGAGATCGTGAAGGACGGCGGCGCCGAGCGCGTGGCCCTCGAGCTCGACCGGCTCTTCGGGGAGGGCCTCTCGGAGCAGCAGATCGGCGAGCTCCTTCAGAAGCTCGCCAACCGGAAGGTTGTCAGGGCCGTGGAAGCCGCAGCCGGGCGCGTGTCCCGCCGAGCGGCGAGTCCTCCAGCGTCACCGAGCCGCCATAGAGCTCGGCCAGATCGCTGACGATCGCCAGGCCGAGCCCTGATCCCCCGCCCTGCTGGTCGGCCTTCACGCCCCGCTGCAGCACCTGAGCGCGCATCGACGGATCGAGGCCCGGGCCGTCGTCGTCCACCGAGAGGCCGAGCCAGGCGTCGTCGACGAGGGACGACACGACGACCCGGGAGCGCGCCCACTTGCAGGCGTTGTCGAGGAGGTTCCCCAGCATCTCGTCGAGGTCCTCCCGGCGCCCCCGGATCTGGTGCTGCGGAGAGACCTCGGCGTCGATCGCCAGCTCGCGCCCGGCGTGCAGGCGCAGCATCGTGCGGACCAGGCCCTCCACCGAGGGAAGGACCGCGCAGCGGAGTCCCGGCGCTACGCCTGCCGATGCGGTCGCGCGCGCCCGGGCCAGGTGATAGTCGATCAGCCGCTGCATCCGATCGATCTGCTGCTGGAGCGTCGCCGCCAGGTCGTCGTGGCCGGCGGCGCCGGCCTGCTCGGCCTCCTGCGCCAGCACCGCCAGCGGCGTCTTCAATCCGTGCGCCAGGTCTCCCGACGTGGTGAGCGCCCTATTGATCGCCCGCTCGCGGTCCTCGAGCAGCCCGTTCAGGTCGTTCACCAGCGGCTGCACCTCGGTCGGGTAGTCGCCTTCGATCCTCTGCCTGCGCCCTTCGCGCACCGAAGCGAGGCTCGCCCGAAGGCTCCCCAGCGGTGCCACCGCCTTGCGCACACCGAACAGCCCCCCCGCGACCAACGCCGCGGCGGCGAGGCCCATCGCCACGTAGTACGTCGCCGGATGGCGATGCGCCGGATGGTTCCGGAGGGTCCAGAGCAGCAACGTCGTGACCGCGACGAGCACCACCGTCATCCAGACGATCCCCCCGACCAGCAGGCGGGTGCGGAGAGAACCCTTCAGGATTCCGTCCCGATGCGATACCCCAATCCCCGCACGGTCTCGATCGTCGAGGCGCCGAGCTTCCGCCGGAGGCGCGCGACGAAGACTTCCACGGTGTTCGAGTCGCGGTCGAACGACTGCGAGTAGATGTGCTCGGTCAGCTCGGCCTGCGAGACGACGCGGCCACGATGGTGCATCAGGTAGGAGAGCACGCGCAGCTCGTGGCTGGTCAGCTTCACCGGCCGGCCGTCGAGCGTGACCTTCGAGGTCCTCGGGTCCAGCGCCAGCGCTCCGTGCCGCAGCTCCGGGGCGACCTGTCCGCTGGAGCGCCGGATCAGGGCCCGCAGCCGCGCCAGCAGCTCCTCCATGCGGAAGGGCTTGGTGAGGTAGTCGTCGGCGCCGCCGTCGATGCCGCGGACCTTCTCGCTCCAGGTCCCGCGGGCGGTGAGCACCAGCACCGGTACGCCGATTCCCTCGGCGCGCCAGCGCTCCAGGAGCGTCAGCCCGTCGACGCGGGGCAGCCCGAGGTCGAGGATGACCGCGTCGTAGGCCTCGGTGCTGACCAGGAGGTCGGCGCGTTCGCCGTCCCGGGCGACGTCGACGGCGTACCCCTGCTCTCCGAAGGTGGCGGCGAGCCGGTCGGCCAGCAGCGACTCATCCTCGACGATCAGGATCCTCATGCGTCCCGGCCATTGTCCCTCCGGCCTTCCGGCTCCACAGCCCGCTGGCGAGGAGGACCAGGGAAAAGGTCCCGGTCACACCGAGCGCCAGAAGCGTCCAGACGAACCGGAAGCCTCCGTACCTGGTGAAGTAGGCGCCGACGCCGACACCTTTCATGTGGAGGACGGGCACGGCCGCCGCAAGGAGCGACCCGAGCAGCGTGATGACCTGCCCCGATCGCCGTCCGGACAGGAGGAGCGTCCCGCACAGCCAGACGACCGAGATGAGCACGAAGCCGGCGAGGTTGGCCCACCCTCCAGGCTCGATGCCGCGACCGATGTCGTCGGTGAGGTGAATCGAAAACAGGAGGACGGACAGCAGAGACGTCACGGTCAAGAGGTCGTTGCGCTTCATGGGCACTCCTTGTCGAGGCAGCCTAGGGAGTGCCTGCTGAACGGGCGCTGAACAATCCGTTCAGTTTCCGTTCAGCAACGCCCGGGCACCATCGCGTGCGTGACGAAGACCCTTCTCCTCGTGCACATCGTGACGGCCTCGCTCGCCATCGTGGGCGGCTACACCGCGCTCTTCGCCGGGAAGGGCGGAACCCTGCATCGGCGGGCGGGGATGCTGTTCGTCTACACCATGCTCGTCATGGGCATCAGCGCCTCGGCGCTGGAGCTCCTCAAGACGCCCACCGGGCCGAACGTCCTCGCCGCGTTCCTGACGGCGTACTTCGTCGGCACGGCGCTGACGACCGTCCGCCCGGTGTCGCCATGGACCCGCCGCATCGATGTCGCGGCGCTGGGGATCGTGCTGGGCCTCGCCCTCGCCAATGCCGTGCGAGGCGCGGTCGTGCTCCTCGTGAGCGCCCGCGGCGGCGGGAGCGCCGGCTTCGCGCTCTTCCTGTTCTTCCTCTCCGGCTGCTATGTCGCGGCCGCCGCCGGCGACCTGCGCGTCATGCGCCACGGCCGGCCTCGAGGTGCCGCGCGTCTGAGGCGCCACCTCTGGCGGATGTGCTTCGCGCTCTTCGTGGCGGCGGCGTCGTTCTTCTCGATCCGCGAGCGCGTGGCAAGGATCCTTCCGGAGCCGTTCACCACCGGACCGATGCGCGCGCTGCCGATCCTGGTCCTGCTGGGCGCGATGCTGTACTGGCTGTGGAGGGTCCGCCGATTGGGCTCGATTTCGGAAGGATTACGTCTTTCTTCCGTGTCCTCGTCCCGCGGCCAGCACCAGATTCCCCGGCATGGGAGGTCGGACGTGGCGTAGGGCCGTCCTGGCGGCGGCGATCGGGATCCTCCTGGGACCGGCTCCCGCCGCCGGCCAGGAGGAGGACGTCGAGGCGCGCTATCGATGGTGGCTCGCCTCGCGGGTCGGCCCGGACGGCCGGATCCCTCCCGGCGCCCGGCTGAAGGCGCAGCGGCAGGTCGAGGCGCTCGAGAGCCAGCGCCAGCCGCTCCTGGGGCTGGGCGTCCAGTGGGAGGCGATCGGCCCGCGCCCCATCCAGAACGGACAGGTCGGGACCGAATACGCGGAACGCGCGATGGCCGGCCGGGTGGCGTCCCTGGTGGTGGACCCGAAGAACCCTGCTCGCTGGTTCGCCGGGGCGGCGACCGGCGGCGTCTGGGAGACGCGGGACGCCGGCGTCAGCTGGCGGACCACCACCGACGCCGCCGCGTCGCTCTCGATCGGCGCGCTGGCGATGGACGAGAACGGCGTGATCTGGGCGGGCACCGGCGAGGGGATCTACACGAACCCCGTCTACCCGGGCGAAGGGGTCCTCCGCTCGACCGACGCCGGCAACACCTGGCAGCTGCTGGGCGCCGCGGCCCTGCAGGGAGGGTCGTTCGCGGCGCTCCTGGTCAGCAGGAGCCAGCCGCTGGCGCAGCAGCGGCTGGTCGGCGCGCTGCTGGACAAGGGGGTGGTGCTCTCCTCGGACGGCGGGACGACCTGGCGGCAGAGCCAGAGGTCGACCGACGCCGGCGCCAGCTTCATCGCCAACGGCGGCAACGCCACCGCGCTGGCCGTCGACGAGACCTCGGGCTTCACCCGGTTCTACGCCGGGCTGGGCTCGCGCGGGTCGGACCTCTTCAACGGCCTCTACCGCTCGACCGACGGCGGGGAGCACTTCGTGCGGGTGACCGGCCCCTGGAGCGCCGACCTCGCCCGGATGGGGCGCATCGAGATCGCGTTGTCCCCCTCCGATCCGAGGGTGCTCTACGTCGGCATCGCGGTCGCCGGCCCTTCTTCGGGCGGCAACGTGGACCAGCTCCTCGGCCTCTGGGTGACGAGCGACGCCTGGGCCCCCACGCCCGTCTTCACCCGCGTGAATACCACCGCCACCGACGGCCGCACCGGGACCCCGCCGGTCCCGGTGCTCGGCTACTGCCGCGAGCAGTGCGACTGGGACCACGTCCTCCTGGTGGACGCGCGCGACCCGAACACCCTCTACGCGGGCGGCGTCGGACTCTGGCGCTGCGACTCCTGCCTCTCCAATCCCAACGCCCCCACCTGGACGGAGATCGGGCGCGGCGGCAGCTCGCTGGCGAACCCGGCGGCCGACGTCACCCACGGCATCCACTTCGACCAGCAGGCGCTGGCGCAGGTGGTCAGCACCGGGGCCGCCGAGATGGGGAGCTATCGCCAGGTCCACGAGTGGTGCGAAGGCCCCAGCGAGGGTGGAGGCCGGCGGATCACCTACCCGGCGACCGCCACCGCGGCCTTCGACAGCTTCACGCCCTGCAACCGCACGCTCCACGGCACGGCGGCGGGCTCGGCGACCATGACCGCCACGCCGGCGCGGCTGGAGGGGGGCACGGTGGACCCGGCCACCCGCCGCCTCGTCCTCGCCGCGCCGCTCACGGTGAAGGCCGACGTGGACCTGACCTGGACGGCCGGGAACACCGGCACCACCGGCTTCTCCACCACGCTCTTCCTGGAGACGGTGCGCCGCACCGAGCCGACCTGCCAGACGCTGGAGACCAAGAGCGTCGACACCGGGAAGAGCGTCGCCTACCGGCTCTCGCTGACCTGCGAGGTGAAGACGCTGGACGACGCGTCCTCGCTGATCGGGCCGAACATCTACACCGTCGACACCAACGTGCTCTTCAACTCCTACGACGGCTTCCAGACGCGGCGCGTCTTCTCGGTGGGCTTCAAGACCGTGTTCGAGGTGAAGGCCGGGAGCATCCTGATCGCCGGCAACGACGGCGGCGTCTTCTCCACCCGGGACCCGCGCGGGGCCGCGCCGCACTGGGACGACCTCAACGAGACGCTGGCGATCACCCAGTTCTACAAGGGGAGCCTGCATCCGGGGAACGGGGAGCTGGCGCTCGGAGGCACCCAGGACAACGGCACGGTGCGCCGCGACCTGGGCCTCTGGAGACAGGCCTTCGGAGGCGACGGCGGTCACAACGCCTTCTCGCTGTCCGGCGCGCGCTTCGCGGGGACCTACGCAGCCAACCCCGGACCGCCCGGCATCTTCCGCAGCCACGGTCCGGCGCGGACCGACGCCGAGGTGGCCAACAGCGGCCTCCCCGGCTCCCCCGCGTTCCTGGTGCCGCTGGCGCGCTGCCCCAGCAACGACGAGGTCTTCCTCACCGCGACGACGGACGTCTACCGGGCGACCCGCTTCTTCACCGCGCCGGCGAACGTGCCGGCCACCCCGATCTGGAGCCGGAACAACCGCACGCTGGGAAGCCTGGCGCGGGCGCTGGCCTTCGCGCCGTCCGACCTGAGCTGCGGCACCTACATCGCCGGCGCGGCGGGTGCGGACCTCCACCTCACCGCCGACGGCGGGACGACCTGGAGGAGCATCTCGGGGACGGTACGCGGCGCGGCGGCGCCTCTCCCGGATCGGGTCCTCACCAGCGTGGCGTTCGACCCCCAGAACCCGAGCGTCGTCTGGGTCAGCCTGGGTGAGTTCGACGCCACCGCCCCCGCCGGCCACCTCTTCCGCACCACCAACGCGCTGGCGCCCGGCGGCGTGGAGTGGGTGGAGCTGACGCCGCGGGACCCCGCGGGCGCCCGCATCGACTTCCCGTTCAACAAGGTCGTCCTCGATCCGTGGAACGCGCGCACCGTCTATGCCGCCGCCGACGTCGGCGTCTTCCGGAGCACCGACGATGGCGCCACCTGGACCGCGCTGGGGCACACCCGCGGGCTGCCGAACGCTCCGGTGCACGACCTGGTGGCCGAGCGCGACACCGACAGCCTGGTGGCCTTCACCCACGGGCGCGGCGCCTTTCGCATGATCCCGCCCGAGCGCGCCGACCTCTCGATCGAGAAGACCGGCGCACCGAACCCGGTGGTGGTCGGCGAGCCGTTGACCTGGCGGATCACCGTGCGCAACGCCGGGCCCGATCCGGCGTCGAACGTGAAGGTCTACGACGACCTCGACCCCAGCGTCCGGATCGACTCGGTGCGGGCCTCCCAGGGCGGCTGCGTGGGCGACCCGAACCTCGCCTGCACGCTCGACACGATCGCGGTGGGTCAGACGGCCACGGTCACCGCGGTGGTGATCCCCACCCGCGAGGGAATCCTGACCAACCGCGCCCAGGTCGTCTCGCCGACCGCCGACCCGGACCGGCGGGACAACACCGCCACCACGAACGTCACCGTGCTGCCGCCGGCCCAGCGCGCCGACCTGACGATCACGAAGTCCCACCTGCCGCCGACGCCGCTCCTGGGCGGCACCTTCACCTACACCCTCGACATACGCAACGACGGCCCCGACGGCGCCACCAACGTGGTGGTGACCGACCCGCTGCCGCTCGACCTGAACCTGGTCATCGCCCGCACCAACCGCGGCAGCTGCGCGCCCGGGCCTCCGGTCTCCTGCGCGCTCGGCCCGCTGGCGCCGACCGAGTCGGCGTCGGTGACGCTCGAGGTGCGCCCGGCGCGGGGCGGCACCTACCTCAACACCGCGACCGTGCGCGCCACCGAGACCGATCCCGACCCGCAGGACAACTCCTCGACCGACCCGACCGTGGTCGCCGCGCAGCCGATCGTCGAGCGCGTCACCCCGGCCTCGGCCCCGCAGGGGAGCCGCGACCTGGAGGTCCGCGTCGAGGGCTCCGGGTTCGTGCCCGGCGCCGCCGTCTCCTTCAACCCGGCGACGGGCATCGAGGTCGTTCCGCCGCTGCCGCCCAACTTCGGCTTCGTGTCGTTCGGAGAGGTGCGGGTGGTGATCCGCGTCGCCGCCGGCGCACCCCTCGGTGAGCGGCAGGTCCTCGTGACGAACCCCGACGGCCGCTCGGGCGGCAGCGTCCTCGGGCGCGGCCTCGTCATCGTGGCCGGCCCGGTGATCCGCGTCGTACCGGCCTCTCTGGCCTTCGGGAGCTCGCGGGGCGGGAGGAGCGTCGAGAAGACCCTGGCGGTCTTCAACGACGGTTCGGCCCCGCTGGTGGTGAGCGCCATCGGCAGCTCCCGCGCCGACTACACGGTGCTCGGCGCCACCGCCTTCACGGTGCCCCCCGGCGGCCAGCAAGCTGTCTCGGTGCGCTTCACGCCGCGCGACGGCGGCGGGCGCCCGGCGACGCTGGTGATCGCCGCCAACGACCCGGTGCGGCTTGGCGCGCGGGTGCCGATGTCGGGCACCGGCACCCTGGGCCCGGTGATCCAGGCGGCTCCCGCGGCGCTGGACTTCGGCGACGTGCGGTTGGGGCAGAGCCGGTCGCTTCTCTTCAGCCTGCGAAACGCGGGCGACGAGCCGCTGACCGTCGGCGCGGTGAACGCCGAGGGGAGCGGCTTCAGGGTCTCGATTACCAGCCTGGTGATCGTGCCGCCCGGCGGCCGCCTCAGCGGCGAGGTGACCTTCACGCCGGCCGCGGCGGGAGACGCCTCCGGCGCGATCGTGGCCGCAAGCGACGACCCGGCCCGGCCCGCGCTGCGCATCCCGCTGGCGGGCGCCGGCTCGAACGGCGCGCAGAACCAGCTCGTGATCGACGACGGCACCATGGACATCGCCACTGCCGGCGCCGGCGTCATCGTGGTGAACCGGTTCACACCGTCGTCCTACCCGGTGAAGCTCGACGCGCTGCGCGTCTTCATCCCGAACGCGAACCCGTTCCCGGCGCCCGTCGGCGCGGCCATCCGGCTGGTGGCCTTCACCGAGCCGACCGGCGCCCCGCAGTCGCCGCAGCGCCCGCAGCTGCTGGTGAACCAGGCGGCCACGGTGCCGAACGTGCCCGCCGGCGGGGCCTTCATCGACTTCCCGGTCACCAACGGGCCGGTGGTCACCGCCGGCGACCTCTACGTCGGCTTCGCCTCGCCGAATCCCGCCGGCGACGTCGTCTACGCCGCCGACTCCACCGGTGAGCAGCAGCGGCGCGGCTGGTTCTCCACCGACGGCGGTTCGACGTTCATCGGGCCGCTGGTCCTGAACCCGTCCATCCGCGTCAACATCATGATGCGCGCGCTGGTCTCCTCGGAGCCGAGCTCGTGCACCCTGGGCCTCTCGCCGGCCAGCCTCGAGCTCGACGCCTTCGGCGGCAGCCGTACCGTCAGCGTCACCGCGCCGGCCGGCTGCCCGTGGTCGGCCACCAGCGACGCCGCCTTCCTCTCGCTGACCGCTGGAGGCGGCTCGCAGCGCACGCCGCTGGCGGCTTCGGTCTCCGGCACCGGCAACGGCTCCTTCACGATCGCCGTCGCTCCCGGCGCGGGGGGCGCCCGGAGCGGGAGCGTCCGCGTGGGGCGCCTCTCGGTGACGGTGACCCAGTCGACCGAGAAGCCGCCGGCCGAGGCCAGCCTCTTCGTGCCGATCGTCCTCTCGAGCTCAGGGCTGGCTGGCTCGTTCTTCACCTCCGAGCTCACCCTCACCAACCGCGGGGCCACGCCGGCCGTCTTCGAGGCGCGATACCAGGCCGCCTTCGGCGGGGGCTCGGGCTCGGCCTTCGACGTGCTCGCTCCCGGCACCCAGCGGACCTACCCGGATGCGCTCGCCTACCTCGCCGCGCTCGGCGTGCCGCTCCCCGCCGAAGGGAACCGCGGCGGGACCCTGGCGCTGGGCTTCTCCGGCATGGAGTTCCCGGGTGCCGCCGCCGCGACCGTGCGCACCACGACCGGGGTGGCCGAGGGGCGGGCCGGCCTCGCCTATTCCGGCTTCGCCCCGGCCGGCGGCGGAGAAGCGGTCTACGTCTGCGGCCTCCGCCAGAACGCGGCCGACCGCTCGAACCTCGCGCTCCTCAACACCGGCCGGCCCGAGGACGGCGACGTCACGCTGCGGGTGACCGTCTTCTCCGGAGACGCGCAGGAGAGCGCGCCGCTGTCCGACGTCACGCTGGCGCCCGGCGGCTTCACCCAGCTCGGCGGCGTGCTCGGCGCGAGCGGCCTCCCGATCGCGAACGGCTACGCGCGCGTCGAGCGGGTCGCCGGCAAGGCGCCCTTCTACGCCTACGGCGTGGTGAACGACCAGGCCAACTCCGACGGCTCGTTCGTGGCGCCGCTCGCGCCGTCGACGCTGGTCGGGCGTACCAGCCAGACGCTGCCGGTGGTGGTGGAGACCCCGGCCTTCTCCAGCGAGCTGGTGATCACGAACTTCGGGACCTCGACCAGGACGGTCCGGCTGGCGCTGGTGGCCGACGCGCTGACGACCGCCGACCAGACCGCGCGCGACACGCTGGTCGTCGGACCGGGGCGGCAGCTGGTGCTGACCGATCTGGTGCAGGCGCTGCGCGACCGCGGGGTCGCCGGGCTGCCGGCGCGGGGCGCCACCGTGGCCGGCGCGCTCTTCGTCGAGGCCGACGGCGACGTCTCCGGTCTCTTCGTCGGCGCGCGGACCTCCTCCGCCGGCGGCGGCGGGCGGTACGGCCTCTTCTATGCGGCGGTGCCGGCCGGGGCGGCGGCGCGGGACTCCGCCTGGCTCTTCGGCCTGCAGCAGAACACCGACAACCGCACCAACGTCGCGCTCGTCAACACCGGCGAGGGGAACGGCGACGTGGACGTCTTCCGGATCGAGCTCCACGACGCGGCCAGCGGGGCGCTGGTCAAGGTCGTCGACGGCATCGCGCTCGCAGCCAGGCGCTGGACCCAGCTCACCACGATCCTGGCCCAGCACGCGCCGGGCGTGACGCACGGATATGCCAAGGTGGTGAGGAGCTCGGGCGGGAACCCGTTCCTGGCCTACGCCGTGGTGAACGACGGAGGCCAGCCCGGGCAAAGAACCGGTGACGGCGCCTTCGTGGCGATGGCGAACGTGGACGAACCAGGGCCGTGAGGGCCGGTCTTCTCGATGAGACGGAGACGACCGGCTTCTTGGCGTGCTCCCCGGTTCACATGCCCCAGGCTTCGACCTCGACGATGCGGGCGACCCCGCCGGACGCGGAGTTGGTCACCGTGACCCGGATCTGCGAGGTGCAGATGGGAGTCGCGAAGACGAACTTCTGCCAGACCTTGTTGTTGGCGGGGATGCTGAAGGCGGCGACCCAGGCCGTTCCGTTCCAGTACTCGACCACGAACGCCGTGATGCCGTACTGCGTGAAGGTCATCGTCGGGGTCGGCTCGAGGCCCGCTGTGTAGTTGTCCTGGAGCGTGAAGACGTTGATCTCGCCGATCCTCCTGCTGGCACCGAAGCTCACGGTGAGCCAGTGCGGGAACGCGACGCTGGCGGACTGCCAGTTGCCGCCGTTGCCCGAGTTGACGGCCTTGCGGTCGCCGTTGTTCGCCGCGGCCGCGGGGAACGCGGCGGAGGCCTGGCTCGAAGCCGTCGCGACGCCGCCGTTCGCCGCCAGCGCGAGGTTCCTCACCTGAACTTCCCCGCAGGACATCGGTCGGGTGTCGGTGGGCGAGGTGCAGAGGGCGCTCTGCCACCAAGTGCCGCCGCGCGTCTGGCACTCCGTCTTGATGACGTCGATCTGGTCGATCCCCACGCGCGTGCAGCACGCGGACACAGGGGGCGGCGTGGGCGTGGGGCCGACGTTGGTGCAGTGGTTGATGCTCGCCAAACCGGCGGCCACGCAGTTGGCGAGCGTCGTCCCAGCGCCGCAGTACTGGGAGCAGCCCAAGGTGCTCGGGGAGGTGCCGGTCGGGACCATGAGGCACTTGCCGTTGTACTTGTCGTACTTGTTGATGGCCCAGCAGACACCGTCCGCGGTGGCGACGGACGCGGTGAGCAGCGCCGTCCCGGCGACGGCCATTGCGGCCGCGAAGAACCAGGTACGTCTCCTCGAGAGTTGTCCGAGCATGGTCTCCTCCTCCTAGTCCAGCAGGCGTTTCGCCTCTGGTTTCAGTAATTGCCTCAGGTCGAGCAGGTTCTCCTTCAGCACGTAGGCGCAAGCGCCTGCGTCCCGTGCCGCCTCGCGCAGCTGCTCGTCGTTGTGTCCGGTCACGATGATGACCTGGGTGCCGGGGAACGCCGCGATGAGTCGGCGCGTGGCCGCGATGCCGTCAGCCCCGTGCATCTCGATGTCCATCAGCACGAAATCCGGCCGGATCCGCGCATAGGCGTCCAGCGCCTGCGTGCCGTTCTCGCACTCGACGATCCCCTGGACGAGGCCCGCGACCGTGCGCCGGATGACGCGCCGCATCTCGTGGTTGTCGTCGACGATCATCAGCCACAGGCCATCCCCGTCCGTTCCGCTCTTCTTGGGCGCCGAATTGGGCACCCCGCGAATATGCGGACGGAGCCCTCCGGCGTGAATGCGTGGCCCCTCCCAATTCGAGATGGGTATTCCCACCCATTCTTCTGGGTGGGAATACCCAGGTAAGCTCCTAGGAGAGCTCGGACTTGTGCGCCAGGGCGAAGCGCACCAGAGCGTTGAACCCGTGCAGGTCGAGCTTCTCGCAGATGTTCGAGCGGTGGTGCTCGACCGTCCGGATGCTGACGCACAGGACGTCGGCGATCTCCTTGCTGGTCTTCTCCGCGGCGATCAGCTTCAGCACGCGGCGCTCCGCCGGCGTCAGATCCAGGGCCGCGGGCTTCTTCCGCGCCAGCTCGGCGCCGCGGTTGGCCCGGTTGACGAGATAGGTGGAGAGCTCCGGGCTGAAGTAGTTGCGCCCGGCCGCGACCGCGCGGATGGCGCTGCCGATCTCGGTGACGGCGCCGTCCTTCAGCACGTACCCGGCGATGCCCAGATCCAGCGCGGTGTGGAAGATCTCTTCGTTGTTGTGCATGGTCAGGACGATGATCCCGACCTCCAGGCCGGCCTCCCGTGCCGCGCGGGTGACGGCGAACGCGTCGCGCCCGGGCATGTCCAGGTCGAGCACCGCCACGTCCGCGCCATGCTCCACCAGGTGGGCGAGCGCCACGTCGCCGTCCTCGGCCTCGGCGACCACCTGCAACCGGCTGTCGCGCCCGATGACCTTCGCCAGCCCCTCGCGGAAGATGGGATGGTCGTCGGCGATCAGGACTCGAATCCTGCCCTCATCCATCGCGGTCATTGTCCACGTTCCGCAGGCTGGTCGTGCCTTCCGGGCAGCAGCGCCTCGACGGTCGTGCCCTCTCCCGGAGCCGAGCGGATGCTCAGCGTGCCGCCCAGCAGGCGCACGCGCTCGGCCATTCCGTTGAGCCCGAAGCCAGAGGAAGGAGGGCCCTGGGCGGTGAGGAACCCCCGGCCGTTGTCGGCGACGACGAGCCGGACGTTTGCCGCCTCGAGGGTGAGCCGGACCCGCGCCTCGGTCGCCTGGGAGTGCTTGACCACGTTGTTGAGCGCTTCCTGGGCGATACGGTACAGGCTCATCTCGCTCTCGCCGGTGAGCGCGCCGCCGAGCGGGTCGAGCTCGGCGGTGATGGCGACGCCCGACGCCTTGGCGACCCGGGTGACCATGTCGCGCAGGGACTTCTCGAAGCCGAGCCGTTCGAGGTGGTACGGGCCGAGGTTGTAGGCGATCTCGCGGACCTCGCCGATCGAGCGGGAGGCGATGGCGTTGATCTCGTCGAGCTCCTCGCGCGCGGGCGCGCTCTGGTCGAGCTGGCTGGCGCCGAGCATCGCCCAGTTCCGGATGATCACCAGGTTCTGCCCCAGGCTGTCGTGCAGCTCGCCGGCGACGCGTTTCCGCTCGCTCTCCTGGGAGGCGATCAGCTGTCGGGCGAACTCCTCCTGCGCCCTCCGGATGCGCCGCAGGTGCGCCTCGCGGTATCCCCACGCGCCGGCGACCACGCCGGCCACACCGAGCGCCGACAGCGTGAGGAACCACCAGGTCCGCCAGAAGGGGGGGACGACGGTGATGCGTACCCTGGCACCCTCCTGGTTCCACACGCCGTCGGCGTTGGCGGCGATGACCCGGAAGGTGTATTGGCCCGGAGAGAGGTGCGAAAAGTAGGCCGCCCGCCGCGTGCCCGCCTCCACCCAGGCCTCGTCGGTGCCCTCGAGCCGGTACCGGAAGCGCATGTGGTCCGAGTTGATGAAGCTGAGCGCGGTGTACTGGATCTCGAAGTTGTCCTGTCCGGGAAGGATGCGGATCGCCGAGCTTGGATCGTGGACGGCGCGGTCCCAGGCGTCGAAGGGCGCCGCCTCGTTGTCGATCCGCATCTCTTCGATCACGACCGGCGGTGGATGGGTGTTGGCCTGCATGCGGGCCGGGTCGATCATCGCCACGCCGCCCATCGTCGGGAACCAGAGCCTGCCGCTGCGGTCCCTGACCCCGGCGGGCCATCGCCCGCCGTTGCACTCGGAGCTCACCATCCCGTCGTTCTCGTTGTAGGCGAGGCTGTTGATGGACTTGATCCGGCCTTCCGCGAAGTCGTCGAGCTCCTGCTTCCGCACGCGGTAGAGGCCACGGTTGCAGCTCATCCAGAGCCAGCCGGCGTCGTCCTCCAGCATCTGGAAGACGCCGTTGTCGAAGAGCCCGTCCTTCACGGTGTAGGTGGTGAAGCGTCCGTCCTTGAAGCGGCCGAGGCCGCTGTCATAGGTGCCGATCCAGAGCGTCCCGTCGGCGTCGCGCTTGAGCGCCCGCACCGTGTCTCCGGGCAACCCGTCCTTCTCGGTCCAGACGGTGAACGTCCCGTCCTTGAAATGCGTCAGGCCGCCGTGCCCCCCGAGCCAGAGGCCGCCCGCTCCGTCCTCGATGATGACCTTGACGTCGTTGCCCGCCAGGCCGTCCCGCGTCGTGTAGTAGGCGCTCCGCGCGGCGCGGTGGCAGGCGACGCCCAGGCCAGTCCCGACCCAGAACCCGTCGCCGCCGTCCTCGCACATCGTCGCGCAGGCCAGATACTTGGTGTCGGGCAGCGCGGCCGTCCACGGCGCGCGGACGAACTGGCCGTCCATGAAGCGCAGGGCCCCGTTGACCCAGAGCTGCCCGTCGCGGTCCTCGTAGAGGGAGTTCACCATGGCCGGGGACGACTCCGGGAGCGGGTGACGGGTGAAGGCGCCGTCCTTGAACCGGAAGAGATCGGTCGCGCCGATCCAGAGCGAGCCGTCGCGGGTCTCGAGGATCGGGTAGACCTCCTTCACGTCGAGCCCCTGCGCCTTGCCGAAAGGCGTGACGGTCTGCCGGCGGGCCCGGAAGAGTCCGTCGTTGTAGGTGCTGAACCAGAAGTTCCCCTCGGTGTCGGCATAGCCGCGGAGGACGTCGAGCCCGTCCGGAGACTGCGTGCTGAGCAGCTCTCGCTTTCCCGACTCCAGCTCGGTCAGCCAGAGGTGGCCGGCCTCGTCGCGCGACAGGGCTCGCAGCGGGAGGCCCGGTCCCCGGACCAGGCGCGGCCGCGCGCCGAAGAGGCCGCTCTTCTGGTCGTACACCCGACGATGCCCGTCACCGGCGAAGCGAAGGATCCGGTCGGGGGTGCAGATCCACAGCTCTCCGTCGAGCAGCTCGGTGACCGAGCCCCCGAGGGATTCCTCCTGGACCTCCCGCGACAGGAACGTCCGCCCCAGCTCGGCGGCCGGCTCGCGTCGGTTCCCTCGCAACCGATAGACGCGCGACCCGATGCGGGTGAGGACGTTCTCCGGCCGCTGGTATTCCCAGTGCAGATAGGAGACGACCACGTTCCCCTGACCGTCCTCGCCGAGCGTGCTCAGCTCGTCGTCGGCGTTTTCGGTCCGCTCTTCGTGAGGGTAGAACGCGAAGCGTCCCCGCTCCCAGCGCACCACGTCGCCGTTCTCGAGCGACGCCCAGAGGTTCCCGGAGCGGTCCTCGAAGAGGTCGACGAACCGGTTGCCCGGCAGGCCCGGGGAGTTCGACCTGTTGAAGACGGTGAAGCGCACGCCGTCGAAGCGCACCAGCCCGTCGTAGGTGGTGAGCCAGAGGTAGCCGTCCCGGGTCTGGACGATGTCGCGCACCGAGTTCTGGGGCAGCCCGTTTGCCGCCGTCCAGTGGTCGAAGCGGTACTGAGCGCGGGCGGGAGCGCTGAGGAGGACGACCGTGAGGGCCGCGAGACGCGCAGCGAGCCGATTCATGGTCGACAACCGCGCGCTACGGCGCTCGAAGGGAACCGAGCAGCTCGCGGTGGAAGGCCGCGGCGTCCTCGATGTAGGGGATGTGGCCGACGCCGTCGAGGACGGTGAGCGTGGACTGTGGGATCAGCTCGTGCAACCGCTCACCCTGCCAGGGCGGCGTCACCGTGTCGGTGCTGCCCCAGAGGATGCTGACCGGCATGGGCAGCGTCCGGAACCGCGAAAAGTCGCTGGCCAGCGACGCGTCGCGCTCCACGACCAGCACCTGCAGCCAGTCGGCGTAGCCGTCGGTCGTACCGGCAACCGACATCGGCCGCTTCAGCATCGCGACGCGCGCCGCGGTGACGGCGTCCTTCCTGGAGACGAAGGACTCGAAGAGCGACCGGGTCAAGAGCGGGTTGGTTCCACCGGTCGCGATCGCGGCGAAGCGCAGCGGCCGCAGCCCGAACAGCGTGCGCACCGCCCACGAGGGATCGTTCTGCTGGAACCCCTTGCCGTCCGGCGCGAACCCGAGGGCCGGATCGACGAGGATCAACCGCTGCACGCGCTCCGGCGCGGCGAGCGCGGCCTCGATGGTGGGGCGAGCCCCTACCGAGTGCCCTACCAGGATCGACTTCGGCAGCTGCAGCGCATCCATGACACCGAGGATCCGCCGCGCCTGGATCTCCCGGGCGTAGGCGGCGGCGCCGCGCGGCTTCTCGGAGTACCCGAAGGGGGGGACGTCGATGGCGATGGCGCGGTAGCCGCTCTCCGCCAGGGCCGTCATCGTCTCGCGCCAGATCTCGCTCCACGCCCCGGTGCCGTGGATCAGCAGCACCGGTGGACCCGAGGGCGGCCCGCTCTCCTGCAGGAAGACGTCGACGTCGTGCGCGCGCACGAACCGGCCGGTGCTGGGTGCGGCAGCGGTGCGCCCGGCCCGCTCGCGGAGCAGGGCCAGGACGCTGAAGCCGATGAGCACCACCAGCAGCAGCGGCGCGAGCAGCGCCAGGACGATCCGGCCGGTCCACACACCGACGCTGCGGACACGCCGCCAACGAGCTCGGGATTCCGTCGGCATCTCTCCTGTCACGATACCGGGAATCCTGGGGAAGCCGCTACGCCCTCGTACCGCCGCTGAACGGGCCGTTCAGGTTCCGTTCAGCCATGCCTCGCCAGGATGGCGGTCCGAAACGCACATGAGGGAGCTGGCTTATGAAACGAGAAATCGATCCGCAGGTCTACGCGAGGGTGGGCGGCGTCCTCTATCTGCTCATCATCGGTCTCGGCCTGATCGAGGAGGTCTTCATCCGAGGCCGGGTGACGGTCAGCGGCGACGCAGCCGCGACCTTCGCCAACCTGGGGCAGATGGAGATGCTCTGGAGGGTCGGCATTGCCAGCGAGCTGCTGCTGCTGGTCTTGACCATCGCGCTCTCGGTGGTCCTCTATGTCCTGACGAGGCCGGTCCACCCGGAGCTGGCATTGCTGGCGCTGCTGCTGACCACCGTCACCACCGCCGTGGAGAGCGCCTATGTGATCCAGCTGGTGGAGGCGCTCTTCCCGCTCGGCCGGAGCGCCTACCTGACCGCGTTCACCCCCGGCCAGCTCCAGGCGATGACCACCCTGGCGATGAAGACGCATGTCATCGGATTCGGCATCGCCCTGCTGCTGTTCGGGTTCTTCTGTCTGGTGACGGGGTATCTGATCTTCCGGTCGGGCTATTTCCCGAAGCTGCTGGGCGTCCTCTACCAGCTGGCCGGAGTGGCCTACGTGCTCAACGGCTTCGCGCTGGTGCTGGCTCCGCAGTTCGCCGGCCGCGCCTTCGCGATCATGGCCGGTCCCGCGTTCGTCGGGGAGACGTCGTTCGCGGTGTGGCTGCTGATCAAAGGGGTGCGGATCGAAGGGTGGCGTTCGTTCACCACCCCGACCGCCCTCGCCTGATGCGGAGGCTGCCGGCGTAAGCTGCCCGTTCCGGTGTTGAACCCCACGTCCACCTATGTCGCGGTTCTGGTGACGCAGGCGCTCCATCTACGGCACCACCGGCTCGCGAAGAGGCACAGTGGGCAGCCCTCGCGGACGAAGGCAGAGCCGCGTCGTGCGCGAAGCCGCGCTCGCCCGGCTGCGACACGATCCTGACTTCGTGGCGAGCCTCGTCGCCGAGCTGACGAGGGCCACGCCGTCGAGCGGCGAGCTCGATCACGCCCTGGCCCTTGTGGAGTTCGCTACCTACACCCTCGACGCGCAGAAGCTCCTTGCGCTGCCTGCCCGCAGCGCCATGGAACGGATCACCAGGTACGTCAGATCCGAGCTCCGCTACTTCCCCAAGGACCGCCCCAAGGGAGCGCGCCGCTGGGGAAGCGAGCTGTTCCAGTCCATCGCCACCAAGCTCGCCGGCACCGGCGTGGATTTCCGGCCCGCGCTCGACGCCTTCGAGAAGGCCTTCACCGATCCGGAGGACGACACCCGTTGAACCGAGGGCTCTACTGCAGGCCCCGCAGAGCCTCCTCGGCGTTCTTCCAGCTCGGGTCGATCTCGAGGGCCTTGCGGTAGGCGATGCGCGCGCCCTCGCGGTCGCCGGCGCGAAGCGAGAGCTCCCCGAGGCTGTCGTAGAGGTTCGCGACCCTCGGCTGGAGATCCGTCGCGATGCGGAGGAGCGCGATCGCTTCCGTCAGCCGATTGGCCGCGGCGAGCGAATAGGCGAGACGGTTCAGGCGGTCCGGGTTGGTGGCGTCGGCGCCGAGCTGGGTCGCGCGTCTCGCCAGCCGGCGCGCCTCGTCCGGCGCGCCGCCGAGCTTCGTGAGGGCGAGAGCGAGCTGCGCGTTGCCGGACGCCGGGTAGAGCTCCGCCGCGATCGTGGCCGCCTCGGCCGCGCGGTTCAGGTCGCCGGACAAGAGGAGCCGCTCGCTCACCGACGTGAAGCGCCCGGCGAAATCCGGACGCACGCTGCGCCCCTCGAAGGCTTTGCGTAGCTGCTCTGCGATGGCGGGGAAATCCGAGTCGGACGACAGGGCGAGGAGGCGCACCTCGCGAGGCGTCGCGGCCGCCCAGTCGCGGGACCAGCGCGGAAGTCTGGTCACGATCGAGCGCGGCAGCTTCGGCCTTCCGAGCCTCGCGCTCTCCTCGAAGAACGCGATCGCGCCGCGGGACGGCATCTTGTCGTCGGCCTGGAGGGCGTCCGCCATCGCGCGCCCGAGCACCGTGAGGGGCGCCCCGAGGGCCGGTTCGCGGCCTTCGTCGAGCGCGCTCTTGGGCGCCTTCCCCTCGACGATCGCGGTGAAGTAGGCCAGCGCCTTCGTGACCTCCGCGCCGCTCACGCGCCTGGTGGGGTACGCCTCCCGGTCGGCGAGGCCGAGCGTGAAGACGCGCTGCATGGCCTGCAGGACGAGGTCGTCCCTGCCGTCCGCCGACACGGGAACGAAGTCCAGCGGCTCACCAAAGAGCGTCTGGGCGATCCGCTGCAGGATCGCGTCGTCGCCGTTCAGCTCGAAGTTCATCGCGGTCGCGATCGCCGCGTCCCGCCCTGGAAACATGACGAGGAACGTCCGGGTCTCGGCCTGGCCGCCGTTGTTGGTCACGGCGAAACGCCCGTTGGTGTCGAAGCGTCCGGGAATCGGCAGCGCGACGCATCCCATCGCGTAGTCGGTGAGGCGGCCGTCGCGGGTCCGCATCGTCGTGAAGAGCAGCTCCATGCCGGCCCTCGACAGGAGCTTCCCGCCCATGAGGCCGCGCGCGAACCGGAGCAGGTCGGGCACCGTGGTGCGCGTTCCGCCGCCGCCCACGCGCGTGCTCACGTCGACGAACTCGGAGTTGACCACTTCGCCGCCGGCGAGCTGATAGCCGCGCACGCGTTTCGGGATGATCGCGACCGGATCGTCCTCGCGCGTGGAGCTCATCCCCAGTGGCTCGTACAGGTGATCGTGCATGTAGGCCGGGTGCGGCTGTCCCGAGGCTCCCTCGATCGCCGCCGCCAGGAGCGCGTATCCGTACGTCGAATACGAGTACTTCGTGCCCGGCTCGGCGACCAGGTCGAAGCTCTCGAAGATCGCGACGCTCTCGCGGATCGTCTTGTGCTCCTTGATGTGCAGCTCGACGGCGCGGTTCTTGTAATGGCTGATTCCGCCGAGATGTCCGAGAAGCTGCCGGATCGTGACCGGCCACGGTTTGCGCGGGAAGTAGGGCACGTACCGCTGGACCTCGGCGTCGAGCTCGATCTTCCCCGCCTCGACCAGCTGCAGCACGGCGACCGCGGTGAGCGTCTTGGTGATCGACGCCAGCCGGAACGACGCGTCCTCCTGCATCGCGACACCGTTCTCCAGATCGGAATACCCGAAGGCGCGCACGACGGTCTCATCGCCCTTGAAGTAGCCGACGACCATGCCGGGAACGCGGTCCTCCTTCACGCGCGCCGCCAGGAAGCGGTCCAGCGCGGCGTCCGAGGCGGCGAGCGGGCAGACGGATAGCGACAGCGCCAGAAGCGCGGCAACTCTCATCGAACTTCCTTTCGATCGTCTACGGCGAGGGCGAGATCATCCCTTCGCCTTCAGCGTGTCGAGCAGCTTCTGCATGTCTTCCAGCTCCGCCGCGGTCGGCTTCTGCGAGTCGAGAAGCATCGCGACGAGCTCCACGCGGCTTCCGCCGAAGAGGCGGTCCACCAGCTGGCGCAACAGCGGCCGTGCCGCGCCGGACCCCGACCGCGTGGCCGAGTAGACGAAGGCCTTACCCGTCGGCGCCTTCCGCCTGGTCACCAGGGACTTGGCGTGAAGCCGCCCGAGCAGGGTGACCACGGATCCGTGCGCCATCGGGCGCTGCCCGGCGAGCGCCTCGCGGAGCTCGCGCGCGGTCGAGGGGCCGAGACGATTGAGCGCGGCCAGGAGGTCCATCTCGGCGTCGGGGATCTTCGGCTGCGTCATCCCGGCAAGAATGTAGACGTACGTCTCTTTTGTCAAGAGACTCCTGTCTTTATTCGCGTCGTCTACCCACTGGCGTAGCCTTCAGTCGACAGGAGCCATCCATGTGCAAGACCATCAAGCAGCGAGTGAAGTTCAAGGCCGCGCCGGCCGCCGTCTACGACCTGCTGGCGGACTCTCGAAAGCACACCGCGGTCACCGGCAGGAAGGCGACCATCAGCACGAAGATCGGCGGAGCGTTCTCGACCGGCGGGGATGACGTCACCGGGGTCAACGTCGATCTCGTCCCCGCGCGGCGCATCGTTCAGGCCTGGCGCCACCGCCGATTCCCCGAAGGCGTCTTCTCGATGGCCGCGGTCACGCTGACCCAGACGCCAGATGGCGGGACGGAGCTGGTGCTGACGCATCGCGGCGTTCCCAAGGACCTGATCCCCGAGACCGAACAGGCCTGGCGCGAGCAGTACTGGTCCAGGATCAAGGCCTACCTCGATCGTGAGCCCGGATAGCGTCGCTCACGCATCCGCGACCTGATCTGCCGTGAGACCCTCGATCTGCGCGACCCGGCTCCCCATCGGACCGCGGAGCAGCCGGATCAGGATCTCGTCGCGTACCAGAGGTGCCAGGAGCTCGGCCTCGGCTGGCCGCTCCGCGAGCTCGAGCAATCGCACCGCCGCGTCGACGATGTTCGCGTCGGCGTCACCGACATAGAGTGCGCGCGCCTCCCGCAGCTGCGGCGGGCCGTGCGGGAACACCTTCAGCACGAGCTCGGCGACCTTCTCCGGATCCAGATCGATCATGAGCAGCAGGTACGGCTGAGAGGGGCTCGCCCGCGTGACGCGGCCAGCCATCGGGACGTCGATCGAGTACACCGCCATCTGGCCCGCTTCGTACGCGTAGCTCTCGCCGCCGATCATCACGACCTTGGCGCCCTGCGCGACGAGGCACAGCGACGACCCCTGCACGTAGTGAATGGGCTCCTGGTTCGTCTGCGACACCCGGACCGGGTGCACGCCGGGGAATCGTGGCTCGGCGCGCCCGTCGTAGGGGGCCAGGGCGCCGATGAGCTTCGCCAGGCTCGCGAGATCAGGGTCTGTCGTCCCCGTAACCTGCGGTGGCGATGGCGTCAGCGCCGGCGATGAAGCGGCGCGGCGGCGGCTCCTGGCTGGCGACGACCGTCAGTGCTCGCGCGAGCTTGGCGGGATCGCCGGATTGCTTGCCGTTCTGTGCCTTCCAGAACGCGAGTTGCTTGGTTCTGCGCTCGTCGTAGTCCTCGATGGCGGCCGCGGCGTAGTTCGTCGACTGCTCGGTGAGGAGCTCGGTGCGGAAGAACCCCGGGTTGACGATCGTGGTGGCGATCCCGAACGGCGCGACCTCGGCGTGCAGCGACTCCATCCACCCTCAGTGTCGTCATCGCGACCAAGTTCGGGTTCGACCTCGAGGCCGGAGGCCTCAACAGCCGCCCCTCGTACATCAGGAAGCTGGTCGAGGCCTCCCTCAAGCGTCTCAGAACCGACCCTCAGTGTTCCGAGCGTTCGTGTCTGCATCTTGCCTGCTTCTCTGTCGACCCCTTCGCCCTCTCGATCGACGTGGTCGCCGGTTCGGACGACCTGCGTGCCGCAGCCGAGCAGGGACCCCACGGCCAAGGCTGCCCCGTCTCGCCCGAATGTCCGGCACCAGCCGCCGCATCCAACATGGGTCCCGGGGCGGTGCCATCGTTGAACGATTCCTCCAACGTCTTGCACGATCCTTCCGAAATGCGGCGTCTCGACCCGGCGTTGTCACCGGGTTGTCGTAACCCTTGATTCCATCGCTTCCCTACCCCTGCGCGCCGAATGTGTCCTGTATTCTTGGAGTTCGGTGCCCATCACCCCAGGAACGCGCCTCGGTCCGTACGAGGTTGTTGGGCCGCTCGGCGCGGGCGGGATGGGCGAGGTCTATCGCGCTCGCGACACCCGCCTCGACCGCAGCGTGGCCGTCAAGGTCCTGCCGGCGGAGCTCGCGCATCACCCCGAGCTGCGCGCGCGCTTCGAGCGCGAAGCGAAGACCATCTCCTCGCTGAACCACCCGAACATCTGCGCGCTCTACGACGTCGGCGACGACTACCTGGTCATGGAGCTGCTCGAAGGCGAGAACCTCGCCGCCCGCATCGCCCGTGGTCCCGTACCGTTCGAGCAGCTCCTGCGCACCGGCATCGAGATCGCCGACGCGCTCGACAAGGCCCACCGGCGCGGCATCGTCCACCGCGACCTCAAGCCCGCCAACATCATGCTGACGAAGTCGGGAGCGAAGCTGCTCGACTTCGGGCTAGCCAAGGAGAGCCCGCTCGGCGGCGCCTCCGAGACCGACATCACCGTGGCCAAGGCCCTCACCTCGGAAGGAACGATCGTCGGGACATTTCAATACATGGCGCCGGAGCAGCTCGAAGGCGCGAACGCCGACGCGCGCACGGACATCTTCGGGTTCGGAGCGCTTCTCTACGAGATGGCCACCGGCCGCCGCGCCTTCGAGGGAAAGAGCCGGGCCAGCGTGATCGCCTCCATTCTCGGCACCCAGCCGCCGCCCATCGCGCAGCTCCGTCCCATGTCCCCACCGGCGCTCGACCGCGTGGTGCAAGCCTGTCTGGCCAAGGATCCCGACGATCGCTGGCAGACCGCGCACGACCTCATGCTGGAGCTGCGCTTCATCGCCGACAGCAGCTCCGCGGCCGGCGTGCCGGTTCCGGTCGCGCGCCGCCGCGCCTGGCGCGAGCGCGTCGCCTGGGTCGTCGCGGCAGTCGCCGTCGCCGCGGCGGCCGCTGCCGGCGTGAGCGCGACGAAGCGCACGCCGCCCGCGGGCGACCTGGTGCAGTTCGCCATCGACACGCCGCCGAACCTGGCGCTCTTCCCGTTCGACACCAAAGGATTGGCCCTCTCGCCCGACGGGACGATGCTCGCGTTCGTCGCCGGCGACGAGCAGGGAAAGCCCTCGCTGTACCTCCGCAACCTGGCCACGACCAAGATCACGCCGCTCGCCGGCACCGGCGACGCGTCGTATCCCTTCTGGTCGCCCGACAGCAGCCAGCTCGGCTTCTTCGCCAGTCGCAAGCTGCACCGCATCGACGCCAAGGGGGGGACGATGGTGACGCTCTGCGATGCCGCGTCCGCCCGCGGCGGCACCTGGAATCGCGACGGCGTGATCGTCTTCGCGCCGACGATCTCGAGCGAGCTGTATCGGGTCTCCGCCGCCGGCGGCCGTCCCGAGCGCGTCACTTCGTTCGAAGGGAAAGAGATCAGGCGGCACCGCTGGCCGTGGTTTCTCCCGGATGGCAAGCGCTTTCTGTACGGTGCCGGCGACGACCTCGTGGCGGGCTCGCTCGACGGCAAGCTGCACAAGCAGGTCCTCGCCAATGTTTCGAATGCCGTCTTCGTCCCCCCCGACCGCCTCGTCTTCTCGCGCGGGGCGGTGCTGATGTCGCAGCGCTTCGATCCCGCGGACCTCGCGGTCAGCGGCGAAGCAGTCCCGCTTCCCTTCGGCAACGTGGCCAACATGGGCTCGAAGCAGCTCAGCATCGTGAGCGCATCGGAGAACGGCACGCTCGCCTTTCTGCCCGCGCCCGAAGGCGCCACGCGTCTCGTGTGGGTCGACGCCAAAGGGCACGAGGACGGCGAGATCGGCGAGGCTGCCGCCTACGACGACGCCGCGCTCTCACCCGACGGAAAGCGCATCGCGGTGGTGCGCGGCGCTCCCGACGGCAGCGACATCTGGCTCGCCGACGCGTCCAATGGCAGCCTCTCGCGCTTCACGTTCCATCCCGGCCTGTACGGCTTCCCGTGCTGGAGCCGCGATTCGAAGCAGATCGCCTTCTTCTTTCAAATGGATGCCCTCGGCCAGGTCTGCACCAAGTCGCTCGACGGCGCCGAGCGCACTCCTGTGTTGAAGTCCGAAACGTGGCAACTTCCCAATGACTATTCGCCCGACGGCACCACGCTCCTGACCTTCGTGCAGACGCCGTCGGCGGCAGGCGATCTCTACACGCTGACGCTCGGCCCGAAACCGGCGATGACACCGTTCGTGGCGACGCCGTTCGACGAGAGCGGGGCGTCGTTCTCTCCCGACGGCCGATGGGTGGCCTATCACTCGAACGCATCGATGCGCAACGAGGTCTACGTCCGCCGCTATCCCCTCGGGCCCGAGCAGTGGCAAATCTCGAACGCGGGAGGCGAGAGCCCGCTGTGGAGCCCGGACGGGAAGGGGCTGTTCTACGCCTCCGGCGACACCATCCTGCGCGTGCCGATCGGCGGCGGCGCGTCACTCGACGCCGGCACCCCCGCGCCGCTCTTCCGCATTCCGGGACGTCACGCCGCGCCGAGGCTGAGCGGGTCGGTCTCGCGGCCGGTGATCAGCGGCATCACGCCCGACAAGCAGCACTTCCTCTTCCGGCTCGGCACCGAGGAAGGGCTGCCGTCGATCAATGTCGTCCTGAACTGGCGGAAGGCGCTTCAGGAGCGGTAGCCCCGACTCAGTGGCTCGTCACTTCAGCCCCTCGATGATCCACAGGTCGGAGGTCGCGGTCCACCCGCAGTCATACGCGTAGCCGCGTCCGTCGCGCGTGATCACATCCCCCCTCGTCGACGTCACCGACGTCGCGTCGGGCGGGATCCTCTCCCGGTGTCGCTCGCGCCGACCGGTGATCGGGTCGAACCGGTCGATGGGACCGGGCGTCTCCCCTTCGGGAACCACGTAGAGCCACTTGCCGTCGTCACTCCAGCCAAGGAGCCGCGTGTTCGAGGTGTCGCCCGGCATTGCCCTCTCGGGCTGCCCCTCCAGCGAGTGGAGGAAGAAATTCCCGAGGTCCCGAAAGGCGACCACCCAATTGCCGTCGGGCGAGACGGCCCGGCCGACGAACCCGACGCCTTCAGGCGAGATCGGCGCCGGCGGACCGGTCGAGCCGACGCGCCAGATCCGGCGACGGGCCCCTTTCGCCGATCCGTCGAGCAGGATGGTCTTGCCGTCCGGATGAAACGTCGCCCGGGAGATCCTGTCGATCGGGCCCTGATCGATCGTCTTCGACTCTCCGGCCCCGATCGGGACGAGCGCCAGCCGCGACGGGTCTCCGATCGTGGCGAGGACGAACCGGCCGTCCGGAGAGAACGCGAACGCTTGCCCTTCGCCCAGTCGGACCGCCGGGGAGCCGTCGGTGCCGCGGACGAAGATGACTTGATCCAGCGCCTTGGCGGCACCCCTCTCGGTGAAAAGGACCTGGCGACCGTCCGGGCTGATGTCGACAGGAGTCGAGCTTCCGAACCACGAGAGAGTCCGCTCGCGCTCCTCGCCCGGCACCAGGACCTGCAGGTCGCGCCGGCCGCGCGAGAGCTCGACCAGGAGTCGTCCGTCCGGAGAAAGGTCCTGGACGATGACTCCATCGGGCAGCTTCAGGACGGTCCTCTCGCCGCCGGAGAGGAACGCGACCTGGATCACCAGCTCGCCCTCGGCGACGGTGGCAAACCAGATCTCCTTTCCGGCGCGGTCCCAGGCGAGGCCGCCGAGCGTGGGATACGAACGGGAACGCGTGACCTTTCGCCCGGAGGCGTCGATCGTCATGACCGCGACCCCATCCGGGGTCCTCTCGTAGGTTGCCACCATCGAGCCGTCGGGCGAGACCCGGAGGTCTCCGGTCGGATTGATTTCCACGCTCGGACCGAAGATCCGCTTCCCGATCGGCATCTCGATCGACCAGCTGACGCCCTCCGGACGGAGGATCGCGAGCTCTTTCCCATCCGGCGTGAAGTCCGCGCCCAGGGCGTCGTTCAGGATCTCGCGGGGGGCGCCACCGTCCGGCGCGACCCGCGCCAGCGTGCCACGCCCGCTGAACTCCCGAAGGAACCCCTTTCGAAGGGACACGGCCAGCTCCCCGCTCGGCGCGACCGCGAGGAGGCTCGCGTTCTTGATGCCGACCGGCTTCGACTCGCGGCTGCCGACCGAGGAGGTGTAGATCTCGGTCGGGGTCCCGTCCCAGGCCGCGCTGTAGACGACTGTCTTGCCGTCCGGGCCGAAGCGCGCGTTCAGGACCTTTCCCTTCTTGAACGTCACCTGCCGGTAGCGAGGCAGCGGCGCCGCGGGCGGCTTCCAGAGCGCCCGCGACAGGAGAGCGCCGGCGACCGCGGCAGCCGCCAGGAGGCCGATCGCCCGCCAGGCCCGTCGCGGCGACGGGGGTGAGGACGCGACGGCTTTCGTCCGGCTGGTGGACGTCTCCGACGCGGCCTCCAGCGCGAAGGCGACGTCCCGCGCCGACTGGAAGCGCTGGGCCGGATCCTTTTCGAGGCAGCGCCGGGTGATCCGATCGAGCACGGGCGGGACCTCCCGACCATCCGCCGAGAGCTCGTCGGGCTCCTCGTTGAGGATCGCCGTCATCGTCTCGGCCGCCGTCCCCTTCTTGAACGCCCGGCGACCGGAGAGGAGCTCGTAGAGCACGACCCCGAGCGAGAAGACGTCCGACCGGTGGTCGACGGGAATGCCGCGGACCTGCTCGGGCGACATGTACCCGACCGTCCCCATCACCGTGCCGGGCTCGGTCTTCTTCAGGGTCGGCGCGCTCGTCTCGTCGTCGCGTGCCTCATCGGTCCGTCTGGCCAGGCCGAAGTCCAGGATCTTCAGCCGGCCATCGCGAGTTACGAAGAGGTTCTCGGGTTTCAGGTCACGATGGACGATCCCCTTGGCGTGCGCGGCCGCCAGCCCCTCGGCGATCTCCCGCGCGAGCGCCACCGACTTGGCGATCGGAATCGCCCCGGCCTGCAGGCGGTCGCGGAGCGTCCCGCCTTCGAGGAGCTCCATCACGGCATAGGCCAGACCGTCGTGCGTGCCGAAGTCGAAGATCGAGAGGATGCCCGGGTGAGAGAGCGCCGCCACCGCCAGCGCCTCCCGCTCGAACCGCGCCAGCGCCTCGGAATCCCGCGCCAGCGCCTCGGGGAGGACCTTGATCGCGACGTCGCGCTTCAGCTTCGCGTCGCGTGCCCGATAGACCTCTCCCATGCCACCCGCGCCGAGCGGCGCGAGGATCTCGTAAGGGCCGAGGCGCGTGCCAGCGGAGATCGTCATCGGTTCGCGGAGCGGATCATCCTACTGGCGCCGCCGTCGTCGCCAGCAGGGGTTGACTTTGTATGATGACCATCATATGTTGCTGACGCGATGAGACGGGCCGCCCCCAGCCGAAAGGAAGCCACGCACGAGCGCATCGTCGAGGCCGCCGCCCGCGCGATCCGGCGCAGCGGCTACGACGGCACCGGGGTCGCCGAGGTCATGAAGGACGCCGGCCTCACGCACGGCGGCTTCTACGCCCACTTCCCGTCGCGTGAGGCGATGCTCGCCGAGGCGGCCGATCGCGCCGGCGCCGAAGCCGTGGCGGCATCGGCACGCGTCGCGGCCGCCGCGCCGCCGCCGCAGGCGCTGGAGCGCCTGCTCCAGGCCTACCTGTCGAAGGCGCATGTTCAGAACGTCGAGACCGGCTGCCCACTCGTCGCCCTCGGCTCGGAGATGCCGCGCCAAGCGCCCGAGGTGCGCCGCGCCGCCACGCGGCGCATCAAGGAGATGATCGATCTGGTTGCGCGCCAGTCGCCCGACTGGGGACAGCCGGGCGCGCACGAACGCGCCCTGGTAACCGTCGCCACCATGGTCGGCGCATTGCTCCTGGCACGAGCTGTCGATGACACGAAGCTCTCCGACGCGCTGCGCAAGGCGGCGCTCGAACACCTCGCCCCGACCGGTGCCTGATCTGTGCGCGCAGCTGGGGGTTTCCGCTTGCATCAAAATATGATGACTGTCATACACCGGTCTGAAAGGAACGACAAGATGAATACGAAGAGCAAGGTAGCGATCGTGACCGGCGCCTCGTCAGGCATTGGCCAGGTCTCGGCCGAGCGGTTGGCGACAGCGGGCTACAGGGTCTACGGCACCAGCAGACGCGGAGCGGCGGCGGGCCAGTCGTTCGAGATGCTGCCCCTCGACGTGACCAGTGATGCATCGGTAGAAGCCGCCGTCAGGGAAGTGATCCGGCTTTCCGGCCGCATCGACCTGCTCGTGAACAATGCCGGTTTCAGCGTCGCGCCCGCGGCAGCCGAGGAGAGCTCTCTCGAACAGGCTCAATCGATCTTCGACACGAACTTCTTCGGGGTCGTGCGGATGACCCGCGCGGTCTTGCCCCACATGCGACGGCAAGGCGGTGGCCGCATCATCAACATCGGCTCGGTGCTCGGGTTCCTGCCCGCGCCCTACATGGCGCTCTATGCCGCAACCAAGCACGCGATCGAAGGTTATGCGGAATCTCTCGATCACGAAGTGCGTACGAGGGGCATTCGGGTCTCGGTCATCGAACCGGCGTACACGAAGACGCGGTTCGACGCCAACGCGCTGGAACCCGATTCGAAGCTCGATGAATACCGTGACGTCCGCGCGGCCATGGGCCATCAGATCAGCGAAGTCATGGCGGCTTCGGACGAGCCGGACGTCGTCGCCGAGGTCGTGCTTCGAGCTGCCATCGCGGCACGCCCGAAACTCCGATACACCGCTGGTGGCCTCGCGAACCGCCTCCAATTGCTCCGCAGATTCGCGCCTGAGAGCGTGGTGGACGCTGGAATTCGAAAGAGTCTGCACCTCGACTCGCTCATGGCGTCGCGCTGATGAGAGCGCTCGCCATTCGTCGTTACAAGGCACCGATGGAAATGATGGAGCTGCCCCGGCCCGAGCCGGCCCCGGGTGACCTGCTGGTGCGCGTACGCGCCGCCAGCGTCAACCCGCTCGACTACAAGATCCGCGACGGCGTCGTGAAGGTACTGACCCCCTACTCGTTTCCACTGATCCTCGGCACTGATCTCGCCGGCGACGTGGAAGCGATCGGCCCAGGCGTGACCAAGTTCAAAGTAGGCGACGCGATCTATTCGCGCCTCGACAAGGACCGCATCGGCGCCATCGCAGAGTACGCCCTGGTTCGCGAAGGCGCCGCGGCGAGGAAGCCCGCGCGCCTCGACTACGTGCAGGCGGCGTCGCTTCCGCTCGTGGGGCTCACCTCCTGGCAGGCCCTGGTCGAGCTCGCGCGGATGCAGGCGGGACAGAAGGTCCTCATCCACGCCGGCTCGGGCGGCGTTGGCACATTCGCCATCCAGCTGGCCAAACACCTCGGCGCGCAGGTCACGACCACTGCCGGCGCCAAGAACCACGGGTTGGTGAAGTCGCTCGGCGCGGATATGGCCATCGATTACAGGACAACCCGATTCGAAGAGGTGGCCAAGGATCAGGACGTGGTTTTTGACACACAGGCGGGCGACACGCTGCTGCGCTCGTTCGAGGCGGTCAAACCGGGGGGCGTCGTGGTGACGATAGGCGGCCGGCCCGACGGCAAGTTCGCGCGCGCCTGGGGCCTGAGCCTGCCGCTCGTCTGGGTCCTCGGGTTCCTGAATCGGAAGGTCGATCGCCTGGCCAGGGAGAAGAGCGTGCGCTTCGAGTACCTGTTCATGCGATCGAGCGGTGAGCAGCTAGAAAAGATAGCCGCGCTGGTGGACCAGGGTGTCGTCAAGCCGGTCCTGGACAAGACCTTTCCCCTCGAAGCCGCGGCAGCGGCCATCTCCTACGTGGAATCCGGCCGCGCCGTCGGGAAAGTGGTCATTCGCGTCGCTGACTAGCTGGTGCGCCCTCGGGACGAGCCGGACCCGCTCCGGCGCGCGCGGAGCACCGGGGTCAACGCGGCGGCGCAAGGCTGCGAGCGGTTATACGCCCGTGCCTGAGGGCGGCCTGCGCGTCGGGAGCGCGGCGCGTCATTCCAGCAACCTATCCCACACCTATCCCGAGCCCGAAAAACGAAGAACCCGGCGTTGCCGCCGGGTCGTCGTAACTGCCTTATCCGACAGGTTCTTAGTATTGGTTGCGGGGGCAGGATTTGAACCTGCGACCTTTGGGTTATGAGCCCAACGAGCTACCAGACTGCTCCACCCCGCGTCAGGGGAGCGGGACCATAGCCGGACCCGCGCGCAGAGTCAAGCGCCAGGCACCTGCAATCCGTCTACGCAACGGAAAGTAGCCGTGACGCGAGACGCGTCCGGCGCCGCGACGCGCCAGGCAGAACCCTGCCGCGAGAGGCGCACCGGGATGCGCTCCTCGTGGCCGCGCTCCCCCAGCAGCAGCACCAGATCTACGGTCTCCGAGCTCTTCCAGCCCTTGAGCTCCGCGCTGGAGCGCCCGTCGGTCCCCGCGCGGCAGACGGCTTCCAGCGCCGGTCCGCCCGCTCCCAGCGACACCAGCGCCACGGTGAGCGGGCCGTTGAGGTCGTTGAACACGACGAGGCGCTCCTTGCCAGGGGAGAGGACCACGTGGTCCGAGCCCTCGTGCACGAAGATCGTCCGGCCGTCGGCGGGGCTCACCAGATACGAGCCGGGCGCGTCGTGTCCGAAGCTCGTCTCGACGCGATGAAGCGAGCCGATGCCCAGCCGTCCGGTGTAGGCGTAGTCGGTCCGGTCGCCGTCGGCGGTCCGCGTTTCCGGCACCCGCTGGTCCTGGAAGAGGACCGGTCGCCCGCTGCGCGGCGTGATGACGAGCCGCTTCCCGTCGCGGCGCACCGAGCCCTTCTCCGCGCGCAGGAGCGGACCCTCGGCCCGCTTCGCCGCCTCGATGCCTTGGATGAGTGCGCTGGGAAGCTGCGCGGCGGCGTCCTCTCCGAGCGCGGGGGCCGCGAGGATCTCGCGCGCGGCTTCCGCTGCCAGCGCCTCCGCGGGTAGCGCCGCACCCGTCGACGGCAGGGTCCATCCCCACGGCGCGGCCAGGTCCACCAGGCCCGGACCGCCGGGCGATCCCGGCGCCGCGGGTTTCGGCGCCGTTGCGAGGAGTGCCAGCAGCGGCACGAACCGGAAGATGGTCACGGTCCGCGGAGCATACCGGCCCTTTCGCTAGCGGGTCGGCGTGACCGGCAGGCAGATGTCGGTGTGCTCGAGCGCGTAGCGCGCGTTCACCCGGGCCGAGTGGTAGATCTCGACCGCGGGAAGGCCGACCAGCCGGTAGCCGCGCAGAGCGGTGACGCGCGGGAAGATGGCCGCGTAGGCGAGCGGCAGCGTGTCGTCCGGCCCGGCGTGCGTGGTCACGGCATGTAGGCCGCCCGGGAAGAGCTGGTAGCCGATGCGCCCGGCGCGCTCGAAGGGGCCGGGCACGACCAGGGCCGCGTCGAAGCGCAGCCGCTCCGGCGGCGTCGTGATCGGGGCGTCGTGTCCGATGCCCAGGAAGACGCGCGGTCCGGCGAGCCGCCGGCGCCGGGCCCAGCGCTCGAGCTCGTCGAAGAGCGTCTCGGGCACCGACGCGTAGGGGCCGACGTGGCGCCGGAAGGCCAGGTGCTGCGGGCGCAGCCGCACGACCCGCGTGGCCGACAGCTCGTACCGCTGGCCGGACAGATCGAGCGTCTCCGCCGGCGCCCCACCCTCGGGGCGGCGCGCCGCCTTCCTTTGAAGCTCGCGGTACTCGCTGGGCGACCGGCCGAAGCGCCGGCGAAAGGCCCTGGTGAACGTCTCGTGGCTGCGGTATCCGCACTCGAGCGCGACCTCGATCACCTTCGCGTCGTGAACGAGCAGCTGGAACGCCGCGCGCTCGAGGCGCAGGCGCGAGGTGTATGCCTTCGGCGTTTCGCCCACGGCCGCCTTGAACCGGCGCTGCAGGTGGAAGGGGGACAATCGCGCGCGGCGGCTGATCGCCGCCAGCCCGAGGTCTCCGTCGAGGTTGGCCTGGATGTGGACCAGGAGCGGAATCAACGTCTCGTCTGCGCGCCCCTCCCACCGAGGTGGCACGCCAGGAGCTTGCTGAGGTAGTTCGCTGCCAGCAGCCATGACGGGAGGCCCGGATTGTCACCGCTGGCGAGGAGCAGCAGCGTGATCATGATGGCCAGCGAGACGCCGAAGACGCCCATCGCCGTCGGCCAGGCGTCCTCGGGGAAGCGGGATCCGATCCAGCGGCAGACGAGGTAGAAGGCGGGGCCGCCGGCTACCAGAGAGACCCACGGGCTCGAGCGCTGCGCGTACGCCTGGTAGAAGGCGGCCGTCTCACCGGGGTGAAGGACGTAGCTGTAGAGCGCAACCCAGGCGATGGCCAGGACGACGAGCACGAGCTCGGCGGCGAAGGCACCCCCGAGGGCGGCGCCCCACCGCACGCGCCTCGTGGCCTGCATCGGATGTGCCTCCATGGGAGCAACGATAGGACCCGCCCGCGGAGGCGTCTTGACGTTTCTTGCGCTAACCGCGCTTGTCCGCCTTGGCGAGGACCAGCTCCATCTCGGTCACTGCGACGGCGTGGTAGCCGGGGCGCGCGGCGTCGAGGATCTTCCGCGCCCGCGCCAGACCCTCGGGCGTGGCCGCCAGCGCGGCGTAGATCGGCTTGATCAGCTTCGGACGCCCCACCTCGAGCAGGTACTCCTCGACCCGGGCGTCGGCGGCGTGGTAGCCGGAGCGCACCGCCAGCGCCAGCCAGGCCGAGGCGATCTCGGCGTTCTTGCTGGTCGTCAGCAGGAACTCCTTGTCGACCTGGGCCAGGCGCTCGGGGGGAAGCCCCTCCAGCTTGCGGATCAGGTGCAGCCACTCCTGCGTGGAGTAGCGGGGTGTGAGGAAGCCCGCCAGCGTGCGCGTGCCGGCCTTCCAGGCGGCCACGTCCTGCTCGATCTTGGTGAAGGCGCCGCTCCGCGCCAGCGGCGCGTCCTCGGGGAGGCCGGGACCGCGCAGCCAGCGCTCCAGGTCGATCCTGGCGTCCACCGGCAGGCGCGCCTTCAGGAACGTCTCGAAGTCGGCGGTAGTGCGGCTGGCGAAGGCTCCCGCCTGGAACCACTCCTTGAGGAGCGCGTCGAACTTCGGTCGGGTGAAGAGCTCCTCCAGGCGGCGCAGGAAGAGCGCCCCCTTCCGGTAGGGCACCGTGGTGAAGACCTGGTCCGGATCGCGCGTGCCAGGCAGCTCCTGCGCCAGCCGCTGGTCGGCCGGCGGCAGCGTGGCCAGCTCCTCCTGGAGCGCCGCCTCCTCGATCATCGACTCCATCTGCTGCCGTTCGCGCCCGTAGAGCGCCTCGATGACGCGACCCTCGATGTAAGTGGTGAACCCCTCGTTCAGCCAGAGGTCTCCCCAGGAGGCGTTGGTAACCAGGTTGCCCGACCAGGAGTGCGCCAGCTCGTGCGCGATGGTGGAGACCAGCGAGCGGTCGCCGGCCAGCAGCGTGGGCGACACGAACGTGAGGCGCGGGTTCTCCATGCCGCCGGCCGGGAAGCTGGGGGGCAGCACCAGGATGTCGAAGCGCCTCCAGCGGTACGGGCCGTACAGCTTCTCCACGGTCTTCACCATCCGCTCGGCGTCTCGGAACTCGCGCGAGGCCGTCTTGAGGACCGAGGGCTCGGCGTAGACGCCGGTGTGGATGCCGAGCGGCTGGAACTTGAGGTCCCCGACGGCGAAGGCGAACAGATAGGACGGCACCGGCTGCTGCATCCGGAAGTGGAAGACCCGCCAGGTGTCGCCGATCGTCTCGTTGAGGTTCAGCGCCTCGGCCCCCATCACCGCGAAGAGGTCCTTGGGAATTTCCAGCGCCGCCTGGAACGTGGTCCGCACCGCCGGCGTGTCCTGGCAGGGCACGAAGCTGCGCGCGTGGATCGACTGCGCCTGCGAGAAGAGGTAGGGGTGCTTCTTGCCGGCCGTCTGCGCCGGCTGCAGCCAGAGGAGGCCGCCGCTCTCCGGCGTCGTCTCGTAGGTGACCTCGACGCGGCTGTCGCCGGGGGAGAGCTCGATGGTGAGCGCGTCCCCGCGCAGCGCGTCGACCTTCTCGAGGCGGTGCTTGGCCTTGTGCAGCTCGGCCCCGCCGGCCCTCACGCCGAGGATGCGGAGCGCATTGGCGTCCAGGAACAGCGGCGCCGCCGGATCGCGGCGGACCAGCGTCCAGATGGCGCGCCCGCTCACCAGCTTGCGCGCGAAGTCGGCGCGGATCCGCAGGTCGAGGTGGGTCGTCTGCACGGCGTTGGGGCGCGAGGCGCTGTGAGGATCGCGGAAGCCCTGGGGGACGGGCTGCGGCGGGTGCGCCGCCTCGGGTCCGGCGCAGGCGGCCAGCAGCAGCAAGGCGGCCGGCGCGATCGCCACGAGGCGGCCGAGTCTCACCGGGCCGGACCGGGTTTGGGGGAGGAGCCCACGCGATTCCGCCAGCCCTTCGGCAGCCGGATCACCACCTCGTCGGGCCGCGCGAAGCCCAGATCCTCGCGGGCGATCTTCTCGACCGCCTTGGGGTCGCTCTTCAACGCGGCGATCTCCGCCTCGAGGCGCTGGTTCTCGTCCCACATCTGCTGGACCTGCCCCTGCACGCGCGCCAGCTCGCGGCGCTGGCGCTTCACCTGCAGGATGCCGTGGTCCCCCACGAAAGAGAGCACGAAGAAGATGACCGAGAAGAGGACCGAGATCACCAGATAGGACGCCGGGTGTACCTGCCGTCCGGCCCGCACCGCCGACTGCGACATCCTGGCCGCCGCCGGCGCGCGTGGCTCCCGCCGGCGCGACGGCTCTTCGCCGTCTCCGGGGCCGCCGCCGTGCCGGGTGACCTTCATCTACCTGAGGCGCGCCGTCGGGCCGTGATAGCGGCCCGCCTCACCGAGATCTTCCTCGATGCGCAGGAGGCGGTTGTACTTGGCGATGCGCTCGGAGCGGCAGAGCGAGCCGGTCTTGATGAAGCCGGCGTTGGTGGCGACCGCCAGGTCGGCGATCGTGGTGTCCTCGGTCTCGCCGGAGCGGTGCGAGAGCACGGTGATGTAGGACGCCGTCTGCGCCATGCGCACCGCCTCCAGCGTCTCGGTCAGCGTGCCGATCTGGTTCACCTTCACCAGCAGGCCGTTGGCGATGCCGTCTCGGATCCCCTCGGCCAGGATGGAGGGGTTGGTGACGAAGAGGTCGTCGCCGATCAGCTTGATCTTGGCACCGAGCCGCTCGGTCAGGATCTTCCAACCCTCGCGGTCCCCTTCGCCGCAGCCGTCCTCGATGGAGACGAGCGGGTAGTCGGCGACCAGGCCGGCGTAGAAGTCGACGATCTCGGCGGCGGAGAGCTCCTTGCCCTCGATCTGGTAGCGCCCCTTCTCGAAGAACTCCGAGGCCGCGCAGTCGAGCGCCAGGTGGATCTGCTCGCCGGCCTTGTAGCCGGCCTTGCCGATCGCCTCCATCAGGAGGTCCAGGGTCGCCCGGGTGGACTCGATGTCGGGCGCGAAGCCCCCCTCGTCGCCGACGCCGGTCGCCAGGCCGCGCGACTTCAGGAGCCCGCGCAACGCGTGGAAGCACTCGGCCCCGGCGCGCAGCGCCTCGCGGAACGTGTTGAAGCCCGACGGCACCAGCATGAACTCCTGGATGTCGAGCGGGTTGTCGGCATGGGCGCCGCCGTTGACGACGTTCATCAGCGGCACCGGCAGCGTCACCGCGCCGGTCCCGCCGACATAGCGGAACAGCGGCAGCTCACAGGCCTCCGCCGCCGCCCGGCAGACCGCCATCGAGACGCCCAGGATCGCGTTGGCGCCCAGCTTGGACTTCGACTCGGTGCCGTCGAGCGCGATCATCAGCCGGTCGATCTCCGCCTGCTGGCGGGCGTCCATGCCGAGGAGCTCGGGGGCGATCGTCTCGTTCACGTTCTCCACGGCTTGCAGGACGCCCTTGCCGCCGTAGCGCTTCTTGTCGCCGTCGCGCAGCTCCAGCGCTTCGCGGCTCCCTGTCGACGCGCCGGAGGGGACGCCGGCGCGGCCGGAGCTCCCGTCCTCCAGCACGCACTCGACCTCCACGGTCGGGTTGCCGCGCGAGTCCAGGATCTCCCGGGCGTGAATGGCCTCGATCGAATACAAGCTCAACCCTCCAGCACGTACTTCTTGGCCACGGTCAGGAGGCGCTCGGTCTCCTTCTCGTCGGCCGACTCGGCATAGATGCGCACCACCGGCTCGGTGCCCGAGGGGCGGAAGAGGATCCAGCGGCCGTCGCCCAGCAGGAGCTTCTGGCCGTCCATGCGGTCGATCTCCTGGACCTTCAGCCCGGCGAAGCTGTCCGGCGACTCGGCCATCCGCTTCCTCAACGCATTGGCCAGCTCGGGGTCGAGCCGCGCGTCGGCGCGCGAGGGGCAGAAGCGGCCGACCCGCTGGAAGAGCGCCTCGATGAGCTGCTTCATCGTCTGGCCGGTCTCGGCGGCGATCTGCGCGGCCACCAGACAGGCCAGGATCCCGTCCTTCTCGGGCACGTGGCCGTCCATGGTGAAGCCGGCCGACTCCTCTCCTCCCATCACGATCTTGTCCTCGAGCAGCAGCTCGCCGATGAACTTGAAGCCGACCGGCGTGACGTGGACCGGGACGCCGTGCGCCTTGGCGATCGCGTCGAGGCCATGGGTGGTGGCGACGGAGCGGGCGACACCCTTCCCGCCGGTCCGGCCCTTCAGCAGCCGGTCGGCGAAGAGCATCAGGCAGAGGTTGGGGTTCAGGTAGGTGCCGTCGCTGTCCAGCACGCCGAAGCGGTCGGCGTCGCCATCGGTGGCCAGGCCGAGCTGGCGCTTCTCGCTCACCACGACCTTGCCCAGCTCCACCAGGTTCGGCGCGTCGCACTGCGGAGAGAGGCCGCCGAAGTAGGGATCGCGGTTGCCGTGCACAAGGTTCACGTCCACGCCGGCGCGGCGCAGCGCCTCGTCCAGGTAGCCGCGCGAGGTCCCGTAGCGCGGGTCGACCGCCACCCGCAGGCTCGCCTTGCCGAGCGCCTCCAGGTCCACGAAGCGCTTCAGCTCCTCGAGGTAGGGCTCGATGGGGTCGATCTTTTCGTAGTCGCCGGGAGGGGCCGGGTCGGCGTCGCTGTCCACCGTGCGGCCCAGCTCCTCCTCGATCTTCTGGGTGACCTGAGGAAGGGCCGGCGCGCCGTCGGGCGTCGAGTACTTGATCCCGTTGTATTCGGGGGGGTTGTGGGAGGCGGTGAAGTTGATGCCCCCCAGCGTGCCCAGCCTCCGGATCGTCGAGGCGACCACCGGGGTGGGGGCGTCGCGCCGGCAGACGAGGGGGCGCAGGCCTTCGCGCAGGAGGACCCGGGCGGCCTCTTCCATGAAGCGCTCGCCGAGGAAGCGGGTGTCCGACGCCACGACGATCCCCCGCGAGGCATCGCCGGAGGCGCGGGCCACTCGTGCGACGGCCGTCACGACCCGCCGCGCGTTGTCGAACGTAAACTCCTCGCCGAGAACGGCTCTCCAGCCCGATGTGCCGAAACGGATCAAATCAAACCTCCGGGTGCGGATACCCGTAACATTCTAAGGTGAGACAGGTGTTTCGTTTCTCGAGCCGGCTGACGCCGGCGCTCGCCCTCCCCCTGGTGCTGGCCTGCTCGGCCTCGACCGAGCCCGCGCCGAAGTCGGCGCCGCACACGTTCGTGGCACGGCTCGGCGACCCGTTCACCTACCTGGACCACGATGGCGCGGCCAAGCGGGCGCTGCTGGCGCGCATCAACCGCGAGCGCGTCGCCGCCGGCGTGCCGTCGCTGGAGTACGACCTCCGCGGCGCCAAGGTGGGGGACGAGTTCTGCCTCGACTCGGCCACCAAGGGCTACGTCGGCCACTGGGACCTTCAGGGGCGCGCTCCTTACCTGCGCTGGGCTCTCTCCGGAGGCGTCGACTTCCACGCCCAGAACGTCTCCTCGGAGTCGCGCCGCGGCTACGGCTACCGCGAGTCGATCGAGAGGCTGCTGATGGACGCGCACCAGCGTTTCATGACCGAGCAGCCGCCCGACGACGGCCACCGGAAGACGGTGCTCGACCCGATGTTCACCCACGTCGGCATCGGCTGCGCGCTGGTGGGCGGCGAGTTCCGGATGACCGAGGAGTACAGCTCCAAGGTGGCCGACTGGGTCCAGATCCCCGACGGCGCGGTGGCGCCGGGCGGTCAGGCGCCGTTCGCCATGAAGGTCCGCAGCGGCTGGCACGTGGGCGCGGTGGACATCTGCTACGAGCCGCCGGCCGAGCCGCTCTCGGCCAGCGAGGTCGGGCGGCGCGGCTTCTACGCCTATCCGCGCACGGTGCGCACGCTGCGGCCGACGCTGGGCCCCAACCTCCTTTACAGCGACAACTTCCGCGGCGATTTCCACGTCTCGGTGGGCGGCCGCATGGAGCTGGCGGTGCCGCTCGACAACGGCCCCGGCGACTACTACGTCATGGTTTACGTGGGGCGCGCCTCGGCGACGACGTTCGTGCCGGCGGTGGCGGCCCGGATCGAGGCACGCTAGAGCGGCTCCGGCGAGCCAGGCCCGCCGATACGCCATCTCTCAGGCGTGTCGCGTCGCGACCCCGATGAGGAATGCGGAGCCGGCATCGAGGATCCACGGGGGGCGCGGTCCTTCCGGCAGGGGGAGGCGATCGGTGATCCCGAGGTCCCAGCCTGCCCGGGCGAAGGCGCTCCTGAGCCACGCCTCCGGCCGAAACGTCACCAGGTGCGGAGCCGGCTGGCCTGGGAGCGCCGTGATGGAGCGGCTCTCCGGCTGCCCGTCGTCGGCCAGCCCCACACCGCGCGCATCGAGCATGGAGAAGACGAAGCGCGCTTCCGGCCGGACGAGGGCCGAGAGGCCTTCCAGAAGCGGCTCGATGGGGTCGATGTCCATCAGGGCCATCGTCGACACGACCGCGTCGAAGGGTCCATAGGAGGAGAGCGACGCCAGCTCCTCGGCGCGCGTCGCGTCGACCACCCGAAACGTCGCCGCCCCCTCCCGGCGGTGCTTCTCGGCATGGGCGATGAGGCGCCGCGAGAAGTCGACGCCGAGGATGGTGGCACCGGCCTCCGCGAGCCGGTTCGTGAACCAGCCGTTGCCGCATCCGACGTCGAGGACTCGAGTGCCCCTCAGCGGGCCGAGGCGCGACTCCACGGCCGGACCGAGCAGCCGCGCCGCCGGCGAGCCGCCGTCTCCCACGGCTGCGTCCCAGAAATCCGCGAGCCCGTCCCACGTCTCGCGCGCGCCGTCGACGCGCTCGGCGTCCTCGCGCTCCCGCATCACGTCGTCCAGGCGTCGGGCGAGGTCCCGGACCGCCGGTTGCCGCAGGGCATCGCGGTGAGTGCCGGCGATCTGGTGGACGGCCGTTCCGCGCAGGGCCTTTCCGGCCCAGCCGAGCTCCGGCCAGGAGTGAGCGACCGCCGGCGGCGGCTGCACCGCGGAACGGAAGAGATCGACGCGGACGTCGACGGGCGGCTCGTGCGTGCAGAGACGCGAGGCCCGGTCGCTGATGACGACGGCGGCCAGGTGTCGATCCGGGCTTCCGCCGCTCCAGCCCAGGCGCAGCCGCAGGGCCGTGCTCGCGCGCCGCACGCGGTCCAGCACACCGGTTCCCAGGAGTCGCGGGACCTCGCGCAGCGACTTCGGCACCGCCGCGCCGGGACGGGAAACGAGCGCGTGGAACAGGCCCAGGAGCCGGGCGCGGGGACCCTGACCGCGTCCGTAGTGGAGGTAGCCGGGGCCATAGGTGTCGACCAGCGCCAGGAACGTGACCTCCTCGCCGGCCGACCGCAGCTGGCGCGCCATCTCGAAGACGACACGGCCTCCGAACGACTTGCCGAGGAGCTGGTAGGGGCCTCGGGGCTGTACGCGCCGCACCCCCTCGAGGAGGTCCGACGCCATCTCCTCGATGGCGCTGTAACGGAGCGTCCCGTCGCGCAGCGACTCGAGCTGAAGACCGTAGACAGGGCGCTCGTCGAGCAACCCCGCCAGCTCGCGGAGGATCATCACCTCGGACCCCTTGCCGGCGATCATGAAGATCGGGCGGCCCGGCCCGCCCCGGAGCGGGACGACAGAGGAGCTTGCCTCCTGGTGACCACGCTCGCGAACCGCCGCCGCCATCCTGGCGATCGTGGGGTTGAGAAAAAGGGCCGTCACCGGGAGCTCCACGCCCAGGCGCCGCTTCGTCGACGCGATGATCTCCGCCGCAGCCAGCGAGTGGCCGCCCAGCGCGAAGAAGTCTTCGTCGTCGCCGGCGCGGACCCCCAGCGCTTCGCTCCAGATCTCGCGAAGCGTCGCGCTCACCAGGTCGTCGCCGGTGCTCGCCGGGCTCGGCAGCGCCACGCGGGCGACGAGGGCCTCGCGGTCCACCTTCCCGCTGGACAGGCGAGGCAGCGCCTCGACGATCGTCAACGTGACCGCCGCGGCCATGCCGCGTGGCAGGCGCTCGCGAACCGCCGGGCGCGGGTCGGGGCCGTCGGCGACCAGCACACCAATCACCCGGAGGCCGCCGTGCACGGGCTCGGCGATCACCGCCGACTCGCGGACCCCGGGAACCGACGCGATCGCCGCCTCCACTTCGGCGGTGGAGATCGTCTGTCCGCCCACCTTGATGACGTCGTCGGCGCGTCCCAGGTGCAACAGTGCGCCGTCAACCTGCCGGCCGACGTCCATGCTGAAGAAGGTCCGCTGGTCGCCCTCACCCGAGAAGGCCGCGCGCGTGCGCTCGGGATCCCGCCAATACCCGAGCGCCAGCTGCGGCGAGCGGACCGCGATCCGCCCGATCGCGCCGGGTTCCGACGCGTGACCCTCGTCGTCCACCAGCGTGAGGAAGGTCCCCTGGACCGGGCGTCCGATCGGCAGGAACGGGCCGGCATCGGGTGGGAGCCGCGTCGCGTGGTCCGCCTCGAAGACGCAGACGTTCCCCGCCGCCTCGGTCATCCCCAGGCCGTTCACCAGCCGCGTCCGCGGCGGGAACGAGCGCTGGAACAGCGCCAGGTCCGTCGCGTAAGCCGGCTCGCCCCCGAGCTTGACCACCCGGAGGTGCTCGAGCCGGGGACGCGCCTGCAGCTCGGCCGCGACGAGGCGGAAGAGGCTTGGCACCACGTGCAGCACGGTGATCCTCTCGGAGTGGAGCGTGCCGACGAGCTCGGAGAGCCCGCGCGCGACGTCCAGTACGACGAGCTCTGCGCCGTGCAGCAGCGCTCCAAGGGCCACCGTGGTCGACGCGCCGGAGGAGAGCGGTTGCAGCCAGGCGACCCGATCGTTCGGATCGAGGCCGAGGCTCTCGCCGTAAGTCAGCGCGGCGCTGAGGATCGACCGGTGCGAGAGCTCGACCCCTTTTGGCCGGCCACGCGACCCGGACGTGAAGTGAACGAGCGCGGAGGCGCCCTCGCGCATCGAGGCGGCGTCGACAGCATCCGTATCCCCGGCCGCTCGCGCGAGGCGTCCCAGCTCGACGACCTCGATGCCGGTTCGGGCGGCGACCGCGCGAGCGGCCGTGAGGTGGGCTTCGTCGGCGATGACCACGGCCCCGTCGAGGAGATTGAGCGCGAGCTCGAGCCCGTCCGCATCCACCGGTGACACGATGCGACCGGTGCGGAGCGCGGCCAGCATGCAGGCGAGCGCCGCGGCGCCCGGGCGCGCGGCAAGCGCCAGCGGCGCCCCGCCGCCGAGCGGCACGATCTTGCCGGCGATCGCCAGCGCCGCGCGATCCAGCTCGCGGTAGGACCACGCGCCCGACGGGGAGCGAACCGCCGTACGGTCCGGTCCCGTCTCCACGACCTCACGGAACCGGGCGTAGGGCGTCGAGGTCATCGGGTCCGGAGCGCGAGCTTCTCCTGCGCAGCGTCGAGGAATCCCAGCTGCGCGTAGTTACGGGGGATCTCGGCCACGTACCCGAGACGTAGCATCAACGAGAGGATCTCAGCCATCGCCGCCTCGTTGCGGATCGCGTCGCAGCTCGGACGGTTGACGCCGAGCGCGCGCTGGACGATGTCGGCGCGCACCCCGATGTAGGGCTCGGCGGCGGCGGCGGCGAACGCCGGCTCGGCGGCGACCGTTGCGGCGCCGCGGACGTAGGCGTCGACGACCTTCTGGGCGATGTCCGGCCGCTCGTCGAGGAAGGCGGCGGACGCCGCCAGCGAGCATCCCGGGGCGCCCTTCCACAGGTCGCCGGTACGCTTGACGACTCGGCCCAGACCGAGCACCTCGAGCATCGTCGCGTAAGGCTCCACCATCGACGCCGCGTCCGCCCCCTGACCGACGAACGCCAGAATCGCGCCGTCTCCCGATGGGAAGCGCAGCTGGCGGACGTGCTGCCAGCCCATCCGGTCGATCAGCTCCATGGCGGTGAGGTCCTTGATGCCGCCCTCTCGCGGCACCGCGACGCTCTTCACCTCGCCCGTCTCGAGGCCGGCGCGTACGACGAGAGCGGCTTCCTCGCATCCGGAGCCGCAGATCACCCTGAGCGGGGCCTCGAGGCGTTCCGCGGCGGCGACGCGAGTCCAGGGGATGACGCCGAAATGGCTCTTTCGCGAGAGCAGCTCGTCGGGAATGAGCCACGCGGTCGGGCTGACCGAGATCTCGACGTCCAGCCCCTCCTCGGCGAAGTAGCCCTTCGCGTGGGCGACGTACGCGGGGGTCTGGCAGATTCCTCTCAGCAACGCGAGCCTTATCTTGGTCATGACGCGCCTTCAGCCTCGATCTTCCTACGTTCTACCAGTTGTACGGGAGGGGCAGCGTGCCGAGCGGCTTCGGTGATGTCAAGCGGACCGGTCGGTGGGCGGGGACGCAGAGGCCGGGGGCCGGAGTCTTCGCGCGACGCGGCCCGCGAGACGCCGGAAGACCCACTCGCCGATCAGCGGCGACGCGAAGATGCCGGGTGTGCTCAGCCCCGCCCGCATGGCCGACACGAGCCCGGATCGGAAGCGGCCGGCGGAGAGAGCGTCCTCCGCCTCGTCGAGGAGCTGGTTCGTGCGTCGAAGACGCTGGGCATGACGCTGCCGCTGGGGCGGCAGCCGATCGATGGCCCTTCGAGCAACGCTTTCCCGGAGGGCCCTGAGCTCCCGCAGATGTTCCGAACGCGGTCGGAGGTAGTAGGTCATGACGATCTCGGGACGCAGGACGATCGGGCCTCGAGTCGCCAGGCGAAGCCAGAGGTCTCGGTCCTCGCAGCAGGTGAGGTCGGGGTCGAAGCCGCCCACCTCTCGAACCAGCGCCGAGCGATAGAGGCTCTGGCCGGAGACCGCGGACCATCCGAGGAGGAGCTCGTCCAGGATCTCCCGGACGCGCGACACCCGGGGGTGTGCATCGCGCCTCTCGTAGCTCTCGCCGGCGAATCGAGTCCAGCGTGCGCCGACCGCCGCGACCGCCGACGGATGCTCGTCGAGCGCCCTGGCCAGGACCTGGAGAGCCCGCGGCCAGAGCAGGTCGTCGTCGTCGAGGAACATCACGAACCTTCCCCTGGCCTCGGCCATGCCGCGGTTGCGCGCGCTCGAGCGCTCGCCGGGGACCGGCAGGCGCACTGTTCGCACCCGGGGGTCGCGGACGGTCTCGAGCCACGACGGCGTGTCGTCGGTGGAGGCGTCGTCGACGACGACGAGCTCGAAGGGGACCGCCTCCTGCGCGAGCACGCTGGCCAGACAGTCCTGGAGGAGGCCCCGCCGGTTGCGGGTCGGGACCACGACGGTGACGTCCGGATCCGCCGTCGCCGCGCTCAAGCGCCGCTCCGCAAGGTCCGTCGTCTGACGGCGCTCTGGTAGGCCTCTTCGTGGGCGTCCATCGCGCGGGCGATGCCGAAGACGCCTTCGACGTGGCTTCGTCCCTGCTCCCCCAACTCCCTCCAGCGATCGCCCTCGAGCAGATGACGCAGGCCCTCCTCGAGGTGTCCCTCGGGCGCCACGTGCCCGAAGCGCGTCGCGAATCCGTCGGGGTCGGTGAAGCTGAGGATCGCGCAGCGGTGCGCGGCCGCCTCCACGAACGTCGTCGGCAAGCCCTCCCGCAGGGAGGTGTTCGCCAGGATCCAGCTCCTCCCGAGCACTTCGCTCCAACGCGGCGAAAGGAACTGATCGAGGACGCCGGTCATCTGCAGATTCGGTATCCCGCCCCAGCGCTCCCGGAGCGCACCGTCACGCCCGGGATCGCGGGCGCCGCCCACCGCGACGAAGTCCACGTCGGGACACGACTCGGCAAGCTGGAAGAAGAGCTCGACCCGCTTCCGCCCCTCCCACCGGCCGACGTAGCAGACGGTCGGACGGTCGGCCTTCGCCACGGCCGGCGGCATCTCGACCGGCGTCGGCAGGAGCTCGGGCCGGCGTGGCAGGCGGTAGATCTCCGCCGCCTTCGGGATCAGGAACTCGGCGGCGCAGTACAGCCCGTCCGCTCTCCGCACCGCCGCGGAGACGAGAGGGTTGTCGATGAAGCGGCGGTAGAGCGTCCACCCCAGGCGCGGCATCGCTGCCCACTCGGTCTCGACCCGCCAGTCCCGCCGGTCCATGGGATCGCGGAACGTCACGACGTGCGCCGCCGACGGGGCGGCCAGGCGCGCCAGGAGCGTCCCGATCGAGGTGTCCTGCGAGTGATAGACGTCGGCGTCGATCGCCCGAAGCATCCGCACGGCCCGGATCGGTCGCCTCGGGTCGAATTGGTGCACGGTCATTCCGTCGAGCTCGTAGCGGTCGGGGTGGGTCGGTGATCGACGCGGCACCACCACGCTCACGCGCTTCCCCCGGCGGACCAGCTCCCGCCCGATGAAGCGCGTTGCCCGCCCGAAGCCTCCGTAGACGGAATCCCCGAAGAGCTCGATGCAGAGGAGGCAGACGTGCTTCACCTCCTCCATCGGTGATGCCGTCTCAGCTTCTCCACGCGCCGAGGTCGCGCCCGGTCATCGCCTCCACGTGGTCGAGGTCCTCGTGATAGGTGGCGGCCAGCCGCGCCCGGAGCCCGGGGTCGAGCCCGGGACCCGCCTTGAGGTTGACGGCGGTGATCGGAAGCGTGATCGCGTCGCGGACCCAGAGCGGCAGCCGGCGCTGGGCCCAGTCCCGCAGGGAGTTGTCCTCCACCATGCGCCGGTGAAGCCAGGCCCAGCGGGGCTGGCGCGACGAGACGTTCTCGCGCGTCACGACGGGTTCGTCCAGCGCCTCGATACCCAGGTGCGCGAAGACGCTGTTCAGCACTTCCCGGGGCCGCTCCAGCCAGTCCTCGTAGAAGAGGATGAGGAGCTGCTCCCGGGGGAAGAGCTCCAGCCAGCGATCGAGCTGACGCGCGTAGAAGCCTCGTTCCCGGTAGTGGAACCGGGGGTGCCAGCCTCGCGCGATGCGATCCGACTCGGCTTCCCACGCCTCCGCGAAGTCCGCCAGCGGCTCGACGCTCTCTTGCCGGAGGTGCAGGTAATGTGAGAACGCACGCTCGACCGGATGGCGGAGCACGGCCACCAGCCGAGCTCGGGGAACGGTGCGGAACGCCGCCGCGGGGGCAAGCGGCGCGTAGAGGTAGTACGTGCTGGCCTCACCGGCGACGGCTCCCGGCGGACGGCCGGCGAAGAGCGCCCGGTAGTCCTCCTCGCGGACGACGTCCCCCCGGTTCTTCGCTCCGCTCGGACCGGAGTATTGGGGCCGGCGACCGCCGAGCGCGAAGAACCGGGGCTCCTTCTCGGGTGAGCAGAACACTCGGGGATGCCTTCCCAGGGCGCGGAACAACGCCGTGGTCCCGGCCTTTGCCGCGCCGATGACGAGGAAATCGGGGAGGTCCGCCCCGTTCGCGGCCGCGCTCACCTCAGCACTTCCAGGAAGAGAGGTCGCGTCCGGTGATTGCCTCGACCCGCTCGATGTCGTCGTGACAGGTCACGGCCAGGCGAGCCCGAACGGCAGGGTCGAGCTTCGGCGCCTCCTTCAGGTTGATCGTCTGTATCGATCGCGTGACGGCGTCACGCACAGCGGGCGGCAGCCGCCGATGGGCCCACCGGCGGATCGCGGTGTCGCGCTGGAGACGGTTGTGGAGCCAGGTCCACCGCGGCGGACGCGAAGTGACGTTCTCCCTGGTGACCACGGCGCCTTTTAGAGGCTCGAGGCCGATGTGCCGGAAGGTGGCGTCGAGGACCTCCACGGGTCGTCGGATCCAATCCTCGTAAAACGTGATCAGGAGCTGCTCCCGCGGAAAGAACTGCAGCCAGCGATCGAGCTGGCCTCCATAGAGGCCCCGCTGCCGGTAGTAGAACGCGGGCCGCCAGCCACGGGCGATCCGCTCTGGCTCCGCGTCCCATGCCTGTGCGAAGTCGGCGATCGGCTCGGAGCCGTAATGGCGGATGTGGAGGTACTGGGAGAACGCCCTCTCGACGGGGTGGCGGAGGATGGCCACCAGCCGCGCCCGAGGCACCAGCCGGGAGGCGGCCGCAGGAGCCGCCGGGGAGTGCAGATACCAGGTGCTCGCCTCCCCCGCCAGCGTGCCGGCGGGCCGACCCGCGAAGAGGGCACGGTAATCCTCCTCGCGGTGCACCAGTCTGGCCCGGCTCTTGGAGCCGGGACCGGAATGGTCGTGCAGCTGGCCGCCGAGCGCGAAGAAACGAGGCTCCTTGATGCGCGAGCAAAACGCCTGCGGGTGTCGCCCGATCGCCCGGAACATCGCCGTGGTGCCTGCCTTGGCGGCCCCGATCAGGAGGAAATCCGGAAGATCGGCGGGGCCGCCGGAAGGGGCGTCCGCGTCCGGTGGCGCGGTGCTCGCGCTCATGCCCCCGACGCCTGGCCGCGGGCGAGCGCGGTCTCGCGCAGGCACTGCCAGGCGAATCCCGCCAGGTTGGAGAGCTGCCAGACGCTCAGGAGGGCGACCACCTTCACACGCATCCACGGCTCGAGCCTTCTCAATGGCTTGTGGAAGTAGCGTGGAAGCCTGAGGTGCAGGAGCACGTCCTGCGACATCTTACCGGTCCGTCGGTGCCGCCTCAGGCTGTGGTAGCGCCAGGCGCCGCGCCCGTAGTTGAAGTACTGCCGGACGAAGCCGCGGAGGGAGCCGCGATGCTCATGCCGGACAGAGGCCTCGGTGACCGAGAGCAGCCGGCCGCCCGACTGCCTCCAGCGGTCGACGAAGTCCCGATCCTCGGCGGCGAGGCGGCCGAACCGCCCGTCGCATCCGCCGAGATCCAGGTAGCGCTGCCGCTCCACCGCGAAGTTCAGCCCTGGCAGGAAGCGCGGCTCGGCACCCGGCGGGTTGAAGAAGGCGTCCACCGCCTCGGTGATGGCCTGCCCCGCGGCCGCGTAGGCGGTGGCAGGCGCGTCGTGCGCCACCGATCCGCCGGCGAGGCTGCCGGGATTGCTGCCCACCGCCGACGTGAGCAGCTCGAGCCAGTCCGGCTGCGCCACGCAGTCGTCGTCGAGAAAGACGAGGACGCGCCCGCGCGCCAGCCGCGCACCGGTGTTGCGGTTCCCCGCCACGCCGAGGTTCTGACCGGTGTGATGGACGACCTCGAGCGTTTCGGCGGCTTCCGACACGACGCGCTCCACCGGCTGGCGGGAGACGTCGACGACGATCACCTGGAAGCGCTCTCTGGGAAGCGTCTGGGCGGCGAGCGAGGAAAGGCACCGGCTCAGGGCATCGGGTCGATCCATGGTCATCACCACGACCGAAGCGAGGGGAACCCGTCCCGCGGAGGACATCGGCATCGCGTCCGGGATCGTGGATTCTAGACGAGGCAAGGAGGGCTTCACGGGCGCGCTGTCCGGACCAGCGCGAGCAGGTCCCGAAGCGCCTCGCGCCCCTCGCGGACCGAGAGCCAGAGCGCGGAGTAGGAGGCCAGGAAAATGACCAGATGGACGGCGAGCGCGCCGACGTCGCCGCCGGGAATCGATGCGATCCGGGGCGCGGCGACCGCGAGGACGAGCGCCGCCACCAGCGAGGCGCTCGCGGGCAGGCGCAGCGCGTCGAACACGTCGCGGACGCGCGGCGGCGCCGTTTGGAAGCAGAAGTACAGGCTGGGCACCCGCAGGGCGAGCGTGGCGGTGGTGTAGGCGGCGGCGACGCCGACCGCGCCCCACCGGGCGCCCACCGCGTAGGCGACGACCATCGGCACCAGAGCGAAAGCGCTCCACCGGAGCTGCCGATCGGCGCGCCCTGTCGAGACGAACACCCAGTTCGTCAGGAGGTTGAAGCGCCCGAGGAGCGCGGCGGGTGCCAGGATCCGGAACAGGGGCGCGCACGGCAACCAGGCCGGACCGAGGGCCAGGACGATGACCCGCTCGGCCTCCACGAAGAGAAACGCCAGGGCTGGAGTCGTCAGCGAGAACCCCACCTGGACGAGAGATCGATAGAACCTCCGGTACTGCTCGGGGTGGAGCTGGAGCCTGCTGAGCGTCGGGATGGCGACGCCCCCGAGCGGCCGTGTCACGAGCTGGAACGGAAGCGTCAGCAGCTTGAGAGCCCGCTCGTAGAGGCCGGCCTGGTGGCTGCCGCTGAAGCGGCCCACGAAGATCGTGTCGAGGCTCGCAGTCAGGTGCGCCAGCACCCTGAAGGCCGAAAGCTGGAGGCCGAATCGCAGCATCTCGGAAACGCCGTCGGCGCGCGCCGGTCGACCGGGTCTCCAGCCCGAGGTCATCCAGACCAGCAGGGTGTAGCTCGCGGAGGTCGCGATCTCCAGCGCCACCAGCGCCCAGTACCCCGCGCCGCGGGCCGCCAGGACGAGAGCCAGCGCCGAGCCGACGGCGCTCGAGACGAGGTCGCTCGTCGCCAGGGCACGGAATCGGAGCCGCCGCTTGAGGAGCGATTCGTGCTGTGCGCCCAGGCCGTCGAGGAGCGGGATCAGCCCCAGAGTCGCCGTGACCGCGACCAGCCGCGTGTCTCGGTAGAACGCTGCGACCGGCCGCGCCGACAGGACGATGAGGAGCCCCAGCCCGGCGGAGACGGCGGCGCTGAGCCAGAAGAGCGCGCTGACCTGCTCCTGGCTCACGACTGGCCGCTGGAACGTGGCCGCCGCCAGGCCGGCATCCCGAACGCGGATGAAGAGTCCCACCGTCGCCAGCGAAAGCGCCACCAGGCCGAAGTCCGGAGGCGTCAGGAGACGGCCGAGCACCACGATGGTGGCCAGGCTCACGCCCGTGGCCGCGATCTGAGAGAGCAGGTTGAAGAATCCGCCGAACGCGGCTCGCTGCGCGAGCCCCCCGGACTCGAGTGCGCTCGTCGGAGAATCCGTGGCTCGGAGCGCCTCGTCGATCAAGAGCGAGGGATACTACGGACGAAGCTCCCCGCTTGGAAGGGCCTCGGGCTACACCACGACGCCGCTGGGGGTGTTCCCGGGGTGACCCATCGCAGCGGCGTTCACCAGGAGGCTCGGTGCGACGCGGCGGTCGCGGGGCAGGTGGCGGCGCAGCCTCGCGCCGCGTAGAAGAACGGGAAGAGGACGATGTGGCTGGTGAAGAGCGCCTTGCTGCGGTAGACGACCGGGTCGCCCGGCGCGGCGAACCGCGCGAGCTCGGCGGGGAACTGGGCGCTGTGACAGCCGAAGCAGGAGATGCCCTGCTTGAAGGTCTCCAGGCTGGTATTGGAGAGGAGCGGCGAGCCGCCCGGCTCCTGCAGGTTGAGCGTCGGTCCGTCGGCCGGGTACGCGCCCCAGAGCGTGCCGACCAGCTCGTAGTTGCGCAGGACGGAGCCGCGCGGGAGGCGCGTCCGCACGTCGCGGTTCAGGCTCGCGATCTGGCGCGCGACCCCGTCGGTCGCGCCGCCGAAAGGGTAGGTGCGGCAGACGTTGATCGGCTCCCGCGCCGGCTCCAGGTTGGGGCGGTTGCAGGGCGTCCGCGGGTCACCGCAGTCGGTCCGGCCGTCGTGGAACGCCCAGGGACCCGGCTCGGGCGTGCGGGCGCAGTCGGGCGCGTTCCTCGCGTGCTCGAACGTGGCCCAGACGAGCTCCGGGTGGTTGGCGACGCCCGCGGTGATGTGGAAGCCGACCAGCGCGACCTCCTTCACCGTGTGCGGCGCCAGCGGATCGGAGGCGCGCTCGGGCACCACGCAGGCCGTGGTCGTGAGGTACTGGCTCTTCTCGGCGCGGCTCATGCGGTCGGTGAGCCGCCAGGACGTCTTGATCTCGTAGGTGGCGGAGGGAAAGGACGTCTTCGGATCGGCGGCGCCGAGGACCGCCGGGTCCTGATAGCCGCTCTTCGCCACGAACTCCAGCCAGGCGGGATTGACGTGAGCGGTGAAGTAGACCGGGTTCCCCGCCTGATCGACGAGCTCGCCGGAGGTGCCGGCCGGCACCAGCCCCGGCTGCGTGGTGGCGTTCACCACTTCCTGCTCCGGCGGCCCGCCGCACGGGTTCTTCGGTGCGCGGTAGGGGATGCCGCAGACGGTGCCGCAATAGAGCGTGGTGAGGGCCGGGCTCGGGAGCTCCCAGGTGAAGTAGCGGGCGGTGGGGCGATTCCGGTCGGTCGCCATCAACGCCAGGAACGTCTGCCAGGCGAATCGCTGGAACTCGCAGTCGCTCCGCGGCTCGTAGCCAGGGAGGGCCGGCACGCCGGAGAACCACTCCGGTCCGGCGGCGCAGAGGTGGTCGGCAGGGGCGCGGTACGAGACCGAGAGGAAGACGAAGCACGCGGCGGCGACCGCAGAGCGCCGCAAGGTCAGGCCGGCCGATCCATCTCCCGCACCTCGCGTACCCGAAGCCTCTCGCGCCAGGCCATGTCGGCGCAAGCGAAATGCCTGTCTTGGGGAGGGATGGCGACATGACGGCCGGCGCTCATCGGACCGGAGGGCCGGGCGGCAGGAGGACGAAGAGCCCCGGGTTCCGCGACAGGTTGTCGTTCACCGAGGCGATCGCCACGACCCGCCCGGTGCCCGAGGTGACCTGAGCAGTCACCTCGACGTTCTGGAACGCCCCGATCCCGAGGTCGAAGCCGCTCCCGCCGAAGACGTCGGTGATCTGCTGGTACTGGCCGGCGAGGAGGTCCACCGTCCGCGACGCGAGGAGGTCGCCGGCCGGCGTGTAGCCGCGCACCACCACCTGGCAGGGCTCGCCCGCCAGCTCGACCAGGATCAGGTTCGTCCTCTTGCTCAGGCTCCGTTCCGCGCCCGGGAAGCGCACCTCGGCGTCGCCGAGCTCGAGGACCTCGGGCGCGTCGCTGAAGACCGCGTTGACCTGGGCGCTCTTGAGGCCCTTCGACGGGTCCTCCGGATCCACCTCCGCCGAGACCGCCGCGACCCCGACGACCTTGCCGACGTCCCCCTCGATCGTGATCGAGCCGAAGCTCCGGTTCGTCACGCCGAAGAGGCTGGCGATCACGTCGGCGCCCACCTCCTTCGCCAGCGCCCCCCGCGCCGGGATCACCACCAGCTTGCGGCTGCTCTTCACCGCCCCGCCGTCGTCCTGGTCCGTGTAGGTGTAGGTCAGCGTCACGTCCGCCGGGGAGCTGGCGCCGTTCACCAGGTTCAGGCGGGTGACGAAGTGGGTGTTGAACAGGCCCACCGTCCGCGCCACCGACGGGACCACGTAGCGCGCGCCGCCGGTTCCGCGGACCGGCCGGCCGAGGACCGCGCTGAAGCTGCCGGACCGGTTGTCGATGACGGTGGCCAGGGGGGCGACGCTCCCGTCGCCGGACGTCACGGTGATGCCCGCCCACCCGCCGGAGAGCGGCCTGCCGGGCGCGACCGCGTCGACGAGCCGGTTGATCTGGGTCTTGCTGTACGGCGCGACCGGCCAGTCCAGCGCGCCCACCTGCGCGCCGCCGGCGTCGTTCACGGTGACGTGGACCGTCGCCGGCCGCCCGCTGGTCTCGGCCAGGATCAGGTTCGCGCGGTTGGTGGCGTCGTCGTCGATGCCGGGCACGACCAGCTCGGGCCCGCCGGCTCGCGCCCCCTCCCGGTACGCGACCACCGGGATCTCGGTCCCGAAGCGGGTGCTCGGGTCGTTGCCCTTGAGGGACTCCGCGGTCATCCGCAGCGACAGGGCGTGCGGCTCCGGCGAGCGCACCTCGAGCTGTCCGGAAGACCCGACGAGGTGGAAGGTGGACGACACCACGTCCGACAGCCGGACCGTTCCTCCGGACGGCAGCGTGAGTGTGCTCTTCAGGACGCGCGGATCCACCAGGCCGTCCGCGCCGTCGGGCGTGTAGAAGAGCGTCGCCGGCGCGTCGCCTCCGCTCAGGTTCTTGAGCCAGCCGTCCGAGGTGAAAGTCTGGGCTCCGCCGGCGAGCGGGGACCGCGCCGAGGAGACGCCCGACGTCGCGTTGACCGTCACCGGAACGACCTGTGAGGTGTCGCCGGGTGGAGGCTCGGACCGAGCGCCGGCGCCGGGCACCGGCTCGTCGCTGTCGGGGACGAAGACGACGTACACCAGGGAACCCCTGCCGGTTTCGGACCCTCCGTAGGGGTTGAAGGAGACGGCGGTCGTGTACGGAGGGGGTCCGTCGTACCGCGACACCTTGGAGGCATCGACACGGAACGTCGCCACGATCCGCCCGGACTCCGGGACCACGCCGAAGGGCTCGGCCGAGAGGTTCAGCCAGGCGCCTCCGGGTCCGATCGAGGTCGTGTAGAACGGCAGCCGGCCGCTCTGGTACCCGAGATTGATGATCACCGTCTCCCTGGAGATCGAGCTGAGGTGGATGGTGATGGTCTCGCTCACCACCGCGACGGTGTCGGTGCCGGTGGTCGTGCCGGTCACGTTGAGGATCACCTTGTGCCACAGCGAGCCGGTGCCGTAGAAGGCCTGCACCGCCGAGAAGATGGTGGTGATGGAGTGCAGCGCCTCCGGCGGCGCGGTGATCGTGACGTCGAGGTCCTGGTAGCCACCTACCAGGGCGGACGCCGGGCTGATCTGGAACGGTGGGGCGACGGTGAGGTGCACGGTCGCCGGCGTCGGCGCCAGGTTGCGCAGGGTCTCGATCCGGGTGACCCCCGGTGCGCCGATCGGCACGATGATGTTGAAGCTCGACTCCGGCTGGCGGCCCAGGAAGACGAACTGCGTCGGCGTCGCCGCCATGCTCACGGTCAGGACGTCGGAGAACTTCCCGGCCGCCCCGCAGCTCTTGACCGCGCGGACCCGCACCGACAGCGTACCGGGCGAGCCCAGCGGCTCGGTCCGAATGAGGAGGCTCCGCGGCTTGCTGCCGGCGATGCGCTCCCTCTTCAGGACGGTGGCGAAGCCGTCCACCGACGTCTCCACCTCGTACCAGCCGCCGCTGTCCAGGTCGGGGCTCGGCTTCGTCCAGTCGACCGAGACGGAGCGGCCCCAGTCCACCAGGAGCGCCCTGGTCGAGAGCGTCGGCTCTCCGGACGCCGCGCAGGTCGGCTCCTCGCTGTAGTCGATGGCCAGGGTCTTCTGGAACTTGATGCCGGTCGAGTAGTCGTTGTTGTTGCACCCGATCACGCCCGAGGTGCCGCAGCTTCCCTGGGCCAGGACCCTGGTCCCCTGCAGCAGCTGGTACGAGTAGGTGTAGCCGCCCCCGGTGTTCGTCAGCTCCAGGATGATCTGGTTGTTGCCCGGCGCGAGCGAGGGGGTGATGTCGACGATCCCGCTGTCCTTGCCGTAGTTCGTGGTGATCAGCGGCTTCCGGTTGCTTCGGCTGTTGGTCACGTAGGCCCGGAAGACGTCGTCCACGTTGTAGAGACGGAGGCCGTAGTCCGAGGGAGACAGCGCCAGAGGCTCCTGCGCCGCGCACGGGGTCGCGAGCAGGGAGACGGCAATGACGGCAAAGACGGCAAAGAGGGGAGACCCGAGAGTGGAGCGGCGCATCGGTCTACCTCCTGGGGGTGGACAGCGGCCTGTCTCCCCCTCCTTGGTAGACGCGGCAAAACGCCCCTCAGGGGCTCATGTCGAACGTAAACTCCTCGCCGAGGACGTCGCCAGCCGGATGCGCCAAGACGGATCAGAACCCAGCTCCGCGGCGCCCGCCCGCATGCAGGCGTGGTGAGGGTCCGCTGCGGCACGTCCTCGTCGCCAGCGCCACCGACGACCTGGTCGAGGCGCTGCGCGAGGCCGCCGACGCCTCCACCACCTTCCTCTGGGAGGCCGGCGTGGACGCCGCGCTGGAGCGGCTGGGGCGCTCCTCGCGCATCGACGCGGTGGTGACCGACGACCCGGCGGTCGAGGCGGCGATCCGCGAGGAGATCCCCGGTTCCCTGCCGGTGGTCGTGAAGAGCGCCGGCGAGGACCCCGCCGGGACGCTGGTCCGGCTGGTGCGGCTCCTGTCCTGATTCTCCGCAGCGGCGCATAAATCTCCGACACGGAGCAGTTCGCTCACAGTGGCAGGGGCACGGTTCGCTGGCGCTGCCCCTGCATACTCGCCGCCCATGCCGATGACAGCAGTGCCGCTCGCCCTCGCCCTCGCCATGGCGGGGACCGTCCCGGTCACCTCCTCCGCTCCCGTCGCCGCCCTGCAGAAACAGCTCGACGGTCTGGCCGGACCGGCGGTGGTGGGGATCCACGCGGTCCGCCTCGCCGACGGCGCCACGGTCGCCCTCCGCGCCGGCGAGCGCTTCCCGATGGCCAGCGTCTTCAAGCTGCCGATCGCCCTGGCCGTCTTCCGCGCCGCGGAGAAGGGCACGCTGAAGCTGGACGAGACGCTGGCGGTGAAGGAAGACGACCTCCGCGAAGGCATCGACGACTCCAAGGTCCTGGCCGGCACGAAGTGGACGCTGGAAGCGCTGGTCGAGACGATGCTGGCCGACAGCGACAACACCGCCTGCGACCTGCTGCTGGCGCGCTTGGGCGGCGCCAGGAAGGTCGAGGCGGCGCTCCACGAGCTGGGCCTCGCCGAAATCGACATCACCTGGACCGAGCTGCAGATGCTGCTGGTCTGGGCGGGGGTCGGAGAGGAGCCGGTCAAGGACTGCTCCCCGGCCTGCTCGCAGGCGCTGCGGAAGGCGAAGACCGAGGCGCAGCGCCAGGCGGGGCACCGCGTCTTCCTGACCTCGGGCTCCAACACCGCCACGCCGGAGCTGCTGACCAAGCTGCTCTCGCGGCTCGACCGCGGAGAGCTCCTCGGGCCCGCCCTCACCGCCAAGCTGACCGGCGTGATGCAAGGCAACCGCACCGGCGACCGGCGCATCCGGGCGCTGCTGCCGAAGGCAGCGAAAGTGGCCGACAAGACCGGCACGCACGGCCCGGTCGCCAACGACGTCGCGCTGCTGACGCTCGGAAACGGCAAGGGGCGGCTGGCGCTGGCCGTGATGGTGCGGTCGGACGAACCGCTTCCCGCGCGCGAGAAGCGGATCGCCCGGATCGCCAAGGCGGTCTACGACGGGATGTCGAAGTAACCCTAGGGCGTCGCGAACTGCTCGGCGTGGCCGCGCGCGACCGCGCCCTCGAACGTGCCGAAGTTCAGCGAGGTGAAGTCGACGAAGGGGAACATGAGCGTGCAGGGGGAGAGGTCGTAGGTGTCCCCCTCCAGGTTCCCCTCCACGCAGTTGCCGTAGTGATGGTGTACGCCCATCAGGTGGCCGATCTCGTGTGCGGCCGCCTCGGCGTGGGCGTTGATTTCCAGCGTGAACGGCCCCACCTGGAACGGCTCGATGCCGGCGGCCTCGGAGACCGCGAACGCGTTGCCGGCGTAGCGGACGCCGCCGATGCAGTCGGCCAGGCCGACCAGACCGTAGTCCTTCTCGCCGGAGGTGGCGTCGATCGAGGCGATGTCCTTGCTGGTGAGCGTCAGGACCACGTCCGAGCCGGCGGGACGGCCGCCGCCGAAGACGTCCTTGGCCTGCTGGATGATGTCGCTCCCGAGGTCGCCGGTGAAGGAGACGCTCTTCCACTTCACGACCTTCAGGTCGATGCCCAGTGGCGCGTACGACACCTTCGCCTTGGTCATCAGCGCCTGCCCGAACGCCTTGGTGACGCCGTCGAGGAGCACCACGGTGTCGAGCGAGATCAGCCGGCTGACGCCGGGGATGTAGGGCGCGGCGGTGACCGGCACGCCCTCCAGGCAGGCGACGGTGTCGCCGGTGTCGAACGGCGCGTTGCGGGTGGCCTGCGCGACGCCGTCGTAGGGAGCGGAGACCGAGAACGGCATCACCGAGACCGTGTAGGGGCCTGCGCCGTGGAGCGACGTGTGCTCGAGCACCACCGATTCGCTGCCGCTGCCGGTGGCCGAGCTCTTGGCCAGCGAGCCGTCGGGGTAGAAGACGTAGAGGTCCCAGTCGTCGGTGGCGCCGCGGCCGGCAATACCCACCACGAAGTAGGAGCCCTCCCGCAGCGTCACGTTGAGAGAGAAGTGGTCGCAGGTCGGATCGGTGGGAGTGAGGCAGCCTCCCTGTCCGGGGATCGACTGTCCCGTCGGGCTGGTACCCACCCACTGTGTGGGGGTGTTCTTGCTGGCGAGGGTGCCAGAGCTGGGGGTGGAGGCCTCGAGTCCGGCGGCCCAGAGGACCGCAGGGACGAGGAGCGCTAGCCGTAGGGTGCTTCTCATGACAACTCCCTAATTCCTGACCGTGCGCGCGGTCGAGATCTGGAGCGTCTTGAACGCGCCGGCCGTGTTGAGGACCTGGACCTTGTAGGTGCCCGCCTTGGCGACGGCGGCGTCCAGGCCGGAGATGGAGAGCCCGCTGACCAGCGCCTGGCCGGAGGCGACCAGGTTGCCGAGCGGGTCGATGAGCTTGACGGTGAGCGGGACCAGGCTGCCCTCGGTGACGACCGAGAGCGCCACGTCCTTGCTGCCGACGGTCACCGAGCGCTCGATGACCGCGCCGTCGGACGACTTGGCGGAGCTGACGGTGGTCTCGGAGTGGTACTGCGCGGCCGAGGCGTCGGCGCCTCCTTCTGTGCAGGGGATGTCGAAACCGTCGACGTAGGCGGCGCCGGTCTTGTGGACGATGCGCAGCTCGTGCGAGCCGGAGCCGAGGCCGGAGTAGGTCTTGGAGTGGCCGAAGGTCGGGTTCTCCGAGCCGGTGCCACCGGGCCCAGAGGCGGCAAAGCTGAGCGTCTCCTTCTTCACGCCGTCGATGAGGATGTCGGCGCTGCCGCCGATGGCGGACATCACGTACTTGTAGGTGATCGTGTCGCCGGCGAAGACGACGCGCGCCACCGGGCTGGCGTTGCCGTTGCCGCTGCCCATCCGGCGGTGGTAGACGCCGCTGGAGGCGCGGGAGTCCTCGCGCAGGTGCCAGCCGCCGGTGTACTCGACGGCCGGGTCGTTGTCGTCCACGTTGGAGGAGGCACAGGCAACCGGGCAGGTGTCGGTCTGCGCGTCGGCGACCGGCAGCAGCACGCTGGTGATGCGCACCTGGTCGAACTGGAAGCCGTAGTGGGAGTTCAGGGCGTCGGTGCCGTTGGAGACCTCGACGAACCCCTTCTTGTAGCCGGTGAGCGACGCGAATCCGAGCGCGCCGGCGCTGAAGGAGCTCTCGGCGAAGGTGTTGACCGGCTGGTTCACCGAGCTGGCCCAGCCCGGCCCGGCGTTGCAGCCGGTGTAGGTGTTGAGCGCGTTGTAGGCGCGGCCGCCGGAGGGGCTGACGATGGCGCGGACGCCGGCGGTGTCGACGATGCCGACGTTGGCGCGGTCGTAGAACGGCAGGCCGTTCGCGGGGTCCACCTCGGGCTCGGTCTGGAACTGGTTCTGGAGCGAGAGCGTCGTGTCCTTGGTGAAGCGCAGGAGCGGCGAGCGGACGCGGTCGCAGGCGTCGTTGGTGAGCGAGGAGGACTTCATGTAATACGACCCCTCGGGGGCCGGCGGCGGCAGGTTGGTCCGCTCGAAGGTGCCGGAGGTCGCCGTCCACCCCTGGTTGTCGGTCTCGAAGCCGTAGGAGACGTCTCCGAGCTGGAGGTCGGTCTCGGTGTCGTTCACGGTGAGCGTCGCGGTGACCGGCTGGGCGAGCTCGTTGGCGGCCACCGTCACCTGGAAGGTGAGCGAGCCGCGGGCGGTGAGGCCGCCGGCCTTGAAGCGGAAGCTGGCCGGGAGCGTCGTCACCGCGGTGGAGGGAGAGCCGCAGCCGGCCTCGAGGTCGCCGACGGCGATCGGCAGCGCGGTCAGGAGCTGCGTCTGGCTCGCCGAGGGCTGGATGGCGGTGACGCGGACGTTGGTGAGCCTCTGCCCGCCGGTCGAGACGACCTTGAAGGTCAGCGTGCCCTTCTCGCAGTTGTCGAGGAACTCGTCGCCGTCGCCGCCTTCGACCGCCAGCGTCTCGGCGTGCTCCTCGACGATGGCCGAGGCGGCGCTGGTCGAGGTGCCGGGCGCCAGCGGGGTGACCGAGGCGCAGGGGCTGGTGCCGCCGGCGCAGGAGCCGAGGCCGACGCCGCCGGCGCCGGCCACCGCCACCACGCTGTAGTAGTAGGTGCGGCCGTCGAGGAGGTCGGTCTGGGTGAGCGTCAGCGGCGAGGAGGCCGAGACGGTGGCGACGCGCGTCTTGCCGAAGTCGCAGCCATGGACGCCGTCGGTGCGCAGCACCCAGTACTCGCCGGCGCCGGCGACCGGCGTCCAGCTGATGGTGGCGCTGCGGACCCCGGCAGTGGCGCTGACCGTGGTCTTGCCGGGAGGCGGCGTGGCGGTGCAGCCGAAGTTGCCGGGCACGCCCTGCGTCTGGATCGGGCAGGAGATGCCGTGGCGCCCGAAGGCGTCGTTGATCGCGACGAAGTGCGGGGTGCCGTCCAGGATCGAGCCGTCGTCGTCGTCGGCGGCCAGGAAGTTCAGGTACCAGCTGTCGGCGTTGCAGCCGCCCACGGTGGGGTCGCACTGGAAGCCGTAGGTCACGCCGCCGGCCGCCAGGTAGAAGACGCGGGTGGTGAGGACCAGCGCGCTGTTCTCGTCGAGGCTCGTCGCCGCGCCGCCGCTGCAGCGACCTCCGGCGACGGCACCGCCGGCGAAGGACTCCCAGCGCGTCCCGTGGCAGGGGAGGTCGCGCTTGAGGAGGTCCCAGACCGACTCGCTGATGATCGTCCCCTCGCAGTGGGTGCTTCCGCCGCAGGGGCCGGCGTTGATCGGCGCGCCGGTGACGCCGCTGCCGCCGCAGGTGCCGGGCACCGTCGGGTTCTTGCCCTGGACCCAGAGGAGGTCGTGCGGTCGCCCCGACTGGCGCTTCTTCCAGTCGATCTCGCGGACGCCGGAGCACTCGGTGCAGGGGTCGCCGTTGCCGGTGCAGACGCCGCCGAAGGAATTGTTGAGGAAGAAGCCGCGCGCGACGCAGGACTGGTTCAGGCGCATCACCGAGACCATGTCGGCGTAGGCCTCGCCGGGGTTGCTGACGCCCGGGTGGTCGTCGTACATGTCGAGGCCGTGCCCCCACTCGTGGTCAAAGACGGCCGCGATCTCTCCGGTGTTGCGGCAGTCGTTGGTGCCCAGCACGCCCTTCTTGTAGAAGTTGATGGAGCCGGTGGTGGGGTTGTTGGTGTCGGCGAAGCTGAAGAACGCGTTGCAGGCGTTGTTGATGTTCATGTTCGCGGTCATCTGGCGGTTCAGCCAGCCGGCCGGGGTGCTGGAGTTGGCGGCGGGGCCGAGCCAGCTCTTGGCCTGGTCGATGAGGCGGTTCACCTCGTAGAAGCCGGTGCGCCCGGAGTGGGTGTTGCCGGCCGAGCTGCCCGACGGCGCCGCGCAGTCGGTGCCGGAGCTGGTCTTGAGGTCGAGGAACGGGCACTTCGTCTTGTCGTCCGCCTGCCCGCAGCCGTCGAGGATGCGGAGGAACGGGCCGGTCAGCCTGGTGCCGTACTCGCCGTCCACGTCGACCAGGCCCTCGGAGTTGGCGGTGAGCTGGGTGCCGTCGGCCTTGAAGACATAGGCGCGCGACATCGGCGAGCCCGGCAGCTCGGAGCCGTCGATGCCCAGGCCGTCATTGGAGACCGGGAACGTGCCGCCGACGACCTTCTTCTTGTCGAGGTACTGGTTGGTGTCGGCGAAGGAGATGAGCTGCCCGTTGTGCGCGTCGACCAGCGCCTCCCAGCCGCCCAGGCTTCCCTGGACCCTGGGGCCGACGCTCCAGGCCAGGCGGTAAGTGAGGCCGGCGCCGCTCGCCAGCGGCACCAGCTGGAGCTCCGGCTTCCGCCAGCCGGTGACGGTGAAGCCGTTCAGGTACTGCGCGACAGCAGCCTGCGCCTGGGCGGAGCTGATCGCCGGGTCGGTCGAGACGTCGATCGCTCCCCAGCGCTGCACGCCGTAGAGCACCAGGTTGCCGCTGTTGAGCGTCGCCTTCACGAAGGAGCCGCGCACCGGCACGTCGTCGACGACGCGCGGGGCGCTGATCTGCACCAGCCGGCCCCCCTCGTAGCTGCCGACGGTGGGCGCGCCGAGCTGCGCTGTATCCACGCCGAGGAGAGTCCCGTTCGTGACGAGCCACGCCTTGAAGGCCTGCCAGGCGGCGTCCTTGAGCTCGGCGTCGTTCGCCGGGGCCGTGCGGCCGAGCGCCGTCCAGGTGAGCGCGTTGCCGACGCCCTTGCCGGGGATCAGCGGCCTGGCGGTGATCAGAGTCCCCCAGCGTCCGGCGCGGACGTCGTAGTAGCCGAGGCCGGCGCCGAGCGCGGTGAGCTGCGGAGTGAGCGTGGCGGCCAGCGCCGCCGGCAGCTTCGAAGGCGGCTGCTGCGCGCCGGAGATGGCGAGCTCGGGCAGGCCCATCTGACGCGCGGCCACCGCGTCTCCCTGCGGCTCGATCTGGGCGGCCGCGGGTATGGCAAGGACGGCCAGGAGGGCGAGGGCGAGGAGGACCGACAGGCGCTTACACATGGCTGTGTCCTTCTTCCTTAGTTGCAGGTCACGAATTCGAAGTGGCCGCCCGGGACGAGCGACTGCGGCATGTTGTCGGGGGTGAGGGTGCCGACGTTCGGGGCCTCGACCGCGATCCGGGTCAGGAAGAACTTCAGCTCCTGCCCGACCTGCGGGTTCCCCGCGGCGGCGGGGGGCACCACGATGCGGATGGTCCCGTCGGCGCTGTAGCTGGAGGAGGGATCGGCCGGCGTGCCGGCGCCGGAGGGCGCGCCGGAGCCGTAGGCGAAGGTGACGTTCACCGGTGAGGTGGCCATCTTCACGAAGCGCTGGCTGCCGTCGGCGGCGGTGAAGGAGATCGGCCAGGTGCTGTCGGGCGGCACCGTCGACAGGCTCGCCATCTTGAGGAGGAAGCCGACCTTGCCGTCGGGGAGCTGCGCCACCGAGGCGCTCTGAACGTCGTAGAAGGCCTGGTTGCCGGTAGCGTCGCCGCTGGCGTCGGTGACGACGGTGAAGCCGCTGCCGCAGGGCTCGCCGCCCACGGTGAGCGTCACGTGGCCGCTGTCGCTGCCGCCGTTGCCGTCGGAGACGGTGTAGTCGAAGCCGTCGCTGCCGGCGTAGCCGGGCTCCGGCGAGTAGGTGACGGTGCCGTTCGCGTTCGCCAGGACGGCGCCGTGCGCCGGCGCGGTGACGGCCACCAGGCTCAGCGCGTCGAAGTCGGCGTCGGTGTCGTTGGAGAGCACGTCCACGCGGTTGGGGTGGTTGCTGGGCACGCTGGCGACGTCGTCCACCGCGATCGGCGCGCGGTTGGCCGGGGCGGCGCACTCCGCCGGGGCCTGCGAGGGCGGCAGCGGCACCGCCACCGCGCAGTCGCTGACCGGCCCGGTGCAGGCGTCGGCGGCGATGCCGAGGGCCGCGACGCCGCCCACCGGGACGACGCTGTAGTAGTAGGACATCCCTTCCAGGAGGTCGGTCTGGGTGAAGGTGCGGGCGGCGCTGGCCGGCACGCGGGCGACGCGGGTCTTGCCGAAGTCGCAGCCATGGACGCCCTCGGTGCGGAGGACCCAGTACTCGGCGGCGTTGGCGACCGCGGTCCAGGTGATGGTGGCGCTGCGCGGGCCGGCGGAGGCGGTGACGGCCGGCCGCGCGGTCGGCGCCGGCGTCGCCAGGCAGCCGGCGCTCGACGGCAGCGGCGCACGGCAGGCGATGCCGTGGCGCCGGAAGGCGTCGTTGATCGCCACCATGTGCGGGGTGCCGTTCTCGAGCGAGCCGTCGTCATCGTCGGCGACGAGGAAGTTGAAGTACCAGCTGTCGGCGTTGCAGCCGCCGACCCGCGGGTCGCACTGGTAGCCGAGCTTCACGCCGGGGCCACCGAGGTAGTAGAGGCGGGTCCCGAGGACCAGCGCGCTGTTCTCGTCGACCGTCGTCGGCCCGCCCTTGCAGCGGCCGCCGGCGACCGGACCGCCCTCGAAGGCCTCCCAGCCGCGCCCCTGGCAGGGGAGGTCGCGCTTGAGGAGGTCCCAGAGCGCCTCGGAGATGATGTTCCCCTCGCAGTGGGTGCCGCGGCCGCAGGGGCCGGCGTTGAACGGCGTCGGCGGAGCGATCAGCGCGCCGCAGTTGCCCGGCACGCTGGGGTTCTGGTCGAGCACCCAGGCCAGGTCGTGCGGCATCCGCGAGAAGCGCTTCAGCCAGTCGGCCTCGCGCACGCCGCTGCACTCGGTACAGACGTCGCCGTTGCCGGTGCAGACGCCGCCGAAGGCGTTGTCCAGGTAGAAGCCGCGCGCCACGCAGGACTGGTTGAGGCGGAGGATGGCCGACATGTCGGCGTAGGCCTCTCCGGGTAGGCTGACCCCCTTGGAGTCGTCGTAGGTGTCGAGCCCGTGCCCCCACTCGTGGTCGAAGACGGCGGGGATCTCGCCGGTGTTGCGGCAGCTGTTGCTGCCCAGGATCCCCTTCCGGTAGAAGTTGACCGAGCCGGTGGTCGGCGCGGCGGTGTCGGCCGGGCTGAAGAACGCATTGCAGGCGTTGTTGATGTTCATGTTGGCGGGGAGCTGCATGGTCAGCCAGCCGGCGGTCGGCACCGTGTTGGACGCCGCCGGGCCGACCCAGCTCTTGGCCTGGTCGATCAGCCGGTTCAGCTCGTAGAAGCCGGTGCGGCCGGAGTGCGTGTCGCCAAGGGAGTGGTTCGCGGGGCGGGCGCAGTCGGTGCCGGGGCCGCTGCCGAGGTCGAGCGTGTCGCAGCTGGTGATCTCGCTGGCGGCGCCGCAGCCGTCCTGGATGCGCACGAACGGCCCCTTCAGCTCGGTCTTGTAGTCGCCGGTGCCGGGCACCGTCACCAGCCCCTCGCTGTTGGCGGTGTACTGCGTCGTCCCCTTCAGGACGTAGGCGCGCGACATCGGGTAGCCGGGCTGCTCGGTGCCGTCGGGCACGCCGCCGGTGGCGTTGCCGTCGTTGGAGACCGGGAAGACACCGCCGACGACCTTCTTCTGGTCGATGTAGGAGTTGCGGTCGTAGAAGGCCAGCAGCTCACCGCTCTGCGCGTCGACCAGGCCTTCCCAGGAGCCCTGGCTGCCCGAGACCCGGGCGCCGATCGCCCAGGCCAGCCGGTAGCTCAGCGCGCTCTCGCCGCTCGACAGCGGCACGATGGCGAGCTGCGGCGTGCCCCACTCGGCGGTGAAGCCGGCGAGGTGGGTGCCCAGCACGCCGCGCGCGGCGTCGGCGCCGACGCTGGGCGTCGTCGAGACGTCGATCGTCCCCCAGTTGCGGGTGCCGTAGAGGACGAGGTTGCCGGCCACCAGCGTCGCCCGCAGGTAGCTGTCGCGCACCGGCACGCCGTTGACGACGCGATCGGCGTAGACGTGCACCAGGCGGTTCTTCTCGTAGGCGCCGATGCTGGGCGCGCCCAGCTCGGCGGCGTCGATGCCCAGCACGGCCCTGTTCGCCGCCAGGTACGTCTTGAGGGCCCGCCAGACGGCGTCCTTGTAAGCGGCGTCCGAGGAGGGCGCCAGCAGGCCGAGCGCGCCCCAGGTCAGCGTGTTGCCGACACCGGGACCCGGCACCAGCGGCGTCCTGGCGATCAGCGTGCCCCAGCGCCCGGCGCGCACGTCGTAACCGGCCAGGTCGCCGCGCACGCCGAGCGATGAGAGCTGCGGGCCGAGCTTCGCCGCCAGCGGGGCGGGCAGCAGGTCCGCCGGGAGGTGGACGCTCTTCACGAAGAGGTCGGGGTGGCCCATGGCGCGCTCGGCGACGGGGTCGCCCTGCGGCGCCAGAGCGGCGACGGCGCACGGCGCGGCGACGAGGACCAGTAACGAGACGAGCCGGCGAACGAGTGCAGTCATGCCGTCCTCCACACGCTGCGAATCTGAATTCGCCGGCGGAGAGCGGCAATGAGGGACGTCCCTCAGGAATCGCGGAAAGAACTACTCATTTTTCGAGGTCGCGGACGTTGTCGGCTCGGTCGAGGTCCAGGCGGTGGACGAAGGGGTCGACCGCGACGTGGTCCGGGGTCCCGTCGACGAGGAAGGAGACGGCGGTGCTGGCGGAAACGACGAGCGGGCGAGCCGAGGCGAGGAGCTTGCCCCTTTCGTCGTACACGGCGACGTCGAGCGGCTCGCGGAGCGGCGCGCCGTTGTTCTTCCGCGCCACGATGGTCGCCTCGACCCGGGTGCGCCCCTCCGGGAGCCGCGTCGCCCGCGCGGAGGCGACCGCCAGCTCGTAGATCACCATCTGGTTCCACCACTCGTCGAGGAGCGGGTGGTGCTCGGCGGGGGTGACGCGCCTCAGCTCCTCGACGAGCTGCGCCGCGGTCGGGGCGCCCGGCTTCAGGAGCTCGCGCAGCGCGCGGTTGACCTCGTCCTCGCCGATCAGGTCCGCGAGCGCCGCCATCACCACCGAGCCCTTGGCGTAGTAGAGGTAGGCCTGGTCGCCGACGCGGGCCAGCGGCACCTCGTCGCCGCCGGTGCGCCCCTCGAGGTAGCGGTCGTGCTCGACCGCGAGGACCGGCGTCAGCGCCTCCGCCCCGTAGAGGGCCTTCAGGACCCGCAGCTCGGTGTAGCGCGCCAGGGTCTCGACCAGCGCGCTGGCGCCGGGCTGCGGCGACGGGGCCACCTGATGTCCCCACCACTGGTGCGCCACCTCGTGCGCCACGCGCTTGCTCACCAGGTCGATGCGCCCCGGCGCGCCGGCGTCGGTGAGGAAGCCGCGGTCCTCGCGGAAGAAGATGACGCCGGGGAGCGCGAAGGCCGCGCCCCCCATCGCGAAGGACGGCACCTCGGCGATGCGCAGCTGTGGGTGCGGGTAGGGCCCGAACTGCGCCACGCAATAGTCGAGCGTGCGCGCCGCCGCCTCCAGCATCCGATCGACGTTGCGCGCGTGGGCCGGGTGGTAGAGGACCTCGATGTCCACGGCGCGGTGACGGAGGCGCTTGATCGCGTAGCGCGCCGAGGAGACGCCGAGGTAGGCGACGACGGGTTGCTCGGATCGATACCGGTAGAGGCGGCGGCCGTCCACGACCGAGGTCTCCCGCAGCCCCACCGGCCCGACCGCGATCTGCGATTCCGGCGTCGCGACGGTGAGGTCGAACGTCGCCTTGTCGGCGCCGCGGCTCGAGACCGCCGCCTCGGACGAGGCCTCGAGCGGCCCCTGCTGCGTCGGCGGCGGGAGGCCGCGCTTCCTCCGTTCGAGCGGGTCGTCCAGCTCGTAGCCGGCGCGGTAGCCGAGCGTGATCGGGAGACCCAGGAGGAAGCTGCCGTTCGCCAGGACGTCGTTCGGGCCGCCGCCGCGACGCCGCGTGTCGACCTCGAAGCGCAGCTCGGCGCGGGCGCCCGCGGCGAGCGGCGGCGACAGCCGGAAGGTGGAGGTGCCGAAGCGCGCGTCGGCGCTGGCCGGAGCCTTGCCGTCCAGCGCCAGCGACGCGCGGGTGACGCCGCGCTTCAGCGTGACCAGTAGCTCGCCGATCGGCGCGCCGGCGCGGTTCTCCAGGGTGTAGGCGCCGCGCAGCGCGGCGCGCCGTTCCTCCGGATGGAGGTCGAGGGACGCGGCGATGTGGACGATGCTCGGCACCGGCTCTCCCGCCAGGCGCCGGTAGTTCCGCTCGTAGCCGGCGCGCCAGTCCTTCCGCGCCTGCGGCGTTTCGTAGCGGTTCCAGACGTTGGTGCGGACGAAGACCATCCCGCCGGTCGCGAGGAAGGCGAGGCCGAGCGCGGCGGCCCATCCCAGCGGCAGGGCCCGCAGGCGGCTGCGCCAGCGGCGGCTCGTGCCGCGCGGCCAGAGCGCGATCGCCAGCAGCGCCAGCAGCGCGGCGCCGCAGGCCCAGTACGCCTGCTGCCAGGCGAAGGAGCTCGCCGCGGGGCTGAAGCCGGCGATGTCGGAGACCGGCACCTCGGGCGCGGACGCGTAGCGGAGCAGCGGGTGCTTGAAGCCGCCGAGCCCGAGGTGGAGCACCAGCGCCGCGACCAGCGAGAGGAGCAGTCCGACGTGGCGGTTGGGGCTGACCGCCAGGAGCAGCAGCTGCAGCACGCTGACGAGGACGAGCGGGAGGCCGACGAAGAGGAGGAGCGAGGCGTAGAGGCCGAGCTCGAGTGCGCGGTGGCCGGAGGCGAGCTGGAGGAGGACGCCGGCCGCGCAGGCGACCAGCGTCAGCAGCCCTATGACCGCGGCGAGTCCCGCCGCCTTGGCGGCGAAGAAGGCGCCGTTCGGGGCCGGCGTCGCGTCCACCACCTCGGCGATCCGCACCGCGCGCTCCCGGAACACCAGCTCGGCGCCGAGGTAGACGAGCGCCAGCAGCGCCAGGAACGAGAGCGGCTGCGCCAGCTCGTTGACGACGAGGCTGGTGGCCGGGACCAGCGCGGTGCCGAGCTCGGCGCCGCCGAAGGTCTGGGCCAGCTCGATCCCGAGGAAGCCGGCCACCAGCGCGGCCAGCGCCAGGAACGGCCAGCTCGTCAGCAAGGCGCGCAGCTCCAGCCGCGCGGCCGAGAGGAAGGCGCGGAACGGGTTCGGCGCGACCCGCACCGGCGCGTAGACGGCATGGCCGGCGGTGACCGTCTCTTCGGGTGTCGGCCTGGCGGCGGCCTTGACCGTCCGCGTGCGTGCCCGGGTGGCCGTCCAGAGCAGCAGGCCGGAGACCGCCGTCCAGAGGAGCCGGTTCACGAGGAAGCGACCCGCCAGCGGCACGCTGCGGACGTCGCGCTCGGCCGCGGTCCAGCGGTGGGTGGCCTCGAAGAACGCCGAGAGGCCGAAGGGGTCCGCCAGTGCCGCGATCGCCATCGTCTGCGGCGAGGCTGGTGTCGTCCCGGCCATCAGCGGCGAGCCGGCCGCCAGCGCCGCGGCGAAGTAGAGGACGTAGAGCGTCGCGCCGCCCACGTAGGTCGCCAGCGTGCTGCGGGTCCAGGCGGCGATGGCGAAGAGGAGCGCCGCCGCGAAGAGCATCGCGGGGAGCGCCAGCGCCGCGCACGACCAGAGGTAGGCGCTCGGACCGAAGGGGGCGACCCGGGAGGGATCGTGCCGCGCCAGCAGCGTGCCGGCGACCATGCCGGCCAGCCCGCAGGCGAAGGCGGTCTCCACCGCCAGGAACGAGCCGGCGAAGCGTCCCAGCACCAGCTGCGCACGCGTCGCCGAGGTGGCGCCCACCAGCTCCGCCATCTGGTGCTCCTCGTCGCGCAGCAGCGACGGCGCGCAGAGGACGGTGGAAGCGAAGACCGAGAGGAGCGCCAGCAGGCCGGCGCTGGTGGCGATCGCGTACGGGGAGTTGACGTGGATGCCCTGGGAGGCGAAGCCGGTCGCGGCGAGCACGAAGCCCATCACCCCGAAGCCGGCGGCGGCGGCGGCGAAGGTCAGGCGCCTGGCGGCATAGCGCCACTCGAAGGCGAGGATTCCGAGCAGCAACTAGGCCGCCCGGCGGAGCACCGAGAAGTAGACGTGGGTGAGGTCGGGGGCGATCGGCGTGAAGCCGGGCTCCGGAGTCGCGTCGGACAGCACGTGGAGGCGCGTTTGCCCCTCCTGCAGCTGAGTGGAGAGGACGGTCATCGAGGCGCGGTAGGCCGCGACCTCGTCGCGCGGGACCGTCTTGCCGAAGACGCGCCCTTCCAGCTGCTCCACCAGCGCGGCGGGCTCTCCCTCCAGCGCCACGCGGCCGTCGGCCAGGACCGCCATGCGCGGGCAGAGCCTCCGCACGTCCTCCACGATGTGCGTCGAGAGGACCACGATCACCCGCTCGCCGATCTCCACCAGGAGGTCGTGGAAGCGGTCGCGCTCCTCGGGGTCCAGGCCGGCGGTCGGCTCGTCGACGATGACCAGCCGCGGGTCGCCGAGCAGCGCCTGGGCGATGCCGAAGCGCCGCCGCATGCCGCCGGAGAAGCTCTCCACCGACTTCTTGCGGTGGGCGAAGAGGTTCGTGCGCACCAGGAGCCCCTCCACCTGACGCGCGCGCTCGCGCCGATCGCTCACGCCCTTCAGCAGCGCCAGGTGATCGAGCAGGTCGCGCGCCGAGATGCCCGGGTAGACGCCGAACTCCTGCGGCAGGTAGCCGAGGCGGCGGCGGTGCCCCTGCGGATCGGCCAGCACGTCACGGCCGTCCAGCGCGATGCGCCCGGAGTCCGGCTCCTGCAAGGTGGCCAGCGTGCGCATGAGCGTCGACTTGCCGGCGCCGTTCGGACCCAGGAGGCCGAAGAGGCCCGGCGGGATGGAGAGGCTGACGCCCTTGAGCGCCTGCACGCCGTTGGCGTACGTCTTGGAGACGTCTTGAATGGAGAGCACGTGTCCTCCGGGCTTCTCAGGAACGAGAACGGCCGACGGAAAGTTCTACGGCCCGCGGATCGTCGGGCGGGACCGGGTCGCTCGCGCCGACGGGCTGTCCGTCGAGGCGCATCTCCGGCCGCGCCAGCGCGCGTCCCGCCTCCGCCAGCAGCGCGACGGTGAGGAGGAGCGCCGGCGCGAGGCGCGTCGCGGCGGGCACCCAACGCTCGACGGCCAGCGCCGCCAGGAGCGCCAGGACGGGGACGATCAGGGCGCCCTGGCGGGCGTAGCCGAAGAACGCCAGAGTGACCAGCACCTTGCTCGCCAGAAAGAGAAGCCAGGGCTGCAGCGCGGAACGTCGTGCTCCGGCCACGGCGCCGGTGATCGCGCCCAGGAGCACCCCGATGCTCCAGAGGCGGGAACCGGACGTGACCATGTCGACCGCGCGGCGCCGCCCCGACAGGAACCAGCCGGTTGCCCCGCTGGCCGCCCCCGACCAGAAGATCGCCAGCTTCCTGGCCGCGAGCCTGGCGAAGGCTGCCGGGTTGGACGCGATCCAGCGCCAGCCGATCGCGTAGCCGTCGTTGAAGAGCTCGAGGTGCGGCGGATAGAAGAAGGTGAGCTGCGGCGGCGGCAGCCCCTGCACCAGGAACGGGGGATAGCGATCGGCGCCGCCGGTGAGCGGCGGCCGTGCCTCCAGCGGGGCGCGCTCGAAGCCGCCGCGCGCTCCCGCGTGGTTGGCCAGCGCGAAGTTCAGCGGGCCGTAGGAGGTCACGAACGGGAAGCGCCCCAGCCGCCGCGGGGTGCTGCCGAACGCCTCCTCCAGGATCCGGAAGTCGCTGCCGTGCACCTCGGTGCCGCCGCGGTAGCCGACCGTCGCCAGCACGAACGCGGTGGCGGTGCGCCGCGCGAAGCCGGGCAGCTCGGCCCGCTTGCGGAGCGCCTCGGCGTCCCAGGGCAGGTAGCGCAGCGCCTGCTCGACCGCGCCGACCGCCTTCTCCTCGATCGGGGTGAGGACACGCGGCTCCTCGTTGAAGCGGCGGATCGAGCTCCAGGCGTGGAGGTGCCAAGGCACCAGCGGCAGCGCGAAGAAGACCAGCGCGGCGGCGGCGCGGCGGAAGGGACGCTCCCAGCGCAGCGCGAAGAAGAGGAGAGCCGGCAGGAAGAAGAGGAGGTGCTCGGCCCGGAAGAGGCAGGCCACGCTGCTCAGCGCCGAGAACGCCGCCAGGCGACCCGCCCTCGGCTCGCCCAGCAGGTCTTCCACGAAGTAGAGCGAAGCCAGGGTGAGGACCAGATAGGGCGTCTCGCTGCAGACGGTGGTGGAGAGGACGAGGAGCGACGTCGCCACCGCCGTCAGCGAGCCGGCCAGCGCCGCGGCGCGAAGCCCGAAGGAGCGCTCCGCCGCCAGGAAGAGGAGAAGCGGCACGAGCGCGCCGAGGACGACCCACGCAAAGCGCACGACAGCGACGTGCGCCGGCACGCCGTCCCAGACGAGGGAGGCGACCCAGGCGGTGCCGGGCGGGTGGATCGGGATGCCCAGCTCGAACGTCTCGCCGAGCTGCAGCGCCCGCGCGTACTCCAGCCACAGGGGCGCGTCCCCCTTCAGGTAGGCGCTCCAGCCCCAGTCCCGATCCGGGGTGGCGCGCCAGAACAGGAGTCGCAGCAGCAGCGACGCGCCGAAGAGCACCAGAGCCCAGAGGCGCGCGATCCGGCGATCGGGCGGCGGAGGAGGAGCCGCGGGAGCATTCCTGGCGGCAGGGCGTGCGCGCTTCCTCATCCGGACAGCGAAGATAATCGACCGGTGATGCTCCTGACGATCACAGCGCTGGCCCTGTCAGGAGGAGCGCCCATGAGCACGGTCCATTTCACGCACGTCGACCTGCGGCGCGGCAAGCCCACCCTCGCCTGGCACGCCTTCGACGTCGCGCTGCGCAACGACGCCGACAGGACGCGATGGGTGGTGATCCCCCAGCGTGCCGACGCGGTGAGCGAGGGGGGTGTGCGCGGCGTCGACGTCTTCGAGCTGCCCGCCGGCGACGGGGTCCCCATCGGGGCGCCCACGGCATACCTCTGGCGGTTCGAGGGGACCGGCGGCTTCTGGGCGATCCGGCTGCCGGCGACCGCGACGATCGAGCTCCACAGTCTGGAGCTGAAGGCCTGGTGGGACAAGGAGCCGGCCGAGGCTGCGTTCGAGGTGGTCTTCGCCGACGAGGTGCTGGTCGGCGGCGAGCCGGCGGCGCGCTGGCTCGGGCACGAGGACGTCGGCGCCGCCAGCGGCAGCTTCCAGGCGCGGGTCGAGCCGCTGCGGCTGAAGACGCTGCACTGGCGCCGCAACGACAAGGGGGAGAGCGGAGTCGCGGAGAAGCCGGTCGAGCTCGTGGGCGCCAGCCGCGTGCGGGTGAAGGTCCCGCTGTCGGCCCATTTTCCCGCCGAGCCGATCCGCGCCGCCGCGGACCTCGCCCGGCTCGTCGGACGCCGCGTGCGCGTCGACGGCACCGCGCGCCGGGCCAAGCTCGGCACGGTGGTGGTCGGCGACGGCTTCAGCGTCTACTGCGGCGGCCTTTCGGACTCCCTGCTGGGAGCGCGCTTCACGGTGGAAGGGACGCTGGAGCGCAGCGACGAGGCGATGACCTCACCCGGCCCGGAGCCGAGCGCCGGGACCGAGGGGAGCATCTTCCTGCTGCGCGGTTGGCGGGTGGTCGAGCCGACACGGTAGTCGACGCTCGCCGCAGGCGATGCGCATCCCGCGGCGAAGCCGCCTTCATCGCAGTCCCTCGAGGCGCCGGCGCGCAGCGGCGTAGTCCCCCTCGCCCGGCTTGCTCCTGGCGAGCCAGGTCCGCGCCTCCTCGACCCGCCCCAGGTCCGCCAGCAGGATCCCCAGCGCGCCGGCATGCGCGAAGTGCGCTTCGTCCAGCGCCGCCGCCCGCGCCAGGTCGCGGGCGGCCTCGGCGATGCGCCCGGCGGCGTGCTCGGCGAAGGCGAGCCGCGTCACCAGCTTGGCGTCCCCCGGCTCGAGCTCGACCGCGTGCTCCAGAGCCTTCACTGCCTCCGGCACCCGCCGCTCCTGGCCCAGCGCCGTGCCCAGGTCGGCCCAGGCCGCGGCTCGGCGCGGCTGCAGGCGCGCGGCTTCCTGCGCCTCATTCACCGCCTCCCCGGCGCGGCCCAGCCGCAGGAGCGCGCGGGCCAGCGCCCCCCTCGCCTCGGGCTGCTCCGGGTTCGCCTCCACCGCGCGCCGCAGCCGTTCGGCGGCGGGCGCGTCGCGGCCGGCCGCCAGCAGCGCCATCCCCGAGCGCAACAGCGCGAAGCGGTTGCCGGGGTCCTCGGCCAGCGCCGCGTCGAAGCGGGCGACCGCGCCGGCGTAATCGCGCCGCCGCAGCCGCTCGTCCCCTTCGGTCAGCAGGTCGCGCAGCCGGCGGCCGTCCTTCGGATCTCGGAGCCCGGAGGCAGGCGGTTCCGATGTGGAAGCTCCGCCGCCCAGATAGCCGAGCGCGCGCAGCCGGGCCACCGCCTCGGCGTCGGCGGCGCCGCCGGGCGAGGAGATCCGCGGCAGCTCGGCAATCGGCCGGCGCAGCCTCTCGAGCTCGGCGGCCTTGTCGTGGTTCGTCTCGAAGAGGTCGCGCGTCTCGCCGGCGTCGGCGCCGAGGTCGTAGAGCTCGGGGCGCGGCGCCAGGATCAGCTTCCAGCCGGAGTGGCGCAGCGCCGAGAGCGGAGCCCATCCGTAGGAGAGCCACGGCTGATAGGTCTCGATGTAGGCAGGCGCGACCTGCTCGGTCGCGTGAGTGAGGACGCCTCTCAGCGAGACCCCGTCGGTGCTGGAGAGTGCCGCCAGACCGAGGTAGTCGAGCAGCGTCGGCGTGACGTCGATCAGCCGCGCCGGCGCGCGGCTCTCGCCCGTCGACAGCCCGGGGATGCGGAAGACCAGCGGCACCAGCACGGTCGCGTCGTAGAGGAAGAAGCCGTGGGTCCCCTCGCCATGCTCGCCCAGGCTCTCACCGTGGTCGCCGGCGAAGACCGTTATCAGGTCGGGCGTGCCCTGCTCGGCCGCCGCCAGCAGCTCGCCGGCCGAGCGATCGGCGACCGCCACCTCGCCGTCGTAGCGGCCGCGCGGACCGGGCTTCACCAGCTCGGGCGGCGGGGTGTAGGGATAGTGCGGATCGTAGAGGTGCACCCAGAGAAAGAACGGACGCTTTCCGCTGTGCAGCCACTCGATCGCCGCCGCGACCGTCTCTCGCGCCGGGCGCTCCAGCAGCTCGTCCTCCCCCTCGGGCGCCGCGGTCATCCGGTCGTCGTAGTGATCGAAGCCGCGGTCCAGCCCGAACGCCCGCGCCAGCGGATAGCCGCTCACGAAGGCGGCCGTCGAGTAGCCGCGCGCGCGCAGCAGCGAGGCCAGCGTCTCCGGCGCGGCGCCCAGCGACTGGCCGTTGTCGCGGAGTCCCAGGCGCCGCGGCAGCACGCCGGTCATCAGCGCCGCGTGCGAGGGAAAGGTCAGCGGAACCGGCGACACGGCGGCCGGAAAGCGGAAGCCCTGAGCGGCCAGCCGGTCGAGCGCCGGCGTGTCGTTCCGCCCCGACACCCAGCCCAGCGCGTCCGGCCGCAGCGTGTCGACCGTCAGCAGCAGCACGCTGGGCTGCGCGGCCGGCTTCCCCGCCGGAGCGGCCGTCTCCTGCCGCTGCCGGCAGGCTGCCAGGAGCGCCAGGACCGCGGCCAGCGCGCCGCGCCTCAACCCCAGCGGCTCCCCTCGCCGGGCATCGCCTCGAGCTGCTCCACGAAGCTCGCCACCCAGCTCTCCACCTCGCGCGGGCGCTCCTCCCGCACCCGGGCCAGGGCGCGCGCGAAGGCCGCGTCCACCTTCTCGGGTGTCCCCGGCAGCACCTCCCCCAGCCGCCGGGGGCGCTCCAGCATCAGCTCCACGAAGATGTCGGCCAGCGCCTCGCCGCGGATCCAGCGCTCGCCGGTCAGCGCCTCGAAGGCCACCGCGGCGAAGGAGTAGATGTCGGCGCGCTTGTCGAGCGGCTTGCCCTGGAGCTGCTCCGGCGACATGTAGCCCGGCGTGCCGATGACGATGCCGGTCTGGGTCAGGTCGGTCCGCTCGGCCATCGGCTTGGCGACGCCGAAGTCGAGCAGCTTCATCTGGCGCCCGTCCCCGTTGCCGACGACGAAGATGTTCTCCGGCTTGATGTCGCGGTGGATGAGCCCGGCCCGGTGCGCCGCCCCCAGCGCGGCGCTCCCCTGGCGCAGCAGCAGCGCCACCTCGCGCGGCGAGCCCCGGCCGTGCCGCGAGAGGAGCTCCTTCAGGCTGCGGCCGTGCAGGCGCTCGGTCACCAGGAAGAGCGAGCCGTCCTCCAGCTCGCCGGAGTCGAAGATCGCCACCACGCCGGGGTGGTCGATGCGGGCCAGCGCGCGCGCCTCCTGCTCGAAGCGCAGCCGGTTGGCGGCGTCGTGCAGGTGCTCGGACTTGATGACCTTCAGCGCCACCTCGCGGCCGAGCCGCTCGTCGCGCGCGGCGAAGACGGTGCCCATGCCCCCTTCCCCCAGCAGCTCGGTGAGCCGGTAGCGCGACGCCACCACCACCGGCAGGAGGCGCGGCTCTTCCAGGGCGCGCCCGTCCTGGGGGCAGAGCTCGTCGACAGTCCCGTAGCAGCGGTGACAGGCGGGGCAGACGCGCACCAGGTCGATCCCCTGGGCCAGCAGCTCCCGGCGTACCGCCACCCGCCGTCCGCGCGTGTCGAGGAGCTCGGCCTTGAGGCGCGAGAGCTCGAGCGCGCCGCCCAGCTGGTGCGCGAAGGTGAGCACCAGCCGCCGCTCCGCCGGCCCCCATTCGACATCCCCCTGCACCACCAGCGCGCCGCAGAGCTCGCCGCTGGGGCCGCGCACCGGCAGCAACGTGGTCGCGCCCGGCTCGAAGGGCGGCTCGCGGCGCGCCTCGCGCTCCAGCTCCTGCAGCGGCGGCGCCGGGGTGGGCGTCTCGAAGAGCGGGGTCAGCACGCCTTGCCGGGCGCCGAAGGCCGCGATCTCCCGGGCGCCGACGGCGCGCGCCAGCTCCGCCGACATCGCCGCCGACCAGGCGCCCAGGTCCTGCAGGGCCTCGCCCGAGCTCGACATCAGCGCGGCGATCCGCTCCTGCGCCTCCTGCAGCCGCCGGTTGGAGTCCACCAGGTCGGAGGTCTTGGCGGCCACCGCCATCTCCAGCTGCTGGGTGCGCCTCACCAGGCGCCGGTGGCGCAGGCGTCCGGCGCCGGCCACCACCGCGGCGAACGCCAGGCCGTAGGCCAGGACCGCCCAGAGGCTGGCCCAGGGCGCCGGCCGGATCCGGAACTTCACCTCCAGCGGGCCGGAGACGTTTCCGGCGTAGTCGCGCCCCCAGACGCGGAACGCGTAGCTGCCGGCGGAGAGGCCGCCGAGCTGGGTGGAGCCTTCCGGCACCCAGTCGCTCGGCTCGGCGTCTCGGCCGGCCAGCTGCGTGCGATACCGGGTGTCACCGTCGCGGAAGAAGCTGCGCAGCGAGTAGACGAAGGCCAGGTTGCTCTCGCGGTGCGAGAGCGACGCGCCGGCGACCGGCCGGGCCTGCCGGCCGACCAGCGTCTCGTCCAGCACCAGCGGCTTGGCGGCGCGGTCGGCCATCTCCTCCTCCGGGTCGAAGACCACCGCCCCTCCCACCGAGCCGCCCCAGACGCGGCCGCGGCGGTCACAGAGGCCGGCACCCAGGTTGAATTCGTTTGAGGGCAAACCATCTTCGAGCGAGAAGGTGGAGACCTCGTAGCTGGTGCCGGCCGCGGTGAGGCGGGCCACCCCCTTGTTGGTGAAGAGGTAGAGGCGCCCCCGGCGGTCCTCGACGATCCGGTAGACGACGTTGTTCGGCAGGGCCGGCGAGGTGCTGTCGGAGAGCACGGTCCAGCCGGCCTGCGGGCGCTCCAGGTCGAGCCGCGCCAGCCCTCCGGCCGTCCCCGCCCAGAGGTAGCGGCCGCCGGTCTCGTGGAGCGCGTAAACGCGGTCGTTGGGGAGGCCGGTCTTCACGTCGAACCGCGTCCAGGCGCCGTCCTTCCAGCGCGCCAGCCCGCCGCCGCGGGTGCCGGCCCAGATCGCGCCGTGGGTGGCGAGGAGGCTCAGCACCACGTCGTCGGGCAGGCCGGACGCGGGGGTGTGGACCGTCCAGGCGCCCCCGGAGAGGACCGCCAGGCCCCCGCCGTTGGTGCCTGCCCAGAGCTCGGGCTCGCCGGACGCGCCGCGGGTCACCAGCAGGCAGCGGATGGAGTCGTTGGGGAGCCCGTTCTTCGTGGAGTAGACGGTGTCGTGCCCGGCGTTCCGGCGGACCAGCCCTCCGTTGCGGGTGCCGATCCAGAGCGTCTGGCCGTCCTTGTCCCGGCTCTCGGCGAGGCTGTAGACGAAGCTGTCCGGAAGACCGCTCGAGGTGTCGAGCGTCCGGAACGCGCCTCCCTCGAAGCGCGCCAGTCCCTTGCGCGTGCCGATCCAGAGGACGCCGTCGCCGTCCTCCTGCATCGCGTACACGCCGTTGTCCGGAAGGCCGGCGCGCATGTCCAGCGAGCGCCACTTGCCGCGGGTCAGCCGCGCCAGCCCGCCGCCGTTGGTGCCGACCCAGACGGTGCGCGAGCCGGCGTCGAAGGGGCTCCGCGCCAGGCGCGAGATCATGTTGTCGGGCAGCCCGAGCTGGGTGTCCACCGCGCGGAAGACGCCGTCCTCGTAGACCGACACCTTGTTGTTGGTGGCGATCCAGAGCGTCTTCCGTCCCCCTTCGGAGGTGGTCTCCAGGAGGCCGGTGACCACGTTGTCGGTGAGGCCGTGGCGGGTGTCGTAGGTGGTGAACGCCCCGTTCGCCAAGTGCGCCATGCCGCCGCCGTTGGTGCCGACCCAGAGGCTCTGGTCGCTGGCCTCCAGGAGGCTCCAGACGACGTTGTGCGGCAGGCCGTCGGCGGTGGTGTGGGTGCGGGTGATGCGGTCCCCTTCGAGGCGTGAGAGGCCGCCGCCGTTGGTGCCCACCCAGAGCGCGCCGGTCGCCGGCTCGGCGGCGAGGCCGGTGACCCAGTCGGCACCCAGCCCGCTCCGCCGGTCGAAGACGGTGAAGCCTCCGTCCCGGAAGCGGGCCAGGCCGCCGCCGCGGGTGCCGATCCAGATCGTGCCGGCCGGCGCTTCCAGCAGCGCGTAGACGAGGTTCGAGGGCAGCTTGCCGGAGGTGTCGTAGCTCGTCCAGGCGCGGTCCTTCAGGCGGTGGAGGCCGCCGCCGTCGGTCCCGAACCAGAGGCTGCCGTCGCTGGCCGGCAGCACCGCGCGCACGTAGTTGGAGACGGTGCGCCGCGGCATGTCGACCACCGTCCAGTGCCGGCCGTTGAAGCGCGCCGCGCCGTCCTGGGTGCCGACCCAGAGCGTACCCTCGCGGTCGAAGGCGATCGCCATGATGGAGTTCTGGGGTAGGCCGTCGGCGTCGGAGTAGGTCTTGACCGCCAGCCGGCCGAGCGCCGCGGGGTCGGGTGCGGCTGCGGGGGCCGGTGGGCACACGACCGGGACCAGCGCGAGGAGCAGCGTCGGCGCGCGCACGGCGGTGCGGGGGATGATAGTCGGGCGCGCGCGAGGGCGGCCCGTTTGTACACGAAACGTGCGTGGCACCCAGGTTGCTGCGATCATCGGTCATGGACGCCGGCTTCGGAGGACACGAAGAGGAAGCTGCCACCGAGGTCATCGAGGTCCTCATCGCCGAGGACGACGTCGACCTGGCCGCGGCTGTGCAGGAGGGCCTCTCGCTCAGCGACGCCCCCGCCTTCGACGTGACCCACGTCCGGCGGCTCTCGGAGGCGCTGAGCGTCATCGAGCAGCGCGGCTTCGACGTCATCCTGCTGGACCTCACCCTGCCGGATGCGCAGGGCACACAGGCGCCGCTGGCCATCCGGGCCGCCGCGCCCGACCTGCCGGTCGTGGTCCTGACCGGCGTCGACGACGAGCACATCGTCGAGGAGAACGCCCGCGCCGGAGTGCAGGAGTACCTGCTGAAGGGCGAGGTGAGCCACGGGTTGCTGGTGCGCACGCTGCGCTATGCGGTGGAGCGCTCGCGCCTCCTGCGCGAGATGAAGGCGATGGTGATCCGCGACGATCTGACCGGGCTCTACAACCGGCGCGGCTTCTTCACCGTCGGCGAGCAGCAGCTCAAGATCGCCGAGCGGCTGCGCAAGAGCCTGCTGGTCCTCTACGTCGACCTCGACAACCTGAAGGACTGCAACGACCGGAACGGCCACCGCACCGGCGACGCGCTGATCCGCTGCGTGGCCCGCGCCCTGAGCAACACCTTTCGCGATTCGGACGTGATCGGCCGGCTGGGCGGCGACGAGTTCGCGGTGCTGTCGCTGGACGTCTCGCCCGACCGGCTGGAGACCCTGCTGGCGCGCCTCCACAAGAAGCTGAAGGCGGAGAGCTTGTCCGAGCCGCTGCTGCCCTGCCCCCCCTCGGTCTCGGTGGGCGCCTCGATGACGGTGCCGCCGCCGGGGAGCTGGCTCGGCAACCTGGTGCGCGAGGCCGACTCGCGGATGTATGCGCAGAAGCGCGCCAAGAAGGCGGCGGCGGTCGACAGCAATCCCCGTCTCTCGGTTTCCGGGATCCTGGCCCTCGGCAAGATGCCGCTCCCGGTGCCGGAGAGCTACAGCGAGGAGGAGCGAAAGCGGCTTTCGCCGTACTTCACGAACCTCGACCATCCGATCTTCGGGCTGAAGCTGCCGCAAGAGGTGGCCGGTGCGCTCTTCTCGCGCTACAGCCGGACCTCGAAATCGCTGCGGCGGGTCTTCCTGGAGGAGTTCGCCGGCACGGCGCCGCTGGGTGCCGCGTCGCCGGCCGACACACCGGAGGCGCTGCGACGGGCGCGCGAGTTCTACGAGCGGGTGCTGGTCGGATACGGCGACGACTCGGTCGCGCAGCTCGGCGGCGCTCACGTGGCCTGCGAACGCGTCTCCAACGTCGCCGCCAAGCTGCTCGAGGACTCGCGGGTCGGCGTCGCCTACCTGGAGAAGTCGACGCGCTACGTCCGCTTCGACCAGAAGGGCTCCGACGGCGACTGGCTCTTCGTGAAGGAGCCGAAGCTGATGGCCTCGCGCTTCGCCGCCGAGTACCTGGCGTTGATGGAGCGCCTCTTCTCCACCTACGCGCGCCAGCTCGACCCGCTGCTGGAATCGATCAAGACCACATTGCCGATCCACGACGTGCCGGTGCGCCACCCGAAGAGCGGCGAGGAGATCCCCTGGCGCGACGTGACCAAGGACCCCGACCTGCTGCGGTCGGCCGAGCGCGCCTACCTGGCCACGGTGCGGGCGCACGCCTGCGACGTGCTGCGCTCCTACCTGCCGGGCGCGACAATGACGAACCTCGGCATCTTCGCGTCGGGGCAGGCCTACGAGCACCTCCTCAACAAGCTCTACTCGCAGGAGCTGGTCGAGGGGCAGGAGCTGGCGCGCTCGATCCACCGTGAGCTGCGGATGCTGATTCCCTCCTTCGTCAAGCGGGCGGCTCGGAACGACTACCTGGCCTCCTCGGGCGCCCGGCCGCGTGAGGCGGCGGGGCGCCTGCAGTCCGCTCCGCGGCAGGGCTCGCCGGCGGGAGTGCCGGCGGGGGTGCCGGCGGTGACCCTGGTGGACTACGACGCCGGGGCCGAGGAGCGGCTGATCGCCGCGCTCCTCTACCCGCACGGAGCGCGTCCGCTGGCCGAGCTGCGCGAGCTGGCCGGGGCGATGAGCTCCGAGGAGCGCCGCGCCCTGCTCGAAGACGTGGCGCTGCGGCGCCGCAACCGGCGCGACAAGCCGGGGCGCGCCGCCGAGAACGTCAGCTACACGTTCGACCTGCTGGCCAACTTCGGCATCTACCGCGACCTTCAGCGCCACCGCCTGCTGACGCAGGAGCGGCAGCTCTTCACCACCGAGCACGGCTACGACACGCCGCCCGAGCTCGAGGCGGCCGGCTTCGCCGCCGAGTTCCGCGAGTGCATGGAGCAGGCCGCGGAGCTGCACGCCCGGGTGGCCGGTGAGCTGCCCTTCGAGGCGCAGTACCTGGTCCCCTTCGCGTTCCGGGTGCGCTGGTACGTGCGCCTGAACCTGCGCGAGGCGGTCTTCCTCTGCGAGCTCCGCTCTATGCCGCAGGGGCACCCCGACTACCGCGCGGTGGTGCAGGAGATGTGGCGGCAGATCGAGGGCGTCCACCCGGCGCTCTCCGGCTGGGCGCGCTTCCTGAACCGCGACACCTACCGCCTGGGGCGCCTGGCCTCGGAGCTCAAGAACGAATACAAGCGCGAGCTCCTGACCCAGGGCTAGGCGCGCGCGGCGCCCTTCTTCGAGAGCGTCATCTCGAAGTTCTTCACGAACGTCACCCCGTCGCGGGAGAACTCGCCCACCTCGCTCCACTGCCCCTTGTCGTTCCGCCGGATGACGTAGCGCACGGTGACGCCGCGCTCCGGCTCCTTGAAGCCCCACTCGAAGGAGCCGTCGTCCCGGAGCTTCCCCTCGGCGGCCACGTAGCGGCCGTCGGCCAGGTGCGAGAGGAAGCGGAAGCGCTCCGCCCTCGGGTCCCAGGAGACGACGGCCAGCGCGTGGTGCACCAGCACCTCGGGAGCCGCCGGCGGCGCTTCCTTGCTCTGGACGGTCGCCACCGGCTTGCCGTAGTGCTTGCCTTCCACGATCAGCACGGTGCCGTCGAGGCGGGATTCGACGAGCTCCTGAGAGCGGAACGTGCGCTTGTCTCCAGGGCCGAGCTGCATCCAGCCCTCTCCCTCCCATTCGCCGACCAGCCAGTCCAGCTTCTTCATCGCCGAAGCGGCGGGCGGCGCCGGCGCCGGAGGCTCGGCGGCGGGGCAGAGCGGCGAGGCGACGAGGAATGCGGTGAACGCGAGGGCGATGGGTCTCATCGGGCGGCCCTCCTTGCAAGCATCGTATCGGAAAGGCCTAATCCTCGTGGCCTGTAACGGTTGAATTGGTAGTGGCGCGCCTGGCGCTTGCGCGCGAGGTCAAGGCGCACCGGCCGACGCTGGAGTAGGCTCTCCGCGTCGTGCCGGTGCAACGCAGAGATCGCGCGCAATGGCCTGGCGCCCTTCGGGTTTGGGCGGCACCGGGCCAGCTGCGTTGTTACGGGAGTGCAGTCGACACATCGACCGCACTCTCCGAGACCTCGGGTCGCCGAGGCGACCCGTCGGGTATCCGCGCCTGCGTGGAGGGCCTACTCCAACGTGCGGCGCGGACGCCTAGCATCTGGCCCGGTGGCGCTCCAAACGCCGCTACCAATTCAACCGTTACAGGCCACTAGATGGCCCCGAAGCTCCCGATCTTCCTCGACAACCACTCCACCACCCCGGTCGACCCGCAGGTCCTGGAGGCGATGCTGCCGTACTTCGGCGCCGTCTTCGGCAACGCCGCCTCGCGCTCGCACGTCTTCGGCTGGAAGGCCGAGGCGGCGGTCACCGAGGCGCGCGAGACGCTGGCCGGGGCGCTGGGCGCCGCGCCCAAGGAGGTCGTCTTCACCTCCGGCGCCACCGAGTCCAACAACCTGGCGCTCCTCGGAGCGGCCCGCGCCTACCGCCGCAAGGGGAACCACGTGGTGACCTCGGTGGCCGAGCACAACGCGGTGCTCGACCCCTGCCGGCAGCTTGAGCGCGAGGGCTTCGAGGTCAGCTACCTGCTCCCCGACCGCACCGGGATGACCTCGGCCGCCGCCGTGGAGGCGGCACTCACCGACCGCACCGTGCTGGTGTCCCTGATGGCGGCCAACAACGAGATCGGCACGCTGAACCCGATCGGCGAGATCGGGCGGGTCTGCAAGCTGCGCGGTGTCCTCTTCCACACCGACGCCTCGCAGTCGTTCGGCAAGGTGCCGATCGACGTGAACGCCATGGCGCTCGACCTCGTCTCGATCACCGCCCACAAGCTCTACGGGCCGAAGGGCGCCGGCGCGCTCTACGTCCGGAGCGCCAACCCGCGGGTGAAGCTGCTGCCGCTCCTGCACGGCGGCGGCCACGAGATGGGGCTTCGCTCCGGCACCCTGAACGTCCCGGGCATCGTCGGCTTCGGAGCGGCGGTACGCCTGGCGCTGCGGCAGCGCGAGGCGGAGCAGAAGCGCGTCGCCGGGCTCCGCGACCGGCTGCACCGCGGGCTCAACGAGAGGCTGGAAGGGGTGACGCTGAACGGCCATCCGACCGAGCGGCTGGCCGGGAACCTCAACGTCGCCTTCCCCTACGTCGAGTCCGAGCCGCTGATGATGGACTTGAAGGAGGTCGCGGTCTCTTCGGGCTCGGCCTGCACCTCGGCGTCGCTGGAGCCGAGCCACGTGCTGCGCTCGATCGGCCTCTCCGACGAGCTGGCGCACTCCTCGATCCGTTTCGGCATCGGCCGCTTCAACACCGAGGAGGAGATCGACTACACCCTGGAGCGCCTGGCCGAGCTGGTGCCGAAGCTGCGGGCCCGGAGCCCGGCGTGGCAAGTGGCGCAGGGCGCCCCTAAGATAGCGGCATCTTGAGGGCCCTGCTCCTTTCGGCTTCTCTCTCGACCGTGCTGCTGGCGGCGTCGACGCCCGTGGCGAAGCACACTCCAGCGCCCACGCCGACTCCGGTGCCCGGGGAGGTGCGCGTGGTGGTGACGGTCATGGGCCCGGCGCAGAAGGCGGCGCCGGCGGCCGACGCGGTCGTCTGGATCCCCGGCTCGACCGAGGAGGCGCCGGCAGCCCACGGGCGGGTGACCTCCAAGAACAAGCGCTTCGACCCGCGCATCACCGCCGTCTCCGCCGGCACGACGGTGGATTTCCCGAACCTCGACAAGATCCACCACAACGTCTTCAGCGGCTCGGAGAAGGCCAAGTTCGACCTCGGGCTCTACAGGAACGGCGCCTCCAAGCCCTACACCTTCGAGAACCCGGGACTGGTGCGCATCTACTGCAACATCCACCCGCAGATGGCCGGTTTCGTGATGGTGGTGGACGGGCGCCGCTACGGGACGACCAGCGCCGACGGCGTGGCCGTGCTCTCCGGCTTGCCCCCCGGGAAGGTGCCGCTGAAGGTCTGGGACGAGAAGGGCGGCGAGTGGGCCGGGACCGCCGAAGTGAAGTCCGGCGCCACGACGACCGTCGAGGTCAAGCTCGACGCGCGCACCTGGCGGGACGTGCCCCACAAACGCAAGGACGGCAGCAACTATCCGCCGCCGGATGACGATGAAAACAGGTACTGACATGGACGGGAAGACCGCCGCCGAGATCGAGAACGCGCCGACCCGCATGGTCATCTCGGCGACCACCGAGCCGGCGGTGCCGCCTGGCGCACCGTTGCCGGCCAGCGCCCCGGCGCCCAAGAAGGGGCTGAACCTCGGTACCAAGTTCTTCGTGGCCGCCGGGACGCTGCTGGTGGTGACGGTGGCGCTGGCCGTGGCGCTGGCGACCGTGCGCGCCAACCAGATCGCCGACGCCACGATCCGGCAAGGCCTCAAGCAGGCCCCGAACGTCTACCACGTCTGGCGCAGCAACCTCGACGCCCAGCTCAAGGACAGCCTGCACTCGATCGCCGACGACCCGGGTACGAAGTATCTCTTCGACGAAGGTGTCACCACCGAGACGCGTGTGATCTGGACCAAGGACAAGGCCGCCATTCTGAAGGCCCGGACGGTGTTCCTGATCGACCGCACCAGCGCCCTCATCGCGCGCAACGACCGGCCCGAGGACGTCGGCCGACCGTTCGGCTCGGTGAAGTGGGTCTCCACGCCGCTGGACACCTGGCAGGAAGTTGCCGCCACGATCCGTGAGAAGGAGTCGCTGGCCTCGGTCGCCTGCGTCCCGGTGATCGCCGGCGACAAGCAGAAGGGTGAGGCGCGTCTGGACGGCCTCCTGGCGGCGACGTTCACGCTCGACGAGCAGCAGGCCAAGACGCTCAAGGAGATCACCGGCGGCCACGTCTTGTTCCTGGCCAACACCGCCCGCAAGAACGAGCCGCCGAAGCCGGTCGTGTCGGCCGCCACGGCGGGAATGACCGGCGCCGACGCCTTCGTCGCCCAGCTGGTCGCTCAGCCGGCGGCCGTGAAGGACCTCTTCGAGAAGGGGCAGGAGGTCGGCCCGCTCGACCTCACCGTGAACGGCGAGCGGCTCATCGCCGCCGCGGTGCCGCTGAAGAGCGCCAGCGGCGAGCCGCTGGGCGCCTTCGTGGTGGCCCGCTCCCGCGACGCCGAGACGGCGGCCTTCCGCCAGATCCGCAACACCATGGCGGTCATCGGCCTGCTGGCGGTCCTCATCGCCATCCCGGTGACCTTCGCCATGGGACGCCGCATCGCCCGCCCGCTCGAGCAGCTGGCCGCCGGCGCGGTGGCGATCCGCGACGGCCAGCTCGACGTGAAGCTGCCCGAAGGCGGCACCGACGAGGTAGGCGCGCTGGCCCGCGCCTTCAAGGCGATGGTCGGCGAGCTCAAGGAGAAGGCCCAGCTCGAGAAGATGCTGGCCGAGCTGCGCAACAGCCCGCCGGCCGAGGAGCCGACCACGCTCGCCTACTCGCGCACCACGCCCGGCGCGTCGCTGCAAGGCGAGATGCCGGCGATCGGGCACCTCTTCGCCGGCCGCTACAAGGTCCTCTCGGTGCTGGGCAAGGGGGGCATGGGCTCGGTCTTCCGCGCCGAGGACCGCGAGCTCGAGGAGGACGTCGCCCTGAAGGTGCTCCTGCCCGAGGCCTTCGAGGAAGGGACCGTCGCGGTCCAGACGCTGAAGCAGGAGATCAAGCTGGCCCGCAAGATCACCCACCCGAACGTGGTGCGGACCCACGACCTCGGCGAGACCGACGGCCTGCGTTTCCTGACCATGGAGTACGTACCGGGCACGACGCTGCGCGAGGTGGCCGACCGCAAGGGGAAGGTGGCGCTGGCGCCCGGTCTGCAGATCGCCAAGCAGCTCTGCCGCGGCCTGGCGGCGGTGCACGAGGCGGGCATCATCCACCGCGACATCAAGCCGCACAACATCATGGTGCTGCCCAACGGCGTGGTGAAGCTGATGGACTTCGGCATCGCCCGCGTAGCCGAGGGCGCCGACCCCACCATGGCCCCCGGCCAGACGGTCGGCACGCCCTACTACATGAGCCCGGAGCAGGCGCGCGGCGGCGACCTCGACGTCCGCAGCGACATCTACTCGGTCGGCGTGGTCCTCTACGAGATCTTCGCCGGCGAGCGGCCGATCGAGGGGCGCGACCCTCTCGAGGTCATGCGCCGCCACCTCACCATCGAGCCGCGCCGTCCCAGGGAGCTGCGCCCCGACCTGCCCGACCTGCTGGAGCGGATCATCCTGGCCTGCCTGGCCAAGGACCCGGCCCGCCGGCCCCCCAACTCCAACGAGCTCTACGGCGCGCTGATGAGGGTCGCCGCCTGAGCGGCGCGCTGCAGGGTCCTTCGAGCTAGTCGACTGTCGTGCGCGCTGGCGTGGTGCGTGTGAAGTCGTGCCAGTGCTCGAGGATCACCAGGGAGCGCTTGTAGCTCCACAGCATGGATTGGCCGGTCCGCAGGGCGATACGGAGCCAGTCCGCCCCTTCTTCAAGGTGACCGGCGCCCAGCGCCGCCAGGCCGAACAGGTAGGCGACATGGCAGCGATGTAGCGGATCGTGTGCGTTGTCGAGGAGGTGCTCGCGCGGCTCGAGCCCCAGCAGGTAGCGGGCGTAAAGCGCCTCCTCGGAGGGGGTGCTCGGGCGCTGGTAGTGGCTCATGAGTGCGTCGCGGCGCGACGTCATCAGCGCCGGCGCCAGGATCGCATCCTGGACGCGGAGAAACCACGTCGGTTCGGTATCAGGTAGGAGCCACAGCAGAGCATGCTGCCGCTCGTTGAATGCCGCATCTCCGGCCCAGGTCGCGGTGGGGCTTGGCACCACCGTCTCGCGGAACCAGGCGTTTGCCGCGTCGGCACCGAGACCCCGGACCCGGTACTTGTAGGCCAAGAGGTGGGGGTCCATGGTGTCGTGCCGCGACTTGGCTACTGCATCGATGATCGGTATGGCGATCTCGTAGCGAGACGCCATGGCGAAGGGACTGGCGAACTCCAGGAGGAACCAGGGATTCACCCCTGCGCGTATCAGGGCGTCGAGTGCCCTGAGTGTCTCCGTGGCTGCCCTCTTCTCGAAGACCTCGAAAGACCTGACGGCTGCGAACTTGCCCCAATCTCCCGGGCCGAGCGGGTGCTCCTTGCTGAGAAGAGCGTCGGCGGCAGCGTCGAATCGGCCTTGCCTCCAATGGATTTGGGCAAGGGCGGTCCGCGCTACGGGATCGTCGGGGTAGCGCTCCACATGAGCTTGCGCCATTTGCAGCGCTTCCTGGTGACGCCCCATCCCCTCCAACGCCTCGGCGCCTGCCCAGAGCGCGTCACCCTTCCAGGTGGAGACCCACGGCTCAATGGCCTTCCAGGCGTCGCCCGGACGGCCGGCCAGGAACAGCACATGGGCAAGGCGCGAGGCATAGAGCGCCTGTCGTAATGGATTCTCGTTAGGGTTCGAGGAGATCCACTCTCGAAGCGCTCTTTCGGCGTCCTCAAGCTGACCGGCATTCCACAGGGCACGTACGGTTCCCATGGTTGTGCCGTCCGAAACCTTCATGGCCGACACCTGGAGCAGGAGCGATCGCAGCTCGGATGGCGCGAGAGCTCCCCGGTCCCTCAGCGCCGTGATCGCCTGGAGGCGGCTCTCTCCCGAGACGGCGGGGTTCCGCGCCAGACGAAGCAACGAGTCTTGATCGTCCCTGGAGTCGGCGAGCCAGGCGGCCAATCCCCAGTCCTCGGGAGCCTGCTCGGAATAATGATCGTAGTACTGATAGGCAGCGATCGGATGGTGCAGCGTGGCGAGGCAGACCTGTCCGAAGACGCGCCCGTTCATCGGCCGGCTGTCGAGCGTCTTCTCCAGCGCTGAAGAGATGCGAGGTCGTTCCGGCGCGGTGGCGTAAAGCTTCGTCAGGAGCTCGTCAGCGGTCTGCCGGCGCAACGCTTCACCGAGCGTCTTGGCATTCAGAGCCTCCGCCAGCCGGCCGAGCGGCATCCGCCCGGCCTTCACGGCGATCTTGTCCACCAGCCATTGCCTGAACTCCTGACCAGGTCCCGGGTCGGCTTCACCAAGGCTGGTGACGAACTCGCTGGCCGTGCCCGCGTCGGAGAGCTCATCGAGCCCGTACCCGGCCAGGCCGTGGAGCGCGGAATAGAAGAGAGCACGTCGTCTGGACGTGTCGAGCCTGGTGTCCAGGAAGGGCCCCTTTCGTGGTGGAAGCGCAGCGAGACCGCGTTCGAAGTCGCGCAGCGAACCCGAAGGTGAGTGGGTGTCGTCCACGTTGACTCCGCGAAGACTCAGGCGTAGCAGCTGCCCGTCGTACTCGAGTGACCCTCCGAGCACGCGAGTCCCGCGCATGAGCAAGTCCAGCACAGGCGCGGCGCCGGCGCTGACCGACCCCAGCGCCGTCCGCAGCTCGTCCAGCTTGAGGTTCGAGGCGAGGAGCGACGCATGGAGATAACGAGTCAGCGGCGCCGCCCCGGGCCGTTGCGCCATCCCTTTGAGTCCTGTCTCGTCGCTGCCAACGAAGAGACGCACGGGGTCGGCGGCGGGTAACCGTGACGCGATCGACCGCGCATCCCCTACATAGCCAAGGCGAAAGGCAAGGAGCGCCTCCCGATCGAGCAACCTTTGCTGCCGTGCGCTCTCAGCGAACGCCAGCAAAGCGAGCGTCTTGCCGCCCAAGGCATCTCCGGTCTCGACGACGTCCCGCGTCTGTAGGAGCAGGTTCAAGGAAGCTAACGATCCGATGTCGAAGAGGGCGAATCGGTCGGAACCTGAGGCCCACAGCTCGTCGATCTCAGCCAGCGCTGTCGCCGGCCCGTCGCCGAACGCGTCGCCGGCCAGCCGGCGCAGGCGTTCCTCCTGCGCCTTCGTCAGATGCCGCCCGGAGCGTCGCACAGGCGTTGCCGACGAGGCCGATCGGATCTGCGCGAGGGTCTCCTCGAAGCGGGGGATGCCTGACAGCGACAGCGTCTTGCCGAGCCCCACGTCAACGGACCACCGGCGATCCGCGCAGATGATCTTCACGGGTACGCTCGGTCGTTCGAGGAACCGCGGTAGCTCCTCGGCCGCGTAGACGAATCGCCGGTCTGGAGAGAGCAGGGCGTCGTTTCGCACCACGGATCTGGCTTCGGTGAGAGGCACGCTCGCGACCAGGGGATCGGCGGGTGCCGTCGGACGCCTCAACTTGCGGGCCAGGGGAACCGGCGGCGGCTCACCGCGCCGAGACCACCACGTGAAGGCAAACGTACCCAGGACCACGAGCGCACCCAGCGCGACGCACGCTAGAAACGCTTTCGATAGCTTGACGCGTGGTCCCCGGTCCTGTGGCACGTTTTTTTGAAGACTAGCAGTCCCTGGCTCCGACGCTCGGTCGTCGGAGTCATGGCGCGGTCACCGAGCCAGCGCCCGCACCTCTCCGATGGCGTAACCGCCGGCGTGCTCGGCGCGGAGTCTCACGAATCGCGCGCCGTCGAGCGCCGTGAGCATCACCAGCCGATGCCTCAGCCCGGGCTCTCTGTTGGGAAGGGCCTCCGCGAGTCTCGTCCAGGCCCGTCCGTCCTGGGAAGAGTCGATCTGGACGGGCTTATGGATCTCGGCCTGCAGCACGAGGCCGCCGACACTCGTCGCCAGCACCTCGAGCGTCAAGGTGCAGCCCGGGCCCTCCATCCGGAAGCTGCGCGGGTCCTCCCAGCCCACGCCGTCGGGGGGCACGATGCCGTCGACCGCCAGGCCCGGATCGGTCCTGTCACCGGTCGCCGAGACGAGTCGAAGGCCTTGCCGCAGCGTATGGGCCGCCAGCCAGCGGGGCCGCTCGAGGGCGCAGGCGATCGTGGGTCCGCCGGTGGCGACCGGCGTGAGATCGGGGCGCGCCCGCAGCTCGGCCTCGGAGGACGCGTCCCCCAGCAGGAGCAGCGTCGTCGCCGGGCCCGTCGTCGCGAAACGCTCTCCGTACATCCAGAGCCAGTCTTCGTGCACCGCCACCGGGACTCCGCGTTTGACGAGCTCGAGCACCACCCCGGCGGTATCCGGCCAGGCATCGGCCACCGCCAGCTGGATCAGAGGCTTCTTCCTGCCCTCCCGCGCCCAGCGCTCCACGGCGTCCGCGACGCCGGCGACCTCTGGCAGTGGCTGCGTGGCGACCGGCGGCCACGCTCCCACCTGCCGGAGGTTCACCACGACGCTCCAGCCGACGAGGCCGGCAGCGACGAGGCCCATTCCGATCGCCGCTCTCGGCCTCCCGCCCCATTCACGGACGATCGCTCCCACGACCGCCGAGCAGGCCACGAAGCTGATCGCGGTCGTCCAGAGCGTCAGGTAATGATGGATGTCTCCGACGATCCGAAAGAGCGACCAGGTGGCGACCAGCGTGGTCAGCAGCGGCGCCAGCGAGAGGAAGCGCGTGCCGGACGCCTTCACTCGCCAGCAGAGAGCCGCGAGCGTCGAGAGGAGGAGCGCCGCCACGACTCGATCGGCGACCGGATGCGGCTGCGAGGGCCGGCCGCTCAGCAGCCGTGTCGCCTCCACCGGCAGGAACGCCACGCCGGCGGTGATCGGCTCCAGGACCTCGGCCAGGCGATGCGGAGTCCGCTCGTGCGCGAAGAAGCGGACGAGCCGGGCGACGTTGCCCGGGCCGGGCCGGGCCTCCGCCAGGAGCGGCGGCAGCCACAGAAGGAGCGCAGCGGCGCCGGCGACCAGCAGGTCACGCCGCGCCGGCAGCACCCGCCGCAGCCACTGCGCCGCGACGCCCATCGCCAGCAGCAGCGCGAAGGGGGGGACATAGGCGATGTGGGTCTGCACGATCGCCGAGCCGAGCGCGACGTACGCGGGCAGCCAGCGCCATCCCTCCACCGCGAGCACGGCCGAGAGATGCATCAGCAGGACGAAGGGGAGGATGGTGACGTACGGTCCCCAGTCGGACGCGGCGTTCGTCGGGTGCAGCGCCGTGAGGTAGACACCGGCGAGCACCGCCACCGTCGCCGCCTGTGCGAGCCCCCCGAGGCGTGCCGACAGGCGGACGATCCCGACCAGGCACAGAGTGTTGAGGACCAACGATCCCCAGCCGAGAGCGCAGTTCTGCTGGCCACCGAGCTGGTAGGCCGGCGCCAGCGCGTAGAAGAGCGCCGGACCGGGATGGTTCCACCGCCATCGGGAAGCCGGGCCGAGCAACCGCTGGAAATGAGAAGCCTCACGCACCGCCAGCTCGGTGAACGCCGCATCTGCCTTAACCGAGGCAGGGACGGATCGATGCCCGGTGAAGTACCGGAAGGACGGCACGAGCGGAAGGACAGCCGTGACCGACAGCGCGATCAGAAGAACCGACCTGTTCATGACCTTTCCTGGGAATCAGGCGTGCTGGTGCCACGCCATCGATGAGAAAGCGATTCGATCCAGCTCGATGTCAAGACGATCGGAACCGGGGCCCGGTGCGCCTCGGTATACGCGCGAGTCCGCTCGAGCGTCGGGCGAGCGCCGCGATCACCTGCGCCAGCGGGCTCTCGGCCGCAACACGCGAGCGTTTATGCTCCGGCCGGCTCGGATAAATGACGAAGGAAGTGCTCATCCTGGGCGCCGGCCCCGCCGGTCTCACCGCGGCGTACGAGCTCGCCAGGCGCGGGCTCCGCTCGACCGTGCTGGAGGCCGACAGCATCGTGGGAGGGCTGGCGCGCACCGAGACCTACAAGGGCAACCTCTTCGACATCGGCGGGCACCGGTTCTTCACCCGGATGGGCGAGGTCGAACGGCTCTGGGCGGAGGTGCTGGGCGACGACCTCCGGCAGGTGCGGCGCCTCTCCCGCATCCTCTACCGCGGGAAGTTCTTCTACTACCCCCTGCGCCCCCTCAACGCCCTGTTCGGGCTCGGGATCGGGGAGAGCGTCGCCGTCACCTTCAGCTACCTCCACGCACGGCTGTTCCCCTCGCTGCCCGAGGAGAGCTTCGAGGACTACGTCTGCAATCGGTTCGGCCGGCGCCTCTTCGGCATCTTCTTCAAGACCTACACCGAGAAGGTCTGGGGGATCCCCTGCACCGAGATCCGGGCCGAATGGGCCGCGCAGCGTATCCGCAGCCTCTCGTTCACCTCGGTGGTCGCGCACGCGCTCTTCAAGCGGCGGCGCCAGATCAAGACCCTGATCGAGAGCTTCAGCTATCCACGCCTCGGTCCGGGGATGATGTGGACGAAGCTGAGCGAGCGCGTGCAGGCCATGGGCTCGCGGCTGCTCCTCGAGTCACCGGTCGTGCGGGTGACGCGGAGCGGGCCGGTACTCGAAGAGGTGACGGTGCGCCGCGACGGGCGCGAGGAGACCTTCCCGGCCTCGCAGGTCATCTCCTCGCTGCCGCTCCAGGTGCTGGTGCGGATCCTCAGCCCGGCCGCCCCGGAAGACGTGCAGCGCGCCGCCGCCGGACTGCGCTACCGCGACTTCCTCACGGTGCTCCTCGTCCTTCGCAAACGCGACGTCTTCCCGGACAACTGGATCTACATCCACTCGCCGGACGTCCACGTGGGACGCATCCAGAACTTCAAGAACTGGAGCCCCGACATGGTGGCCGATCCCGAGACCACCACGCTCGGGCTCGAGTACTTCGTGTCGGAGGGGGACGCCCTCTGGGTGAAGCCGGACGCGGATCTCGTGGAGCTGGCCGCGCGGGAGCTCCAGGCGCTCGGTCTGGCGGCAAGCTCGGACGTCACCGACGGCGCGGTCAAGCGGATGCGCAAGGCCTATCCGATCTACGACGGGAGCTACAAGGAGAACCTCGGCATCGTGCGCGGCTACCTCGACTCGTTCGAGAACCTCGCCACCGTGGGGCGCAACGGCCTCCACAAGTACAACAACCAGGACCACTCGATGATGACCGCTCTCCTCGCTGCACGGAACCTCTGTGGCGAGTCGCACGACGTCTGGGCGGTCAACACCGATCTCGAGTACCAGGAGGAGATCCTCCTCGACCGGAACGGGGAGTCGCAGTAGGCAATCAATGTTCCAGGGCGGCGGCCCATTCCCGGTTCTCGGCATACCAGGTCACGAGTCCACGAACCCCCTCCTCGCAACCGATCGCGGGACTCCAGCCGAGGACGCTCTCGGCGCGGGAGACATCGGCACTCGTTTCCGGCACGTCGGCCAGGCTGGGCGCCTCGAACACGACGCGCGCCTCGCGCCCGACGGCTCTCTCGACGAGAGCGATGAAGTCGAGGAGGCGGACGGGGGAGCGGGACGCCAGGTTGAACGTCCACCCTTGTCCCCGATCCAGCGCGGCCACGGTTCCCCGGGCAATGTCCTCGACATGAGTGAAGTTCCTGGACTGACGTCCGTCGCCGAAGACCCTGACGGGCTGCCCTTCCACCACCCACCGGACGAAGCGCAACGGGCTCATGTCCGGACGCCCGGCGGGACCGTAGACCGTGAAGTAGCGGAGGACGGCGGACCGTACGCCGTGAACGTGGGCGTAGGACGCACACAGATCCTCGGCCGCCCGCTTCGTCGCGGCGTAGGGCGACAGGGGGCGGCCGAGCGGGTCCTCCTCGCGGAACGGCATGCGGGCCGAATCCCCGTAAACGGAAGAGGAGGACGCCAGGACGAACCTCTGGATGCCGTGTTTCCGGCAGGCCTCCAGCAAGTTGAGGGTCCCGGTGACGTTCGTCTCCACGTACGCCTGAGGATTCCTGACCGACTCCCGGATGCCGGCGCGGGCCGCCAGGTTGACGATCCCATCGACCGGCCCTAGCGCGCGACCGGTGGAGAAGAACGACTCCACGGCTCCGCGGTCGGAGACGTCCAGGCGTTCGAAGCGGAATCGGGCACGCGGGGTCAGCTGCCCGAGCCTCCATTCTTTCAGCCGCACGTCATAGGCATCGTTCATGTTGTCGACGCCGACGACCTCGTCTCCGCGGTCCAGGAGCAGCGACGCGACGTGGAACGCGATGAAGCCGGCGGCACCGGTGATCAGGTAGCGGCTCATCGACGCGTCAGCGCGATCTCGCCTGCCGCCGCTCCCGGAAGAAGCCGGCGGCATTGGCGACCTGGGAGATGGCGAGGATGCCCGCCAGAGCGCAGGCCCGCGGGAGGCGCGCCCGCGAGAACGGGTAGGCGAGGAGGCGAAGGTAGAAGGACGGCGGGTAGATCCGGATCGGCACCGCGTTCCGCCTCGAGCGCGCCGCATGGAAGTGGAACGCTCCGGCCCCGTAAGCCAGGTGCTGGCGCCAGAAGGCGAGCGGCGACAGCTCGTGCGCGTGGGCCACGACGGCCTCGGGACGGAAGACCAGGGGCCGCCCGAGGGACGCCCAGCGGTCACAGAGCTCGCGGTCCTCCGCCGCGGCCCGCAGGTAACGCGCGTCGAATCCGCCGACGGTGAGGAAGGCCTCCCTCCGAAAGGCCATGTTGTTGGACGTGAAGAACCGCGCCGCCTGGGGCACGGGGTTGTAGTACGCGTAGAGGTACTCGGTCAGCGTGTGGCTCGCCGAGGAGAAGACGTTCCGGGGGAGCGCGTTCACGACGCGCCCGCCGATCAGGGCGTCGGGGTGCGCCCGCAACGCGGCCTCGAGGGCGCGCAGCCAGTCCGCGGCCGGCTCACAGTCGTCGTCGAGGAAGGCCAGGAGCTCCCCCTGAGCCTCCTCGGCGCCACGGTTGCGCGCCGCGGCCGGCCCGGCGTGCTCCTGGCGCAGCAGCCGGACCTTGGGCGTGGCGACGTCGGCCAGCTCCGGCGACGCGCCGCCGTCGTCGACGACCAGCACCTCGACCGCCTCCCGCGGGTAGTCGAGGGCCGCGACGGCGGCCAGGCAACGCGCCAGCGGTCCGCTGCGCCGGTAAGTGGGGATCACGATGGAGAACCGGATCATGCGCCGCCCACCTGCCGCTCGCGGTGGATCTCGAAGTCGCGCATCCGGGCCGCCGCGTCTCCCTCGCCAACCGCGTAGCCGATCAGCTCGCCGAGCGCCGACGCCGAGAGTCCGAGGAAGAGCAGCGCGAGGAGCGGGACCAGGCGGAGCAGCCCGAGCCGCGGGAGATACCGCCACAGGCGGGCGAGACGGAGCAGGGGGAGGAGCGGCGAGCCGGCGCAGTAGGCGGCCCGCCGCGGGAAGGACCAGGACGCCGCGCGAGCGGCGGCGAAGAGGCGCCCATAGTGGTGGATCTCCTCCGTGTACGCGGCGAGCCGCGTGGGATTGAGGTGCAGGATCCTGGCGCCCGCCGCCAGGTACAGGCGGCGCCCCTTCGCCCTCAGCTCCGCGTGCAGCACGGACTCGGTCTCGAGTCTCGACTCGAGTCTCTCGCCGTACTCGAGGAGCAGGGCGCGCTTGTAGCTGCTGTTGTGCCCCGGCAGGTCGTCGGCGGGGCCGGACTCCGTCGGCTTCGACCACTGAGAGTAGGCGATGAGGAACGAGGCCGTGCCTACCAGGCTCCGAGGGTTCGCGTTGCCCATCGCCGGGCCCACGGCGTCCCAGCCGGCGTCGTGGGCCGCCAGCAGCGCCTCGGCCCACCCGGGCTGGACGAAGACGTGGTTCTCGACGAGGGCGACGACCGGAGCGGTGGACGCCCGCACGCCGGCGGCGTTCGCGGCGGAGACCGAGGGGATCTCGCCGAGCTCGACGACGCGCCAGCGGAGGAAGGCGGCCAGCTCCGCCGTGTCGGGCTCGAGCTCGGCCGCGGACGTCGCCACGCAGAGGAGCTCGAGGCGGCCGGCGACGGACTGGCGGGCGAGGCTCCGGATCGTCGGCGCGAACGTGCGGTAGCTCCCCGGCGCGATGACCACCACCGACATCGCCGGCTGCGGAGAGAGGCCGCCGGCGTCGGTCACACCCGCCGCCTCAGCTGGTGGCCGAGCCAGAGGATGGCGAACGTGCCGGTCGAGTAGACGTAATAGAGGAGCTGCATGCCGAAGGCGAGCGCGGTGAAGCGGGCGCCGCGCAGCCGGAAGAAGAAGCGGTAGAGCGGCAGGTTGAGGAGCGCCACCAGGAGCGCCAGCGCCGCCGCGAGCCAGAGGAGGCGGGCCTCGAGCAGCGCCCCGGCCAAGGCCAGCGTCGCCAGCACGGTGGCCGCGGCGCTCAGCCGCTGGGAGACCTTGACGTTCAGGTCGTCGGGCATCCCGCGCTCGAGGATCAGCCGGGACCACGGCACCGCCCGGCAGAAGACGTCCTCCCTGAGGAGGTCCCGGAAGCTCCATCGCTTCAGGTGCCGCACCTGGAGCTCCTTGTCCAGGAGGATCCGGTGCCCAGCCGCGCTCATGCGATAGCCGAGCTCGACGTCCTCCATGCAGCACCGCTCCGGGTCGAATCCGCCCACCGCTTCGAAGATGCCGCGGCGCACCGCGCCGCAACCCGTCCAGAACGACGACGCCTCGCGCTTGCCGCCCTGGTGCACGAAGTGGTGGGTGAGGTTCTTGTACTGCGAGACGAAGTTCCGCTCCGAAGGGTCGGCGTCGTACGAGCCGAAGACCGCCGCGACGCCGGGGTCGTGGAACGAGTCGGCGATCCGGGAAAGCGTCCCCGGCCGCACGGCCACGTCGGCGTCTATGAAGACGAGGACGTCGCCGCTGGCGCGCCTGGCGGCCTGGTTCCGCGCACCCGCCGGCCCCTGCCGGCGCGGCAGCCTCTCGAGCGCCACGCCGCGCGCGCGGGCTACCGAGACGACGTCCTCCTCGGACGCGTCGTCCACCACCAGGATCTCCTCCGGCGCCTGGGTCGAGGCGAGGAGAGCGTCCAGGCAGTGCGCGAAGGCGGCGCCGCGGTTGCGAACCGGGACGATCACCGAGAGGCGCGGAGCGTAGGAGGTCACGGGACGGCTCGGGTCCGATGGTAACTTCAAGGCAGGCTCTTGACCGACACGCTCCTCTACGGCGCGCTCCACGCTCTCGCCATCGCGCTTCTCGCTCTGGCCGCCTTTGCCGCCGGCGGGTTCGTGACGCGAGAGCTGCGCGGTCTGGGGTCGGTCGAGGACGCGGTGGTCGCGGTCAGCCTCGGCCTCGGCCTGGTCGGGTCCCTGGTCGGTGTCCTCGGGTTGCTCGGGCTGCTCCGCGCGCCGATCCTCGCGGTAGCGCTCGCGGCCGTCATCGGGGTCGGCCTCTTCCAGCGCCGCCGCGAGCTGCTCGCATCGTGGAGGGAGCGTCCCGGCGTCGGCTGGCGCGCGATGCTCGGCCTCGGCGCGTGCGCCGCCGTCGTGGCTCCAGCGTGCCTCCTGGCGCTCTATCCGCCCACGGCCTTCGACGCCACCTGGTACCACTTGCCGTACGCGAAGAGCTTCGCGGCCGAGGGCCGGCTGGCGTTCCTGCCGGCGCTCCGCTACCCGGTCTTCCCGCAGCTCTTCGAGATGCTCTACACGGCGATGGTGCTCTTCCTGGACGACGTGGGGGCCCAGGTCGTCCACCTCCTCGCCGGTGTCCTGACGGGCGCGCTGCTGGTGGTCTGGGGCGCGCGCCTCCTCTCGCCGCGCGCGGGGCTCTGGGCCGCCGCCGCCTGGAGCTCCAGCCCGCTGGTGATCTGGGTCGCCACCACGGCTCTGATCGACGTCGGCCTGACGCTCTTCTCCACGCTGGCGCTCTACGGCTTCTGGGTCTGGCGCGAGCGACGCGAGACGGCCTGGCTGGTCGTCGCCGGGCTCTCCGCCGGCTTCGCGGCGGGGACGAAATATCTCGGCCTCTTCTTCGTGGTGGCCCTCGCCGGCGCGGCCGCGCTCACCGAGGGGATGGCTCTGACTCTATGGCGGCGTCTTACGACGCCGCGGAGATCGCCTCCGCCAAGTCTCCGGGGACCCGCCCAGTCTCCGGCGACCAGAGGTCCGCGGCGGTGGTGCGACACCGCGCTGTTCCTGCTCGCCGCGGGCGCCGTGCTCGCGCCCTGGTATGGAAGGATCGTGTACTACACCGGCAACCCGGTCTTCCCTTTCGCCACGAGCGTTTTCGGCGCCAGCGAATGGGCCGAGCAGGTCTCGGGCGCGGCGGTGGCCTGGGGCCCCGGGGGCGCCAGGGGTGCCGGGGGCGCCGGGGGCGCCGGGGTTGCCAGGGGCGCCAGGGACAGCGGGAAGAGCGATCTCCTGGCGCGGGTCGGGCAGCTCGTCACGGCCCCGCGGCGCGTCCTGCTGGCGCCCCTCCGGCTGGTGTTCGATGAGAGCGCCTACGGGCTGATGGGGCTCCACGGCCTCGTCGCACCCGTCTACCTGCTGCTGCTGCCGGCCTTCCTGGCGGCCCTGGCTTTCGACAGGCGTCTGCGAATGCCGTTCTCGCTCCTGATTCTCTACACCGGCGCCTGGTTCCTGGGTATGCAGGACCGGCGCTACCTGCTGCCGATCATGCCCGCGCTGGCGCTGGCCGGCGCGGTGGCCATCGACACGCTCCTCGTCCGCGCGTCGCGGCATGTCAGGTGGCGGGCGCCGGCGCCGTTCCCGTCCTTGCCGGCTCTCTCCCTCGCCCTGGTGGTGGCGGCGCCCGGGGTCCTCTACGGCGTCGAAGAGGTCCGGCGGCGCGGCCCTTTGCCGTGGAACGCCCGCCAGCGCGACGAATACGTCTTCCGAGAGGTCCCGGTGGCGCGCCTCCTCCGCCGCCTCGACGCGGTGAGCACGGACCGGGGCGCGCTCTACTGCCTCTTCTGCGAGAACGCGGGCTACTTCACCGACCGTTCCGTCCTCGGCGACCACGTCGGTCCCTACCGCTACCGGAGGGTGGCGGTCGCGGTCGCGGGCGGCGCCCGGCTCTACGAGGAGCTCCGGCAGATGGGCGTTCGGTACCTGCTGGTCAACGACGAGCGAGGGGACATCCAGCTCCCGTGGGATGCGGTCTTCCGGCGCCGCTTCGTTCCGCTCCAGGTGGACGGCCTCCGGTCGCTCTTCGCCGTCGGCGGCGACTCGCTGGGCACGGCGCTGGGACCGAACCTCCTCGACAACCCTGGCTTCGAGGAGCTGAGCGAGAGCCTGCCGGCCCGCTGGAACGCCGTCGGCGGCTGCCGCGTCGACGCCACCGGAGCCCGAAGCCGTTCGGGGCAGGTGGCGGTGGAGTGCGCGGGCTCCGACGTGCTCTACCAGCGCGTGGACGTCGAGCCTGGGCGCCTCTGCCTGCTCCGCTACTACGCCCGGGCGGACCGGCTCGACCAGAGGACGCGCACTCAGGTGAACTGGCTCTCCGGGGATGGCTCTCTCCTGCGCACGGACATCAACGTCATGCCGGCCCAGCCCGCCTGGACCGAGCAGCAGATGCTCGTCAGCGCCCCGGAATCGGCGGCGAGCGCCCTCGTCTACGTCTCCACCGACCGGAACAGCGCGGCCTGGTTCGACGACTTCGAGCTCTCCCGTGTGGAGCCGGCGACGGACCAACCGCTCCGCCTCTCGCCGAACCCGATCCAGGTCTGCGACGGCTCGGGACTCGGCGTGGCGACGCTCGTCTGGTCGGCGCCGGGCGCGGACTACGTCGAGCTGCGGGTGGGCGCCCCCGATGGCGCGCTCTTCGTGACCGCCAGCGCTGAGGGCACGAAAGAGACCGGGCGATGGATCCAGGGCGGCACGACGTTCTACCTGCAGGACGCGGGGCGGGGGCGCGCCGCCTCGGCGGAGATGAACACCATCGGGTCGGTGACGGCGCGGGTGACCCTGGCAGGCTGTGGCCCCGCGGCCAAGCCGGAGAGGTGAGGCGCGTCCTCCGCCCGATGCCCGAGCCGCCGCCCGGCCGCGTGTGGGCCTGACATGCCGGCTCCGGTCGCGCCGCTCGATCTTCTCGGACGCATCCTTCCGGACGGCGACCAGACGGACTTCCTCCTCGCCTGCCTCGCGCCGGCTCCCGAGGCCGCCGCCGCCTGGGTCCGCTGGCGTGCGCGCCACGCCCCTTCCGAGGCGTTCCGCGGCCGGAACCTCGGCCTCCGCGCCCTCAGCGCGCCGCTCGCTGCGGCGCTCTTCGCCGCCGGAGCCCCCCTCGACGCCCGCGACGCGGCGTGGCTGCGCGCCGCGCTGCTTCACGAGGAGCGGCGCGCCGGGAGGTACCGGGAGATCCTCGGGGAGGTGCTGCTCGCGCTCGACAGCGCCGGCGTCCCGTTCCTGCTGTCGCGAGGGGCGGCCGTGGCGGAGACGGTCCTCCCCAGCCCCTGGCTCCGCCACTGCCACGACGTCGACCTCCTGGTCATGCCGGAGCACCTCGACGGCGCGTCGGCGGCGCTCCTCCGCGCGGGGTTGAGCGAGGGGCCCGCGGGCCGCAACGACCGCGCCTTCGTCCACGCGCGGAAGCTCCCGGTCGTGCTCCACACGCGCGCGCTCACGCTGCCGCTGGGCGGTCCGACCGTCGGGGAGCTGGCGGCGCGGGCCACGTCCGCCTCCGTGCTCGGGGTGCGCCTGAGCCTCCTCGCCGCCGACGACCTCCTGATCCACGTCTGCGCCCACGCGTTCGCGAACCCGAGCCGAAGGTCGGCCCGCTGGGTCTGCGATGCCCACGAGATCGTCGCACGGCGTCCCGGGCTGGACTGGCCGCGCCTCAACGCCACCGCCGCCGCCGCGGGCCTTGCCGCGCCGCTGGCGACGACGCTCGGCTATCTCGCGGACGCGATCGGCACTCCCGTGCCCGCCGAGGTCCGCGCGCGGCTCGCCGAGGACGCCGCGCGCGCCACGCGCTTCCAGCGGGACCTCCTCGTCCACGCCGTGCGCCTCGACGGCTCGGCCTCGCTCCGCGGGATGTGGGCCGACGCCGGTGCGCGATCGCGTCTCACGCTGCTGCGCTGGGCCGTGGCCCCGGAGCTCGCCACGCTGCGCTTCCTCGACGGAGACTCCCGGCGCTCGTCGGCGAGCCTGCGCGTGCGGCATCTGGTGGGCCGGCTGCGGCAGCTCCGCGCCCGCTCGGCCTCGCCTGGTTAGGACAGTGCGCGTCCTCTACTGGGTCCAGCGCTTCTGGCCGCACATCGGCGGCGTCGAGGTCCACGCGACCCGCTTCCTGCCCGAGATGCGGAGGCGCGGCTTCGAGCTCGCCGTCCTGACGTCGCCCGGCCCTCTGGAGCTTCCGGCCGTGGACGCCTTCGAGGGGATCCCGGTCCATCGGGTGAAGTTCGAGGAGGCGCTGTCGTCGAACGACCCGGCCCGCCTCGCCGGCGTCCGCTCCGAAGTGGCGGCGCTGAAGCGCGCGTTCCGCCCCGACCTGGTGCATCTCCACCTCACCGACGCGAGCGTTCTCTTCCACCTCCTGACGCGGGGCGTCGAGCCGTGCCCCACCCTCGTCTCGCTGCGGGTGACGCTGGAGGGAGAGCTCGACCGGCCGGACTCCGTCGTGTCGAAGGCGCTCGGCGCGGCGGACTGGATCACCGCCAACTCGCGGTTCGTCCTCGACGCATTGCACCAGCAGCTCCCCGCCGCCGCGGCGCGGTCCTCGGTGATCCTGAACGCGCTGGCGCCCTCCGGCCTCGAGCCTTCGCCGCTCGAGTTCTCGCCGCCGATCCTGCTGGCGATGGGGCGCCTGGTGCGCGACAAGGGATTCGACCTCGCGCTCCGCGCCATGCCCCACGTCCTCTCGCGACACCCATCGGCACGCCTGTTCGTCGCCGGCCAGGGGCCGGCGCGCGCCGAGCTCGAGGCGCTCGCCGCGGAGCTCGGCATCGGCGGGAGCGTCCGGTTCCGCGGGTGGGTGGAGCCGGCGCGCGTCGCGGCGCTGCTCAACGAGGCGACGCTCGTCCTCGTCCCCTCGCGCTGGCGTGAGGCCTTCGGGCTCGTCGCGCTGCAGGCGGCGCAGCAGGCGCGTCCGGTGATCGCGGCGCGCGTCGGCGGGCTGCCCGAGGTCGTCTCGCACGGCGAGTCCGGGCTTCTCTTTCCGCGCGAGGACCACGGCGCGCTCGCCGCCGCGATCACCAGCCTCCTCGACGATCGCGCGCTGGCGATCCGGCTCGGCCGGAACGGGCGGCGCCTGGCCGGCGAGCGCTTCGGCTGGGACTATCATCTCGACGAATACGCTCGGCTGTACCAGAGCCTCGGAGGACGGCACGGATGAATCCAGAGTCTCGCTTCGAGGTGAACGAGCAGCTCGTCGCCGCCAAGGTGATGGACGGCGAAGCGGTGATCATCAATCTCTCGACGGGTTCGTATTACACGAGCAACCAGACGGCGGGCGCGATCTGGCCCCTGATCGAGGGCCGGCGCGCCGTCGCGGAGATCGCCGACGCGCTCGCGGCGCGCTACCAGGTCGCGCGCCAGCGGGCCGAAGCCGACATCGTGGCGCTGATGTCGCTGCTCCTCGCCGAGGAGATCATCCGCCCGGCCGAAGCCGCCCCCTCGAATGCGGCGCTCGGTGCCGCTCCCGAAGCCACGCAGACGTACGCCGCGCCGGCGCTCGAGGTCTACCGCGACATGGAGCAGCTCCTCGCGCTCGACCCGCCGATGCCCGACGTCGGCGAGATTCCCTGGCGAGCGAACGCGAGCGCCCCACGCTTGGCGCCCCAGCGGCGAGCGGGGGACGGGCCGGGTGACACCTGATCGCCCGCTGATCACCTGCGTCGTGCCCACCTTCAACGCCGGCCGCTGGCTGAGGGAGGCGCTCGACAGCATCCTCGGCCAGACTTACCGGCCGCTCGAGATCGTCGTCGCCGACGACGGATCGGAGGACGACACCGTGGGCGTCGCGGCCTCGTACGGCGAGCCGGTGCGAGTGGTAGGGCAGGTGGGTCAGGGTCCGTCGGCGACCCGCAACCTCGGCATCCGGGCGGCGCGGGGCGCGTTCGTGGCGTTCCTGGACCCGGACGACCTCTGGCATCGCGAGAAGCTCGACCGCCAGATGCGGGCGTTCGAGGACGACCCCGCGCTCGACCTCTGCGTCTCGCACGTGGAGCTCTTCTGGGAGGCGGCGGCCGCGGCGGACGCCGAGCGCCTGAAGGACCAGGCACGCGCCAGAGGGCCGGTCCCCGGCTTCGCGGGCAACGCGCTCCTCGCCCGGCGAAGCGCCTTCGATCGCGTGGGCCTCTTCGATCCCGCGCTCTGGTTCGCGGACGCCGTGGATTGGTTCCTCCGCGCCGAGGAGGCCGGCTTGAAGCGCGCGCTCCTGCCCGACGTCCTGGCGTACCACCGGATGCACGCATCCAACCTCACCAGGAGGAGAGACGCCGAGAGCCGCGACGAGTTCCTGCGCGTCGTGAAGGCGCGCAGCGACCGCAGGCGCTCACGGTCCGACCAGGGCAGCGGCGCGGAGAAACCGGTTGCCGATGCCCCTCCAGAGGAAACATTCATGGACGCGGGCGAGGGCGGCGGCGCCGAGGCGCGCCCTGAGGGCCGCGTCGCCGAGGAGTCGTGAGAGCGCCTCGAGCGTCTCCCGCGCGTCGGTCGTATCCACCAGCAAGCCCGTGACGCCGTCCTCGACGGCGTCGGACGTCCCGCCCACCCGCCCGCCCACGGACGGCTTTCCGCAGGCCGCCGCCTCTAGGTAGGAGATGCCGAAGCCCTCCCACGGTCTTCCGGGTACCAGCCGGCTCGGCATGACGAAGACGTCGCAGAGGGTGAAGAGGGCGCGCTTGGTCGCCTCGTCGACCTGCCCGAGAAACCTCACCAGCGGTTCGACGCCGAGCGCGCGCGCCTGCTCCTGAAGGCGCGCCCGCTCGCTTCCGTCGCCTGCCACGACGTAGCGGAGACCGGGGAACGACGCCGCCAGCGCCGCCAGGCTCTCGAGCACGAGGTCCACGCCCTTCGGCCGTTCCAGCCGCGCGACCGTGAGGAGGACGGTTTTCCCTTCGAGATCGAGCTGGCGCGCCAGCGCTCCGGCGAGCTCCACCGAGGCCGCCGGATCGCCCGGCTCCTCCACGCCGGGCGGCTGCACCCTCACGTCCACGGCGCCGCCGTAGCGCGCCGCCAGCCGCGACGCCGTGTCCGCGCTCACCGCGTAGACGGCGCGCGCGCCGTGCACGTCCTCCTCCCGCCAGGCGTCGACGCTCGCCCAGAGACCGCCCGCCAGGAGCTCGGCGTCGTGCGCGAAGAGCGAGTACGGCACGCCCGCGCGAGCGAGCGCGCGGCACCAGAAGTGGCTCAGCACCGTCCAGACGCCGATGAAGGCCTGGGCATTCACTCCAGCCTCGCGCACCCATCCCAGCGCCGCCTCGGCGGTCTCGGTCTGCATCTGGAACAGGCGATGGGCCGGCGAGGACGCCGCGGCCTCCTGGAGCACACGCAGCCGATAGGCGCGCGGCCATGGAACCGGGCCCTCGGGCACCGTGGTGATCACCGTGGCGGGCACCGCCGAGGCGACGTACTCCCAGAGGCCCTCCAGGTAGCTCGCGATCCCGCCCCGCATCGGGCGGAAGTCGGTCGTCAGGAGGACGGCGTGCGGGACGGTGGCCCTCCCTAGGAGCCCGTCCGAGTAATAGGAGGGGTCGCGTTCCGAGCGCCGCAGTAACCCGAAGGGCGTGCGAGATTTGCGGCCGATATCTGCGTTACTCGGGCGCGAGGCGGAGAGCCTACTCCAGCCTCGCCCCTCGCGCCTTGATCTCGACCGCAACTCTCGCACGCGCGACCCCTCCTATTACTCGGACGGGCTCCTAGCCCTCATGACGTCGCGGTAGCGGTGCAGGTAGCGCTGCACGATGCTCAGGCGCTCGCGTCTTGTGCCGCGGGAAGGGCGCGAGAGCCCTTCGGGGTTGTCGTAGTAGAGGCCGAGCGGCTCCGGCAGGTGGAGCATCGGGGCCACCTCGGCGATCCGAAGCCACATCTCGTAGTCGCCGGCGCTGGCGAACGACTCGTCGAAGAGGCCGAGCCGGGAATGCACCTCGCGGCGCCACATCGGATGCGGCCCGCAGATGCAGCGCTCCAGAAGTGCCTCGGGCGTGTACTCGGGCCAGGCCAGACGCCGTCCGCCGCCGGAGTTTTTCTCGAACGTCTCGTCGGGCCGGCGAGTGACCAGCGAGTCGCCGTAGACGAGGCACACCTCCGGGTGCGCGTCGAGAGCCCTGGCCATCACCTCGAGCGCGTCCGCCCGCAGCCGGTCGTCGCTGTTGAGGTTCGTGAGGTAGCGGCCGCTCGCCACGCCGACACCGGTGTTCCAGGCGAGGTAGAGACCGGCGCGCGGCGACGGAACGCAGCGGATCCGCCCGGAAGACAGGAAGGGCTCGGCGGCTTCGAGGTCCCGCCCCCCGGGGCCGTGGATGACCAGGATCTCCGTCTCCTCGATCAGCGTCTGCGCAAGGAGGGAGCGCAGGCAGCCGGGCAGGAGCGCCTCCCGCCCCCGCGTCGCGACCAGCACGCTCACCGTGGTCACCATGCTCTCCCTATCATTCGCGCGTGCCTGGAAAGCCGATCGACACCGTCTGCATCCTCTGCACGGCGCGCGATCTGTGGCTGGCGCGCATCTCGGCGGCGAGCGTACGGTACTGGTCGCCGGACGTCCCGATCCTGCTGGTGAAGGACCCGGTCCACGGGCCCTTCGACACCACCGAGATCGAGCGCGCCTCCGGCGCCACGTCGATCGAGACGCTGGCGCGGCCGTGCGGCTGGGGCTTCGGCAAGATCGAGCTCCTCTTTCGCTTCCCGGGACGGCGTCTCTTCCTGCTCGACGCCGACACCGTGCTCTGCGGCGACGTCGTCGCGGCGCTCAACGGCGAAGGCGCCGACTTCGTCGTCTCGGAAGAGCAGATCGACAAGGCCCGTTTCGAGGAGCTCCAGCGCTACTACTTCCAGTTCGACGCGATGCGGGCGCTCGATCCGGGGTTCACGCGGCCGCGCTTCCTCTTCACCGCGGGCCACTTCGTCGGCACGTCCGGCGTCCTTTCCAAGGAGGACTTCGATCCCTGGCTGCGCTGGACCTCGCCCATCGAGCATCGCTACCCGGACGTCTTCATCGCCGGAGACCAGGGCGTCCTCAACTACGTCCTCGGGCGCGCCGAGCGCGAGGGGCGCGCCACGGTCGCGACGCGGCACTTCGCGATCCTCGCCGCCACGCCGGAGGTCTCGCGGGTCGACCTCGAAAAGATCCGGTGCCGCACGTCCGAGCCCTTCCTCGTCCACTACAACGGCCCCAAGCCCCCGCTCCTCGTCCAGTACCCGCGACACGAGCTCCTGGCGTTCTTCGAGCGGCTCCACTACGCGCGCGTCCCTGGCGGCCGGTGGATCCGCGCGGGGCGCCTCGCCGCCACCCTCGGCGCCGCCGCGGCCCGCTTCCTCCGGAGTCATCGGCCGATCGCCAGCCGCAGCGCGCGCGCCTCCGCGTCGCCGGGCTGAGCGGCCAGCAGGCGGTCGAGCACGTCGGCCGCGGCGGAGCCGCGGTCGAGCGCCAGCAGCGCTTCGGCGCGAACCAGCGCGGCGTCCCGGCAGGCGGGATCGGTCCGCCAGGCGCGATCGACCACCGCCAGCGCGTCCAGGGCGCGGCCGCGCGCCAGCAGCCGGCGTCCGAACACCGCCGCCGAGGTGGTGGAGGGCCGGCCGATCGCCCAGAGGTAGTGCTCGTGGTCGTAGAGCGCGTCCCGCGTCACCGACGGCGGCGGTCGGAGCGGGAAGGCCATCGGCTCGGTCTCTTCGAGCGCGGCGACGGGACGCCTGGTGGTGTGCGTGGCCCCGGCCCCGAAGCCGATGTTCGCGACGAGGCTCACCGACGGAATGACGGTGAGGAGCCCGCGCGCGATCTGCGCAAAGGCCCAGGCGTAGTCCCAGATGACCTGACCTGACCCGGGCGCGCAGTTCTCTACGAAGTACCGCGACTCTCCCGCGTCTCCCAGGCGCGCCTCGATGGCGGCGAGGAGCCCTGGCTCGTCCCACGACGACAGCAGCGGATCGAACAGCGCCCAGGCGCGTCTCCACGTCGCCCAGCCCCAGGCGCTCCCGTAGTACGCGAAGTGGTAGCTCTGCTCCTCGGCCTTCCACCGCTGGAGCCGGTTGTGGCCGCACACCTGCGACACGCGCGGGTCGTCGCGATGGCGCTCGAGGATCTCGTCGCAGAACCGGAAGAAGGTCGGATGCGGAACGCAGTCGTCCTCGAGGAAGACGGCGCGGTCCTCCTGCGAGAGCACCCAGGAGACTCCCGACGCCACCGAACGCCCGCAACCCTGATTCGTCTCGGAGGTCCGCCGTCGCACCTCGCACGGCCAGTCCACGGCGCCGTCCACCGCCTCGCGAACGGCGCGGCATCGCTCGACGTCCTCCGGGTGCTCCGGACGCGGCCCGTCCGCCACCACGTAGAGGACCGGCGGCCGCGCCTCGGCCACCGCGCGCACCACCGCGCGGGTCGTCTCGGGCCGGTTGAAGACGAAGAGCGCCACGGCCGCGCGCGGCGCCGCGCTCAGGACGCCTCCCGCACTCGCCGTGCCTGAAGGACCAGCGCCTGGTAGACCTCGACGACGCCGTCCACCTGCCGGTCCACGCCGAAAAGGGCCTCCGCCCGCCGACGTGCCGTGAGGCCGAAGCGACGGCAACGCTCCTCGTCCGTCAGGAGCGCGATCGCGGCGGCGGCCATCCCGGCGGCGTCGCCGGGCGCGACGAGGAGGCCGGTGAGCCCGTCGGCCACCACCTCGCCAAGGCCCCCGACGCGCGAGGCGACGACGGGCCGCTCGTGGAGCGCCGCCTCGAGCGCGACGAGCCCGAACCCTTCGGAGAGCGTCGGCAGCAGGACCAGCGACGACGACGCGAGGAGCTCGGGCACGCGGGCGGGCGCCACGGCCCCGGCGAAGTCCACGGCATCCGCGACGCCGAGCTCGGCGGCCAGCCGCGAGAGGCGCGCACGCTCGGGGCCGTCCCCGCCCACGACCAGCCGCGCCGCAGGCAGGGTGGCGCGCACCCGCGCGAACGCGGCCAGCGCGGTCTCGACGCCCTTCTCGGGCACCAGACGCCCCAGGCAGAGAAGCCGCGGCGGCGTGGCGGAGAGCGCGCCCAGCCGTCCCTCCGGGGTGGGCGAGCCGTTGTAGACGAGGTGGCAGCGCGCGGCCGCCGACGGGAGCACCTCGAGGACGTCGGCCAGGACGGCCGCCGAGCAGGCCACGAGACCGTCCGCACGGCGGAGGGCGTGGTCGAAGACGGTGTCCGGCCGGAGCGGCCGGCAGAAGCGCGGGTCGAGCATCCCGTGCAACGTGACCACGGTGGGGGCTCGGCCGGCGCCGAGCGTCTGCCAGTGGAAGAGATCGACCGGCGAGATGGTGTTGAGGTGAACGACGTCCGGGGCAAACCCGCGCTTGAGGTCTGCGAGCCAGCGCCGCCCGGCCGCGATGGCTCCGGGATCGGGCCGTGCCACGGCGTCCCAGAGCCCGAAACGGTGGACGGCGGCGCCCTGCCACTCTTCGTAGTCCGGCAGATCGCGCGAGCCGTGCGAGGTGGCCACCAGCAGGTCGTGACCGCGCTCGACGAGGCTCGCCACCAGGCGCCCGGCGACGATCTCTCCGCCTGACCCGTAAGGCGGAAAGTGCGCGGTGAAGAAGAAGATCCTCATCGCTGGTCAGCCGGTTTCCTGCAGCGCAGGTAGAGGCTCTCGTGGTCGCGGGATTCCAGGTCGAGCCCGCTCTCGAAGGGCCTGCGGCGACAGTCGACGAAGCCGGCTTGCCGGCAGTGGAACGTGAGGTTCTCCTCGTCGAACATGAACCGGTGGTGGCCGTCCATGTAGAACATGTAGTTCAGGGCGTCCATGGGCTGGCTGGAGATCACGGCGGGCGCGTACCGTTGGAGGTGGGTCGTGTCCAAGCGCTTGACGTAGGCGTCCACGTAGAGCGAGGCGTCCGGGACCGCGATCAGGAGCTCGCCTCCGGGCCGGAGCACGCGGTACACGTCGGCGAGAAGCCGCTTCAGGTCCGTGTACCGGAAGTGCTCGAGAACGTGGGAGCCATAGACCCTCGCGAACGTGGAATCCGCGAAAGGCAACGTCTTCCGAAGGTCCCAGACGACGTCCACGCCATAGCACCAGTCCAGTGTCAGCCAGCCGTCGCGCTTCACGGGCCCCGAGCCGATCTCGAGCTGCGGAATCACCGGCTTCACCAGCGCGAACCTGACTCGAGAGAATCGCGAAGCCACCGTGCAGTAGACGGGCTCGAGCGCTCTCTTCACCAGTCTCTTCGCCGCCCCCATTCGATTCAGCCCGCGGCGCGGAGCGCGCTCTCGACCAGAGGAGGGAGGAGCGCCGGCGGCCCGCCGACGTCGAGCCAGTACACCGGGACGCCTTCCAGGAGCTCGCCCAGGCGCGCGAAGTCCTCTCGGTCCCAGCTGGGGTAGAGCGGCAGGCAGTTGGGGAGCATCCGGATCATCGCCTCGGCCCGCCGCGCCGGCCGGAGCCGCGGCGCGGAAGCGCTACGGTCGAGCCGGGGCAACACCACTGCGGCGATCCGGCTCGACGCGGCGAGCCGCTCCGGAAAGAGATCGGACGCCATCAGGATGGCCTTGCCCAGCTCGTCGGTCTCCCGCCGCCGCGCGTTCGGCGCCAGGTGCGGAAAGTGCTCGAGCACGTCCACGCTGGCAAGGATGGACCGGTAGAGGCGATGGCCGACGAAGGCGCCGGGCCCGGTCGCCTCCAGGCCGATCTTGTCGTCCGAGAGGAAGTCCATCCCGGCGTCGAGGCACGCCAGCGACAGCGTCGACTTCCCGGCACCGGCGGGCCCGGCGATGAGCACTCCGGCGCCGTCCCGCGCCACCAGGCCGGCGTGGAGCACCGGCAGTCCGATGCTGCGCAGCCAGAACCGCAGCGGCCACTCGAGCGGCCGCGCCCGCTCGTGAAGGTGCATCCGCGAGCGCTGGAGCACGCAGCCGACGATCCGCGGCCCCTCGAGGTCGAGGAAGTTGAGCCAGCTCTCCGCCATGTTGCAGACATAGCGTCCGCTGCGGGAGAGCCCGGTCACGACCGAGGCCCGGAGCGCGTCCTCGTGAAGGCCGCACTCCAGCCGCAGGCGCGGGTCGATCCCGGTGTCGGGCGACTCGTCCCACAGGCACACTTCGAGCTCCGGGGCCGAGTCGCCGGCGTACGGCTCGAACGCCTCGCGGAACATGCGGCCCAGCTCCGCGCCGAGGAAGCGGCCGCGCACGTGCCGGCCGGCGAGCGAGAAGTCGAGCTCGGTGACGCTTTCGGGATGCTCTCCGCACAGGCGCTGGAACGCGGCCGAGAAGAGCTCGAAGACGTCGCGGCAGGCGAGCGTGGGGGCGGCGGGCGCTGTCGACACGGTAACGTCCCTAGAATAGATGCGCGCGGGACCGTGTGGGATGCGCCAGGATCCTCGCCGGCAGCGAAACGGCCCACCAGGCCAGCGCGGACGCCAGCGAGCCCTCGGACATCCGGAGCGCCCTCAGGCGCCGCCGGAAGGGAGACCGCTTCTCGGGTGCGCGCAGCGCTTCCAGGAGCGCATCACGATCGGACTCGCGGAGGAAGGGGGCGAGAGCGCGCGCGAGAGCCTCGAGACGCGGATGCGTTCCGAAGAGCGCCAGCGCCACCGACACCGAGGCCGCGCTGATCCGGCGCGTGCCCTCGCGAGCTCGCCGCGCCAGCCAGGCATCCCAATCGAAGCCGTCCGGCAGCTGGAGGAGGAGCAGGTAGATCTCGAGGAGCGTGCGCGCCCGGAGCTTCCCGAGCCGGAGATCCACGGGCACCGACACGACGTAGGCGACCAGGGTGTCCTCGCACGAGAGGACGCGGTAGGTCCGGCCCCCGGTCTCCATCGTCTCGGAACGCCGCCAGATCTCTTCCAGGTCGAACCGCAGCGAAACCTCCCGCTGGAAGCTCCAGTGCAGCTCGACCGGGATCTCCCCCTTCCAGTACTCGAGCTGGTAGGTGAAGGCCCGCGTGATCCTCTGCCCGAGCAGCAGCCGGGAGGCGCGCCGGTATCCGCAACTGAGCAGGCACGCCTCGGCCGCCGGGACTTCCGACGGACGCCGGACGAGGAGGTCGATGTCGGAGATCGCACGTGCGTCGAGCCGGCCGTAGAGGCGAAGGCTCATCAGAGCGCCCTTCATGTGGAGGACGTCGAGGCCGTGATGCTCGAAGGCCTGGGCGAGCCGCGAGGTCTCCGCCAGCAGGAACCGGTTCCTGGCCCACTGCCGGACCGAGCTCTGCCGCCAGCGGGCGATCGCGGCGGGCGGAAGAGAGCGGCGCGCGGCGTGGTCCTCGAGCCGCGTGAAGAGGTAGCCCGCGAGCCGGTGCTCGTCGGCGAGATCGCAGAGCCGTGGCCAGTCGACGGACTCCGCGTCGAGCTCGAGGCGAGCCGCCGGGTCGCTCAGCGACGCCGCCAGGCGGCAGAGCTGTTCGAGCATCAATCGCCGCCGAGCCGCGCGGTCTGGTACGAGACCCTGACCGCGGCCCCGCTGGGGCGCTTCACTGCCAGCGCCAGGACGTGGCGTGGCGTCGGGCTCCGCCGCTCGAAGTGCCACAGCGACGCGTCATCCCGGTCGTCCCTGTCCGATGCCTCGAAGGCGACGGCCAGCGGCTCGAGCGTGAAGGCGAACCCGTTCAAGGGGAGGGCCAGGCCGAGCCCGCGCGCCTTGATGTAGGCCTCCTTGAGGGTCCAGAGCGCGAAGAAATGGTCGCGCAGGAGCAGTGGCTCGGGCGGCTGGAGAGCCTCGAGGCGGGCGAGGTGCTCGGCCTCGGCAGGCGCGAAGGAGCGCCGCAGCAGGCTCGGCGTGACGGGCCGCTCGACGTTCTCCACGTCGACTCCCACGTCCCAGGAGCGCGTCACCGCGCAGGCGGCCAGGCCGTCGCAATGGGAGAGGTTGAAGCGGAGGGGAGGCGCGTCCCCCTCGATCTCCGGCTTCCCGTGAGATCCGGCCCGGAAGCGCCAGGCCGCCGGCGACACGGTGGGCGCGTAACGCGACAAGGTCGTCCGTACCAGCGCGTGGGCGATCGCGAACTGCCGGCGGTCCCGATCGAAGACGAAGCGCGCCTCCCGCTCTCGCTCCTCGGGCGAGAGGAGCTGGCGGCAGGCCTGAAGGCCGCTCTCGCTCACCGCGTCGAAGCGGGCCAGGAGGACGTGGACCTCGTCCGGTCCCAGCGCGACGTCTGCGGCCTTCATGTCCGTCGGCACTCTCGAGATCGTAGGCGACGAGCATGGACGAGCGGCTCCCAAGGAACGCAAGGTCGATTGATTCGCCCACCGACTCGTCCGATATTGGGTCCGCGGAGGCCCCGATGCTCCTTGCCCTGCTGCTCCTTGCCGCGCCCGCCCCGACGCCGACCTATGTGCCGGTCGCCTTCCGCGGCCGTGACTACGCCGCGCCCCGGCCGGTTGCCACCGCGCCGCCTTCCGGCCCGACTCCCAGCCGCTCTCGCACCCTGGCGGATGTGGCGCGTGAGCGGAAGCTGGCGAAGCAAAAGGGTGCGGGCGGCTCCAGGGCCGCCGAGACGCGCGGCGCCCCCGCCGTTGGCGTGCGCGCTGAAGAGACGCCCGCACGGCCGAAGGAGACGCCCCGGGCGGAGGACAAGGCGACCGCGGCGAATCGATCCTGGTCAGAGCGGATCAAGAACGCCGAAGCGGAAGTGCAGCAGGCCGAGCGCGATTTCGACGAGGCGGAGAACACCGCCATCGTCGGCGGGAGCGAGACGAACATCGCCCAGGCCCTGGCCAACCTCAACGCTCGCATCGAGAGTTCCAGGGCCCGTGTGATCACGGCCAGACAGCGCCTGTATGACGTACAAGTCCAGGCGCGCGCTGCCGGTTACCGTCCGACTTCGACGACGGCGCGCTGACGATCGTGCCCTTGCCCCTCGGCCGCAGGGGCGCTCGACTCGCAGAATCCGCCGGGTGGTGTGCAGCGGAGCGCTCCACGCCGGCGAGACGCCGCGGGAGGTGTGGCTCGAGCTCACCACCCGCTGCAACCTCGTGCCTGCGTGATGTGCGGCTACGCGGGCAGCGAGGCGCGCGTGCCCCGACGGGACATGGAGCCGGCGACCTGGCGCGCGCTGCTGCCTGTCCTGCGGGAGGCCGAGCAAGTCGGTCTGCACGGCGCGGGCGAGCCCCTCCTCTACCCCCACCTCTTCGCGCTGCTGGAGGCGCTCCGGGGAGGCCGCTGCTCTGCCGGCTTCGACTCCAACGGCCACCTCCTCACCACACCCGTGGCGCGCCGCCTGGTCGAACTCGGCCTGGGGTGGGTGTCGGTCTCGATCGACGCCGCCACGCCGGAGACCTACTGCCGCATCCGCCGCCGCGCCGACCTGGACGCCTTGCTGGAGCGGCTGCGTCTCGGGCGCGTTCCCGAGGACCCGGTCGAGGAGATCTGGAACGGCCGCGGGATTCGGCTGGTGCGGGAGGAGATGTTCTCGGCAGCGGCGCCCTCCTGCTGCCACGGCTGCTTCGTGACTTACGGGCGCTGAGGGGCGGACGCGTGTGGGAGTCGGGGTTCGACGTCTGGAGCCACGACTCACATGCCGGACGGAGGGTTCGCGGGGCCCCACTCGAATTCGAAGTTGATGACCTGGGTCCCGATCTGCACCGCGGTGACGGCCTTCTGGCTGCTGCTCGACAGGGGCCAGAAGGGGTCTCCTCTGCGCGGTGGGAGGATCGCCGGAATGATGAGGTCCGTTCCGTCCGAGCCGTTGCAGGCGATGGGGTCTCCGCTCTCCGTGTAGGCCGGAACGGCATTTCTCTGGAACGTCGTACCGGCGAGGAAGAATCCCGGGGCTCCCACGAACGTCCCAAGGAGACCCCTGAGCTCGAGCGGCCCGGACATTTCCGAGACGCTCACCTTGCAATCCTTGCAGCTCGCGAGGGTCGGAGTGACCGGCAGGCCCAGGGAGAAGGCCGGACCGGCGTGGACCGAGAGATCGTCGTCGAAGCGGAAGTAGCTGAAAACGTTCGCAGGGCTACTCAGCGTAACCGAGACGTCGCGGTTCCCGTTTCCGCACGGGAGGTGCATGGAGTAGATCTCGCTGAAGAGGAAGTTTCGCCGGATCACGTTGAAGGAAAAGGCGGTCTGGTACTTCGAGGTGGTCTTGGTTCCGTCCGAGTTGGTGACGGTGTTCTTCACGCGCACCTTGGACGAGACGGCCGCGGTGACGTCGAGGATGCTGGCAGGCGCCGTGTAGTGAATGGTGGCGCCCGACGTGCTGCTGAAGGTTCCGAGCTTCGGCGCATCCCAGGTCACCTCGGCGCCTGCCGCTCCAACCTCCAGGCTGATGTCGAATGGCTCCGAGGTGCTCGATGGTGCCGTGCGAAAGACCGCGGTGAGGTCCATCTTGCCGCCGGTCGGGACGTAGGGCAGTCGATTGCTCAGCTTGACGCCGAGCGCCGAGCCGAGGCCGAATGTGGCGCCATCCGCAGCTGGCGCCGGTCGCGCGGCGAGCGGCTTTGCGGCCGCCGTCACCGAAGGGCTCGTCGTCTGGATGGGGAGGACCAGCGAGCGGGAGCTCGTGTCGAGCTTGCCCCCGCCCAGGGCGGCCAGCCCTGCGGGCGTGAGGAGGACCACGGCGGCTCCAGCGATCGCGTCGACCGGCAGGTCCCGCGTCCCGTAGCGCAGGCTCAGGAGAGCCGGCTTCGCGAAGGAAAGGCCGGCCGGCGAGATGGCGTAGCCCGAGCCGATGGGATCGGGAGCCTGGTTCGGGGCGAGCGCGATCGACATCGGCGTCGGCGACGAGAGCGCGCCCGCCGGCACCTTGAGCGTGAACACTCCATCGCTCGAGCGGATCGATCCGCCTGACGGGCCGATCGTCGCCGCCGAGGGGATGTCTGCGGGCAACCGCATGATCGGCGTCAGGACAGGGTCCCCCGAGGTGTTGTCGATCGACGAGTCGAAGACGTCGACGCTCCCGGCGGTCACCTTCACCTCGAGCGTCGCGTCGTCGGGGATCGGCGTGCCCGGGAAGAGGTCCTGGACGCTCGGCTGCGTCCAGCCGAAGACCCCGAGCGACGCCGTCGCCGTCGCGACCACCGCGCCCGGCGCGCTCCTGAGGGTGAGCGCGTAGGCGGCCCCGTCCGGCCCCGCCGCGAACCCCACGTTCGTCCGGAACGGCCCGTTCTGGCGGATCCCGGTGACGACGGCCCCCGGGTCCGCCGACATGAGGAACGACAGCAGCTGCGAGGGCTTCTGCTGCGCCCCGAACGTCCCGGGCTTCTCGCCGGAAGGATCCACGTTGCTCGTCCGGCACGAGATCGCCACCGGGTCCTGGGACGTGAAGCGCAGGGCGCCGGCCGAGCCGACGGGAAGGCCGAGCAGCGAAGAGAGGACGTCGACGACCTCGAGGATCTTCCCGGCCGGCACCGTGAACGTCGCCGTCACCGGGTGCGGATTCGCGTCCTGGCTCGCGTGGAAGGCCACGGTCACCGCCGCATCCGCCGAGTCAGGGTTGAAGAACCGCGCGTCGGTCCGGAAGAACGTGCCGTTGCGCCCGTTCGCGCGAGCCACACCGTTGGAGAGGACGTCCTGCCATCCGGCGGGTAGCTCCTCGAACGTGAAGAGCGAGCTGTCGCCGGTGACGTTGTCGACCACGACGGCGTACCCGGCGGCGGGTCCGCGAACGATCTGGATCTCGGCGCGCGCGACCGCGACGGGCCCGGCGATGCTCCCCACCCCGAACTGCTGGAAGCCCGCCTCCGTCAGCGAGAAGTACTGGCTGCCGGCCGCGTTTCCCTCCGCATCGAACACGGTGACCCGGGCTTCGCCGCCCGTGGCGTCCGGGAAAACGACGGCGATGTTCGTGCGGTAGCCGGAGCTCCCGTCCGCCGACTGGCTAACCCATAGGCTGTCGGCGGTGCTACCCCCGGCGAGCAAGCGCTCGTCCGCGAAGACGGGGAGCGCGACGCCATAGGTGCCAGTGGCCGCCGTGTTGTACGTGCGAGCACGGATGAGGAGCGGCGCGTCGCTCTGGACCTGCGTCGCCCCCGCCCCCTGGACGGCGAAGAGGGTGTCGAGAGCATTGCGATAGACGACGGTCTGTCCCGGCGCCAGCGTGACCTGCCTCGGCGTCGTGCCGCTGGCCGGGACGAACGAGATCGTCGCCACCGTCGAAGCGGTCCCGGGATTCGTCACCGCGAGGTCGGAGACGAAGCGTGTGTTGTTCAGCCCGCTGGCGTTGACCGTGCCGGGGACCGTCCAGGTAGAGGCCGCGGCCGGCGTTCCGCCTACCAGCGAAAGAAGGAGAACCGCAGGGAGCGCTGCCACGTTTCGCATGATTCACCCTCATCTGGTAATGCGAAAACGAACGCAAAATTTCTCATGGCGTGAGACCGGCCCGCGCTCACTCCAGCCCGGCGTTCCAGCACAGCACGACGACCGCGGATGGCGGCGTCGCGGACGGTCCGTCGAGGACCGTCCCGATCAGGAAGCGCTGGCCGTCCGCCGTGACGTCGTACTCGGAGGACGCGCCGATGGCGCTCGCCGGCAGGGTGCGCGTGCGGAAGAGCGGCTTCGGGCTCCCGAGCTCGAGCGCCGCGCCGGCGGCGTTCAGGGCGACGCTCATCAGGTCTCCGTCCGCGGCGACGAAGAAGAGCTCCTTCCCATCCCGGCGGAAGCGCGGCTGCGAACCGCCCCGCTGCGATACGCGGAACCTCTCGCCGCCCGCCTTCCCGTCGACGAACGACTGCAGGTAGACCTCGTACGTGCCGGAGGAATCGGATCGATACGCGATCCAGCGGCCGTCCGGAGAGAGCTGCGGGTTCTGCTCGTCGAACTCCGTCGCCAGGACGGGGTGCGGTTTCCCATCTCCTGACCAGTGCAAGGCCCAGATGTCGGAGCGCGTCTTCGAGCCGCGCGTCATGTAGACGAGGAAGCGCCCGTCGCCCGAGGCGTCGGCCGGGAACGCCGAGCCTCCCGCCTCGGGGCCGGACTTCAGCACGAGCTCGGGGGCCCGTGCGCCGCTGGCCGGCTGCCGGTAGAGCCCGTGGACCCCGCCGGGCGTCGCCACGTACGTCACGGACTGGCCGTCCGGCGACCACGTCGGGAACTGGCCGTACTGCGAGTAGAGACGCGACGGGATTCCGCGCGCGATGTCGATCACCCAGATCCCGGCGCGCTCCGCCTGCGGCTCGCGGTTCTGGATCGCGACCCATCGTCCGTCGGGTGAGAGGCGCGGCGAGAGCGACAGAGCGACGCGCGCCGGCGGCCCGACGGTGCCGAGATTGGTCCCCGCGCGGTCGAACCAGGTGAGCTGGACGTCGGGCATGTAGGGGCGCTGGCAGACGAGGATGCCGTTCGCGGAGACCGACACGTGCTGCGGCACGCCCGAGACCTCGACACCCGGACCCATGCCGGCGGGGAGGATCGTCACCGGATCTCCCGACAGGGCGAGCTTCCTGGCGTCGAACCGGTGCGCCACGAGCGCGCCGTCGCGGGCGTAGACGAGCCAGCCCGGAGGCGCGAACTGGCCGGAGCCCATGTCGACGGAGAGCGGCTTCCCCACCGGCTCGTCGAGAGACGCAAGGAGGGTCGACCTGTCGCCGGAGGCGCCGCTCCAGTACAGGAAGTGCTTCTGGTCGGGAAGGAAGACCGGCCAGCGGTGCGACACCTCCGGACGCGACGGCTCGGGGCGCGTCACCTCCCGGACCTCCCCGCCGCGCGCCGATACGCGGAAGATGCTCGTGTTGAAGTCCGGGGCGAAGAGGATCACGCCGTTCCTGCTCCAGGAGCCGCCCACCAGCCGCGGCGCGTCGGCGAGAGCCGTGGCGCGGCCGCCCGCAACGTCGAGCCGCTTCAGCTTCCCCTGCGCTCCGAACGCGATCGAGCGGCTGTCGGGGGACCAGAACGGCTCCAGCGGCTCGTCGGTGTCCGGCAGCGGGTGCGCCTCGAGCGAGTCGAGCCTCCGCAGCCAGAGCTGGCGACGCCCATCCGCCGTGCGTCCCGTGAAGACGAGCTGCCGGCCGTCCGGCGAGACGACGATCCAGTCCATTTGACACGCGTCGAAGGAAACTCCGGCCGGCGGCTCGAAACCGAGGCGCACCGGAGACGTCTGGCGCGGCGTGATCCGGCCGCGCCAGGTGACCAGCGCCGCGAGGACGGCGGCCAACGCCACTCCCCAGGCGGCGGTCTCGCGGCCGCGCCCACCGCGCGCAGGCCGTGCCGCCTCGCCGCCGTCGCCGGAGGCGTCGGCGGGCCGGGAGAGGAGGATGCGCGCCTCGCCGACGTCGCGCAGCCGCTGCTTCGGATCGCGCTCGAGGCAGCGCGCCAGAAGCGCACGCACGTGTGCCGGGACGCCGGGGGGGAGCGCGCTCCAGTCGGGCGCGTGTGTGAGCACGGCCGCCAGGACGTCCGTCACCGTCTCGCCCCGGAAGAGCCGCCGTCCCGCCAGCATCTCGTAGAGGACGACGCCGAACGACCAGACGTCCGAGCGCTTGTCCACCGGCCTTCCGCGCGCCTGCTCGGGGCTCATGTAGGCGGCGGTGCCGAGGATCATCCCGGCTTCCGTCATCGGTCGCGACATCGTCGGCGACTGCGACAGGCCGGAGCCGCTCGACGCGTCTCCCTGGCAGGCCCGGGCGAGGCCGAAGTCGAGGACCTTGACGACGCCGTCCGGGGCGACCTTCACGTTCGCGGGCTTGAGGTCGCGGTGCACGATGCCGCGCTCGTGCGCCGCCTCGAGGCCCTCGGCGATCTGCCGCGCGATCGCGACCGCTTCGTCCACGGGGATCGGACCCCGCTCGAGTCGACACGCCAGGTCCTCGCCGTCGACGAGCTCGAGGACGAGCGCCAGCGTCCCGTTCGACTCCTCGACGCCGTAGATCGCCGCGACGTTCGGGTGGTTGAGCGCCGCCAGGACTTGCGCCTCGCGCCGGAAGCGCGCCACCCCGTCCCGGTCCTCGGCGACGGAGGGCGGGAGGACCTTGATCGCGACGTCGCGGTGAAGCCGCGTGTCGGTCGCGCGGTAGACCTCACCCATTCCGCCGGCACCGAGCTGCGAGACGATCTCGTAGCCGCCCAGCCGTGTGCCTGCCGACAGGTTCATCTGGCGCCGTACAGGATAGCCGTCGCTCGGCTGCGGTTCACGAGCCGCGCCGCGCGCTCCGACCTTTCGGGCCGGAGCGCGCCCGCCTCGCCTCAGCGCTTCGAGAGCACGCCGCTCGAGTTCCCGTGGAGCGCGAACCAGACGTGGGTTCCGTCGAACGCGCAGGCCCAGGTGTCGCCTGGGACCGTCGTGCTGCCGAGCATCGCACCGTCGGATGCGCGGACCTGCGTGACGACGCCGGTGACAGCAGAACGGCGCCGTCGCTCGCGCGCACCTTCTGCAGGAGGTCGGGCGGACTGTGTGTCCAGATGTTCGCGCCGTCGAAGGGCCACACCGCCGAGCCGCTCGGACCGCCGGGATAGGCGACGATGGTGCCGTCGACCGCGAGCACCTTCTGGATGCCGCCTAGCCCGCCCACCCAGATGTACTCGCCTCAGGTCGATCCATGGGACCCGCCGAGAAGCCGGAGCAGGTTACGGCACCGGCGGGTGCCGTCAGCCCTTCTTCGCGGAGCCGGCGGTGACGATGTCCTTTTTGGTCGAGCCCACGATCGCGAAGAGCTCGTTCTGCTCCTTTTCGGGCACGTTGTATTTATCTAGCGACTTCTTGAAGTCGGCCGCCATCGCCTGCCATTCCTCCTCGGTGATGTGCAGGTTCTCGTGGGTCTCCTTCATGTCGCGTCCCGCGTACTTCTCGGGACCGCCCGTCACCATGCAGACCATCGACGTGACCCGGTATTTCAGGCCCGCCTTCGGCACTCGGTCACGCGCCTCTTTGATCGCCGGGTTGGCGTTGAGGACGTCGTTCACCAGCAGGCGCTCGATGAAATCGTCCACCACGGTCGCGATCGCATAGGTCCCGCCCAGCCGCTCGTAGAGGGACTTCTGCGCCGGCTTCTTCACGGCCTTCTCGGCCTTCTTGGACGACGGCTTGCTTTGGGCTTCCGCCCAGCCCGTGCCGAAAACGAGGAGGCTCGCAAGCGACACGATCGCGACGACTCGATTCCGACTCATAGCCTCATCTCCTTGCTTTGATGTTGCCCTCAAGTGTACGCGGCAGCGCCGTGCCTCGGATCAGCGTCCAGCTGCGGCGCGGTTCGGCCGGAAGGCGACGACGTCGCCTTGAAGGGTGCCGACGTACAGGACGTCTCCCTCGCTGCCCACTCCCCGAATCGTTCCCTCGAAGGCCTCTTTCCAACGCTCCTGGCCGCTTCGGGCGTCGAAGGCCCGCAGGTCGCCGCCGTCTCCCACGACCACGAGATCGGTCCAAATGCGAGGCCGCGGCGTCGACCACTCCTTCGCGGCCGTCTTGCTCCACACGACCTTGCGGAGGGAGACGGCCACTGCGAAAAGCTCCCGTTCGCTCACCACGTAAGCGAGGTCCTTCCAGACGACGGGTGTGTAGGACGGGCGATGGCTCAGCTCGATCTGGGCGACGGTCTTGCCGTCTGCCGGACGCACCCGCAGGAGCCGCTTGTCCTCGGTGCCGACGATTACGTCACCCCCGGGCACCGCAACGACCGAGGTCGTGAAGGCGGTCCCCAGGGCTCTCTTCCAGATCACGGCTCCCGTGCTCGGCTCGAACGCCGACAAAGTCCCGTCGCTGCCTGCATGAAGGAGGCGGCCGCCGGTCAGCGCCGGTGCGCCGGGGTAGCGCCGCTCCTCTCCGGCGAGCGGTCCGCGAAAAACCCATTTGACCGATCCGCCTCGCCGATCGAGCGCGACCACGAAGTTCCCGGCCGTAGCCGTGTAGAGACTCTCGCCCGAAGGGAGGAGGTCCGTCGGGAAGCCGGTGATCCCCGGCGCCACGCGCTCCGAGGACATCTTCCACAAGACCTCTCCCGTCAGGCGATCGAACGCGTAGACGAGGCTTGTCCGGCCATCCGTCCCGATGTACACGACGTCGCCTTCGACGAGCGGGTCGCCGTGGAACTGCCCGGCGCCATCCTGAGTCACGTCGTACGCCCAGATCAGCTTGCCGCTCTCACGGTCGAGCGCGTGGAAGCCTCCAGCGCAGGAGCCGATGAAGACGACGTCCCCCGCGACCGTGGGGGTAGCGAAGACTCAGCCGCCGGTGGAGACCTTCCACAGCACTTCGCCCGACGAAGCCGGGGCGACAGGACGCGCCAGGACCAAGGCTGTGCAGAGGGCCACGAAACGGAGCGATCCGAGCATGGTGGCCAGTCTACGCGGGCCACGCCGCTCTTCGTGGCCGCCTGCGCCTCCTGCTTCGTCCTGGCCGCGCCTGGCCTCGTTCCGTGGCCGTTCGGGGCGCTGCGCACCCTCTCGCTGTCGCCCTGGGTGCGTATCCCCCTGGAAGTGGTCTTCCTCGGGGTTTTCCACAGAGACCGCTGCAGGCCTGCGTGCCAGATTGCTACACAGATGGAAGGGTGGCGCTTCTAAGATGGTGGAGCTGAACGGGATCGAACACGCCCGACCCGCGCTCGTTCCGAGCGCCAAGCGCGCTGTGCGCGCGGGGGTCGGGCTTGGACTTGCTAGTGAGGCGGGGGGGACACCCCCCGCGCCCCCCGACGTCGACGGTCCTAGATCCCGTTCAGCCCGAGCGTCATTAACGTTTGTACGGTTCGGCGAAGCGGCTTCTAAAGTGGTGGAGCTGAACGGGATCGAACCGTCGACCTCCTGAATGCCATTCAGGCGCTCTCCCAAACTGAGCTACAGCCCCACCCGAGCCACAGAGGGAGGTAGAGACCTCCCGAGAGCGGACGCGGACGCTACCACCTCGCCGCGAGGCGGTCAAACCACGAAGGGTGGCGGTCGTCTTGGCCGCGAGCCGCACGGCGAGGTCCGTCCGCGGTCTGGTAGTCTTCCCGCGGGTCACGCCGGAATCCAACCGAGAGGGAGGCCGCCATGGCATTCATTCGCTCGGCAACCGTCATTCGCCACGACACTTCCGGGACGACGACGGAAGTCGTCCAGAAGTCCGACTCCGGCCCGGAAGGGAAGCGCAAGGTCTCGCGCCCCCTCCGCCCGCTCGAGAAGGCGCAGCGACGCGTCCTGAAGGCGCAGAAGGTCTTCAGCGACGAGATGCTCCGCCGCCACGAGAAGTCGGCGCACAAGAAGCGCGACGGCTTCCTGCGCGAGGGCGCCAAGAACCAGGTCGGCGCGCTTCGCCGCGCGGTGAAGAAGCTGGTCTAGGCCGGCGAGAGGGGTGAGGAACGTGACAGAGACGACGGCGCGCGCCAAAGTGGGCCCGAACGGCGGAGACAAGTCCGCGGTCGGCGCGAACGGTGACGAGAAGGCCATGGTGGTGGTGGACATCGGCAAGCGGAAGCGCAAGCAGGTCCGCGAGCTGAAGAACGGCGGCGGACCTCTGGTGGGACGCATCGAGGAGGCCATCGCCGAGATGAAGGCCAGCGGCACCCTCGACGCTTCGGCCCAGACCGTGGTGGTCATCGTCGAGAAGAAGCGGAGACCGGTCGGCTGGCTCTGAGCCGCCTCGCCCAGAACGAACGATAGGTGGCGGGCGTGCTCGCGGCGACCTCTCCGCGGCCGCGTGATCCCTTGCTCGCGCCGATCCCCCGGCGCGCGCGTCTCCCCGAGAGCGGCGGCACCCAGACTCCCCGCCGGATGCGCCGGCACGAGCTGCCTTCGCCCGGGCTCGGCCTCACGCTGGCGCGCCTGGCGCTCTGGGGCTTCAGGCTCTCCGGCTTCCTGATCTCGGCCCTGGCCGGCGCGCTGCGCGGGCGGGCCGGTGCCCGCGAGCAGGGCCGGCGCTTGAGGCGCGCGCTGGAGCGGCTGGGCGGCACGGCGGTCAAGCTCGGGCACCAGGCGGCGATGCGGATCGACCTGATGCCGTTCGAGGTCTGCGACGAGCTCGCCCGCATGCCCGACCGCGCGCCGCCGCTCGACGTCGCCTACGCGATGGAGCGCCTGGCGGCGGTCACCGGGAAGCCGGTCGAGGAGACGTTCGAGGTCCTGGATCCGGAGCCGATCGTCTCCGACACGATCTCCTGCGTCTTCCAGGGGCAGCTCCGGAGCGGCGAGAAGGTGGCGCTCCGCGTGCTGCGCCCCGGCGTCGCCCGGCAGATCTCGGCGGACCTGGCGGCGGTGGGGTTGCTCCTTCGCGTGCTCGAGGTGCTGACGCTCCTGCCGCAGGACCTCGCCGCCCGGGTGGAGGACGAGCTGCGCGCCAAGCTGGCCGAGGAACTCGACTTCGTGGCCGCGGCGCGCTACCAGACGCTCTTCCGGCGCAGGACCCGGCAGGCGCGGCTGCGTTTCGTCTCCGCCGCCCGCGTGTACGCGCGGCTGAGCGGTCCCGACGTGATGGTCTCGGAGTTCGTCGCCGGCGTCTGGCTGAAGGAAGTGCTCGACGCGGTGGCCTCCGGTGACGCCGCGGCGCTCGCCAGCCTGGAGGCGAAGGGCGTCGACCCGCGGAAGCTGGCGCGCCGCCTCCTGGAGCTCTCCTGGTGGAGCTTCTTCGAGAACCCGTTCTTCCTGGGCGAGCCTCGCGCCGCCAGCCTGGTGGTGACGGCGGGCGGCAAGCTCGTCTTCGTACGCCTGGGCGACTGCGCGCGCGCCACCACCGCCACCCGCGAGCTCTATCGCGAGGCGCTGATCCGCCTCACCCAGGCGGACGTCGCCGGCGCCTCGGACGTCCTCATCCGATCGCTGGCGCCGCTCCCCTACATCGACGTCCACGACTTCGAGAGCGACGTCGAGGAAGGCCTCTGGCAGAGGTTCTTCGCGATGGTCTCCCGCGAGTCCCCCTGGCCGGAGAGGACCAGCGCCGGGCCGCTCCTCCACCTCCTGAACACGGCGCGGGCCGCGGGCGTGCCGGTCCGCCTCCCGATCATCCGCATGATCCGCAGCTCCATCCTGATCGAGGCGATCGCCTTCCAGCTCCATCCGCGGATGCGCCTGCTGGCCGAGTTCCGGCGCTACCTCCGCGGAAGCGACCGGCGACTGGTGCGGCGCGCGCACCGGGACGACGCGGCGGTGCCCCCCCGCGAAGCGGTGGCGCGGAACGTGTCGCTCCTGGCCGACGGCCTCGAGCAGCTCCGGAGGATGCGCTTCTACGGCGAGTCGATGACGCGCGAGCTGCCGGTGGAGTTCCTGTCGCTGAGCGACCGCGGCGCCTTCGCGCTGGCCCTTGTCCTGCGCTTGCTGGTGGCGGTGGTCGCCTCGGCGGTCCTCCTGGCGGCCACGTTCGTGTTCCAGGACGGCCTGGAGGGGCACGGGGTCAGGCTCGTCGATGTGGTGCGGGAGACGGCGCGGAGCCCGGTGTTCCTCGCCCTGGTGGTCGTCATGGTCCTCTACACCATCCGCCGGCTGCTGTTCCGGCTCGCGGAGCGCGATGGCGACTGAGCCGGGCGCCGCCGTCCCGCCGGCCGTCACGCGCCACGGCCCGCCGCCCGAGTCGGGCGTGCTCCACGCCCTTCCCCATAGGGCCTGGCTCACCGCGGCGCAGACCGAGGAGGGTGCGATCACCTTCCGCGAGGTCGAGTTCCCCCGCGTGTCGGCGCTCCGGCTGGCGGTCCGGGTCGTGGCGTGGGCATTCTGCCTGGCGCGCTTCGCGGCCCGCCTCTCGCTGGACCGGCTCGCCGGGCGCGGGGGGGAGCGGCGGACCGGGATGCATCTCCGGCAGGCGCTCGAGCAGATGGGCGGCACCGGCATCAAGCTCGGGCAGCAGCTCTCGAGCCGTGTGGACCTCCTGCCGTTCGAGGTCTGCGACGAGCTCGGGAAGCTCCTGGACCGCGTGCCGCCGTTCCCGGTGGAGGAGGCCTTCGCGGCGATCCGGCTGGCGACCGGACGGCCGCTGGACGAGACCTTCTCCGTCTTCGACCCGGTGCCGATCGGCTCCGCCTCCATCGCCTGCGTCTGGCAGGCCGTCCTCCACGGCGGCGAGAAGGTCGCCGTGAAGGTGCGCCGGCCTGGCGTGGAGGCGCGGTTCGCGTCCGACGTCCGCGCCGTGCAGCTCCTGACCGAGGCGCTCGAGGCCCTGACCATCGTGCGGCCGGGGCTCTTTCGCCACTTCCGCAAGGAGGTCTCGAACGTCTTCCGCCAGGAGCTCGACTTCGTCCGCGAGGCGCGCTACCAGACGCTCTTCCGCCGTCTGGCCAAGGCCGACCGCCTTCGCTGGCTCGACGCGCCGCGCGTTCACCACCAGCTCAGCGGGCTCGACGTTCTGGTCTCGGAGTACGTGGACGGCGTCCTCGGATCGGAGATTTCGGCGGCGACCGACACCGGCAACGCCGAGGCGCTGGCGCGGCTGCGCGAGATGGACATCGACCCGAAGGTCGTGGCGCGCCGCGTCCTCGAGCTCGGCTGGTGGGGGCGCTACGAATGTCCCTTCTTCCACGCCGACCCGCACCCGGCCAACGTGCTGGTGCGGCCCGGGAACCGGATCACCATGCTGGACTTCGGCGCCTGCGGCGTCACTTCGCGCAAGCAGGCGCGGGAGGACCGGGAGAGCTTCCGCCACCTCCTCAAGGGGGACCTCACCGCGGTGACCGAGGTCGTGCTGCGGGCGGCGATGCCGCTCCCGCGGATCGACGTCCACGAGCTGCGGCAGCGGCTGGAGCGGCACGCCTGGAGACAGCACTTCGCCAACATCAGCAAGGGCGTCGAATGGTGGGAGCGCTCGACCGCCGGTTTCTGGATCGCGGCGGCCTCGGCGATGCGGGGCCTCTCGCTGCCGCTGGCGCCTCGCTTCCTCGAGCTGCTGCGGGCCACACTCCTCTACGACACCCTGGCGCTCCGGCTCGACCACGGGCTCAACGTGCAGAACGAGTTCGTGAGGTACGAGCGTCGGGCGACGCGGCGCCGCGCTCGGCTGGCCGGGGAGGAGACGAGGCGTTCCCTCTCCGGACGGCCGGCGCTCTCGGCCGAGGCGGAGAGGCTCCGGGTCGCCGAGGCGCTGGAGTGGGGGAAGTTCTGGGTCGAGACGGTGACCGAGAGCATGCCGATGAGCTTCCAGTCGTTGAGCAAGAAGAGCTCGTACCTCATCAGCGTCCTCCTGCGGCTGGCGGTGGGGCTGGGCCTGCTGGCGGTGGTCGGCGGCGCCTTCGTCGCCCTCGACGCCTACTTTGCCGGGCGGGCCGAGGCGTTCGGCACCAGCGTGAGGACCGCGCTCCGGAGTCCCGTCACCCTCACGCTCGGCGGCCTGCTGCTCGCCCAGGCGCTCCGGCGGATCTACCTCCGGCTGCTCGACAAGGACCCGTCGGCCTGAGCGGATCCGGGAAGGACACGCACTCCCAGGCCGCTGACGTGGTAGACGCGTAGGCCGTCCACCCAGAGCCACCCCTCTCCGACCGCGAACGGACCGCGCTCGTCCCTCCCGACCTCGGTGATCTCCAGCTCGGTCACCACCCGACGGTTCTCCGGCAGCACCTGCCCGCGGTACTTCCAGGTGATCTCACGGCCCAGCATCGGCGCCTCGAAGCGCGGAGCGGACAGGCCGTCGCCGAGGCCGGTCTCGATGGCGTAGAGCTGCAGGAGCTGGCAGACGCCTTCGAGGCCCAGCGATCCCGGCTGCACCGGGTCGTCGAAGAAGTGCGCCTTGAAGTACCAGTCGCCGGGGTCGACGTCCCGCTCGGCGCGCAGGAAGCCGAGGCCGGCGCGACCGCCGTCCGGCCAGAAGCCGGTCACGCGATGGAGCATCAGGAGCATCGGACCGGGTAGCCGGAGGGGACCGGCGAAGTAGCGCGCCGGGCGCTCGCGGAGGTCGACGCGGACGTCGCTCGGCGCTGCGAGGCGGTCCCGCTCCTCCTCGGTCGGCCGCAGGCCCACCTGGGCCTCGAAGGACTCCGGAGGGAAGAAGCCGAACTCCGCAGACGCTTTCGCGACCGGAAGGCCGCCCTCGGCGAGGCTCTCGATGCTGAAGGAGAACAGGGTCAGGTTGCCCAGCTTCGAGTACGTCTCGAGCCGGACGCGCGTCCTCAGCGTCCCCGCGGAGGGCAGCACCTCGGCGCCGAGCGTGGCCGAGCCGTCCAGGTTGCGAAAGAGGTTGCCGGGGGCGAAGCTTCCCTCCGGCCCGAGGCTCGTGAAGACCGAGAGCCAGCCGCACGCCTGGAGCATCGTCTCCAGGAAGACTGCCCAGGGCATCGTCGGCGCGCCGTTCTCCTCGAAGTACCAGACCCGCGGCGGGACGTCGTATTCGCATTCCATCGCCGAGCCGGCGCTCGGCGCTCCCGGCTCGGCGGAGATCGCCGTGATGCGCGACAGGAAGGCGTACGGAGGACCCGGCAGGTGGGGCAGGCCCGGAATGCCGTCGCAGCGCTCGAACGCCGGGCCGAACGCGCGCGAGGGGCGCCCCCAGGCCGCCGCCAGGAGCGACTCCTGGCCGTAGGCGAAGCCGTCTCGGGTCGCCGCCTCTCGCTGGTCGCGATGTCCGACCAGCCCACCCAGCCTGGCGAGCGGCACCGGCTCGCCGGTCTCCTGCTGCCGGTGCCTACCGCTGCGCCGCCAGTGCTCGAGCGGCAGGTCGGGGACGAGCCGCATCCGGAGCCGGCGCGCGTGGAACGACTGCCTCCCGTCGGCGTTCATCACCACGTCGGCGACGACCGTCGGCTCCGGCCCGGCGGTGACCGACTCGACGAAGAGCTCGAAGACGATCCGGCGCGTCTCCGGGGTCACCTGCCCGCGCCAGCGGAGGGCGTAGTCGCACCCCAGCGCCAGGTCGAAGCGCCAGGCGTCGCGGGAGACGGTGAAGCCCATCGCGGCGAGGTAGAAGCCCATCGCCTGCATCGCTCCCTCGGTCATCAGCGCGCCGGGCATGCACGGGTCGCCGAGGAAGTGCACCGGGAAGAACCATTCGTCCGGGGAGATCGCCCTGGAGGCGCGGAGATAGCCCCGTCCCCAGGGGCCGCCGCCGGGGTCGAACGCCTCGACCTCTTCCAGCATGAGGATCCGCCCGGCGGGGATCTTGGGCGTCCGCACGTGGGCCTCGGTGCGCTCGAAGCCCTCGCCGAAGCACTCGGCGGCGCGGGAGTTCGCGAACGCCTGAACCTGCTCGCGGGTGAAGCTCGAGAAGCGGGAGCGGCGAAGCGGAGGATCGCAGGGACCCTCGAGCGTCCGCCGGTCTGCCGCGGGCGTCCAGGGAGCGCCCGCCGGCCGCGCCAGGTCCTCCTCACGAAAGAAGCCCGCCTGGACGCTTCCGGACGCCCTCGTCCGGCCTCCCGCGCTCACCGAGGCGCTCGCGAAGATGAGGAGCGCGTCGCCGAGACGCGCATGCCGGTCGAGCCGGGCCTCGAACGCCAGCGTCTCGCCTGCGGCCGGGCGCTCGTCGAGGAAGCGGCCGTCGATCCCGACCATGCGGTAGACGCGGTCGCCGTCGTGCAGGCGGTCCGCGCCGAGCCAGCCCAGCAGCACCATGACGCCCTGGGCCGCCTCCTGCAGGACTCCGTGCGGGATGCGGCCGCAGTCGTCCAGGTACCAGCTCGAGTCGAGGACGTCGGTCTCCGTCCAGATGGCGCCCGGCCCCATCGAGCCGGGGACTCCCTCGATGCCGGTGACGCGGTCCACGAAGAGGAACGGCGGCATCGGAAGCCGCAGCCTCCGCCGGGGTCCGTCCAGGTCCGCGAAGGCGGGGCCGAAGACCGAGGCGACGCTGCCGGAGGCCAGCTCCTCGAGCTCACGGCTGGCCAGCTTCGGCCCGGGGTGCATCGGGATGGTGGGAGGCGCGCTGCGGACCGGCGCCGGGAACCGCCGCGAGGCGAGGAAGCGCGCGTGCAGCTCCGCGCTCCTGGCGAGGTACTCGCGATGCGCGGCCGAGACCTGCGCCAGGAAGGCCGTCATGCTGCCGAGAACCTCCGGGATCGCCGCCGCCGGCGCGGCCGGCGGACCCGCATCGAGCACCGGCGGGAGCCGCGGCGCCGGCACCATGCGCTCGTAGCCGGAGGGTGTCACCGGTCCCGCGGAGGCGGATCGGGCCGCAGGATGCTGTCCACGCCGCGCAGCTCGGCCAGGGCGCGCCCACCGGAATCGCAGAGCACGACGTCGGAGACGAGCCGCGAGCTCTTCCGCTCCCGGGTGGTGAGGATGGCCCGGAGCGGGCCGAGCATCGGGCCCGAGTGGTAGAAGGCGATCTCGTCGACGCTCATCGGCAGGGTGGCGCCTCCGAGCGCGCGTGCCCCGCAGACGCCGGTCATCTGGAGCGCGCCGTCGAGCGCCGCCGGATCGGTGTGCCAGAGCTCCGCCGGCCACGCGCACTGCTCCACGCCGACGAGGGTCGCCACGGCTCCCTGCGCCGAGACGCCGTCCACCGACCGGATCATCTGGAAGAGCGGACCGTGGAAGAGCACGTGGCCGTCGTAGATGGGGTGGCCGTTCCACGACTCGAGCGCCGACGGGTGGATGGGCGACGCCGGGCTCTCGGGGTGCGCGTCGCCCAGCTCGGCAGTCGCGGTGTAGTGGACCGCGCCGCCGGGCCCGGCCAGCTCGAGCAGCACGGACGACGTCCCGTCCTCGCGAGAACGCACCACGAAACGCTCGCCATGTTCCAGCCGCTCGAGCCTGGCGCCGCGCCGCACCCTCAGGTCGCGGAGCCGGGTCACGACCCGCTCGGGGCGCGTGGCCCGCGCCGCGCGCAGGAACCACTCGATCGCCATCACCACCGGGAGCACCGCGCTCCCGGCGACCGCGTGGTCTGCCAGCTGCGGGTGCGTGCGCGCGTCGACGCGCGTCTCCAGCCTGCGCTCCCCTCCCGGAAGTGACGGCTGCCCGCCGATCAGGACGACCGTCTCGCCGGCGCCGCGCGCGGCCTCGGCGACGAACGCGCGGCCGCCCTCCTGCAGCGGGATCAGGGGGAACCCGTGCGCCTCGAAGCGACGCGCCAGCTCGGGGCCGACCATGCCTCCCTGCCACGGACCCCAGCCGACCGACCGCACCACGCAGCGGCCGTCCCGACGCGCCGCCTCGGCCGCCGCGACGTGGTTCAGCACCTCGTTGGCCGCCGCGTAGTCCGTCTGCCCGGCATTGCCGTGGTGGGCGGCGACCGACGAGAAGAGGCAGATCCACTCGAGGGGATCCTGGTCCGTCGCCGCCAGGAGCGTGGCCAGCCCGCGGACCTTGGTCGTGAAGACGCGGTCGAACTGCTCGAGGGTCTTGTCCTCGACGCGCCGGTCGGCGAGGACGCCGGCACCGTGGACGAGCGCGGTGATCGGCCCCCAGCGCTCGCGCACCTCGGCGAGCGCGCGGCCGACGCTCACCGGGTCGCGGACGTCGGCCACCAGGTAGAGCGCGTCGGAGCCCGCCTCCGAGAGCGCGGCCAGCGTGGCGTCGATCTCCCGGCTGGCCAGGACCGCGGCCGCCGCCCTCCGGACGTCCGCGGGCGCCAGCGTCACTCCCTGGGCCGCGGCGTCCGACTGGAGGGCCCGCCGCACCGACGCCTCGTCGGCCGCGCCGCGGCAGGAGGCCGGTTCCTCGGCGCGCAGGGAGCGCCCGAGGAGCGCGATCCGCGGCCGGCGGGCGCGCGCCAGCTCCACCATCGCGGCCGCCGTCACCCCGCGCGCGCCGCCCGACACGACCACGACGGATGCGGGACCCACGGACAGCTCTGCGGCCTCCGGGGCCGCGCGAGGCTCCAGGCGCCGGACCACGCGGGCGCCGCCGGCGGCGAGGCCGACGTCGGGCGAGCCGCCGCCCAGGAAGAGCTCGTCGGCGATCGCCCTGGCGATCGCTTCGGGAGATCGGCCCGCGCGGGCAATGTCGATCGCCTTCACCGAGGCCTCGGGCCACTCTTGTCTCAGGACCCTCGCGATCGCGGCGCCGCCGCCGAGCCAGGCGCGCCGCGGCTCCCGTCCCGAGAGGCCGAAGTCGCCACCGGTGTCCTGGACCGTCACGAAGACGTGGCGGCCGCTCGCGAAGCGGCCCGCCACCGCGCGCGCGGCGAGGAACGTCTCCCGGTTCACCTCGATCGCCTCGTCCACCGACGCGACCTCGCGCAGGCCGGCGAGGAGGATGACGGTGTCGGCGTCGGAGGGGATCTCGCCTGCGCTGCTGGTCTCGGCCATGACCCCGCGCGACACGAGCTCTCGCACGAGCGCGTCGGAAACGCCGCCGTGGTCGCCGGTCACAACGTTCCTACCGCCGGCGAAGAGCCCGTCGAGCGCGAGCCCGGCCGGCGGTTCGGGGTGAGCGTGCACGGCGAAGCGCGGCAGAGGCTCCGGTCGGGCGACCGCCTTCCCCTGGTCCTCGCGGGTCAGATGGGTCCGCACAGCGCCCAGGTTCCGGAGCGTGGCGATCTCGGCCGGCGTGACCTCCGGGAGCCAGGGCATGCGGTCGCGCAGCGCCGCGAGGATCTCCACCCGCTTGATCGAGTCGATGCCGAGGTCGGCCTCGAGGTCCAGCTCCAGGCCGAGCGACGATTCCTGGTAGCCGGTCTTCTCCGCCACGATCGCCAGGAGCAGCTTCTCGATCTCGGCCGGCGCCTCGGACGTCATCGGGGCCGTCAGCGGAAACGGAGGACGCGGCGGCAGTGGTAACGGAAGCGGCGCGGGCGGAGGAGGCGGCGGGGCGGGGAGCGGGCGCGGCGCCGGGATCGGTGGCGGTGGGGGGGGCGGGAGCGGCCAGGGCGCGGTGGATGAGGGGGATCCCGCGAGCGAGCCCCCGCCCAGGTAAGCGTTCAGCCCCTGGATCGACGCCTCGGCCACCCTCAGGAACTCGGTGTGACTCTCCGCCATCGCCTTCTGGAACGCGGCATGCGCCTCGGCAGTCTGCCGCTGCACCTCCTGATACGCGGCGACCCAGGCCGTGCCGGCGGCGTCGTTCTCGAGGACGGGAGCCGGCAGCGGCGCACGGGGCCGCGGCGGCGCCTGGGGCCGCGGCGGCGCCTGGGTCGGAACGGGCTTGCCGTAGTTCTCCCCGCTGATCCTCACCGGCTCGGCAGAGCTTCGTCGGGCGCGCGGCTGCTGGAGCGGGATGCCGTCCCAGAGCGCGCGGTAGTCGAGCGCGATGCCCGCCACCGAGAGCCGCCCGAGCGCGTGGTGGAGGCTGGTCATCCCGTGGCGTCCGCGGCGATCGGTCTCGACAGCGGTGTGCGGGCGGTCGCCCAGGATCCGGCCGACGAGGCCGGTGAGGACCGCCGAGGGACCGACCTCGACGAAGGTCCGCACGCCGCGCGCGTACATCGCCTCCACCAGCTGCGCGAAACGCACCGGCCGCTCGAGCTGTCGCGCCAGCCTCTCGCGCACCGCCGCGGGGTCGCGAGGGTATGGCTCGGCGTCCTCGTTCCCGTAGACGTCGCGGTCCGGGGCGCTCACCGCCAGGCCCTCCAGGAAGGCCGCCAGCTCCGGCACCGCCGCGGCCACCGCCGGGCTGTGGAACGCGGCGGAGACCGGGAGGCGGCGCGCCTCGACGCCCGCGCGCGCCAGTGTTTCCGCGAAGGCCGCGATCGCCTCGAGGCCGCCCGAGACCACGGTCTCCAGCGGGGCGTTCTCGTTCGCGACCACCACGTCGTGCGCCGTCAGGAGCGCCCGCACCTCGGCCACTTCGACGACAGGTCGCGGCACTGCCAGCATGCCGCCGGGGCTCCGGACGGCAGCGTCGCGCATCAGCTCGCCGCGCCGCCGCGCCAGGAGGAGCAGATCGTGCCGCGAGATGGCGCCTGCGGCGTGGAGCGCGGTCAGCTCGCCGAAGCTGTGCCCGGCGACGCAGGCGGGCGTCAGGCCCAGCTCCCGCAGCACCTCGAGCGCGGCCAGGCTCGCGGCCGCGAGCGCCGGCTGCGCCCACTCGGTGGCGGTCAGCCGCGCCTCGAGCGCGGCGCGGCCCTCGTCGCTGAAGACGGGCGGAGGGAAGGCGACGTCGTGCGGTCCCAGGCCCTCGAACGAGGGCGCGCTGTCCCAGACACGGAGGGCGGCGTCGAGGCCGATCGCCAGGTCGGCGCCCATACCGACGTACTGGCTTCCCTGACCCGGGAAGAGGAACGCGACCTCGCCGGCGGCCGGCTCGCCCTCGCCGAGAGAGAGACCCGGTGCCGCGAGCCTCCCGTCCGGACTCGCGAGGGCCGCCTGCGCGCGCGCCAGCGCCGTCTCCAGTGCCTGGACGTCCTCGGCGACGATCGACAGGCGCACCGCGGCGCCCGGCTCGAAGCCGAGCTGACTCTCCCGCGCCAGTCCCGCGAGGTCGGTCCTGCCGCGCAGCGCGGCCATCCTGGTGACGAGCTCGGCGCGCGAGCCGGCGTGCAGCAAGACGAGCTCGCTGGGGGTCGTGCGGAAGCGCCGCGGCAGGCGGGCGCCCGAGGGCGGCAGGTACTCCTCCGCGGCGAGGTGGTAGTTCGTGCCTCCGAAGCCGAAGCTCGAGACCGAGGCTCGCCTGGGCGACGCATCACCTTCGGTGGCGGACCCGTTCCGCACCCAGGGCCTCGCCGCGGTGTTCAGGTAGAACGGGCCGCTCTCCAGCCCGAGCGCCGGGTCGGGCCGGCCGACCTTGATGGTCGGCGGCAGCACCCGTTCGTGGAGCGCCAGCACGATCTTCAGCAGACCGGCCGCCCCGGCGGTGCCCTTGGTGTGCCCGATCTGGGACTTCACCGAGCCGAGCGCGCACCGCCTGGGCTTCCCGTCTCCGAACACCGCCTGCAGCGCCTCGAGCTCGGCGGCGTCCCCGGCCCGGGTGGCGGTCCCGTGGGCCTCGACCAGCTCCACCGTCTCCGGGCCGTAGCCGGCGGACTCGTAGGCGCGCTTCAGCGCCATCGCCTGGCCCTCGGCGCGCGGCGCGTAGATGCTCTTGTGGCGCCCGTCGGAGGAGGAGCCCAGGCCGCGCAGGACGGCGTAGATGCGATCGCCGTCGCGCTCGGCGTCGGCCAGGCGCTTCAGCGCGAGCATCGCGATCCCCTCCCCGAGCATCGTGCCGTCCGCCGCGTCCGAGAAGGGGCGGCAGTCGCCGGTGGGGGAGAGCGCGGGCGTCTTGCTGAAGCAGAGGTACGCGAAGATGTCGTTCTCGGTGTCGACGCCGCCCGAGATGGCGAGGTCGGTCTGGCCGAGCGCCAGCTCGTTCATCGCGACGCCCACCGCCGCCAGCGAGCTCGCGCAGGCGGCATCGGTCGTCATGTTGGTGCCGTGCAGGTCGAAGCGGTTCGCGATCCGCCCGGCGACGACGTTCTGGAGGAGCCCGGGGAACGACGCCTCCTGCCAGGAGGCGTAGTGCGAGGCGATGCGGTCGCAGATCGACGCGATCTCCTCCTCGGGCAGCCCGCTCTCCCGCAGCACCCGCGTCCAGACCGGGCGCTGCAGCCGGCAGGCCAGCGGCGAGACCGACTGGAGCGTGCCGGTCACGCCCAGGATCACGCTGACGCGGTTCCTCTGGAGCCTCGACGGATCGCCGCCGGAGGCATCCAGGAGCAGCGACTTGGCGACGGCCAAGGCCAGCAGCTGTGCGCTGTCGGTCGCCGACAGGCTGGTCGGCGGGATGCCGAACTCCATCGGGTCGAAGTCGATCTCGGGGACGAACCCACCGCGCTTGCAGTAGGTCCGGTCGGGCGCGGCCGGGTCGGCGTCGAAGTAGTCCTCGACCGCCCAGCGCGACGGTGGGACGTCGGTCAGGAGGTCCGTCCCCGCGACGACGTGGCGCCAGAAGCGCTCGGCATCCTCCGAGCCCGGCAGAAGGGCGGCGACGCCGACGACGGCGATGGGGACGCGGCGGGGCAACGGGTCGTGCATGGATCTCCTCGGTCAGACCAGCGGGCGCGGGCGGTAGTCGAAGGCCTCGGCAGGGATTGGCGCTCCGAAGCTCCGGAGCTGCTGGGCGCGGGTGATCGCCGCGGCTCCCTCGAGGAGGTTGAGGGCCATCGGGACGACGCCGCGCTGCCCGGGATCCGAGAGGAACGAGCCCTTCACCCATCGGTTGAAGGCGCCCATCGCCGGGCCGCACCAGATCTGGTAGTCGTCCTGGCGCGCGTCGCCGGCGATCGCCCATTTGCTCGAGAGGCCGAGGTACGACCGGAACGTGAGCGCCATCCGGTGTCTCGGGTCGGCGAGGGCCTTCTCCACCTCCCGAGGGTCGCGTTCCCTCCAGAAGCGGGCGGTGGTCTCCCACGCCTCGTCGACGGTGGCGCGCAGCACCTCGGTCTCCAGCCGGCTTCGGACGTCGGCGGGAAGGCTCTCCAGCGACTCGTAGCGCAGATAGGCGTCGTGCAGCTTGACCGCCCGCGCCGCGAAGAGCGTCCCGCGCTTGAGTACCTGCACCCTGGCGCCGAGCTCGAACATGTCGGCGGCCGGCGCCATGGCCACGTCCGCCAGGTCCGCCTCGCGCAGCATCGCCTTGCCGGCGTCGGAGAGGCCCGACTCGAGCGCCGCCTGGTTGATCGAGCCGGTGAGCACGTAGGCGGCGCCCAGCGCGAACGCCGCCGCCAGCGCCCCCGGCGTCCCGAGCCCTCCGGCGGCTCCCACCCGGATGGGCCGCGGGTAGCGGTGACGGGCGCTGAGCTCGTTCCTCAGAACCAGGATCGACGGCAGGAGGGCGGAGAGCGGCCGCCCGTCGGTGTGCCCGGCGCTGTCCGCTTCCACCGTGATGTCTTCGGCCACCGGCACGTGCGCGGCGAGCGCCGCCTGGTCGCGGCTCAGCAGGCCGCGCTCCACCAGCGTGCTCAGGAGGTCGGCGGGCGCGGGGGAGAGGAAGCGCGCCGCGACCTCCGGCCTCGAGAGCTTCACGAAGAGCTGCCTTCCGCGCACGATGCGGCCCGAGGGATCCGTGCGCAGTCCTTCCGCCGAGCAGCGCACGACCGCCGGGGTGAGCCCGAGGAACGCCGAGGCCGAGACGGTGCGCACGCCGCGGCGGATGAGGACGTCGGCGACGCGGTCCTCGAGGTCCCCCTCCATCGGAGCGTGGATCAGGTTGACGCCCCAGGCCCCGCGCTCGCCGACCTCCGCCTGCAGCGTGGCGACGGCGCCCTCCACCCGCTCGGGGGAGAGCCCCGCCGCTCCGAAGAAGCCGAGCATCCCGGCGCGGGCCATGGCGATGACCAGCGTCGTGGTGGCGATTCCGTTCGCCATCTCGCCGGCGACGTAGGGGAAGCGGACGCGGTGCACCTCGCCGAAGCTCCGGTCGCCCAGCCATTCGGGGTAGAGCGGCGGCAGCGTCCCGATCAGCGGGAGGAGCCGCGGGCCGGTGGCCGAGCGGCAGACGAGCTCACCGCCGAAGGCGACGCCCACCCGCCCCGCGGGGCTCTCCCGCACCACGTGTGCCGGCTCGCGCACGCGGGCGGCGGCGCGGCACAGGTCCTCGGCCTCGAACGCCAGCGTCACGCCGGCGCCGTCGCCCGGCGACCAGGCGCCGGCCAACGGCAGCTCTGCGGGCGCGGTCACCGAGACCATCGGCTACACGCGCCGGAGCGCGCCCCACTCCACGGTGACCCCCGGGCCGAACGCCAGCGCCTCGACCCGCTCGCCGCGCACGCGCGGGAGCGCCTGCGTCAGCACGTAGAGCATCGCCGCCGCGCCGAGGTTGCCGGTGTCGTGGAGAGCGCGGTTGGAGACCTCCAGCGCGTCGGCGGGGAAGCCGCGCTCCTGGAAGGCACCCGCGACCGCCTCCAGGATGTTCGGACCGCCGGGGTGGACCGCCAGCGCGGGCGGCGTCCCGCCCGAGCGTTCCAGCATCGCGTCGACGAGCTCGCGCCCTCGCTCGTTCCGGAAGAACTCCGCCAGCCGGTTGCCGACGTTCCGGTCGAGGAACATCCGGTAGGTCTCGCGCGGGGCGGCGGTGTCCGGAGCCATCCGCAGCATCGCCCGGGTGTCCGGCACCAGCGACATGCCGGCGAGCTCCAGCATCCACTCCCCTTCGGGCGCCACCACGAAGGCGGCGGCCCCGTCGGAGAAGAGGACGGTGGCCACCAGGTGCGACACGTCGGTCACCACGCAGTCGTACTGCGTGGAGGCGGTCTCCACCGCCACCACCAGCACCGCCTTGGCCTCGCCGGCGCGCACGATGTCGCGGGCCAGGCGCAGGCAGGTCATGCCGCAGAAGCAGCCGTTGAAGTTCAGCTCCTGCTTCCGGCAGTCGAGCGAGAGCCCCAGACCGTGGATCAGCTCGGTGGCGATGCCCGGCTCGGACCAGCCGCTGGTGCAGGTCGTCACCACGTGGGTGATGTCCGAGGGGGAGCCGCCCCACGAGGCCAGCGCCGCCCGGGCGGCCCGGAGCGCCAGCGGCGGCGCGGTCCGCTGCCAGGAGCGCGCCCGCAGCCAGCCCGGCGGGTCGAAGGCGTTGTCGCGGAAGATGTCCTCGAGGCCGGCGGGGCGCTCCCCGTCCGGCAGCCAGCAGGGCTGGGTGCTGTGTCGGAATCGGATGCCGCTGTTCTGAGCAAACTGCCGCACCATCGCCTTGGTTCCCTCCCCCTGGCCGTGGAGGGTCCGCGCCTCGGCATCCACCTCCAGGAATCGCTCCTGGGAGATGCGGAAGGGAAGGGCGGTGCCGTAGCCCGCGATGTAGGCGTCGCTCATCTGCCTCGTCGCGATGTTACCCTTCGTGGCGAAGCTCGATGAGGAGCCGGAGAAGGCCGCTCGTGGTCCTGGTCGCGTGTGCGGCCCTGGTGCCGGCGTCGCTCCTGTCGTGCAAACCGCGAGCAGCCGACGGCGCCAACAGTGCAAAGACGGGAGACAAGGGAGCCAGGGTGGCGGTCGCCGCGCTCGGGAGGCTGGCGCCGGGCAGCCGGCTGCTGCGGATCGCCGGGCCTCCCGGTGAGCGGATCCAGCGGCTCGAGGTGGACGAGCTCGCCGAGGTGAAGAAGGGGCAGGTCCTGGCGATCCTGGAGAGCCATGACGAACGCCTCGCCCGCGTCCGGCGGGCGCGGCTCACGCTCGAGCAGCTCGTCGCCACGAACCCGCCCCGGCTGGCGGCGATGCAGGCCGAGGTGAAGCGGCGCGAGGGCTTCCGGGAGGAACGTCGCTCGGAGCTCGCTCGCTACGAGCCGCTGCTGGCCAAGAAAGTGCTGGCCGAGGACCTCGTCGTGCGGCAGCGGCACGTCGTCGAGCAGGCGGAGAGCTCGCTGGCCGCCGGCCGCGCCGACCTGGCGAACCTCCAGGCCGAGATCGCGACGAACGTGGGCGTGGCGCGCGCCGACCTGGCGGTCGCCGAGTCGCTGCTCGAGCGCACGGTCATCAAGGCCCCGGTCGACGGGTTCGTCCTGCACATCGCGGCGCGCCCCGGCGAGGCGATCGGCGACGGCGCCATCCTGACCATGGGCGACACCCGCCAGATGATCGCGCTGGTGGAGGTCTACGAGAGCGACCTCCAGTACCTGCGCCTCGGGCAGAAGGCCACCCTCAAGAGCCCGGCGCTCCCCAAGGAGCTGACCGGTTCGGTGCGGCGGATCGGCCGCGTGGTGGCGCGCAACCAGGTCTACGACCTCGGCCCGGCGGCGGACCAGGACGCCCGGGTCGTCGAGGTCGAGGTGGCGCTCGACGACAGCGCGGCGGCGGCGCGCTTCGTGAGCCTGCAGGTGGACGTCGTCATCCAGACTTCCTGATGACGCCGCTCGTCTTCCGGAACCTCACCTCGTCCAAGCTGCGCACCGCCGCGGCCTGCGGCGGCGTCGGGGTCTGCACGCTGCTGGTGCTGGTGCAGCTCGGCTTCTACCAGGCCGCGCTGGACGGCGCGACCGCGATCTACCAGACGATGGACTACGACGCGGTGCTGGTCTCGCCGAGCTACGTCTGCACCGTCGAGAGCGACACGATCCCGCGCCGCCGGGTCGTCCAGGCGCTGGCGAGCCCCGACGTCGCCGAGGCGATTCCCGTCTACTTCGGCCTGGCTCCCTGGCGCTCCTCGGTCTCCCTCAACAAGGAGATCATGGTGGTGGTCGGCGTCGAGCCCGGGCAGCGGGTCTTCCGGGACCCGGAGCTGGAGGCGGCGCTCCTCACCGACCTGCGCCGGGCCGACGCCGTTTTCACCGGACGCGGCTCGCAACCGGTGGTGCGCAGCATCGATCCGGGGCAGGCGGCGGAGATGCTGGGGAAGCGGGTGCGCGTGGCCGGGCAATACGAGGCCGGCCCCGGCTTCCTCGGCGCCGGCACCCTGGTGACCAGCCTGCAGGGCTTCCAGTCGGTCTTCCCGACGCGCTCGCTCGGCGAGGTGAACGTGGCCTTGCTCCGGGCACGGAGCGGCGTCGACCCGGAGCGGATGGTGCAAGGCCTGCGCGCGCTGCTGCCGGACGACGTGCGGGTCCTGACCGCGGCCGAGCTGACGGCGCTGGAGCAGGAGTTCTGGCGCGAGCACGCCAAGGTGCAGGTGCTCTTCCTGACCGGCGTGGCGGTGGCCATGCTGACCGGCCTGGTCATTCTCTACCAGATCCTGGCCGCCGACGTGCTGTCGCGCCTGAAGGAGTACGCGACCCTCCGCGCCATGGGCTACGACGACCGGCGTCTGAGCGGCATCGTGATGAAGCAGGCGCTCTCGCTCGGCCTCCTCGGCTACGCCATCGGTTTCCCGCTGGCCCTTGGGATGTATGGGGCGACCCGGGCCGCCACCCACATGAACATGTTCATGACGGTGACGCGGGCCGGGAGCGTGCTGCTCGGCGTGGCGGTCGTCTCCGCCTTCTCCGCGTCGCTGGCCACCAAGAAGCTCCGCGCCGCCGACCCTGCGGAGCTGTTTTGAGCTCCCGCGGGCGTGTCCCGCTGGCCTGGCGCAACGTCACCTACAACCCACGCAAGTTCCTGCTCTCGGTGGGCGGCGTGACGTTCGCGGTGCTGCTGATGTTCACCGAGGTCGGCTTCCTGAACGGCATCCTGGACGGGCAGGTGGTGCTGCTTGGCAAGCTGCGGGCCGACCTGGTGCTGGTGAGCGCCTCCAAGGCCAACATGTTCGTGGCCGAGCCGTTCCCGCGCGAGCGCCTCTGGTCCGCGGCCGCCGACCCCTCGGTGGAGAGCGTGAGCCCGGTCTACGTCGCCATGAACGTGCCCTGGAAGCACCCGGGCCGGCGCGCCCTGCGTTTCCTGCGCCTGGTGGCCTTCGACCCCGACGACCGCGCCTTCGCCGACCCGGAGGTCGACGGCCGGCGCGAGGCGCTGAAGCAGCGCGACACCGTCCTCTTCGACCGCCGCGCCGCCGCCTACTTCGGCCGTCCGGTGGACGGCGTCGAGACCGAGCTGGGCTCGCGGCGGGTGCGCGTGGCCGGGACCTTCGACTCCGGCGTCGACCTGCCGAGCCGCGGCACCGCGATCACCAGCGACCGCACCTTCCTGCGGCTGGTGCAGCCGGGCGCGGTCGAGCCGGAGCTGAAGCGGGTGGAGATCGGGCTCGTCCACCTGCGTCCCGGTGCCGACGCCGGCGCGGCGGTGAAGGCGCTCCGCGCCGCGCTGCCGGGGGACGTCACCGTGCTGACCTTCCACGACTTCCTGGCGCGCGAGCGCGGCTACTTCCTGAAGAACACGCCCATCGGCTTGATGTTCGCGCTCGGTGTCCTGATGGGCGCGGTGGTGGCCGGCTTCATCTGCTACCAGATCCTCTACGCCGACGTGCTCGACAACCTCGGGCAATACGCGACGCTGAAGGCGATGGGCTACGCCACCTGGGCGATCGGCCTGGTGGTGCTGCAGCAGGCGCTTTACCTCGGTCTCCTCGGCTTCCTCGCCGGCGCCACCGGGTCAGGCCTCCTCTACCGCGGGCTCTCGATGAGCACCGGCTTCCGCATCCACCTCACCGCCGGCCGCGCCGGGGCCGTCCTGGCCTTGACGCTGATGGCCTGCGCGGTGGCCGCCCTGCTGGCGGCCAAGAAGCCGCTGGCCGCCGACCCGGCGGACGCGTTCTGATGACGACCACGCCGTCCGTCGCCTGCAGCGGCATCAGCCACTACTTCGGGAGCGGCGAGACCAGGAAGCAGATCCTCTTCTCCTGCGACGTGACCGTCGGGACCGGCGAGGTGGTGGTCATGACCGGCCCCTCCGGTTCCGGCAAGAGCACTCTCCTCACGCTGATCGGCGGCCTGCGCTCGATCCAGGAGGGGAGCCTGCGGGTGCTGGGCACCGAGATGCGCGACCTCTCGCCGGCCGGCCTCATCGAGGCGCGGCGGCAGGTGGGCTTCATCTTCCAGGCCCACAACCTGTTCGACTCGCTCTCGGCGCGCGAGAACGTGCAGATGGGCCTCGACCTGAAGGACATGACGCCGCGCCAGCGCCGCGAGCGCGCCGACGAGATGCTGCAGGCGGTCGGCCTCGGGGAGCGGATCACCTACCGCCCGGGGGCGCTCTCCGGCGGGCAGCGGCAGCGGGTGGCGATCGCCCGGGCGCTGGCGCCGCGGCCGCGCATCGTGCTGGCCGACGAGCCCACCGCGGCCCTCGACGGAGAGACCGGGCGCAAGGTGGTGGGCCTCTTCCAGCAGATGGCCGCTGACGGCTGCACCATCTTCCTGGTCACGCACGACAAGCGGGTGCTGGACGCCAGCGACCGGATCGTCCACATGCTGGACGGGCGCATCGCTAGCGACGTCCGTCCCAGGCGCGCGCTGCAGCTGGCCGAGTTCCTGTCGAAGGTACCGGCGTTCTCCACGCTCACGCCGGCGGCGCTGTCGGAGGTGTCCGAGCAGCTGCGCGAGCAGCGCGTCGGCGCCGGCGCGACGGTGGTGCGGGAAGGGGAGGCCGGCGACGCCTTCTACCTCATCGGCGAAGGCTCGGTGGCGGTCACCATCAAGGAGCGCGAGGTGGCCACCCTGGCGACCGGCCAGTTCTTCGGCGAGGCGGCTCTGCTCAAGGGGGAGCCGCGCAACGCCACCGTCACCAGCCGCGAGAGCACGCTCCTCTACGTGCTCGACAAGGCGCACTTCGACCGGGCGCTGGAACGAAGCGGAGACATGAGGAAGCAGCTCCTGGAAGTCCTCTTCCAGCGCCAGTGAATCAGGTGACCTTCTCGCGGAACGACGCGAGCGCCGCCATGGCCGTGGCGTAACCCTTCTCCAGGAGCGGTGAGGCGGCCTTGAAGTCGATCGCGTTGTAGCCGCCGGTCTCGTGGTAGACGCAGGCGTCGGGGCGGCCGCGCTCCATCGCCGCGCGGAGCTGGTGGTCGCCGGCGGCGGCGGCGGCGCGGGTGATCACGTCGGCCAGGACCGGCAGCTCGAGAGAGCCGCGGAGCTTCCGGAGCGCCCAGGTCCAGCCGCTCAGCGCCTGGGCGCCCAGCGGCGCGCTCACGCTCCTGGCCTCGTCGCCGGCCGACACGATCGACGCCACCACCAGGCCGTTGGGGCCGACCCTCTCGCGCATCACGTCCAGCGGCACGCCGTTCACCATCGCCCCGTCCACCATCCAGCGCCCCTCGACGTTCACCGGCGGGAAGATCGCCGGGAGGCTCGAGCTGGCCATCACCGAGGCCGCCGCCGGCCCGTGCTCGAGGACCACCATGCGGGAGCCGCTGATGTCGGAGGCCACGCAGAAGATCGGCAGCGGCAGGTCGTCGAGGTCCAGGTCGCCGACGACCTCGCGCAGGCGCTCGAAGATGCGCCTCCCCTTGAGGACCGACACGACCGGCAAGGTCGGATCGCCGCGCGCCGCCAGCACCCGGCGGAACGTCGCCTCCAGCTCCGCTCCCCGCTTCCCCGCCGCGTAGAAGCCGCTGACGCAGGCTCCGACGCTGGTGCCTCCCAGCACGTCGATGGGGATCCCGAGCTCCTCCATCGCCCGCAGCATGCCGAGGTGGGCGTAGCCGCGCGCGCCCCCGCCGCCGAGCACCAGCCCGACTTCCCTTCCGGCCACGGCGCGGGCGAGGCGCGCCAGATCGCCCGCCACGCCGTCGCGCAGGTGGAACACGCGCTGGTACGGCACATGTTTCCTCCAGGCCGCCGTGCCGCCTGGCCGGTGCTCACGCCCGTGCAAGAGGACCAGCCAGCGCCGCGCGAAGAGCTCCTCGCCGGCCGCGGGGAGGGGGACGCCGCCGGCGCGCGCCACGGTGAGGACGATGTCAGACTGCGAGAGGCACCGGTCGCTCCAGGGAGTCCTGCCGCGATCCGGGACGAAGAGGAGGAAGCGCTGCTGCGCCTCGAGGTCGCTGAGCCAGGCGCCCAGGCGCGCGCCGCGCGCGTCGTCGCGGGGCACGTCGCACAGCTCCGGCTGGGCCAGGGCCCCCGCCACGGCGGCGCGGTCCACGACCGCCGCGCGCCCATGCGGAGCCAGGGCGCCCAGCAGGCTGGCCACCAGCTCGGTGACCGGCGCGCCGTCCTCGCCGGCCACCAGGGCCACGTTGACCGACGCCCGCGGCGCGTTGTGCGGCGTCGCGATCCGTGCCGCGCGCTGGACCGCCAGGCGCGCCAGCCGCAGGCACAGCGCCGGGAACCGCTCGAGGATCCCGGTCAGGTCGGCGCCGCTGAGCTTCGCCAGCGTGCTGTCGCGCGCCGCGAACACCGTGGCGTTGCGCGCGGCCCCGGTGAAGAGCTGCGTCTCGCCCACGCTCTCGCCGGGCAGCACCTCACCGACCTCGCGCCCCGCCTCGCCCCCCACCACCGCGCGCAGGCGACCGTCGACCAGGAGGAAGACGTCGGAGCCGGTCTCCCCTTCGCGCACCACCACTTCTCCGCGGCGCAGCGAGAGCCATTCCACGCCCTGAAGGACCTGTTCCAGGACGGAGGCGTCGTCGGTGCCCAGGAACGTCGTCAGGATCGCGCGCAGGCGACCGTGGTGCAGGTGCCGCACCGAGAAGCTGGCGAGGCGGGACGCCAACTCCGGAGAGCCGGCGGTGAGCCTGTCGAACGCGGCGCGTTCCAGCCGCGCCACCCGGCAGGCCCCCGCGGCCCGCAGGGTGGCGGTGCGCACGCCGCCGGCGTAGCGCTGCATCTCGCCCACCAGCTGCAGCGGCACGAGCGTCGCGACGCGGGCCGAGTCGCGCAGCACCTCGAGGGTGCCGTGCAAGAGGACGTAGAGCGCCTCGTCCGCCTCCCCCTGCCGGATCAGCACCTCTCCGTCCGGGAGCTCGCGCCATTCGATCTCGGACAGCAGCGCCAGCGCGTCCGCATCGCCCACGCCGACGTCGGCGAGCGCGCGCCGCAGCGCGGGAGCGTCGTCGTGGGGCATGGGCGCAGTTACCATAACTCATCGAGATTCAGCCACACGACGGCTCCGCGGAGCTCCTCGAGATCGTCCGCGGCCTCTGCCGGGAGCTCGGGCACACCCCGCGCGGCGAGCTCTCACTCGACACGCCGCTGTCGACCGGCCTCGGCATCGACAGCCTCGGACGCCTCGAGCTGCTGATCCGCGTCAAGCAGAGGTTCGGAGTCGACCTGCCCGACGAGGTCGCCCTGAACGCCGTCACGCCGCGCGAGCTGCTGGCGGCGCTCGGCACCGCCGCCCTCGCGGCGCCCGCGGCCCCGCTCCCGCTCCCTCTTCCGGGCGAAGAGGTCGAGATCCCGGAGCGCGCCGTCGAGCTGGGAGAGGTCCTGCGCTTCCACGCCGAGCGCACGCCCTCGCGCACGCACCTGTCTCTGCTCACCGGCGACGGCGAGCGCGACCTGTCGTACGGGGAGCTCCACCGGCAGGCGCGGGACGCCACGCGGCGGCTGAGGTCGATGGGCGTCGCGCCCGGCGACCGGGTCGCGCTGATGCTGCCCACCTCCGCGGAGTACTTCGGCTGCTTCCTCGGCGTCCTCCTCGCCGGCGCGGTCCCGGTGCCGATCTACCCGCCGGCGCGGTGGGACGCGCTCGCCGAGCACGCGCGCCGCCAGGCGGCGATCCTCCGCGACGCCCGCGTGAAGACGTTGGTCACGGCGCGGGCCGGCGAGGCGGTGGCGGCGCTGCTGAGGGCCTCGGTACCGGGGCTCGAGCGCGTGCCGATTTCCGAGGAGCTCTGCGCGCCGGCCGGCGAGGGCTCCGACGCCGAGCCGGCGGTGCTCGCGCCGGGCCGCCTGGCGCTCGTCCAGTACACCTCGGGCAGCACCGGCCGTCCGAAGGGCGTGGCGCTCACGCACGCGAACCTGCTCGCCAACGTCCGCGCGATCGGCCGCGCGCTGGCGCTCACGCCGTCGGACGTGATCGTCAGCTGGCTGCCGCTCTACCACGACATGGGCCTCATCGGCGCCTGGCTGGCGAGCCTGTATCACGGCTGCCGGCTCGTGGTGATGCCGCCGCAGGACTTCCTGGTGCGCCCGTCACGCTGGCTGCGGGCGATCCACCGCTTCGGCGGGACGGTGTCCGCCGCGCCCAACTTCGCCTACGAGATCTGCGCCAGCCGGCTCGCCGACTCCGAGCTCGACGGCCTCGACCTCTCCTCCTGGAGGGCGGCCTTGAACGGCGCCGAGCCGGTGAGCGCGCGCACCCTGGAGCGCTTCACCGCGCGCTTCTCCGCTCACGGCTTCCGTGCCGAGTCGCTGGCGCCGGTCTACGGTCTGGCCGAGTGCAGCGTCGCCCTCACGATGCCGCGCCCCGGCGTCCGTTTCCGGCTCGACGTCATCGACCGCCACGCGCTGCAGGCGCAGGGCCTGGCGAAGCCGCTGGCCGAGGACGACCCGCGCGTGCTCCGTCTGGCCTCGTGCGGCCGCCCGATCCCCGGCCACGAGGTCCGCATCGTGAAGGACTCCGGCGAGGTGCTCGGTGAACGGGCGCAGGGGCGCATCCAGTTCCGCGGCCCGTCGGCCACCGCCGGCTACCTCGACAACCCGGAGGCGACCTCCGGGCTGTTCGACGGCGAGTGGCTGGAGACCGGCGACCTCGGCTATTTCGCCGACGGGGAGCTCTTCGTCACCGGACGCGTCAAGGACCTGGTGATCCGCGCCGGCCGCAACATCCACCCGCAGGACCTGGAGGAGGCCATCGGCGCGGTCGAGGGCGCCCGCAAGGGGTGCATCGCGGTCTTCGGGGTGAGCGACGAGGTGCGCGGCACCGAGCGGCTGGTGGTGGTGGCCGAGACGCGGCTCACCGAGCAGGGTGTCCGCGAGAGCCTGCGCGAACGGATCCGCGCCGCCTGCGAACCGTTGCTGGACGGGCACCCGGACGACGTCGTGCTCGTGGCCCCGCGGTCGATTCCCAAGACCTCGAGCGGCAAGCTGCGGCGCGGCGCCTGCCGCGAGCTCTACGAGTCCGGTCGCCTGGAGGAAAAGCGGGCCGGGTGGCCGCAGGCCCGCTTCGCCGCCGCCCTCGTCGCGGCGAAGGCTCGATCGGCGGGACGCGCGCTGGCCACCGGCGGCTACGCGCTCTACGCCTTGGCGGCCTTCTGCGGGTGCCGGCTCGCCGGCCTGCTCTGGATCCTGTTCGAGCCGGAGGTGGGGCGCCGGCGGCGCGCCGTGGGCCGGCTGGCCCGAGGCTTCCTGCGGGCGGCCGGGATCCCGGTGTCGGTGACCGGCCTCGAGCACCTCGCCACCCGCCCCTGCGTCGCGGCCGTCAACCATCAGGGCTACCTCGACGCGCTGCTGATGACGGCACTGGTCCCGGAGACATTCTTCTTCACTCCGAAGCGGGACCTCGAGACCGACCCGGTGGCGCGCATGGTCCTCAACCGCCTCGGCGCGCAGTTCGTGGACCGGCGGGACGCGGCCGGCGGCGTGGCCGACCTGGGGCCGGTCAAGGCGCGTCTCCTGGGCGGCGAGTCGGCGGTGATCTATCCCGAGGGGATCTTCTACCCCGAGCCGGGCCTGCGGCAGTTCTTCATGGGGGGCTTCGTGGCGGCGGCCGAGACCGGCACGCCGGTCGTCCCGGTGGCGATCCGCGGCGCGCGCGCCATCTGGCGCGGCGAGACGCTCCTGCCGTTCTTGCGGCGCGGCTCGGTGACGGTGACGATCCTGCCGCCGATCCGCCCGGAGGGAACGGGCTGGCCGGACGCGGTGCGGCTCCGGAACGAGACGAGGCGGCAGATCCTGGAGCGCTGCGGCGAGTTCGATGCTTATCAATGATCGCGGTCGAGCCGGCCGCGGGCGCGGCGCCTGGCGTCCCGCAGCGCGCCCAGGAGGGCGGGGGGCTCCGGCGCAGCCTCGTCCGTCCGACCGTGAGCCGCGGGATCCGCGGGCGGCGGCGCCGGAGTCGTTGCGGCGCCCTGTCGCCGCGGCTCGGCAGGCAGCGGCCGCGCGGCCTCGGCGGCGTGAGGCTCGCGACGCGGACGAGCCGCCAGGCGCAGCGAGAGGAGCGAGGTGCGGCGCTCCAGCACCTCGAGGAGCAGCGCCACCGACGCGGCCAGGAGCAGCCACGGCGCCAGCGACACCTCGCGGCGGCGCCAGGGCATGTCGCGCCAGATGTCCGAAAGGGTGAGGCGTTCGACGCCGCCGGTCGCGGTGGCCAGCCGCCGCAGCGTGGTCTCGCCGCTCTCGCCGCCGCTCTTCATCTCCGGCGAGTAGGGCGAGCAGACCGGTGCCAGCGTGACCCGTGCGCCGCCGGGGATCTCCACGCTGGCCAGCGCGGTGTCGCGGCCGCCCACCGGCAGGCGCGCCACCAGGCGCCCGGCTTCGCTCCACTCCATGGGCAGCTTCACGCTCTCCGGCTTCTGGCCGGTCCGCCCGCGCAGCGCGGTGACGGTGGGGACGCCGGCGAACGGAGGCAGCGCGCCCGAGGGATCGAGGTCGAGCTCCAGCGTGAGGAGCCCTTCCTCCAGCCGCTGGGTGAGGGCCATGCCGTCGGGGAGCTCGCGCGCCGAGCCGCTCACCCAGCGGCCCAGGCTGGTGAAGAGCTCGCCGGCGTCCTTCCAGCGTGCGACCTCGCCGGTGTAGCGGCCGTCGGCCTCGCCGGTGTAGACCGCCACCCGCCCGGCACCCGCCTGCCACGAGGCCACCACCGGCGCGCGGTACTCGTCCTCGGTGACCGCCGCCAGGTTCGCCCCCTCGCGCAGGTAGCAGAGGTTGTAGCCGCCCAGCGCCGGTGGCGCGCTCAGGGTGCGGCCGCTGAGCGCCGCCAGGCCGCCGGTGAGGCGGAACCGGGTGGGCTCGTCCACGAACGCGCTGCGCGCCACCACGAACGTGTCCTGCGCGAAGAGCGAAGGCAGCTGCTTGGCGTCGTCGGTGAAGTAGACGCTGCCGGAGCCGCGCTTGGCGATGTCGCGCAGCAGGTCGGCGTCGGGGTCGGACGGCGTGCCGAGCCCGATGACGCTGACGGTGATGCCCGACTCCTGCAGCTTCTTCAGGAGCTCCTTGTAGTCGCCCGGCTCCTCGGAGTCGGCGGCGTCGGCGAAGAGGAGGATGTGCTTGGTGCCGGCCTGCGCCTTCACCATCATGCGCGCCGCGGCGGCCAGCGCCTCGTAGATGAAGATGCCGCCCCCCATCGAGTCGACGGAGAGGATCTTGTCGCGCACCGCGCCGGGCTGCGCCGGTACCGGCTGGAGCTCGATGATGGTGTGCGGCGAGGAGTCCACGGCGATGACGCCCAGCTCGTCCATCGGCGAGAGGAGGTCCAGCACCTGCGCCGTCGAGAGGTCGGCCAGGTCCATCTTGGTGCGCCCTCCGCCGACCGGCACCGCCATGCTGCCGGAGCGGTCGAGCGCCACCACCATCGCCACCGAGAACTTGCGGTGCTCCTGCCGGAGCTCCATCGAGACCGGCAGCACCGCCTCGAGCGGCGACTTGAAGTAGCCGCCCGGGCCGTAGGAGCTGCGGCCGCCGGTCATCATCAGCCCGCCGCCGCCGTCGCTCACCCAGGCCGCCAGCGTCTCCATCCCGGCGCGGCCGAGGTCGGTCGCCGGCACGTCCTCCAGCAGCACCGCCGAATAGCGGGAGAGGCCTTCCAGCGAGGTGTCCAGCTCACCGCGCCCCGCCGTCTTCACCGGGAGCTTGCCGGCCGAGAGCAGCTCCGCCAGCGCCGGCACCGGCTTGCGCGAGACGACGAGCAGCGGCTTCCCCCCCTCGACGCCCACCAGCAGCCGCGCGCGGTTGTTCTCCGGCACCGGGTCGGCCGCGCGCGGCGTGACCGTCAGCTCGTAGCTCTGCGTGCCCGCTTCACCGGCCAGGTCCCGGAACGTGAGGCGGGTGAGGCCGCCTGCCAGCGGCTTGCTGCCGGCGGCGATCACCCGGCCGCCGCGGCGCAGCTCCACCGCCGCGTCCTGGGCCAGCGGCGCGCGCACCCAGGCGGTCAGCAGGAAGCCCTCGCCGGGCGCGGTCGAGACCGGGCCCTCGAAGCGCTCCACCGCGACGTCGTCGGCGCCGGGGCGCGCCAGGTGCCGGTAGTCGATGGCGATGCCGCGCGCCGCCGCCGCGAAGGCCGGGCCCGCCGGGCTGCGGCCGGTGGCGCGCCCGTCGGAGACGACCAGGAGGCGCGCCGCCGCGCCGCGCGGCACCAGCGAGAGCGCGGTCTCCAGCGCGCCGGCCAGGTCGGAACCGTCGCTCCCCACGTCGCGTGTCAGGCCGGCGAAGGCGCCGGCTCCGGGGGAGAGCTCCACCGCCGACCGCTCGCCGAAGGAGACGACCGCCAGCTCGCCGTCGCCGGGGCGCGCCTTCTGCACGAGCTCCACGACCTCCTTCTCCTGCGCCTCGGAGCCCGGCGGCATCGAGGCGCTGCGGTCCAGCACCAGCACCGCGCGGCCGGCGCGGCTCGGCAGCCTGACCACCGGACGCGCCAGAGCCAGCACCACCAGCAGGAAGAGGAGGGCGCGCAGCGCGTCCACGGCACGTGAGCGCGACCGGTAGACCCGCATCAGGACGACGAGCGGGACCGCCAGCAGGAGCCAGGCCGGCTGCGCCAGGCTCATGCCGCCGCCGTTCGGGGCGGGAGCGCCGGCTGCCGCGCCGCGAGCGCGCGATGCGCCGCCAGCACCGCCAGGGCCGCGAGCAGCAGCATCCAGGCGCCGCTCTCGCGTTCCCGCGCGTCGCCCGGTGCACCGGAGCTCTCCCCCCAGCGCCCGGAGGCGCAGCGGGTCAGGTCGGACTCCTCCGGCACCAGCGCGTTGACGGCAACGCTCCAGCGCTCCGCTCCGGCCTCCAGTAGGTGCAGTCCCGGCGCCCCGGCGTGGAACGGCGCCTGCTGGTCCTCGGCCCGCACCGTGCTCCGCCGGCCCTCGGGATCCACGACCACCATCTCGCCCGCGCCGCGCGGCAGCGTCACCGGCACCTCGGTGCCGAGCCTCGCGTTCACCTCGCGCGGCCCCGGCAGGCTGGCGGCCCGCCAGGCGAGGAGGTTCCAGAAGAGCGCCGGCCAGGCGGGCGTCTCCTGGAGCGTGGAGAGCTTCGGCGCGAGCTGCAGCGTCAGGTCGTGCCGCAGCCCCGCGCTCTCGCGGTCGGCGAGGAGCGTCACGTTGCCGGCGGCCACCACCGCCGCGCCGGGCAGCGGCTGCGGGCGCGCGGCCCAGACGACGCCGTCGAGCGCGAGGCCCGCGGTGAGCGGATGGCGGCGGTCCACGACGAAGGGACCGGCGAACGACGACGCTCCCTTCTCGGACCGCACGTCCAGCGTCCAGGCGTTGACGTCCGCGGTGGCCGAGCCGATCACCAGCTGCGGGTCGCGCGCGGTGAGCTCGGCGCGGGACGTCGCGGCCAGCGCCTTCACGACCGCGGCTCGCAGCTCGGCGTCGGCCAGGCGCACCTCCACGCGGATCGGCGACGCCCGCTGCGGCAGCAGCACGGCCTCGCCGTCCCCGGCGAGCGCGTCGGGGGAGAGGCGCGCGCGCACCGCGCCGCTGCCCTGCGGGAGCTCCAGGAAGAGACGCCGCCGCTCGCCCGGGGCGAGTCGCAGCCGGCTCTTCGCCAGGGACTGATGCGTGTCGGCGCTCTCGACCGTCAGCTCGGTCTCCAGCGGCTGGGCAGCGTAGGCGCCCACCTCCAGCAGGAGGCGCTCCCGCTTCTCGGAGGTGAGCCGCGCGGCGTTCACGAAGGCGGCGTTCGGGAGCGCGCGCCCGAACGCCCACCACTCGAGCGGCTCTTCGCCGGGACGCGCCGGCGGAGGCTGGTCGGTGAGGACCACCAGGCGCGCCCGCGGTCCGGCGAGCTGGCGGGCGAAGAGCGCCGCCTCCAGCAACGCGGCCGAGGGCTGTCCGGCCCGCCAGCCGGAGAGCTGCGCCAGCGCTTCGGCGGCGCTGGGCGCTGCGGGGCCGAGCGATTGCGGCTCCGGACCGGCCAGCACCAGCCGGATCGGCTGGTGGCCGGCACGCCCGAGCTCGGAGCGCAGGGCCGCCTCGGCGCGGAGCCGCGGCGAATCCGCGCCTCCGGCGCGCATCGACAGCGAGTCGTCCAGCACGAAGACCGCCGGCCGCCGCAGGCGCGAGCGCCCCATCAGCGGCTCGGCCGCGGCCAGCACCAGCAGCCCCAGCGCCGCGAGCTCCAGGAAGAAGAGGAGGGGCGTGCGCAGCTTCCGGATCCGCAGCCCCCCCTCCGGCGACGGGCGCTGCTGGCGCCAGAGCAGGAGGCTGGAGACCGGCAGCGGCCGCACCCGCTGTCGCAGGAGGTAGATCGCCGCCAGCAGCGGGACGAGCGACAGGCCCCAGAGAAAAAGAGGAGAGCTCACTTCGGTACGAGGATGCCGTCGGCCAGCAGCTCGCGCGGTGCCCAGCCGGCCACCAGCTCCTCGGCGACCAGCGTGAAGAGGCGCACGCCGGCGCGGCGGGCGGCGCGGCGCCAGACCTCCTGGTGGCGCGAGAGCGCCTCGGCGTAGCGGCGCAGCGCCTCGCGGTCCAGCACGATCTCCTCCCTCTCGCCGCTCTCCGAGTCCTCCAGCCGCGCCGCTCCGGCCGCCTCCGGGGAGCGATCGCTCTCGGCCAGGAGCTGCACGACCACGGTCGCCGCGCCGCCGCGGGAGAGCCGCTCCAGGACCAGCTCCGGGTCTCCGTCGAACAGCAGGTCGCTCACCAGGATGCGCAGCGCGCGCGGGCGGAAGCTGGGCGGCAGGCGCCGCAGCGCGTCGGCCGGGCTGCTCCGGCCGTCCAGCTTCACCCCGCGCCAGGCGCCGGGCGGCTGGGCTCCGTGGGCGACCGGCTCGCAGGCCTCGCCGGAGAGCCAGACCGCGTGGGTGAAGCCGGCGTTCCCGGCGGCCACCGCCAGGAGCGCGGTCAGCCCCAATGAGGCTCGGGCCTTCTCCGAGCCCGGGAGCGCCATCGAGCGGGAGCCGTCCAGCAGCAGGTCGAGGTGCGGGGTGACCTCCTCGTGGAATCGTTTGACCACCAACCGATCGGTGCGGGCCAAGGCGCTCCAGTCCAGGGTGCGCAGGTCGTCGCCGGGCTGGTACTCGCGGTGGTCCTGGAACTCCAGCGAGCTGCCGGTGCGGGTGCCGGTCGCCAGGCCGGCCAGGCCGGCGCGCGGCCGGTCGGTGCCGGCCAGGCGATAGCGCGCGCCGGCGCGCTCTCCCTCGGCCAGGTGCGCCGCTTCAGAGCTCACGGCCGAACCGGCGCCAGCGCCCCACCAGCCAGGGAAGGCTGGCCACCGCGGTCGCCGCGCACCAAGTCCCCGCCAGCCGCAGGTAGAAGTCGCGGTGGCCCGTCTCCAGCATCGAGAAGGGGTTCAGGGCCAGCCAGGGGTAGAACGTGGTGGCCTCGTGGAGCGCCGGCTTGAGGAGCAGGAAGACCGCCACGATCGGCAACCAGCTCCCCAGCGCCACCAGGATCAGCGACACCACCCAGGTGTGCCCCGGCGACACCCGCGCCAGGAAGGGCAGCCGCCTGCGCAGGAAGAGCCCGAGCAGTGCGTAGCAGAACGCGTAGGCGGCGAAGCCGAGGAGCACCGTGCGGACCTTCTCGAGGTCTCCCGCCCTGGAGCCGAGATGGGCCTGATAGAGGGTGCCGAGCGCCAGCGTCGCCGCCAGCAGGGCCGTCGTGAAGAGAAGCCCGCCGGCGTTGCCGCTGGTGAGGAGGAACGCCAGGAAGCGCCGGGGACCGGCGGAGGGGATCGTCCGGCGCAGCCGCGGGCCGGCGTCGTCGCGCTCGCTGGCCGCCCCCAGAAGCGCCAGGATCAGCACCGTGCTCATGCCCGCCAGCCAGACCGCGAAGAGCGCCGGGTCGGCCATCAGCTCGCTGCCCAGCACCGCTCCCGCGGCCGTGACCAGCCAGGTGACCGCGAGCGTGAGCCGCACCGGGCGCGCGCGGTCGGCGGCGGCCGGCGTCAGCGCCGCCACGGCCACGACGAAGAGCAGCCGGGAGAGCGCGGCGTAGGCGACCAGCACCGAGAGCGCCGGCCCCCAGAAGTCCCACGAGCCCAGCCTGCTGCCGACGCCGCCGCGCAGCAGCTCGTAGGAGGAGCCCATCAGCATGCCGAAGCTCCCGAACGTCTGCCCCAGCATCACCAGCCCGAGCACGACCTTGAAGATGCGGCTGGCCGGAAGGGCGGCCACCAGTACGGCCAGCTGCACGAAGAGGAAGACGGTCAGGAAGCCGAGGCCGAGCACCACGAAGATGGAGGGCAGGTCGACTCCGCGCAGGAAGTAGGTGAAGGTCATGAACGGCAGCGACGAGCTGAAGAGGAAGCCGGTCAGGAGCGCGCCGGCTGCCAGCTTGCCGGCCACGATCGCCCGCGGGCTGAGCGTCGTCACGTAGAGGAGATCGAGCTCGCCGGAGCGCTCCACGCTCATCCGGACGCCGGTGTAGAAGGGGACGAAGAGCAGCGAGACGAAGAGCAGGATGCCGAGCAGCACCAGGAAGGCGCTTCGCCCCGCCTCCGAGAAGGCGCCGGGGGTGAAGACGGCGGGGGAGAAGAGCGCGTAGCCGCCGACGGTGAGGACCTCGACCGCCAGGAAGAGGAGCAGGATGACCGCCAGCGCCTTCCCCTGCACCGCCTGCCGCAGCTCGCGCACCACGATGGGATTGAGGGCGTCGTCGAGCTTTGCCACCCACCGTCCCGCCAGCGATGAGGGTGCCAGCGCTCCGCCTTCAGGCGGAGCGACCGCCGCGTCGCCGATCTCTGCCCGGCAACGTGCCGCCGGCGATGAGGGCGCCAGCGCTCCGCCTTCAGGCGGAGCGACCGCCGCGTCGCCAGACGCGGCCTTCATGGCCGTGCTTGTCCCGTCATGAGCTTCGCCCGGTCACGCTCATGAAGAGCTCCTCGAGGTTGGCCCGCTCCTGCTTCAGCTCGATGACCCGCACGCCGCGCGCCAGCAGGTGCGCCAGGAGGTCGGCGATCGCCTCGTCGCCGCCGTCCACCTCGGCCTCCACCTCGCCCCCGGAGAGGCGCGCCGCGATCACCAGCGGCGCCTGCGAGACCTCGCGGTAGAGGTCCTCCACGGCGCCGAGCGCCCGCAGCGAGACGGTGCGCCGCGGCAGATCGGCGGCCAGGATGTCGGTGAGGCTGCCGGAGCGCAGGATCCGCCCGCGCTCGATGATCAGCGCGCCGGTGCAGACCTCGGCCAGCTCGGTGAGGATGTGCGAGCTGATCAGGATCGCCTTGCCGCGCGCGGCCAGCGCCTTCAGGAGCTCGCGCAGCTCGATGCGGGCGCGCGGGTCGAGGCCGGCGGCCGGCTCGTCGAGGAGCAGCACCGGCGGGTCGTGGAGGAGCGCCCGCGCCACCGAGACCCGCTGCTTCATCCCCTTGGAGAGCGCGGTGATCATCTTCTCGCGCAGGCCGGTGAGCCCGGTGAACTCCTCCACCGTGGCCACCACGCCGCGCCGCGCCGCCCCCTTCTGGCCGTAGGCGCGCGCGAAGAAGTCCAGGTACTCGTGCACCGAGATGTCGCGGTGCCCGGGCAGCGCGTCGGGGACGTAGCCGACCAGCGCCCTGGCCTTCTCCGGCTCCTCGACGATCGAGACGCCGTTCACCCGCGCCGCGCCGGAGGTCGGCTCGTCCACCGTCGCCAGCATCCGCATGGTGGTCGTCTTGCCGGCGCCGTTCGGGCCGACGAAGCCGACGATCTCGCCGGCCCCGAAGGAGAAGGAGACGTCGTCCACGGCGCGGGTGGCGCCGAAGTCCTTGCGCAGCCGCTCGACGACGACTTCCATCACCCGCCTCGCACGCCGTACACGACCGAGAGGCCCTTGCGCTTGCCGACCCGCGGCAGCGCGTCCTCCAGGAACGGCGTCGTCCGCAGTACCGCCAGGTAGCAATTGGGACGCAGCGCCGCCGGCGCGCCGTAAAGGAGGCGTCCGGTCAACCCCAGCCAGTCGCCTCGGTAGAGGTCGCGCAGCGTCCGCTCGTTCCCCTCGGCGCGTTGCCCGGACGCCTCCAGCAGCGTGCGCTTCCCGGCGGCCACGTTCTCCCCCTTCCAGACCTTCCCCTCCCCGTCGGCGTACCAGAGGCTGTCGACGTCGGCGCCGAGGCCGTTCACCGCCCAGAGGCCTCCGGCCTCGCGCGCGAAGCTCACCCGCTCCCGCCGCAGCTCGCTCTTGCGGAGCTGGAAGTAGGCCGGCACGCGCGCGCGCATCCAGCCGCTGGAGAGGTGCTGCCCCTCGGTCCAGTCGAGCGACAGCGGGATGCCCTCGGTGCTGGCCCCCTGCAGCGTCAGCTCGGTCTCCGGCGCGAAGCGCAGGCCGCCGCCGGGCGTCAACGCCGAGTAGTAGGCGGCCAGGCCGAACGTGGTGGCGCGGTGCGCGCCCTCCTCCAGCAGCGTCAGCACCTCGACGCGCGCGTGCCGCGCCACCCCTTCGGAGAGGAGCGCGTAGAGGTAGACCGCCACCGAGGTGAAGATCGAGAGCGCCGGCACCGTCACCAGCAGCAGCAGCTTCCGCTTGGCGCGGGCCCAGGCCCAGAGGTTGAGCGGGCCGATGGCCACCGCGAAGACGAGGATGAGCAGGAAGAGGCCGCGCACCGGGATGCCGATGGCGTTCACGACCGGGAAGCTCTGGTGCGCGTTCTCGGCGTTCCAGCGCACCCGCCAGGGGGCGTAGCTGCGCCAGAAGGATTCGCGCAGCTCGATCCAGGTGCCGGCCCCGAGCGCGCCCGGGTCGCTCGATGTGAAGGTGTAGACCTGCCCGAAGCCGGCGTAGCGGACGCGCGGCGCGGCGGCCGTCTCACCCAGGACCACCAGCGTGCCGCCGGACTCGGCGTACTGCTCGAGCGCCGCCCGGGCCGCCTCCGGCAGGCCGGCGAGGTCGGCGGCGGTCAGGAAGACCCCCTCGTAGGAGGAGTAGGCCTGCCACACCGTGTCCCACTCGGCGAGCGGCTGCTCCCAGCGATGTACCTGGGTGGGCAGGAGGTGGCCCCCCTTCTCCAGCGCCTCGCCGGAGACGGAGCGGCTGGCCAGGACCACCAGCTCGTCCGGGTCGTCCGGTCCGCCCCCCCGCGCCGCCACGGACGAGGGGTTGTCGATCGCCAGCGGCAGCACCGTCTCCTGCCCGGCTGCCGTGACCTTCAGCCCCGAGCCCATCAGCGCCAGGGCCGGCACCGGGATGGTCACGCTGGCGCGCTCCAGCGGGCCCAGCCGCACGGTGCGCCGCACCTCGCGGAGGTCCGCGCCGCTGCGCGGGTATCCGAAGCTCGGGATGCTGAGCGTCACCTCGCGCGGGCGGGACGAGCGGCTCACCAGCGCCACCCGCACGGTGCGGTAGCCGTGCTCCACCGGCGGCAGCTGCGGGCGGGCGACGGTCACCTCCACCTCCCCGACCGGCTGGGCGGCGAGCGGCCGCGCGACGACGACGAGCGCGAGCGCGACAACGGCGGGGCGCATCTACACGACTTCTACGCCGGCCGGCAGCTCCAGGCCCGCCGGATCGAGGCTCTGCAGCAGCCGCGACACGATCGCGCCGGAGTCGACGCCGTCGAAGCGCGCCTTGTAGCCGAGCAGCACGCGGTGGTTCAGGACGGCCGGGGCGACGGTCTGCACGTCCTCGAACCCGGCGGAGGGGCGCCCGGCCAGGAGCGCCAGCGCGCGGGCCGACTCGGCCATGGCGATGGCCGCCCGGGGTGAGGCGCCGTAGGAGACGTAGTCGCGGACCTCCTGCGTCGCCTCGCGGCCACCGGGATGGGTGGCGGCCACCAGGCGCGCCACGTAGCGGGCCACCGGACGCGGCAGCACGATGCGGTCCATGACGTCGAAGAGCCGGGGCAATTCCTCACGCGCGAGGCGATAGGAAGGGGCGGGCGCCTCCCCGCGGCGTCGGGTCGCAATGATCCCCTCCAGCACCTCGGCCGAGACGCCGGCGACGTTCAGCTTGAAGAGGAAGCGGTCGAGCTGGGCCTCGGGGAGCGGGTAGGTGCCCTCCAGCTCGATCGGGTTCTGCGAGGCCAGCACGAAGAAGGGGCGCGGCAGCTCGCGGGTCGTGCCCAGGAGCGTGACCGCGCCCTCCTGCATCGCCTCCAGCAGCGCCGACTGCGTCTTGGGAGAGGCGCGGTTGATCTCGTCGGCCAGCAGGAGGTTCGTGAAGACCGGCCCCTTCTGGAACGTCATCTCGCGCCGCCCGCCGCCGGTCTCCTGGAGGATGTGCGTGCCGAGGATGTCCCCCGGCATCAGGTCGGGCGTGAATTGCACGCGCCCGAACTCCAGGTCCAGGAGCTGCCCGAGCGCCTTCACCAGCGCGGTCTTGCCGACGCCGGGGACGCCCTCCAGGAGGATGTGGCCGCGGGCCAGCACGCCGGCCAGCACCATGCGGTGGAGCTCGGTGCGGCCGAGGAGGATGCGGTCGAGCTCGGCCAGCAGCCGCCCCGCGCTCTCGGCCGCCGGGGCCAGCTCGGCCTTGCTCAGGAGCGGCTGCGCGCTCACCGGGAACCGCCGCGTTCGAAGTACTTCTTCACCGCGGCCCGGTGGCGCGGCAGCACCGGCTGCTTCGAGGCTGAGCCGCCGCCGGCGGCCGCGCCGGCCAGCGCCCCGCCGTTCGCTGCCGCTACCGCCGGCTCGGGCTCGCTGCGGCTCATGCCGACGCGGCGGCTCTCCTTGAGCGCGGCCAGCGCGGCCGGCGGCAGCTCGCGCTCCTGGAACTTCGCTCCCTCCTCCTCGGCGCCGGGGTACTGCCAGGTCATCTGCGCGTCGCCGCGGCCGCGGGTCACGCCGCCGCGCCCGCCGATCTCCTCCTTCGGCTCTCCTCCCTCGCCCGGGTGCTCGGAGAGGTACTGGGCCAGCTCCGAGGAGCCGGAGCCCGCGGCGCGCTCGGCCTCCTTCAGGGTCTTGCCGTCGATGAGGCCGGCGGCGGAGAGGCGGCGCAGAGCCTCGAGCTTCCCTTGCCGCCCGCTGCCCAGCTTCTGTGCCAGGTCGCGCAGCTCCTTGGAGTCGATCGCCCCGGTGCGCGGCGCGGCGGCGGAGCTTTCGGCGCCCTCACCCAAAGCCTCCTTCACGCGCCGCGACAGGTCGGCCATGGCGTCGGAGAGCTCTCGCGGCGAGAGCTGCGCGCCGTCCTCGGCCAGGGCTCCGGCCAGCGATTCGGCGCGCGAGAGTCTCTGCGCCGCCGCGGCCGCGTCCTCACCGGCCTGCCGGGCCGCCGCGCGCACCGCCTGTTCCAGGTGGTCGAGCGCCTCCCAGGTCTTCACCGGGTCGTTGCCGGAGGCCTCCTTCACCACCGCCGCGAGGTCCTCGGACAGCTTGCTCGCCCGCTCCTCGTCGACGACCTTCTCCTCCTCCAGGGTCCGGAGGTCCTGGGCCACCCGCTCCGCCTCGCGCTGCACGTCCAGCCGCCGGTGCGAGGCGGCGGCCGGCATCGGGACCAGCAGGCAGGCTGCCGCGTAGAGGAGCGACGCGAGCAGGAGGCCGCCGGCGCGCCGCGCCTTCCAGCGGACGCGCGTGACGGCCGGCGGCGGCAGGCTCGCCTCCCAGCCGGCCGCGCCGGTCATCGCCAGGCCGCCGGCTCGCGAGCGGGCGTCCAGGTGCGCCTGCAGCGTTTCCCAGGCAGGGACTGCCCGGAGCGCATGCACCGAAACGGAGATAATTACTCCGAAAAGGAGAATCAGCCCGGCCCAGAGCGGCGGGGCCGCCGCGAGGGCGGTGGCCCTCCCGGCCAGCGCCAGCGTGCCCCAGAGGAAGGCCCAGACCGCGATGGCGGCGACGGCGCGCCGGGTCACCAGGGTCAGCGCGATCCGCCGCCGGAGGCTGCGGACCGCCTTCCCGTACGACTCGAGCTCTGGCGACATCGAGGCAGCGACCTCCTGGACTGGCCCCGTCTACGCAACCGAAGTGCCGTCTGTCTAGATTAGACAAAGACGACGGTCGTGGGTTCCCGTTTTCGGACGCGCGAGAACGGTTTGATGGCAAGGCGGAGGAGGAGGCGGCCGCAGGGAGACCGAGCGACGACAACGCAGCCAGCGGGCCGTTATCGCGTTTCCGCTAGAAAGCCAGGTCCAGGCCGGCCAGGACCCTCCTCCCCGGAGCCGGGTGGCTGGCGATCTCCGCGTAGTCGCGCCCGAGGAGGTTCGTCAGGCGGACGAACGGGGCCAGGTGGTCGAGGATCCGCGGGCCGGTCACCGCCAGGTCGAAGCGCACGTACGAAGGGTCCTGCACGGTCGCGAACGTGATGTCGTCCACGTCGTCGCGCCGCCCGACGAACATCGCCGTCAGCTCCGCCGAGGCGCCGCGCGGCAAGCGCGCTCCCAGCGTGAGCGCCCCACGGTGCTTCGGCCGCCGCAGCAGCGGCTCTCCGGAATCGCGGTCCACCGCGTCCAGGTAGGTGTAGGCGGCGCGCAGGAAGAGGAGCTCTCCCAGCCGCGCCCGGGCCGCCAGCTCGGCGCCGGTGGCGCGCGCGCGGCCGACGTTGACGTTGCGGTTGGTGGCGAAGTCGTACTCGATCAGGTTGCGGATCGAGGTGCGGAAGAGCGTCGTCTCCAGCGTCAGCGCCGGGATCGCCTCCCACTCCGCGCCCACCTCGTAGGAGGTCGCCTTCTCCGGCTGGAGGTCGGGGTTGCCGGAGAACGGGTAGAAGAGCTCGCCGGTCGACGGGGAGCGGAAGCCGGCGCCGGCGGCGGCCCGCAGGCGCAGCCCGGGGACCACCCGGAAGGACGCCGCGGCCCGCGGGTTGGTGGAGCCGCCGAAGGTGCTGTGGCGGTCGTGCCGCAGGCCGACCGTCAGCGAGAGGCGATCGGCGAAGAGGTCCAGCCGGTCCTCGGCGAAGACCGCCCAGGTCCGCGTGGTGCGCCCGTCCAGCTCGACGCCGAAGGTGTCCACGTTGGAGGTGTCGGTGTGGTCGTAGTCGGCGCCCGCCGAGACGCGGTGGTGCGCGAAGCGGTGGCTGACGACCAGGCGGCCTCCGTAGCGACGCGCGTCGGTCCGCGTGGATTCGAACCCGAACGGGTCGTTGGGATCGGTGAAGGTCGGCCGCTGGCGCACGTAGCTGGCCTCGGCTTCCAGCGTGGTGCGGTCCCCGAGCGTGACCGTCACCGGCGTGGTCAGGGTGAGCGTCTTCTGCGAGGTCGAGCGGTCCGGGGTGAAGGCGCCGAAGTAGAAGGGGACTCCGGTACGCCCCTGGTCGTGGCGCACCACGACGCCGGCGCGCACGTTGTCCAGCACCAGCTCGGCCGCCCCGGAGACATTGGTCACGTTGAAGAAGTCGTTGGGGAGCTCGCCATGGATCATCGACCGCCGGAAGCCGGCGCTCAGCCGCAGCGGACCCGCCGAGTACGACGTGGAGAGCGCCCCCTCGCGGGCGCCGTCGTTTCCGGCGGCCAGGGTGGCGTGGCCGGCGAAGCCGGGGCGGTCGGCCTTCTGGGTGAAGACCTGCACCACGCCGCCGATCGCGTCCGAGCCGTAGAGCGCCGAGTAGGGCCCGCGCACCACTTCCACCCGTTCGACGTGGGTGGTGGTGAAGGGGGAGAGGTCGACCTCTCCGAAGTAGGGGCTGTTGAGCTTGACGCCGTCCACCAGCACCAGCGTCTGCACCGACCCGGTGCCCCGCAGGAAGAGCGAGGTCGCCGAGCCGCTGCCGCCGGACTGCACGATGTCGAGGCCCGGCACCGTCCGCAGCACCTCGAGGAGGCTGCTCTGCTGCTTGACGTCGAGCTCGTCGCGCGTCAGCACGGTCGTCGCCGAGCCAATCTCCGACGCCTTGGCCGGCAGCGCCTCGGCGCTGACGACTAGCGAGGCTGATATTGCGGCGCCCGGCAGCGGCGTCGGCGTTGGCGACGGTTCCTGCGCGCCGAGAGGTAGACAGAGGAGGAAGGGAAGGTAGGAAAGACGTCGGACCACGTTGCACCTCCGTGCGGTTGGTCCCGTCTTCCCATCGGAAGAAGGCCGGTGCGCACGGAGGGCGTGGCGCCGGCCTTCCCGAGCCCCGGAGAAGGCGAGGACGATGCGTATGGGCCGCGGGCAGGTCTCCTGGCTCCCGGATCGTCCGCGCCGGACCCCTTCCCGGCGGCGCAACCGGTTGCCCGATCACTCGCCGCCAGTGGGATTTGTCCGGAGCGTCCCCGGTCACAGTGGCGGGGGCCGCGCGGGATTCACACCCGCTTCCCTCTTAGTACCGAACGGTACTTGCCTCCCCGGAGGTGGAGAGGACCCGAGGTCCTAGTTGTGAAAGAGCCCTACTTAGTACCCTTCTGATTCTTCCGGGGGGACTGGATGGCGGCGAGCAGCGAGGCGCCGAACACCGAGACGCCGCCCTTCTGCTCGGTGGACTCCCGCTCGCGCTTGGCGCTGTCCTCGCGGTACTTCCGCATCTCACGCCGGTCGGCGTCGTCCTTGGCCTTGGTGACCGAGAGCGAGATGCGCCGCTTCTCCTTGTCGAGGCCGATCACCTTGACGTCGAGCTTCTGCCCCGGGCTGAACGCCTTGTTGACCGCCGCCCCGTGCGGGATGCCGGTCTCGGAGTTGGGGATGAGGCCGGTGAGCCCCTCGCCGAGGCGCACGAAGACGCCGAACGGCGCCACGTTCTCGACCTCGCCATTGACCAGGCCCCCTTCAGGGAGCTTCGTCTCGATGCCGTCCCAGGGGTCCACCAGCGAGGCCTCGCGCATGGTGAGCGAGAGGCGGCGCGCCGCGGCGTCCACCTCGCGCACCCAGCCGCTGATCTGCTGGCCGACCGCGACCGACGGATCGCCGATCGCGATGCCGGCGGGGAGCTGCGAGACGTGCACCAGGCCGTCCACGCCCGGCTCCACCTCGACGAAGAGGCCGAAGTCGGCATGGCGGGCGACGCTGCCCTGGAAGGGAGCGCCGGAGGCCCAGCGCTCGCCGATCGACTCCCAGGGGTCCTTCTCCAGCTCGCGCATGGAGAGCGAGATGCGTTTCCCTTCCTTCTCGACCTTGGTGACCTTGACCTGCACTTCCTGCCCCACGGTGAGGACGTCCTTGGGGTGCTTGACCCGCTTGCGGGAGATCTCGGTCACGTGCACCAGGCCGTCCATGCCGCCGAGGTCGACGAAGGCGCCGAAGTCGGTGATCGAACGGACCCGCCCGGTGAGCACCGCGCCGGGCACCACGTGCTCGCGCACCTGCTCGGCCTTGGCCTCCGACTCCTCCTTGAGGAGCACTACCCGGGACACCACGACGCGCCGCCCGTCTTCGGTGTACTCGATGACGCGGAAGTCGAAGGTCTGGCCGACGAAGGCCTGCAGCGAGGCCTCGTCGTGGCGGCCGACGTCGATCTGCGAGGCCGGGCAGAAGGCCCGGATGCCGTGCGGCCCGCCTCCGATCGAGACCTCGAAGCCCCCCTTGTTGCGGGAGACGACCTTGCCGGCCACCGGGATGCGCGCCTGGTAGGCCGCCCGCAGCTCGGCCTGGGTCCGCTTGCCGGCCGCGAGCTTCCGGGAGAGCCGCACTTCGGGGCCCGCCTTGACGACGACCGCCTCGATGAGGTCCCCGGCCTTCTCGCCGTCCAGCTCGTGCAGGTCCATCAACGCCTCGGACTTGCCTCCGAGCGACACCAGGACGACGTCGGGGGTGATCTTGGCGATCGTCCCCGAGACCAGGTCACCTTCCTGGTACTTCTTGTTGAAGGTCGTGCCGGCGGCGGCGACAGCGGCTTCGAAGGCGCGCCGATCCGCCGACTCGGCCGATTCCATGACGGGAGTCGCGGTCTCGTTCTGAGGCACGGGGGTACTCCTGACCCGCGGGACTCTATCTGCAGGGGCGAAGCCCGGGCAAACGGCGGGGGGCGGGGATTCTAACAGGGTTCCCTTGTCGTGAGCCGCACGCGGGAGGCGTGGAACCCGGTAGGGGTCCACACCATGGTCATGCCTCACGGCCAGTCGGCCTTGTATCATTCCCGTTTCGCGCGATATCCGCGCGTTCTGACAACGGAGGAACCGTGCCCGACCTCCTCACCGCGCCACAAGGCGCCGAGGTCACCTCGCTGCTGGCAGAGGTGGCGCCCAGCCGCGACGAGCTTCGCCGCTGGTACGCGTTAATGCATCTCGGCCGGATCGTCGACGACCGCGCGCCCAACTACCTCAAGCAGGGGCTGGGCTGGTCGTATCACGCGCCCAGCGCCGGCCACGACGCCATCCAGGTCGCGCTGGGTACGTCCTTCCGCCCCGGCAAGGACTACCTCTTCCCCTACTACCGCGACATGACGACCTGCCTGGCCGCCGGCCTCACCGTCGAGGAGCTGCTGCTGAACGGGATGTCCAAGGCGACCGACGTGGCCTCCGGCGGGCGCCACATGTCGAACCACTTCGCCAAGCCGGAGATCGGCATCCAGAACGTCTCCTCCTGCGTCTCCAACCACGCCCAGCACGCCACCGGCCTGGGGCGCGCGGTGAAAACCTACGGCAGCGAGGCGATCGTCTACTGCTCGGTCGGGGAGTCGTCGGTCTCGGAGGGCTACTTCTACGAGGCGGTCAACGGCGCCTCGCGCGAGCGGCTGCCGGTCGTCTTCGTGGTGCAGGACAACGGCTACGGCATCTCGGTGCCCAAGAGCGAGCAGACCGCCAACCCGCGCTCCTCCGACAACTTCAGCGGCTTCCTGAACCTGAAGGTCTTCCACTGCGACGGCAAGGACGTCCTGGATTCGGTGCGCGCGCTGCGCGAGGCGATCCGTTACGTGCGCTCCGGCGAGGGGTGCGCCCTGGTGCACGCCGACTGCGTGCGCATCCACCCGCACTCCAACTCCGACCGGCACGAGCTCTACCGCTCGCCGGAGGAGCTGGCCGCCGCCAAGGCGCAGGACCCGCTGCCGCGCTTCCGGCGCCTCCTGATCGAGGGGGGCGCCTTCACCGAGGACGAGATCGCCGCCCTCGAGGCCGACGACCTGCGCCAGTACGAGGAGGCCGCCGACCGCGCCCGCAAGGCGCCCGATCCGGATCCCGCCACGATCTTCGACTTCGTGGTGCCCGAGCCCTACCACCCGGACGGCGACGGGCTGGCCGCCGTGGCGGTCACCCCGGAGACGCTGCAGGGGCGCGAGACGGTGGAGATGTCGCTCATCCAGGCGCTCAACACCACGCTCAAGGAGATGTTCCGCGAGAACCCGGACACCTACCTCTGGGGGCAGGACGTCGCCAACAAGGACAAGGGCGGGATCTTCAACGTCAGCAAGGGCCTGCAGCAGGAGTTCGGTCCGGTGCGGGTCTTCAACGGGCCGATCGCCGAAGACTTCATCACCGGCACCGCCGACGGCTTCTCGCGCTTCTCCGAGCGGATCCGCGTGGTGGTGGAGGGGGCCGAGTTCGCCGACTATTTCTGGCCGGCCGCCGAGCAGATGGTGGAGATGTCGCACGAGTTCTGGCGCACCAACGGGAAGTTCACGCCGAACGTCACCATCCGCATCGCCTCCGGCGGCTACATCGGCGGCGGGCTCTACCACTCGCAGAACATCGAGGGGTGGCTCACCACCCTGCCGGGCATCCGGGTGGTGGTGCCGGCCTTCGCCGACGACGCCGCCGGGCTGCTGCGCACCGCATTGCGCTCGCGCGGCCTCACGCTCTACCTGGAGCCGAAGTTCCTCTACAACGCGCCCGCTGCCAAGACCAGGGTGCCTCACGACTTCGCGGTCCCGTTCGGGAAGGCGCGGGTGCGGCGCGCCGGGAGCGACCTGACCGTGGTCACCTACGGCACCACCGTGCACTTCGCGCTGGAGGCGGCGGCGACCCTGGCCAAGGAGGGGAAGGAGCTCGAGGTCCTGGACCTCCGCTCGCTGGTGCCGCTGGACTTCGAGGCGATCGCCGCCTCGGTGAAGAAGACGTCGCGCCTCCTGGTCCTCCACGAGGACAAGGTGCACGGCGGCTTCGGCGGCGAGCTGGCGGCCCGGGCCGCCTCCGAGCTCTTCGAGTACCTCGATGCGCCGATCGAGCGCGTCGGCTCCACCTTCACGCCGGTCGGCTTCAACCGCATCCTGGAGCGCGCGGTGCTGCCCAACACCGAGAGCGTGCTGGCCGGCGCCCGGAAGGTCCTCTCCTACTGATACCATCCGAGACTCGGAGTTCCATAAATGCGTACACTGATCTTGTTAATTGTGCTGGCGGCGCGCGCCGCCTCCGCCGCCGGACCGTCGGTGGCCGGCCTGTGCGAGGCCTGGTCCTCGCTGGACGCGGCCGGACCTTCCTCGGCGGTCCAGGGGCTGAAGCTCTCCGCCGGACACCTGGAGCTGACGCTGGCCTCGGGCCAGGCGGTGCCGGTGAAGGCCGGCGAGGAGGTCGTCGGACTCTTCTTCAAGGGGCACGGCTACGCGCGCTACCGCTCGGCGGAGCCGCTGGAGCGCGCCTCGCTGAGCTTCAACGCCAGGAAGGCGTCCTCGCTGAAGGTCGAAGCGGACGGCGAGGCGCTGGCGCTGGCCACCGACTTCGACGAGCTGCTCTGGCTGGACCGCGGTCCGCTGCCCGCTCTGGGCGCGGCCGGCGGCCCGCCGATGGAGGCGGCGTTCGCCGCCCACGCCGCGCGCACGGCGCGGGTGCAGGAGTCGCCGCCCTTTCACCCCTTCGTGGCCGGCCGGCTGGACGCCGTGTCGGAGCGCGTGGCCCGCGCCGAGCTCTCCGGAGGCAAGCAGGAGCTGATCTGGGTGCACGACCCGGTGATCGCGCGCGAGGAGCGGCTCTACGCGGTGCGCTCGGAGTCGAGCATCGAGGCCGAGATCCGCAAGCGCCTCTTCCTCTCGCTTCTCTCCGCGCAGGCGATCGGCCACAGCCTGAAGGAGCCGGTGCTGCCGCGCTTCCTGCTGACCGACGTGGAGTACGAGCTGACCGCCTCCGAGGGCCGCAACGCCTGGCTGACGGTCACCGAGACCTGGGTGCCGCAGACGGCGGCTCAGGGGGTCTTCGCGCTCGACCTCGACGAGGAGCTCTGGGACGTGGATTCGCGCGGCAGCGCCAACCAGCGCCACACCCGGCTGACCTCGGCGCGGCTGGCCGACGGTACGCCGGTGTCCTACCACCACGACAAGGACGCGCTGCTGGTCGGCCTGCCATCGCCCGTCGCGGCCGGAACGCCGGTCCAGGTGCGCTTCGCGATCGAGGGGGACTTCCTGATCCGGCCGCAAGGGGACAGCTTCTGGAACCTGGGCCTGCGCGCCTGGTTCCCGCAGCCCGGCCTGGGTGGCCAGTACTTCACCGCCCACGGGGTGGTGAAGGTGAAGAAGCCGTTCGTCCCCTTCGCCCCCGGCAAGACCCTCAAGCGGGGCGAGGAGGGGGAGTACAACGTCCTGGAGACGCGGCTCGACAAGCCGGTGCAGTTCTTCAGCGTGCTGGCCGGCAAGTACAAGGTGCACGAGGAGACGCGCGACGGGCTGACGGTACGGGTGGCCTCCTACGCCATGGAGAACACCCGGGCCTTCAAGAAGCTGGCCGGCCTGGCCTTCAACACCATCAAGTACTACGAGAACTTCCTCGGCCCCTTCCCCTACACCGAGTACGACATCGTCGAGATCAACGACTACGGCTTCGGCATCGGCCCGCCGGCCACGCTCTTCATCACCTCCGAGGCGTTCAACCCGGTGATGGGAGAGGCGAACCAGCTCTTCTCGGAAGGCATCAACGAGCGCTTCGCCCACGAGATCGCCCACCAGTGGTGGGGGACGGTGGTGAAGATGCCCAGCATCGAGGAGCAGTGGATCACCGAGTCGTTCGCCGAGTACTGCGCGGCGCTGGCGCTGCGGGACGGCATGGGCAAGGCGAAGTACCAGTCGCTGGTGACCCGCTGGAGGAGCCGGGCCCGCGACGCGACCGAGTCCGCGTCGATCGCCCTGGCCAACCGGGTCGCGGTGCCGAGCGACCCGCGCCTGGCCTTCCTCCACCGCGTCGGCCTCCTCTACAACAAGGGGCCGTACCTCCTCTACCAGCTCCACCAGGAGCTCGGCGAGGAGCGCTTCCTGACGTTCCTGAAGTCGTATCAGAAGAGCTTCGCCTGGAAGTTCGGCTCGACCAAGACGATCGCCGGCCTGCTGCAGTTCATGACCAAGAAGGACTACGCGCCGTTCTTCCAGAGCTACTACTGGGGCACGGAGATGCCGAAAGAGTGACGCCCTCGCCGCTCCTATAAACTCCGGCGCTGGTGCCCCGACTCCGGTTCCTCCTCCTGGCGCTCCTGGCTGCCCTGGTGTCCCCGAGGCCCGCGGCCGCGGTCGAGCTGGGCATCCGCTACTTCCGCTCCTACCGGTCTCCCGCCGACGCTATGGACCGCACCTTCACGGTGCGGACGCCGAAGGGCTACAGCGGTACCACCCGCCTGCCGGCGGCGCTCTTCCTGCACGGCCGGGGCGGTTTCGCCGGCTCGTTCCAGCAGCCCGAGTACTTCGACGCCGCCGATGCCGCCGGCATGGTGCTGATCTTCTGGCAGGGGCGCCCCGATCCGAACGGCCTGATGTCGAGCTACTACATCGACGCGGCCAACGGCATCCCCGACGAAACCGACATCCTCGCCTGCCTCGACGCGGCCGTCGCCGAGTTCGCGATCGACCCGGCGCGCGTCCACCTGGTCGGCTTCTCGCAGGGGGGCAAGGGGGCGCTGCTGGTCGGCCTCAAGAACCCCGACCGCTTCGCCACGGTGACCGAAGGGGCCGGGCCCACCGACGCGTTCCAGGGGCAGAAGTGGTCGCCGACCTTCCCCGACTTCCGCGACGCCGCCGGAGGCTTCGCTTCCGCCGGAGGCGCCGTGCTGGCCCGCTGGTACGGGCAGTCGCCTCGCTTCTACCTGGCCGCGGCGCGGAACCTGCCGCTGGCGCTCCGCCACGGGGCCAGCGACACGGTGGTGCCGGACAGCACGCTGCTCTTCCCCTACCGCAACACCCACCACGTGGCCGACACGCCGGGCTTCGGCGACGAGCGCGGCGTCACCCCGACGCTCTCCGAGCTGCGCGCCGCCGACCCCGCCGGCTACAGCTACGAGACTCGCTACCCGGCGGCGGTGGGGCACGACGAGCTGGGCGTGCTGGACGGGCCCACGGTCTTCGCGTTTTTCGCCGGCAAGAGCGTGCCTCGGAACCCCGAGCGCGTCGTGGGGATCGCCTACGAAGCGGGCACGCACGGGTTCTACTGGGCGAAGCTGGCGCGCCTGGCGCCTCCCGACGGCACCGTGGCTCGCTTCTCCGCCAGCCGCGACCTCGCCCGCAACCTGCTGGCGATCGACGCGACCGGCGCCGTGGACCTCACCGTCGACCTGGCGCGCGCCGGCCTCGACCCGGCACGGCGGCTCGAGCTGCGTCTTTCGGGCACGCAGGCGCTGAGGCTGAACGGCTCCTTCACCGCGTCGCTGGTGCGGCGCGACGGCGTCCTGCTGCGCGAGGGCCTCGACTACACCCGCGCCCAGACGAGCCTGCTGCTGCCGGCGGCGAGCTACGGGCTGGGGTCGGCGCTCACGATCGAGGCGGCGCCGGCGGGACCGGTGGTGGCCAGCGACCTGCTGGTGCCGGCGGTGGTCGAGGCGCCGGGACTCAACGGGGCGCACTTCTCCAGCGAGCTGACGCTGGCGAACCTCGGCGACCAGAGCGCGACCCTGGAGGCGCTGCTGCTGGACGGCTCGGGGCGCAGCACGACGATCGGCGTGCCGCCGCGGCGCACGCTGCTGCTGAGCTCGGCGGCGCTCTTCGCCGCCCTCGGCGTCAGCGGCGGCACCGCGCCTCTGCGGCTGCGCGGCGACCGAGCCGTCGTCGCCTCGGCGCGCGTCTTCAACGCGCTGCCCGGCGGCGGCACCTACGGCCTGTCGTTCCCGGTGCTCCCCGCCGGCGAGTCGACGGTCGCCGGCAGCGCCGACGCGCTCTTCTTCGGCCCCTCGGGCACGCGCCCGGAGCGGATGAACGTCTCGCTCTTCGCTCCCTTCGAGGCCGCTTCCGGCGTGCTGCAGGCGGTCTCTCCGGCCGGTGCCGTGCTGCGCTCCACGCCGTTCGCGCTCGGCACGCTCGAGCGCGTGCAGCACAACGACGTCCTGTCGGGGCTGGCCCCCGGCGCGACGGCGCGCCTCCACGTGGACAGCGGGCGGGTGCAGGCCTACGGCACCGTGGTCTCGAGCTCGGCGACGAACGACCCGTTCCGCAGCCCGGCCTTCAACGGCGCGGCCTCCGGCGGCTGGAGCGTTCCTGCGGTGGCGGCGGCCACCGGCCGGAACGCCGCGTTCTTCTCCAGCGACCTCTACCTCTCCAGCGCCGCGGCAGCCGCCGACGTCGAGCTGACGTTCGTGCCGCACGCCGGTCCACCGGTCCAGGCGGTGCTCTCGCTGGCGCCCGGCGAGACGCGCCTGGTGGCCGACGTCCTCAGGACACTGTTCCCGGCGCGGGTGCCGGACTACGGCGCGCTGACATTCCACTCCTCATCGGCGGTGACGGCCTTCGCGGTCACCCGCTCGGACGCCGCCAGCGGCGCCTCCTCGCAGGACGTCGCCTGCACGCCCTCCGGGCGGGAGATCAGCGCCGACGCGCCGGCCGTCTTCGCCGGCCTCACCGAATCGCCCCTGGCCCGCTCCAACCTGACGCTGGTGAACCTCGGGGCGGCGACTTCGGTGACGCTGCAGCTGGTGGCCGAGGACGGCGACCGCGGGCAGGTCACCGTCACGCTCGCCGCCGGCGAGTTCCGCCAGCTCGACTCGGTGGCTGCGCTCTTCGCCGGCGGGCCGGTCTCGACCGGTGCGCTGATCGTCCGGCCGGAGGCCGGTGCGCGCCTGGCGGCGGCGGTGGCGCGCATCGACAACGCCACCAGCGACCCCACCGGTCTTTCAGGGATGCCGCTGCCCTAGGAGGTACCGCCTCAACGACTCTTGTGCCGGATGCGGATTCGCGCCGTGATCGCGGCGAAGACCCAGAAGAGTCCGATCAGCGCGCCACCGACGACGTCGGTCAGCCAGTGAGCGCCCAGGTAGACGCGGGTCCCGGCGATCAGCGTCACCATGAACGCGGCGCCGGCGACCGCCAGCACTCGCCAGCGGTGCTTGCGTGTCAGCAGGAAGACCAGCGCCGCCAGGCTGCCGTAGAAGACCGTGGCCATGGTGGTGTGGCCGCTCGGGAAGCTGTAGGTCGACTCGGTGGCGATCGCCGGCCAGAGCGCCGGCCGCGTCCGGTGGAACGAGAGCTTCAGCGCCATGTTGATGACCATGCCGCCGAAGATCACCGACGCGAAGGCCAGCGCCCCCTTGGGGTGGCCGTAGTTGTGGAGCAGCGCCACCACCGCGGCAGTGGCCCCGAAGAGGAAAAAGTGCGAGGCCAGGAAGGTGATGGCGCGCGCGGCGGCGTCGCGGCCGGCCGACTGGTGCGGCAGCACGCCGAGGTTGATGCGGGCGTCCCAGCCGCCGATCCGGCTCTCCTCCTGCATCGTCTCCCGGGCCACGAAACCAAACGCCGCGGCCAGGGCGACCGCGGCGATCAGCGCCAGGAGGTAGGGAGGGCGTTTGCCGGTGGTGAGTGCCACGCAGACAGTCTAGGACTGACCGCCTGGCCCGGGGGCTCGGGGGGCGCGGTCTCGGAGCGCCCCCCGAACATGACTGTCAATCGGTCTCGGCCTGCTTGTGCTTGTGGGCCGTCTTCGTTTCGAGCATCGCGCGCACGGCGGCGCCGGGGAGCGTGCCCTGCAGCGAGACCCCGTCCCGGTCGCTGGACACCTTGAACTTGCGGAGGACCGACACCATGTCGGGGTTCTTGTCCTGGACCGCCAGGCGCCAGGCGGCCAGCGCGCCGCGCAGCGTGTCCTCCAGGAGCTCGCGGGTCTCGGCGTCGTCGACGAGGCCGGTGGCGGCGAATTTCACCGCTTCTCCGTTGACGGTCGCCTGCAGCGTCAGCAGCGACAGGTTCTTGGCGACGCCGAAGAGGTTGGGGATGGCCTGGCCGTTCACTTCGCCGTGCACCTGCACCTTGCCGGCGGCGGCCTTCATCTGCGGAAAGCGGTTCGTGTCCACCAGCACCCAGGCGGTGGCGTCGGCGTCCACCCGGGCAAGGTGACGCCCGAGCCCGGCGCCCGAGGCGAACCCGGGAGCGCGGCTCCTGGCGCGGGCCAGCGCCTGCGCGACCGCTTCCTCGGTGCCGGCCACGATCAGGTGGTTGCTGACGAAGGCCACCGCTCCCTCGTTCTTGCCCTCACGCTTGTCGGGGAGGAGGTAGTAGTCGCCGGTCTTGACGGCGCCCCGCGCGACGGCGGCCGCGGCCAGGCGCTCGGCGTCGAAGCGTCCTTCGAAGGCGACCAGGCCGCTGCCTCCCTTCTCGCCGGAGCTCTTGGGCGAGCCGGCGAAGACCACCACGTCCACGTCCTCCTTGAGGTTGAGGCGGGTCTCCTCCAGGAAGCGCTGGGCGTCGCCGTCGCAGGTCATCTTGTCGGTCTCGGAGAAGAGCCGCGCGGTGAGAGCGCTCTCGCGCAGCGCGTGCACCTTCACGACGCCGACCGAGGCGGCGTCGGGCGGCACGAAGGAGAGCGCCTCCTCGGCCGGCCGGGCGGCCGAGAGGGGAAGGGCGAAGGTCGCGGCGAGAAGGAGAGGAGCGAGTCGCATTATCAGAAGTCCTTTCGCTTGAAGAGCCAGGCGGACAGGGCCAGGCAGACGATGCCGAACGCGGCGGTGGTGAGGAACGGAGTGACGGAGAGAGCCGCCGAGACGCGGGCGGGAGCCTCGGCGCCCATGACGGTGGCGGCGGTCGCCTGCCCGAGCTCGTAGGTCTTGGGCAGGATCCAGTAGAGCGCGTTGATGGCCTTGGCGGCGAGCTCCGAGGAGACGGCGGCCTCCATCCTCTCGTGCAGGCTCAGGATCGCCGAGAACAGGTAGATCCCGAACGTGCCCATCAGCGAGACCGCCGTCGAGGAGGTCACCACGCCGATCAGGAACGCCAGCGCCAGGAGGGTGGCCACCGCGAAGAGGACGATGACGCCGGCCAGCGCGAAGCGCGGGTGCACCACGCGGGTCTTCCAGATCACGATCCCCCAGACCGAGCCGATGAGGTAGACGATGTTCACGGTCGCCAGGATCAGGCCGGCCAGGTAGCGCGAAAGGAGGAGCGGCACGCGGCCGACCGGACGGGACAGGTAGAGGTCGATCGTCCCCTTCTCCTGCAGGCGCGGCACCAGGTGGGCGGTCGCGAAGAGCGCCAGGAACGTGCCGAGGAGATAGAGGAAGCCGGAGAAGCCGGTCTCGAAGCCGAGCACCAGCTTGTCGACGTCCACCTGCGCTCCCCGCATGTTCAGCGTGTTGCCGAAGATCTTCGCTCCGGCCAGCGCCCCGTCCACGATGTCCAGGTTCACCGCCATCGCGAAGATGAAGATGAAGAGCGACGAGAGCGCGAAGTAGGCCAGCAGCGTCCACCGCGCGGCTGCCTCCCGGAAGACGTCCTCGATGTTGGCGACGAGTGCTCTCATGCGGCACCTTTGGTGCCGCGGGGATCCGCTCCGCCAAGGCTCCGCGGACCCGCGCTGCTATCCGTCTCGCTCGCGCTGACCACGTCCGCTCCGCCAAGGCTCCGCGGACCCGCGCTGTCCGTCTCGCTGGCTCTGATCAGGTCGACGAAGATGTCCTCCAGCGAGGAGCGCATCGGGGTCAGCTCCTTGACCAGCGTGCCCTGGGCGCGGGCGCGATCGATCAGCTCGTTGAGGTGCTGCACGTCGCGCACGCCGAGCTGGAAGTGGCCGTTCACCGCGGTGACGTCGGCGCCCGACTCGCGGAAGGCGTCCAGGAGCTGCGGCTCGACCGGCGAGGCGACCAGCTTGTAGGCCGCGCCGGTGGCCGGGCCCGCCGTCAGATCCGAGATCTTGCCGGCGGCGGCGACCTTCCCCTTGCGGAGGACGGCCACCCGGTCGCAGGTCAGCTCGATCTCTGAGAGGAGGTGCGAGTTCAGGAGGATCGCCCGGCCGCGGCTGGCCTCCTCCCGCAGCAGGTCGCGGATCTCGCGGCGGCCCACCGGGTCGACGCCGTCGGTCGGCTCGTCCAGGAGCAGCACCTCGGGGTCGTGCACCAGCGCGGCGGCGAGCCCCAGCCGCTGGGTCATGCCCTTGGAGAACTTCTTCACCTTCACGTCGGCCCAGCCGGTGAGGCGCACCCGCTCCAGCAGCTCCGGTGTGCGGCGGGCGATGGTGGAGGCGTCGAGGCCGGACATCTTCCCGAAGACCGCCAGCGTCTGGCGGGCGGTGAGGTAGCCGGGGAAGCGGTGCCCTTCCGGCAGGTAGCCGACGCGGCGCCGGCTCTCCGGGTCGGTCACCGCGCGCCCGAGCAGGCGGGCGCTGCCGGAGGTGGCGTGCGTCAGGCCGAGCAGGATCTTGACGGTGGTGGTCTTCCCGGCGCCGTTCGGTCCCAGCAGCCCGAAGAGCTCCCCCTTCTCGACGGAGAAGTCGATGCCGTCGAGCGCAGTGATCTGCGTCTTGCCGAACGCGGTGCGGTAGGTCTTGGCGAGCCCGGAGACGTCGATGACGGTCACGCCGCTATGTACGGAAAGCACGCGCCGATTGTTCCCCGCGGCGGCTCCGGCGGGCGCGCGGGTACGATGAGCGGTCATGTCCGGGCCCCAAACGGTCGATGCAAGGCTTTCGATCGCCGTACCGTTACGTCTCCTGGCCAGCACCCCGGAGACGCCTCGCCCCTGGCCGGTGCTGCTGGCGCTGCACGGCTACGCCATGACGGCCGAGGAGATGCACGGCTTCCTGCCGCGGCTGGCGCCCCCCGGCTTCCTGGCGATCTCGATCGAGGGGCCGCAGAGCACGCTGGTGCCGGGGAAGGAGAGCGGCATCGACAGCCCGCGCGGCTTCCACTGGGGGGTCTCGCCGCGTGCCGAGGAGAACCGCGCCGTGCACCGCGCCGCGGTCGAGGCGGCGATCGGCTGGGCGGCCGCCAACGGGGGCGATCCGGCGCGGGTGTCGCTGCTCGGCTTCAGCCAGCCGACGTCCTTCAACTACCGGCTGGCGCTGGCCCCGCCTCACGGCCATCCGTTCCGCGTGCTGATCGGACTCTGTGGTGGCGTGCCCGGTGAATGGAGCGAGGCGGAGCCGCCCGCCACCAGGGAGTCGCGCGCGGCGTCGGCCCTCCACATCTCCACGCGCGAGGACCCCTTCTACAAGCCGGCCAAGACCGAGACGTTCGAGCGGCTCCTGGCCGCCCGCTTCGGCGACGTGACCCACCGCGTTCTGGAGGGCGGCCACCGGATCCCGTCGGCGGCGCTACCGATCATCCAGGAGCAGCTGGCGGTCCGGGGCCTGTAACCGGGACCCGGCCGGCCCCGTCTTTCCGCTGCGAGGAGATCCCCATGGTCAAGTCCCGTCTGGCTGCCGTCGTCCTCGGCCTCCTGATCGCACTGGCCACTCATCCGCTGCTGGCCGGCTTCCCCGGCACCGACCTGGTCATTGCCGCCACCGCCCGGGCCGCCGGCCGTGCGCCGTCGCAGTTCTACTCGACGCTCTGGGTGACGAACCTCTCCACCGGCTCCGCCGCGCATGTCACCTACTCGTTCCTGCAGCAGGGGCAAACGAACCCCGCGCCGCTGCAGAGGGTCGAGACGATCCAGGCGGGGGAGACCAGGAAGTACGAGAACGTCGTCTCGTCGCTCTTCGGCAAGGACGGCGTCGCCGGCGCGATCCGCATCCAGTCGGACCGCGACGTCCTGGCCTCCTCGCGCACCTACGACCAGCCTCCGGGCGCGGGCCTGGAAGACGTCAAAGGCCTCTTCTTCGGTGCCGTTCCCGCCAGCTTCGCGATCGCCCGCGGCGAGACCGCGCAGCTCCAGGGCGTCAGTCAGGCGGGGGACGAGGACTACCGCTACAACTTCGGCTTCGTGGAGATTGCCGGCGCCGAGGCCACGGTGCGGGTGACGCTCTACCGCGGGAACGGCGACGTGGTGGCGACCAAGGAGTACACGGTCCGTGGCACCGAGGCCTTCCAGCTCAACGTCGGGGACCTCCTCGGCAGCGCCTCGACATCGAACGGGCGGCTGGAGGCCACGGTGATCTCCGGCAACGGCAGGGTGCTCCTCTACGGGACGCAGATCGCCAACGGCTCGCAAGACTCGGCCGGCTTCGAGATGAGCTTCAAGAGCGCGCTGCTGGCGTCGAGCACGCAGAGCTCGGCGGAGCAGACCGCGGCCGCCGGCGGCGCCACCGTGGTCGACACCATCAGCCGGACGGTGGACATCGGACCTCGGCTGAACACCCGCCGCAGCGCTCTGGCTCAGGACTACTCGGCCGGCTACAACGAGTCGACCGGCTTCTGGCACATCACCTTCACCACACCGTCCGGCCAGAGCGCCGACCTGCAGGTGCAGTTCCGCGACGGGCAGGGACAGGTCCAGAAGATCTACAACCCGCTCACCACCACGACGATCCTGGTGAAGGGCTCGGCCTCGGGGCCCCAGGGCTATGCCACCTTCGACGTCACCCTGGTCGGCGGCCGCACCAGCACCACCTTCACCGCCAACGGCACCGGCACCGTGACCTACCAGGGCTCGACCGGCGACCTCACCATCAGCAACGTGGTGATCCCGAAGCAGCAGCCGGCCTATCCCACCAGCGGCAGCGTGGTCTGCGTGGTGAACGGCATCACGATCACGGTCACCTTCAACGGCACGCAGTCCGCGACCGGCACCTACACCTACAAGGGCTTCACCTTCACCTTCACGGTCGACCTGAAGACCGGCGAGGTGAGCAAGACGTAGTCCTCGTGCAGAATCCCCGGCCGGAGGGCCGCGGTGTTGACTCGTTCAAACAATGCGGCGCCTGATGGCGCCGCGGAGATCGCCTCCGCCAATTCTTCGGCGACCACTCTCGAGGACCTTCGCCTCCGGACCGTTCCCCTGGAGATGCAGCCCGAGGAGTTCCGCGCGCTCGGCCACCGCACCGTGGACCGCATCGCCGACTTCCTGCTCACTTTGCGGCAGCGGCCGGTCGCGCCGGCGGAGACGCCAGCGGCGGTGCGCGCCGCGCTGGGCGGCGGCGGGCTGCCGGAGCGCGGGAGCGATGCCGGCGCGCTGCTCGAGGAGGCCGCCTCGCTGGTCATCGAGCACTCGCTCCTGAACGGCCACCCGCGCTTCTGGGCCTACATCACCTCGTCGGCGGCACCGATCGGCGCGCTGGGCGATTTGCTGGCCGCGGCGGTGAACCCGAACCTGGGCGGCTGGGACCTCTCGCCGATGGCCTCGGAGGTCGAGGCCCAGACGGTCCGCTGGATCGCGGAGCTGATCGGCTACCCGACGACGGCGGGCGGCCTCCTGGTCAGCGGCGGCAACATGGCGAACTTCGTCTGCTTCCTGGCGGCGCGCCGCGCCCGGGCGGGTTGGGACGTGCGCGACTCCGGCCTGGCCGCCGGCCCGCCGCTGCGCCTCTACGCCTCCGCCGAGACGCACACCTGGGTGCAGAAGGCGGCCGACCTGTACGGGCTGGGCACCGACGCCATCCGATGGATCCCGGTCGATGCCCAGCGCCGCATGGACATGCCGGCGCTGGCCGAGGCGGTGGCGCAGGACGAGGCCGCCGGCGCGCGCCCGTTCCTGGTGGTCGGCACCGCCGGGACCGTCTCCACTGGCGCGATCGACCCGCTGCCGGAGATCGCCGCCTTCTGCCGGCAGAAGGGGCTCTGGTTCCACGTGGACGGCGCCTACGGCGGCTTCGCGGCGGCGCTGCCCGGCGCGCCCGCCGACCTGAAGGCGCTGGCGCTGGCCGACTCGGTGGCGGTGGACCCGCACAAGTGGCTCTACGCCCCGCTGGAGGCCGGCTGCGCGCTGGTGCGCGAGCGGCAGGCCTTGCTGGACGCGTTCAGCTATCACCCGGCCTACTACCAGTACTCGGCGCACGAAGAGGAGACCTCCAACTTCCACGAGCTCGGCCCGCAGAACTCCCGCGGCTTCCGCGCGCTGAAGGTCTGGCTGGGGCTGCGACAGGCGGGGCGCCAGGGAGCGGTGCGGATGATGGAGGACGACGTCCGCCTCGCCGAGGAGCTCTTCCGCCTGGTGGGCCAGGAGCCGGAGCTGGAGCCGGCCACGCTGGGGCTCTCGATCACGACGTTCCGCTTCGTGCCGCTCGACCTGCGCGGGACGGCTTCGGCCGAGCCGTACCTCAACGAGCTCAACACGGCGCTCATGGAGCGGCTGCGCGCCAGCGGCCAGGCCTGGCTGTCCAACGCGGTCGTGAACGAGCGCTTCCTGCTGCGCACCTGCATCGTGAACTTCCGGACCACGCTGGAGGACATCCAGGCGCTGCCGCCGCTGGCGGTCGCGCTGGGGCGCGAGCTGGACGTCGAGCTGCGTGCTGGCTAGTCATATTGCGGTACCTACGGCACCGCGGAGATCGCCTCCGCCAAGTCTCCGGCGACCGCTAGAATCACCGCGGAGGTCCGATGCCCGTTTTCGAATACCGCTGCGACGGCTGCACCGGGACGACCGAGCAGCTCGTCCTGGCCGGCGACGTCGCCTCGACTCCCGTCTGCCCCTCCTGCGGGTCGCAGGACATGCACCGCCTGCTCTCCAAGTTCGCCGCCGGGCGCGCCGAGGGGGCCTCGAACGGCTCCTTCGACGCTCAGACCGCCTGCGGCGGCGGGCCCTGCCGGATGCCCGATGCCTGCGGCTCCGGGGGCGGCTTCGACTAGCTCTTCCTGCTCATAGCGGGATCTCCACACCAGCTCGTTAGAATCCGCCGCGCTCGCGGCGATGCCCTCCCCGCGACCGGACGGAGGTCCCATGTCCAACAGCTTCTCGACGAAGGGCGGCCTGGCGGTCGGCTCGGCGTCGTATCAGCTCTACAGCCTCGCGCCCCTGGCCAAGTCCCACCCGCGCCTGGAGCGGCTGCCGTTCTCGCTGAAGGTGCTGCTGGAGAACCTGCTGCGGCACGAGGACGGCCGGGTCGTCCGCCGCGAGGACGTCGAGTTCCTTCTCAGCTGGGACCCGCACGGTGCGGCCAACAAGGTCGAGAAGGAGATCGCCTTCCACCCGGCGCGGGTGCTGCTGCAGGACTTCACCGGCGTGCCCGCGGTGGTGGACCTGGCGGCGATGCGCGAGGCGCTGGCCCGCATGGGGGGCAACCCCGATCGCATCAACCCGCTCTCACCGGCCGACCTGGTGATCGACCACTCGGTGCAGGTCGACCAGTTCGCCTCGTCGGTGGCGTTCGGCGCCAACGCCGCGCTGGAGTACGAGCGCAACGCCGAGCGCTACGGCTTCCTGCGCTGGGGGCAGGGGGCCTTCAAGAACTTCCGGGTGGTGCCGCCGGACACCGGCATCTGTCACCAGGTGAACCTGGAGTACCTGGCCAGCGTCGTCTTCCGCCGGGAGGACGGCCTCGTCTATCCCGACACGCTGGTCGGCACCGACTCCCACACCACGATGATCAACGGGCTCGGCGTCCTGGGCTGGGGCGTGGGCGGCATCGAGGCCGAGGCCGCGCTCCTGGGGCAGCCGATCTCGATGCTGGTGCCCGAGGTCGTCGGCTTCAAGCTGCACGGCAGCCTGCCCGCCGGCGCCACCGCCACCGACCTCGTCCTCACCGTCACCCAGACGCTCCGCAAGAAGGGCGTGGTCGGGAAGTTCGTGGAGTTCTACGGGCCCGGCCTCTCGTCGCTGGCGCTCACCGACCGCGCGACGATCGCCAACATGGCCCCGGAGTACGGCGCCACCATGGGGTTCTTCCCGGTGGACGAGGAGACGCTGTCCTACCTGCGCTTCACCGGCCGGCCCAAGGAGCTGGTCGACCTGGTCGAGGCCTACACCAAGGAGCAGGGGCTCTTCCGCACCGGGTCGTCGGTCGACCCCGAGTTCTCCGACAGCCTCGAGCTCGACCTCGGCACGGTGGAGCCGTCGCTGGCCGGGCCCCGGCGCCCGCAGGACCGCGTGGCCCTGCGCGACGCCAAGGGCAGCTTCCGGAGATCGCTCCACTCGATGCTCGAGCACCACGTGGCCGGCATGCCCAAGGAGGACGTCAGCCGCTGGCTCAGCGAAGGGGGCCAGAAGACCGCCGCCCCGAAGATGAGCCTCGGCAAGCTCTCCGAGACCGTGACCGTGTCCGAGGGACGGCAGTCGTTCCAGCTGGCCCACGGCGCGGTGGTCATCGCGGCGATCACCTCCTGCACCAACACCTCGAACCCCTCGGTCATGCTCGGTGCCGGTCTCCTGGCCAGGAAGGCGGTGGAGCGCGGCCTCTCGGTCAAGCCGTGGGTGAAGACGTCGCTGGCGCCCGGCTCGCGCGTCGTCACCGATTACCTCCGGGAGGCGGGGCTGCTGCCCTACCTGGAGGCGCTCGGCTTCCACCTGGTCGGCTACGGCTGCACCACCTGCATCGGCAACTCCGGTCCGCTGCCCGAGCCGATCGCCGAGGCGGTGCGCACCGGCGACCTGGTGGTGGCCGGCGTCCTCTCCGGCAACCGCAACTTCGAGGGGCGCATCAACCCGCAGGTGCGCATGAACTACCTGGCCTCCCCGCCGCTGGTGGTGGCCTACGCGCTGGCCGGCGAGATGGACCTCGACGTCGAGCACGATCCGATCGGCACCGACCGCAACGGCGTCGCCGTCTACCTGAAGGACATCTGGCCGAGCCCCGAGGAGGTGCGCGAGGCGGTCCGCGCCGCGGTGAAGCCGGAGCAGTTCCAGAAGGCGTACGGCGAGGCCTTCGACGGCGACGCGATGTGGCGCGCGCTGCCGACGCCGGTCGGACAGACGTACGACTGGGATCCCGCCTCGACCTACGTCCGCAAGCCGCCGTTCTTCGAGGACATCCCGAAGCAGCCCGGCCCGCTGAGCGACCTGAGGGGCGCGCGGGTGCTGGCGATGCTGGGGGACTCGGTCACCACCGACCACATCTCGCCGGCCGGCTCCATCTCCAAGACGAGCCCGGCGGCGAAGTACCTGGTCGAGCAGGGGGTGGAGCCGGCCGACTTCAACTCCTACGGCGCGCGCCGCGGCAACCACGAGGTGATGATGCGCGGCACCTTCGCGAACATCCGCCTCAAGAACCTGCTGCTGCCCGGCACCGAAGGGGGCGTCACCCTGCACATCCCCAGCGGCGCGCAGCTCTCGATCTACGACGCTGCGATGCGCTACCAGGCCGAAGGCACGCCGCTGGTGATCCTGGCCGGCGCCGAGTACGGCACCGGGTCCTCGCGCGACTGGGCGGCCAAGGGCACGATGCTGCTGGGGGTGAAGGCGGTGATCGCCAAGAGCTTCGAGCGCATCCACCGCTCGAACCTGGCCGGCATGGGCGTGCTGCCGCTGCAGTTCGAGCCGGGGGAGGACGCGGCGACGCTCGGCCTCTCCGGCTTCGAGCGTTTCGACGTGGAGGGAGTGTCCGAGGGGCTGCAGCCGAAGAAGACGCTGAAGGTCATCGCCAGCGCCGACGACGGGGCCAAGAAGACGTTCCAGGTCACCTGCCGGCTGGACACGCCGAACGAGGTCGACTACTACCGGCACGGCGGAATCCTGACTTACGTGCTTCGCGAATTGGCGGGGGGATAATCGGGCCGTGCCGGCTCAGCACGCCAACCTGCCTCCGGAAGAGCTCCTCGGTTTCCCGCTGCCGGCGGGCTCCTCGCCGGCCGACCTCGAGCTGCTGCTGAAGCGGCTGGCGGCGGTGGACCCGGCCTGGGACGTGCTCGGTCCGCTGGTGGCCTTCGACCCGCGCGGCTACGTGCGCAAGCGCCTCTACCGCGACGAGCGCTGGGAGCTGCTGCTCCTCTGCTGGCTGCCCGGGCAGCACACGGTGGTGCACGACCACGGCGGTTCGTGGGGCGCGATGAGGATCCTCTCCGGCGAGCTCTTCGAGTCGCGCTACGTGGCCGCCGGAGAGGGGCAGCCGCTGAGGGTCACGATCGAGCAGACCTGCGGCGCGCCGGCGGCCCTGGGCGAGGGAGTCGAGACGATCCACCGCAACGAGAACCGCGCCGGCGTGCCGGCCATCTCGCTGCACATGTACTCGCCGCCGCTCACGGTGCTGAACTCCTTCGACCTGGCGACCGGCGCGCACCACGAAGTGCGGCTGGACGAGGGTCCGCCAGTGGCGGTGGGCGGCAAGCCCGGCGTCCGACCCTCCATTCCGGTCATCTAGGAGGCCAGGAACTCCTTGACGACCGGCCCGAAGCGGGCCAGGTCGATGAGGAAGGAGTCGTGTCCCTGGATCGAAGGGAGCCGCGCGAAGACGGTGTCGCGCCCGGCGGCCTGCAGCCCCCGCGCCAGCTGCTCCTGCTGCTCGATCGGAAAGAGGAAGTCGGTCTCCACGCCGATCACCAGGCAGCGTCGCGCCCTAATCCGTGCGAAAGCCGCTTCGAGAGGGGTCGCCGGAGACTTGGCGGAGGCGATCTCCGCGGCGCCGTCAGGCGCCGCATTCAGAGATCCAGCCGGAGACTTGGCGGAGGCGATCTCCGCGGCGCCGTCAGGCGCCGCAGCAGATGTCTGGCAGTCGGCCAGGTCGAAGAGGTCCATCGCCCGCGAGAGGTAGAGGTAGCAGTTCGCGTCGAAGCCGCCGACGAAGCGCTCGGCGTGCCGCGTCAGGTAGCTCTCCACCTCGAACTCGCTGCCGAACGGCGTCGCCGCTCCACCCACCACGCGCTCCCGGCCGAAGCGGGTCTTCCACTCGTCGGCCGAGCGGTAGGTGATGACCCCCAGCTTCCGCGCCAGCGTCATGCCGCGCCGCGGCGCATGGCCGGCCTCGTACTGTCCGTCGCGCCAGTCGGGGTCGGAGCGAATCGCTTCGCGCTGCAGCGATCGGAACGCGATCGCCTGAGGGCTCGCCGCGGTGGCCGCCGAGATGGAGACCAGCAGCTCCACCTCGTCCGGGAAGAGCGACGCGTAGGCGAGCGAGGTCATGCCGCCGAGGGACGAGCCGACCACCGCCTTCACCCGCTCGATGCCCAGCGATTTCAGGAGCGCGCGGCTGGAGGCGGCGATGTCCTCCACCGACAGCAGCGGGAAGCGCAGCCGGTAGGGCTCTGACGTGTCGGGGTCGATCGAGGCCGGTCCCGTGGACCCGTGGCAGGAGCCGAGCGAGTTGTTGCAGACGACGTGGTAGCGGTCGGTGTCGAGCGCGCGGCCGGGGCCGATCATCCCCTCCCACCAGCCGGGCTCCGGGTTCCGAGGCGAGGAGCGCGCGTGGCTGCCGGGCGAGAGCCCGGTGGTGAGCAGCAGGACGTTGTCGCGCGCCGGCGAGAGCTCTCCCCAGGTCTCGTAGGCGAGCGTCACCTCGCGCAGCTCCCCGCCGCGGCGGAGCCGGAACGGCCCCGGCAGCGTCGCCTGCAGATATCGCGGCACCGTCGGAATCTAGCTTAGCTTTTAGTGCGCGGTAGTCTGAGATGTGCTTGACGTTACGGAGGTCCGTGTCCTGCGGCGGCGGCTGCTGGCCTGGTACGACCGCCACCGCCGCGACCTGCCCTGGCGCCGCACCGGCGATCCCTACGCGGTCTGGGTCTCGGAGGTGATGCTCCAGCAAACCACGGTGGCCGCCGCGGCGCCCCGCTACGAGCGCTTTCTGGCGCGTTTCCCGACGCCGGCTTCGCTGGCCGCCGCCGGTGAGGAGGAGGTCCTTGCCGAGTGGGCGGGGCTCGGCTACTACGGCCGCGCCCGTCGCCTGCGGCAGGCGGCGCGGGAGATCGCTGCCGGCGGCGGCGCGATGCCGCGCACGGTCGACGGCCTGCGGGCGCTGCCGGGGGTCGGTGCCTACACCGCCGCGGCGGTCGCCTCGATCGCCTTCGGTGTCCGCTGCGCCGCCGTCGACGCCAACGCCGAGCGGGTGATCGGCCGACTCCTCGGGGTGAGCGCCGCCGAGGGCGCGCGCCGCATCGCCGAGGCCGCCGATGCGCTGGTCCCGCCGGGCCGCCCCGGCGACTTCAACCAGGCGCTCATGGACCTCGGCACGGCGGTCTGCCTTCCGCGCGCGCCGCTCTGCCAGTGCTGCCCGCTGCGTGAGGGCTGCCGCGCCCGTCGCGAAGGCCTGCAGGACGCGCTGGCCTTCGGGAAGCCGCGGGTGGCGCCGGTGCGCCTCAGGCTGGCGGCCGGCTTCGCGCGGCGCGGCGAGCGGCTGGTGCTCTGCCCCGACGCGCACCTGGTGCGCGGCCACCTGGGGCTCCCGATGGTGCAGGTGCCGCTCGACGGCGACGCCGAGGACACCCTGCGCGCCGCCTGGCCGGCGCTCACCGGCAGGGTGGCCCGCCGCCTCTCGCCAGTCTCCACGCTCCGTCACTCGGTCCTGGAACGGCGCTACCGGGTGGAGCTGTTTCGCGTCGTGGAGGGCCGCGACCAAGCCTCGAGCGCGCGTCCGGTGCTCGCCGAGCCCGCTGCGCTCGCCACGCTGGCCCACGGCGGATTGCTTCGCAAGGCGCTCGCGGTACTCTTCCCGCGTGCCGGTTGAATCGCTCGAGACTCCGTATCTCCTGCTCTCTGCGCCCGAGCTCCTGGACCCCAACTTCGCGCGCGCGGTCGTCCTGATGGGACACCACACGAAGGAGGGGGCGATCGGCTGGATCGTCAACCGGATCATCGACGCCAAGGCCACCGACGTGCTGCCGCCGCCGCTGAACGACGCCATCCACCCGGCGACGCCGCTGCGGCTGGGCGGGCCGGTACTGGTGAACGGCCTGGTGGCCATCGCGCGCAAGGAGCTGCCCGAGGTGGAGTCGGTGCAGATCGCGCCCGGCATCTACGTCTCGGCCTCTCCCGAGGCGCTGCCCACGCTCTTCTCCGGAGCGCCCGGCGCCTCGGCGCCTCACGGCCTCCTGGTCTTCGGCTACGCCGGCTGGGGTCCGGGGCAGCTGGAGCGCGAGATGGAGGACGGCTCCTGGCTGATCCTGCCGTACGAGGAGGAGTTCGCCTTCCCCTCCGCCGTCGAGGGGCTCTGGGAGAAGGCGCTGGCGCGGCTGGGCGCGACTCCGCAGAGCGTCTCGGCCCCTCCCGGTGGTGTCAACTGATGGCTCGCGCTGGCGCGAGCCGAAGTCTCTGGCGCGGGCCGAACGGGCCGCGCAGTCACTAGAAGCCCGAGAGCTTCTTTTTGATTTCACCCGCGCGCCTCGGCTCCAGCCGCTCCGCCTGGGTGAGCGCCTCGCGCAGCGCGGCCGCCGCGCGCGGGCGATCGCCGGAGAGCTCGGCATGGCGCGCCCGCACCACCAGGCATTCCACCCGCATCTCGTGCGTGGCCTCGGCGGTCTGGATCAGCGCGCCCGACTCGGTCAGCTCCGGCGGCTGACGCGAAAGCAGCGAGCGGGCCACGGCGAGCGACGCCGCCGCCACGTCGAAGGGCGCCGAGCCCTCGGTGCCCTTCACCAGGGAGAGCGCCTCACGGCGGACCCGCACGGCCTCGGCTGTCTGGCCGCGCGCCTCGGCCACCGAGGCCAGCACCTGCAGCGCGTTGTTGCGGGTCGTCACCGAGCGCGACGCCTCGGCCGAGGCCAGCGCCTCGCGCGCCGCGGCTTCGGCCTTCGCCAGGTCCCCTTTCAGGTAGTGCACCAGGCCCAGCTCGTGGAGCGCGTACTCCCGCCCCGGCGCGTCCCCGATCCGGGTGACGATGGCCAGCGCGCTGGTGAAGCGCGTCTCGGCGGTGGCCAGGTCGCCGCGGCGCAGCGCCATCTCCGCCAGGTTCATCTCGGCGTTGGCGATCCCCTCCTGGTTGGCAAGGCGGGTGAAGAGCTCCAGCACCTCGGTGAAGGCCTTCTCCGAGCCCGGCAGGTCCCCCTCCTCCATCAGCATGCCGGCGGCGTTGGAGAGCGCGGTGCCCTGGGTCTGCAGGTCGCCGGTCTCGCGGGCCAGCTCGTGGGAGCGGCGGTGCTCGGCCAGCGACTCGGCCCGGCGGCCCGAGAAGCCGAGCGCCAGCCCGATGCGCCCGCGCCAGCGGGCCTCGTACTCGCGGTGGCCGAGCTGGCGCGCGACCTCCACCGCCAGCCGCGCCTCCTTCTCCATCTTGCCCGGCTCGCCGATGCGGAAGTAGTAGCGGGCCAGCGCGTCGTGGACGCGCCCGGTCGCCAGCGGATCGCCGGACGCGGCGGCGGCGCGCGCCGCCTCTTCCAGGCGCGACAGCTCGAGCGCGGCGTTCCCGCGGCGCCCGGCCACGTCGGCCAGCCGCTGCAGCGCCTCGACCTCGGCGCTCCGGTCTGAGGCGGCGCGCGCCGTGGCCAGGCCCCAGGCGGCGAACGGCTCGGCGTCCTCGTAGGAGGAGAGGTCGGTCAGCACCGCCGCCGCCAGGATCGGCGCCGGCGCGAAGGCCGGCGCGGCGACCGACGCCCTGCGGATCAGCGGCAGCGCGCCCTTGGCGTCCCCGTGCCGCCAGGACTCCAGCGCCGCGGCGTAGTCGGCGAGCGCCTCCTCGGCGAAGGCCGCCGGCTCCGGCGCGTCCTCCAGGCCGGTCTCCAGCGGGTCGATGGCCCGCAGGAGCGCGGCGGCGGCGTCGGCGGCGAACGGCTGGACGAGGAGCGCCCGCTGGCGCTGGCTGAGGTCGACCGCCCGCAGGAGGTGAGCGTCGGAGTCGTACAACGAGGCGGTGAGCTCCCAGGCGCCCTGGTGCCGCGTGACGCGCAGGTCCACCAGCAGGCGAGCCGAGAGGTAGCGCGCCAGCCGCCGCAGCGCCCTGGCGTCGAGCTCCGGCTCGAGAGGCACCTCCTGGCAGGCCTGAACGACGAGGGCGCCCGGCAGCACCGAGAGCTTGCCGTTGCGACGCAGCGCGCTGGCCAGCAGCTCGGGGAGGCCGGTCCGCACCACCGCGTCCCAGCGCGGCTCACCGGTCTCGTTGCGCGCCGGCAGCACCGCCAGGGCCGCCGGCCGCGCCTTGGTCAGGCCGCGGACCGCCGGGCGCGTCCAGGCGACGGCCGCCGCCACCGCCAGCGCCGCCACCGCCAGCGAGCCGAAGATGGCGGTCCGGCGCCGCCGCAGCCCCGGCGCCGCCAGCAGCGCCTCGGCCTTGTCGGCCACCTCGGCCGCGCTCGGCCGGTCGCGGGGCTCCGGCGAGAGCATCCGCTCCACCAGCGCCGCCAGCGGCCGGTGCGCCCGCAGCTCCTTGCGGAGCAGGGCCCGCTCGCGCTCGCCGGGGCCCGGCGGCCGGTGGCCGGTCAGGAGCTCGCAGGCCGTCACGCCGAGCGCGTAGACATCGCCGCGCGGTCCCTGCTCGCCGCGGCTCGCCTCCGGCGCGATGTACCCCGGTGTGCCGGGCACCTTGCCGAGCGCCGTCAGCGGCGTGGAGTCCTCCTGGGAGGCGTCCCCTTCCTCCGGCGGGGAGGCCTCCGAGCGCGGCGTCTCGGTCTCTCCGGCGACGAGGCGGGCCAGCCCGAAGTCCAGCACCTTCACCTCGCCGGCCAGCGTGGTCATGATGTTGGCCGGCTTCAGGTCGCGGTGGACGACGCCGTGGGCGTGAGCCACCGCCAGCGCCCGCGCAGTCGCCGCCAGCACCCGCAGCGCCGCCTCGGGCGCCAGCGGCCCTTCCAGCGTGAGGCTGTCGTCCAGGGTGCGGCCGTCGACCCACTCGACGACCAGCACGTCCCCCTCCGGCGTCTCCAGGAGGTCGTAGACCTGGCAGATCCCGGGGTGGTTGAGGCGCGACAGGGCGCGCGCCTCGCGCCGCATCCGCTCCCTGACCGAGGGGCGCTCGGCGCGCTCGGGGCGGATGAACTTCAGCGCGACCCGGCGGCCCAGGCGGGTGTCCAGCGCCCGGTAGACGGCCCCCATCCCCCCCGACCCGATGAGCCGTTCGACCCGGTAGGGACCGATGTCCTGCCGCATTTACGGGTGGAAATCTACAGCTTGCGCCCCTTGGCGCCCTGGGCTACCCTCCCCGGGCCTAAAGAAATTGGAATCGGCGTCACAGCCGAGCGCGAGCGTGCTCTCGCGGGACCCAGGTGGAACCTTGATGATTTCAGCGACCGAACTGCGCCCCGGCATGATCGTCCTTCACGAAGGGCAGCTTTTCCGCGCCCACAGCGTGATGCACAAGACCCCCGGCAACCTGCGCGGCTTCGTGCAGGCAAAGCTTCGCAACCTGCGCTCCGGGTCCATGAACGAGCACCGGTTTCGGTCGGAGGACCGCATCGAGAAGGCTTCCATGGACACCGGCGAGATGCAGTACCTCTATTCCGACGCCAGCGGGCACCACTTCATGAACAACGAGACCTACGACCAGATCGCCCTGTCGGACGAGGTCGTCGGCGAGACCATGAAGTACCTGCTGCCCGAATCGGTCGTCACCATCGACTTCTACGAGGGCAACCCGGTCTCGATCGAGCTCCCGACCACGGTGAACCTCAAGATCGTGGAGACCGAGCCGGGGATGAAGGGCGCCACCGCGTCGGCGTCCTACAAGCCGGCCAAGCTGGAGACCGGCCTCATCGTGCAGGTGCCGCAGTTCGTGGAGGCCGGCACGGTGATCAAGATCGACACCCGCGACGATTCCTATCAGGAGCGGGTGGGATGATCCGTCCAGGGCCCCCCCCGGCGACCCCCGGCGGATCCCTGGAAATCAAATCGGCGCCGGTCTACCGGCGGCGCAACGAGGTCCTGGTGGCGCTCCTCGCCGTCGCCTCTCTGCTCTGGGGCGCCAGCGCCTACGCCTCTCCCCGCAGCTCGCGTCGGTCGACCACCCGGTTGAAGGGGGGCTTCGGCCACCCCACCGACCAGGCGATGGTCAAGGGGAAGGCCCGCGGCACCCTCACGATGGCGTCGGCGGCTCCCGTCATCGCCCCGGTGCCCCCGGCCAGCTGCATCGTGCGCGATCCCGAGGACGGCTCCTGCCACGCCTCGGCCGACGCCGCCGACGTGGCCTGGCTCGCCAAAGGCCCGGTCAACCCGAACGACGTGCCGGCGGGCGTGCAGGTGGCGGGTGTCCAGGTGGCCGCCCTGACCGACCCTCCCTCGAGCGAGGAAGAGCTCGTCGACCTCGAGGAGGAGGAAGAGGCCGAGGACGGCGGCGCCATGGCGCCCATCGACGCGCGGCCCGGGCACGTCCCCCAGCTGGGCATGGCCGAGAAGCCCTCCTTCTGGCGCAGCCTGGCCAACAAGTTCAACGGCGCGGTGCGCCGCTCGGACAGCCACCTGGTCTCGCTGCCCGAGCCGGAGATCGCCTCGCTCTTCGCGGCCAGCTTCCCGCTCCCGATCGAGGAGTTCTCCGCCGCGAAGTTCCGGGATTCCTTCCTGGCCAAGCGCGGCCGGCACCGCCGCCATCACGCCATCGACCTGCCGGCCCTGCGCGGCACCCCGGTCGTCGCGGTGGTGGACGGCGTGGTCGAGCGGCTGGGCCGCGACAAGAGGGGCGGCAAGGTCTGCTACCTGCGCGACCTGACCGGCCGCTACACCTTCTACTATGCCCATCTGTCGCAGCACGAGAAGGGGCTGCGGGTCGGGCAGAAGGTGAAGAAGGGGACGCGGCTCGGGTTCGTGGGCGCCACCGGCCACGCCAGCGGCCCGCACCTCCACTTCGCGATCTTCCGCGACGAGGAGCAGCGCTCGCTCGCGCGCGCGCTGGCCGTGAATCCGTATTTGATCTTCGCCAGCTTGCTGAAGTAAGGCAGAGCGACAAGGCTGGCGAGTGAGCTGGGGGCGCTTTGGGCGCGCCCCCAGACCCCTGCCCCTATCACGACTTACGGTCTGCTGCCGCCGCGATGAGGATCTCGGGAAGCCCCGGGATGTCGTTGTGCCCGCAGGCCAGCGTCACCAGACGCGCGCCGGGGATGGCCTTCGCCAGCCTCTGTCCCATCGCGTAGGGAATCACCTGGTCGTGCGTGCCGTGCACGATCGTGACCGGGAACGTCAGCGAGGGCGCCAGCGACAGCGAGTCGAAGCGGTCCGGCATCAGCAGCGACGCCACCGGTCCGACCATGAGGCGTCCCATGTCGACCAGCGAGGTGTAGGGGGAGATCAGCACCAGGTGCGCGCAGCGCTCGCGCGTGGCCAGCGCCACCGCCGGGCCGGTGCCCAGCGAACGGCCCACGATCACCAGCCGCTCCGGCGGGACGCCCAGCGCGCGCCGGGCCGCGGCGGCATCGGCGAGCAGCCCCTCCTCGGTGGGCTTGCCGGTCAGCCCGCCGTAGCCGCGGTACTCGGCCAGGAAGGTGTCGATGCCGCGCGCCGCCAGGAGCTCCGCCAGCGGGAGGTTCTGCGCGGCCGATTCGGCGTTGCCGTGGAAGTAGAGGACGGCCGGAGCGCCCTCCCGGCCCGAGCGCACCAGCGCGCCACGCAGCGGCTGCCCGTCGGCGGCGGTGTAGCTCACCACCGGCGCGCCGGGCGGGAACGGCACGGGCGAGCCCGGGTAGATCAGGCTCCTGGCGTAGGCGTGGACGACTGCCGAGAAGGCCAAGATCAGGAGGAGGGTGGCGGCCGCGTAGGGCGCCGCGCGGCGGAGCACATCAGCGCCCTAATGGCCTGTAACGGTTGAATTGGTAGCGGCGTTTGGAGCGCCACCGGGCCAGATGCTAGACGTCCGCGCCGCACGTTGGAGTAGGCCCTCCACGCAGGCGCGGCAACGACGCAGATGGCCCGGTGCCGCCCAAACCCGAAGGGCGCCAGGCCATTGCGCGCGATCTCTGCGTTGCACCGGCACGACGCGGAGAGCCTACTCCAGCGTCGACCGGCGCGCCTTGACCTCGCGCGCAAGCGCCAGGCGCGCCACTACCAATTCAACCGTTACAGGCCATTAGCTCGGCCAGGACGGCGACGCCGCGCTCGGTGACCTCCGGTGCGGCCGCCGTGTAGCAGAGGCGCACGTGCGTCTCGAACGGCCCGAAGCTCGGCCCGGGGGCCAGCAGCAGGCCGCGGTCGGCGCAGTCCGCCAGGAAGCCGGACAGGCCCCGCTCGCCGAGGTGCTCCACCACGTCCAGGAAGAGGAACGTGCTCCCCTCCGGCGCCGCCACCCCCAGCCGCTGCGCGGCCGCCGCCCCGATCTGCCGGTAGCGCTCGCGGGCGGCCGCGATCCAGGCGTCGCCGGCGCCGCCCAGCACTCGCAGGGCCGCGTGCTGCGCGGCGGTCGTCGTCGCGTAGACGGTGTGGGTGCTGACCTTCAGCGCCTCGTTCAGCACCTCGGCGGGCCCGGCCAGGTAGCCGCAGCGGTACCCGGCCATGCCGTACGCCTTGGAGAAGGAGTGCGCGGCGATCACCCGCTCCGGCGAGATCGAGCGGGAGTAGGTGTGGGTGCCTTCGAAGATCATGTCCTCGTAGACCTCGTCGGCGAGGATCCAGAGCCCCTCGCGCGCCGCCCAGCCCACCAGCGCCTCGATCCGGGCCCGCGGGATGACCCGGCCGGTCGGGTTGTTGGGCGAGTTCAGGTAGAGCGCCACCGTGCGCGGCGTCCGCCTGGCGCGCACCACCTCCACGGCGCTCTGAGCGCTGTCGGCGGCGCCGAAGAACGGCACCGGGACCGGGGTGGCGTGGAAGCAGCGCACGATGCCGGCGATGAGCGGCCAGTAGGGCGCCAGGATCAGCACCTCGTCCCCCGGCTCGGCGATGGCGCCCACGGCGCAGGCCAGCCCGGCGGTGGCGCCGCCGGTCACCAGCACGTTGTCGCGCTCGGTCGGTGCGCCCGTCCTGGCGCGCTGCCGCTCCACCAGCGCCTCCAGCAGAGCCGGCAGGCCGCGCACCGGGGCGTACTGGTTGAGGCCGCGCACCTCCGAGGCGTGCACGTCTTCCAGGCGGCACCCCTCGGCGGGGGAGAGCCAGGTGTCCCCGACGTGGAAGGGATAGACCTCGCCGCCGCGCGCGGCCGCGCGCTCGACGTAACCGGAATAGACGGAGCCGCCGATCGCCGAGACCGAGCGCGAGAGCTTCGGGTGGGGCAGCATCGGCTCACTATAATGGCCTGTCTCCCATGAGCGGCCTCACCAGCCTCCTGCAGGCCCTGCCGGGCGCGACCTACTTCCCGTTCCTGTTCGCGTTCCTGCTGCTGCTCATCCTCATCGTCTCGTTCCGTTCCCGGGCCATCGTCTTCTGCCAGTACCTCAAGAGGATGACCGGCATCGAGCTCTCGCCCGGCGAGGTCAAGCGCGTCTACGACGAGAAGGGTCCGAACGGGGTGCGCGACCTCTTCCTGGACCTGATCATCCGCGAGGACCTCAAGCAGGGGACGGCGGTCGTCCCGCCCACGGTCTCGAAGTCGAGCCAGGGCGCGCCGTAGGGCACAATCCTTCTCCCTTGAGCGAACGGCCCCTCCGCGTGCTGCTGGTCGATGACGACCCGTCGGTGGAGCGACTGGTGGCCGATTGCCTGCCCGGCGCGGTGCTGGAACGCGTGGGGCGTCTGGCGGCGGCGCTGGAGAGGTTGGCCGCCGATCCCTGGGACGCCGTGCTGCTCGACGTCTCGCTCCCCGACTGCATCGGCCTGGAGGCGGTGCGGGTGCTGAACGCCCGCGCTCCGCAGGTGCCGGTGGTGGTGCTGACCGGCCTGGAGGAGGAGGACCTGGCGCTGAACGCCGTGCAGCAGGGCGCCGAGGACTACCTGGTGAAGGAGCCGATGGTGCGCGAGCTGCTCCTGCGCAGCATCCGGTTCGCGGTGGAGCGCCATCGCCGCCGCGCCGCGCTGGAGGCGCTCTCGCTGGTCGACGCGCAGACCGGGCTCTACAACTCGCGCGGGTTCCGCCGCCTGGGTGAGGCGAAGCTGCGGCTGGCGCGGCGGCTCGGCAAAGGGGTCTCGCTGCTGGTGTTCGACCTGGACCGCTTCGGCGAGCTCGAGGAGCTCTACGGGCAGAGGGCGGGAAGCTCGGCCGTCGGCCGCGCCGCCACGCTGCTGCGCGCGACGTTCCGTGAGAGCGACCTGCTGGGGCGGCTGGGGCGAAACGTCTTCAGCGTGCTGGCCATGACCGACGCCCCGCACGGCGAGGACCGGATGCTGGACCGCCTGGCCCGCAAGCTGGACGGCGCCGCCGGCGCGCCCGCGGCGCTGGCCTACCGCACCCGCTCGGCGCGCGTGCCGGCGGGGCACGAGATGTCGCTGGACGCGCTGATCGCCGCGGCCGACGCGCCCGCGCCCTCGTGACCGGCGACCTCTCCCCCGACGAGCTGCGGCGCCTGGGCGGCGACGCCGTCGAGAGGCTGGCGCGCTACCTGGAAGGCATCGAGAACCGCCGCGTCCTGCCCACCACCCGCCCCGGCGACGTCATCGCCCAGCTCCCGCCGGCGCCGCCCCAGGAGCCCGAGGATTGGGAGTCGATCGAGCGCGACCTGGACGGCATCGTGGAGCCCAACCTCACCCACTGGCAGCATCCCGGCTACCTGGCCTACTTCGCGGTGACCGGCGCGGTGCCGGGCGTCGTGGGCGAGATCCTCACCGCCGGCTACAACCAGATCGGCATCCTCTGGCGCGCCTCGCCGGTCCTCACCGAGCTGGAGCAGGTCATGGTGCGCTGGCTGGTCCAGATGGTCGGGCTGCCGGACAGCTTCGACGGCCAGCTCGCCGACACCGCCTCCACCGGCACGATCGTGGCCCTCCTGGCGGCGCGCGAGCAGGCCTTCCCGAACGTGCGCGAGCTCGGGCTCAGCCAGCTCCCCCAGGGTGTCGTCTACTGCTCGGAGCTGGCGCACTCCTCGGTGGACAAGGCGGTGGTGGTGCTGGGGCTCGGCCTGGCCGGGCTGCGGAAGATCGCCGTGAAGGCCGACCATTCGATGGACCTCGAGGCGCTGCGCCGCGCGGTCGCCGAGGACCGCGCCGCCGGCTACCGGCCGATCGCGGTGGTCTCCACGATCGGCACCACCTCGGTGGCCTCGGTGGACCCGACCGCGGCGATCGCCGAGCTCTGCGAGCGCGAGCGCCTCTGGCTGCACGTCGACGCCGCCTACGCCGGGTCGGCGGCGATGCTGCCGGAGCTGCGGCACCACTTCGCCGGCTGGGAGCGCGCCGACTCGGTCGTCTTCAACCCCCACAAGTGGATGTTCGTACCGCAGGGCTGCACGGCGCTCCTCTTCCAGCGCATGGAGCGGGTGCGGCGGGCGCTCTCGGTGGTGCCGCACTACCTGGAGACGCCGGAGGGCATGGGGGGCGGCGCCCGAGAGTACATGGACTACAGCCTGCAGCTCGGCCGGCCCTTCCGAGCGCTGAAGCTCTGGCTGACGATCCGGATGTTCGGGGCCGAGGGCATGAGGACCCGGCTCAAGGAGCACCTCGCCCTGGCCCGCGAGTTCCGCGCCGCCCTGGAGCGCCTCCCCGACGTCGAGCTGGTCGCGCCGACGCACTTCTCGCTGGTCGTGTTCCGCTATGCGCCCAGGGAGCTCACCCCCGACGAGGCCGACGTGGCCAACCGGCAGATCCTGGAGGCGATCAACGCCGACGGGCGCTGCTTTCTCTCCCACGCGGTGGTCGAGGGGCGCACGGTCCTGCGGGTGGCCATCGGCAGCCTGCGCACCCGGCGGCGCCACCTGGCCACCTTCCTGGAGGTCTTCCAGCAGGCGGTCCGGAAAACCCGGTCGGGTGGCCGGGCGTAGCATCATCCGCCTCGATGGAACCCTCCAACAAGACCGCCGACCTCTCCGCGCTGCGCATCGACCGGGACGAGCAGCCGCCGCGCGGCCGCTGGATCTTCCCGGCGATCGCCACGCTGGTGGTGGTGGTCATCGCCTTCCTGCTGGTGCGGGCGCGCGGGAGCGGCGTGCTGGCGCTGCGGGCGCCCGAGGTGAGCACCACCCGCATCGCCCTGGTGACGCCGGTGCAGGCCTCCACGGTACTGACCGCCTCCGGCTACATCGTGGCCCGCAGCAAGGCGGAGATCTCTCCGAAGTCGGTGGGGCGCGTCGCCTGGCTGCACCTCGAGGAGGGGCAGCGGGTCAAGAAGGGGGAGCTGGTGGCGCGGCTGGAGTCGCAGGAGCTGCAGGCCCAGCACAAGCAGTACGAGTCGCAGCGGCAGGAGGTCCAGGCCAGGCTCGACAACGCCCGCCAGGAGGTGGCCCGGGCCCGCTCGCTCTGGACCGACAAGGTGGGCTCCAGGCAGACGCTGGAGACCTGGGACTCGCAGGTGAAGGCGCTGGAGGCGCAGGTCGGCTCGGTCTCGGCGCAGATGCGCTACGTGGACGAGCTGATCCGCAATGCCGAGATCTACGCGCCGATCGACGGCGTGGTCACCGTGAAGAAGGCCTTCGTGGGGGAGACCGTCGCCCCGCAGGGCTTCGGCGGCGCCGGCTCGGCGGGGGCGACGTTCGCGGTCATCGTGGACCTCTCGTCGCTGGAGATGGAGGCCGACATCAACGAGCAGAACCTCGGCCGCCTCTCGATCGGCCAGCCGGCCGAGGTGGCGCTCGACGCCTACCCCGACAAGCCCTACCAGGCGCGCCTGCGGCAGATCGTGCCGACCGCCGACCGGCAGAAGGGCTCGGTCAAGGTGAAGGTCGAGCTCGTGAACCGCGACGAGAAGGTGCTTCCAGAGATGTCCTGCCGGGTCGTCTTCATCAACCCCGAGTCCAAGGTGGACACCAAGGCCAAGTCGCGGGTGATGCTGCCGGTCACCTCGGTCGTGGAGGTGGACGGCAACAAGGGGGCGCTCTTCGTGCAGGGGGAGCGGGCCGCCTTCAAGCGGCTCGAGCTCGGCCCGGCGACCGGCGCGCAGGTCGAGGTCCTCTCCGGGGCCTCGGGCGGCGAGGAGATCGTCGCCGATGCCTCAGGGGCCGGCAAGACCTGGCGCGCCGATCAGAAGGTCAAGGTCAAGAAGGAGTAGAGATGGCAGAGCCGTTCATCCGGGTCGAGAACGTCGTCAAGAAGTACTTCCGGGACACCCAGGCGCTGACCGTCCTCGACGGCCTGAACCTGGACGTCACCGGCGGCGACTTCGTCGCGCTGATGGGCCCCTCCGGCTCGGGCAAGACGACGCTTCTGAACCTGATCGCCGGCATCGACCGGCCCACCACCGGGAAGATCACGGTCGGCGGCGTGAACGTCTCGGCCATGAGCGAGTCGCAGCTGGCCAAGTGGCGCAGCAACAACATCGGCTTCATCTTCCAGCTCTACAACCTGGTGCCGGTGCTGACCGCCTACGAGAACGTGGAGCTGCCGCTGCTGCTGCAGCCGCTCTCACGGGCCCAGCGCAAGAAGCAGGTGGAGCTGTCGCTCTCGGTGGTCGACCTGGCCGACCGCAAGAGCCACTACCCGCGGCAGCTCTCCGGTGGACAGGAGCAGCGGGTGGCCATCGCCCGGGCCATCGCCACCGACCCCAAGCTGCTGGTGGCCGACGAGCCGACCGGCGACCTCGACGCCAAGAGCGGCGAGGAGATCCTGGTGCTGATGGAGCGGCTCAACGCCGAGTTCGGCAAGACGATCGTGATGGTCACCCACGACCCGCGGGCCGCGGCCCGGGCGCACCGGCTGGTGCACCTCGACAAGGGGGTCCTGAAGGAGGACATCACGGCCGCGACCGGCAAGATCTCGGTCGGCGTGGCGGCGGCCGCCGCCGCGGCGGTGAGCAAGTAACCCGTTGAGGTTCCTCCCCCTCGTCTTCAAGAACGTCCTGCGCAAGAAGACGCGGACCCTGCTGACGATGGGCTCCATCGTGCTGCCGCTGCTGGTGATCTGCCTGATGGGGACTTTCCTGCGGGCGCTGGACCGCCCCGACCCGGCGGCCACCCGCGGCATGTTCCGCATCGTGACGCGCCACAAGGTGGGCCTGGGAAGCCTGATCCCGGTGACCTATGCGGAGAAGATCCGCCAGCTCGACGGCGCGCGGGCGGTGACCAAGTTCGTCTGGTTCGGCGGCCGCTACCGGGACCAGAGCTCGAAGAACTTCTTCCCGCGCTTCGCGGTCGAGCCGGAGACGTTCCTGCAGGTCTTCGACGACGCCAAGATCGTGCGGGGCTCGGCAGAGGAGTGGCTCTCCGACCGGGCCGGCTGCGTGGTGGGCGCCAACCTGGTGAAGCGCTACGGCTGGGCGGTGGGGGACAAGATCGTCCTGGTGGGGGACATCTACCCGATCAAGGTGGAGCTCACCGTGCGCGGCGTGTTCGACGTCCCCGACGGCACCGCCTCGGCGCTCTTCTTCCACCGCAAGTACCTCGAAGAGGCGCTGCCGGCCTTCGCCGGCACCACCGGCACGATCTGGACGAAGTGCCGCGACGCGGCGTCGGCCACGGCGCTGATCGACGTGATCGACCGGCTGTTCGAGAATTCCTCCTACCCGACCAAGACCGAGAGCGAGAAGGCCTTCCAGATGGGCTTCGTCTCGATGCTCGGCAACGTCAAGCTGCTGCTGACCGCGATCGGCGCGGTGATCGTCGGCGTGGTGGTGCTGATCGCCGCCAACACCATGGCCATGACCGCGCGCGAGCGGGTGACCGAGATCGCCGTGCTGCGCACGCTCGGCTTCCAGCGCTCGACGATCCTGGGGATGGTCCTCGGCGAGAGCCTGGTGATCGCGCTCCTGGCCGGCGGGCTGGGGCTGGCCCTCTTCGCGGCCGTCGAGCCGGGCCTGCAGCGCGGGCTGCTCTCGACGCCGATGGGAGCCTTCGCCGCCAGCATGCGCCTCTTCCCGGAGGTGCTGGCGGTCGGCTTCGCGGTGGCGGTCGGCGTGGGCCTGGTGGCGGGGGTGGTGCCGGCGGCGCGCTCGGCGCAACGAAGCATCGTGGACGGATTGAGGCAGATAGCGTGATGAAGTTCCTACCGCTGGTCCTGAAGAACGTCTTCCGCAAGAAGACCCGCTCGCTCCTGACGATCGCCTCGGTGGTGCTGCCGCTCTTCGTCATCTGCATCATGGGCACGCTGATCAAGACGCTGGAGGCCGACCCCAGCCAGGGGAAAGGGATGTACCGCCTGGCGGTGCGCCACAAGGTGTCGCTCACCAACTGGCTCCCCGAGGCCTACGAGCAGAAGCTGCGACAGCTCCCCGGCGTGGTCGAGGTCGTGAAGATGAACTGGTTCGGCGGGAAGTACATCGACCATTCGCCGAAGAACATGTTCGCGCGCTTCAGCGTCGGGAACCCCGAGGCCTACCTGAAGCTCCTCGACGAGGCCCACGTGGTGGAGGGCTCCGAGGAGGAGTGGCTGAAGGACCGTACCGGCGCCATGGTGGGGCGCTTCCTGATGCAGAAGTACGGCTGGAAGCTGGGGCAGAAGGTGCCGCTCACCGGCGACATCTACCCGATCCCGCTGGAGCTGACCATCCGTGCCGTCTTCCAGGCCCCCGACGAGACCGGCTTCCTCTTCCACCACAAGGCGATCACCGAGGCGCTGCCGCGGGTGGACGGCTACGTCGGCTGGTACTGGATCAAGGCCGACTCACCGGAGTCGGTGAACCGCCTCACCAGGGAGATCGACGCGCACTTCGAGAACTCCGAGCGCCCGACCCGCACCGAGACCGAGAAGGAGTTCCAGAGCGCCTTCGTCTCCATGCTGGGCAACGTGAAGCTTCTGCTGACCTCGCTGGTGGTCATCATCGCGGCGGTGATCCTGCTGATCGCCGCCAACACCATGGCCATGTCGGCCCGTGAGCGAGTCACCGAGATCGCCGTCTTCCGCACCCTCGGCTTCCAGAAGACCACCGTGCTCGGCATGGTGCTGGCGGAGAGCGTGGTGCTGGCGCTGGCCGGCGGCCTGTTCGGCGTGCTGGTCTTCGTGGGTTTCTTCCCCTTCTTCCACGCCGGGGTCCGCTCTTCGCCGATGGGCTTCTACGCCGCCGGCATGAAGGTCTTCCCGAGCGTGGTGGCGCTCGGCTTCGCCGTGCCGGTCCTGGTCGGCATCCTCGCGGGCGTCGTGCCCGCGGTGCGCTCGGCTCAGCGCTCCATCACCGACGGCCTGCGGCAAGTGGGCTAGGGAGAGATCGATGCTCGGCATCCCCATCAAGTACAACGTCCGCAACCTCTTCGTCCGGAAGATCACCACCGCGCTGACGGTGCTGGGCATCGCGCTGGTGGTCGCGGTCTTCCTGGCGGTCATGGCGCTCGGCGAGGGGCTGACCCGCGTCTTCACCTCCTCCGGCTCGGAGAAGAACGTGCTGGTGCTGAGGCAGAACTCGCAGTCGGAGCTGCAGTCCGGCCTCTCGCGCGAGCAGGTGCAGCTGGTGCAGTCGCTGCCCGGCATCGAGAAGGACAGCGACGGCAAGCCGCTGACCTCCGGCGAGCTCGTCATCGTGCTCAACATCGAGAAGCTGGAGGGGGGCTCCTCCAACGTGACGATCCGCGGCGCCCAGGAGAAGGGGATCGCCCTGCGGCCGATGGAGATCGTGCAGGGACGGATGTTCAAGCCGGGCGTCTCGGAGGTGATCGTGTCCCGCTCGGTCTCGCGGCGCTTCAAGGACTGCAAGATCGGGGACACGATCCGCTTCGGCGCCTTCCGCTGGAACGTGGTCGGGCTCTTCGACGCCGGCGGCACCGCGCCCGACAGCGAGATCTGGACCGACGTCGACGGCATGATGAACGACTTCAAGCGCAACGGCTTCTCCTCGATGCTGGTGCGCACCACCGACCGCGCCGGCCGGGACGCCTTCGTGGCGGCGCTCGGCTCCGACGCGCGCCTGGCGCTGGAGGGGAAGAACGAGCGCAAGTACTACGACGACCAGACCTCGACGGCCGCGCCCATCAAGTTCCTGGGCGTCTTCGTGGGCGTGGTGATGGCGATCGGCGCCTGCTTCGGCGCCATGAACACGATGTACGCCGCGGTCTCGGCGCGCACCCGCGAGATCGCCACGCTGCGCGCGCTGGGCTTCTCGCGATTGTCGGTGCTCATCTCCTTCGTGCTGGAGTCGGTGGTGCTCGCGCTGATGGGGGGCGCGCTGGGCTGTCTCCTGGGCCTCCTGGTAGTGAAGATCGCGCTCTCCGGGGTCACCGGCACCACGAACTTCGCCACCTTCTCCGAGGTCGTCTTCGCGTTCCGGCTGACGCCGCAGCTCATGGGCTGGGGCGTCGTCTTCTCGATCCTGATGGGCTTCTTCGGCGGGCTGATGCCGGCGGGGCGCGCCGCCTTCACCAGGATCACCACCGCCCTGCGCCAAGTCGGCTGAGTTGGCTTTCTTCCAGGACCCGCCCCGGTTGGGGAATCAGTACCGCGAGGACGCGGTGCTGCGCGGGTATCTCGGGCGGGCGCTCCCGGCCGAGGTCCTGGCCGAGATCGAGCCGTCGCTCGAGGAGATGGGGGAGCTCGCCGGAGGCCGGCTCTACGAGCTGGCGCTCGCCGACCGCCGGTCCGAGCCGGTCCTCACCAGTTGGGACGCCTGGGGCCGGCGCGTCGACCACATCGAGCTGACGCCGCTCTGGAAGGAGGTCGCGCCGATCGCCGCCTCGCGCGGCCTCGTCGCCCTGGCCTACGAGCGCCCTCACGGCGCGCTCTCGCGCATCCATCAGATGGCGCTGGCCTATCTGCTGGAGCCCTCCTCGCACGTCTACTCCTGCCCGCTGGCGATGACCGACGGCGCCGCCAAGACGCTCAGTGTCTCGGGCAACCGGGAGCTGGCGGATCGCGCGCTGCCGCGCCTGACCAGCCGCGACCCGTCGCGCGCCTGGACCTCGGGGCAGTGGATGACCGAGCGCACCGGCGGCTCCGACGTCGGCCTCTCGGAGACGGTGGCGCGCCGCGCCGATGGCGTGTGGCGGCTCCACGGCACGAAGTGGTTCACCTCGGCGACGACCTCGGAGATGGCGCTGACGCTGGCGCGCCCGGAGGGCAGCCCGCCGGGCGGCGGCGGCCTGGCGCTCTTCTACGTCGAGACCGGCGCCGGAAAGGGCATCCTCATCAACCGCCTAAAGGAGAAGCTCGGCACCCGCATGGTGCCCACCGCCGAGCTGACGCTCGACGGCGTCGAGGCGATCCCGGTGAAGGGGCTCTCCGACGGCGTGAAGTGCATCGCGCCGATGCTGCAGATCACCCGCGCCTGGAACTCGGTCGGCGCCGTCGCCGGCATGCGGCGGGCCATCGCCCTGGCCCGCGACTACGCGGATCGCCGCGTCGCCTTCGGCGCGCCGCTGTCCGACAAGCCGCTGCACCGGGAGACGCTCGCCGAGATGGAGGCCACCTTCGAGGGGGCCTTCCACCTCACCTTCCGCCTGGTGGAGCTGCTGGGCCGCGAGGAGGCGGGCACGCTCGCCGACGGCGAGGCCGAACTGCTGCGCCTGCTGACGCCGGTCGCCAAGCTGGTCACCGGCAAGCAGGCGGTGGAGGTCGCCAGCGAGGCGCTGGAGTGCTTCGGCGGCGCCGGCTACGTGGAGGACACCGGGCTGCCGCGCCTCCTGCGCGACGCGCAGGTGCTCGCGATCTGGGAGGGCACCACCAACGTCCTCTCGCTGGACCTCCTGCGCGCCGCCGGCAAGTCCGGCGTCGCGCCGCTGGTGCGGGAAGTCGAGCGGGCGGCCGGCGGTCACGCGTCCGGCGCGCGCGCGATCGAGGCCGCGCGTCATGCCCAGGCGTGGCTGGAGCGAGTCCAGGATGTCGAGGCTGGCGCGCGCCGACTGGCGCTGACGCTCGGACACGCCCTGGAGCTGGCGCTGCTGACGGAACGCGGAGCGCCGGGTGCGGCGCTCCGTTACGCGCGCCGGCCGATCAACGGATTGGGGGCGTGAAAACCGCGCCGCCGACGGCGCCGCTCACCAGCTCCTCGGCCACCACCGCGCCCCGCAGGACCTCGGTCTTGCCGGCCATCACCACGTCGTAGACGAACACCTCGCCCTTCCCCTGCCGCGCCAGCGGCCGCTCGTCGTGCTTGACGAAGGTGCGGCCCTTGGGCAGCTCCAGCAGGAACGTCACCCGGATGCGCCCTTCACCGACCTGGTCGAGGAGCGCCGGCACCGACCCGAGGTTCACCCGCGCGGTGAGGCGCTGACCCTTCTCGTCCGGAGCGATCGACGCCGTCACCTGCAGGCCGGCGTCGATGGCGTCCCCGCGCAGCAGCTGGCGCGCCCGCACCTCGGCCAGCGACTCCGGCGTGCCTGCGGCCACGCTCTCCGGGGAGCGCACCTCGAGGTCGGGCCGGAGCGAGCGCACGTCCAGCCGGTGCGGCTTGCCATCGGGCAGGCCGAGCGGCGTGTAGCTGAGACGGTAGCGCCCACGGATGCGGGCGATCGCCTTCTCCAGCTGGCCGCCGCTGGTCACCACCTCGCCGCCGGTGGCCCTGGCCTCGCGGCGGAGCGGCTCGAGCGGGTGGGTCACGATCGGCCGGTTGCTGAGGCGCGCGGTGCCCCGGCCGAACTCGGCGGCGCCGCTGGTGGCCGGAGAGGCCCCGCCCGACGGCACCACCGCCACCGCGGTCCAGCCGCGCGAGGCCAGCACCGCCGAGAGCGCGTCGACGCGCCGGATGCCCGAGTAGGCCGGGTTGAAGACGTCGGGTCCGCCCGGGATCTCGGTCTCTGAAGACGCCTCGGTGAAGGCCGGGATGAACTGGCCGTAGAAGCTGACCAGCTCCTCGTCGAAGCCGTCGCTGACCAGATACAGCACGCCCTGCTCGGCCCGGCGGCTGACCCAGTCGCTCAGCCGGTCCAGCGGCCGCCGGATCATGTCCATCTCCTCGAAGGCCGCCACCCGGACCGCCTGTGAGCCGGCGATCGGCACCATGCCGGCGCGCGTCCCGAGCCCCTGCAGGACGGTGTCGGCGCGGTGACGGGCGATCGTGTCTTTGCCGGTCTTCTTCTTCACGAGCTTGAGGGCGTCGCGCAGCACCGCCTCGTTGGTGGTGGCCTTGGCGATCACCAGCGGCTCGGGATCGGCGACCACCACCTCCACCGGACCGGCGGCCAGCAGCTCCGGCGCCCGCTTCTCCAGCATCGCCGCGCCGGCGCTGGCCGACGGGTGCTGCAGGAAGAGGAGGTCGAAGTAGAGGACCTGCAGCGTCTTTTCCTGCGGGGCCGCCACCGGCGCCGGCTCGGGTGCCGGCGCCACCGCCGGGCTCGGAACGACGTTCTCGGTGCCGATGGGATCGAGGCCGATCACCTCGACCCGCTTGCCGTCCTCGTAGACCTCCAGGTCCTCGGGTCGTGGCGGCCGGTCGAAGCGTTCCCTCTTGGGGATCAGCGTGACCAGCACCGTCCGCACGAAGACCTCGGCGCGCGAGCGGAACGTGCCCTGCGGCGGCTCCGCGGCCGAGAGGGTGAGGAGCGGAAGCAAGACCAGGACGGCGCCCTGTTTGGGTGACATGGGCGCCATCATGCAACCAGGGCGCCGTCATAATCGGCGCCCATGGCCGACTTCCTGCTGAAGACCGAGCCCGGGGCGTATTCGTTCGAGGACCTGACACGCGCCAAGACCGCGGTGTGGGACGGCGTCGCCAATCCGGTGGCGCTGAAGCACCTCGCTGCCATGAAGCCGAAGGACCGTCTGGTCATCTACCACACCGGGAGCGTGAAGGCGGCGGTGGGCCTGGCCACGGTTGTCGGCGACCCGCGCCCTGATTCCAAGGACCCCAAGCTCACCGTCGTCGAGATCGAGGCCGGAAAGCCACTGCCGCGGCCGGTGACGCTCGAGGAGATCAAGAAGAACGAGCTCTTCGGCGACTCTCCGCTGGTGAGGATCGGGCGCCTGTCGGTCGTCCCGCTGACCGCCGCGCAGTATCGCTTCCTCGCCGGAAAGTAGTGGAAGACCTCCGCGCGTTCCTCTCGGCGCTCCGGCGTGAGCGCGACCTGGCCGAGGTGACCGCCGAGGTCGATCCGCGCCTGGAGCTGCCGGAGATCCACCGGCGGGTCATCGAGATGGGCGGGCCGGCGCTCCTCTTCCGGAACGTGAAGGGAGCGCGCTTCCCGCTGGTCACCAACCTCTTCGGCACCAGGAAGCGCGTGGAGATGGCCTTCGGCGCGCGCCCGGTGGAGACGGTCCGCCGGCTGGCCCAGGTGGCGCCCACGCTCCTGCCGCCGACGCCGCGCCGGCTCTGGACAGAGCGCGCTCTCCTGAAGCAGCTCCTCCGCGTCGGCACGCGGCGCTCCGCACAGGCGCCGGTGCTGGAGGAGGTGGACCGGGCGCCGGACCTCACGCGCATCCCGGCGGTCACCCAATGGCCGGAGGACGGCGGGCCCTTCTTCACGCTCGGTCTGGCCTACACCGAGAAGCCCGGAACGCGCGAATCGAACCTCGGGATCTATCGCATGCAGGTGCACGACGCGCGCACGCTCGGCATGCACTGGCAGATCGGCAAGGGGGGCGGCTTCCATTACCACCTGGCCGAGCAGCGCGGCGAGCCGCTGCCGGTGACGGTCTTCCTGGGCGGCCCGCCCGGTCTCATCCTGGCCGCGGCCGCGCCGCTGCCCGAGGGCGTGCCCGAGCTGCTGGTGGCGTCGCTGGTGCTGGGCCGGCGGCTGCCGCTGGCGGGTGCTCCTCCCGATCACCCGCACCCGCTGGTGGCCACGGCCGAGCTGGCGCTGACCGGCGCGGTGCCGCCCTTCGTACGGCGGCCGGAGGGGCCGTTCGGCGACCACTACGGCTACTACTCGCTGCGGCACGACTACCCGGTCTTCCAGGTGGACCGCCTCTACCACCGCCGCGACGCCATCGTGCCGGCCACCGTCGTCGGCAAGCCGCGGCAGGAGGACTTCTACATCGGCGACTACCTTCAGGAGCTGCTGTCGCCCCTCTTCCCGCTGGTGATGCCCTCGGTGGTGGACCTCTGGGCCTACGGCGACACCGGCTTCCACTCGCTGGCGGCGGCGGTGGTGAAGGACCGCTACGGCCGCGAGGCGATGGCCTCGGCGTTCCGCATCCTGGGGGAAGGGCAGCTCTCGCTCACGAAGTTCCTGCTGGCGACCGACGCACGCCTCGACCTGCGCTCCTTCCGCGGCGTGCTGGCCCACGTGCTGGCGCGCTGCCGCTTCGAGACCGACCTCTTCGTCTTCGGCAACCTGGCGATGGACACGCTCGACTACACCGGGCCCAGGGTGAACGAGGGGAGCAAGGGAGTGCTGCTGGGGCTGGGGCCGGCGGTGCGCAAGCTGCCGATGGGGAGCGTCGGCGCCCTGCCGGCCGGCGCGCGCGCCGCGGCCATCTTCTGCGAGGGAGCGCTGGTGGTGGAGGGACCGAGCTTCGCCGCGGACCGCGACTATGCCGAGCGGCTGGCCGCCGATCCGGCCGTCGAGGGCTGGCCGCTGGTCGTCCTGGCGGACGACGCGGCGGCCACCGCCGCCAGCGAGCGCGCCTTCCTCTGGAGCGTCTTCACCCGCTTCGAGCCGGCCGCCGACCTCTACGGCAAGCGGCGCGAGATCGTGCGCAACCACGTCGCCTTCACGCCGCCGATCGTGATTGACGCCCGCACCAAGCCCTGGATGCCGGCGACCGTCGAGCCCGATCCGGAGACGGTGGCCCTGGTGGACCGCCGCTTCCGCGAGTACTTCCCGGCCTAACGGAGCTTCTTCTAGGCGCTGGGGGTGGGTGTCCCGCCGGCCGGCGCCGGACGCGGGCCGCCCGCGCCCCGGCCGCGTCCGCGGCGGCGGCGCCGCTTGGCGCCCTGCCGCGCCTCGCCTCCCGCCTCTCCCGCCGGGCGGGGCTCGCCCTGGGGACGGGGCTCCGCCTGGGGACGGGGCTCTGCCTGGCGGCGGGGCTCGCCCTGGGGGCGCGCCTCGCCCTGAGGCCGCGGCTGGGCCGCCTGCCGCGGCCGCTCTGCCCGCGCCGGCTGCGGTGCCCCTGCCTGGGCCGCCTGTCCCTGTCCCTGCGGCCGGCGTCGTCGCCCCTCGCGCCCTTGCTGCTGCTGGCGCGGCTGGGCCTCGGCTTGCCCCTGCGGCTGGGCCTGGCGGCGGCGCTTGCGCTCCTCGGCGCGCCGCTGCTCCTCGAGCTGCCGCTGGCGCCGCTTGTCACGCGCCTTCCGCTCCTCCTCGACGCGTTTGGCGGCGGCGATGGCCTCCTGCTTCTTCCGCCATTCCGCCTCCATCTCCTCCGCCTCGACGCTCTCGTCGTCGGTGAGGAGCCCGCGCAGGTTGACCGCCACCACCGGCCGGGACTCCTGCCGCTTGATGCAGTCGACGACCTGCGCCCGCACCGGCGCCTGGCGGTCGCCTACGATGGCCGGCAGGCGCTGGGCGTCGGACAGGAACATCCGGGTGAAGGAGACGCGCTTCTTCTCGCCGGTCGCGGCCTCGACGTCCAGGAAGAAGAGGTCGGGCTCATGCAGCAGCCCGCTCTCGACGAGCTGGTAGCCGGGGAGCGCCTCCTGGACGAGCTCGAGCAGGACGCCGATGTGCTTTTCGCCGATCTCCTGCGTCTGCTCCAACGACACCGCGCGGTCGCGGAACATCTTGACGCTGCCCATACCCAAGTCTACCAATCGAAGCGGGGCGGTCTCCGGGAGCGGAAAGCGGCGACGCCTTCCCGCCGGTCGGGGGCGCTCATGACCAGGCCGAAGGCGGCGCGCTCCAGCGCCAGCGCCGCCCGCGCCGAGCCGGGCGCCCGGAAGAGGAGCGGCGCCAGGAGCCGCAGCGCGCGCGGACTGCGCGCCGTGAGCTCCGACGCGCGCGCCAACAGGCGCTCCGGCGGCACCGTCCCACGAGCGATCAGGCGTCGCAGCGCGGCCGGCTCGGCGCGCCGCAGCAGCGGTGCCAGGAAGCAGCCGTGCAGCTTCAGGGACGCCCCATCGTCCCAGGAGCATTCGAGCGCCAGGCAGGCGGCCTCCACCAGCGGCGTCGTGAGCGGGCCGGAGAAGCGCGCCAGGAGCGGGCCGTCGAAACGGGCCAGGGACGCGAGGAGCTCCAGCGGAGGAACGAGCTCCGGAGCTGCCTCCAGCGACAGCAGGAGCGCCTCCGACCCTTCCGTCGCCTCGCGCAGAGCGCCGCCGGACAGCGAGCGGCCAACGGTGAGCTCCCTCAAGAGAGACCGGCGGCCTCGAGGATCTGCCGGGCGTGCGCCTCGGGCGAGAAGCGCTGACGGGCCGCCACCGCGCCGGCGGAGAGGCGGGCCGCCAAACCCTCGGCGATGAAGCGCAACAGCGCGGCCGCCAGCGCCTGCGGGTCCTCGGGCGGCACCAGCAGGCCGCTCAGGCCGTCCTCGATCACGTCCAGGAGGCCGGTGACCCGGCTGCCGATGACCGGGCGCCCGTGCGCCAGCGCGTCGGCGGCGATGCCCGAGCCGGTGGCGTGGCGATAGGGGAGGACGACAGCGTCGCAGGCCGCCAGCCAGAGCTCCCGCTCCTCCTCGGAGAGGTAGCTCAGGTGGAGGAGGACTCCCTGCGGAGGGTCGCCGTCGGCCAGGGACCGCGCGTCGCCCCACGGCTCGCCGGCCAGCGCCAGCACCGCGTCGGGATGGCGGCGGCGCACCTCGGCGAACGCGGTGAGGAGCACGTCCCAGCCCTTGTACTTCCGCAGCAGGCCGGTGAAGAGGAAGAGCGGCACGTCCTGGGGCAGGCCGAGCTGCGCCCGCGCCCGTTCCCGGTCGGGCAGCACGGCGCGCGGCTCCACCGGATGCCGCACCACCACCACCGCATGGCCCGGCAGCGAGCGGGACAGCTCCTCGGCCGAGCGGCGGTTCTGCACCACCAGGCGGTCGGCGCGGGACAGCACCGCACGCGAGAGCCGCCGCTTCAGGTGCCCTCCCTCGTGGTCCACCAGGTTGTGGCAGAGGAGCAGCTTCACCGCGCGCGGCTCCCTGGCGCCCAGCACCGAGAGGAAGAGCGCGTCGTGCGCCGCGAAGAACGCCGTCCACCAGGGCAGCACCACCAGCTCCGGCGAGAGCGCGGCGATGACCCGGGCCGCCGACCGGAACGTCAGGGGGTTCGCGCCGTCGAGGAGCGCCCGCACCTCCAGGTCCTCGGGGAAGCCGCCGGGCGCGCGGTCGGTGGCCCCGGGGAAGAGCCGTCCCGGGTACATGCGCCGGAAGGTGACGACCAGCGGCGGCTCGCCGATGCGCGCCAGCGCGCGCGCCAGGCGCACCGTCTGGTCGGCGATGCCGCTCCTCCAGGGCGGCACAGGCCCCACGACGACGACGCGCGGTTGCCGGAGACTTGGCGGTTGCCGGAGACTTGGCGGAGGCGATCCCCGCGGTGCCGCAGGCACCGCCTCATGACCTAGCGATCCCCGCGGTGCCGCAGGCACCGCCTCATGACCTAGCGATCCCCGCGGTGCCGAAGGTCCCGCCTCATGTTTCATCCTCGGACCAGCCGGAACGCCTTCAGGTAATCCCCCTCCGGGCAGTCCAGCGAGACGGGGTGGTCGGGGCCGGCGCCGCGCCGCTCCAGGAGCCGCGCCGGCACGCCGGCGTCCAGCGAGGCGGCGAAGAGGACCTTCTGGAAGAGGTCGGCGTCGACCGGTCCCGAGCAGGAGCAGGCCAGCAGCGTGCCCCCCGGCGCCAGCAGCTTCAGCGCCAGGCGGTTGATGTCCTTGTAGCCGCGGCAGGCGCGGTCGACGTCCTCGCGCCGCTTGGCGAAGGCCGGCGGGTCGGTGACGATCACGTCCCAGGTCTCGCCTTTGGCCACCCGCCGCCGCAGGTCCTCGAAGACGTCGGCGCACTCCGTCTCCACCGCCTCGAGCGGCTGCCCGTTCAGGCGGTGGTGCTCGCGCGCCAGCTCCAGCGCGGCAGCCGAGGCGTCGACGTGCGAGACCCGCAGCGCGCCCCCGGCCATCGCCGAGACCCCGAAGCCGCCGCTGTAGGAGAAGAGGTTCAGCACCCGCTTGCCGGCGGAGAGCTCGCGCACCAGCGCCCGGTTCTCGCGCTGGTCGAGGAAGAAGCCGGTCTTCTGGCCGCCGGCGACCTCGGCGAGATAGTGGAGGCCACGCTCGCGGAACGCGACCCGCTGCGGGAACGCGGCGCCGGAGAGGAGGACGTCTCCGGTCGGGAGCCCTTCGCCTTCGCGCGAGGCGAGGTCGTTCTTCTGCATCACCGCGCCCTGCGGCCCGGCCAGGGTCTTCAGGGACGGCAGCCAGAGCGGGAGCGCGCGCTCGGTCCCCTCGGTCGTCGCCTGCACCACCAGCACCTCGGCGTAGCGGTCCACCACCAGCCCCGGCAGCGAGTCCCCCTCCGCGTTGACGAGCCGGTAGCCGTCGGTGTCGGGCGGGACCACCGCGCGCCGCAGCGCGGCGGCACCGGCGATGCGCGCCGCCACGAAGGGCTCATCCAGCGGTCCGTCGTCGAAGCGCCACCAGCGCGCGACGATCGGCGAGGACGGGGAGTGGAAGCCGCGCGCCAGCAGCGCGCCGGAGGCGTCGCGCGCCTCCACCTGCGCGCTGGTGGCTTCGCCGCCGCGCCGGGAGACGCTGCCGGCGAAGAGCCACGGGTGGCGTCGGCGCGGGGCGGCGTCGCGCCCCGCTTTCAACGTCAGCACCAGCACGCCGGAAGTATGGCGGTGTAGAGTCTTTTTCGTGGAGCTGACCCTGGCGATCGCCCTGGCGGTCACCGCGTTGGCGGCGGTGTCGGCCTGGTCGGGGCGGAAGGTGGAGCGCGCGAGGGTGCACCGCCTCGAGGAGGAGCTCGCCTCGCTGCGGCGCGCCTCGGCCGGGGTACGGCTGGTGGAGCCGGCGCTGCCGGAGTTCACGCCGAGCGAGGACCTCGACGAGGCCGCCGATTCTTCCGCCGGCGCGGGCGGCGACGTCTCTCGGGTGCGGCAGCTCGTGGAGAGCGCGCTCCAGACGCTGCGCGCCCAGGCGACCCCCGGCACCCTGCTGGAGGAGGCGCGGCGAGAGGTGCGCTCGATCGTGCAGCAGACCCGCCGCCTGGAAGGGCGACTGGACGCGCTGCTGCAATCGGGCGCGGAGCTCCTGGCGCGCGCGCCGTCGCCGCCGCCGCCGGGAGCTCCGGCGACGCCGGCCGGCTTCACGCCTCCTTCGCTGGCGGTGAGCGCTGCGGCCGACGCGCTGGAGCGGCTGGCCGACGAGAGCCTCGGCCTGCCCGAGGAGCTGGGCGTGGCGGGGCGCTCGTCGGCGCGCGCCGGGGACGCGGTCCGCACCCTGGCCACCGGCCTCGGGACGGTGGAGCGGCGCGCCGAGGCCTGCGCCGCGCTCTCACCGGCCGTTTCCGCGGTGGCCGACCGGCTGAACCTCCTGGCGCTCGACCTGGCCGTGGTGGCCGAGCCCGGAGACCGCCAGCGTTCCTCCGAGCAGCTCGGCGGAGAGCTGAGGGGCGCCTACGAGGAGGTGCGCCGCCTGTCGCGAGAGCTCGACAGCAGCGCGCGACGGCTGGGGGACACGGCGCGTGCCACCCGCGAGACCTGCGACGAGGCGCTGGCGGCGTCCGGCGAAGGCCAGGAGCGCGCCCAGAAGGCGGTTCGCGAGCTGGCGCGCCTGCCGCAGGCGGTGGCCGGAGTCGCGGCCCATCTGCAGGCGGCTCGGGAGTCGGCGCACGCGCTGGAGGAGCTGCACCGCGGCTGCGCCGGCCTGATCGAGTCCGTGGCCCGTCGGAACGCCGAGCTGGCGGCCGAGGCCGGCGAGAGACAGGGCTCCCTCGCGGCGTTGCTGGCCCAGCTCCGTACCCTGGCGCCGGCGCTCGCCGACCTGCGCACCGCGGCGGAGCAGCAGCTCGCCGCGATCGGCGAGGCCGAGTCGCCGCTGCGCGCCGAGGCCGCCGGTGATCTCGAGGCCGCCCTGCGGCAGCTGAACTAGATTGGCTTGACCTCGTCCCCGCTGGGCCGGAAACTGGGGTGGCCGATGCGCGGCTCCTTGAAGCCAGAGCTCGTGCTGCTGGAGAGCGGCACCACCGACCCGGCGGAGTTCGTGCGGCTCGGGATCTCCTGCGCGCAGCACGAGGACTACGAGCGCGGGCTCATCTACCTGGCCGAGGCCTACAAGCGGATCGTCGGGACGCAAGCGGTGAAGGAGAGCAAGCTGCCGCCCAACGCGCTCTCCACCTACGGGCTCTGCCTGGCGCTCCACAAGGGGCGGGTGAAGGAGGCCGCAGAGTTCTGCACGGTGGCCATCGAGATGGAGTTCTTCAACGCCGAGCACTACATGAACCTCGCCCGCGTCTGGATGGCCGGCAAGGCGCGCCGGAAGGCGCTGGAAGCGATCGACCGCGGTCTCGGCGTCGAGCCGCGGCACAGCGGGTTGCACCGCCTGCGCGTCTCCTTCGGCCTCCGCAAGCGCCCGGTGGTGCCGTTCCTGCCGCGCGACAACCCGGTCAACGTGGCGCTCGGCAAGGTGCGCCAGTCGCTCAAGGAGCCGAAGAAGAGATAGCGTGTCGAGCCCGGCGCGCTGGGACCCCGCTGTCTACGAGCTCTTCAAGGCCGAGCGGGCGCGGCCGTTCCGGGATCTCCTCGCGCTGTTGAAGCGCCGTCCCGGCCTGCGGGTCGTGGACCTCGGCTGCGGCACCGGAGAGACGACCCGCGAGCTCCACGCCGAGCTGGGCGCCGTGCGCACGCTGGGCCTCGACTCCTCGCCGGAGATGCTCGACCGGGCCAGGTCGCTCGCCGGTGGCGGGCTCTCGTTCGAGCTGGGCAGCATCGAGAGCTTCGAGCCGGCGGAGCGTTTCGACGTCGTCTTCTCGAACGCCGCGCTGCACTGGGTGGAGGATCACCGCGCGCTCTTCGCCGGGCTGCGGAGGCTCCTGGCCGACGGCGGTCAGCTCGCCGTCCAGATGCCGGCGATGGACGGCCATCATCCCTCGCACACCGTGGCCGCCGAGGTCGCCCAGGAGGAGCCCTTCGGCCTGGCGCCGCGCGTCTCGCCGCTCCTGCCGCTGGACGACTATGCGTCGCTGCTCTTCGAGCTCGGCGCGAGGGACGCCGGAGCCCAGCTGGTGCGGATGCAGATCTACGCGCACCCGCTGCCGTCGCGCGACGACGTGGTGACCTGGGTGTCCGGCTCGCTCCTCACCGACTACCAGAAGCGCCTCACCCCCGAGCTCTTCGAGGGCTTCCTGGAGCGTTACCGCGAGCGGCTGCGTGAGCAGCTCCCGCCGGACCATCCCTACCTCTACTGCTACCGGCGCGTGCTGCTCTGGGGGAAGTTCGCATAATCCCGGCATGGCGCTCCTCCCCCGTCACTGGGCCTCGCTCTCGCCGGCGGGCCTCGGCGAGACGAAACCGCACCACTACGCGTCGATGGCGCGCATCGCCTGGGAGAACCGCGACCAGCTGCCGTTCGCCTGGCGCATCCTGACCCAGGGGGTCTGCGATGGCTGTGCCCTCGGCACCTCCGGAGTGCGCGACAAGACCATCGAGGGCGTACACCTCTGCATGGTCCGGCTGGACCTGCTCCGTACGAACACCCAGCCGGGCCTGCCGGTGGAGCGGCTGGCTGACGCCGGCGCGCTGGCGCGCCTCTCCTCACGCGAGCTCCGCAAGCTGGGACGCCTGCCCTACCCGATGCGGCGCCGGCGCGGCGAGCCCGGTTTCACCCGCATCTCCTGGGACGAGGCGATCGGCGCGGCCGCCGACCGGATCGCGCGGACCGACCCCTGGCGCCTAGCCTTTTACCTGACCTCGCGCGGCATCACCAACGAGACCTATTACGTGGCCGGCAAGGTGGCGCGGTTCCTGGGCACCAACAACGTCGACAACTCGGCGCGCCTCTGCCACTCCCCCTCCACCAGCGCGATGCGCTGGTCCCTGGGCGCGGGAGCGTCCACCTGCTCCTACAGCGACTGGATCGGCACCGACCTGCTGGTCTTCTTCGGCGCCAACACCCCCAACAACCAGCCGGTCACCACCAAATACATCCACCGCGCCAAGAAGAAGGGGACCCGGGTCGCGGTGGTGAACCCCTACCGCGAGCCGGGGCTGGCGCGCTACTGGGTGCCCTCGGAGGCGGAGAGCGCGCTCTTCGGGACCCGCATCGCCGACGAGTGGTTCGACGTCCACACCGGTGGCGACCTGGCGTTCCTGAACGGCGTCGGCAAGCACCTCATCGCGAACGGGTGGGTGGACCAGAAGTTCCTCTCGGACCGCACCTGGGGCTACGAGGCCTGGAAGCTCTCGCTGGACGACCAGCCCTTCGAGCTGCTGGAGCGGATCTCCGGCACCACCCGCCAGGAGATGCTCCGCTTCGCGCGCCTGCTGGCCGGGGCGAAGACCGCGGTCCTGGTCTGGTCGATGGGGCTCACCCAGCACCCGCACGGCACCGACACCATCCGCGCGCTCATCAACGTGGGCCTGGCGCGCGGATACGTGGGGCGCGAGAAGTGCGGCCTGGTGCCGATCCGCGGCCACAGCGGTGTCCAGGGGGGGGCGGAGATGGGGTGCGTGCCGGCGGCCCTTCCGGGAGGCAGCCTGGCCGACGAGAACCGCCACCGCCTCGAGGCGCTCTGGGGTTTCCCGATCGCCACCCACCGCGGCTTCAACGCGGTGGAGATGCTGGAGGCCGCCGGCCTCGGGAAGCTCGACATCCTCTGGTCGGTCGGCGGGAACTTCCTGGAGACGTTGCCCGAGCCCGAGGCGGTGCGCGCGGCGCTGGAGCGCCTGCCGCTGCGGGTGCACCAGGACGTGGTGCTGACCTCGCAGATGCTGGTGGAGCCGGCAGGCGAGGTGCTGCTGCTGCCGGCCACCACCCGCTACGAGATGCCGGGCGGCACCACCGAGACCTCCACCGAGCGGCGCATCTGGTTCTCGCCGGAGATCGCCGGGCGCCGGGTCGGCGAGGCGCGCCCGGAGTGGGAGGTGCTGCTGGAGACCGCCGCCCGGGCGCGCCCCGGCGACGCGGCCGCGCTGCTCAACGCCGACTCCCACGACACCGCCGGGCTGCGCCGCGAGATCGCCAAGGCACAGCCGCTCTACGCCGGCATCGAGACGCTGGCCAGGCAGGGGGACTCGATCCAGTGGGGTGGCCCGCTCCTCTTCACCGAGAGGTTCCGGACCCCTGACGGCAAGGGACGCTTCCAGCCGGTGCACCCTCCGGAGCGGGACCTCCGCCCGGGGACGTTCTTCGTCTCCACCCGGCGCGGCAAGCAGTTCAACTCCATGGTGCATGGCGACCGCGACCCGCTGACCGGCGCGCGGCGTGACGAGATCCTGATCTCCGCCGAAGACGCGGCGCGGCTGGGGGTGAGCGGAGGCGACCGCCTGACCCTGCGGCGCGGTGAGGCGAGTTTCGAGGGCCGTGCCCGCATCGTCCCCATCAAGCCCGGCAACCTGCAGGTCCACTGGCCCGAGGGCAACGTGCTGGTGCCTCGCGGCGAATGCGACGTCGAGGCGGGGGTGCCCGACTACAACGCCTTGGTGACCGCCGAGCGCAGCGCCTCGTAATCGGCGGTCCTCCCCAGAGACTCCAGCAGCGCCTTCAGCTCCGGCGGCGGGATCACCATCTTGCGCGCCTTCAGGTCGAGCCAGCCGCCGGTGGAGGTGACGCGCGCGACGAGGGGCGCGCGCGCCGCGCCGGACTCGGAGTCCCCCAGGACGTGGAAGAACTCGTTCCGCATCTTGAAGCGGGAGCCGTCCTCTGAGAGACCGGCGGCGACCAGCGTGACCCGGATCGTCTCCAGCAGCTTCAGCTCGCGGAAGTACTCGAGCTCGTCCTTCAGGATCACCGGCCCGATGCCGCGGCTCATGAACTCCTTCATCGGGAAGCCGTGCTCCTGGAAATAGAACATGCGCACGTCGCCGGAGACGTCCAGGTAGGCGGTGTTGCGCATGTGGGCGTTGAAGTCCATGTCCCCCCAGCGGACGTGGAACGTCTTGGCGAACGGCTCGGCCATGCTGTCTCCTACTCGCGCCTCAGCTCGCGCAGATAGAACCCGGCGCGCCCAGCGGACGCGCAGGTGGTGACGGTCAGGTGGTGGGAGCCCGGCGCCAGCGCCGCGGCCACTTCGACGCCCTGCCCCAGTACCGCGCGCGGCTCCCCCTGGAGCGCCGCCAGCAGACGACCGTCGGCGTAGAGCGCGGCCGGACCCCAGGGCGCGAGCTCGTAGGTGACCGTGCTCTCCGCATCGGTCGTGAACGCGTGCACCGCGTGGCGGCAGCCGGAGGGCGCGCCCAGGCGCGCGAGGTCCACGAAGCCCTCGAGCCCGCGGCCGCGCTCCGGCGCCGCGCGCGGATAGGCCGGCCAGCTTTCGGACTCCTCCGCGGAAGGAGGGCTGGCCGAGCCTTCCGGCGCGATGCGCCAGTCCAGCAGGAAGGACCCGTTGGCCGAGGGGCGCAGCGCGGCGAGGAGGTGCGTCCTGCCGTCCTGGAGCAGGGCGACGCGTGGATCGCCGCGCAGCCGCTCGGAGAGCCGCTCGGTGGCGCCGCCGCGCGGGTAGGCGAGGTAGTCGCTGTCCAGGAGCAGCCCGGCAGCCAGCGGCACGTCCGGCTCGTCGCCGGCGAAGACGGCGCGCTGGGCCGCATAGATCGAGGGGAAGGGCACCGCCATGAAGACCGGGTCGAGGACGTTCAGGTACTGCGCGCGCGGTGCCCAGTAGACGAGCGCCTGCGCGTCCGTCCAGGGCGCGGCGACCTTGGCTCCCGGCGGCAGCAGGCCGCCCAGCGCGGCCCAATCCTTCCGCTGCGCCTCGTCGAAGGTGCCGGCCAGGGCGAGGTTCAGCGCCAGGTAGCGCACCGTGTAGAGCACGCTGGCCGCGCAGAGGCCCAGCACCAGCGCCAGCGGCAGGCGCCCCCGCCACGGCAGCCGCGTCCAGGCCGAGAGCTCCTCGCCGCGCGCCCGCACCGCCGCGCAGAGCGCCACCGCGGCCAGCGGCGCCGCGTAGACCGCGAAGCGCATCATCGCGGCGTAGAGGCCGGCGAAGCAGAGCGCGGCGATCAGCCAGTAGTCGGCGGCGCGGCGATCCCCGGCCGCTCCCCCCGAGGTCCGCCGCGAGCGCCAGAGCGCGGCCAGCGCCACCAGCCAGGCGGCGTTCAGGATCAGGAAGTCCATCGTGGACTGCGGGCGGATCTCGGGGCCGACGTCCAGCGCGTCCTTCCAGCGGAAGTAGTCGACGTTCTGCAGCCGCCAGACGGTGAGGTTCGCGGGGAAGTGCGGGTGGAGGAGCAGCGCGGCGGCGGCTCCGGCCACCGGAAAGAGCAGCAGCCGCCCGTCCCAGCCGCGCCCGGCGAGGGCGTCCGCCACCACGAACAGGAGCATCAGCAGCAGCAGCGCCTGGAACGCCGTGTAGGAGAGCGTGAAGAGGAAGGCCAGCAGCGCCAGCCGCAGGTGGCGCCGCTTCACCGCCGCCTGGATCGCCAGCAGGAGGAGCAGCAGCGCCAGCACCTCGGGGCGCAGGCGCAGGGCGCGGAGCGTGTAGGCGCTGGAGCCGGCGAGGAGCACCAGCGGGAGCGCGGCGCCCCACCCTCCGGCCAGCGGCAGCAGGATCGCGGCCAGAGCGGCCAGCACGCCGGCGTTCAGGAGCGCCAGCGCGATCCGCCCGCCCACGGCGGGGTCGGGCAGCGACGCGAAGGGGACCAGCGCCAGGTGGAAGAGCAGCTCCTTGTCGCCGAAGCCGTCGTGCAGTGCCGAGAAGCGCGCCCAGGGAAAGGAGCGCAGCAGCCCCTCGCTGCCGTAGGCGCGGGCCACTGCCAGGTGGTAGTAGGAGTCGGTGTCGTACAGCGAAGAGAGCGGCGCCAGCAGGAAGAGCACCGCGTTGAAGCCGAGGAGGAAGATCAGGAGGACCGCGGCGCGTTGTCGCCCGGTCACTTTTTCCTGCCGGCTCGGAGCAGGAAGCCGGCGACTCCGATCAGCAGCAGCGCGGTGAGGAGCTCGCCGGCCGCTCCGCCGAGCCGTGGCGCCATCGTGCGGGGCGCGGCCTGCAGCGCCACCAGCGCGGCGACCAGGATGCCGGCGAGCCCCTCTCCGGCCACCAGGCCCGAGGCGGCCAGGATGCCGGGATCGCTCTCGTCCGACGCCTCCTTGCTGCGCGCGCGCAGCACCGCGGCCCGCAGGCAGCCGCCCAGGTAGATCGGCGCCATCGAGGAGAGCGGGAGGTAGACGCCGATCGCGAAGGCCAGCCCGGAGACGCCGCAGAGCATCGCCGCGATCGACACGCCCGCGCCGGTGAGGACCAGGTTCCAGGGCAGCACGCCGGCCAGCACGCCTTCGATGATCGTCTTCATCAGGGTGGCCTGCGGCGCGGGGATCAGCTTGTCGCCGAAGGTGTAGGTGTTGCCGAGGAGGAGGACGGTGCCGGCCACCGCCCAGCACGCGAAGGCGGCGCCGATGAGCTGCCCGAACTGCTGCTTGGCCGGCGTGGCGCCGACCAGGTAGCCGGTCTTGAGGTCCTGCGAGATGTCGCCCGCCTTCGAGGCGGCGACGGCCACGATGGTGCCGACGGTCAGCACCGCGGCGCGCGCGTTGGCGTCGTTCCAGCCCGCCGCGGCGAAGATCGAGGCGACGCCCAGCAGCGTCACCAGCGTGATGCCGGAGGTGGGCTGCGAGGAGACGCCCACGATGCCGACGATGCGCGCGGCGACCGCCACGAAGAGGACGCCGAAGATCGCCACGCCGGCCGCGCAGACCGCTCGCGGCAGCGGGCCCATCCCGCCGGCGAAGACGCCCGGCACCAGCGCGGCGACAAGGACCACGATCGCGATGCCGGCCAGCACGAAGCCTCCGGGGAGGTCGCGATCCACGTCGGTGGCAGACCGGGTCGCCGGAGACTTGGCGGAGGCGATCCCCGCGGCGGCATCAGCCGCCGCAGTCGATGACATGCCGCGGATCACCGCGGCAAAAGCCCCGATCATCGTGGGGAGGTTCTTCAGCACGGTGAGGATCCCCGCGGTGGCCACCGCGCCGGCGCCGATGTAGCGCACGTAGGTCCTCCAGATGGCCGCGGCGTCCATCTGGGAAATGAGCCGCGTCTTCTCCGGCGGCAGCGGTATGCCCTGGGCGCCGCCCGTCCAGGCGATGAGCGGCACCAGCACCAGCGCCGAGACGATCGAGCCGGCCACCAGCACTCCCGACTGCCGGTAGCCGAGGATGAAGCCGACCGCGATCAGCGCCGGCGCGAGCTCCAGCGCCAGCTCGGCCTTGGGCAGGAAGGGTACGTGCGCGGCCAGCGTGTCCGGCACCGCGAAGAAGAGCGCCAGCAGCAGCTTCACGCCGGCGCCCACCGCCATCCCCCGGAAGATCCAGGCACCGGCGGAGGCCGAAGTGCCGACGGTCGCCCGCAGCACCTCGGCGCAGGCGGTCCCCTCGGGGTAGGGGAGCTCGTCGTGCGCCTCCACGATCAGCAGGCGCCGCAGAGGGATCATGGCGGCGATGCCCAGCAGGCCCCCCAGGAAGCAGAGCGCCACCACCTGCAGGTAAGGAGGCGCCACGCCCCAGAGGAAGAGCGCCGGGATCGTGAAGATGGTGCCGGTCGCTAAGGACGTGGAGGCCGAGCCGATCGTCTGCGAGAGGTTCGCCTCGAGGATGGTGCCGCGCAGCCGCAGCGCGCGGAAGATGGCCACGGTCAGCACCGCCGCCGGGATCGAGGCCGAGACCGTCAGCCCCACGCGGAGGCCGAGGTAGGCGTTGGCGGCGCCGAAGACGATCCCCAGCGCGACGCCGGTGACCACGGACTTGACCGTGAGCTCGGCGACCGGCTCGCTGGAGGACGTCAAGCGCTGCTCCTTAGCCCGCGGGGCGGCTGACTATAATCGCTCTCGCTCCGTAACTCTGTGGACGAAAGTCGAGCCATCCGCCAGCGAGTCCTCGTCGTCGACGACTCCAAGGTGATCCGCGCGCTCCTGAAGGACGAGCTGGAGGCCAAGGGCTACGAGGTGGACGGCGCCGAGGACGGGATGGCCGGGCTGCAGAAGGCGACCAGCGCGCACTTTGATCTGATCGTGATCGACGCCACGATGCCGGGCATCGACGGCTTCGAGGTCTGCCGGCGCCTGGCCGAGACCCGCCGCGAGGGGCGGCCGCTCCTGGTCATGCACACCAACCGCTTCAAGGACTTCCAGGGGCGCCAGCAGGCGGAGAAGTCGGGCGCCGACGCCTTCGTGGTGAAGGTGGTGGACGGCAGCCTGCTGGTCCAGAAAGTCACCGAGCTGCTGAAGTGATGGGAACCCCTACCGGGTTCCCTTCCCCTCCCGCATAGCGCCTCACGGCACATCAACGCCGAGGCTTCTTCTGATCAGCGCGGTGTGAGTCGGCCCGGCGGGCGACAGCACGCTCTGGAAGAGCACGATTTCCGCCGCGGTAAGCGTGCCCAGAAGCGCCCCGGGATTCTCCTCGACCGCACGGGAGACGCTCCTCGCCTCGCGCTCGTCCTTGACGCGCCCCAGCGTGAGGTGCGGCTTGAAGGGACGCTGCTCCACCGGGAATCCGGCGGCGGCGAACGCCTGCTCGACGCGCTGAGCCAGCGCCACCAGCTGCTCACCGCCCGCCGCGCAACCGACCCAGACGACCCGGGCCGGGCGGCCCGGCGGGAAGGTGCCGAGGCCGGCGAGGGTGATCGCGAAGGCGCCCGCCTTCACCGATTCCAGCGCTCCCTTGGCGGCGGCGAGCCGCTGCTCCGGCACCTCGCCCAGGAACTTCAGGGTGAAGTGGAGCTGGTGAGGCGCCACCCAGCGGATGCCCTTGAGCCGGCTCCATTGCCGCTGAACCTCGGCGGCGCGCGCCACCACGTCGTCCGCGGCGATCGGAAGGGCGACGAACAGCCGCACAGCGCCTCAGTCTAAGCTTGGCCCCGATGATCAGACTGCTGCTGGCGCTCCTCCTCGCCGCCCTCTCCACACCGTTCGAGGCTCACTTCCAGGACAAGACGATGCGCGTCGACCTGCTGCACACCGGCGGGCACGGCGTCGAGATCCTGGCGGTGGACCGGATCGTCTCCGACGGCCCGTGGCCCGGGAGCCGCACCAAGCTCCTCGACGACACGAACCTGGGGACCTACCTCTTCGAGGTGGTCGATCCGCGCACCAACAGCGTGCTCTTCTCGCGCGGCTACTCGTCGCTCTACGCCGAATGGGAGACGACCTCCGAGCCGAAGGAGCGCCACCGAACCCTGCGCGAGTCGCTGCGCTTCCCGTGGCCCAAGGCGCCGGTGCAGGTGGTGGTGAAGAGACGCGACACGCGGAACCACTTCAAGGAGGTCTTCACCGCCGCGATCGACCCGGCCGGCAAGGAGGTGAACCCGGCCGACCTGCGCGCGGCCGGACAGGTGGTGCCGCTCTTCGAGAACGGCCCGGCCAGCGACAAGGTGGACCTGCTGGTGCTGGGCGAGGGCTACTCCGAGAAGGAGCTCCCGAAGCTGCGGCGGGACGCCGAGCGGATGATGGCGGCGCTCTTCGCCCGCGAGCCCTTCAAGAGCCGCAAGCGCGACTTCAACGTGCGCTTGCTGCTGGCGCCCACCGCCGAGAGCGGCGCGCTGCGCCCCCAGAACGGCGTCTTCCGGCGCACGCCGCTGTCGGTGCAGTACGGCATCTTCGGCTCCGAGCGCTACGTGCTGACTTACGACGACCGCGCCCTGCGCGACGTCGCCTCGGCGGCGCCCTACGACTACCTGGAGATCCTGGTGAACGACGCCCGGTACGGCGGGGGCGGCATCTACGCCTATCAGGCGACGGCCTCGGTCGACACGGCCTTCGCCGAGTACGTCTTCGTGCACGAGTTCGGCCACCACTTCGCCGGCCTGGGCGACGAGTACTACACCTCGGACGTGGCCTACGAAACGGGCGCCGCCGAGCGCCCCGAGCCCTGGGAGCCGAACATCACCGCGCTGCACGACCCGAAGAACGTGAAGTGGTCCGAGCTGGTCACCGCAGGCACGCCGCTGCCGACCCCGTGGGACAAGGAGGTCTTCGAGACCGAGAGCCGCAAGGTGCAGGCCGAGCGGAGGAAGCTCCTGGCCGACGGCGCGCAGCCCAGCGCGCTGGACGAGCTGTTCAGCAGGGAGAAGGTGGCCGAGACAAAGTTCCTCTCCTCGATGACGTGGTCCGGGAAGGTGGGGGCGTTCGAGGGCGCCGGCTACGAGGCGAAGGGGCTCTACCGTCCGGCTGCCGACTGCATCATGTTCACCCGCGACGACGTCGGCTTCTGCCCGGTCTGCCGCCGCGCCATCGAGCGGGTCATCGACCTTTATTCCTCGCCACCCTCGCCATCGTCATCGTCACTGGTGAAGAAGTAGCGCGCTCCGCAGGTGCGGCTGCAGTACTCCTTGCCGCCGATGCGGTAGATGCAGAAGGAGCAGAACCTCTTGTTGCACTGGGTGCAGATCTGCAAGTCGACCCGCTGCTCCCCCCAGGCGTTCTCCTCCGGCTCGCAGTGCCGGCCGCAGACGTCGCAGTTGGATTCGTCCTGCTGCGGGTGATCCTCGTCCCAGTGAGAGCTCAACGCGATGCATTATCATCCCGCCCTTTCTGGGCGGTGTAGCTCAGTTGGTCTAGAGCAGGCGTCTCATAAGCGCCGGGTCGGCGGTTCAAATCCGCCCACCGCCACCAGATATTTCGGAACGAACGACAGCAGACCGGGTCGCCGAAGCCTTGGCGGAGGCGATCTCCGCGGTGCCGCAGGTACCGCAAAATGACAAGCCAAGTCTCCGGCGACCCGATCTGCTGACCTTTGAGCCTCGCCGAACGACTCCGCCGGCATCTGGACGAGACCAGCCTCCTGGAGGGGGCGTCGCACGTCCTGATTGCCTGCTCCGCCGGCGGCGACTCCACCGCGCTCCTGGTGCTGCTGGCCGAGGTCCTTCCGCGAGAGATGCTGGCGGCGGCGCACATCCATCACCTCCTGCGCGAGACCGGCAACCGTGACGCTCGTGCGGTGGCTGACCTGGCCGCCTCGCTTCAGGTGCCGTTCGGGTTCCGGCCGGTCGAGGTCTCCAAGCTGCGCAGCAAGGGGGAGAGCCTGGAAGCGGCCGCCCGGCGCCTGAGGTACCACGCGCTCTTCGCCCTGGCGGACGCCCTGGGGCCGGGGACGCTCATCGCCACCGGACACACCCTGGACGACCAGGCGGAGACCGTGCTGCTGAACCTGGCCAGGCATTCCGGGCGCGCGCGGGGTGGCATCCGCGCCCGCCGCCAGGACGGCGTCGTCCGCCCGCTCCTGCCGTTCACGCGCGCCGAGCTGAGGAGCTTCCTGTCAGATCGCGGCATCGCCTGGCAGGAGGACGAAACCAACTCCGATCCCCGCTTCCTCCGGAACCGCATCCGGCACCACGTCCTGCCGTCCCTGGAGGTCCGCTGGCCCGGCGTCGCCGTACGCCTGGCCCGGGCCGGGGACGCCTGGACGCGGCGTCTCACCCGGCTGGACACCGACCTCGACGGCCGTCTGGAGCGGCACCGCGCCCCGGCTGGAGGCCCCTGGCCTCGGGGGCTCCTGCTGGAGGCCGGGCCGGAGGGGGCCGGGCGCCTCCTGCTCCGGGCCGCCTCGATCGCCGGGAAGCCTCCGGGCCGGGCCCAGCTCCGCAGGGTCCTCTCCAGGCTCTCGGCCGGCGACTGCTTCGCGGAGTCGCTGGGCGGGCTCCGCCTGGTGGCCGACCGCAGGAGCGTCAGCCTGCGGCCGCCGGTGCCCGGGCGGACTCGCCGGAGCCCTGATTCCAGAACAGGTTAAACTGCGCCCGGATGCTCTACGACGAGCGCTTTCCCCCCGACAGGATCGCCAGCAAGGTCAAGGAGCTCGCCGAGCAGATCGCCGCCGACTACCCGGCGGGGGAGCTGGTCCTGATCGCGGTCCTGAAAGGCGGGGGGTTCTTCATGGCCGACCTGTCGCGCCTCATGCCGAGGCCGCTCCGGCTGGAGTACATCGACGTGATCCGGGGCGGAGGCTCCTCCGAGGACGAGATCCTGGACTTCCACTTCGTGACCTCGTTCCAGGTCAAAGACAAGAACCTGATCATCCTGAAGGACGTCATCCGGAGCGGGATCATCGAGAACTACCTCATGAACCAGCTCCGGGAAGAAGGACCAGCCTCGATCCGTTTCGCTTGTTTGGTGGACCGCCCCCAGGAACGAAAGAGTTCCCTGGTGGTCGACTACGTTTGCTTCCCGTCCGAGGAAGGCATCCTGGTGGGCTACGGCATGGAGTACCAGGGGCTCGGCGGGAACTTCCCTTTCATTGCCCAGGTGAGGGTGAGAGAACGGGTCGAGCAAGCGCCCGAGACGCCCGCCGCGAACGACACCCCACAGGGCTGAACCGGAATCCCCCGGCTCCCGTAACGGAACTCGAGGCACACGTGAGTAATACCCTCAAGAACGTCCTCCTCTGGCTCATCATCGTCGTCGTCATCCTGCTGCTCTATCAGGTCGTCGGCTACGGCAAGGGCACCACCCAGACCATCGGCTTCAGCGACTTCCTGGAGAAGGTGAACAAGCGCGAGCTCGCGCTGGCGGTGATCCGCGGGCAGGAGATCAAGGCCTACAAGAAGGGCACTCCCGACGGTCGCGAGGCCGATTTCCGCACCTACGCCCCGACTTACGACAACCTGGTGAACGACCTGCGGGCCGCCGGCGTGAGCATCCGGGCCGAGGAGCCGCGGGAGGGCTCGCTGCTGGTGATCTTCCTGCAGTGGGCTCCGATCCTGTTCCTGGTCGGCCTCTGGCTCTTCATCATGAGGCAGATGCAGACCGGCGGGAACCGGGCGCTCGCCTTCGGCAAGTCGAGGGCCAAGCTGCTGACGCCGAACCAGAAGAAGGTCACGTTCAAGGACGTGGCCGGCTGCGAAGAGGCCAAGGAAGAGCTGGCCGAGATCATCGACTTCCTGAAGGAGCCCGCCAAGTTCCAGAAGCTGGGCGGCAAGATCCCCAAGGGCGTCCTGATGATGGGCCCCCCGGGCACCGGCAAGACGCTGCTGGCCCGCGCCGTGGCCGGCGAGGCCAACGTGCCGTTCTTCTCGATCTCCGGCTCGGACTTCGTGGAGATGTTCGTCGGCGTGGGCGCCTCCCGCGTGCGCGACCTCTTCGAGCAGGGCAAGAAGAACGCTCCCTGCATCATCTTCATCGACGAGATCGACGCGGTCGGCCGCCATCGTGGTGCCGGTCTCGGCGGCGGTCACGATGAGCGCGAGCAGACGCTGAACGCCCTGCTCGTCGAGATGGACGGGTTCGAGGGGAATGACGGCGTCATCCTGATGGCCGCGACTAATCGTCCCGATGTCCTCGATCCGGCGCTCTTGAGGCCCGGCCGCTTCGACCGGCGGGTGGTGGTCGACCGCCCTGATGTGAAGGGGCGCGAGGGCATCCTCAAGGTCCACACCAAGAACATCCCGCTCTCCGACGACGTCGACCTGGCGGTCACCGCCCGCGGGACGCCGGGCTTCGCCGGCGCCGACCTGGCGAACCTGGTGAACGAGGCGGCCCTCACCGCCGCCCGCGCCAACAAGAAGAAGGTCGAGCAGTCCGACTTCGACTTCGCCAAGGACAAGGTGCTGATGGGCGCCGAGCGGCGCTCCATGGTGATGTCCGACGAGGAGAAGAAGATCACCGCCTACCACGAGGGCGGGCACGCGCTGGTGGCCGCCTTCGAGGAGTACACCGACCCGCTCCACAAGGTCACGATCATCCCGCGCGGCCGCGCGCTGGGCCTCACCCAGCAGCTCCCGCTGGAGGACAAGTACACCTACTCCAAGGACTACATCGAGGCCGAGCTGGCGGTCATGATGGGCGGCCGCCTGGCCGAGGAAGTCTGCCTCGGCCGGGTGACCACCGGGGCCTCCAACGACTTCGAGAAGGCCACCGAGATGGCGCGCCGCATGGTCTGCGAGTGGGGCATGTCGAACCTCGGGCCGCTCACCTTCGGCCAGCCCGACGGCGAGATCTTCCTGGGGCGCGACTTCGCGCGCCGGCCCGACTACTCCGAGGACACCGCGCGGAAGATCGACGCCGAGGTGAACCGCATCGTCAGCGCGGCCTACACCCGCGCCAAGCACATCATCGTGGACAACCGCGCCGCGCTCGACGTGATCGCCAAGGACCTCCTCGAGCGCGAGTCGCTGGACGGCGAGGAGATCTACCAGATCATCCAGAAGGCCATGGGCAAGGAGCTCCCCCGCAAGCTGGCCGCGCCGAAGGCGCCCCAGCAGCCCCCGCCCCCGATGGCCACCCCGGTCGCCAAGAAGGAAGACGAGAAGGGCGGAACGCCCGGCTTGATTCCGGTTCCGGCGTAAACCTGCTGCGGGGGGCTCCCAGGCCGCCCCCCGCACCCCTGGCCAGGTTCACTGTCTGAAGGTCAGCTCCAAACGCGCGTCACGCCGGCCTCCGCGAGGAGCCGGCGTCGCTCGTTCTCGGGGGTCTCGCACCAGGGGCGCGGCGCGCGCGGGATGCCCGCCTGGTTCACCAGCGCCACCTCGCGCAGGTAGCGGGCCGCGCTCTCGGCGATCTCCTCGCGCTCGTCGCCGATGTCGCCGAGCGCCTCCCCGACCTCCCCCGCGGAACGCAGCTCGTCCCAGGCAAGCCGCTGCGAGAGGCGCGAGGGGGGGATCCAGGCCACGGTGTCCGCGTCCCACTCCCGGTTGACCGCCAGGAAGACGCCCTCCCGCTCGGTCCTGCAGGGCTCGTAGCGCAGCGGTGCCAGCACCGCCAGCGTCCCGAAGTACGACGCCCCCTTCACGTCCTGCCAAGAGGTCTTCGCCGCCAGGAAAACCTCGCGGTCGCCGGGCGGTCCGAGATGAGTCAGGGCGCCGCGGAAGAGGTCGTGGAGGCCGCAGGCGCCCGGATAGCGGAAGAGCGTCGGGCAGGGCTCGTCGTCCCCGAGCGGGTCGCCCAGCATCCGCAGCCAGGGGGGGGCCGCGTAGGGAACGCCGGTCCGGCGGGCGAACTCGCGCGGCGTCTCGCGCACGCTCCTATCATCTCGCGATCCGATGTCTTCCGGGCTCGTTTTCGGCAAGTTCCTGCCCCCCCACGCCGGGCACGTGCACCTGATTCGACAGGCCCTCCGGCAGGTGGACGAGCTGACCGTGGCGGTCTGCACCCTGGAGCGGCAGCCGATCGACGGCGCTCTGCGGGCGGCCTGGATGCGCGAGCTCTTCCCGGAAGCGAACGTCGTCCACGTCACCGACGAGAACCCGTCGGAGCCGCACGAGCACCCGCGCTTCTGGGAGATCTGGTGCGACACGCTGCGCCGGGCCTGCGGTGGCGAGCTGCCCGAGACGCTCTTCACCTCCGAGGACTACGGCGACGAGCTGGCGCGGCGGCTCGGGATCCGCCACGTCCTCGTCGACCGAGACCGTCATGCGGTGCCGATCTCGGGCACGGCGATCCGGGCCGCGCCGGTGCGCCACTGGGCGCAGGTCCCGGGGCCGGTGCGTCCGTACCTGCTGAAGCGTGTGGTCGTCACCGGTCCGGAGTCGACCGGCAAGACGACGCTGGCGGCACGGCTGGCAGATCACTACCAGACCTGGTTCGTCCCGGAATTCGCCCGTGGCTACCTGGACGAGGTGAACGCCCGGCGCGGCACGATGACGTCAATATGTCTGGAAGAAGACATGGAGCCGATCGCCCGCGGGCAGCGGACCAGCGAGGACGAGGCCGCCGATCGCGCCGACCGGCTCCTGATCCTCGACACCGACCTGCACGTGACCCGGATCTTCGCGGAGCACTACTTCCAGCGCTGCGCGCCCTGGATCGTCGAGGCGGCCACCTCCCGGCCGTATGACCTCCACCTGCTGCTGGACGTCGACGTCCCCTGGGTGGCCGACGCGCTGCGGGACCAGCCGCACGCCCGCGAGCAGTTCCTCGAGCGGTTCCGGAGCGAGCTGGCCGGACGGCGGGTGGTGGAGATCCGCGGCGGATGGGAGGAGCGCTTCCGGCGCGCCCGCGAGGCGATCGACCAGGTGCTGGCCGAGCCGATGAGGCCGATCCATGCGCGTCCTTGACGGCTCGCCGCTGGGGCAGCGCGACCGCCTGGAGCGGCTCTATCGGAGCGACGTCTTCCGCGACCCGGCGACGCCGGCCACCGCGGCGCTGGCGAGCTACGCCCTCGCGCGGTTGGGCGCGACGTTCCCCGAGGGGGACCCGCTGCACGTCCACGAGCTGCTCCCGAACGCGGTCTTCTTCCGGCGGCTGACCGCGCTCCGCCACGCGCTCCTCGGCGACCCCGAGGCGCGGCTCCTGGTGCGCGACGTCCTCGCCTCGTTCGGCTGGGACCTGGAGCGCACCTACTTCGACCGGCTGCGGCTGCGCGCGGTGCCGAGCGGTGGCCACCGCCTGCCGGAGGCTCGGGAGTCCTACCTCGCCCACCGCGATACCTGGTACGCGAATCCTCCGGCGCAGGCCAACCTCTGGATCGCCGTCCGCGACGTCGCGGAGCAAGAGGCATTCGGGTTCCACTCCGATTACTGGGAGCGCCCGATCGCCAACTCGTCCGCGAGCTTCGACTACGGCCGGTGGAACGCGCTGGGCGGCTGGCAGGTGCACAACGACAGCAAGCACTACCCGACCGCGACCGAAGAGCTCCCGCCCGCCGGAACGCGCCTGGCGGTCCCGGCGGCCGCAACGCTCCTCTTCTCCGGCACCCATCTCCACGGCACCGCCGGGCACGACTCCGGCCGCACCCGCTGGTCGTTGGAGATCCGCACCGTGCTGCTCGACGACGTCACGGCGGTCCAGCCACGGCGCAACCTCGACAACCGCTCGACCGGCACCACGCTGCGCGACTTCCTGCGCGCCTCGGACTTCACGCCGTTCCCGGAGGAGACGGCGCGCGCTCACGAGCAGTGGTCGGCCTCGGAAACACTCCGGGCGGAACCTGCGTAACCGGAGCATGAGCGGATTCCTGACCCCTGAAGAGCGGCGGCGCCTGCGCCCCGCCGAGACGGCGACGCCGGCCACGCCCATCCCCACCCAGGTGGTCGCCAGCGACGAATACGTCCCGCCTGCGCAGAGCGCGCGGCAGCGCGAGGTGCAGGTCCGCCTGGCCGAGCTCGGCGGCGCGCTGGCCGCCCGGCAAGGCCTGTCGCGTCGTGCCTTCTTCGCCGGCGCCGCCGGCATGGCCTCGGCATTCCTGGTCATGAACGAGGTCTACGGCTCGCTCTTCGACGCCAGCCCGGCCGAAGCGGCGACGCCGGAGATGGCCGCCGAGCGCGCCCGGTCGCTGGCGGATCAGTTCGTCTTCGACGGGCACACCCACTTCCTGCGCGACGACACGCGGCTGAAGGGCTTCGCGTCGTTCCGCCAGCTCTTCGCCGACCTGGGCTGGAACCCGGCGATGCCGAAGCGGCAGCAGACGGTCGAGGACCTCAAGTACGACAGCTACGTGAAGGAGATGTTCCTCGACAGCGACACCAAGATCGCCATCCTCTCCAGCGCCCCGTCGGAGGTGCCCGCCGACTGGTTCCTGACCAACGAGATGATGGCCGCCGCGCGCGCCAAGCTGAACGCCAAGGCGGGGGCGAAGCGCCTGCTGGCGCACGCGATCTTCACCCCGGGGTCGGACGGCTGGCTGGAGAGCCTGGACCGCGCCCTGGCGCTGAAGCCCGACTCGATGAAGGGCTACACGATCGGCGACAACACCCACAAGGACCTGAGCAAGCCGTGGAGGATGGACGACGAGAAGGTCACCTACCGCGCCTACGAGCGCTTCCAGAAGGCGGGGATCCGGAACGTCTGCGTCCACAAGGGCCTCTTCCCGCCCTCGGTCGAGGAGCGCTTCCCCAAGCTGCGCCCCTACGTGGACGTCAGCGACGTCGGGAAGGCGGCCAAGGATTGGCCGGGCCTGAACTTCGTCATCTATCACGCCGGCTACCGCCAGGTCGGCGGCTTCCGCGGCCCCGTCGGCGAGGCCGAAGACGCCTGGGCCGAGGTCGAAAAGACGGGCCGCTGCGAGTGGGTCACCGACCTCGCCGAGATACCGGGGCGCCTCGGCGTGACCAACGTCTACGCCGACCTCGGACAGATCTTCGCGAACACGATCGTGGCCAACCCGCGCCTGGCGGCGTTCGTGCTGGGCACGCTGGTGAAGGGACTCGGCGCCGAACGCGTCGTCTGGGGGAGTGACGCGCTCTGGAGCGGCTCCCCGCAGTGGCAGATCGAGGGGTTGCGCCGCCTGGAGATCCCCGAGGAGATGCGGACGAAGTACGGTTTCGCGCCGCTGGGCGCCGCCGACGGCCCGGTGAAGAATGCGATCCTGGGTGGCACGAGCGCGCGGCTCTACAACGTATCTACGAAGCCGGTACCCGACAAGCTGGCGACGCTGAAGGATGAGTACCAGCGCTCCGGAGGCGAGCGGAGCAACCGGCGCTACGGCTTCGTGGTTTGAGAACGGAACGGCCCGGTCGTCGAAACCCGGCTGCGGAGGGGGTGCGGGGGAACCCGAAGCCTGGCGGGTTCCCCCGCATGCATCAGCGTGCCTCGATCTGGACGTTGCCGCTGGAGGTGTCGACGCGCACGTCGGCGCCGCCGCTGCCCTGGACCTCGGCGATGACCTCGTGCTCCTTGCGCCGCAGTGTCCGCAGCCCGGGCGCGTCGACGTCGATCTCGCCGCTCCCGGTGGTGGCGGTGACCCGCATCGGGAAGGCGCGAGCCATCCGCACCCGCACGTCGCCGCTCGAGGTGGAGAGGTTCATGGCGCGCATGCCGGTGAGGTCGCCGTCCAGCTCCACGCCTCCGCTGCCGGTGCCGGCGCGCACGCGCTCGGCGCGCGCCAGCCGCGAGCCGCGGATCTCGCCGGAGCCGGTGTTGAGCGAGAGCGAGCCGCTGACGTCGGCCAGGGTCACGTCGCCGGAGCCGGTGTTCACCCGCACCGAAGCGGCCTCGACGCGCTCCAGGCGCACGTCGCCGGAGCCGGTCGACACCTCGACGTCTCCCTTGGCGCCGCGCACCGCCACGTCGCCGGAGCCGGTCTCGAGGCGGAGACGGCCGTCGCCGCGGTCGTAGACGCCCACGTCGCCGCTGCCGGTGTCGACGTGGACCGCCCCGGAGCCGCCCGAGCTCCGCACGTCGCCGCTGCTGGTGTCGAGGGTGAGCGCCGCGGCGACGTCCTTGGCCTCGATGAAACCGACGTGGTTGCGCACCTGCACCGCCACTCCGGCCGGGACCCGCAGGCGGAAGTCGGCCCACAGAGCCGCCCCGCCGCCGTGCCGGCCGGTGGCCACGCTGACCCGGCGCCCTTCGTACTCGAAGGTCGAGCGGTTGATCCCGAACCAGTCGAAGCTGTTCTCCTCGCGGTGGCGCCGCCCCGGGTAGCGGAACGAGCGATGCTCGTCGGTGGGGTAGCGCGCCAGGACGCGGAGGCGGTCCCCCTTCTCCTCGAACGTCACCTGGAGGCTGTCGGCCAGCTTCTCGGCGCGGTCGCCCTCGGCGTGGACGGTGGCGGAGACCTCGACGGCGCCGCCGGCAACGCCCTCCACCGAGACCTCCCCGGCCAGGTTCGTGACGTCGAGGACCAGGCCGGGCCGAGCCGGGAAGCTGCGCTTCACATCGCGGTGGGCGTCGTCGGCGGCACAGGGGCTGACCAGGGCTAACGCGACGAGCGCCATCGGCGCGCGGTGGAAAAAGGACATGGTGAACCCCCTGCCAGCAGATACGACGGTCGGGGGCGGGAGGTTCCGCGGGCCGTCAGGCGGCGTGAGCGGCGCGGGCGGGCGTCTCGCGGCGGCGGAGGCGCGCGATCCAGATTGCCACGCCGGGCAGGCCGACCAGCGTCGGAGCCAGCCAGGCGGCGGTGAGCGAGGTGCCCTCGAGGCCGAAGGCGCGCGCGTTCACCACCAGGAACGCGGTGAGCGTGGCGATCGTCGAGCCCACCATGCTCTGCATGTGCTGGTACTTCCAGTGGAGCGGCGTGGAGGGGGTGGAGCGCCAGTAGCGCAGGTGGCGGATCGAGATGATCACGCCGACGATGCCGAAGGCGGCGTGCAGCGGCACGTGGCGCAGGAAGCCGCTGGTGCCCAGCGCCACCGCCAGTACCAGGAGGACGGCCGGCAGCGCCAGGTCGCGCTTCAGATCGTGCGGCGCCCGGCGCTCCTTCAGCCGCAGTACCCGCAGGCCGGTGCGGGCCGCGTTGGCGGCCAGGAGCGCCAGGAAGCCGAGCAGCAGCGTGCCGTCCAGGCCGCCCGGCCCGCCGCCGAAGAGGAGCCGGTGGACGCAGGCCACGATCGCGGTGGCGGCGATGACCGCCGCCGCGGTCACGTAGACGCGGCCGGCCCGGCGGTGGAGGCGGCCTCCCTTGGCGGCCACCAGCGGCACCGGGAACGCCAGCAACGCGACGACGCCGGCGCCGATGTGCACCGCTCTGACGACCTCGATGACCATGCCAGGCCTCCGCGTCCTCTATACGGATTGAAGCTAGAGTTCCGATGTGTTCCGCGCCGAGATTCCCCTTCTCGAAGGACGCCGGCTGTCGTTCGGCCCCCTGCCGGGGGTGATGGCGATCCTGAACGTCACGCCGGACTCCTTCTCGGACGGCGGGCTGCTGGCGAGCGCCGAGCAGGCGGTGCGCACCGGCCTGCGCGCGGCGGAGCTCGGGGCGGCGCTGGTGGACGTCGGCGGCGAGTCCACGCGGCCTCGGGGCTCGGCGTACGGCTCGGGCGCCGGAGCGGTCTCCGACGACGAGGAGATCGCGCGCGTCCTGCCGGTCGTCGAGGCGCTGCGGCGCGCGTCGCCGGCGCTTCCGATCTCGGTGGACACCCGCAAGGCCGCGGTGGCGCGGGCGGCGCTCGACGCGGGCGCCGACCTGATCAACGTGGTGACCGGCCTCGACGCCGAGCCGGCGCTGCTGCGGGTCGTCGCCGAGCGGGGCGCGGCGCTCCTCCTCTCCCACTGTCGCGGCACGCCGGAGACGACGTTTCAGGTATCACGTTTCCAGGACGTCGTGCGCGAGGTGGCCGAAGACCTCGAGGCGGCGCGGCGCGGCGCCCTGGCGGCGGGCGTGGCAGCCGAGAAGCTGCTCCTCGACCCGGGCCTCGGCTTCGGCAAGAAACCTGACGAGAACTTCGCGCTGCTGGGCGAGCTCGATCGCCTGGCGCCGGAGGGGGTGCCGCTGGTGGTCGGCGCCTCGCGGAAGGCCTTCCTTGGCACGGTCGCCGACCGGCCCGTTCCGGACCGGCTGCCGGAGTCGCTCGGGGCGGTGGCGGTCGCGGCGCGCGTTGCAGGGGCGAGGCCGGTGATCGTGCGGGTGCACGACGTGGCCGAGACGCTGCGCTTCCTGGCGGTGCTGCGGAGAAGCCTCGAAGGGACCACGTAACCGATGGTCCGAGCGGTGCTCGGCCCGAGGTCTCTGGCGCGGGCCGTAACTGGGCCGCGCAGTAACATCCGCGCGGCCATGAAGCGGCTCTTCGGCACCGACGGCATCCGCGGGAAGGCGGGGGAGTTCCCGCTGGATGAGGAGACCGTCTCGCGCGTCGGGGCGGCGCTGGTGTCGTGCCTGTCCGACCGCTCCGGAGGCGAGGTCTCGCTGGTCCTCGGCCGCGATCCCCGCGCCTCCTCGGCGGGTCTGGCCGCCGCGGTCGCGGGCGGAGCGCTCGCCCGCGGAGGGCGCGTGGTCGACGCGGGCGTCGTCACCACGCCGGCGGTCGCCTACCTGGTGCGCCAGCTCGGCGCTACCGCGGGCGTCGTCATCTCCGCCTCGCACAACCCGTGGGACGACAACGGCGTGAAGGTCTTCTCCGGCGAGGGTCGCAAGCTGCCCGACGAGCTGGAGGCGGAGGTCGAGCGCCGGATCGACGACTTCGCGGCCGTGCCGTCCTGCGCCGCGCCGGTGGATTCACACCTGGCGGAGCGCTACGTGGACTACCTGGTCTCCACGCTCCCGCACCGGCTCGACGGGCTGACCGTCCTGATCGACGCGGCCAACGGGGCCGCCTACCAGAGCGCCCCGCGCGCCTTCGCGGCGGCCGGCGCCCGGGTGGTGGCGATGAACGTTTCCCCCGACGGCCGCAACATCAACGAGGGGTGCGGCGCCCTGCATCCGGAGGCGATGGCCGCCCGGGTCGCGCGCGAGGGGGCCGACCTCGGCATCGCGCTGGACGGCGACGCCGACCGCATCATGGCGGCGGACGGCGCCGGAGTGGTCCTCGACGGCGACGACGTGCTCTTCCTCTGGACGCTGGAGCTCATCCGTGAAGGCCGGAAGCCGGCGCTGGTGGTGGGGACGCTGATGACGAACTTCGGGCTGGAGCTCGCGCTCCGGGAGCTCGGCATCGAGCTGGTGCGGACCGCGGTGGGCGACCGCTACGTCGTCGAGGAGATGCTGAAGAGGAACGCTCCCATCGGCGGCGAGCAGTCCGGCCATCTCATTCGTTCCGACCTGGCCACGACCGGCGACGGCATCCTCACCGGCCTTCACCTCGCCGCCTTCCTGGCCGCATCGGGCAAGTCGCTGGCCGACCAGCCGCGCTTCGTGAGGACGCCTCAGGTGCTGAGGAACGTCATGGTGCGCGAGCGGAAGCCGATGGAGCGGATCCCCGGTCTCCGCGAGGCGCAGCAGAAGGCCGAGGGGGAGCTCGCCGGCCGGGGCCGCATCGTGCTGCGCTACTCCGGCACCGAGCCCAAGGCACGGGTCATGGTCGAGGGCACCGACGCGGCGCAGGTCGACGACATCGCCGACCGCCTCACCCGCGTCATTCAGGAGGCGATCGGAGCCTAGGAGCCGGTCACTCGCTCAGGTACGGACCAGGCCGCTCTTGGAGGAGAGCCGCACCTCGGCCTCCTCCAACGTCCCGAGCAGCAGCCCTTCCTCCTGCTTGACCGGCAGGAGTCCGGGCGCCTCCAGCCGCACGTCGCCGCTGCCGCTGGCCAGGTAGAGGAAGCCGCGCGGCGAGATGTCGCGCGCCTGGACGTCACCGGAGCCGCTGGCGGCACGCACCTCGCCTTTGAGGCGGTCCAGCGCGATACCGCCGGAGCCGGTCTCCACCGCGATGCGGCCGGAAGAGGCGACCACCGCCACGTCTCCAGCCGGCGAGCGCACCTCGATCTCGCCACTGCGTTCCAGGACCAGCGTGTCGCCGGTGCGGGTGAGGACCCGCGTGTCGCCCGAGCCTCCCTGGACCGCCACGTCCCCGCACTCGCTGGAGAGCTCGAGCACGGCGTCCACCTTGCCGGCCTCCACGTTGCCGACGCCGTTCCAGCCCTGCACGACGGCGCCGGCCGGCACCCGCAGCGTGATGTCCGCGTAGAGGACGGGCGCGCCGGAGTCCTCGCGCGAGGTGACCGTCACCACCGAGCCGGCGTAGGGCACCGACACCCCGATGTCGCCCCGCTCTCCGAAGGCGCCGCGGGCCAGCTCCGCCAGGGGATAGCGCAGCGTCGCCACGTCGGGGTAGACCGCCCGGACCACCAGGAGCTCTCCCTGCGGATCGAGCGGGACGTCCACCGCCCTGGCCAGGCGGTCCGCCTGGACCTCGTCGTCCGCTTCGGCGACGACCAGCGCCGTGAGCTCGACGTCGCCGCTGGGAGACGGCTCGAGCGTCAGGTGTCCGGTGAGGTTCCTCAGGTCGATGGCCAGGCCGGGCCGGCCGGCCGCCCGACGCTCGATGTGCCGCTCTTTCCGTGACATAGGGCCTCCAGGCGCGCCAATTGTAGGCCGGCGCCGCAGCGTGACTCGTGCACTTCCGGGACGCTGGCGGCGGCGTATTCTCCTGGTGAGCGCCATGCGACACGAGCAACGAGCCAACCGCCGGCGCCGCCCTCTCGCCCTGGTGGAGCCCGAGCCCGAGCCGGCGCCCGCGCCGGTCGGGGTGCCGCTGCCGCACGCCAACGTGCCGCTCCTGAACCGGGAGCTCTCCTGGCTGGCCTTCAACGAGCGGGTGCTGGAGGAGGCCACCGATGAGCGCTGGCCGCTCCTGGAACGGCTGAAGTTCCTGGCGATCGCCGCCACCAACCTCGACGAGTTCTTCATGATCCGGGTCTCGGGGCTCCGCGACCAGCTCTCGGCCGAGCACGTGGAACCCTCCGACGACGGGCTCACGCCGTCCGAGCAGCTGGCGCTGGTGCGCCAGGCGGTGGAGCAGATGGTGGCGCGGCAGACCGCCTGCCTGCGCGAGGACGTGAAGCCCAAGCTGGCCGCCGCGAACGTGTCGGTCCTCTCCTGGAGCGAGCTCGGCGAGCCGCAGCGGGAGGCGGCCCGCCAGTACTTCAAGCGCAACGTGCTGCCGGTGCTGACCCCGCTGGCGGTCGACCCGGGGCACCCGTTCCCGTTCCTCTCCAACCTCTCGCTCAACCTGGCGGTCGAGGTTCGGTCGCCGGAGGGGTCGGGGGAGCCCCGAAGGGGTTCCTCATCGCCGGCCGCCGGCGGTCAGACGAAGTTCGCTCGCGTGAAGGTGCCGCAGGCGCTGCCGCGGCTGGTGTCGATGCGCGAGATCCTCGAGGGGAAGAAGAAGGTCAAGCCGGAGAAGGCCGAGTTCCTGCTGCTGGAGAGCCTCATCCAGGCGAACCTGGGCGAGCTCTTCCCGGGCCTCGAGATCGTCTCCTCGCACCTCTTCCGCATCACCCGCGACGCCGACCTGGAGATCCAGGAGGACGAGGCGTCCGACCTCCTGGCCGCCATCGAGCAGGAGGTCCGGCGCCGGCGTTTCGGCGAGGTCGTGCGGGTGGAGCTCGCGCCCAAGACGCCGAAGCGCATCCGCAAGCTGCTGATGAAGCAGCTGGAGGTGAGCGAGGGAGACTTCTACGAGGTGGACGAGCCGCTCGGCATCGGAGACCTCGGCGCCCTGGCCAGGCTCTCCCGCCCCGAGCTGAAGGACCCGCTCTTCACGCCGGCGGTGCCGGCGGTGCTGCACGTCCCCGAGGTCTCGATCTTCGAGGCGATCCGGCAGGGGGACATCTTCCTGCACCACCCCTACGACTCCTTCGCGCCGGTCTCCGAGCTGATCGACGAGGCCGCCGACGACCCCAAGGTCCTGGCCATCAAGATGACGCTCTACCGGACCAGCGCCGACTCCGGCTTCGTGCCGGCGCTGGTGCGCGCCGCCGAGAGCGGCAAGCAGGTGGCGGTGCTGGTGGAGCTGAAGGCCCGCTTCGACGAGGCCAACAACATCACCTGGGCCAAGGCGCTCGAGCAGGCGGGCGTGCACGTGGTCTACGGCGTGGTCGGCCTGAAGACGCACGCCAAGGTCGCTCTGGTGGTGCGCCGCGAGAAGGACGAGATCCGCCGCTACGTGCACCTGGGCACCGGCAACTACAACCCCTCGACCGCGCGCCTCTACACCGACTTCGGCCTCCTCACCTCGCGGCGCGAGTTCGGCGAGGACGCCACGTTGCTCTTCAACGCGCTGACCGGCCTGGCCGGCAAGACGAACTACCAGAGGCTGGTCACCGCTCCCAAGGACATGCACCGCCTGGTCCTGGAATGGATCGGCCGCGAGACCGCGCACGCCAAGGCCGGCCGGCCCGCCGGCATCAAGGCCAAGCTCAACGCGCTGGTCGACCCGCGGGTCATCGCCGCGCTCTACGAGGCGTCCCAGGCCGGGGTGCCGGTGCAGCTGGTGGTGCGGGGCGTTTGCTGCCTGCGGCCCGGGCTGCCGGCCGTCTCCGAGACGGTGCAGGTCCGCTCGATCCTCGGCCGCTTCCTGGAGCACAGCCGCGCGTTCGTGTTCGAGAACGGCGGGCAGCGGGAAGTCTGGCTCTCGTCCGCCGACTGGATGCCCAGGAACTTCTTCCGCCGGGTGGAGATCGCCTTCCCGGTGGAGGACCTCGAGGCGGCGCGCCGCGTGGTCGAGGTGATCGACACCTGCCTGGCCGACAACCTGCGCGCCCGCGTCCTGAAGAGCGACGGCGCCTACGAGCGCCTGCGGCCACAGGGGGCAGACGAGGTGCGCGACGCGCAGGCCTGCTTCCTGGAGGACGCCAGGCGGCGCGTGCTGCGCGCCGTCGAGGCCTTCGAGCGCGGCACCAGCAGCGACACCTTCGAGCGCGTCCCGGAGCCCAGAGATCGCGGCGAGATTTAGCCATGACGCTGTCAGACGGGTCGCCGGAGACTTGGCGGAGGCGATCTCCGCGGTGCCGTAGGCACCGCAACAAGATCTAAGGCATGCCGGCGCCGTTGAAGAACGTCACCTGCACCCCCAGGAGGTTCGGCGGACCGGCCCAGAGGTGCGCCTCGATCCGGTAGGTGACGCCCGGTTCCAGGCGGCCGCCGGTCATCAGCTCGTTGCTGAGCGAGCCGCTGGTGCCCGAGGTCAGGTCGGCGCTGTAGGTGCCGTCGGGCAGCTTCCTCTGCAGGTAGAGGTCGACGTCCGACGGAGCGGTCGGCGTGCACTCCACGCGGAACGACGCGTCGTCGGCGCCCGGCGGCACCGTGAACTCCAGGCAGCCGCTGGTCACGCCGCAGACGCGCTGGCCGGCTCCCGGCGCCAGCACCGTGAGCGTCTGCGCGATCGGCGCCTGGGCCACGCCGGTGATGACGGTGGTCGTGGGCGCGGGCCCGGCCGCCGGGCCGGAGAGCGCGGTGTCGAGCTCGATGGCGACCGCCGGCCGCGTGTCGGTCGTGCTGTCCAGGAAGGAGATCGCCAGCCGGCCGTCGTCGTAGATCGCCACCGTCTGGAAGTCCAAGCGGATGTCGTTGGTGACGCCGGCGGTGGAGTTGATGTCGCCGCGCCCGACCTGGTAACGCCGCAGCAGCTTGGGCTGCGCGTCCTTGATGCCGATCTTGTAGACGAGGTCGCGGTCGGTGCCGCTGCCGCTGTCGCTGGCGCGGATGACGACCGCCGCCACGCCGGCGTACTTGTTGGCCCGCACGTCGAGCTGCTCGATGCTGCAGTTCTCCGGCAGCTTGACCGTCATCGACTTCCAGCTCTTGCCGCCGTCGGCCGACCAGCGGTAGAGGAACGCGTTGCCGCTCGGGACGACGTCGTGGAGGCGCCCGGCCGAGTCGACCGGATAGAGGCCGGCCAGCTGGCTGCCGTCGCCGTGCGCCACGTCCGTCCAGGAGCGCTCCGCTCCGTCGAAGGCGGACCAGGCGTCGTCGGCGTCGCCGGAAGCCAGCATCCGACCGCCGCCTATCGCGAACATGCCGCCGTTGGTGTTGGCCTGCACCCAGTCGAGCTCGGGCGCCGGCGCCACCGGTCCCAGCGTCCGCTGCGAGGAGGCCCCCAGCTTCTCCACGAACTTGCTGGTCACCTGGGTGTAGGTGAGCCCGTCGGTCGAGACGTAGAAGAGCTCCTTGATCGGGTAGCCGCCCTTGATGAAGCTGAGGTAAGGAACCGCCTGCCCGTCGATGGTGAACGGCCCGGGCAGCACCGCGATCCACTGCCGGTCGTAGAACGGCTGGTGCTGCGGCATCTCCAGATAAAGCCACTGCCCGGTGGAGGCCACGTACTTGAACGTCAGCAGGTGATCGCCGGTGTAGGGGTCCCACTCGACGCCGACGACGTCGCCGTTCGGGGCCACCGCGATCGCCCCCTCGCCGTTCTGCAGCGGCGTCAGCGGCCGCACCGAGCTCCAGGTGAGCCCGCGGTCGTCGCTGTAGTTGATGTAGCTGCCGCCGAAGTCGAGGAGCCGCCCCTGGCGGGTGACGCTCAGGTAGTTCTCGCAGCAGTTCCCGGTCCCCTGCACGACGCGCCAGCGGGTGGTGCCGCTGCGGTCGTCGGACGTCGTCGCCGAGCTTCCGTAATCGTAGGTGCCGTAGGTTGCCGTCGCGATGGTGGGGGCGATCTTCACGACCTGGGCCGGCAGGCCGTTCTGGGCCAGGACCGGCCACGTAGCGAACGCGGCCAGGAGAGAGAGTGCCGAAGACCTCATGGCTGACCTCCGGGGCACCAAGGCCCCAGGACGAAAGCTAGGGCCTGGACGGCATCCTGGACATGAGGGAAGCACCCCAGATCGGGGGTGTCCGACCCCTCAAATCATGATCTGGGGGGCTCCGTGACCGCCCCCCAGCCCCCCGCCAGGCGCCTCTCGCTCTTACCTTTCGAGATCGAAGCCGGGCGGCGGCCGCAGGATGGGCTCCAGGGCGGTCAGCACGGTCGCGGTCACCGGCAGCATCACCGCGTGGGTGTTGGTGCCGTAGTTGATGTGGATCTCGTAGTAGCCGTGCGGCGAGACCGCGATGAGGACGCCCTGGACCTGCTTCATCTCGGCCAGCGGGCAGGTCACGTAGACCTTCATCGGGATGTCCATGCTGTGCCGGCGATTCTAGCCCGGGCTTTAGCCCGCGTCGTCGTCCCCGCCCTCGTCCTCGTCGGCGCCCTCGACTGCCGCCCCCTCGCCGCGGTACTCCTTGAGCTTCCGCTGCAGGGTGCGCAGGCCGATGCCGAGCCGCTCGGCGGCGATCCGCCGGTTGCCGCCGGCGGCCTGCAGGGCGGTGAGGATGGCTTCCTTCTCGATCTCGGCCATCGTCTTGCCGACCAGCATGCCGGTGGGGATGACGCCCTGCACGCCGGCCACCGTCACCGGCTCCGGCGCCGGCAGCAGGCCGGCCTTGGCGCGCACCACGTTCGGCAGGTCGTGGACATCGATCCTCCCGCCCTGCGAGAAGAGGACGGCGCTCTCGATGACGTTCTTCAGCTCGCGGACGTTGCCCGGCCACTCGTAGGCGAGGAGCGCGCCGAAGGCGGCAGGGGTCACGCCGCTGACCACCTTGTCGTGCTCCTTGGCGAAGAGGTCGCGGAAGCGTTCCACCAGCAGGGGTATGTCCTCCTGCCGCTCGCGCAGCGCCGGCAGCTCGATGGTGACGACCGAGAGCCGGTAGTAGAGGTCCTGCCGGAAACGGCCGTTCTCGATCTCCTTGGCGAGCTCGCGGTTGGTGGCGGCGATGAGCCGGAAGTCCACGTCGCGCGACTCGTTGCCGCCCACCGGCGTGACCCGCTTCTCCTCCAGCACCCGCAGGAACTTCACCTGCAGGTCGGGGGGCATCTCCGAGACCTCGTCCAGGAAGAGCGTGCCGCCGTGCGCCTGCTCGATGCGGCCGGTGCGCTTCACCAGCGCGCCGGTGAAGGCGCCGCGCTCGTGCCCGAAGAGCTCGGACTCGATGATCTCCTTGGGGATGGCGCCGCAGTTGAGCGCCACGAAGGCGCGGGGCCGCCGCGGCGAGGCGTGGTGCAGGGCATTGGCCACCAGCTCCTTGCCGGTTCCCGACTCGCCGACGATCAGCACGGTCGTGCGGGTGGGCGCCACGATGCGCAGCTTCTCGAAGACCTTCTCCATCGCCCCGGAGACGCCCAGGATCGCCTCGAAGCCGTAGCGCTTGTCGAGGCGCTCGCGCAGCGTCTTGATCTCGCCGGCCTGGCGCGCCCGCTGTAGCGCGGCCGACACCCGCAGCCGCAGGTCGTCCTTGGCGACCGGCTTGGCCACGTAGTCCACCGTGCCGAGCGCCCGCGCCGCCACCAGCGTGTCGACGTCGCCGAAGGCGGTCACCAGCAGGACCGCTACGTCCGGCCGCGCCGCGGCCAGCTCGGTCGCCAGCTCCAGGCCGGTCTTGCCGGGCATCTTGAAGTCGGTCACCACCAGCGCGACCGAAGGGTCCTCGGCGGCGCGGCTGAGCGCCGAGTCGGCGTCGCCGAACTCCTCCACCCGCCGGCCGTCGGTCGCCAGCGTGAGGGCCATCGCCTTGCGGCTGCCGGAGTCGTCGTCCACCACCAGGACCAGCGGCTCGCTCACTCCCGCCCCCCCGCCAGCGCCCGGTCCAGATCGTCCTCGGTCCAGACCGGCACCCCCATCTGGCGCGCCTTGTCCAGCTTCGAGCCTGCCTCCTCCCCGGCGATCACCGCCGACGTCTTTCGCGACACGCTTCCACTCACCTTTCCTCCGGCCATCTCGACGGCCGCCGTCGCCTCGTCCCGCGTCCGGCGGGGCAGGGTGCCCGTGAGGACGAAGGTCATGCCCGCGAGCGGGGAGGCGTTCTCCCGCGAGGAGAGCGGCACGGCGGCTTCCGTCATACGGATGCCGGCCGTCCGGAGTTTAGCGAGGAGGTCCCGGTTGGCCGGCGCGGCGAACCATTCCAGGATGCCGCGGGCGGTCTCCGGCCCGATCTCCGGCACCGCGGTGAGCTCCTCCTCGGTGGCCGAGGCCAGCGCCTCCATCTCGCGGAAACGCCGCGCCAGGAGCTTGGCGGTCTTCTCGCCCACCTGCCGGATGCCCAGCGCGTTCAGGAAGCGCGCCAGGCCGGCGTCCTTGGAGCGTTCGATCTGCGCGATCACGTTGACGGCCGACTTCTCCCCCCAGCGCGGGAGCGGCGAGAGCTGCGGGGCCGAGAGCGCGTAGAGGGAGGCGACGTCGCTGACCAGCCCCGCCGTCAGGAGCTGGTCGAGCCGCTCCTCGCCGAGCCCCTCGATGTCCATGGCGCGGCGCGAGACGAAATGGCGCAGCGCCTCCACCGTCTTGGCCGGGCAGGCGGGGTTCGGGCAGCGCAGCGCGACCTCCCCCTCCACCTTGGAGACCGGCGCGCCGCAGACCGGGCAGGCTGCCGGCATCTGGAACGGCTGCGCGTCGGAGGGGCGCTTCTCGGCCAGCACCCGGGTGACCTTGGGGATGACGTCGCCGGCCTTCTCCACGGCCACGGTGTCGCCGACCCGCACGTCCTTCTTGGACAGGTCCTCGTAGTTGTGGAGGGTGGCCCGCCGCACGGTGGTGCCGGCCAGCAGCACCGGCTCGAACTCGGCCACCGGGGTGAGGACGCCGGTGCGGCCAACCTGCACGTTGATCGCCAGCACCCGCGTCAGCGCCTCCTCGGCGGGGAACTTGTAGGCCAACGCCCAGCGCGGGGCCTTGGCCGTCTCGCCCAGGCGGCGCTGCGCCGGGAAGGCGTTCACCTTCAGCACCACGCCGTCGGTCTCGAAGTCCAGCTCGTGCCGCTGGTGCTGCCAGTCCCGCAGGAAGCCCTTCACCTCGTCCAGGTCCTTGGCCAGCCGGCGGTGCTGCTGCACCGGGATGCCCAGCGCGTGCAGGCGCTCCATCGCCTCCCACTGCGTGAGCGGTGCGTCCGGGCCGTCCCAGCGCGCCAGCGCGTAGAAGAAGGCGGCCAGACGCCGCTCGCCGGTGATCCGCGCGTCCAGCAGGCGCAGTGAGCCGGCGGCGGCGTTGCGCGGGTTGGCGAAGAGGGGGAGACCGGCGTCCTCGCGCGCGGCGTTGAGCGCCCGGAAGGAGCCCTTCGGGAAGTAGACCTCGCCTCGGATCTCCAGCAGAGCCGGCAGCTCCTTGCCGGTCAGCCGCAGCGGCACCGCGCGGATCGTCTTCACGTTCGGGGTGACGTCTTCGCCGGTGGTGCCGTCGCCACGCGTCGCGGCGCGGGTGAGCTGCCCGTCCTCGTAGACGAGCGCCACCGAGAGGCCGTCGATCTTCAGCTCACAGACGATCTCCGGCAGCGTGCCGAGCCGGTCGCTCACCCGGGTGGCCCAGGCGTCGAGCTCGGTCTCGTCGTAGGCGTTGTCCAGCGAGAGGAGCGGCACCTCGTGCCGCACGCTGGGCAGCTCGCTGACCGGCGCGCCGCCCACGCGCTGGGTCGGGGAGTCGGGGGTGACCAGCTCCGGATGCTCGGCCTCGATCGCCTTCAGCTCGCGCATCAGCGCGTCGTACTGGGCGTCGGTGACCTCCGGCTTGCCCTCGGTGTAATAGAGGCGGTCGTGGTGCCGGATCTCGTCGCGCAGCTCCTGCAGGCGCGTCGCGGGGGAGGTTCCTCTCGTCACGGCCGGCGGATTCTATGGGCTACGATCTCGCTCCTAGTGCGAGCCGCGACCGTCCTCCTGGGGCTGCTGGCCGCGCCGCCTCTCCTCGCCGGCTCGCGGGTCCCGGCGGTCGCCTCCTACCAGATCGAGGCGACGCTCTCCAAGGATCACCGGCTCACCGGACGCGAGACCATCACCTTCACGAACCGCACCCGCCGCGTGTTCAGCGACGTCTGCCTGCACCTCTACCTGAACGGCTTCCGCAACGACCGCTCGACCTGGCTGCGCGAGCAGGCCGAGCGGGCCGGCCGCAAGGTGACGCTCCGCAAGGATGAGCGCGCCTTCGGCTACGCAGAGGTTTTGCGAGTCGCCCTGGCCGACGGCACCGACCTCACCTCGGCAATCCGCTTCCTCGCCCCCGACGACGGCAACGCCGCCGACCGCACCCTGGTTTCGATCCCGCTGCCGCAGCCGCTGGCGCCGGGACAGGTGCTGATGCTGGAGGTGCGCTGGGAGGCGAAGTTCCCGCGGGCGCTGGCACGCACCGGCGTCGTGGACGACACGCTGCTGGCCGCCCAGTGGTTCCCCAAGCTCTGCGCCGCCGAGGAAAGCGGCTGGGACGCGCACCAGTTCCACGCCGCCACCGAGTTCTTCGCCGACTTCGGCGACTACGACGTGACCCTGACGATCCCGGGAGAGCTGCGCGGCAGGGTGGGCGCCACCGGCGTGCTGCAGGAGGAGACCGCGGTCGGCGGCGATCAGGTGCGGGTGCGGTTCCTCGCCGAGGACGTGCACGACTTCGCCTTCACCGCATCCCCCCGCTACGTGGTGGTGCGCGACACCTTCACCTACACCGGGCTGCCCAGCGTCGACATCGTGCTGCTCCTGCAGCCGGACCACCGCCGGGTGAAGGAGCGCTACCTGCGCGCGGTCAAGGCCGGGCTGGCGCACTACGGCAAGTGGTTCGTGCCCTACCCCTACCCGGCGCTGACCGTGGTCGACCCGCCCTACGGCTCCAACGTCGGGGGCATGGAGTACCCCAACTTCATCACCGGCGGCGCCAGCTGGCTGGCCCCGGAGGACGTGCACTCGCCGGAGAGCGTGACGATCCACGAGTTCGGCCATCAGGTCTTCTACGGGCTCCTGGCCAGCAACGAGTTCGAGGAGGCGCACCTCGACGAAGGCTTCAACTCGTGGGCGACCGAACGCACGCTGGCCGAGGTCTACGGGAACCCCTGCCTGATGAAACGCTTCTTCGGCCTTCCGGTGGTCTTCCGCTCGGTGCGGCTGCCCTACCCGCAGGCGCCGCGCGAGTCCTACCTGGACTGGCAGGTGACGTCGCGTTCCGACGCGACCACGGTGCCGTCCTACGCGCAGCTGGACGGCCACGCCACGCGGATGAACGCCTACAGCAAGACGGCGCTGGTGCTGGCCTCCTGCGAGCGGACGCTGGGGCGCGAGGTCTGGGACCGGGTGATGAAGACCTACACCACCCGCTTCGCGTTCCGCCACCCGACGACGGCGGATTTCCGCGCGGTCGTCCGTGACGTCGCCGGGCCGGCCGCCGACGCGCTGCTGGCCGAGGCCTGGGGCACCACCGGCACGGTCGACTACGCGGTCGCCAGCGCCGTCTCGGCGCCGATCGCGCCACCGGCCGGCTACCTCGGCGACCGGGAGAGGCGCGCCTACGCCCCGCCGGTGGAAGACCGGAACGCGGCCTACGAATCGGTGGCGGTGGTGCGCCGGATGGGAGAGGCGGCCTGGCCCGTCGATGTGGAGCTGCGCTTCGCCGGAGGGCGGGTCGAACGTCGGCGCTGGGACGGCCGGGACAGCTGGATCCGCTACCGCATCACCGGACCGGAGCTGCTGGAGGTCGTCGTCGACCCGGAGCGCAAGTGCCTGCTGGACGTCGACCTCCTCAACAACGGGCTCTCGACCCACGCCGACGAGGCGCCGGCGCGGCGCTGGAGCCACCGGCTGCGCTTCCTGGCGCAGAACGTCCTGGAGCTCTTCGCCCTCCTGGGAGCGGCCCGCTGAAGGTCGACGCGCCGGCGGCGCTCTTCACCCGCGGGTTCGTGGCGGCCTTCGGCACGGGCAAAGCGCTCCTCCTCTGCCTGCTGCTGAACGCGCTCTTCGCTCTGGCGCTGGCGCGGCCCCTGGCCTCGGCGCTGCACGCCACGCTGGACAAGGGGCCCGCGGCCGCGCGCCTCCTGGAGCGGGAGGTCTCGACGTTCCACGCCCACTTCGCTCGCAACCGCCCGGACGTCCTCGGCAGCTTCGCCTCCTGGGAGCAGCTGGCGACCGGCGAGCCGGTCGGCAAGGCGTTCTTCCTGCAGAGCGGCGCCGCCGGATCGCTGCTGTGGGTCGGGCTCGTCTACGCGGTGCTGGCCGGCATCCTCTCGGGCGGCTTCGCCGGCCGCTTCTGCGCCGACAAGGACCGCGGGAGCCTGGCGGCGTTCGGCTCCGACTGCGGCCGCTTCGCCTTCTCCTCGATCTTCCTGACCGCGATCTCGATGGCTTCGGCGGTCGGCATCTACTGGCTCTACGCGGCGGTCTGCAGGCTCAGCCCCACGACGTTCCGCTACGAATGGGAGGCGGTGCTGCTGGCGCTGGCGCGCCTGGCCGGCCTGCTGCTCCTCCTCGGCCTGGCGCGGCTGGTGGTGCTCTACGCGCGCGCCCGGATCGGGCTGACGCGCAACGGCAACCCGTTCCTGGCTCTGGCGACCGGGGCCGGCTTCGTGCTGGGACGGCCACTGCGGACGCTCTCGCTGGAGCTGGCGTTCGCGGTCGCCGGGCTGATGCCGCTGGCCGCCTGGGTCTACCTGGCGCCGAGCTGGAACGGCCGCGATCTCCTCTGGCTGCTGCTGCTGGTGCTGCTGCAGCAGCTCCTGGTGGCGTTCCGCATCGCCGTGCGCGCCGGTGAGCTGGGCGCCGCCTGCGCCTACCTGACGAGCGCCCAGGAGTGGAGGCCGGCGCGCACCCCGTCCGGCGAGGTGCGGCGGGCGTGATCGCCCTGCGGTCGAAGACCCCGCCCGAGTGGGCGGAGCGCTCGGTGGCGCGCCTCCCGGAGCTGCTGGCCGACCACGCCGTGTGCGAGCTCCAGGCCGCGGTCTACGCGCTGTCGCTGGTGGGCGACTACCCGCGAGACGCGGCGCTGGTCGACCGCCTCTCGGCGCTGGCCGCCGAGGAGCTGCGGCATTTCCGGAAGGTCTCGCGCGAGGCCCGCCGGCACGGCGCGGTGCCGAACAGCAAGCGCCGCAACCGCTACGTCCACGCGCTGCGCGCTGCCTGCCGGAACGGCCGCGAGCCGGAGCGCGGCCTCGACCTGCTGCTGGCGGCGGCGATCATCGAGGCGCGCAGCCACGAGCGCTTCGAGACGCTGCGGCCCCACGTGGTCGATCCGCGCCTGGCCAGACTCTACGCCGAGCTGGCCCGCGCCGAGGAGCGCCACGGACCGATCTACCTGGAGCTCGCCGAGTCGCACGCCGGGCCCGGGGAGGCGCGCCGCCGCCTGGAGGAGCTGCTGGAGGTCGAGGCGGCGGCCCTCTCCGGCGGGGGCCCGCGCGAGGAGATCGCGGTCCACGCGCGGGTGTAGACTTCCGGCCCTTCAATCGCCCCGACCGGAAGGAGCCGCCGAATGAGCCTCCTGAAAGAGTTCCTACGGATCGACGCCGACCGCCGGGCCGCGGTGCAGATGCTCCGCGAGGAGGCCGGGCGCCGACGCTCCCGCATCGACGAGCTGGTGCAGGAGTCCAAGAAGCGGCGCGACGAGATCAGCCTCCTGGAGGAGAGCCTGCACCGCCTGGCCGACGAGGTCGCCCGCATCGAGCAGGAGATCCTCGAGCTCGACCGCACCCACGAGGAGAACGACCGCGAGACGCACGCCAAGAAGGTCGAGGCGGTGCGGTCGGCGTTCGGCGGCGACCACGCCTCGGGCACCCACGTGGCGTCGGAGTACCGCAAGCTGCGGTCGGAGTTCCAGGCCGAGCGCGACCGGCTGCTCTCGCAGTCCGACACCGGCCGCATGATGGACAACTACTTCCAGATCGAGACGTTCCTGAAGGACGCCGGCCAGCCGATCCCCGACGCCGCCCGCAAGGCGCTGCTGAAGGAGCGGGCCGACCTGCTCGGGAAGATCGGCCCGCTGGTGGCGCCGCCGCCGTCGCCGGACGCGGTGCTGCGCCCGACGGTGGCCTATGCCGGCGTCGAGGGGGAAGACCCGCGCGCGATCGTGGCGCTTGGATTCCCGGAGCTGAACGACTCTCCGGAGGCGACCGACCTGGCGGCGACGCTGATCTACGGCGCCTACGCCACCACCGTGGAGAAGATGGGCTCGGCGGCGCCGCGCCCGCGGCGTCAGGGGCCGGCCCTCATCTTCGAGATGGACCCGCGCGGCCGCTCGCCGGAGGAGGCCGCGCTGGAGCTCTTCCTGGCGGTGGAAGAGGGACTGAAGAAGGCGGCGGCGGCCGTGACCGTCCGCTGCGAGACGACGGGTATCTTCGTGGAGCCGGAGATCGCGCAAGCGGTCTTCAGCCACTCGTGACGGGAGGACAGCCATGGCAGTGAAGTGGATCGGTGACGTGGCCCGCGAGCTGGGCATGGACGTCCTCGACGCGGTGGAGCTCCTCGCGTCCAAGCAGAATTACCCGATGAACGGCCTCCTGGACGAGGACCGCGTGCAGTTCCTGAAGCTCTATCGCGGCGAGCGCCGCGGCGCCGAGGTGGCGGCGCAGCTCATCCGCGATTCGCCGCCGGAGCCGGAGGAAGCCCAGGAAGCGGAGGAGGCGGAAGCCTCGGCCGAGCAGCCGACCGCAGAAAAAAAAAGTCCAGACGGGGGCGAGGCCGAGGCGAAGCGGGCGTCGCTAGTCACGGCGCAGCATTCTGATCGGGCCGAGGATAAGACGGTCATCATCAATACGATTCCGTCTGCCTAGCGGGACCACTGCGCCGTGGCGTGATGTGTTCTGGGGAACCCGCGCCCGGGTTCCCCAATCCCCTCCGCGGCCGGGAGCACCGAGGGTGTTGAGTCGGCTTACTTGCTGACGGCGACCGGGGGGGACGAGCGCCAGCGTTCGGAGGGGAAGCCGGCCGAGAGGAGCTTTCCTCCGGGCTCGTAGAGCGCCTCGAACGTGAACGGGTCGAGGCGCCCGGCCAGGTAGCCGAAGCGCAGGTCGCGCAGCACCACGCGGACCGCCCCGTCGGCGGTGCGCTGCTCACGGGCGGCGGGGAAGCGGGCGAAGCGGCCGAAGACGCCCGAGGCGCCCTCGGCCAGCGTCCGGCCCGCCAGGGGGCCGTCCGACTTGGGCATGACGTGCAGTGCCGGACGCTCCGGCGGGCCGTAGAGGTCCCCGAGCCGGCCGACCAGCAGGCTCAGGCCGCGGCGCGAGGCGGCGATCTCGTCGAGCAGCGCCGCCGGCGGCGCCTGCGGCGGCGGCGTGCCGCGCTTGCTCAGGTCCACGAAGGCGCTGGTGATGCGCTGTCCGTCGTCGTCCAAGAGCAGCCAGCGGTCGGGCGAGAGCGGCTGGGGGATCGCGGCGCGCGCCCGCGCCGGCTCGTGGAAGAGGCGGTTGGCCTCGGCCATGGCGTCGGCGTGCCGCACCGCGCAGAAGCCGATGTAGAGCGCGGTCGCGACCGCGGCCCAGCGCGCGGCCCAGCGGCCGCGCCGGTCGCCGCGCCGCCAGGCGACGACCATCCCGCCGGCGAGGCCGAGGACGATGAGGCCGCTCATCGCAGCGTCCACGATGAAGACCCAGTCGAGCGTGAAGCGCCGCCAGGAGAACGGCGACAGGAACATCGTCCCCCAGGAGGTGATCCAGTCGAGGAGGATGTGTGAGGCCACGCCGGCGCCCGACACCAGCGCCAGCCGCGAACGCGCGCGCGCCACCTCGGGAGCCGGCGCCTTCGGGAGCCACAGCATCGCCGGGACCGCCAGCAGCAGCGCCCAGAGGGGCAGCAGCAGGAAGGAGTGGGAAAGCCCGCGATGCTGGGTGATGTAGAACTCGGCCGAGAACGGCGAGAGGAGCGCGTCGGCGTCCGGGAACATCGCGGCCGCGAAGCCGAGCCACACCTCGCGCCGCCGCAGCGATCGTCCGAGAGGGGTGCCGTCGTCCGCCGGGAAGGAACGCGCCAGGAGGGCGCCCGCCAGGCCATGGGTCAGGGTATCCACGGGGCCGTGAGCATACCCTTATGCTCCGGCGTCCTCGATGCGGCGCCTCACCCTCATGTCTGTGCTCTGCCTGGCGGCGCTGCTCCCCGGGGTGGCCGCTGGGCAGGAGCGCGCCGCGTCCGCTCAGCGCCTCAGCCGCTCGGCCGGCACGCGTCTTCCGCTCGCCGAGGAGGGCGCCCTGGTGCAGGTCTACACCCGGCAGGAGCTCCTGCAGCTTCCGGCCCGCTCGCTGGCCGACGCCCTGCGGCTGCTGCGCGGGGTGGACGTGCGGCGGCGCGGCCCGGAGGGGATGCCGGCGGCGCTCAGCCTCGCCGGCGCCGGACCCGACGGGACGCTGCTGGTGGTCGACGGAGAGGTGATGAACGACCCGGCCTCCGGCGAGTTCTCGGCCGACCTCGACCTGTCGCTGGACGCCGTCGAGCGCGTGGAGATCCGTGAGGGGGGTGCCTCCGCCGTCTGGGGTCCGGGCGCGCTCGGCGGCGTGATCAGCGTGATGACCCGCGGCGCGCTGCTGGGCCGCGCCAACGCGCAGTGCGAGACGCGCTACGGGCACGGCTCCGACTCGCTCGACACCGGCGGCTATCGCGGGGCGATGGCGATCACACCGCGCTCCGGCGTGGCCCTCGACTACCGCCGCTCCGAGTCGAGCGGCTTCGCGCCCGGCACCGAGCTCTCGAACGACCTCCTGCGCCTCAGCTCGCGTGTGGGCACCGGCGCCCTGGACGCCACGCTCTCCACCGGCTACGGCGGACGCTCCTTCGGCAGCCCCGACGGGCCCCGGTCGACGCGCACCCGCGGCGCGCGCGCCGCCGGGAACCTCAGCGCCGGCGCCTGGACGCTCACCTCGGCGCTCTGGCTGCGGGACCACCACGCCGACGTCGGGACCAGCTTCACCTCGAGCGTCGGCGGCCTGCGGGTGACGGCGCGCCGCCCCGTCCTCGGCGGGCAGCTCCTGGCCGGCATGGAGCTCTTGCGCGAGAGCTTCTCGGGGCCGGCCGTCGTGTCCGACCGGCGCGATCGGCACGCCATGTTCGGCGAGTACCAGAGGACGTTCTCCAGCGAGCGCGCCGAGCTCGGCGGCGCGCGCCTGGCGCTCCGCTACGACCACGATCACCCCGCCGGAGGGGGCGGGGGGGAACCGCGAAGTGGTTCCCCCAGCACTTCAGGCGGGCGCCTCTCGCCGCTCGCGGCGGTCTGGGCCGAGCCGCTGGCCGGCCTCACCCTACGCGCCAGCGGCGGCGTGTCCTACCGGCTGCCCTCCTTCCTCGAGCTGCAGGCCAATCCACAGCTGGAGGCGGAGAAGGCCGCTCACCTCGAGGCCAGCGCGACGTTCGCCGCCGGGCCGCTGCTGATGTCCGGCGGCATCACCCGGCGCTGGGGGCGCGACACGATCGTGCTCCGGCCGGCCGCGCTCCAGCCGGCGCCGGTGAACCTCGCCCGCGCGGACGTCACCGCGCTGACCGGCGGGATGGAGCTCGCCTCGCGGAGGCTGTCGGGAACGCGCCTCACCCACCTCGGCTTCGGCGTCTCCTACCTGCTCGGCGATCCCGCCGGTCCGGACCCGCTGCGCCTCAAGTGGGATCTGGTCGCCGGCGCGGTCCTGCCCGCCGGCCTCACGGCCTTCACCCGGCTCGGGCTGCTGTCCTACAGCGAGCGCCCCGGCGAGGCGCTGCTCTGGGACGTGCGCCTGGGGCGCCAGCTCCTGGAAGGTGAGATCCTGGAGGTCTACGCCGAGCTCCAGAACGCCCTCGACGAAACCCACCAGGAGCGGCCGGGCGTGCCGCTCCCCGGCCGCACCCTCTTCGCGGGACTCAACCTGACGTGGTGAGAAGCATGATCGCAGTCAAGACGACCGTCGCCGCCGCCCTCCTGGCGCTGCTGCACCCTGGCCCACCTCCGGTCGACGAGGGCGCCGTCCGCGCCGCGGTCGCCCGCCTGACCGCCGACGTCAAGGTGCTGGCGTCGGACGAGATGAAGGGGAGGCGCGCCGGCACGCCGGAGGCCGACGCGGCGGCGAAGTGGGTGGCCGAGTCGTTCCGCAAGGCCGGGCTCCTGCCGGGCGGCACCGCCGGCAGCTACCTCCAGACCTTCGACTTCATCGCCGGCGTGACGCTGGGCCCGAAGAACGCGCTGGCCACCACCACCACGTCGCCGCTCGGGCACCGCTGGAGCGCCGGGACCGACTTCACGCCGCTGGCCTTCTCCTCGGCCGGCACGGTGCAGGGCTCGGTGGTCTTCGCCGGCTACGGCATCGTGTCGAAGGAGCTCGGCTACGACGATTACGCCGGCCTCGACGTCAAGGACAAGGTGGTGCTGGCGCTGCGGTTCGGCCCGGACGGCGACGACAGCAAGTCGGCCTTCTCCGCCTACATGCCGCTGCGGCTGAAGGTCAGCCTGGCCAAGGAGCGCGGCGCCAGGGCGTTGCTGGTCATCACCGGCCCGGCCACCAAGGACGTGCCGGACGACCTGGTGGCGATGCGCACCGACTTCTCCTTCTCCGACGCCGGCCTGGTGGCGATGTCGGTGAAGCGCCCGGTCGCCGAGCACCTCTTCGAGGGCTCCGGCAAGACGCTGGAGGAGGCCCAGAAGGCGATCGACCAGGAGAAGAAGCCGCATCCCTTCGCGCTGGCCTCGGCGGCGGCGCTCACCGCCGACGTCTCCCCCAAGCGGGAGAAGACCTCCAACGTCATCGGCCTCTTGCCTGGCGGCGACGCCTCGATGAACCAGGAGTTCGTGGTCTTCGGCGCCCATTACGACCACCTGGGCCTGGGCGGCCCCGGCTCGCTGGAGCAGCCGGCGGCGCCTGGCGCGGCCGAGACGCCTTCGCTGCACATCCACCACGGCGCCGACGACAACGCCTCCGGCGTGGCGGCGCTGCTGGAGCTGGCCAGAAGGTTGGTGGTCAAACGATCGAGGCTGGGCCGCTCGTCGCTCTTCATCGCCTTCGGCGCCGAGGAGGAGGGATCGCTGGGCTCGACGCACTTCACCAAGGAGCCCACCGTGCCGCTGGAGAAGGTGGTGGCGATGGTGAACCTCGACATGGTGGGGCGCCTGCGCGAGGACGCGCTGGACGTGCACGGCGTCGGCACCGCCGCGGTCTGGAAGCCGCTGGTCGAGAAGGCGAACGCCGAGACCAAGCTGGCGCTCAAGCTGCACGAAGGAGGCTTCGGCCCCTCGGACCACTCCTCGTTCACCGCGGCCCAGAAGCCGGTGCTCTTCCTCTTCACCGGCAACCATCCCGACTACCACAAGCCCAGCGACACCGCCGAGAAGCTCAGCTACGAGGGGATCGACCGGCTGCTGCGCTTCCTGCAGCCGATCGCCGAGAGCGTGCTCTCGGCCGCCGAGCGCCCGGTCTACACCGCGGTGGCCTCCGACAAGCGGCCCAACGCGCCGGGACCGGCCTCCATCCGCGCCTGGGCCGGCACCATCCCCGACTACTCCGGCGAGGGGAACGGGCTGCCGCTCTCCGGGGTGCGGCCCGGCTCACCGGCCGAGAAGGCCGGCCTCCGGCGCGGCGACGTGATGGTGAAGTTCGGAGCCCGCGAGGTGAAGAACATCTACGACTACACCTACGCGCTGCAGGACCTCAAGCCGGGCGACACCGTGCCGGTGGTGGTCAAGCGCACCGAGAACGGCAAGAGCGAGACGGTGGAGCTGACGATCACGCTCGGCACCAGCCCTGGAGGAGTGCGGTAACCTTCGCGCGGGGCAGTCCGGGTCACCGAAGATGCACAAGATCCTGCTGGTCGACGACATGCGCAGCTTCCTGGACCTGGAGGCTACGTTCCTGCAGCGCGCCGAGTGCAAGGTGCTCAAGGCCGGCACGGGGCTGGACGCGGTGCGCATCGCCCGGCACGAGAAGCCCGACCTGGTGGTGCTCGACCTGGAGATGCCGGAGATGAACGGGTTGCAGGCCTGCCGCATCCTGAAGTCCGACCCGGCAACCCAGAGGATCCCGGTGGTCGTCCTGACGTCGATGCAGATGGAGGAGGAGGCCAAACGCGCCGGCGCCGACCACTTCCTGCGCAAGCCGATCGACGAGGCGGCCTTCCTGGACGAGATCCGGCGCTTCCTGCCGGTCAAGGAGCGCGCCGAGCCGCGCGCCTCGATCGACGTCCCGATCAGCTTCTGGCGCGACGGCGAGCCGGGCCTGGGGCGGCTGCGCAACCTCTCCCGGATCGGCTTCCTGGTCGTCTCCGAGGCGGTGCCGCCGGTGGGCGCGCGCATCGAGGTCTCGTTCGCGCTGCCGAATGACTTCTCGGGACGCAAGATCATCGCCGCCGCCATGGTCGTCCGCCGCCACGAGGCCGAGCGCGGGTTCGCCTGCCGCTTCTTCCAGCTCTCCTCCGCCGGTCGCTCGGCGGTCGACGAGTTCCTGGAGCGCGTGGCCGCCAGACAGACTGTTTAGGGGTCGCCAGACCGGTCGCCGGAGACTTGGCGGGTCGCCGAAGACTTGGCGGAGGCGATCTCCGCGGTGCCGCAGGTACCGCATGCAGGACCCGGCGATCTCCGCGGTGCCGGAGGCACCGCCTAATGACCCAAAGCCGCCAGGGCGTCGCTCAGGATGCGGTCGTGGTCGAAGGCCAGCGGCCGGGGCAGGCGTTCCAGCGGGAACCAGCGCGCGTCCCCGGCGTCGTCCCCGCCGGCCACCAGCCGGGCCTCGAAGGAGGCCGGCAGGCGCAGCGCGAAGGCGTGCGCGACGCCCCAGGCGCGTTCGCTGTCGCGCGGGTCGCGCCCGTGTCCCGAGTAGGTGCCGACCGGAACCAGCAGCTCGGCCAGCGGCCGCACGTCCAGCCCGGTCTCCTCGCGAAGCTCGCGGACGGCGGCCTCGGCCTTCGACTCGCGGTCCTCCACGAACGGCGCTCCCCGCGGCGCGCCGGTGAGCTGGAAGCCTCCGGGGAGCGCCCAGCGACCGGCCTCGGCGGCGGCGTCGTCGGCGCGGCGAATCAGCAGCAGCTCGTCGCCGCCGGACCCGGCGCGCACCACCACCGCGTCGACGATCGGGTTGGCGCCGAGCTGCCAGTAAGGGTCCGCGCTGGAGGCGAAGCGGCGGTGGAGCGCGGCCAGGACTTCCCGGGCCGAGCGGAAAGACAAGGTGGGCCGCTGCGCGGCATGCAGGTCGCTCGCGCCCTGGACCCCCGCCATCAGCAGGTACCGCGCCCCCAGGTTCGCCGCGGTCTGGATCTCGTCGCTCACGATGGAGCCGCCGCCGATGAAGAGCGTCAGGCCGTCCAGGTCCTTCAGCAGCCGGTAGAGGCCGGCGGCCTTGTCGTGCAGTTTCCTGCCCAGCAGCACCGAGTGGGTGATCGTGCCGGGCTCGATCGCGTCCGGCGGGCTGGCGGTGACCAGCGCGCCGAGCACCGGGAAGCCGCGCGGACCGGCCAGGGCGTGCACCACCCCCTCGACGCCGTGACGGGTGCCGCCGGTGACCAGCAGGGTGCGCGACGGGTCGAGCGCCTCGAGGAGGGCGGCCAGCTCGGCGTGCACCCGCGCGGCCTCCCCCTCCGAGAGGAGCGTCCAGCTCTTCTTCCAGGCGCCGGCGAAGGCCAGCACCTCGCGCCCGCGCGCCATCGCCTCCACCTCCTCGAGCGACAGCAACGGGACCCCGAGCTCCCGCAGCCGTCCCTCGAGGTCGCCGCGCCGCCGCGCCTCTTCCTCTCCCTTCCGCCGCGCGACCTCGGGGGTGTAGCGCCGCGGCGGCGGGTCGTCGGGGACCCGGAAGGAGAGCGAGGTGTGGCGCGCGTCCAGCGTCTCGCGCTCGGCCAGGTAGAGGCGCTCGGATTCCGCCAGCAGCGCGGCCGACCGGCCGTCCAGCCCGGCCAGCCGCGCGGTGTGCAGCTCGAGCGGCAGCGTGCTCTGGTAGATGCCGTAGCCGTCGGTGCCGAGCACCGCCGGAATGCCGGCCTCCAGGTAGCGGCGGATCGGGACCTCGCGGGTCGACTGGATGTTGTTCAGCGCCAGGTTGGAGCCGAGGTTGAACTCCACGACCGCGCCGGTCCGCTTCAACGCCTCGATGGCGCCCGCGTCGGCGCCGTAGAGGCCGTGGCCGATGCGCAGGCGCACCCGCGCATCGCCCACGCTCTCGGCGGCCACCCTCACGTTCTCCGGGTGCGCCGGGTTTTCGCCGGCGTGTACCCGGATCGCCAAGCCGGGCCGCTCGGCGTCCGCCCAGGCGGCGATCTCCCGGATCTGCCGCGCGAAGGCGTGCGTGGAGTTCGTCTCGTGCCCCATGAAGTCGACGCCGGCGAAGTAGCGGCTGCCGGCGATCTCCCGCATCCGGTCGATGAGGTCGAGGTCCCACTCCAGGTCGTCATGGCGGCTGAGCGCCGCCAGGAAGCGCAGGCGGGTGCCGGTCTCGGCCTCGATCGCCGGGACGTGGCGGTGGATGTCGCGAAGCCAGTCCGCCTCGACGATGTTGGAGAGCGAGAGCTCGACGTAGGTGACGCCCATGGCCGCGTAGTCGCGGGCGATCTGCCGGCAGAGCGGCACGAAGGCGCGGCGGCTCTTGGTGATCGGCGCCCGCAGCCGGTAGACGCGCTCCATCTCGACGAACGGCACCTGCCGGTCGAGCGGTACCCCCAGACACTGCCGCAGCAACGAGAGGAGCTCGGGCGGAAGGGAGGCCAGCGCGACGCGCTCGGCGCCCTCCGCCCGGACGCCGGCTTCCAGAAGCAGAGCTGCCGGGTAGGAGACCTCCGACTCCAGGCCGATGCGCAGCAGGTCGTCGGGCCGCACGCAACCGGCGAAATGCGTGTGCAGGTCGGTGACCAGCGCGGCATCGGCGGCTCCGCGGTCGGCGACCGGGTGCGGGAGGCCGTTGTCGGCGAGGTAGCGCATCTCGAAGGGGGAGAGCGCGTAGGAATCTCCCTCCAGCCTCGGCTCCGGGTGGAGCGCCAGCGTCAGGAGGCGCAGCGAGTCGCCCAGGAAGACGTCGACGCCCGGCGTGCCCGCCGGCACCGCGGCGGCCCAGGTCTCGGCGGCGAAGCTGTGCTCGGCGCCGCCGGCCCGCACCCGCAGGTTCGCCTGCAGCGCGCGCCCCAGCAAGGAGAGCCGGTCGGGCCCGCTGCGCGCGAGCCTCAGGACGTGGCCCTCCGGCTCTCGCGAGACCTCGAGCTCGTAGCGCCCGGCGTGGTCGAGCGCGACCCGCACTACTGTGGTGCAGCCGCGGCGCGCAGCACCGACCCGAGGTCCACCAGCTGGATGCCGACGCGCTGCGCGAAGTCGTGGATGCGCGCCTCCCGGTAGAACTCGCCGAAGTAGATCGCGGTGAGGCCGGCGTTGGCGATCAGCTTGAAGCAGGGCCAGCAGGGAGAGGCGGTCGTGTAGATCTCCCCGCCTTCGATGCGGACGCCGTTCATGGCCGCCTGCAGGATGGCGTTGGCCTCGGCGTGGACGGTGGCGATGCAGTGGCCGTCCTCCATGACGCAGCCGACGTCCTCGCAGTGCGGCAGCCCCCGCAGCGACCCGTTGTAGCCGGTGGAGAGGATGCGCTTGTCCCGCACGATCACCGCGCCGACGTGCTTGCGCGGGCAGGTGGCGCGCCTGGCGACCTCCAGCGCGATGTTCATGAAGTAGTGGTGCCAGTCGATCCGCTCGGCCATGGCGGCGGATTATCTATGGGCTACGATCCGAACGTGGAAGGCGGGGCTCGCGTGAACGTGGTGGTGACCGGTCTGGGGGCGGTCACCTCGCTCGGCAACGACCTCGCCGGGACCTGGGCGGGGCTGGTGGAAGGGCGCTGCGGGATACGGCCGATCACGCTCTTCGACGCCTCGAAGTTCCGCACCCAGCTGGCCGCCGAGGTGCGCGAGCTGCCCGACGGCCTGCCCCCCCGCCTGCGCCGCCGCCTCTCGCGCAGCGACGTCATGGGGCTGGCGGCGGCCCGCGAGGCGCTGGCGGACTCCGGCCTGGACCTCGCGCGCGAGGACCCGCGCCGCATCGGGGTGGTGCTGGGGGGCGGCGTCTCCGGCCTTCTCGACAGCGAGAACTACCTCGAGGCCTGCCTGAAGAACGGGCCGCGCTTCGTGAAGCCCTCGATGGTGCTGAACCACCCGCCCGACCAGACCACCGACCGCATCGCCGAGATGTGGGGCTTCCTCGGGCCGCGCTCCACCATCACCACCGCCTGCTCCTCCTCGGCGACCTCGCTCGGCTACGCGGCCGATCTCATCCGCCACGGCCTCTGCGACATCGTGGTGACCGGCGGGGCCGACAGCTTCGCGCGCCTCACCCACGGCGGCTTCAACGCGCTGCGATCGGTGGACCCCGAGCCCTGCCGGCCCTTCGACCGGCGCCGCAAGGGGCTCACGATCGGCGAGGCCGCCGGCATCCTGGTGTTCGAGGAGGAGGGGCGCGCCCGCCGGCGCGGCGCGCCGATCCGCGCGCGCTTCCTCGGCTACGGCGTCACCTCGGACGCGCATCACATGACGCAGCCGGAGCCTTCCGGCGAGGCCTGCGCGCGCACCATGCGCGCCTGCCTGGCCGACGCGCGGCTCGACCCCGCCGACGTCGACTACGTGAACGCCCACGGCACCGCCACTCCGCAGAACGACGCGGCCGAGACCGCCTCCATCAAGCGGGCTCTGGGCGCGCGGGCGACCGAGATCCCGATCTCCTCCATCAAGTCGATGCTCGGCCACTGCCTCTGCTCGGCCGGGGCCATCGAAGCGGTGGCCACCGTGCGGACGGTGGAGACCGGCATCGTGCCGCCGACCATCCACTGGGAGGAGCGCGATCCCGACTGCGACCTCGACGTGACACCCAACGAGGCGCGGGAGGTCCGGGTGGACGCGGCGCTCTCCAACTCCTTCGCCTTCGGCGGCAACTCGACGGTCGTCGCGTTCGGCCGCTTCGTTTGACGGCGACGCCCGGCCCCTTCATCACCGGCGTGGGGGTGATCACCGCGCTGGGACGCGGCCTGGCCGCCACCCGCGAGGCGCTCGCCGCCGGCCGCTCGGCCATCGCGCCGGTGACCGAGCCCGGGCCGCGCAAGCACGCCTCGCCGGCGGCGCGCATCGGCCCCTTCACCACCGAGCCGGAGATGGCCCGCAGCAAGGCGCGCCGCCTGGACCTCGGCAGCCAGTACGCCATCGTGGCCGCCCACCAGTGCCTGCTGGACGCCGGCTACCCGCTGGCCGGGCGCGAGGAGCGCACCGGCATCCTGCTGGGCACCGGCTCGGCCGGGGCCGGCCCGCTGACCGAGTTCGAGCGGCAGATGGCTGCCGAGTCGCCGGAGTCGGCCTCGCCCTTCCTCTTTCCGAACACCGTGGCCAACGCGCCGGCCTCGCAGACGGCGCTGGAGCTGAAGCTGAAGGGGCCCAACGTCACCGTCATCCAGAAGGACCCGGCGGCGCTGAACGCCATGCTCTACGCGCGCATGATGCTGGCCGACGGGCGTGCCGACGCGCTGCTGGTGGGCGCGGCCGACGAATGGAACCTCCTCTACCACGAGGGCTACGAGCGGATCCTGGCGACGCGCTCCGCCGGCCGCTGCGGACACGCGCTCGGCGAGGGCGCCGGCCTGGTGCTGGTGGAGAGCGCGGCCTCGGTGGCGGCGCGAGGGGCCCGGCCCTACGCGCGGCTGGCCGGCGTCGGCTACCGCGGCTCGCCGGTCTCACCGCACCGCCGGCGGGGGAAGCCCGAGGAGTTCGTCGAGGCGATGCGCGGCGCGCTGGGCGCCGAGGCGCCGCGCGTCGGGCTGGTGCACCTGTCGGCCAACGGCACGACCTGGATGGACGATGCGGAGCAGGCCGCGCTGCGGGCGCTCTTCGGCGATTCGCCGCCGCGCCAGGTGAACGTCAAGGAGCAGATCGGCGAGAACCCGTTCGCCGGCGGCGTGCAGCTGGCGCTGGCGGCGGTGGCGCTGCGCGAGGAGCCCTCGCTGGGCGCCGTGCTGGTGAACGGCTTCGGGGCCGGCGGGAACTTCGCCTCGGTGCTGCTCACCGCCGCCGCGCCCGCGTGAGCGAGCCGCGCGCCCGCCGCAAGTGGGTCAGCCACGGGCTCTCCAACGCCGTCGTCTACGGCGGGCTGCACTACGGCGCGCGCTGGCTGCCCAACTGGACGCTGCAGGGGATCAACCTCTTCGGCAACACGCTGGCGGTCGCCACGATGCGGAAGACGATGGCCGGCATCCGCGAGAACTTCCGCCTGGCGCTGGGGGTCCCCGAGCGCGAGGCGGCGCGGCTGGCCCGGGCGCTCTTCTTCGAGTACGGCCGGGCGACCATCGACACCTGGCGGCTGCGCAGCGAGGCCTTCGTCCCGACCCTCACCACGTTCGAGGAGGACGCCCGGGTGCTGGCGTCCTGCCGCCGCGAGGGACGCGGCTTCCTGCTGGTGACCGGTCACGTCGGCAACTGGGAGATGGGAGCGGTCACCCTGCGGCGCCACGGCCTGGTCCCGGCGGTGGTCGGGCAGCCGGAGCTGGATCCGCGCGTGCAGGAGATGCGGCTCTCGCTGCGCGAGCGGCTCGGCGTCGAGTCGATCGACATCGGGACGTCGATGGCGACCGCTTTTCGCGTGCGAAAGGCGGTGGATGGCGGCCGCGCGGTGGCGCTGCTGGTGGACCGCTCCTACGCCGAGGACCAGGTGGCGGTGAGCTACTTCGGGCGGCCGACGCCGTTCCTGAGGTCGCCGGCGCTGCTGGCCCGTTTTGCCGGCTGTCCGCTGCTGCCGGGCTTCCTGGTGCGGAACGCCGACGGCACCTATCAGAACCGCTGGGGGGCGCCGATCGAGCCCGACACCACCGTGCGGGAGGACCAGGACGCGCCGCGGATGATGTCGCGTGTGGCCGCCGACCTGGAGGCCGTCGTCCGCGACTTCCCCACCCAGTGGTTCAACTTCTACCGGTATTGGACGTGAGAGATCGTGTAAGTCGCTATCACACGACGTTCGGGCGGGACCATTTGCCGTAGACGTAATTGCCGCAACACCGCGCGCAGATCGGCAGCGGCTCCTTGGCGAGCTTCTCCCGGAAGCGCTGCGCCTTCTCGCCGGTCCAGACCTCCCGGAAGCTCTGCCGCTTCACGTTGCCGATCACGTAATCAGGGAAGTCGCCGCAGAAGCAGACGTCGCCGTCCGGCTCGACCTGCGCGAAGTACCAGGCGACAGGGCACAGCTGGTGGCCGAACGTGTTGCCGAAGTCGCTGAAGTAGCCGGGCACCTCGGCGGCCGGCACGTCGGGCACGAAGGAGATCCAGGGTTTGCCGAGCGCCGAGTCGACGTAGCGCCGGCGCGCCAGCCCCTTCAGCAGCCGCGCCAGGCCGGCCAGCTGCTGGCCATGGGTGGTGGGCATGGCCGAGCCGTCGAACTCGAATCCCTTCCACGACGTGGCCTGGACGCCGAACGTCTCCGACATCACTCGCTCGTACTCGGCGCCGGCTTCCTTCGGCACGAACCAGCGCAGCCCGACGTTGACGGTGTCGAGCGGCAGCTCCCGCAGCGCCTCGACGGCGCCGGAGATGTGCTCCATGTTCAGCTCGGTGACCGGCAGGATGGCCAGGATCATCGGCACCGGGCGCCCCAGCCGCCGGCGCCACTCGGCCAGCGCCCGCACGCCGGCAGTCGCCTTGGCGAACGCCCCCTTCTGGCCGCGGATGCGGTCGTGGAGCTCATCGGGCCCGTCGAAGGAGACCGCCACCGAGTCGATGCCGGCCTCCACCAGCTCCCGCGCCATCCCCTCCAGCCGTCCGCCGTTGGTGATGACCGTGCAGGTGAGGCCGCGCGCCTTGATGGCACGCACCAGCGGCAGGAGGTCCGGGTAGAGGAGCGGCTCGCCGCCGAAGAGGCTGATGATCGGGCGGAACGGCGCCACCTCGTCCAGCAGCCGCTCGTAGTCGGCGAGGGCCAGCTGCCGGTGGAGGCCGATCAGCTCCCGGATGCGCCGCCGCTCGTGCTCCCCGTCGGAGGCCGAGGCCGAGAACCCGTCGGAGCGGAAGATGCCGGTGTCCCCCCACTGCCCGCACATCTTGCAGCGCAGGTTGCAGAGGTTGGTGACCCGGAGCTGCACGAAGGTCGGCATCGGCAGCGTCTGGGCGGACGGCGCCGCCAGGTGCGCCATCACCTCGCGGCGGCCGCGCGACATGCGCGACAGGTGCCGCGTGGCGAAGCGCGCCAGCTTCAGTCCCCGGGCGAAGCTCAACCTATTTCACGGACCAGAGGAGGACCGAGCCGTCGTCGCCGCCGCTGGCGAGCGTGCGCCCGTCTGAGCTGAACGCCAGCGCGCCCACCTCCTTGCCGTGCCCGGTGAGCGAGGTCTGCTGCGCGCCGTCGGCGACGCTGAAGACGCGCACCTTCTTGTCCTTGTTGCCGCCGCAGAACGCCAGCTTGCCGTCCTTGCTGAGCGCCACCGCGCGGATGTTGTCCTTGTTGTCCCCCTTGAGCGTCCTGACGACGGCTCCGTCGGCCGCCGACCAGACGATCATCGTCTCGTCCTCCGACCCGCTCAGGAGCCGTTCGCCGTCCGAGCTCCAGGCCAGCGCGTTCACGTCGTCCTTGTGGCCGGAGAGAGTCCGCACCGCGGCTCCCTCGGGCACCGACCAGAGCTTCACCGTCTGGTCGACGCTGGCGGTGGCCAGCAGCGTCCCGCCCGGAGCGAAGGCCAGGGCGGTGATCGCGCTGCCGTGCGCCGCCGGGACGACCTTCACCTCGGCGCCGTCGGGCAGGGAGTAGAGCCGGAACTCCTTGCCGCGCCCGGCGGCGGCCAGCAGCTTGCCGTCGGGGCTGATGGAGACCGAGAGCATCTTGCCGGACGTCTTGAACGCCTTGATCTCCTTGCCGTCGGGCACCGAGAAGAGGCGCACCATGAGCTCGTCGGGGGCGGTGGCGGCCAGCTTGGTGCCGTCGGGGGCGAAGGCCAGCGACACCGGCTGGTCGCGGAACGTCTTCAGCGACGCCACCTCCTTGCCGTCGGCGACCGACCAGATCTTGACCTCGTTCTGGCGGTGGGCGCTGGCCACCAGAGAGCCGTCGGGGCTGAAGGCTATCGCGTTGGTGTCCCTGGCCGCGCCGGCCCGGAGCGCCTTCTCCTGAACGATCTCTGCGGCCGAAACGTGCAACGCCATCGCCAGCGCTAGGCCGGCGGCCAGCAGCGCGCTCTTCTTCCTGTCCATGAGGCCTCCGTCGCTGCCCGATGATACCGCTCGGGCGACAATGGGCGCGTGCCGCAAGTCGAGAGGGACGGTCTGGTGAGCCGTGCGTTCAAGACGGAGCTCGAGGTGCGCTTCCCGGAGGTCGACTCTTACGGCGTCGTCTGGCACGGGCACTACGTGCAGTACCTGGAGCTGGCCCGCAACGCGCTCTGCGCGGCCGGCGGCCTCTCCCCGGCGCGCGCCCTGCAGGCGGGCTACAAGGTGCCGATCACCCGGTTTTCGCTGGAGCTCAAACGATCTGCCCGCCTGGAGGACCGCCTGGAGGTGGCCGCCCTGCTGCGCCCCCCGGAGACCGCCAAGCTGGTCATGGAGTACGTCATCCGCCGCCTTCCGGAGCGCGAGCTCCTGGCGACCGGCAGCACCGAGCAGGTGATCCTGAACCCGCAGGGGGAGCTGCTGCTGACGCTGCCGGCGCCGGTGCGCGCGCTGGTCGCCCGGATCCTGGCCTACCAGAGCGGCGAGGAAGAGCTCAGGCCTTAGGGAAGGTGGCCACGGCGCGGGTCGGCTCGCCGGGGCGCGATTCCAGCGTCAGCGCGCCGCCGTGCGAGCGCACGATCCGCTCGGCGATCGGCAGCCCGAGCCCGGTCCCCGCCGGCTTGGTGGAGACGAAGGCGCCGAAGACCTCGCCCTCCTTCCCCTTCGGGACGCCCGGCCCGTGGTCGGCCACCGTCAGGCGCCAGAAGCGTCCGTCCTCCTCCACCCGCACCCGCACCTCGCGCTTGCTGGCTCCCTCGCTCTCGACGGCGTCGAGCGCGTTACCCACCAGGTTCAGGACGACCTGCTTCACCCGCGCCTCGTCCAGCTTCGCCCTGGCGCCTCCCGGATGCGGGACGAACTCGAGCTGGATGTCCCGCTGGCGCGCCTCCGGCAGCAGGAAGGCCACAGCCTCGGCCGCCGGGTCGTTGAGGTCGGCTGGCACGGTGACGATCGGCGACGGCCGCGCGTAGGCCAGGAAGTCGGTGAGGAGGCGCGAGAGGCGGCCGGTCTCCTGGCGCGCGGCGCGCGCCAGCTCGGTGACCTGCGCCGGCGCCAGCACGCCCGCCGGGCTGAAGGAGACCCGCTGGAGCTGCTCCTCCAGCAGCTCGAGGTTCAGCCCCATGGCGTTGAGCGGGTTGCGGATCTCGTGCGCCAGCCCGGCCGCCACCTCGCCCAGCTCGGCGCGCCGCTCCGCCTCGGCGCGGGCCTCCTCGGTCTTCTGGGTGCGCCGGTAGAGGAGGATCACCGCCGAGGAGGCGGCGGCGATGCCCAGGAGCGACACCAGCGCCGCGGTCGCGGTCCTGACATAAAGCGTCTCGCGCAGCTTCTCGACGCGGGTCTCGAGCTCCTTGCGGGAGACCCCGACCCGCAGCACGCCGAAATCGCCGATCGGGACCTCGAAGGAGTAGGGGTCGCGGATCTGGAAGGAGCCCTCGGTGAGGCGCTCGTTCGGCAGTGTGCGGCCGCCGGGCGGGATCGGCACCTGGCTGCCCTCCAGGCCGATCGCCTCGCCGAGCGGCTTGGTGAGCGCGCTCTTGTAGGTGTAGAGGAGGCGCCCCTGGCGGTCGATCACCCGGATCTCGCTGAGGACCTGCCGCTCGATGACCGCCTGGTCGACGAAGGTGTCGATCTCCTTCTGCTTGTACTCCAGCGTGCAAAGGTCCCCCATCGAGCGCTCCTCGACCCCCTTGGCGATGCGCTCGGCGTCCAGGCGCGTGCGCAGGAGCGCCTGCTGGACGACGTCCTTGGACAGCGACTCGAAGAGCAGGTGCCCGAAGAGCAGCACGGCGCCCGCGGTGAAGAGGGCCAGGAGACCCAGGATGACCGTGAGACGGCGGCGGAAGGAACGGCGCTCGTCCCTCAAGAGGGCGAGTTTAGTCCTGGTCGTTTATCCTCCGGACGGAGACACGGAGAAAACGGATACCCATGGCACGCAAAGACAGACGTCAAAACCCGCCAGAGAGCAACGCCGCGGCGCCCGTCAAGAAGGGGCTGGAGTTCGCCTTCCTGCTGAAGTTCCTAGGCCTTCTCACCGTCTTCTTCCTGATGGTGGCCCCGCGGCAGGTGAACGACAAGGTGGTGGAGCCGTTCACCCACGCGATCGCGGTGGCCGGCGGCACGGCGGTGAGCCTCTTCGGCGAGCCGACCGAAATGAACGGGACCGCCATCGCCTCCAAGCGCTTCGCGGTGAACATCCGCAACGGCTGCAACGGGCTGGAGACGATGTTCATCTTCGCGGCGGCGGTGCTGGCGTTCCCGGCCTCGTGGAAGACCAGGCTGCTGGGGCTGGCGGTGGGCTTCGTGGCGATCCAGCTCATCAACATGGTGCGGATCGTCTCGCTCTTCTACATCGGGATCCATTTCCCGAAGCTCTTCGAGCAGTCGCACGTGGTCATCTGGCAGGCGATCGTCATCCTGTTCGGCGTGGCCCTCTGGATCCTCTGGGCGGTGAAATATGCTCTCCCGGCTCGATCCGGAAGCGCGGAAGCTACTTCTTAGGATCCCGCTCGGCGCGGTCGTGGCCCTGGTCCTCTGGTTTGCCGGAGGGGGGGAGGTGTACGGCCGCCTCCTGACCTGGGCGACCGAGGCGGTGGTGCGCCTGGTGGAGAGCCCCAGCACCACGTTCCTGACCTGGGAGGACGGCGCGATCATCGCGCGCCGGGTGGACCTCTCGACCCGCTCGCAGCTCCCGGTCTTCAGCGCCTCGACCTTCGACTGGAACACCGTCCTGCTCTTCGCCCTCTACCTCTCGGTGCCGGGCGCCGGCACGCGGCGCGGCCTGCTGAGGGGCCTGGCCGCGCACGCCCTGCTGCTCGTGCTGCAGGTCACCCACCTGTCGCTGGCGCTGGAAGACCTGTACGCGCGCCAGCTCGGTCCCTGGAGCGAGGCCGCCTACTCCCGCTGGCAGCGCGAGCTCTTCGCGACGTCGCGCTACTTCTTCGACATCGCGCTGGTCTACGCGCTGCCGTTCGTCATCTGGGGCATCCTGGTGCTGGTGCCCTGGGCGCGCTCGCGGGCACAGGCGAGCGCCGACCGGCCGGCCCCGAAGCCGGGACGCCGCAAGAAACGGAAGGGGTAGAAGGGCGCGCTACCTGCTGACGCGGTGCAGGGTGATCGGCACCGTAGCCGGGTCGTCGGCCGGGACCTTCACGACGAGGATGTCGTCCTCCTCGACCGGCTCCAGAGTCGCGCGGGTGTCGGTGAACTGGAGCGGGCCGGGGCGGCACTTCAGGGTCTGCCGCGCCTCGAGCACGCCCCGCCGGGAGACGGTGCCGTGGCCGATCTGGATTCCGTCGCCGTTGCAGGCGAAGAAGAACGTCTCCCGCGCGACGATCTCGAGGTCGCCGTCGCGGTCGTTGTCGCTGATCGAGTAGACGACAGCGGAGCCGTCCACCGGGTCGACACCTTCCCAGAGCCCGATGAACCAGCGGGACTTCCAGCCGCCGGCGGAAGCGGAGCTCGAGGCAGCGATAGCCAGCGCGGCGCTGGCCACGAACAGCAGGCGCTTCATGAGACCTCCTAGTCCTGGCGTTTCAGATACCGGTAGTCCTTGATGTCGTATTCCTTCATCTTCGCGATCAGGCTGCCTCGCGAGATGTTCAGAAGCCGCGCACCCAGGGACTGGTTGCCGCGCACCTTGCGCATGACCCGCTCGATCACCTGCCGCTCCACCTTCTGGACGATTTCCTTGAGGTCGTCGCTTTCGGTGAGCGCCAGCTCGACGTGCTCGCCGGAGAACTTGGCGTCCAGGTCGGAGAGCGAGATCGGGCCGCTGCCGACCTGGGCGGCCAGGCGGCGCACCTCGTTCTCCAGCTCGCGAACGTTGCCGGGATAGCCGTAGCCGAGGAGCGCGTTCATCGCTTCCACGTCGAAGCGCTCCGCCGGCGGGCCGGTGTGCCGCGAGGCGAACGCGTCCAGGAGCGACGGGATGTCCTCCTTGCGGTCCTTCAGCGCCGGCAGGCGCAGGGTGAGCGCCGAGAGGCGGTAGTAGAGGTCGTCGCGGAACATGCCGTCCTCCACCGCGCGCGTCAGCGGGCGGGAGGAGGTGCCGATGACCCGGATGTCGAGCGGCGTGGTGCGGCCGCCGGGCGCGATGACCTCGCGCGCCTCCAGGAGGCGGAACAGCAGCGCCTGGGTGGGCGCCGGCAGGTCGCCGACCTCCTCGATCAGCAGCGTGCCGCCGTCGGCCTCGAAGAGGCGGCCGGTGCGCCGGCGGCGGTCGGTCACGCCGGCGATGCCGAGCAGGTCCTCCTCGAGCGCCGCGGCCGTCGAGGCGGTGGCGGCAACACGCACCAGCGGCCGCTGCCGACGCGGGGACAGCGCATGGAGCGTCTCGGCGACCACCGTCTTGCCGGTTCCGACGTCACCCACCAGGAGGATCGGCGCGCGCGCCGAGGCGACGCGCTGCAGCGAGGCCTTCAGGTTCTGCATCGGCAGCGAGGTGCCGACCAGGGCCGAGAGCGGATCTTCCAGCGAGCTCGGCATCGAGACCGGCGCCGGGGCGGGCCCCTTCTCGCCGAACGGCGCCTCGGCGCGCTGGGCGTGCACGAAGGCGATCGCCGAGGCGAGGTGGGCCACGAAGTCGTCCAGGCCGGGATCGGAGACGAGCTCCTGCGGCACCAGCAGGTAGCCGACCGTCTCGGCGCCCGGTCTGGTCACCGGATAGGCGCGGATGCGGGCGCCGGCCTCGAAGAGGTCCAGCGGTGTCGTCTTCTCGCGCAGCTCGGTGAGCGAGCGCGGCGAGAGGCGCGGCAGAGTCCCCTTCCAGAGCGCCGCCACCGCCTCGCCGGCCGAGGAGTCGGCCACCGAGGTGAAGGCCACGCTGTGGAGCGGGGTCGAGGCGGTGAGGTAGGACGCCAGGTCCTGCAGCAGCTCCTCGAACGGCACCGGGCGCTTCAGGCGCGCGTAGACCTCGTTCCAGAGCTCGGCGGGGCGGGGTCCGACACGGCGCTCCTGCCGGTCCTGGCGCTCGGGTGCCGGCCGCTCCTGACGATCGTCGGCACGGGGCCGCGACACCGCCTCCGGCGACGCCTGCTCGAAGCGCCTCGGCATCGCCTGCGGAGAGGGCGCGGGCACGGGGCGCGGCAGGGAGACCGGGATCATGGAGGCGGGGGGCGTGGGCATCGGAGAGAGCGCCGCCGCGGCCATCGAGAGCGCGTCGCGCCCGCGGGCCGGAGGCGCGGAAAGCCGGTTCGGGTTCGGCGCCGGACCGTTCAAAAGGGTGATGGTCGCCTCGCCGATGCCGATCCGGTCACCGGCCGAGAGTGGAGCAGTTCGCACGATGCTGCCGTTCAGCGTGACGTCGGAACCTGGCGCTGTGCCGAGCACCTCCAGCCGCAGCTCTTCTCCCGACACAGAGATCCGGGCGTGCCGGCCGAGGACACCGCGAGCGCGCACGACGAGGTCATTTCCGGTGGACGCTCCGATATGAATGACGTCTCGGTGGACCTTACGTACTTCCGACTCGCCGCCTGGCTTACGGACTTCAAAGCTCAGCATCTTGTAGGGCCTCCAAGCTGATTGCGAATCGCCTCCGGACCGAACAGCATGCTAGCACGCCCCGCGCCATGGGTGTACGGAGGAAAAACGACAAGAATTGAACGCCCAAACCTTCTAGAATGGTGGCGGGGGGCCGTTCTTTGCCGGGGTCGCTGGTCATCTCCGCACCATTCCGCCGGGAACGGGATGCCGGTCTGGGTCAGGTGGTGGAGTCCCTGGCGATGGCGGTGGATCCCGACGAGCTCGAGCTGGAGTTCCTGTTCGCGCCCGACGGCGTCTTCTACCGCGGGCGCTTCCACGCCGAGGCGATCCCGATCGTGAAACCCGCCCGCCGCCCGCGCGACCAGCGGGACGAGCCAGCGCTCGTCCTGCGCGCTCCCTTCGGGGTGGCCGGCCTGCTGGACGGCACGCTCAGCCTGGTGCGGCGCCGCCGCCGTCCCTGGACCGGCGCCGAGCGCGCGCGCTTCAGCCTGCTGCGCCCCTTCGTCTCGCAGCTGATCTCCACGATGGCCCAGCGCGAGATCGACTGCGAGGCGCGCCGCTGGCTACTGGCCGCCGCCGACAGCGCCGACGCGCCGATCCTCTTCTTCGGCGAGGACGGCTCGATCCTCTTCGCCAACGAAGCGGCCGACATGCTGCTGGCGCACCAGACCGAGCAAGGCCTCTCGGTGTACACCGACCGGCACGGCGAGCTGCCGCTCATGAACCACCTCATCCGCTGGGCCTCGGGGCCGGCCACCGCGCGGCGCGAGCGGATCGCGCTGACCAACGGCCGCTCCCTGGAGGCGCGCCTCACGCCGCTCCACGGCGGGACCCGGACCGACCCGGTGATCCGGCTGGTGACGATCCACGAGCGCGCGGCGCTCACGATCGACGACGTGCGTCCGCACCTCCTGGCGCGCGGCGTCTCCGATCGCGAGGCCGACGTGCTCAGCCTGGTGCTGCAGGGGCTGCGGAACGCCGAGATCGCCCGCGAGCTCTACATCTGCGAGTACACCGTCAAGGACCACCTCAAGCACATTCGCAACAAGCTCGGCGTCACCTCGCGCGGCAGCCTGGTGCGCGCGCTCTACGCAGCCCGGCCGTTCACGCGCGAACCACAGCCGGTAGCGGTGGAGGAGACGGCTCCCCTCAAAATGTAGTGGTCGATCGCGCCGCGCGCGTGCTACCTTCCCGCGCCCGGAAACAACCGCATGTTCCGACTCAAGCGCCTCGAGATCCAGGGATTCAAGTCGTTCGTCGACAAGACGAGCCTCACCCTCCCCACCCGCATCACGGCCATCGTCGGCCCGAACGGCTCCGGCAAGTCGAACATCGCCGACGCGGTGATGTGGGTGCTGGGCGAGCAGTCGGCGCGAGCCCTCCGGGGCAACACCATGGAGGACGTGATCTTCAACGGCTCGGCTCGGCGCCGCCCGGTGGGGATGGCCGAGGTCTCGCTGACTCTGGAGTCGCGCGGCGGCGCCCACTGGGCCGAGACCGGCGGCGAGGTGACGATCGCCCGCCGGGTGAACCGGGACGGCGAGAGCGACTACGTGCTGAACGGGCGGCGCTCGCGCCTGAAGGACGTCCAGGACCTGCTGCTCGGCACCGGGCTCGGCGTGCGCGCTTACTCGATCATCGAGCAGCAGAAGGTCGACCTCATCCTCTCCACCAAGCCGCAGGACCGCCGGCGGCTCATCGAGGAGGCGGCCGGCGTCTCCAAGTACAAGATCCGCAAGAAGCAGGCGGAGCTCAAGCTGGAGGAGACCCGCGCGAACCTGCTGCGCCTCTCGGACATCGTGGGGGAGATCGACCGCGCCTGCACCTCGCTGAAGCGGCAGGCGTCCCGTGCCGGCCGGTGGAAGGTCGAGGCCGACGCGCTGGCCGGCCTGAAGCGCACCCTGCTGCGGGTGAAGGGGGACCGGCTGACCGCCGCCGTCGCCGAGGCGGAAGCGGCGCTGTCGGCCGCAACCGACGCCGAGGCCGCGGCGCTGGCCGAGGGCGGCCGCGCGGAATCGACGCTGGAAGAGGCCAAGCGGCTGGCCGACGAGGCCGAGCGCCGGCGGCGCGAGCAGGCCGACGCGCTGGCCCGCGCCCGCGAGGCGCTGCTGGGCGCCGAGGCGGCCTGTGCCGCGCTGGTGCGCGAGGCGGAGGAAGCGCTGGCGCGCCATCAGCTCCTGGAGGCCGGGCGCAAGGAGGCCGAGGGCGACCACCTGCGCTCGGCCGAGGAAGCCGGCCGCGCCGATCGCCTGCGGCTGGCGGTGGAGGCCGAGCTGGCCGAGGCCGAGGAGCGGGCCCGCGCCGCGGCGCAGGCGCTGCAGGAGGCGTCGGCGGCGGAGCAGGAGCTCACCGGCCGCCGGGAGTCGGCGCGCCGCGAGCTCCTCTCGGCGGGCGCCCGGGCCGCCGAGGCCGTGAACCGCGAGCGCGACGCGGCGCTGCTGCTCGACCGGCTCGGCTTCGCGCTCCAGAAGCTGGGCGAACGCTCCCAGCGCGCCAAGGAAGCGCTGGCCGAGCGCCAGGACGCGCTCTCGCGGGCCGAGGCCGCCGAGGCCGAATCGGCCGAGCTGCTCGGCGCGGCGCGCCGGCGGCTGGAGGAAGTCGGCGCCGGGCGCCGCAGCGCGGAGGAGCGGCTGGCCTCGCTGACCCAGGAGCGTGACGCGGCGCTCTCGGCGCTGCGCGGCCTGGAGCGGCGGCTGGCCACGCTGGAGACGATCATCGACGAGCGCGAGTCGGGCGGCGAGGCCGCGCGCCGCGCGCTGGAGGCGGCCGGCATCCGGTCCCCCGAGGGAGTCCTGGCCGACCACTTCGACGCCAGCGAAGGCTTCGAGTCGGCCCTCGACGCGGCGCTGGGCGCGGCCCTGGAAGCCCCGATCCTGCGCGACCGGGCGCAGCTCGCCGCCGCGCTGGCCGCGGTCCGCAGCGCCAAGCTCGGCACCGCGCGCTTCCTGCACCCGATCCCCGAGACCCCCTTCCCGCTGAAGCCGCACGACCAGCGCGTCCTGGGCGTCACCCGGGAGGTGCTCTCGCCGCGGCCGGGCGACGAGGCGCTGGCCGCCTCGCTGCCGGACGCGGTGCTGGTGGAGACCGCGGACGACGCGCTGGCGCTGGCGCCGCTCCTCCCGGAGCGGACGCTGGTCTCGCGCGACGGCATCGTGGTGCGCGGCGCGCTGGTGGAGGCCGCCGGCACCGAGCTGCCCGGTGAAGGGCTCTTCACCGTGCGGCGCGAGCTGAAGGGGCGCGGCGCCGAGCGCGACGCGCTGGCGGCGCGGCTGGTGGCGCTGGAGACGGAGATCGCCGCGGTCAACGAGTCGGCCGGCGAGCTGGCCCAGGCGCTCGACCAGGAGGTCTCGGCCTGCCGGCGCGCCGAGCGCGATCACTCCGAGGCGCTCACCCGGCGCGACGCCGCGCGGCAGGAGCGCCAGCGGGTGGAGCGCGAGGTGCGCGTCCTCGAGGAGGAGGAAGCCCAGCTGCGAGCGGACCTGGCCCGGGCCGGCGAGACGCGCGCCGAGGCGGCCCGCGCCGCCGGGCAGCGCAACGCCGAGATGGCCACGGTGGAGCGCACCATCGCCGAGCTGGAAACGGGGGTCGACGCGGCCCGTGGCACACGCCTCACCGCCGCCGAGGCCGACGCGGCCGCCCGCAATGCGCGTGACGTCCTGAAGGAGCGGCGCCGCGCCGCCGCCGAGGCCTGCGCCACGCACCGGCGCCGCGCCGACGAGGCCGCCCGGCGACTCTCGGAGAGCGGCGACGCGTTGCTGGAGCTGACGGCCACCCACCAGCGCGCCCTGGACGCCGGCGGCGGCGCCCGCGAGGCGCGGGACGAGACGGCCGCGGCGGCGGCTCGGGCCGAGGCCGGCCGCGACGAGGCGGCGCGCGAGGCCGAGGCGCGCCACGAGGAGCGGGAGAAGGCCGACGCCGCCGCGCACGCGGCGCGGGAGACGCTGGACGCCGCGCGCAAGGCGCGCTTCGACGCCGAGCTCTCCCGCGAGCGGCGCCGCGCCGACCTGGACTACGTGCTGGAGAGCTGCCGAGCCGAGTTCGGCGTCACCCCCGAGGAGCTGCCGGCGATCCCGGAGGGGGAGACCCCCGACGAGACCGCGCTCTCCGAGGAGGTCGCCAGGAAGTCCGGCGTCCTGGAGCGCCTCGGCCCGGTGAACCACGCGGCGCTCGAGGAGTACGAGGTCGAGTCCAAGCGGCTGCAGGAGCTCTCGACCCAGAAGCTCGACCTGGAGAAGTCGCTGGCGCAGATCCAGGAGACGATCAAGACGATCAACGTCACCTCGGCCGAGCGTTTCCAGCAGGCGTTCGCGTCCATCAACGCGAACTTCTCCGAGGTCTTCAAGCGCCTCTTCCAGGGGGGCACGGCGTCGATGCACCTGCTGGACGAGACCGACCCGCTCGACTCGGGGCTGGAGATCATGGCGCAGCCGCCCGGCAAGCGGAACCAGACGATCGGCCTCCTCTCCGGCGGCGAGAAGGCGCTCACCGCGGTGGCGCTCCTGGTGGCGATCTTCCGCTACATGCCGTCGCCGTTCTGCATCCTCGACGAGGTCGACGCGCCGCTGGACGACGCCAACATCGACCGCTTCACCGGCCTCCTCTCCGAGCTCTCCGAGGAGACGCAGTTCGTCCTCATCACCCACAGCAAGAGGACGATGGAAACGGCCCAGGCGCTCTACGGCGTCACCCAGGAGGAGCCCGGCGTCTCCAAGCTCGTGAGCGTGAGATTCGACTAGGCTAGGCTATTAGGCGGTGTCTGCGGCTCCCCTAAGCGAGACGGTCAGCAGAGCGGGTCGCCGGAGACTTGGCGGAGGCGATCTCCGCGGTGCCATCGGTACCGCATTAATAACTCTGAGCGCAACGTCGCTCGCCCAGACCTGCCCGTTCCCAGGTACTCCGACGCTCTCCACGAACGCGGCGCAGGTGATCTCCGGACGCTCGGTCGTGGTCAGCTTCACCGGCGCCAGCGGCCTCCTGGCCGGAGGGTCCTATCTCGTGGAGTCGTCGCGCGACAACTTCGTCACAACGTCGCGCGCCTCTACGCCGCGCACGTCGGCCGTCCTCTCGACGCAGACGGCCTCGCTCGACGGGATCCTGGCGGTGAGGGTGCGCGCGGTGCAGCTCTGCGGCACGCAGGGTGCGCCATCCTCGACGCTCTCCATCAGCCTGCTGGCGGCTCCGGCGGAGTTCGTCGTCACCCGCGGCGGCGTGGCGCTGCAGGCGACGGTCGGCTCGCCCGCGCCCAGCGGCGTGGTGCACGTCCGCAACGTGGGGGGGAGGACGGGACGCCTCACCCTCACCGCCGTCTCCAACCGGGCGTTCTTCGAGCCGTCCTCTCCGGCCGTCGACGTCCCGGCGGGCGCCGAAGCGGTGGTCACGGTGCGCGCGCTGGGTGGCGTGATGGGGTCGGTGAACCTCTACTTCGGGCTCCTCCGCGCCAGCTACGACGGCGGCGCGGTCTCGGCGACGGTGGCCCTGGCGGTCACCGAGAACCCGCCACCGCCGCCGGCCAAGGTGCGCGCCAGCGCGAACCTCCTCTACTTTTCCGCGCCCTCCGGCCAGGACCCGCCGGCGCAGACGATCGTCCTGACGCTGGATCCGCCCAGCACGCCGATCGACGCGATCCTGCCGATCCGCGAGCCGGGCGGGCAGTGGGTGGAGCTCACCTACAGCTCGCCGACCGGCGGCAGCCCGCTCCTGGTGGAGGTGCGCGTCAACCGGAGCCGGCGCTCGGCGGACGACGGCGTGCCGCCGCTGAAGACGCTGCTGCGCTTCCTGCCCGCCTTCAGCGATCCGGAGAGCGACTCGGCCGTCGTGGAGGTGGTCGACGCCGAGCGCGGCGTCTCGCAGGCGTTCGGCGTCACCCTCTTCGACACCGGCTCCGGCGCCGGCCTGCGCGGCACCGGGACGGAACGTCGCGCTTCGCTGCTGGTCGTCCCGCCGCCGGGGGGCACGTCGTTCGTGCTACCGACGTCGGTGAAGGCCGCCGGGGTCGGAGGACAGACCTTCACGTCCGACGGCTGGCTGCGCAACCTGAGCGCCGGCAAGGTGAGCGCGCAGCTCTTCTACACGCCGGAGGGGGCCGACGGTCTCACCGATTCCCGGGTGCGGGTCTCCAACGTCGAGGTGCCGGGAGGCGCGACCTATCGCCTCTCCGAGCTGCTGCGCAGCGCCTTCGGGACGACCGAGAGCACCTCCGGACAGGTGGAGCTGCGGACCGCGTCCCCCTACGCGCTGAGCTTCCGCTCCACGGTCGACTCGCTGCCCGGCGGCGGCGACCCCACCGGCCGCTTCGGGACCGAGATCCCCGCGGTGCCCTACGCCTCCGGCGCGGCGGCGGGGGGTCAAGAGCTGGTGATCCCGGGCATCTCGGAGAGCGCGCTCTCCCGGGCGAACCTGATCCTCGCCGAGACCGGCGCCGGGCCGGCCCGCGCGATGGTGACCGTCTACGACGGCGACGGCCGCTCGGTCGGGTCGCTGACGCGCGACGTGCCCATCTACGGCAAGCTGCAGGTCAACCAGCTGGTGAACGAGGTGGCCGGCAACCGGCTGCTGGAGTCGGGCTGGGCCGGCGTGAAGGTCCTCAGCGGCACCGGCCGGTTGACCGCGCTGGCCACCGTCATCGACAACCGTTCCGGCAGCTTCAGCGCCTACCTGGCGCGCGCCGTGCGCGGCACCTCGGCGGCGCGCTTCCTCCTGCCCACCACGGTGCGCACCCGGGGCGCCTTCGACACGCTCTTCACCACCGCGCTCTACCTGACGAACGGCACCGCCACCGCGGCGCGGCTCGACCTCTCCTACAGCTACGTCGACCAGGACGACGGAAACCTCAGGAAGAGCGCGCGGCGCACGGTCACGGTGCCGGCGCGGAGCACGCTGCCGGCTGCCTTCTCCGAGGACACGATCGCCACGGTCTTCGGCGTGACCAACCGCTCCTACGGCTCCATCTCCCTCGAAGGGGAGGTGGGCAAGGTGGTCGCCTGGGCCGAGGTCCGGGCGCAGGTGGACCCGGAGGATGCCTCGAAGGGGCTCAAGAAGTCGCCGGTCCCCGGCGTCTTCCTGGACGCGCCGAGCGTGCAGGGCACCGGACAGCCGGAGCTGAGGTTCTCGGGCGCCGAGAAGAGCGTGCAGAAGAGGACGAACCTGATCCTCCTGGAGGTGGACGGGGCGGCCTGTCAGGTGCGGGTGCGGGCCTCGACGCCGCGCGGCGCGCGGCTGGCGGAGAGGACCTTCGACGTCGGTCCGGGGCAGTACCTGCAGGTGAACGACGTCTTCGGCAGCGAAGGGCTGGACGCCGGCTCCGGCCCCTTCCAGAACGTCGAGCTCACCGCGCAGGTGGTCGCCGGAAGCGGCAGGGTCGTGGCGGTCGCCACCGTGAACGACAACATCTCGCGCAACCCCGAGATCTTCGCGTTCCAGGAGACCGGGCCGAGCTCGACAGAGTTCTAGGCGCTCTGCGCCCGGCAGCGGCAGTCCTGGCAGCCATGCTCGGCGCAGGTGCCGCAGACCTTCTCCACCTGCTTCTTCAGCGCCTTGCGGGCGCGGTGCAGGCGCACCGCCGCGTTGCCCGGGGTCAGCGACGCCGCGCGGGCGTAGTCGCCCACGCTCCCTTCGGCGAGGTCCACCCGCCGCAGCGCGTCGGCGTACTCCGGCTTCAGGGTGCCGACCAGACGGCCCACGCAGGAACAGGCCGCCTCCATGAGCTCGGCGTCCAGCGAAGCAGCGCCGTCCCGGGTCTCGGCGGCCATGCGCTCCAGCGCCCTCTCCTCGGCGCCCCGCCGGCGATAGTGGTCGACCAGCGCGTTCCGCAGCAGCCGGTAGAACCAGGCGGTCGCCGACTCGCCGTTGCGCAGGTCGCGGACCTTGGCCAGCCCCTTCACGAAGGCGTCCTGGAGGAGGTCCTCGGCCGTCTCCCGAGAGCCCACCCGCCGCTCCAGGAAGGCCAGGAAGCGGCGGTGGTTCTCGGCGAGCGACTCGACGGCGTCAGTCTTTGCCGCAGCCGCAGGCATCGCCGCAGGGACAGTCCGGGCCGCAGCAGCAGGGGTGGGTGGTCTCGTTCATCGGGAGCCTCCTTGTGGATCGCGATCTCGTGCCGCGTCCGACACTAGAGACGCGCGAGGTCCCGCGACATTACAGTCCGGGCCCTCAGTCTTCTTTCGGAGGCATCGGTGTGATGATCTCGTGCATGAGGAGGAAGGCCAGCACCAGGAACGCGATCAGGTACCAGAGGTCGAAGGAGATGTCGCCCGATCCGTTCTTGTAGATCCCGATGCCGAAGACTGGAAGCACCAGCCAGGCCAGGTTCGCGAAGAGGAACAGCTTGACCAGGAATGCCCCGTGCCCGCCCTCGTGCGCCTGCGCTTTCATGCGTGACCACCCCTTTCCGAGCTGAGAAGGCGATCTTAAACCGAGTCTAGGAGGCCGGTGCACCAGCACTCGCACACCCACCCTCACGTCGCGATCGGCCGGGCCGACGGGGCGACCGCGCCGGCGCTGCGGATCGCGCTGATCACCACCGCGGTCCTGCTGCTGGTCCAGGTCGCCGGCGGGGTGCTGTCCAAGAGCCTGGCCCTGCTGGCCGACGCGGCGCACCTCCTCACCGACACGTTCGGGCTGGCGCTGGCCTACACCGCGGCGCGGCTGGCACAGCGCCCGGCGACGCCGCAGCGCACCTACGGCCTCTTCCGGGTGGAGATCCTGGCGACTCTGGTCAACGGGGTCGCGCTGCTGGTGGTCTCCGGGTTCCTGCTCTACGAAGCGGTCGACCGGCTCCGCCACCCGCACCCGCTGCAGCCCAAGATCATGCTGGCCTTCGCCGCGGTCTCGCTGGTCGGCAACCTGGTGGCCCTCTCCGCCCTGCGGCGCACCGGGAGCGACAACCTGAACCTGAGGGCCGCCTACCTGGAGGTCGTCGCCGACACCCTGGGCACGGCCGGGGTCCTCATCGCCGCGGTGGTGATCCTGGCCAGCGGCTGGATCGCGGTGGACCCGATCCTCTCCGGCCTGCTGGCGCTGGCCATCGTGCCGCGCACCGCCCACCTGGTGAAGGAGGCGCTGCACGTCCTCCTGGAGAGCACCCCGCCGGG